>Ga0316615_10004_pt1 | contig 215808 bp, 219 predicted proteins | sample Kosokonia_enrich_2_FD_207733 | JGI IMG/M metagenome (GOLD analysis project Ga0316615, IMG submission 207733) | Wetland soil microbial communities from Old Woman Creek delta, Ohio, United States - Kosokonia_enrich_dilutions | ecosystem: Environmental > Terrestrial > Soil > Wetlands | place: USA... | reverse complement strand
CAACTGATTATTTTCAGATTTCTTCACCTGACAGGCCGGTGTGTTTGCCGTTGTGCCGTGTCAGTGGAGGCGCATTATAGGGAGATAATTCCGGCTGACAAGCATAAAATTCAAAAAAATTATCGTTTGATTACTTTCCAGGCAAAACGACCTCTGAATGGCAATTTTTGCCTAATTTTTATACAAAAACGAGCCCCTGAGGGCTCGTTTTCTTTACTTTGTGACTTACTGCACTGCCACAATACGATCGTCTTTTACAACAAGCTGCAGCGTTTTGCCTGGTATCAACTCACCAGACAGTATCTGCTGTGCCAGTGGGTTTTCGATCTGCTGCTGGATAGCGCGTTTCAACGGACGCGCGCCATACACTGGATCGTAACCATTTGCGCTCAGCAGTTTTAGCGCTTCATCAGAGATTGTCACTGTATAGCCGCGCTCTTCCAGGCGTTTGTACAAACGCTGCAACTGGATCTGCGCAATAGAAGCAATATGTTTTTCACCCAGAGGATGGAAGACCACCACTTCATCGATACGGTTGATAAACTCCGGACGGAAGTTCTGGCTCACCACTCCCAATACCAGTTCCTTCATATGCCCATAATCCAGCTCACCAAAACGTTCCTGGATCAAATCGGAGCCGAGGTTGGAAGTCATGATCACGACAGTATTACGGAAATCCACCGTTCTGCCCTGTCCATCCGTCAGACGACCATCGTCAAGCACCTGCAACAGGATGTTGAATACATCCGGATGCGCTTTTTCCACTTCATCCAGCAGGATAACGGAATAGGGGCGGCGACGAACCGCTTCCGTTAAATAGCCACCTTCTTCATAACCGACATATCCCGGAGGCGCCCCCACCAGCCGAGAAACGGAGTGTTTTTCCATAAACTCAGACATGTCGATACGCACCATTGCATCGTCGCTATCGAACATAAAGTTCGCCAGCGCTTTACACAGCTCGGTTTTCCCTACCCCGGTTGGCCCAAGGAACAGGAACGAACCGATCGGGCGATTTGGATCTGACAGACCCGCACGGCTACGGCGAATGGCGTTCGATACCGCTTCTACCGCTTCGTCCTGACCGATCACGCGATGATGCAGGTCATGCTCCATACGCAGCAGTTTTTCACGTTCACCTTCCATCATCCGCGACACCGGAATACCGGTCCAGCGCGCCAGCACTTCGGCGATCTCAATATCTGTCACGCGGTTACGCAACAGACGCATAGTTTTGCCTTCAGCCTGGGTTGCCGCTTCCAGCTGTTTTTCCAGTTCAGGGATTTTCCCGTACTGCAATTCCGACATCCGTCCAAGATCGCCATTACGCCGCGCCTGTTCTATCGCGATTTTCGCCTGTTCCAGTTCAGCCTTAATGGTCTGGGTGCCGGAGAGAGAAGCTTTCTCGGCTTTCCACTCTTCTTCTAATGTCGAATATTGACGCTCTTTATCTTCCAGCTCTTCGTTAAGCATTTCGAGGCGTTTTTTACTCGCTTCGTCAGACTCTTTCATCAGTGCGCGCTGTTCCAGTTTGAGCTGGATAATGCGGCGATCGAGCCGATCAAGCTCTTCCGGTTTAGAGTCAATCTGCATACGAATACTGGATGCAGCTTCATCGATCAGGTCGATAGCTTTATCCGGCAACTGGCGATCGGAAATATAGCGATGCGACAACGTTGCCGCCGCGACGATCGCCGGGTCGGTAATCTGCACATGGTGGTGCAGCTCATAACGTTCTTTCAGGCCACGCAGAATCGCAATGGTATCTTCCACTGTCGGCTCAGCAACAAACACTTTCTGGAAACGACGCTCCAGCGCAGCGTCTTTCTCTATATACTGACGATACTCATCCAGCGTGGTGGCACCGACGCAGTGCAGTTCGCCACGCGCCAGCGCTGGCTTCAGCATATTACCCGCATCCATCGCGCCATCGGCTTTCCCGGCGCCAACCATAGTATGCAGCTCGTCGATAAACAGAATGACATTGCCTTCCTGCTTCGAGAGATCGTTAAGCACACCTTTCAGACGCTCTTCAAACTCGCCGCGGTATTTCGCCCCAGCCACCAGCGCGCCCATGTCCAGCGCCAGAACGCGCCGACCTTTAAGCCCTTCCGGCACTTCACCATTAACAATGCGCTGCGCCAGCCCTTCAACGATAGCGGTTTTACCCACCCCCGGTTCACCAATTAGCACCGGGTTGTTTTTAGTCCGGCGTTGCAGTACCTGAATGGTACGGCGGATCTCTTCGTCACGGCCGATAACCGGATCGAGCTTGCCTTGCTCGGCACGCTCGGTCAGATCGACGGTGAATTTCTTCAAGGCCTGACGTTGGTCTTCAGCCCCTTGATCATTCACGTTTTCACCCCCACGCATTTGTGCAATGGCCTGAGTCACATTCGCCGTAGTTGCGCCCGCGGATTTCAGTAAATCGGTCAGCGTACCGCGAGACTCCAGTACCGCCAGAACGAAAAGTTCTGACGAAATAAAATTGTCACCCCGTTTTTGCGCCAGCTTGTCGCAAAGATTGAGCACCCGCACTAAATCCTGAGAAGGCTGCACGTCGCCGCCGGTGCCTTCCACCTGCGGTAAACGGCTTAATGCCTGTTCAACGGCTGTACGTAGCGCGCCAGCATTAACGCCAGCAGAGGTTAATAAAGGAAAAACCGAACCGCCTTCCTGCTTCAGCAAGGCACTCATTAAATGAAGAGGTTCGATAAATTGGTTGTCGTGCCCCAGTGCGAGCGATTGGGCATCGGCAAGAGCAAGCTGGAATTTATTGGTAAGACGATCCAGACGCATAACTCCTCCCATGATAGGTCAAAATTGCTACTGGAGATTAAATGAGGTCATCCCTCAATTATTCAAGGTGAATGACCTGAATTATGCAAAAGAAAGTATATGCGAACTGGATCGTCTTGATTCTTTAGGTTATATCAGCCAAATAAAACTTGCCATACGGCCGGTTATCTTGTCCCGGCGGTATGAGAAAAAATCATCCTTTTGGCTAAAGGTGCAATGCTCACCGCCAAATACCTGCTGAACACCCACCGACGTCAGACGCTGGCGCGCGAGCTGGTAGATATCAGCGAAATATTTCTCACCGTGCAAACGAAAAGCCCGATCGGCCTCCACATCATGCGCCATAAATGCCTCGCGCACTTCTGCGCCGACTTCAAATGCCTGCGGCCCAATCGACGGCCCTAACCAGGCGAGCAGGTTTTCCGGCTTGTCAGTAAAACAGGCAACCGTCTTTTCCAGCACGCCCGCACACAACCCGCGCCAACCGGCATGAGCAGCAGCGACTTCGGTTCCATCACGATTGCAAAACAGCACCGGCAGACAGTCGGCAGTCATCACCGCGCAAACCGTACCGGGCGTGTTGCTGTATGACGCATCTGCCCGTTTAGAGGTATAAGACCCGCCATCAAGCAGCAGCACGTCAGTACCGTGTACCTGCTCAAGCCATATCGGCCTGGAAGGCAACCCTCCCTCGGCAAACATACGTTTGCGATTCTCTTCCACATGCTCAGCATCGTCACCACAGTGGGCACCGAGGTTTAGCGAGTGATATGGCGGCAAGCTCACTCCGCCGATACGGGTTGAACTGCATGACGCCACGCCTTTCGGCTGCGGCCAATCAGGGAGGATCAGTTTGGTCATAACCAGGCGATATCGTCCTTATGGGTTTCAAAATCCGCGCGCATAGCGGCAATCAAATCCACCATGTCCTGCGGAATAGGCGCGTGCCACTCCATTTCAATGCCGCTGATGGGGTGGTAAAGACGCAGCATTGTAGCGTGCAGAGCCTGACGATCAAACTTGCGCAGCACATCGATAAATTCATCAGAAGCGCCTTTCGGCGGACGCGGACGGCCACCATAAAGCTGATCGCCAACCAGCGGATGAGTGATATGCGCCATATGCACGCGGATCTGGTGGGTACGGCCGGTTTCCAGACGCAGACGCAGACGCGTATGCACACGGAAGTGCTCCATGATGCGATAGTGCGTTACCGCCGGTTTACCCATCGGGTGCACTGACATATGGGTACGCTTGGTCGGGTGCCGGCTGATAGGTTCTTCAACCGTACCACCTGACGTCATATGCCCAATCGCCACCGCTTCATATTCACGCGTGATTTCGCGCAGCTGCAACGACTCGACCAGGCGAGTTTGCGCCGGGATTGTTTTCGCTACCACCATCAAGCCGGTGGTGTCTTTGTCCAGACGGTGCACGATCCCCGCGCGTGGAACATCAACAATCGGCGGATAATAGTGCAGCAATGCATTCAACACCGTACCATCCGGGTTACCTGCGCCGGGATGAACGACGAGGTCGCGCGGTTTATTGATCACGATAATGTCATCATCTTCGTAGACGATATTCAGTGGGATGTCCTGCGGTTCGAAGCGCGCTTCTTCTTCAATTTCCACATCAATAGTGATGCGTTCTCCACCCAACACTTTCTCTTTCGGCTTGTCGCAAATACTGTCATTGACCTGCACGTGCTGGTCGAGAATCCATTCTTTTATTCGCGAACGTGAATAATCCGGGAACAATTCGGCCAAAGCCTGATCTAAGCGTTGACCGAGTTGGTTTTCGGACACCGTTGCGGTGAGTTGTACTCGTTGTGCCATATACAGCTTCTTCGTTAACGTTGGGTTTTACGGCTTCGCCGTATAATATAGTGTGCTATTGTAGCTGGTCTTAGTCGGGAGCAGGAATAAAGAATCTCCCGCATACACATTCTGAGGAAAGTCTAAACGTCATGACGCGCTTGAAATATCTGGTGGCAGCCGCCACGTTGAGTCTGGCTTTGGCGGGTTGCTCCGGTTCAAAGGAAGTGGTGCCTGATAATCCACCAAATGAAATCTACGCGACTGCCCAGCAAAAACTGCAAGACGGTAACTGGAAGGCGGCAATAACGCAACTAGAAGCACTGGATAATCGTTATCCGTTTGGTCCGTACTCACAGCAAGTGCAGTTGGATCTGATCTACGCCTACTACAAAAACGCCGATTTACCGTTGGCGCAAGCCGCGATTGACCGTTTTATTCGTCTGAACCCAACCCATCCGAACATTGATTATGTGATGTATATGCGTGGGCTGACCAACATGGCTCTGGACGACAGCGCTCTGCAAGGGTTCTTTGGCGTGGATCGCAGCGATCGTGACCCGGCTCATGCGCGTGAGGCGTTCAATGACTTCAGTAAACTGGTACGTGGCTATCCGCAGAGCCAGTACATCACTGACGCCACCAAGCGTCTGGTATTCCTGAAAGATCGTCTGTCGAAATATGAGCTGTCGGTGGTGAATTACTACACCGATCGCGGTGCCTGGGTTGCTGTTGTCAACCGCGTAGAAGGCATGCTACGTGATTATCCGGATACGCAGGCGACGCGTGATGCGCTGCCGAAAATGGAGAAGGCCTACCGCGAGATGCAAATGAACGCGCAGGCAGACAAGGTTGCGAAAATTATCGCGGCCAACAGCAGCAATACATAAATCTCTGAAACACAAAACGGCAGCCAGTGGTTGCCGTTTTTTTTATTCATTTCACCAATAGCTGAAGCGGTTTAGCCGCAATGCATCCTATCAACTATGACTGTTAATGAAGAGTTCCACAAGGTAATTTTCCCCTCTTCCTGTCCTGCCTCACAAAACCTTCCCTTTGACAAAAACCGACAAAATAGTGTGATTTAAATCACGCTTTTTGACATTAGGCGCGGTATGCTGAAATCACCCAGACGGAAAGACAAGAGGTAAAATTTATGACAATGAACATTACCAGTAAACAAATGGAAATTACTCCGGCAATCCGCCAGCATGTCGCAGACCGTCTCGCCAAACTGGATAAATGGCAAACACATCTGATTAATCCACATATCATTCTCTCCAAAGAGCCGCAGGGCTTTATCGCTGATGCCACGATCAACACACCGAATGGACATCTGGTGGCCAGCGCACGGCATGAAGATATGTACACTGCTATCAACGAATTGATTAACAAGCTGGAACGGCAGCTCAATAAAGTGCAGCACAAAGGTGAAGCACGTCGCGCCGCAACATCGGTGAAAGACACAAGCTTCGTTGAGGAAGAAGAAGAGTAGTCTCTATATTGAGTTCATATCCAACGCGCCTGCGGGCGCGTTTTTTATTGACAGAGCGAAAACAGTACGGGTACTGTACTTCGGTCGCTCAAAGGAAATTTACATGAAACATGTGCCGTTCTTCTTCGCATTCTTTTTTACCTTCCCCAATTAGGGAGGCGATTCGTTTTGTGATAAAGAATGCGAAGACGAACAATAAGGCCTCCCACTCCGGGAGGCTTTTTTTTTTAATAATAAAAGGCAACAACATGACGGCTGAAAACCCCTTACTGGATTTACGCGTAAAGATCAGTGCACTGGATGAGCAGTTGCTGACCCTGCTAGCCGAGCGCCGCCAGCTCTCCGTTGAGGTCGGCAAAGCCAAGCTCGACTCACACCGCCCGGTGCGCGATATCGACCGCGAGCGAGATTTACTGGAGCGCCTGATCCAACTGGGCAAAGCGCATCACCTCGATGCCCATTACATCACCCGCCTGTTCCAACTGATCATTGAAGATTCCGTCCTGACTCAGCAAGCCCTGCTCCAGCAGCACCTCAACAAGATCGATCCACACTCAGCGCGCATCGCTTTTCTGGGGCCAAAAGGCTCTTATTCGCACCTCGCGGCGCGCCAGTATGCTGCTCGTCATTTTGAGCAATTTATCGAGAGCGGTTGCCTTAAGTTTCACGATATTTTTAACCAGGTCGAAACCGGCCTGGCGGATTACGCCGTGGTGCCGCTGGAAAATACCAGTTCCGGCGCTATCAACGACGTGTACGATTTACTTCAGCACACCAGCTTGTCGATTGTTGGTGAGCTGACGGTGCCGATCGATCACTGTGTGCTGGTTTCTGGCTCAACGGATCTGGAGCAGATCCAGACCATTTACAGCCACCCGCAACCTTTCCAGCAGTGCAGCCAATTCCTGAACCGCTACCCACAGTGGAAAATCGAATATTGCGAAAGCACCTCGGCGGCGATGGAAAAAGTAGCACAGGCGAAATCAACGCATGTTGCTGCACTGGGCAGCGAAGCGGGCAGCGCACTGTATGGTTTACAGGTGCTGGAGCGTAACCTGGCGAACCAGACGCAGAATATCACCCGCTTTATCGTACTGGCGCGTAAAGCCATTGATGTATCAGAGCAGGTTCCGGCGAAAACCACGCTACTGATGGCGACAGGCCAACAGGCCGGTGCGCTGGTTGAAGCGCTACTGGTGCTGCGCAATCATAATCTGATAATGACCAAACTGGAGTCGCGCCCAATCCACGGTAATCCATGGGAAGAGATGTTCTACCTTGATGTGCAGGCCAATCTCCACTCAGCAGAAATGCAAAAAGCGCTGCGCGAACTGAGCGATATCACCCGTTCGCTGAAAGTGCTTGGCTGCTATCCCAGCGAAAACGTGGTGCCGGTCGATCCGGTTTAGCACTCTTTGAACAGCGGTTTCTTCATCCCTGCCACATTCACCGGCAGGGTGAAGATAGCGCCAGAAAGAGGATACCTTGCCAGTTCTTCTTCCTCCATATTTTCCCGCGTAGTAGTAATAAACAGCGTTTTCATGTCATCGCCGCCAAAGCAGACCATCGTCGGGCAACGTACCGGTAAACGGTACTCCGCAAGCTGTTCGCCCTGCAGTGAGAAGCGTGCCACGCGCCAGCCATCAAACATCGCGCTCCAGTAGCAACCTTCAACATCCACCGCCGCACCATCCGGGATACCTTCCCCGGCAGTAAACCGGCGGAACACTTCCCGACGCCCCGGTTCCCCCTTCTCATCCAGCGGCGTACGATAAATCACACCGTTAGGCGTATCGGAGGTAAACATCCATTGCTGATCCAGGCTGAATGCCAGACCATTCGCCCCGTGAATATCGCACTGCACCACTTTCGGCGTCAGATCGTTATCCACCCGCAATAGCAAAGCGCCGTTGTAATCGCCCGGCCCCCAGAACGTCCCGGCGTAAAAGCGTCCCCGGTGATCTGTGCCGCCATCGTTAAAGCGCGCCAGTTGCGGATTCGATGGGTTGTCGCACACTTTTTGTCGCAGCAGGCCGCGCGGATCCGTCAGCCAGATTGCATTACGCATTGCCACGATAAAGCCGCCTTTCTCGCGCAGCGCAAAACAGCCGACCTCTTCCGGAAAGGAGAGCACCCGGTGTTCACCAGATGCCAGATGGTAACGATGAATTTCACCTTCCAGAATATCCGCCCAGTAAAGCGCCTGTTCTGCTTCGCTCCAGGTCGGGCATTCCGGCAGATGACCAGTATAATCAAACAGCTTCTGTAACTCCGCCATTGCGCGTCCCTTAAATGAAAAAAGCCAGCGGTAACCACTGGCTTTTCAGTATAAACGGCTTTTCTTTTATTGGCGGCTATTGGCGGCTATCGTTCGCCTGACGCAGCAATACACGGCTTTCGTTCTGAAAACGCTGAGCGTAATCGCCAAACCAGTGCTCCACTTTGCGGAAGCTGTCGATAAAGGCCTGTTTGTCGCCCTGCTCCAGCAATCCGATGGCTTCGCCAAAGCGCTGGTAGTAACGCTTGATCAGCGCCAGATTGTTCGACGACGACATAATAATGTCTGCGTAAAGCTGCGGATCCTGCGCAAACAGGCGCCCAACCATTGCCAGTTCAAGACGATAAATCGGCGATGAGAGCGCCAGCAACTGCTCAAGCTGCACATTCTCTTCGGCCAGATGCAACCCGTAAGCGAATGTCGCGAAGTGGCGCAGCGCCTGAATAAATGCCATATTCTGGTCGTGTTCAACAGCACTGATGCGATGCAAACGCGCGCCCCAGACCTGAATCTGTTCAAGGAACCACTGGTAAGCCTCTGGCTGACGTCCGTCGCACCAGACCACCACTTGCTTGGCAAGGCTACCGCTGTCCGGGCCAAACATTGGGTGTAAACCAAGCACCGGGCCTTTATGCGCCGACAACATCGCCTGCAACGGACCGCTTTTCACCGATGCCAGATCGACCAGAATACAGTCGTCCGGCAGCGGCGGCAGTTGGCCTATCACCTGTTCGGTCACGTGGATCGGCACACTGACTATCACCATGCCAGCATCGGCCAGCAGCTCGCCCGCCTGCGCCCAGTCCTCTTTCTCCAGAATGCGAACCTGATAACCCGACAGCGTTAACATTTTGGCAAACAGTTGCCCCATCTGACCTGCGCCGCCGACAATCACCACCGGCCGCATTTCAGGACACAGGGTTTTAAAACCTTTGTCATTTTCGCTGGAGTAGGATTCACGCATCACCCGGCGCAGCACATCTTCAATCAGATCCGGCGGAACGCCGAGCATTTCGGCCTCTTTGCGGCGTGAAGCCAGCATTGAGGCTTCACGTTCCGGCACATAGATCGGCAAGCCATATTTGCTTTTTACTTCGCCAACTTCGGCCACCAGTTCCAGACGGCGCGCCAGCAACCCCAGCAGCGCCTTATCCACTTCATCAATTTGATCGCGTAGCGCGGTCAATTCAGCCACCATAACAACCTCTTAAGCGAAACGCGCCGCCAGACTATTGCGCAGATCTTTATCGATCTCACGCAACAGCGCTTCAGTCGATTCCCAGCTAATGCAGGCATCCGTCACGGAAACGCCGTACTTCATGGCGCAGCGCGGCTGCTCTGAGGATTGATTGCCTTCATGAATGTTGCTTTCAATCATCAGACCGGTAATCGAGCGGTTGCCATCTTTGATCTGTGCCACCACAGATTCGGCAACGGCAGGCTGGCGACGGTAATCTTTGTTGGAATTACCATGGCTGCAATCTACCATCAGCGACGGTTTCAGTCCCGCCTGTTCCATCTCTTTTTCACACTGCGCTACATCCGCCGGGCTGTAGTTCGGAGCTTTGCCGCCGCGCAGGATCACATGCCCATCCGGGTTACCCTGGGTTTGCAGCAGGCAAACCTGTCCGGCCTGGTTGATGCCGACAAAGCGGTGCGGCATTGACGCTGCGCGCATAGCATTAATTGCCGTCGCCAGGCTACCGTCGGTGCCGTTTTTGAAACCGACCGGCATCGACAGGCCGGACGCCATTTCGCGGTGCGTCTGGGATTCGGTGGTACGCGCACCAATTGCCGACCAGCTAAACAAGTCCCCGAGGAACTGCGGGCTGTTCGGATCCAGCGCTTCGGTCGCCAGCGGCAGGCCCATACTCACCAGTTCCACCAGCAGTCGACGCGCGATCTTCAGGCCAGCTTCCACATCAAACGAGCCATCCATGTGCGGATCGTTAATCAGCCCCTTCCAGCCAACGGTGGTACGGGGTTTTTCAAAATAGACGCGCATCACCAGATAGAGGCTATCGCTGACCTCTGCGGCAAGGGCTTTAAATCGACGAGCATATTCAATCGCGGCTTCAGGATCGTGAATCGAGCAAGGGCCACACACCACCAGCAGGCGCGGATCTTTTCCGGCTATGATGTTGGAGATGGTCTGGCGGGACTGCGCGATTTGTGCTTCCTGCTCAATAGTCAGCGGAAAAGCCGCTTTCAATTGTTCCGGGGTGATCAAAACCTGTTCGTCAGTGATATGTACGTTGTTCAGCGCGTCTTTTTGCATGATGGCGATCCTGTATGACTCGTTTTGCGATAGGGATTCCTCCGCAGAGGATGGTGTAACCATACCATATGCGGTAAAGATTTCAATCCACAAAACGTACCATTTTATTTACATAGCCAATTTATTGCGCTTTATTACGGCACTGCGTGTAATTATAAATTTACACACAGTGCCTTTTGATTATGTTTGTGCGCTGGCTGAACGCTGCACGACACGTTTCCAGCGCAGGGCATCAATCAGTATAAACATCAGCAAACTGCCGCCCATCACCGGCAACATGAGCCCCAGCAGCAGCGCGATGACTAGTGTGCTAAAACGCCCTGCGCGGCTCAAACTTAGCCAGCAGGAAAGCAAGGTTGCCGCGGGATTAACCGCAGCACCTGTCGGTCGGCGAATCCACCACAATCGGTAGCCAACCACGATCATCACGCACAGCGCAGCACCAAAAAGGATCAGTAATAACTGGTTTGCAAGGCCGAACAACACCCCCATATGAAAATCGACGCCCCAGCGCGTCAGTTTCGCCATCAGCGGGAAGTCGGCAAACCGAGTGTGATCAACCACCGCCAGAGTGCTGCCATTTATCGCTACCGCATCGACCTGCGTTGGCCAGCTGCGATCGATTTCTGTCACCGTCCACGCTTTATCCATACTGCGCGGCGGACGGATTTCCAGTTTGCTGGCAGCAATTCCGGCCCGCCGGGCAACCTGCAACACATCATCAAATTGTGCCAGGTTCAGCGCCATTTCCGGCATATGCATACCCGTAGGATGCAGATGATGTTCCGCATGGGGATCGGTCGCCATCGTTGCGCCATCAAGCTGCGTGTTAACCTGCGGCGTCATCCAGCCAAAAGCCGCACGCAGGCTATCGACATTGCCGCCCGCCCACTGCGACCACGTCAGGCCGGTGGCAGAAAACAGCAGCATACCGGCCAGCAGACTCCAGCCAAGCACCACATGCAGGCGGCGATGATTTTGCACTGCGTTATTTATCCGCCGTTTCGGGCGTGTGAAAAACCACAGTGCAATCCCCCCTAAGGCAGCCACCCACATCCATGAAGCGGCAAGCTCGCTGTAGAGGCGGCCCGCATCGCCCAGCAGCAGTGAGCGGTGAAAATAGTCGATCCACTGGCGCAGCGGCAAAATACCACTGGTACCGTACACCGTCATATCACCCTTCACCTGTAACGTCACCGGATCGATAAAGATGGCACGGTTTTCCGACACGCCAAGTTGCGGATCGGCAAACATCACACGCGTAGTGGCGTTGTCGGCAAGGCCAGGCCGCACAGCATGCAGACGCAGATAGCCACCGGTCACCTGTTCAGCAACAGCAATCTGCTTAGCAAGCGGCTGGCGCGTACCGGAGGACACACCGTACAGCGCATCGCTGTAGAGGACATTTTCCAGTTGTGGCGTCGCCACGTATAGCGTGCCGCTCAGGGCCGCGATAAAGATAAAAGGCCCGACAAACAAGCCAATATAAAAGTGCAGGCGTCGCAGCAAATTCAGCCACGCCGCACGCGGGGTGCAGGAAGTCATACTTTTCCTCAGGAATAGTCAAAGTGTGCCGTTATGCAGAGACGAACGGCCTTTTATAAATGTCAGGGAAAGCAGAAAAGCGGCGGCGCGCGGGTGTCAGGACAAAGCCAGGGGAAGAAATGCCACAGTCTGACCGGCAGGCGAGCGGGTATCCGGCGCATGCGCAATGCGCGCCCCATCAACAACAGCATAACCAGCAGGATCAGGCCAGGCACATGTGACAGCAAGACGCAATAACCACAGGCTTCAGAGTGATCAACAGGCAGTGAAGTTTGCGAGTGCGTTTCCGGCTGAGATGACATCTCATGATGCATCGGCATGCTCATCTGGTGATGCATACCCGGCATGGCACTCATTGGATCTTGTTGCAGGAAGACGGAAATCAGCGGGGCGACGACGATCAGCAGGATCGCAAACAGCGCCAAACATGTGGCTGAGCGTTTTGCTGCCCATTGATGAAAAACGTTCTTCACCGCATCTCCTCCCGATCGAGGCCGCATTGTAAATTAATCATCACCAATAGGTTAAATTATTTCGAAAAAGAAAAGGTGGGCGCAGCAAAAAAGTTAGTTAAACCGCTTTTGCCACCACTTGCAGCATTCAACGATTTACCCTTCTTTATCAGGGTATAAAATCCTTTTTCCTGCAGGGAATTGCAGCGTTATGCAACATCCGCCGCCATTTTGCCGCCATGAAGTTGCGACAGCGGGTTGAGCATCACCGCCTCTTCAAGATGATCGGGCGCAAAGTGGGCGTAGCGCATGGTTTCACGGATATTGGCATGGCCAAGAATACGTTGCAGCACGAGAATATTACCGCCATTGGTCATGAAGTGCGCGGCAAAAGTGTGGCGCAAAACATGGGTTTTCTGCCCTTCAGCCAACGCGATATCGGTGGTAGACAGCATTTTGCTGAATTCCCCATAGCACGGCTGGAACATCTGCCCTTGCAGCGGTGATAGCTCGTCAAAAAGCCACGGCGGGATCGGCACCGTCCGGTTACGCCCACCTTTGGTTTTGATAAAGGTGATTTTATTCGCCGCAAGCTGCGCGCGATTGAGGTTTTCCGCCTCGCGCCAGCGCGCACCGGTCGCCAGGCAAATTTTCACCACCCGGGTTAAATCAGCATGACCGTAGCGTTCACAGGCCGCCAGCAGGGTGATAATTTGCGGCTGCGTCAGCCACGTCATTTCCCGCTCTTTTTCGCGAAAAATGCGCACGTTTTCAATCGGGTTCGGCAGCGACCATTCACCCAGCCGCCGCAATTCGTTAAACACCGCGCTCAAATATTGCTGCTCGCGGTTGACCGTTATCGGTTTCACCTTCCACTTTGCTTTGTCCGGCGTGTAACCGTTGTCGATTTCGCCGCTCAGACGCTGATCGCGATAGTGCGCCCACGCTTTGGCGGTCAGCCGCGAGGCGACTGGATCGCCCAGCCCACGACAGACAATCTCCAGCTTCGCCATCCGCGACTTGCTCGCCGCCAGCGACTGGCCATGCAGCTTAAACCACAGCGCAACCAGCTCGCTTAAGCGCCGGCGATCCTCTTTTTCGCCCAGCCACGGCTTCTCCTGCGCCTCCTGTTTCGTCCAGGATTCAAACGCTTCGGCCTCGCCTTTAGTATTAAACTGCCGACGAATGCGCCGCCCTTCCCGTCCCTGAGGGTACAGTTCGCACAGCCACTTGCCGTTTTTCTGTTTGCTAACCGTCATTGCCGCTTACACATGTTTTTCCAGCGTAAAGACCACCACGCCGAACGGCGCAATCTCTGTCACACCACACTCGAAATCGACCGCGTTATTCGTCAGGCGTACTTTGCCGCCCGGCAGACGCACCACATCAAACACATCCAGCGCATCGTCGATACTGATAAACCAGCGCCCGTTGCCAATTTTCTGCGCCAAGGTATCCACCAACCAGGCCGCATTTAGCCCCTCGATAAAATTCAGCCCTTCCGCCGATGAAGGCACAAGGCTGCGATCCAGCGCCCAGTTCCCCGCCTCTTTCAGCTCGCCGGATTCCAGACGGAATTTCGGGATGCTCAGTACGGCATCACTTGACGCCGCCGGTGCCGGAGCTGGGTACATTTCGCCTTTCCCGGTCGCCAGCCAGTTCAACGAGACACCAGTATCCAGCGCACAGGTCACCACCACGTCGCCGGGGAAAAATTCACGCCGCACCCAGGTGCTGATGGTACCGGAGGAGATATCGAGCAGGTCGCCGAGATCTTTTTGCATCTGGAAACCATACGCATCGAGGATGCGACGCAGCACCGGACGCCCGCCGGTCGATAAAATCTCATCGTACAGCGCCTTACCTTTCGGCTGCGGCTTATCCGCTAATTTTGCATTTGCAAACTCACCGCTTACCAGCCAGTGCAAATCTGCGCCAGTATCCAGCGCGCATTTGACCACCGCCTTATAGGGCACGCTGTCGCGCTGGATCCAGCTACTGATATTATTCGCCGGGACGTCCAGCGCTTCGGCGAGCGCCTTCTGGCTGGAGACAGAATAGGACGCAGCAATACGCTCGATCACATCCTGAACACTCATTTTGTTATCACTCATGTTCACCAACACCAAAAAAGCGATTTACACAATCGCATTTGCGATTTATATTGCTATGCATCGACCAAAATGCACAGCAGTGCAGTACATTTCAAACAACAGGAGATAATGCGATATGTCAGATGCAAAATCAACGCCGTCGCATCCGTTATCTGGCTCTCAAATGCAATCCAGGAATTTCACCCATGGGCAGATGGATGAGCTGGTATCCGCCCTTCTCCCGACGTTGCAAACCCTGATCCGCTCGGCAATGTCCGATGCCATGACGGTGCGGGATTTTGCCGCCATGCGCGGTATCAGCGAGCGTCTGGTCTGGCAATGGCTCGACGAAGGCATCCTGCTGAAAGCCCCGACCCGCGACTATTCGAGCGCGGAAAATGCCAGTAAACGCAGCCGCACACTGATCAACGTGCAGGCCTGGCGCGACAAATTAACCCAGCAAGCTATCGACTGTCGTTATCTCGACCGTCGTTCCGGCACCTCGTTTAGCTGAATTTGCTTTTGCAAGCTCAACAGTAAACAGGAGGTAACATGGCGATCACTTCACCCACCGCAATGCTTCCGCTCAACGCCGGAGAACGCCTGAGCGGGTTGAACCATATCGCAGAAATCCGCGGCCGCTTCTGGGGTGATAGCTGGCGCGAGGTAGCGCGCTTTATCGATGAGATGCGCGACAGGCGGGATGAACATTTTGAAGAGAACAGTCGGGCATTGGCGGCGATCTTCTTTCTTGCCAGAGTTCCGGCGGCGCGTCAGGCGCTTCATCCGGATGCGCTGACGCTTGAGGAGAAGCGGGCGCTGATTGCCGCCATGAACCATTTCCGCGCGGTGGTAAGCCTATTTCCGAAACGGCTAACCATGCCGCTGTAACCCCTTTTTTTATACCTATGACGTCAACCCGTCGGGCCTCCCTTTGCCCGAATTTCAGGAGAAATACCATGCGTAAAAATATTACCCCCCATCCAGGACGCAGCCATGAAGAGATCGCGCTGCTGCTGGCAGAAGCCCGCAACAATGAACGCCTGCGCTGCGCCAGCATTATCTCGGGGCGACTGGACGCGCTGGCAGCGCTTATCGCTACCCAGCGTCTTGAGTGGTGCGATGCCGCCGAGCTACTGCGCCAGGAAGCGAACCATATCGATAACCAGGCACAGGAGCTGCACTGATGGCCGATGAAATGGATCTCGTTCAACAGCGTGAACTGGACGATCGCGAGCGCTATATCCGCCAGGCGCGTAACCGCCTGTTGTTGCCCTCACGCCTCACCTGCGAATGCTGTGACGCGCCGATTCCCGAGGCCCGGCGAATGGCGTTGCCCGGTGTGACCTGCTGCGTCAGTTGCCAGCAACTCGCCGAACTGAAAGATAAACATTACCGGAGGCGCTAATTGGCCGCCTCATGGGCTTATCCGTGGAACGCGGCACGTTCAGCGATCGCCAGCCCGTATCTCACCCACGCAGAACTGCACCGCCGCAACCAGCATTTTGCGGCGGTGCAGCAGGCGCGACACGCGCTGGCGCTGCAACCGGAGTGCATACGCTTTCCGGTCACCCGCTGTATTGATGCGCTGGAACAGGCGCAAGGTACGGCGCGGGCCAACGCATTTCTCTGCCACTTCTTTCACCGCGCTATCCCACGGCTAAACGCGGTGGCGCAGCACTACCAACACAAACCGCTTAGCCCGCGTCTCTCCAGAGCCGTGTTCAATGGCCATTTTGATACCGCCATCCAGCAGGATCTGGCGAGCCGTCTGATGACACTGCTGGCCCGCTACAACCTACTGCCGGATCTGGCGAAAAGCGCAGTTGACCGACTGGCGACCGACATCGCGTATTTTATTCGCGGCGAACTGGCAAACATCGATACCGCGGAAACGGCAGAGCTAAAAACCCTGCACCGCTGGTATCTGCACGCCGGAATGATTGCACTGCAATTTAACGTCACGCCGCCGCACTGGCAGCGTGTCACCCGTAAAGTCGCCTGCGCTGATGAGATTGCCCCGGCGGTGATCCGCTTGTTTAGCGAAGTCTGGTGGCGTAGCCATCTGCGTCGTATCGCCGCCCAGTGGCGCGAACATTTACAAATTGCGCTGGGTAACGTCAGCAAGAAAAAACGGCCCTATGCCAGCGACGATTGCATCAGCACCTGGCGCGAGCAGAAACGCCGTAACCGCGAGTTCCTCAACAGCATGGAGCTGGAAGATGAGGAAGGGAACCGCATCAGCCTGATCGATAAGCATGACGGCTCGGTCGCCAACCCGGCGATTCGCCGCTGCGAGCTGATGACACGCATTCGCGGCTTTGAAACGATTTGTCAGTCGCTGGGTTATGTCGGCGAGTTTTATACCCTGACCGCGCCATCAGCCTGGCACGCCACCACCCGCGCCGGTTACCGCAACCATAAGTGGAACGGCGCCAGTCCGGCACAAACGCAAGGCTATTTCACCCGGCTGTGGGCGCGGATCCGCGCCAGCCTGCATCGTAACGGATTGCGCATTTTCGGTATTCGCGTGGCGGAGCCACATCACGATGGCACACCACACTGGCATCTGCTGCTGTTTATGCAGCAGCAGGATGTCAGCCGCGTGCGCGAAATTCTGGGCGTCTATGCCCGCGAAGAGGACAACCACGAGCTGGGCAGCGATAAGGCGAAGCGCGCGCGTTTTCACGCCGAGGCGATCGATGCGCAAAAAGGCAGCGCCACCGGTTATGTGGCGAAATATATCGCCAAGAATATCGACGGTTATGCGCTGGAAGGCGAGCACGATAACGAGAGCGGCGCACCGCTGCAGGAGACGGCGTGCGCAGTTTCTGCCTGGGCGGCGCGCTGGCGTATCCGCCAGTTTCAGTTTGTTGGCGGTGCGCCGGTGACAGTGTATCGCGAGCTGAGAAAAATGGCCGATGGCGAAACGGCACGCGGCTTAAGTGTGGAATTTGCATTGGTGCATGATGCCGCCGATGCCGGAGACTGGGCAGCTTACGTCAATGCTCAGGGCGGGCCATTTGTCCGTCGCGATGATTTGCAAGTGCGCACGCTGTATGCGCCAGACGAAGAATTTAACCAGTACGGTGAAACCACGTTACGTATTCGCGGGGTGTATGACACACAGGTCGGTGCCGGTTCGCCGGTGCTGACGCGGCTGAAAAAATGGAAAATTGTGCCGAAGCGAACGGAGGTTGACCTTCAGGGCGCGCCTGCGCCCTCTTGGAGTTCTGTCAATAACTGTACGCGCTGGCCCGCCGGCCGCTGTAGCGATCCACCACCCGATAACCTGATATGGATAGAGAAACCCGCGCCAAAAGCGTGGGTGAAGCAGAATAATGGTTTTCTTTTTCAGCAACATATTGATGCGGTGAAATAATTTTCGCTTCCCATTTATAAACGGCTTGTGATACTGTACAAATATACAGTAAAGAACTCATGAGGGGATTCATGGTGTCTGAACGGAATGAACGCGCCCAGCGGAAATGGGCGTGCGTAAGGTTTATTGCCGAGTTGTCTCTGCTCCACCATTGCAAAAAGGAAGAGCTGGAAATGGCGCTGTGGCTGATTGCCGACATGGCAGAAAGCGAAAGCACGACTGCGCAGGAAAGAGACATCTTTTACCAGGTAGAATAGCGGCCGGAACGCGCCGGTTACGGCGGCCTGTGCGCCAGATCATACCTGCACCGTTTCAGGCCGCCCCTCCCAGCTTCACACTACTTTCGCCCTGTTGTGCCAGCGTACAGCCAGCGGCGACAGATAGCGTCCGCCTGCTCCGGTCTGGAGACTTAACGGTGGGAAAAATCCTTCCCGACGGTAAGAGACGCGAAAACGATGAATGTAATCACACAACAGGGCGATACGCTCGATCTCCTTTGCCTGCGCTATTACGGCTACACCCAGGGTGTGGTTGAAACGGTGCTGGCGGCCAACCCCGGCCTTGCCGATCTGGGCGTGATTTTGCCTTACGGTACTCCGGTAAATCTGCCGGAAACGCAGGCACCGACGCAGACAGAAACGGTGAATCTATGGGCCTGACTATCGAAAAAGTCACCTCGTCGCTGGCGTACTGGATAAGCGTCGCGCTGACCTTTTTCGGTGCGATGACACCGCAGGATTTCGCAGCCTGGTTCGGCGCACTGGGCGTTGCCGTCACCGTCGCCGTGAACTGGTATTACCGCCGCAAAAGCTATCTGTTCCTGAAATCCTGTGCCATGAGCCAGGAGGTGATGAATGGGCTTACCCGTTAAGCGTTGTAGTGCTGCGGCCGTGCTGGCACTGGCGGTGCTGGTGCCAGATTTTCGTTTACTGCATACCTCGCAGCAGGGACTGGCGCTGATTGCCGATCTGGAAGGCTGTCGTCTGCGGCCGTACCAGTGCAGCGCCGGCGTCTGGACATCCGGCATTGGCCACACCGATGGCGTCGCGCCAACGCGGGATATCAGCGAAAAAGAGGCGGCGGTGAATCTGGTTGCCGATGTACTGCACGTTGAGCGACGGCTGGCAGCCTGCGCACCGGTTGCCATGCCGCCACAGGTCTATGACGCGGTGGTCAGTTTCGCCTTTAACATCGGCACCACTGCCGCCTGCAGTTCGACGCTGGTGTGGTTTATCAACCACAAACAGTGGCAACAGGCCTGCGATCAGTTGCCGCGCTGGGTGTTTATCAACGGCGATCGCAATCGCGGTCTGGAAAACCGCCGCGAACGCGAGCGCGCCTGGTGCCTGAAGGGGGTGAAATGACAGCCCGACTGATTGCCCTGCTGCTCACTGTGCTGGGCGCAATATGGCTGGTGCAGCAAAACCATGCGCTGCGCAGTGCGCTTTCGCAATCTACGCAGCTTACGCACGAGCAAAACAACACCATCGCGCAACTGAAAGCGCAGAGCGCCGCCGCTGATACGCTGGCGGCCAATAACGAGCAGGCGCAGGTGGCGCTGCGTCAGCAACTCAATGCCGCCAGCGAACAGGCCATGCGGCGCGAACAAACCATCACAAGGTTACTCCATGAAAATGACGCCTTTCGCTCCTGGTATAACACTCAGTTGCCTGATGCTGTGCGCCGGGTGCACCAGCGCCCCTCCTGCCCCTCTGCCGGTCACTGTTTACAACCGTTGCCCGCAGGTCAGCCTGTGTCCGATGCCGGGCAGCGATCCGCAAACTAACGGCGATTTAAGCGCCGATATCCATCAGCTTGAGCGCGCGCTGGAGAATTGCGCACTGCAAGTTGAAACTGTTAAACACTGCCAGGATGAGATAAATGCTAAAACCCAACACGCTGCGCAACGCCCTGACTGATGCTGTCCCGGCGCTGCACAACAATCCAGATACGCTGCGGCTGTGGGTGGACAAAGGCAGCAATATCGCCACGTTTGCCCCTTCGCTGTCGTTTGAAAAACAGTTCAACCTCAACGTCGCCATCAGCGCTTTTTCCGGTGATATCGATACGATTTTTGTGCCAATCATGGCCTGGCTGCGTGACAACCAGCCGGATATTCTCACCGTCGAAGCGGGACAGCGCGGCTGCTTTAGCTGGTCGCTGACGACCAACAGCGACGGTACACAAGATCTGACGATTATCCTGCAACTGACCGAGCGTACCAAAGTGACGGAAGTCGATGGCGCACTGCACGCTGAGACGCTGCCGGAGCCGTTGCCGCCAGCACTGGTTACCCGTCCGGTTGAGCTCTATATCAACGGTGAACTGGTGAGCCGCTGGGTTTCATAATGCCCGAAAATGCGCCCCGCGTTGTGCCAAAGGCCGGACAGCTTTGTCCGTTTTTCAAAGCCGGGGCTGCATAGCATCATTTCCGCTATGAACACACAACTCTCGCTCCAGGAAATGGCCCGCGCACTGCGCAATATGATCCGTACCGGGATTATCGTCGACATCGACCTGACTTCCGGACGTTGTCGAGTGCAGACAGGCGGCATCGTCACTCAGTGGTTGCAGTGGTTAACCCACCGCGCCGGACATTCACGTACGTGGTGGGCACCTTCGGTCGGCGAGCAAGTTTTACTGCTGGCGGTCGGCGGCGAGCTCGACACCGCTTTTGTGCTACCGGGCATTTTTTCTGACGACAACCCGGCGCCCTCCGTTTCGGCGGACGCCTGGCATATCGCCTTCCCCGATGGCGCGGTGTTCGAATACGAACCACAAAACAGCGCGTTGAAAGTCAGCGGCATTAAAACCGCCGATATCACCGCGTCCCAATCCGTAACCGTCAGTGTGCCGGAAGTGAAGGTTGTCGCCTCCACCCGCATCACGCTTGATACCCCGGAAGTAGTTTGTACCAACAAGCTCATCACCGGCACGCTGGAGGTGCAAAAAGGCGGCACGATGAGCGGCAATATCTCGCACAGCGGCGGTTCGTTGTCCTCCAACGGCAAAGTACTGCATACCCATCAACACCCCGGCGACAGCGGCGGTACAACAGGAGCGCCTCTATGACAGTGCAATACAGTGGCTTTGACCGCATCACCGGCCAGCGCCTGACCGACACCGAACATATCCGCCAGAGCATCAGCGATATTCTGCGCACACCTGTTGGCTCACGGGTCATGCGCCGCGATTACGGCTCGCTGCTGTTTGAGATGATCGACCAGCCACAAACCCCGGCGCTGACGCTGCAGATTCAGGCCGCCTGCTATATGGCGCTGCTGAAATGGGAACCGCGTATCACGCTGAGCTCAGTGACAACCGAACGGCAGTTCGACGGCAAGATGATTGTCAATCTGACCGGCCAGCTCGCCAGTACCGGCGAATCCCTTTCGTTAACCCTTCCAGTGAGTTAAAACCATGCCGATTATTGACCTGAGCCAGTTGCCCGCACCCAATGTGGTGGAGGAACTCGATTATGAAAGTCTTCTTGCCGAGCGCAAGGTGACGCTTATTTCCCTGTTTCCTGCCGAGGAACAGGAGGCCATCGCCCGTACGCTGGCGCTGGAATCCGAGCCGCTGACCAAGTTTCTTGAAGAGAACGCTTACCGCGAAGTGCTGTGGCGCCAGCGTGTTAATGAAGCCGCCCGCGCGGTGATGCTGGCGTACGCCGCCGGTAACGATCTTGATGTGATTGCCGCTAACAGCAATACCTCGCGACTGGTGATCACGCCTGCCGATAACAGCACCATCCCGCCGACTGCCGCAGTGATGGAGTCTGATAAAGATCTGCGACTGCGCGCACAGCAGGCCTTTGAAGGCTTAAGCGTGGCCGGGCCGGAAGGCGCTTATGAATACCATGGTCGCAGCGCCGATGGCCGGGTTGCCGATATCTCCGTGGTCAGCCCAAACCCGGCGTATATCACCATCTCAGTGCTCGCGCGCGAGGGCGATGGCAGAGCCAGCGACAAACTGGTCGCCATCGTTGAAAACGCGCTGAACGCAGAAGACGTCCGCCCGGTTGGCGACCGCGTAACGGTACAAAGCGCGGAAATTGTACCGTACCAGATTGACGCCACGCTCTATTTTTACCCGGGACCGGAATCGGAACCAATTCGTCAGGCTGCCGAGCAGCAACTCAAAGCCTATATCACCGCACAGCGCCGACTGGGCCGCGATATCCGCAAGTCGGCAATTTACGCTGCGCTGCACGTTGAAGGCGTGCAACGCGTGGAACTGAGTGCACCGCAAAGCGATCTGGTACTGGAGAAAAACCAGGCTTCGTACTGCACCGCCTGGAGCATTAATACAGGAGGCACCGATGAGTGATGACCGCCTGTTGCCCGTTGGTTCCTCGGTTCTGGAGGTGGCAACAGCAGAGGCAGCGGCTCAAATCGAACGCGTACCGGTGCCGCTGCGCACGTTATGGGATCCACTAACATGCCCGGCAGAACTGTTGCCTTACCTGGCGTGGGCGCTCTCTGTCGATCGCTGGGACTACAGCTGGCCCGAGGACACCAAACGTAAAATTATCGCCTCCGCTTTTTTTGTTCATCAACACAAGGGAACTATTAGCTCATTACGACGCGTTGTTGAACCGCTCGGCTACTTGATTGAGCTACGCGAATGGTGGCAGGAGAATGCTGAACCCGGCACGTTCCGGCTGGTCATTGGCGTGCAAGAGAATGGTATTACCGAGCAGATGTACCAGGAACTGGAGCGGCTGATCAACGATGCCAAACCAGCGAGCCGCCATCTTTCGGAGCTGAACATTAGCCTTAGCACCAGCGGCGAGTGTTATGTTGGCGTCGGTTATTACCTCGGTGAAGAACTGACGGTTTATCCTTACATGCCGGAAGAGATTGTGGTTGGCGGCGAGTATTACCCCGCTTCTGCCATTCATCTTATTGATGATGTCTATATCTCATAACCCATCACACTGCTGAAACGGGCTGCGGCCCGTTTTTTTTCATCACGCTTGTTGTGTCAGTAAGTAACCAACGCCGCTCAATGGTGTTCGTCTGTGGCTGAACGGAAAATAGCGTCACCGTTCATTCTTCACCAAACAACCTGAGAGTTAACACATGACTGCCAAATATTTTGCCATTCTGACCAATCAGGGCGCTGCGAGGCTGGCAAACGCCACGTCGCTCGGCACAAAACTTAATCTCACGCAGATGGCGGTTGGCGATGCCAACGGCGTACTACCGATGCCTGATCCATCGCAAACAAAACTGCTCAACCAACAGCGTATTGCGCCGCTGAACCGACTGTCGGTAGATCCTAATAACAGCAGCCAGATAATTGCCGAGCAGGTTATTCCGGAAACGGAAGGCGGTTTCTGGATCCGCGAAATTGGCCTCTATGATGATGCGGGTGTACTGATTGCGGTAGCCAACTGCCCGGAAACGTACAAACCGCAAATGCAGGAAGGGAGCGGACGCACGCAGACAATTCGCATGGTACTCACCGTTTCATCAACGGCTGCCGTCACGTTGAAAATCGACCCATCGGTGGTGCTGGCGACGCGGCAGTATGCCGACGACCTGATGAGCAATCATGTTAAAGCCGCTAACCCACATGCACAGTACGCACCACTGGCCAACCCGGTATTTACCGGCACGCCGACTGTGCCAGATACGCATATCGGCAACTACGGACAGCAGATCGCCAACACCAAATATGTGCGCGATGTTATTGCTGACTACGACGGCATTTTACCGGTGGGTTCGCCGGTCGCCTGGCCGCAAGCAACCCCGCCCGGCGGCTGGTTTAAATGCAACGGCGCGTCCTTTGATAAAACCCAGTTTCCACGGCTGGCGGCCGTCTACCCGGCCGGTGTTCTGCCGGATCTGCGTGGGGAATTTATTCGCGGGCTGGATGATGGGCGAAACCTTGACGCTGGTAGGGCACTATTAAGTGTTCAACTGGATGAGTTTAAAAGCCATAACCATACACCGGTAAAAAACCCGGTAAGAAATCGCTTCTTGACCGACTACAGCGAAAGCGGTATTGGCGCTCTAGCCAATTTAACCACCGGGGGCGGGTTGTTCTCCTTTTCAAGCTATACCGAATATACCGGCGGAGGAGAAACCCGTCCGCATAACGTTGCATTTAACTACATCGTGAGGGCTCAATAATGTTGACCGCAGTTCTGGATGAAAACCGCCTGGCCACCCACGCCGGTGAAGTAACTGTTTACAACTATGACGCGACCAGTCGCGAATACCTCTCCACATCTGTTGAGTATCTCGCCGTTGGTGTCGGTATCCCGGCGAACGCAGCACTTGATGCACCTCTTTCGGCGAAAACCGGATTTGCCGTATGCCGCAACGCTAACGGGCAAACCTGGGAATATATTCACGATTTTCGTGGTGAAACGGTATATGACACCACCAGCAGCGAACAGAAACAGATAACCGAACTGGGCGATTACCCAGCGAATGTCACCACGTTTGTTCCGGCTACGCCTTATGATGTCTGGAATGGCAGCGAGTGGGTAACCGATGAAAGCGCGCAAAAAACCGCGCTGATAGCGGAAGCCGAACAGAAAAAAACGCAGCGGCTGAAGATAGCGAAAGAGAATATCAGCGTGTGGCAGACCGAGCTGCAACTCGGCATTATCAGCGACGACGACAAAGCCAGCCTGGTGAAGTGGCTGGAGTACATCAAACGCGTACAGGTTGTTGATACCACAAACGCACCTGATATCACCTGGCCTGAACAGCCGCAATAATACCAACGGGCTGCGGCCCGTTTTTTGTCGGATAGCGCGGCGTTTATCCAACCTGGAACACCCCACAGGCCGCGCCAACGGGCAATTTTCCTCAGAGTTGTATCACCCGGCAACCAACCCTATCTGATAGGCCCAGCCCTAATATGCCCCGGACAATACCGTTTACTCAATCGACAACCTGAGAGTGAACGCATGACTGTAAAATATTTTGCCATTCTGACTAATCAGGGCGCGGCGAAGCTGGCGAATGCAACCGCGCTGGGCACCCAAATCCATATTACGCAAATGGCCGTTGGTGATGGCAACGGTAGCTTACCTACGCCCGATCCGGCACAAACCCAGTTGGTTAACCAAAAACGCGTCGGTGCAGTAAACACACTCACTGTCGATGCAGCGGATACCAATCAAATTATCGCCGAGCAGGTAATCCCGGAAAACGAAGGAGGATACTGGATCCGCGAGCTGGGTCTCTTTGATAGCGATGGCGTACTGATCGCCGTCGCCAATTGCCCGGAAACCTACAAACCGCTGTTAGGCGAAGGTAGCGGACGCACACAGACGATTCGTATGGCGCTGATTGTTTCCTCTACCGCAGCCATCACACTCAAAATTGATCCATCAGTAGTGCTGGCGACGCGCAAGTATGTCGATGACAAGGTTATCGAGGTAAAAGCCTATGCTGATAACCTGTTGAGCCAGCATATTGCAGCCAGCAATCCGCATACCCAGTATGCGCCGATCGCCAGTCCCACATTGACCGGAACACCCAAAGCCCCCACAGCGGGACAAACGGCAAATGATACACAACTGGCCACCACCGAATTTGTTAAAACGGCAATATCAACGTTGAACCTGGGTGACGGTTCAGCACTGCCGGTTGGCGTGCCCATTCCCTGGTCATCGGCGACACCGCCGACAGGCTGGCTGAAATGCAACGGTGCGGCGTTCACCGCAGCGCAATACCCGAAGCTGGCGGTGGCGTATCCTGGGCTGACTCTGCCGGATCTGCGAGGTGAGTTTATCCGTGGATGGGATGATGGGCGCGGTGTGGATCCAGGGCGACTGCTGATGAGTGCTCAGGGTGATGCCATCCGTAACATCAGGGCTAGTCTAATCGCTTATACAGTTGGCATTAACGGCTCTGTGGTGACACCAAATGGCCCAAGCGGTTCATTCTCTATCTTTAACTCAGGGACTAACAATGTGAATACCCCTGTAGTTCAGTCCTCAGTGCCGGTAACAAACTATGGCCTCTTATTTGATGCGTCACTTACAGTGCCTACTGCTGTTGAAAACAGACCGCGTAACGTAACATTTAACTACATTGTGAGGGCTGCATAATGACATCAGCAGTATTGGATAAAGCAAAAATCGCTACCACAGCAGGAAACATCACGACTTACAGCTTTTCTGCACAAACCGGCGAATTTACCGGTTCCAGCGAAGAGTTTTTAGCGATTGGCGTAGGGCTTCCCGCCGGTTCAACAGATATTGCTCCCGGTGCCGTTGATGAGGGGTATGTCGCTGTCTTTACCGGGAGTGTGTGGGAGCAAAAAGAAGATCATCGCGGGAAAACCGTTTATTCCACGGCCGATCTTAGCGCCTCAACAGTTGATTATATCGGCCCGCTTAAAGAGGGATTTGTTGCTACTGAGCCCGCGACGCCCTATGACAGCTGGGATGGAAGTGCATGGATTACGAACGCCGAAGCGCAACACGCAGCCGCAGTTCAGGATGCGCAGGCGCTTCGTCAACAACATATCGATACGGCAATGGTATCAATCAGCGTCATACAGCTTAAGTTGCAGGCGGGCAGAACGCTGAATGACGCGGAAAAAAACCGGCTCGATCAGGTTCTGGATTACATTGACGCTATAAACGCCATTGACCTCTCCATCTCCAGCGCGCCCAACATCACATGGCCCACCCAGCCAGCATAAGTCAACGGGCTACGGCCCGTTTTTTTGCCGCCCGCCTGTTGTTTCATCCCCGCCCCAACCCCAACAAATAGCGCTGCGCCGCTGCGCCCTGGAGAATAGCACTCACCCCAACACCACGGAGTTAAACGGATGAGTGATTATCATCATGGCGTTCAGGTCGTCGAAATCAACGACGGCACGCGCGTCATTTCCACTGTCTCAACCGCCATTGTCGGCATGGTATGTACTGCCAGCGATGCCGATGCGGCAACCTTTCCACTGAATGAACCAGTGCTTGTCACCAGCGTACAAAGTGCCATCGCCAAAGCTGGCACCAAAGGTACGCTGGCTTCTTCGCTACAAGCCATTGCCGACCAGGCGAAACCGGTTATCGTCGTTGTGCGCGTCGCTGAAGGCAGCGGCGATAATGCGCAGGCGCAGACGATTTCCAACATCATCGGCACCACCGACGAAAACGGCAAATATACTGGCCTGAAAGCGCTGCTGACCGCCGAAGCCGTCACCGGCGTGAAACCGCGTATTCTGGGCGTTCCCGGTTATGACACGCTGGAAGTCGCCACCGCGCTGGCACCCGTCTGTCAGAAACTGCGCGCCTTCGGTTATGTCAGCGCCTGGGGCTGTAAAACTATTTCCGATGCGATTAAGTATCGCGAGAACTTCAGCCAGCGCGAACTGATGGTGATCTGGCCGGATTTTCTCTCCTGGAATACAGTGGCGAACGCGACGGCAACCGCCTACGCGACTGCCCGCGCGCTTGGCCTGCGTGCATATATCGACCAGTCCGTCGGCTGGCACAAAACGCTGTCCAACGTTGGCGTGAATGGCGTCACCGGCATCAGCACCCCGGTCTTCTGGGATTTGCAGGAGTCCGGCACCGATGCCGACCTGCTGAACGCAGCGGGTGTGACCACGCTGATTCGCAAAGATGGCTTCCGCTTCTGGGGCAACCGTACCTGCTCCGACGATCCACTGTTCCTGTTTGAAAACTATACCCGCACTGCGCAGGTTATCGCCGACACCATGGCGGACGCGCATATGTGGGCTGTCGACAAGCCGATCACCGCGACGCTTATCCGCGACATCATTGATGGTATCAACGCCAAGTTCCGCGAACTGAAAAGCAACGGTTACATCGTTGATGCCACCTGCTGGTTCGACGAGAGCGCCAATGACGCCGAGACACTGAAAGCCGGGAAACTGTATATCGATTACGACTATACGCCGGTGCCGCCACTGGAAAACCTGACCTTACGCCAGCGCATCACCGATAAATATCTGGCGAATCTGGTCTCCTCGGTCAACAGCAATTAAGGAGCCTGATAAATGGCAATGCCGCGAAAACTGAAATATATGAACGTGTTCCTCAATGGCTACAGCTATCAGGGGATCGCAAAATCCATCACGCTGCCGAAACTGACCCGCAAGCTGGAGAACTACCGTGGCGCAGGCATGAACGGTATCGCGCCGATTGATATGGGTCTTGATGACGACGCCATGGCAATGGAGTGGTCGCTGGGCGGCTTCCCGGATGAGGCTATCTGGGAACTGTATGGCGCAACCAGCGCCGATGCAGTGCCGATCCGCTTTGCGGGTTCCTACCAGCGCGATGACACCGGCGAAACGGTCGCCGTTGAAGTGGTGATGCGCGGTCGTCAGAAAGAGATCGACACCGGCGAGAACAAGCCGGGCGAAGATACCGAGTCCAAAATCTCCGTCGTCTGTACCTATTTCAAACTGACGATGGATGGCAAGGAACTGGTGGAAATCGACACCATTAACATGATCGAAAAAGTGAACGGCGTCGATCGTCTCGAACAGCACCGCCGCAATATCGGCCTGTAACACCTGCCCGGTCAGCCTGACTGGCCGGGATTTCCCTTCGCTAACGCAATCACGAGGATTTTATGAGCAACGAAACTGATAACGTCGTTACCCTGGAAACGCCAATCAAACGCGGCGAACAGCTTATCAACACTGTTACCCTGATGAAACCGAATGCCGGCACTCTGCGCGGTCTGAGCCTGGCGGCCGTGGCGAATGCTGAAGTGGATGCGCTGATTAAAGTGCTGCCGCGTATCACCTCGCCTTCCCTGACCGAACAAGAAGTTGCAGCGCTGGATCTAGTGGATATGGTCGCGCTGGCTGGCAAGGTGGTCGGTTTTTTGTCGCCGGTTTCGGCACAGTAAATTTTCCGGCCAACCTGTCGGTTGACGATTTGATGGCGGATATCGCGGTGATTTTTCACTGGCCGCCATCAGAACTCTATCCCCTGAGTCTGAGCGAGCTCATCACATGGCGCGAAAAGGCGCTTCAGCGAAGCGGAAATACACATGAGTAACAGCACAAATATTGACACATTGCTCACGGCTGTTGACCAGGCGACGCGCCCGTTTAAAAACCTGCAAACGGCGAATGTTTCGCTTGCTGCCGGGATCAAAGAGACGGAGAAAAATCTGAGCGGGCTGTACAACCAGCTCGCCCAGGTTGAGGGTTTAACGCAGGCTGAAAAATCCCTTTCGGCACTTAGCCTGCGCCTGCAAACCGTGCAGTTGCGTGCGCAAAAGCTGACGGAGCAAGGTCCGCCGACCCGCAGCCACGCCAGCATTCTTAACTTCACGCAGGAGCGTGTAACCACGCTTCAGCAACAGCACGAAACGACGCGCGAAGCGGTGATCGACCACCGGTTAACACTACTGCGCGCAGGCATTGAGCCGAATGCGCCGACAGCGGCGAAACTGCAACTGCAAAGCCAGATCAACGATAATCGCGCGCAGCTCATCACGCAACAGCAGGCGCTGAAGCAGGAGAACCGGCAAAAACGCGCAGAAAAAATCCAGGCGGCCCAACAAACGATTCAGCGTATCGCCGGGAAAGTCTCTGCGGTGGGACAAACCGGAATGTCTGTCGCCACTTCTGGCTTCAACATTGGCAAAAAACTGCTGCAGCCAGGCTATGAACAATCGCTGAAAAACAGCGCACCGGCACAACCTGGCAGCGAAGTGAGTATCGCGGCAAATACGGTAAGTGCGCCAAGTGTGTTAAGTGCGCTAAGTACGCCAAGTGCGGTAAGCGCGCCAAGTGCGGTAAGTGCGCCAAGTGCGGTAAGCACGCCAAGTGTGTTAAGTACACCAAGTGCGCTAAGTACGCCAAGTTCGGTAAGTGCGCCAAACGCGCTAAGTACACCAAGTGCGCTAAGTACGCCAAGTGCGCTAAGTACGCCAAGTGCGCTAAGTACACCAAGTGCGCTAAGTTCGGTAAGTACGCCAAGTGCGGTAAGTGCGGTAAGTACGCTAAGTACGCCAAGTTCGGTAAGTGCGCTAAGTACACCAAGTGCGCTAAGTTCGGTAAGTACGCCAAGTGCAGTAAGTGCAGTAAGTGCGGTAAGTGCGCAGGTGGGAAATCTCGGTACCGATTTACAGGCACTGCAAAGTGTTTATCAGTCACTAAGCGTGGATATTTTCAGCACCCAGGAATCCTCTTTACGCCAACTGGTACAAACCGCCACCCAATATCTGGGGCAACTGCAACAGTGGGTGCAGAACAACCAGGGTCTGGTGCAAACCTTCGGTCTGATTGCCACTGCCGTGGTCGGCGTCGCCGGGGCGATTGGCACCGTAGCGGGTGTTATCGCACCGGTCTTTACGGGCATCAGTACGCTGATCACCATCGCGACGACTTTTGGCAGCGTCTTTACTACCGTCTGCGGCGGGATTATGGCGGTGCTTGGTTCGCTCACGCTACCGATTGTCGGCGTAATTGCCCTTGTTGCCGCCGCCGCGCTGGCCATCTACACCTACTGGGAACCGATTAGCGCATTCTTTAGTGGGGTAATGGCCGGGATTAGCGCCGCGTTCGCTCCGCTCGCCGGGCTATTTGCACCGTTGCAACCGCTGTTTGATTTCATCAGTAGCAGCCTACAGGACATCAAACAGCTGTTCAGCGACCTGATTACCCCCGTTCAGATCAGCCAGGAAAAACTGAATCTGTGCGCTGAAGCAGGTTTCTATTTCGGCCAGAAGCTCTCTGGCACCATCGCGCTGGTGATCCAGGGGGTTAAAGCGCTGAGCAGCGGCCTGTCCTGGGTACTTGAAACGCTCGGCATTATTGATAAAAAACCTGTGCTGGAGGTACCGAAACCGCCGACAGAAGCCAGCGGCAACCAGAGCTACATTCAGCCAACCAGCACAATGCCGGGCTTTAACAATTACCAGGCAGCCAAACCCGCTGGCAGTAATTCGTATGTCGACCAGAGCAAAACGGAATATAACGTCACGTTACAAGGCGATATCGCCCCCGGTAGCAACAACGAGCGCTACCTGCAGGATCTGTTCCGTCAGGACGCGGCAAATAAACGCAACAGTACCCTTTCGCAATTCAATCCATCAGGAGGGTTTTAATTATGATGCTGGCGCTGGGACTTTTTGTCTTTATGCGGCAAACGCTGCCATTCCAGAACCTGAGCCGCACCTCTACATTTACCTGGAGCAGCAACGCGCGTGTTGGTAAACGCGCGGCGTATCAGTATATCGGTCCAGGCGAAGATACCCTCGAAATGACCGGCGCGCTCTACCCGGAACTGACTGGCGGCGTGCTGTCGCTGGCAGCCTTGCGCCTGATGGCTGAACAGGGCGGAAAATGGCCGCTTATCGACGGCACGGGAATGATTTACGGTGTGTATGTTATAAGCAGCGTCAAAGAGAACGGCTCCGAATTTTATAGCGACGGCTCGCCGCGTAAGATCAGTTTCACACTGAATTTGACCCGGGTCGACGAGTCGCTGCTCTCCATAGCAGAAGATATGTATACGAAAGGCAGCAAACTGCTCAACGATGCCACCAAAATGCTGGGGAGTCGCGGATGATTGACGCTCTCGATAACGATCTGACGCGGGGAGACGCCCCCGCGTTTAAGCTGGAGCTGAACCAAAAACCCGCCAGTAGCAACAGCAGCGCCTCTGCGGTAAAAAACGGCAACAGCAAAGACGAAAAGAAAGACATTACCGCCAGGCTAGCCCCGCGATTAGTCGCGCTCACGGTCACGGATAACCGCGGTTTTGAAGCCGACACGCTGATACTGACGCTGGATGACAGCGATGGCAAAATCGAAATGCCAGAACGGAACGCGCTGGTTAACGTCTCGATTGGCCGACAAGGCTCGGTGCTCACCAACATGGGAAGTTTCTTTATCGACCAGGTCACACACCGGGGCACACCGGATCAGCTAGTGATTACCGGGCGCAGCGTCGATTTTCGCAATGATATGAACACCCCAAAAGAGCGGTCATGGCATGACACAACGCTTGGTGAGATCGTGAAAGATATTGCCTGGCGCAATTCACTGAGCGCCAGCGTCTCGCCGGAACTGGCCGGTATTAAGATTGCGCATATCGACCAGTCCAAAGAGAGCGACATCGCGTTTCTCACTCGGCTGGCTATCCGCAACGGCGCTGAAATCGCCGTAAAATCGGGCGTACTGATTTTTCTTGTGCCGGGTAAATGCGTACGGGGCGGTAAGGCCGTATCAACCGTGACTATCAGCCGTAGCGATGGCGATTCTCACACGTTTGATTTAACCGATCGTACGACGTACGGCAGTATCATTGCGCGCTGGCAGGATACTAAAACGCCGCAGAAGCAGGTTAAACAGGTAAAACTGACGCGCAAAAGTGCTGGCACACAGCAAGCGTCAACGGATTACCTCGCCGGATCAATAGAGAATGTCAGCATCCTGCAAAACATGTTCGCCTCCAAAGAGGAAGCCATCCGCGCAGCAGAAGCGGAATGGCTACAACGTCAGAGAAATGCAGCAATATTTAACCTGACTCTCGCACAAGGACGGGCCGACATCGCGCCGGAAACGCCCATCCGGTTATCAGGCTTTAAAGATGTGATCAATAAAACGCCCTGGGTGATCAAAAAATTAACTCATGGCATTGATAAAAAAGGCTTTATTACAAAACTGGATCTGGAAGCCGACATCCGAAACGTGGAATATGAAATGGAGGAATCCAGCGTCTGAAACGTCAAATGCAACCATTAACTTGCATTTGCGAGTTAATGGTTTATTATTACTGGCATAACCACGCTGGAGAAATCACAAAATGATGCATTGCCCGTTATGCCAGGAAGCGGCTCATGCGCGCTCGAGCCGCTATCTCAGTACCGAAACCAAAGAACGCTACCACCAGTGCCAGAATATTAACTGCGGCTGCACCTTCGTCACGCATGAGTCGTTGGCGCGCTACATTGTCCGTCCTGGCGCGACAGAAACCGCACCGCCCCACAGCGTGCGATAATACCGCCAATATCCCATCCCTAAAGCCTGCGCCAGCAGGCTTTTTTTTGCCTGCCATTCAGTGCCGCCACTGGCGATCCGCTGCCGCCATTCTGCCGCCATCGCCAATAGAAAAGGGGTTAGCATTACGCTAACCCCTTGTTCTATAACACGCTTTGGATGTAGCGCGTGCGTTTTATCAGTTAAGACGCTCTTTAATACGAGCAGACTTACCGGTACGCTCGCGCAGGTAGTACAGTTTAGCTTTACGTACAGCACCACGACGTTTAACAGCAATGCTGTCAACTACCGGAGAGTGAGTCTGGAAGACACGCTCAACGCCTTCGCCGTTGGAAATTTTACGAACAGTGAATGCAGAGTGCAGACCGCGGTTACGAATAGCGATAACCACGCCCTCGAATGCCTGCAGACGTTTTTTGGAACCTTCAACAACCCATACTTTCACTTCCACGGTATCACCCGGACGGAAGGAAGGTACGTCCTGCTTCATCTGCTCTTGTTCAAGTTGCTTAATAATGTTGCTCATAATTTAATCTCTTATCCTGGGTAAACTGATATTCGGGCGGCTTAAGCCATCCCATCATGTTTGTGTTGCTGTTGCGCGTGCTCTCGTTGGAACTCCGCCAGCAACCTTGCTTGCTCTTCAGTCAGAGCCAGGTTTTCCAGAAGTTCAGGTCTTCTAAGCCAGGTTCGGCCCAGCGACTGCTTCAAACGCCAGCGACGTATCTCGGCATGGTTCCCCGACAGTAAGACCGCCGGTACTTCCATTCCTTCTAACACTTCAGGTCGGGTATAGTGAGGACAATCCAGCAACCCGTCAGCAAAGGAATCTTCCGTTGCCGATGCTTCGTGCCCCAGTACCCCCGGAATAAACCGGGAAACCGAGTCAATCAGCGTCATTGCTGGTAACTCACCACCGCTGAGAACGTAATCGCCGATAGACCATTCTTCGTCAATCTCGGTTTGAATTACGCGCTCATCTATCCCTTCGTAGCGACCACACACCAGAATCAACTTCTGATTGGTAGCCAGCTCGCTAACGCCCGCTTGATCAAGCTTGCGTCCCTGAGGCGACAGATAAATCACTTTGGCGCCTTCGCCCGCCGCGGCTTTTGCTGTATGAATGGCATCCCGCAACGGGTTCACCATCATTAACATCCCCGGTCCGCCGCCGTAAGGACGATCGTCCACGGTACGGTGCCGGTCATGAGCGAAATCACGCGGACTCCAGCTCTGGATGCTCAGCAGGCCATTTTTTACTGCCCGGCCAGTTACCCCGTAGTCGGTAATCGCGCGGAACATTTCAGGAAACAGGCTAATTATGCCAATCCACATAGCGCCGTCTTTTACCGTATATCCGGAGGTTTAAAAACCAGGATCCCAATCTACCTCAATGGTTTGAGTAGTGAGATCGACTTTCTTGATAACCTGCCCATCGAGGAACGGAACCAACCGCTCCTTGATACCAAATGCATCTTTCAGGTTTGCCTTGATGACGAGAACGTCATTAGACCCGGTTTCCATCATATCGACGACTTTACCGAGGCTGTAACCTTCAGTAGTCACTACCTGGCAACCCATCAGGTCTTTCCAGTAGTAGTCACCCTCTTCCAGTTCCGGCAACTGCGAGGAATCCACGACGATTTCGCAATTCGTCATCAGATTCGCGGCATCTCTGTCATCAATACCTTTCAGTTTGATGACGATGTCCTGATTGTGGTAGCGCCAGCTTTCCAGCTCAATGCTCTGCCACTGACCCGCCCTCTGGATAAACCAGGGCTGATAGTCAAAAATGCTTTCGGCGTCGTCGGTGGAAGAAAACACTCTGAGCCAACCACGAATTCCGTAAGAAGATCCCAGCTTGCCGACAACAATTGGCTCAACAGGGACCGCTGCGGCTTGTTGCTTGCTCATCATGACCACCGTGACAGATTAAGCTGCTTTCTGTGCTTCTTTGATCAGCGCGGAAACGCGATCGGAAACAGTAGCGCCCTGGCCAACCCAGTGTTGAATACGATCCAGCTCCAGGCGGGTGCCTTCTTCTTTATCGGAAGCAATCGGGTTGAAGAAACCAACGCGCTCAATGAAGCGGCCGTTGCGTGCATTGCGGCTGTCAGTAACAACAACCTGGTAGAACGGACGCTTTTTAGCGCCGTGACGTGCTAAACGAATAGTTACCATAACATCCTCTTGTGTGAATAAAACACCAGGCCCCATCGAGGAACGGAGCCCGGTGTCATATTAAAAGCCCGAAAATTTTACTCATTTTTTGCTAAAAAGCAATCGACATGTGCGAATCTGTGAGGTGTGAGGCCGTCGGCGTTGCCGTCAGTTTGGTGCCGGCGTGCGCGCAAAAAGCGGAGCATACACGGAGTACGTGAGCATTTTGAGCACACCCCGGCATCAAAATGGCAAATAAGGCAGCCCGATATTATCTACCCGGGAAACCTGGCGGCATCATACCCTTCATGCCGCGCATCATCTTCGCCATCCCGCCCTTCTTCATCTTCTTCATCATGCGTTGCATGTCGTCGAACTGTTTGAGCAGACGGTTCACATCCTGCACCTGCATACCGCAACCGGCAGCAATACGGCGTTTACGGGAACCTTTGATAATGTCCGGGTTGGCGCGCTCTTTCAGCGTCATGGAGTTGATAATCGCCTCCATACGCACCAGCACTTTGTCATCCATCTGCGCTTTCACGTTATCCGGGATCTGCCCCATGCCCGGCAGCTTGCCCATCAGGCTCGCCATACCGCCCATGTTTTTCATCTGGCGCAACTGCTCAAGGAAATCGGTCAGATCGAAACCGTCGCCTTTTTTCAGTTTATTCGCCAGCTTCTCAGCCTGTGCGCGGTCAACCTTGCTCTCGATATCTTCGATAAGCGACAGCACGTCGCCCATACCAAGAATACGCGAGGCGATACGATCCGGATGGAATGGCTCCAGCGCTTCGTTTTTCTCGCCGACGCCAAGGAACTTGATCGGTTTGCCAGTGATGTGACGAATCGACAACGCCGCACCACCGCGGGCGTCGCCGTCCACTTTGGTCAGCACTACACCGGTAAGCGGCAGCGCTTCATTAAAGGCTTTCGCCGTGTTCGCCGCATCCTGACCGGTCATGGCATCGACAACAAACAGCGTTTCCACCGGGTTAATCGCCGCATGAACCTGTTTGATTTCGTCCATCATCGCTTCATCAACGTGCAGACGACCAGCGGTATCCACCAGCAGCACATCGTAGAACTTCAGCTTCGCTTCTTTCAGCGCCGCGTTAACGATATCGACCGGCTTTTGCGCGGCGTCAGAGGGGAAGAAATCCACCTCGACCTGCTGCGCCAGGGTTTCCAGCTGTTTGATCGCCGCCGGGCGATAAACGTCCGCCGAAACGACCATCACTTTTTTCTTGTGCTTTTCGCGCAGGAACTTACCAAGCTTACCAACGCTGGTTGTTTTACCAGCACCTTGTAAACCCGCCATCAGCACCACCGCCGGCGGCTGCGCGGCGAGGTTCAGGCTCTGGTTCTCTTCGCCCATCGCCGCAACCAGTTCGTTACGCACGATTTTGACGAACTCCTGACCCGGCGTCAGGCTCTTATTGACTTCATGACCAACCGCTTTCTCTTTTACACGGTTGATAAAGTCACGCACTACCGGCAGCGCAACGTCCGCTTCCAGCAATGCCATGCGCACTTCGCGCAGGGTATCTTTGATGTTGTCTTCAGTGAGGCGTCCACGGCCACTGATATTGCGCAGCGTGCGCGACAAACGATCGGTTAAATTATCAAACATTGTCTCTCGCCTGAGGTGATACGGTTGGCCGCCAGGGCGACGCATTACAGAAATTTGCCGAAGTATAACATGAAGACATTGCTCCTGTATGTGATGCAACTGTTGGAGCCAACGTCACGTAACGTTATACTGCTTTTCTTTCTTCTTCAGTCAACTGCCGACACCCTATGCCCGTTTTTGCTCTGATCGCTCTTGTTGCCTACTCAATCAGCATCGCACTGATCGTCCCCGGCCTGCTGCAAAAAAACAGCGGATGGCGCAGAATGGCTATTCTTTCGGCGGTGATCGCGCTTATTTTTCACGGTTTTGGGCTGAAAGAGCGCCTGTTCCCGGACGATGGCGGGCAAAACCTCAGCCTGCTGAATGTCGGTTCGCTTGTCAGTCTGATGATATGTACGGTGATGACCATTGTCGCCTCGAAAAACCGCGGCTGGCTGCTGCTGCCCATTGTTTACACTTTCGCGCTGATCAACCTCGCCTTCGCCATTTTCGTACCGAATGAGTACATCACTCACCTGGAAGCAACGCCCAGCATGCTGGTGCATATCGGCCTGTCGCTCTTCTCTTATGCCACACTGATTATTGCAGCAATGTACGCCCTGCAACTGGCCTGGATTGATTATCAACTGAAAAACAAACGGCTGGCGTTCAGCAGTGAAATGCCACCGCTGATGGTAATCGAACGTAAAATGTTTCACATCACCCAGGTAGGCGTAGTGCTGTTGACGCTGACGCTCTGCACCGGCCTGTTCTATGTGAAGAACCTGTTCAGTATGGAAAATATCGACAAAGCGGTGCTCTCTATTATCGCCTGGTTTGTCTATATCGTGCTGCTGTGGGGCCATTATCATGAAGGCTGGCGCGGTCGCCGGGTCGTCTGGTTTAACGTCGCAGGCGCGGGTATTTTAACGCTGGCCTACTTTGGCAGCCGCGTTCTGCAACAGTTTGCGAGCTAAAACACAAAGGAGTTCCCCCTGGAACACATCTCCACCACGACACTGATCATTACCCTGGTAATCATGGTCGTGGTCTCGGCCTATTTCTCCGGTTCAGAAACCGGAATGATGACGCTGAACCGATATCGTTTGCGCCACCTGGCTAAGCAGGGTAACCGCGCAGCCAGACGTGTCGAGAAACTGCTGCGCAAGCCCGATCGCCTGATTAGCCTGGTGCTGATTGGCAACAACCTCGTTAATATTCTGGCTTCGGCTATAGGGACAATCGTCGGCATACGCCTGTACGGCAACGCCGGTGTGGCGATTGCCACCGGCGTGTTGACCTTTGTCGTGCTGGTATTCGCCGAGGTGCTGCCCAAAACCATTGCCGCGCTCTACCCGGAAAAAGTCGCCTTCCCCAGCAGCTTCCTGCTGGCGCCATTGCAGGTGATTATGATGCCGCTGGTGTGGCTGCTTAACAGCGTCACCCGCGTGCTGATGCGCATGGTTGGCATCAAAGCCGATGTCGTGGTCAGCGGCGCGCTCAGCAAAGACGAACTGCGCACCATCGTTAACGAATCCAGGTCGAAAATCTCACGCCGTAACCAGAACATGCTGTTGTCGATTCTGGATCTGGAAAAAGTGAGCGTCGACGACATCATGGTGCCGCGTAATGAGATAGTCGGGATTGATATCAATGATGACTGGAAAGCCATCGTGCGCCAGCTGACGCACTCGCCGCATGGGCGTATTGTGCTGTATCGCGATTCACTCGATGACGCCATCAGCATGCTGCGCGTACGTGAAGCCTACCGCCTGATGACCGAGAAGAATGAGTTCACCAAAGAGATAATGCTGCGCGCCGCCGACGAAATTTACTATGTGCCCGAAGGTACGCCACTCAGCACACAACTGGTCAAATTTCAGCGCAATAAAAAGAAAGTCGGGCTGGTCGTTGACGAGTATGGTGACATTCAGGGACTGGTGACGGTCGAGGACATTCTTGAAGAGATCGTCGGCGATTTCACGACCTCCATGTCCCCGGCGCTGGCCGATGAAGCCACGCCGCAAAATGACGGTTCGGTGATCATCGACGGTAGCGCCAGCGTGCGCGAGCTGAACAAAGCATTTAACTGGCGATTGCCGGAAGAAGAAGCCCGTACGATTAACGGTATGTTGCTGGAGGCGCTGGAGGAGATCCCGGCTGTCGGCACACGCGTACGCATTGAGCAGTACGACATCGATATTCTCGATGTGCAGGACAATATGATTAAGCAGGTCAGAGTGAACCCGGTAAAAGCCCTGCGGGAAAGCGTGACCGAATAAACAAAAAACCCTCTCCGGGCGGAGAGGGCTCTAACAGCACACTTAACCCTTCGCTTTGGCGACGGTGACCATCGCAGCGCGAATGGTACGGCCGTTGAGGGTGTAACCTTTCTGCATCACGCCCAGAACCTTACCGGCCGCAATCTCATCAGATTCCACCATCGCAATCGCCTGATGGATGTTCGGATCCAGCGGAACATCGGTATCAGCAACCACTTCAACGCCGAATTTCTTCACCACATCCAACATCGATTTCAGCGTCAGTTCGATACCCTCGACCATCGGCGCCATTTCGGCGTTGTTTTTGTCTGCAACTTCGAGTGCGCGATCCAGGCTATCCACTACCGGCAACAGTTCGTTGATAAATTTTTCCAGCGCGAACTTATGCGCTTTTTCAACGTCCTGTTCGGTGCGGCGACGCAGGTTTTCCATTTCCGCTTTCATGCGCAGGACAGTTTCACGCTCGCGGTTTTCCGCTTCGGTTAACTGCGCTTCAAGGTTCGCAATTTTCTCGTCGCGCGGATCCACCTGCTCAGCAGAATCGTCAGACTCAACAACTGCCTCAACTTCGTCGTGCTGTTCCATGATAATTTCTTCCGGGGCTTGCCCGTCAGGCGTTTTCTGTTCTTTACTACTCATGAATTTCTCCGCGTTTTTTTGCATTCATCTCGCTAACCTGGCTTATTATGGGGATCCGTTTCCGGGATTCAAGGGAACGTGACAGATTGTCATCATTCATTCGCCACAAGGACCACCAGAACATGACCCACCATTTCAAGTGTATTGGTATTGTCGGGCATCCACGGCACCCTACCGCGCTGACCACACATGAAATGCTCTACCGCTGGCTTCACGAGCAAGGTTATGACGTCATTGTCGAACAACAGATTGCCCAGGAATTGCAGCTCACAAATGTGAGAACCGGCACACTGGCGGACATTGGTCAGCAGGCCGACCTGGCGGTGGTGGTCGGCGGCGACGGCAATATGCTGGGCGCAGCGCGTACGCTGGCGCGCTATGATATTCAGGTGATCGGCATCAACCGCGGCAATCTCGGTTTTCTTACCGATCTCGATCCGGACAACGCCCAACAGCAGTTGGCCGATGTACTGGAAGGGCATTATATCGCCGAAAAACGCTTCTTGCTGGAAGTTCAGGTCTGCCAGCAGAGTTCTTTGCCAGAGTGTCAAAAACGGATCAGCACCGCCATCAACGAAGTGGTGCTGCACCCGGGGAAAGTGGCACATATGATTGAATTCGAAGTGTATATTGATGAAACCTTCGCGTTCTCTCAGCGTTCCGATGGGCTAATCATCTCCACTCCCACCGGATCAACTGCTTATTCACTCTCTGCTGGCGGGCCGATTCTGACGCCATCGCTGGACGCGATTACGCTGGTACCCATGTTCCCGCATACCTTGTCGGCCCGTCCGCTGGTGATTAACAGCAGCAGTACTATCCGCTTGCGCTTTTCCAACCGGCGCAGCGACCTGGAGATCAGTTGCGACAGCCAAATTGCGCTGCCGATCCAGGATGGCGAAGATGTACTGATCCGCCGCAGCGACTATTATCTGAATCTGGTTCATCCTAAAGACTACAACTATTTCAATACATTAAGCTCAAAACTTGGCTGGTCGAAAAAATTGTTCTGAAATTCGCCGCCAGGGCTTTACTGTATATAAAACCAGTTTATACTGTATGAAAATACAGTTATGGTTTTTCATACAGGAAAGCAACCATGTTGGCACAACTGACCATCAGTAATTTTGCTATCGTTCGTGAGCTTGAGATCGATTTTCACAGCGGGATGACGGCTATTACCGGCGAAACCGGGGCGGGTAAATCCATTGCCATTGACGCGCTCGGGCTGTGCCTCGGCGGCCGTGCTGAAGCCGACATGGTGCGCGCAGGCGCTCCGCGCGCCGACCTGTGCGCCCGCTTTGTGCTGAAAGACACGCCCGCCGCTCAGCGCTGGCTGGAAGAGAATCAACTGGAAGATGGACGTGAGTGTTTACTTCGTCGCGTCATCAGCAGTGATGGCCGCTCCCGTGGTTTTATCAACGGAACGGCGGTGCCGCTTTCTCAACTCCGCGAACTTGGTCAACTGCTGATACAGATCCACGGTCAGCATGCGCACCAGTTGTTAACCAAATCAGAACACCAGAAAAACCTGCTCGATGGCTATGCCGGTGAGTATGCACTCACTCAGCAAATGGCCGAACGCTACCGCGCCTGGCACCAGAGCTGCCGCGAACTGGCTCAGCATCAGCAACAGAGCCAGGAACGCGCCGCCCGTGCCGAACTGCTGCACTACCAATTGAAAGAGCTGAATGAATTTCACCCGCAGCCGGGCGAATTTGAACAGATCGACGAAGAGTACAAACGTCTCGCTAACAGCGGCCAGTTGCTTTCCACCAGTCAACATGCGCTAAACGTACTGGCCGATGGCGAAGAGGTCAACCTGCAAAGTCAGCTCTATACCGCCCGCCAGCTTTTAACGGAGCTGGCAGGTATGGACTCGCGCCTTTCCGGCGTGCTGGATATGCTGGAAGAAGCGGCCATTCAAATCAGTGAAGCCAGCGATGAGCTGCGCCATTACTGCGACCACCTGGATCTCGATCCCAATCGTCTGTACGAACTGGAACAGCGCATCTCCCGGCAGATATCGCTGGCGCGCAAGCACCATATCTCTCCGGAAGAACTTCCGCAGTTCCATCAGTCTCTGCTTGATGAACAGCAGTTACTGGACGATCAGGCAGACTCCCAGGAGACGCTGGCTCTGGCGGTAACGCAGCACCATCGACTGGCGCTGTCCAGCGCGCAGGCGCTGCATACCCAGCGCGTGAAATATGCGCAGGAACTGAGCGAACTGATCACTGAGAGCATGCACGCGCTTTCTATGCCGCACGGCGTGTTTGTCATTGATGTCGATTTTGACGATCGTTCGCTGACGGCGGAGGGCGCAGATCGTATTGAATTTCGCGTTACCACTAACCCCGGTCAACCACTGCAACCGATCGCTAAAGTTGCCTCCGGCGGCGAGCTGTCGCGCATTGCGCTGGCGATTCAGGTGATCACTGCGCGGAAGATGGAAACCCCGGCGTTGATTTTTGATGAAGTTGATGTCGGGATTAGCGGGCCAACGGCAGTGGTAGTCGGCAAGCTGCTGCGTCAGTTGGGCGAATCCACTCAGGTGATGTGCGTCACGCACCTGCCGCAGGTCGCCGGTTGCGGTCACCATCACTTCTTTGTCAGCAAAGAGACCGATGGCGCGATGACTGAAACCCACATGCAGCCGCTGGATAAACGTGCACGTTTGCAGGAGCTGGCGCGACTGCTCGGCGGCAGCGAGGTGACGCGCAATGCGCTGGCGAATGCCAAAGAGCTGCTGGCCGCATAAACTTTTCTGTAATATGACGGTCTCAGTTCTCGATAAAATCGACAACAGACCAGCCCGAAGAGGTTTTAAACTGGCTAAAGGTCTATTATCATCGGCATATTACATATGAGCCACGTATTGTTCGGGCCCGAAAAGGAATCAAATCACTATGCGCTGTAAAATGCTGACTGCTGCCGCAGCGGTTCTTCTGATGTTGACCGCTGGTTGCTCTACCTTAGAACGCGTGGTTTACCGCCCTGATATCAATCAGGGGAACTACCTGACAGCAAACGATGTTTCTAAAATCCGCATGGGTATGACGCAACAACAGGTTGCTTATGCACTGGGTACGCCAATGATGAAAGACCCGTTTGGCACCAACACCTGGTTCTATGTGTTCCGTCAGCAGCCGGGTCATGAAGATGTCACGCAGCAAACGCTGACGCTGACCTTTAACGGTAGCGGTGTGTTGACCAATATCGATAACAAGCCTGCGCTGACCAAAGCATAAGGTCACAGAAATGCAAAAAGGTGCTCCATAAGCACCTTTTTTGTCTTTACCGTTAGGGCATTACGCTTTCTTCGCCGTTTTTTCCGCACGCTGGCGACGAAGTTCTTTCGGATCGGCAATCAGCGGGCGGTAAATCTCCACACGGTCACCTTCATGCACCACATCGTGCAACTTCACCGTGCGGCTGTAGATCCCGACTTTGTTGACGCTCAAATCAATATCGCTGCGTAACTCCAGCAGGCCGGACGCGCGAATTACCTGCTCAACAGTCGCGCCATCCTCAAGCGTAACCCGCTGCAGATACTGCTTTTCCGGCAACGCATAAGCCACTTCAACGACAATCTTACCCGGCACGGTAAACCTCTTTCGCGCGATGGGTAAATGCCTGCACCATATTTGATGCCAGTTCTTTGAAGATGCGGCCAAACGCCAGTTCAATCAGCTTATTGGTGAATTCAAAATCAAGCTGAAACTCAATGCGACAGGCATCGGCGCTGAGCGGCGTAAATTTCCAGCCGCCCATCAATGATTTAAAAGGTCCATCGACCAGATGCATCAAAATGCTTTGGTTAGCAGCCAGCGTATTGCGTGTGGTAAACGTTTTGCTGATCCCGGCTTTGGAAACATCCACCGCCGCCGTCATCTGCGTCGGTCCGGCTTCCAGCACCCGGCTGCCAGTGCAGCCAGGCAAAAACTGAGGATAGGACTTAACATCGTTCACTAACTGATACATTTGTTCCGCGCTGTAAGGCACCAGCGCAGTACGGTTAATCTGAGGCATAAGGTTTCCCGCGTTCACACAATCGTCAAATAATACCATTTCCGCCGGATGAAAGGAAAACGCTAAGCCGGAACTCATGCTAAGATAACGCGTTAAACCTCACAGGACGCAATGAGGTCAGTTTCAGATATCAGATTACCGGATGGCTTCACGACATTATGACGAAGAAAAAAGCACATAAACCAGGTTCAGCCACCATTGCGCTGAATAAGCGCGCCCGCCATGAATACTTTATTGAAGAAGAATTTGAGGCCGGGCTGTCACTGCAAGGCTGGGAAGTAAAATCCTTACGCGCAGGTAAAGCGAACATTGGCGACAGCTACGTTATTCTGAAAGACGGCGAGGCGTTTCTGTTTGGCGCGAACTTTACGCCATTAACCGTTGCCTCCAGTCACTATGTTTGCGACCCCACGCGTACCCGTAAATTACTGCTGAATCAGCGCGAGCTGGATTCCCTCTACGGCCGCATCAACCGCGAAGGCTACACTGTCGTCGCGCTGTCGCTGTACTGGAAAAACGCCTGGTGCAAAGTGAAAATTGGCGTAGCGAAGGGTAAAAAACAGCACGATAAACGCTCCGATCTGAAAGAGCGCGAATGGCAACTGGATAAAGCCCGCATCATGAAAAACGCCGGGCGCTAACCCACACAGCCCTCTCACACATCGAGAGAGGGCAATGCGCTTTCCTGCATCCCCTCCTCGCTTCACCAAAATTCTGTTCGCGAATTTTGTTCGCAAATAACGCTTCGATAGAAAAATTGCCGCTGAGAATATCATCAACTCGCATTATCAGGACGTTTGCCTCGATATGGACTGGTATGCCGCGTCATAAATCTGTTATACTTAGCCAACACTTTTGGGGCTGATTCTGGATTCGACGGGATTTGCGAAACCCAAGGTGCATGCCGAGGGGCGGTTGGCCTCGTAAAAAGCCGCAAAAAATAGTCGCAAACGACGAAAACTACGCTTTAGCAGCTTAATAACCTGCTTCGAGCCCTCTCTCCCTAGCCTCCGCTCTTAGGACGGGGATCAAGAGAGGTCAAACCCAAAAGAGATCGCGTGGATGCCCTGCCTGGGGTTGAAGCGTTAAATCTAATCAGGCTAGTTTGTTAGTGGCGTGTCCGTCCGCAGCTGGCAAGCGAATGTAAAGACTGGACTAAGCATGTAGTACCGAGGATGTAGGAATTTCGGACGCGGGTTCAACTCCCGCCAGCTCCACCACTTCATGATCCGGATACGTCCGGTGAAATCCTGAAAGCCCGCACGGCACAAGCCCTGCGGGCTTTTTTGTGTCTGTCGTTGTCCGAGAACATCCGGCTAAATCCAGAGAAAATTGGTACACGTTTAGGTACACGGTATACTGTGGTCCATTAAACGTGTACCAATTATGGAAGGGATCCAGATATGGCGCGCATCACACGCCCCCTCACTAACAACGAAATCCTCAAAGCTAAGCCCCGCGAAAAAGACTTCACGCTTCATGATGGTGATGGCCTGTTCCTACTCGTCAAAACCTCAGGAAAAAAACTATGGCGCTTCCGCTACCAGCGTCCGACTAGTGGTAGCCGAACGAACCTAAGTCTCGGCTCATACCCTGCCCTAACACTCGCAGCAGCTCGTCAGATACGCGACCAACATTTAACTACCCTCGCGCAAGGTATAGATCCTCAACAGCAACAAGAGCAAGCCTCAGAACAACGCCAGATTGAGTTGGACAGCATTTTCTCAACTGTGGCCGCTAACTGGTTCCAGATTAAAAGCAAGAGCGTCACAGAAGACTATGCAAAAGACATTTGGCGTTCTTTAGATAAAGACGTGTTTCCTGCAATCGGGGCGATACCCGTTCAGGAGATAAAGGCCAGGACGATTGTTGAAGCACTGGAGCCAATCAAAGCCCGTGGAGCACTTGAAACGGTTCGTCGTCTGGTTCAGCGAATCAATGAAATAATGATCTATGCGGTAAATACCGGCCTGATTGATGCAAACCCGGCATCAGGTGTAGGCATGGCCTTTGAAAAACCAAAAAAGCAGAACATGCCGACGCTGCGGCCAGAAGAATTGCCGAAGCTAATGCGCTCTTTGGTTATGTCTAATTTATCCGTACCGACACGCTGCCTGATTGAATGGCAGCTTCTGACGCTTGTGCGCCCTTCTGAGGCTTCTGGTGCACGATGGGCAGAGATCGATCTCGACGCAAAACTGTGGACGATCCCAGCCGAGCGTATGAAGGCTAAGCGGGAACATATTGTTCCTCTATCTCCTCAGGCATTAGCTATTTTAGAAGTGATGAGACCTATCAGTATTCATAGAGAATATATCTTCCCAAGCAGAAATGATCCAAAGCAACCTATGAATAGTCAGACTGCAAATGCTGCTTTAAAAAGAATAGGGTATGGTGGTAAATTAGTTGCTCATGGTTTACGTTCAATAGCAAGTACAGCATTGAATGAAGCGGGATTCAATTCTGATGTTATTGAAGCAGCATTAGCTCATATCGATAAAGATGAAGTGAGAAGAGCTTATAATCGCTCTACCTATTTAATACAGCGTAAAGAACTAATGATATGGTGGGGTTTAAAGGTATTCGAAGCCTTTGTAAATAATACTAAAGTGGATATACAGCATGCTTAATAACCAAGACTTTCCTTGCCACGCGCCAATATTAGTAGATAAAAATATAAATTTCTTATTCGGTTCTGGCGCATCCGCAAGTTATATACCAACACTAAGAATTGATGATAACAACACCTATGAAACGTTACTTACAGATAAGAATTTCTCGCATTTAGAAAATTATATTTACTGGAACTATTTTAAAGATGTAATTTCCCCTACTTATTGCTTTACACCAGAAAATGGAGAACAACAAGAGCGTTATTCTAAAACTCTTGGATATTATAAAAATTTCATATCAGAACTTGTTGGCTTGCTAAATCGTAGAAGTGCTAACCATATACGAAGGGCAAATATTTTCACTACTAATTATGATCTTTTTGTTGAGAGATCGGCAGATGAATTACTTTCATCGTTAAAATTCCATCTAAATGACGGTTCTAATGGATTGATTAACAAACAATTAGATATTAGCAACTTTCATATATCGACTTGGCATCAAGGAACTCACGATTCATATAGATATGAAATCCCCATGATAAATCTTATTAAAATGCATGGTTCAGTTTCATGGTCAAAAAAAAATGAATCTACCATTAATATAGATTACCTAAAAAAAGATAATGTGCTTAGATTACCTGAAATAGATATAAACGGTAGAAGTTTAACAGATTTAATAGATAATAATGAATTAGGTATTGAACCAGAATTTGGATTTGCCTTTAATGAAGAGGAGAATTCTAGGCTGGCTAATTTTAGGGAAAACTACAATAAATTGGCTATTGTAAGCCCCACCAAGGAGAAATTTAAAGAAACTGTTTTCCAACAGCATTATTATCAATCATTAAGGCTATTAAGTTATGAGCTTGAAAAACCACAATCCGTTCTTATTTGCTTTGGATTTTCATTTCAAGACGAACATATAAGAGAAATAATAAAAAGATCATTAAGCAATCCCACCTTAAAAGTTTTTATTTTCTGCTATAAAAAACAAGCCAAACGTGAAATAGAAACAGTTCTTAATGATCCAAGAGTCACATTTATATATCCTAAAGATATTGAGGATTGCATTTCGTTCAAGAAATTTACAGCAAAAATTTTCAACATTGACAACAGTGGAGATCTTGAATGGACAAATTTGTAATTGGCAATGTCACAGCAGTGCAAGGTGTTTCAGTAAGAGCTAAGGTAAGGCCAGACCTATATCAAAGCACTTACTTTTATGATGGCAATGTATACAGAGGTATTTCCATCAACGAATTCGTTATTATAAAAAAAGGTTATTATGACATTGTAGGAAAAGTTGAAGGCGAGGAAATCATTGAAAATTTACGTCAAGATCAAAATAGCATTGAACAAAACAGGTTTGATAGATTCATAGATATAAAAATAATAGGGCATTTCTTTAACTCTCAATTCCAGCCCGGAATTAAATATTTACCTATGATTGGAGATTCCCTACATTTAATATCAGATGATCTAATAAGTTCTATTTATAATTACAAAAACAACAAAAGCACCTCAGTAATAAACGTTGGCAAATCATTACTTGAGGGATTGGACATTTCGATACCTATCAATGGTGTCTTTAACTCTCACATCGGCATATTTGGAAATACTGGTAGTGGGAAATCCAATACTTTATCAAAACTATATGTCTCTCTTTTTGAATCGGTTACTGACAGTAAAATTTTTGATGCCTCAAAATTTCTTTTGGTTGATTTCAATGGTGAGTATAAGTCTATTCAAGCATTGTTCCCTGAGGTTAGCGAATATATAAATCTTAGAACAAGAGGTGAGCAAGGGAATAAGATAAAGCTTCCAACTGATTCATTTTGGGATGCTGAATTATTATCTGTTTTATTCTCCGCGACAGAGAAAACACAAAAACCTTTTTTGCATCACCTAGTTAGAAACAAAAAGAGATATCCAGACAACTTGGGTAGATATTTAAAAACCACACTTGAAATAATGTTTGGACCTAACCAACATAAAGAGACTGTTAATCTTTTAAAATCAATAGCAAAATTACTATCAAGAGATAATAGCCAACAAATTATTGATGAGCTCTCTGCATTTATGTGGCATTCTACTCATGAGCGCTTCAAGGGCAATCATGGCGCGGCCCACACGAACACCGTTCAGGAAGCATTAGACCTCATTCCATTTACTCAATCTTTAGAAATAGACGATGTTACTATCTTTGAGGAATTAATTATACGAAGTACATTGCAATTAATTAATTCAGTTTCAAAAAACTACGTGCAGTATGATCATATCAATCCACTAATCAGCAAAATATCGTCTATGTCTGATGGTTTAGAAAAAGTATTAGAAATCTCCACTAAGCACGATAACCCCCAACCTCCCATATCAATTGTATCATTAAGAAACTGCAATCAAGAAATAAAAAAAGCCATTCCAATGATGCTGGCTAAATGTCACTTCCAAAGTCATAAGGATAATTTAAACACCAGTTTTCACTTTATAATTGATGAAGCGCATAATATCCTTTCTGACATTTCAACCAGAGAGAGCGAAGCTTGGAAAGATTATCGACTTGATTTATTTGAGGAAATAATAAAGGAAGGTCGAAAATTCGGTTTTTTCGTTACCATTTCAAGTCAAAGGCCAGCAGACATATCACAAACAATCATATCTCAGCTACACAATTACTTTATACATAGATTGGTGAACGAGAATGATTTGTTTCTTTTAAAAAATACCATAAGCACCTTAGATGCGGCATCAAGGTCATTAATACCTACATTACCTCCAGGAGCTTGCATACTTTCAGGTACAGCTTTTCATACCCCTGCGTTGGTTCAAATTGACAAATTGGTTGAAGAGAAATCACCTGCCAGTGAAACAATTAACCTAGAGTTAATTTGGGGCCTAGCTGGTGAAGACAATGGGAATGCGCACTGAATGAAAATAAATAATTAATTACTATGTCAGCGCGCAGTGCTTTCCCCGCCTCGCCTGCCCGCTTTGCAGGGCGGTTTAAATGCAGATGCATGACCGGCCTCAGGCCGCGCCGGAACTGGCGTGGGCTGGGTTCCGGCGGGCAGAGAAATAAATGCAGTTAAATGCACCTGATGCATGCAGGGTATTTTTCGGAAAAATATCAGGATTTTTTTGCGTTTTTTGGGGTACTGAGGGCGCAGCCGGTAACCAGTACCGGCGCACATAAATCGGGAGGTTTTCGGGGGAAGTTATTGCTGCTGAATATCTGCCTGCAAGACCTGATTTTCCGGCATGGCCGGTTTGCGTATCACGCCGTCGAGCGTCTCCGTGGTCCGGAAGGTGGCCGAACACTCAATACTGGTGCACTGGTGATAGCGCTGTTTGAGGTTTTCCGTCAGATAGCGGCTGGTACGCGTGTGCGCGGGCTGTCTGCAGAACGGGCAGTGAAACATGGCTCAGCCCTCCGCCTGCTTTCTTTTTTCGGCCAGTTGCGTGGCAAGCTGCGAACGCTTCAGCGGACTTTTATACAGCGCCATATCCACGCCGGTCAGCGGCGGGCGGTACATGCCGAGCTGTGAGAAGACCGGCTCATTGTCCATGTCAAAGTTATAAAATTGTGCCTGCACCGCAACATGCATGTGCAGCTCCTCAGCCAGAATATCCGCCGGGCGCGTCGCACCGTTCAGCTCCAGCGCACGCAGGCGCAGACAGAACGCCCGCACCAGTGCCGGGCTGATGTCCCGCATGGCCTCTGCCCACTCTGCCTGTGCGCAGACACCAAACGCCCGTGCATGCTCAGTGACATACGTTTTACCTGTCGTGCAGGCTTCCAGCATGGCGCGGGATTTGTCCGTTTCCAGTTCAGCAATCAGGCCGGTGAACTCCTCCGCCAGCTCACGACCGGCGATGTGTTTGCTGTGTCCGGCCCTGAGCTCCGGCGTCATGGCACCGCCGAGACTGCGGAAACGCTCGCGCCAGCTCTTCTCTGCTGCGGCGCTTTCCTCAAGTGCGTTCTTCCGTTCCTTTTCGCTGCGGGTGATGGCTGCGCCGATGTCGTTCAGTTTTATCATGCTGCCGGTGTGGGCGGCTTTTGCCTCTGTAAAGGCCTTCAGGGCACGGTTGACGGCGGCGGCGTTATCCTCTGCGGCTTTTTTATGCACAGTATTAACAGCACCCTCGATAACGGCGCGGGAGGCACCGGTCTGCGTGCTGCCGATGGTTTTCATGATGGAGGTCATAAGTTCAGTTTTCATGGCGGGGCTCTCTGTGTTGTCAATGTATGTGCATTCTGCCGCGCCCTGCACAACGAGACGACGAGTTGCAGTTGTGACCAGGATGGCACAGAAAGCCGCTGAAAAAACCGGCTCGCCAGAAAGAGGTCCCAGGAAAAGCCCTCTTTCTGTTTGTTTTTCTGTAGTTAACTCTTCACACTGTTCACTGATAAATAAAAGAATAAGTAATACAGTAAGTTAAAAGGTGAACAGTTGGGAAATTAAGTGTTCACCGACTGTTCACCACTGTTCATCGCAATTTCATGGCATGTGTCTGTCTCTGTTATTTTTGCGATGTTTCTTCCTGTTAATAACCAGAAATTGAAAGACAGAATGGAGTTTACTTTTCAGGTTGTCCGCTGGCTGGCCAATATTGGACAATATTGGCCACTATTCGGTAATTGATGATTTTTTAAGCCGGAAATTCTCGTTATCCGCTCACTTTTCCCCTGTTGCATTGTCCGTTTTTATTCACAAAATAGAGCGCTACCCGAAGCCGGAAAGACACGACCGGCACTGTATGGACATTATGAGGTAGCCCGATGCACACCGCTTTTTCTTCCCCGTCTTCTGCCCCTGCCGCGCCGCTAATGCCGGTTTCTGACGTTATTCAGGAGCGCTTTTTACGGCTGCCGGAAGTGATGCATCTATGCGGCCTGTCCCGCTCGACCATTTACGACCTCATCAGCCGCAATGCCTTTCCACAACAGGTTTCCCTCGGCGGGAAAAATGTCGCCTGGCTGCACAGTGAAATTACTGCCTGGATGAGCGGTCGCATTGCGGCACGTAACCGGGGCTGCGACGCATGATGATGCCCGGTCTGCAAAAACAGCCTTTTTCTGGCTTGCTTCCTGTCAGTGTTTCCAGGTATAGTTTTCCCGCTGTCGCAAAATCGGCAGCCGGGATTAGCAGCCCGTGTAACTCAATGGCGACACAACACGCGCCAGGCGTGTTTTTTTGTGTCATCGCTCAGGCACACCCATTTTGCGGGCTGTGGTGCTTACACCGTGGCCCCTGTCAGATAATGGTGGTCCGGGCGGGGCAGCCTTCGGGCTGGCCGGTGTCCATTGAGGCCGGTACTGCTAACCCCGTCCGGGCTACCACCCATGAGATTAGCAGCTCCGGTGGTGGCAATAACCGCTACTCAATGGAGGCTGCCATCATGGCTACTATCCTCACCCCGTCACACCCGCAGTTCGTCTTTGTGTTTGCCGCCGTCCGTCGTGCAGACCGCAAGCCCCGTATCCGTATGCTCCGCACCGTGGCCGGTGATGAACACGCCGCACGCCGTTCCCTTGTTCGCGATTACGTTCTCTCCTTTGCCGCCCGTCTGCCGGTTGCGGAGGTACTTGCGTGAAAGAAATGACCCTGACCATCACCCACACTGACCTCCGGCACCTTGAACACCTGCGTAATGTCGGCCAGTTCGTCGGAAATATGCTGATATCGCAGGATGTTTCCGGTGCATGCCAGTCACCGGAACAGCATTTACAGCTCGCCTCCGTCATTCACCTGATGACCGCCCGGCTTGACGATGTGGTCGAACGCTGCAACCGGCGCTGGCTCACTGAGGAGGTTCACGCATGAAGCAGCCATTACCGCCCGTATTACGCGCCGCACTCTATCGCCGTGCGGTCGCCTGTGCCTGGCTGACCCTGTGCGCACATCAGCACCGTTATCCATACCTCACCCTTGATGCGCTGGAATCCGCTATCGCTGACGAGCTGGAGGGATTCTATCTGCGCCAGCACGGAGAGAACAAAGGCCGTCAGATTGCCTGTGCGCTGCTGGAAGACCTGATGGAAGCCGGGCCGCTTAAGGCCGCCCCGTCACTGTCCTTTCTGGGGCTCGCCGTCATGGACGAACTTTGCGCCCGCCATATCAAAAAGCCTGTGCTGCACTGAGGGAGAAAAAACCAATGAAAATGAACGTAACGGAAACCGTGAAACAGGCGTGCGGCCACTGGCCGCGCATTCTCCCGGCGCTGGGGGTGAAGGTCATTAAAAACCGGCATCAGCCCTGCCCGGTGTGTGGAGGCGCTGACCGCTTCCGCTTTGATGATAAAGAGGGACGCGGCACATGGTTCTGTAACCAGTGCGGCGCGGGCGACGGGCTGAACCTGGTTGAAAAGGCGCTGGGCGTGACGGTCAGCGAAGCCGCCGACCGGGTGAATGCCGTGACCGGCAGCCTGCCGCCGGTTGCCCCGGAGGTCATTGCTGCTGATACGGCAGAAACCGAAGCCAGCCGCAGGGAGGCCGCCGCGCTGGCGGCCAGTCTGCTGGCGAAAAGCCGTTCAGCCACCGGTAACGCCTACCTGACCCGCAAGGGCTTCCCCGGCTTCGAATGCCTGATGCTCACCACCACGCACAAAACCGGCGGCGTGACGTACCGCACCGGGGATGTGGTTATCCCGCTGTATGACGACACCGGCGCGCTGGTTAACGTCCAGCTCATTAACGCAGACGGCGACAAGCGCCCCCTGAAAGGCGGCCAGGTGAAAGGTGCAAATCACACTTTCAACGGGAAAAAGGAAGCCGGAAAACGTCTGTGGATAGCAGAAGGTTACGCCACGGCGCTGACCGTTCATCACCTTACCGGTGAAACCGTGATGGTGTCACTCTCGTCCGTGAACCTTCTTTCTCTGGCGAGCCTTGCCCGCAACCGGCATCCGGGTGGTCAGATTATCCTCGCTGCTGACCGTGACCTGAACGGCGACGGCCAGACAAAAGCCGCTGCTGCCGCAAAGGCCTGCGCCGGTGTGGTTGCCCTGCCGCCGGTGTTCGGTGACTGGAATGATGCATTTATGCAGCAGGGGGAGGAGGCCACGCGCCGGGCGATTTCCGATGCCATTAAGCCACCGGTCGCGAGCCCGTTCGATACCATGAGCGAGGCGGAATTTACCGCCATGAGCACCAGTGAGAAAGCGATGCGGGTGCATGAGCACTACGGCGAGGCGCTGGCCGTGGATGCAAACGGTCAGCTCCTTTCCCGCTACGAAAACGGCATCTGGAAAGTGATACCGCCCTCAGACTTTGCCCGTGACGTGGCCGGGTTGTTCCAGCGCCTGCGCGCGCCGTTCTCGTCGGGACGCATCGCCTCGGTGGTGGAGACGCTGAAACTGATTATTCCGCAGCAGGAGGCACCGGCGCGCCGTCTGATTGGTTTTCGTAACGGCGTGCTCGACACGAAAAGCGGGATATTCAGCCCGCACCACAAATCCCACTGGCTGCGCACCCTGTGTGAGGTGGATTTCACCCCGCCGGTGGCGGGCGAAACACTCGAAACCCATGCCCCGCATTTCTGGCAATGGCTCGACCGCGCCGCCGGTGGCCGGGCTGACAAGCGTGATGTGATTCTGGCTGCGCTGTTTATGGTGCTGGCGAACCGCTATGACTGGCAGCTCTTTCTTGAGGTGACGGGGCCAGGCGGAAGCGGGAAAAGTATTCTGGCCGAAATCGCGACCCTGCTGGCGGGGGAAGATAACGCCACCTCCGCGACCATCGAGACGCTGGAATCGCCCCGCGAGCGCGCCGCCCTGATTGGCTTCTCGCTGATTCGTCTGCCAGACCAGGAGAAATGGAGCGGGGACGGTGCCGGGCTCAAGGCCATCACCGGCGGCGATGCGGTGTCGGTTGACCCGAAATACCGGGATGCGTATTCAACACACATTCCGGCGGTGATACTGGCCGTGAATAATAACCCGATGCGCTTTACCGACCGTAGCGGCGGTGTCTCCCGTCGCCGGGTGATTATTCACTTCCCGGAACAGATTGCCCCGGAAGAACGCGACCCACAGCTCAAGGATAAAATCGCCCGCGAGCTGGCCGTCATTGTGCGCCAGCTTATGCAGCGTTTCAGCGACCCGATGACCGCCCGTGCACTGCTCCAGTCACAACAGAACTCCGGCGAGGCACTGAGCATCAAGCGCGACGCCGACCCGGCTTTTGATTTTTGCGGTTATTTGCAGGAACGCCCGGCCCCGGACGGCATGTATATGGGTAACGCCAACATCATTCCACGCCAGCCGAGGCTTTACCTGTATCACGCCTATCTGGTGTATATGGAGGCGCACGGCTACAAGAATACCCTGAGTCTGACGATGTTCGGGAAGGGCTTGCCGACCATGCTGAAAGAGTACGGCCTGAACTATGACAAACGACGAACCAGTCAGGGCATGCAGACTAACCTGACGCTGAAAGAAGAAAGCAACGGCGACTGGTTGCCGAAGTGCGATGAGCCCGCAGTAAAATAACCTACCTCAGACCGGCTATTGCCGGTCTTTTTTTTGCCCTGGCCTGCCAAAAGTGAAGAGTTAACTGTTCACTCTTCACTAACCGTTCACTCATCATCGTATTGAAAGTGAAGAACAAAATTAATCAGTGAACACTGTGACCACTAAACGTAAAAAAGATCTTTTATGGATAATGTGCTAGATATTTGTGCAACGCTTCTCAATTCACAATAAAAGGACTAATGAGAATATGGATACGACGTTACTTAACGTGTTGGATACCAGCGGACGCGACAAATTTGAAAGTGCGGTAAACGCCTTACAGGGCGATGTTTCCGCTGTAGCGGCAAGATTAACTATCGATCCCCGCTTACGCCTTGAATACTCAAGGCGCATCAAAGAAATGTCCGCAGACTTACGGGCAAAAGCGACTGCTGGTGTGATTTCATGGGAAAAAGCTGCACGAGAAGCTCAGGAAACCCGAAATTTGATAATGGAAATGGTGAGAGCGCGCAGTACACCGCTTGGCCGCGCAATGGCCGAACAACTGAAATCAGAGGGGAAAACGCTCAACGAGTTAGTAGCTAAAAAAGCTAAATCCCTGTTTGGCCCCCAGGCAAATTTTAATAGCCTCTCTGAAGTACAAAAAAATCAAATATACGCCGGTATAGTTGAATCCGCGGGCAAGTCCAATCCGCAAGTAAACATGAAAATGATGCAGCTCTCCCGTTTAGGAAAAGGGCTCGTCGTTCTCTCGATTGCAATTTCTGTTTATGAAATTTATACCGCTGACGATAAGGTCTCAGAATCGGGGCGGCAAATAGCGATAAACAGCGCAGGTATTGCCGGTGCTGCCGCAGGCGGCGCGATGGCGGGATTGATGTGTGGGCCAGGTGCACCTGTTTGCGTACTTATTGGCGGCTTTGTCGGCGGTGCTCTTGCCGCATGGGAAATGGGGCGTTTGTGGAATTGATTATGCAACAGGTTAATTCAATATCGCTGGTGAAGGTTCACGAAGCGACTGATTTATCTCAGGCTCAGTCTGACGTTGTGCTCAGTGGCAATAACACAGGCATTATTGTACCAGGGCAAATACTGGAAGCGGCAGTTCAGGTAAATGACCAGCGTTATATCCTTTTTCTGACGGATGACGTTATTTTCGAGGAATCACTGACAATTGCCCTTATCGATGTTAACGATGGAGTTAAAGAGATCGTTCGTTTGGGTAATGAGTACGCGACAGGAAGTTTTGAGGGATTATCCGTTACAGCGGATAGCATCAATTTCAGATTCATTGGTGATTCTCTCTGGACAATCAAAACCGTCGACTCACCACGCTTGAGGCTTCCTTTTGGTTCAGATCCGCAGGGTGTGAAACGAGAAGCTGGACTGAAAAAATACATGACAATTTCGGCCACTCCTGCACCTGAGAAAATTCGCTAACGTTATTTTCATCAAAGTGCTGAGCTTTCTAAAGGCACAGGCATTGATCCAATGTGAAGAGTCTACTATTCACTCTTCACTTACTCATAACCACTTATCTCATTGATAAATAAATAATAAAATTTATAGTGAACAGTGTGCATAGTTAAACGAAAAAAAAGAATTTTTCCCCTACCTGCTGCGTGACTGGCAACATCCTGTAATGGTCAAAAAGTGGCAAATACATCATGTGACATTCCATAATTGGTACACGTTTAGGTACACCGCTTAAAGTTGAATTAGATAAAACCTTTTAAATTTATAATGTTATTGAACTTATTCAGACTCCGCCAGCTTCACTATGTCCGCCAGCCCAGGCAATCAGAAAAGCAAGAACGAGAAAACCAACAAACCCGACCATCTTCATCCAGCCATCCAGCACAAACAAACTCCCAAAGGCCGCGATAGAACAAGTACAGGTGGATAGAGCCTCTACCATATTTGCCGAGTGAAACCCGATGACCTTACAAAGGTTAGTGAGCGAGGATTTTGCAGATTTCATTTTGTATCCCTTTACACTGCATCGGGTGGCTGTGAATATACATAAGGTAAGGCTCTAACGGCGCTGTTTCACAGCGTACAGACGTGCGGATCGACAATATTGAGATCCAGACGCAGGCCACCGATGCTAAAGGCATTGCACAAGAGATCCCCGGCAGTCTGAAAGATACTACGTGGCATTTTGACGATGGACTGAGAGCGTAGAGCGTATACTCCCCCCTGCCCGGAATCTGCAAAAATTTACGGGCAGGGGCTGCACGGCATTTACACTCTGGCCTTTCACCGCGTATTATTCATACTAAAAGAGCGCAATGGACTATTACACAAGGAATGTATCCCCATGGCCGCACTACAGTTTCCCTGCACGATATTTAAAACCCAAAAATGGATGAACGACTACAGCGCCAGTGATATGCGCTGCGGCGATTTAACTGAAGCTCAGTTAAAATCCCATTACAGGCTGGACTATATCTCTGATCGGGTTGATCCTTACACCCTGACCCGGCGCTCTTTAATGGATCGTCCTCAGTCCATGTTCTGCTGTAATCTGCGCGGCCAGGGTGAAAAAATTACCCGCCAGCAGTGTGCCGCAATACTGTTTGATGAATTCCGCTCGTTATCCCGTAAATTTTCCTGGTATGGTCCGTACAGACATCTGATTGGCCGGATGATCACCCATATGCAGAACGGCAATGAAAGAGATTTCCATGACTGGTCACTGGACCGGGCATTGAAAGAGCATATTATTCGAGACAAAACAAAAAATAGTACGTATTTATTATTGAAAGAAGCCTTGAGCATAAATATCGATTGGGAGAATAAATGTTATCCACGAAAAGAATTAGGTAAACTGAGAGATGCAGTGCTAAGTGGTAAATTACCAAAGTTTGACAGATTTCAGGATAATTATAATGGTATGGGTATCACTGTTCATGATACCTGGGCAACGCATATCACCATTAAATCACTACATATTGAAAATGACCGTTACCGAGCAGTGGTGCACTATAAGGTACAGGATCACTTTGGTCTGGATAGTGATGATATTCTGAACACAAAATTCAGCCAGTTCCATTTCTTCCGTATCTGGTTTGTGCTCCAGCGATACAATCAGTTTGGCTTTAAGCCATACATGACGAATATGGAAGCCACTGTGGATATTACTGGTGGGCGCAATGAAATTTAAAGATAAAAAAGTGCTTTGTTCATCATTACTGATTGGCTGTGCTCTGCTGGGTTACTTCCTCTGGTTGTTGTTACGTCCCACGGAGATCATAGCCGCGCACCAAAGACGTAACTATAGCGATATTTTGGTGAGAAACTTTCCATTAACCGAACAAGGGAAAATTAATTGGTGGTTAAAAAACAAGAAAATTCTTAAGAATGAGTATGACATTCCCAAGCCTGCCAAAGATGGTTTTTACACCGTAATTTTTTGGGATTTTGGAGAGGGATATAAAGAAACCGATGGTTATGACAGACTCTGCTTTGATGATATGAAAACAGAGATAAACTGCATTGATAAAAATTCTCTAATGATGGTGGTATACAGTAAAAATACGGGTTTGTATTTTCGACTGGATAGCGGGAAATATTATGTTAAGGAAAACGGTGAGATGGAAAGAAGAAAGTACGAATAACTCTCCTGACCTGCTCCCCGTCGATTAATACACCGTGATGGTAGTAATGTCTTCATTAGCAACGTGAGTGTAAGTATTACGCCAAACCCAACCTTTTCCTTTTAGATCTATATCAACCTTTCAACCACCAGATTTACCCTCATCGAAAAACTTATCAAACCTTCCGTCGAGAATATTTCATTTATCGAGCCGGCTCGGTAAACGTCACTTTCAGCCTTGCTTCTGCTCGCCGTTTGCACGTATAGTTTCCCGGCTGTCGCAAAATCGGCAGCCGGGATTTGCAGCCCGCTTAACTTCAAGGCGACACCACACGCGCCGAGCGTGTTTTTTTATGTCGCGGCTCTGGCACACCTATTTCTGGTTGTGGTGTTTCACCACTCCCTTTGTCAGATAATGGTGGCCCGGGCGGGGCAGCCTTCGGGCTGGCCGGTTTCCTTGAAGTCCGGTACTGCAAACCCTGTCCGGGCTACCACCCATGAGATTTGCAGCTCCGGTGGTAGCGTTAACCGTTACTTCAAGGAGGTTGCCACTATGGCTACGACCCTCACCCTGTCACACCCGCAATTTATCTTTGTATTCGCCGCGGTTTATCGCGCCGGACGCAAGCCGCGTATCTGCATGCTTCGCACCATTGCCGATGATGAACGAATCGCCCGCCGCTCTCTGGTGACAAAATACACCCTTTCTCTGGCGACGCGTCTGCCAGTTGCGGAGGTACATATATGAAACAACCCTCCATCTCCATCGACGGTCTCAACTATCTGGAGCACCTGCGCAACATTGGTCATCTGTTCGGCGAACTGGCCGCAGCGAACGCCACCACAACTCATCGCGCTCCGGTTCAGTACTCACAGCTTATTTCTTTGCTGAGTATAATGACGGATCAGCTTGATGCCGTAATTGAACGTTGCAATCAACGCTGGCAAGGCGGGGAAGAATAACGATAAATCGTCGTCAAAAGGCGCGTCCTGCGCCTTTTGTTCATTCATTGATTACCGCATTCCCGGCCCCTGATACATACCACCACCACCGCCGTGACCGCCACCACCAGGACCGCCGCCAGGCCCCCAGGGACCGATACAACCGGTCAACGCACAGGCACTGGCTAACATCAGCACTGCAAAAACCACTTTTTTCATATCCACTCCTCAGGGATAACACAGGCAAAAACAAAACATTATTGGAACGGTCCGGCATGCCAGCCGCCGCCGAGCGAGGCAATCAATTTGACGCTCGCCACCCACTGCGTGCTCTGTAGCGACAGCAGACTCTGCTGCTCGCTCAGGCTGCTGTTTTCGGTAGTAGCCACGTCAAGGTAATCAATCATCCCGGCTTCATACTGGTTGCGGGTTACGCGCGCGGATTCCTGCGCAGCATCGGAAGCACGCTGCTGCGCGGCAATTTCCCCTTGCAGGGTATTTAGCTCCACCAGTCCGTCTTCCACCTCCTGCAACGCATCCAGCACCGTTTGCCGGTAGGTCGCGACTTTGCTGTCATACGCCGCGCGCGCCTGATCGACTTGTGCAGACGTCGCGCCGAAATCGAGCAGCGTCCCGCTTATCGATGGCCCCAACGACCAGACGCGGTTCGGCAGCGAAAACAGGTTCTGAATAGCAGAGGCGCTGACGCCGCCGCTGGCGCTTAAGCTCAGATCCGGGTAGTAACCAGCCACCGCCACACCAATCGCCGCATTGGCCGCGGCGACGTTACGCTCGGCTTCGGCAATATCTGGTCGGCGCTGCAACAACCCGGCCGGCAAGGTTTGCGGAATGGCGGGCATTGTGGCGTTAAGTTTTGCCATCGGCAGGCTGAAATCAGCAGGCGCTTTCCCCAACAGAATGGCGATAGCGTGCTCCAGTTGTGCGCGTTGCCACTGGTAGTCCTGCGCGGTCGAGCGGGCGCTTTCCAGCTGCATTTGCGCCTGCGCCAACGTGCCGCGCGATTCGCTTCCTGCCTGGTATTTGTTATTGATGACCGTCAAATAGCGTTCATAAGCGGCAACGCTGCGCTGGTAGAGAGCAATTTTTTCGTCCATCACCCGCAACTCGAAATAGTCCTGAGCCAGTTCGGATTGCGCACTCAGCGTCATGTTCACCAGTTCAGCCGCGCTGGCTTCGGCGCTGGCGCGGTTCTCTTCTAGCGTACGCCGCTGTTTCCCCCACAGATCCAGTTCCCAACTGGCGCTAAGTTCCGCCTGGTGCGCATTGTCGGTGATGCGCTGCCCGTTGCTATGGCTGCTGCTGCGAGTGGTGCTGGCATCATAACTGACGGAAGGGAATAGCCCGGCGCGTGACTGCGCCGCCAGCGCCAGCGCCTGACGATACAGTGCGGCGTAACTGGCGACATTCTGGTTGGAAAGGCTCACCTGGCGCAGCAGCACGTCGAGTTGCGGATCGCGGTAAACCGCCCACCATTCGCCTTTACGGGCAGCATCTTGCGGCGTTGCCTGTTGCCAGCCGCGCGCCTCTTTGTAGTGAACCGGCAGCACCATCGACGGGCGCTGATAGTCCGGACCGACGGTACAGCCGCCAAGCAGCAATAAGATGACCGGAGTCAGACGTAACGACATTTTCATCAATCAGGATCCTGCATGGCGCAGACGACGCCACTGGCGGCGGGTCTCGCGGCTAAGCGTATCGAGCCAGAGGTAAACCACCGGCGTCGTAAACAGCGTCAGTAGCTGGCTGAGCGCCAGACCACCGGCAATCGCCAGCCCCAGCGGGCGGCGTAAATCGGCATCGCCGCCACTGCCCAGCGCCAGCGGCAAGGCGCCAAAAAAGGCAGCGAGGGTGGTCATCATGATCGGACGAAAGCGCATCAGGCAGGCCTGCACGATCGCTTGCTGCGGCGTCATCCCCAGCCGCCGTTCGGCGTCCAGCGCGAAGTCGATCATCATGATGGCATTCTTCTTGACGATGCCAATCAGCAGGATGATGCCGATCAGGGCGATCACCGTCAGTTGGGTATTGCTGAGCAGTAACAACAGCAGCGCGCCAACGCCCGCCGACGGAAGCGTGGAGAGGATCGTCAGCGGGTGAATGTAGCTCTCATAGAGCATGCCCAGCACGATATAGATCGCCGCCAGCGCAGCGATGATCAGCCACGGCATGGTAGCCGCCAGCTCCTCATAGGCTTTCGCCGTCCCCTGGAACCCGGCCTGAATCGACGAGGGCAAACCGATTTTCGCCATCGCGGTTTTAATCAGGCTCTGCGCCTGTTCCAGCGAGACGCCATTATTGAGGTTAAAGGCCACAGTGCTGGTCGCCGACTGCCCCTGGTGCGCCACCGACAGCGGCGCATTCCCGCTGACAATCGAGACAAACGCCGCCAGCGGCACGCGGTCGCCATCGTTATTAATCACGAACAGCTCCTGCAATATCGCCGGATCCCGGGTGTAGTTATCAGCGAGCGTCATCACTACGTGGTACTGATTCAGCGTGTGATACAGGGTGGCTACCTGCCGCTGGCTAAAAGCGTTATTCAGCAGGGTATCGAGCATGCTGACGTTGACGCCGAGGCGGCTGGCGCGATCGCGGTCAATCTGCAACACCACTTCCTGGCCGCCGGTTTGCGAGTCGGAATCCACGCTGTTCAGTTGCGGGATCGCCGCCAGCGCCGCCTGCACTTTTGGCGTCCATTCGCGTAGCAAATCGAGATCGTCAGCTTGCAGACTGTACTGGTAACTGGCGTTGGCGCTGCGCCCACCAATGTGCAAATCCTGCGCCGCCATCAGGAACATTTGCGCGCCGGGTACGTGGCTGGTTTTCCTGCTCAGCCGGTTAGCAATTTCAGTTGCAGTGGCGTCGCGCTGGCTAAAATCCTTCAACCGGACAAAGAAGTTGGCACTGTTGCGCGAGCCGAACATGCCACTGCCCATCGATGACATCACGCTGTCCACCGCCGGATCGGCCTCGATCAGTTTGGTGAACATCTGCACTTTCGGCTCCATCGCCTGGAAGGAAATATTCTGATCGGCACGCAACGCGCCCATCAGCAGCCCGGTGTCCTGATCGGGGAAGAATCCTTTCTGCACCACGCTGTAGAGAAAAACGTTGAGTATGACGGTGAGCAGCAAGCTTAACATCACCACTTTCTGGTGCGCCATTACCCACATCAGCCGCCGCGAGTAGGCCGCCAACAGGTGGTTGAGCTGATTTTCAATCCACTGGTACAGCGGATGACGACGTTCACTGACGGCGGGTCTGGCTTTCAGCAGCCGCGAGCACAACATGGGCGTCAGGCTGAGGGAGATGAACATCGAAATCAGCAGCGCCACGCTGAGTGTCACGGCGAATTCGCGGAACAACCGGCCGACAATGCTACCCATCAGCAGGATAGGAATAAATACCGCCACCAGCGAAACGGTCATCGACAGTACGGTGAAACTGACCTCGCGCGCGCCGCGCAGGGCGGCACGCAGCGGGCTTAAACCCTCTTCGATATGGCGGGCGATGTTCTCCAGCACCACAATGGCGTCATCGACGACAAAGCCGGTGGAGATAATCAGCGCCATCAACGAGAGGTTATCGAGGCTGTAACCGAGCAGGTACATCACCGCGCAGGTGCCAATCAGCGACACTGGCAGCGCCAGCGCCGGGATCAGCACCGCCTGCGTATTGCGCAGAAAAACAAACACCACCGCGATCACCAGCAGCACGGCGATCAGCAATGTCTCTTCGGTGTCATACAGCGATTCGCGCACCGTACTTGAACGATCGACCACCACTTTGAGCTGCGTATCCGCCGGCAGATCTTTCTCAAGCTGCGGAAGCTGCGCCTTCACCGCATCGATGGTCTCCAGCATATTGGCACCCGCCTCGCGCTTGATGCCCAGCATCACCGCCGGGCTACCGTTGAGGAAACCGGCCTGGTATTTATCTTCGATCGAGTCATAGACGTTGGCGACATCGCTCAGGCGCAGCGCTTTACCATTCTGATAAGTAATGATCAGCGAGCGGTACTGCGCGGCTTTGTCGAGCTGGCCGTTACCATCCACCACCCAGGATTGCGTGTCTCCCTGCAACATGCCTTTCGGCAGATGAGTGGTGCTGTTGGCGACCGCCTTGCGCACGGTGTCGAGCGAAATGCCGTACTGCGTCAGGCGCTGCGGTTGCAGATCGATGCGCACTGCGGGCAAGGCGCTGCCCATCAATGACACTTCCCCGACGCCTTTCACCTGCCCGATGGTCTGCTCAATTTTGCTTTCCGCCAGATCGTAGAGTTCGCCCGGCGAGCGCGTCGCAGAGGTCAGCGCCAGCATCACGATCGGCGCATCAGACGGGTTGGCTTTGCGGTATGTCGGCAGCGACTCCATGCTGCTCGGCAACAGGCTGCGTGCAGCATTAATTGCCGCCTGTACGTCGCGGGCGGCGCCATTGATGTCGCGGTCAAGATCGAACTGCAAAATAATACTCGCCGATCCCTGTGAACTGCTGGAGGTCATCTCGGTAATACCAGCAATCTGCCCCAGCGAGCGCTCCAGTGGCGTGGCGACGGTGGCCGCCATGGTTTCCGGGCTGGCGCCGGCAAGACTGGCGCTGACCATAATGGTCGGGAAATCGACCTGCGGCAGCGGCGCGACCGGCAACAGCCGGTATCCGAGGCCACCCAACAGCAGGATAGCCAGCGTAATCAGCAGCGTGGCAACCGGGCGGAAAATAAACAGGCGCGTCAGGTTCATGATTTCGCCTGCTGCCGACGTTTTATCCAGCGGCTACCGCGCGTGGCGAGAGCGTCAAACCACAAATAAATCACCGGTGTAGTGAACAGCGTCAGCACCTGACTGACCACCAGCCCGCCGACAATTACCAGCCCCAGCGGCTGGCGCAGTTCCGCGCCCGAACCAGAAGCCAGCATCAGCGGCAGCGCGCCAAGCAGCGCCGCCATGGTGGTCATCATGATCGGTCGAAAGCGCAATAAACACGCCTGATGAATCGCCTCGCGTGGGCTGAGCCGCTGCTTGTATTCGGCCTCCAGCGCAAAGTCGATCAGCATAATGGCGTTCTTTTTCACGATGCCGATCAGCAGGATCACGCCGATCAGCGCAATCAGGCTGAAATCGGATCCGGCCAGCATTAGCGACAGCAAACCGCCTACCGCCGCCGACGGTAGCGTGGAGAGGATGGTCACCGGATGGATAAAACTTTCATACAGGATGCCGAGCACCACATACATGGTGAGCAGCGCTGCGAGGATCAGCCACAGCGTATTGCTGGTGGCGTTCTGGAAGGCATCGGTTTCGCCCTGGTAGCGCAGAGTCATGCTGGAAGGAAACTGCAACTGCTCGCACACTGCAGCAATCGCCTTTTGCCCGTCCTCCAGCGAATAGCCCTCATTCAAATTGAACGAAATCATCGCCGCCGGGAACTGATTCAGGCGCATATGCATCAGCGAACCGGTGCGCTGGTGGATGGTCGCAATCGAGGTCAGCCGCACCATACCGCTGGTACTGGTTGAGGTTGTACTGGATGTCGAGGTGCTGGTCGAACTACTGCCTGATGACGAAGAGGCACTGCTGGTCGACGGTTGCAGCCAGACATCATCAAAAGAGGCCAGTGATTGCTGATACTGCGGCGCGACTTCCAGCACCACGCGATACTGGTTCGACTGGGTGAAAATGGTCGACACCAGCCGCTGACCAAAAGCGTTATACAGCGCCGTGTCCACATCGGAAGCGGTAATGCCAAAGCGGGCGGCTTTATCACGATCCAGCGAAACATACGCCACGCGCCCCTGCGATTGCAGATTGCTGACCACGCCATTAAATTCCGGGCGTTTTTGCAACGCGGCCACCATCTTCGGCGCCCAGGTGAGCAGATTTTCACTGTCGGCATCATCAAGGGTGAACTGATACTGGCTGGGTGTCACCTGGTCATTGACCGTCAGATCCTGCGCCTGTTGCAGATAGAGCTGAATGCCCACTACCTGTTGCGCCGCATGCTGCAATTGCTTGATCACCACTGGCGCTTTATCGCTACGCTCAGCGAACGGCTTCAGGTTGATCTGCAACCGTCCGCTGTTGAGGCTGGTGTTGTTGCCATCGATCCCGATGGTGGATGCGAGGCTCTCCACCGACGGATTCTGCAAAATCACTTTCGCCAGCGCCTGCTGACGCTTCGCCATTTCATTGAACGACACGTCCTGCGAGGCAATGGTCACCCCCTGAATCAGCCCGGTATCCTGTATCGGGAAGAAGCTTTTCGGAATGACGATATAGAGCACGGCGGTCAGCGCAAAGGTTGCCAGCGCCACCAGCAGCGTTAACTTGCGGTGGTTAAGAACCACAGTCAGCAGACGGTCGTAGTAATGAATTAACCGGTCAAACAGTTCCCCGCCCTTGCGGGAAAAACGCGACTGCTGCTCCGGCGGAATATACCGCAGCAGGTAAGCGCAAAGCATCGGCGTCAGGGTCAGTGACACCAGCATCGAAACGAGGATCGAGACCGCCAACGTAATGGCGAATTCGCGGAACAGTCGCCCGACTACATCACCCATAAACAGCAGCGGGATCAGCACCGCAATCAGCGAAAATGTCAGCGAGATGATGGTAAAGCCAATCTGCTGCGAGCCTTTCAGCGCCGCCTGCATCGGCGTTTCGCCCTCCTCCAGCCGACGGGAAATATTCTCTACCACCACTATTGCATCGTCGATAACGAAACCAGTGGCGATGGTCAGCGCCATCAGTGACAGGTTATTGAGGCTGAAACCGGCGAGATACATCACGCCAAACGTACCCACCAGTGATAGCGGTACCGCGATGCTCGGAATGAGCGTTGCCGCCACGCTGCGCAGGAACAGGAAGGTCACCATCACCACCAGCGCGATCGATAGCATCAGCTCAAACTGCACATCGCTGATGGAGTCGCGAATGGTTTGCGTGCGATCCGAAAGAATGCTCATCTTCACGCCATCCGGCAGCGCCGCCTGAAGCTGCGGCAGACGCGCCTTGATGTTGTCCACCACCTGAATCACATTCGCGCCGGGCTGGCGCTGCACGCTGATGACAATCGCCGGGCTGTTATTGGCCCACGCCGACTGGAAGCTGTTTTCCGGCCCCTGCTCAATATGGGCAATGTCTTTCAGACGCAGCGCGGCGCCGTTCTGATAAGTCAGGATCAGATTGCCGTACTCCTGCGCAGTATGCAGTTGATCGTTGGCATCAATGGTGACTGAATGGTACTGGCCGTCAAAGCCGCCTTTCGAGCCGTTGACATTGCTATTACCGATCAGCGTGTTGACGTCTTCCAGCGTCAGGCCGTGCGCAGCCAGCGCTTTCGGGTCCATCTGCACGCGAATCGCCGGTTGATGGCCGCCCGCCAGCGTCACCATACCGACGCCGGAGATCTGCGACAGTTTCAGCGCTACGCGGGTGTTGACCAGATCCTGCACGCTGGTCAGCGGTAAGGTGTCCGAGCTGGCCGCCAGCGTGATGACGGCGTTATCCGCCGGGTTCACCTTTTTGTAGGTCGGCGGATTCGGTAGATCGCTGGGCAGCAAATTGTTGGCGGCGTTGATGGCCGCCTGCACTTCCTGCTCGGCAACGTCCAGTGACAGATCGAGCGAGAATTTCAGGGTGATGATCGACGAACCGCCGGAACTGGAGGATGTCATCTGACTGAGCCCCGCCATCTGTCCAAGCTGGCGTTCCAGCGGCGAAGTGACTGACGAGGCCATCACATCCGGGCTGGCGCCAGGGTAAAGCGTTGTCACCTGAATCGTCGGGTAATCAACCTGTGGCAGCGCCGAGGTTGAGAGGAAACGATAAGCAAAAATGCCGCTGATCAGCACGCCGACCATCAGTAGAATGGTGGCGACCGGACGTTGAATAAACAGACGGGACGGGTTCATTTCGCGCTGACCGCCGCCGTTTTCGTCAGGTTCTCATCCACAACCAACACTTTGCTGCCCGCGCTAAGACGATCGATCCCTTCGGTTACCAGCCTGTCGCCCGGCGCAACGCCGGTGAGCACCACTTGTTGGTTATCCTGCCAGGCCGGGCCAGTAGTCACCACTTTACGGGTAACAGTATTGTCTTTGTTGATCAGCCAGACAAAAGTGCCATCGCTGCTCAGTTGCAGCGCCTGCATCGGCACTACTGTGGCCTGTTTCAGCACGCGGGTCTGCAAGCGCAGATTGACAAACTGGTTGGCGTACAACGCATCGTTCTGATTGGGGAACAGCGCTTTCAGGGTAACCGTACCGGTGCTGGTGTCGATCTGGTTGCTGATGAATTTTACCTCGCCCTCGTCCAGCGCACTGTTGTTGTCGGCATCGAAAGCGGTCGCCGGTAACGTCTGGCCACCGTGCAGCGTTTTCGTCAGTTCAGGAATATAGCTTTGTGGCACGCTGAAGGTCACCGCCGCGGGCTGCATCTGGGTAATTGTCACCAGCCCGGTGGTGCTGGAGCTTTGCACCATATTGCCCGGATCGACCAGCCGCAGGCCGACGCGCCCACTGACCGGCGCGGTGATACGCGCGTACTCAATGTTCAGTTGCGCACTGGCGATCTGCGCCTCATCGGACGCCACCGCGCCACGATATTGACCAACGGTGGCGATTTGCGAATCCAGATCCTGGCGCGCCAGCGAGTCCTGCGCATACAGCTTGCGATAGCGCGTCAGCGTCAGTTCTGCGCTTTGCAGCAACGCTTTGTTTTCGCTTAAGTCGCCCTGGTACTGTTTCAGCGTCGCCTGGTAAGTGCGCGGATCGATCTGCGCCAGCAACTGCCCTGCTTCCACTTTTTGCCCTTCGGTGAAGAACACGTTTTCCAGTTGCCCGTCCACGCGGCTGGTGACAGTGACCGACGCATTGGGGATCACGGTACCAAGCGCATTCAGGTAGACCGGCACATCCGCCGCGCTTGCTGTACCACTATGCACCAGCGTGCTTCCGCCCGGCCTTTTCCCCATCGGCCCGCCCCGGCCGCCGCCTGGCCCTTTCCCCATGGGCAGCAAGCGCTGCACCACACCGGCTGCAACCAGCACCAAAATCAACACTATTAGCCATTTGAGCCAGCGGGAGCCCGCGCTACGGGATACGTTCGTTTTCATTGAGTTCTTCTGGTGGACGGGAAAAGAGTCGCAGCTACACAGACAGGGAAAAAACCTGTCGCCGGCCATGTCCGGTTAAACTCACATGAAATTATGAAGATAATTGCTTTGGCGATATTTCAGTTTATTTCAATATAGTTCAAAGCAATAACAGGAAGAAAATAAATTAAAATTAATAATATTAAACATTTCTCTTCATACCCTAACAAAAATACAGAAAGAGCCCAAAGGAAAATTAAAATATTTCAGCCAGAACGCCAGTTTGTTTATCAGCAAATTCATGACTGTACCATTATCAAAATTATTTCCCGTATGCAGGCGTTTATCCCCCAGAATAATAAGTCGCATCGGGAAAACATAATTTATGGACAATTGAAGCAATGAGAATTAAATCCCTGCCGTTACTAATCTGCGCGATACTCTCCACTTTCTCTGCGCTGAGCGCCCGCAGCCAAACTGCGGGCCTGTGGTTCAGACGAGCCAGCTTAACAACACGGTTGCAAAAATGACCGTTGAGGCACCACCAATGCGGGTGGCAATTTGTGCGAAGGGCATCAATCCCATTCTGTTGGATGCCGAGAGGATCGCCACATCCCCCGTACCCCCCAGGCCACTATGACAGCTGGTCACGATAGCCGCCTCGACCGGATACATATTTAACTTTGTGGCAATGAAATAACCGCTGAGCGCCATGGCAATGACGACAGAGCCGCACACAATAACGTAGCCGACAGAGAACACCGCGACCACACTTTCCAGCGGAACATAAAGCATGCCGAGCCCAATCATCAGCGGCCAGACTAATGCCGCAGAGACAAATTTATAACAGCTGTGCGCGCCCAGCTCCATGCTGGAGGGGATCACCTTGGCGTACTTACACAGTACGGCAAAGAGGATCATCAGAACGGGTCCTGGAATGTGAACCACTTTTTCCAATAACCCACCGACAATGAAGAAAGCGCAGATCAGGAGCAACCCGGCGCCCATAAGCTGGAAATCGGTCTGCTGCGGACCATGGGACTGGGCAAAAATATGATTATCCTCATCGCTACGAATCAGCATCCCGTTCCCGGTTAATGAGGGACGACGGAGACCGATGCGCGCCAGTACACCCGCGCAGATGATGGCGAAAATATTTCCCACCACGGCCGCGGGTACCAACTGCGCGACGTAAATATCCGGGCTTTGCCCGAGAATAGCGGAATAGGCCAGCGATAAGGGTAAAATGCCTTCGCCAATACCGCCGCCAATGATCGGCACAATGATAAAGAAAAAGGTGTGATACGGAGAGTAACCAAATAATGTTCCTACCAACAGTCCGGAGAGCACCGCGACTACAGTGCCGGCCACCAAGGGTACGAACATGCGGATCATGCCCTGGATCAGGATCACCCGGTTCATGCCGAGAATGCTGCCCACGACCAGACAAGCAATGACAAAATAAAGCAGGTTGGCTTCCTTCATTAGCAAATGGACGGTGGCTAACGTATGTGCTTCAAACAGGCCAAAATAAACCAGTACTGAGGGCACCATCAGGCACAATATTGCTGGCCCACCGACGTCCTTCAGCACCGGCAACATACGGCCTATTTTGGCTAAGGCAAAACCAAGCGTCATGATCACCGCCAGGCCGCCAATCATGTTTTTCGGCAATAAACCTGCGATAGCTGAAATGGCGACAATCGAAGCGATGCCGATAAATAGCAGCAAGGGTACGGCGCCGACTTCAAGTCCATGCAGGCGCGAAAAAAGTTGTGCATCCGTAGGGGATGCGTCGACAGAGGAAGAGAGAGAATTATCTTTCATTATTTCACCTGATTCGCTATTAATAATTAACAGTGGGTCAGGAATAACCGCTGGGTTATTCGTAATAGGATAAAATGCTTAAAAAAAATAAAGCCAAAAACAAATATTGCCACCAGGAAGTCATGACTGAATAAATAACATAATCTTTGGTCTGTAAAGAGAGTAATGGTTACCGCTCATTGAATTTGTGAGTGCCGTTGTAATTCACATTTAAATAACTTAAACAGGCCATTCGTAAATAAAATAATTGCACAAACACATGCATTAGATACCTCCAGGAAAAATATAAACTTAGCACCCCCACCTTTCCATTTAATTAAAGTATTCCTTTTGAAACTAATTAAAACATAAGAAGTGTGATTCTAATCACCTTTGGAAGTAAATACGATAGATAGAGTTCTGCCTGAAAACTATTTAATTAAAACAAAAACAGGATATTTTATGCCTTCACTACTCTTACAATCTTTATTCCCTTTAGTATTTATCATGTTACTAGGGTGGCTAAGCGGGAAATTAGGGTATACACACCGTAAGGATGCCACTGTCTTAGCAACAGTGGTGATTCGCTTTGCATTACCATTTCATCTTTTTATCGGAGCACTAAACACCAACCCGGACAAAATCAAAAACTTCTCGTTTATGGCTGTGCTGGTGATTGGTCTTATGGGCTCTTATTTACTGACGCTGATCCTGTCGCGTTACGTTTTTCGTCATGATATCAAGACCAGTGCAATACAGTCTTTGGTTTGCGCTTTTCCTGATATGGCCTATTTTGGCGCGCCGGTACTGTCCGTGCTGATTGGGCCAGAAGGCTTTTTAGGTGTGCTCATTGGCAACTTAGTCACCAGCATATTAATGATTCCGTTGACCATTATCTTAATCCGCATGGGCGATAAAGGTACCGACATAGAAACGCTACATCCGGGCAAACTGATTATGCAGAATTTACTGCGAGCGGTGCGTAACCCGATTGTCTGGATCCCCGTATCCGGTGTAGTGCTGAGCCTGGCCGGTGTGCAGTTACCACATCTGCTGAGTGCACCGATTGAGATGGTTGGTAAAATTGCCGGTGGTCTGTCGCTGTTTGCCCTCGGTCTGTTGTTTTACGGTGAGCGCCCGTCGCTGAATATCCAGACGTTTACCAATATCAGCATCAAAAATCTGATCCAACCCGCCATGATGGCTGTCGCCGGGCTGACATTTGGCCTGAGCCACACCTTAATGCAGCAGGTCGTGATTATTGGTGCAACACCTTCTGCTATCGCTGCGGGAATGTTCGCTCTGCGCAGCGACACTTATATCGAATCCGCATCCTCTTCCATTCTTATTGGCACTGCAATCGGCGTATTAACTGAGGGCGTGATGATCTATTTGATTTCTTGAGCCTCTTTTCTGTTATCCCCGATACATCGGCAGCCGTGCCGTTATTATTTATTTAGGAGTAATGATAATGATACGCAAAGATTTTCTTTATACCCCATACAATGGCGCCGTATTGCTGGAAAACCCGTTACTTAATAAAGGACTGGCATTCACTGACGATGAACGTCTGGCCTTTAATCTGCATGGATTATTACCGCATAACGTTGAAACCATTGAAGAACAAACAGAACGCGCATGGCAACAATTTTGTCATTTTAAAAAAGATATCTCCCGCCATGTTTACTTACGCAATATTCAGGACACTAACGAGACACTTTTTTATAATCTTCTGCGCTGTCATATGCAGGAAACCTTGCCGATTATCTACACGCCAACAGTTGGCGAAGCCTGTGAGCATTTTTCCGAGATTTATCGCCGCGCCAGAGGGTTATTTATTTCATGGCCGGACCGGCACCGTATAGATGAAATGCTGCAAAGTTTTTCACGGAATGATATTCGCGTAATTGTGGTTACCGATGGAGAACGCATTCTCGGGCTCGGCGACCAGGGCATCGGAGGGATGGGGATCCCGATTGGAAAACTTTCGTTATATACCGCTTGCGGCGGAATTGACCCGGCATCGACGCTGCCTATCATGCTGGATGTGGGTACCAATAACAGCCAGCACCTTGAAAACCCGCTGTATATGGGGTGGCGTCATCCGCGAATCAGTGACGACGATTATATCGAATTTATGGATATGTTCATTGAGGCCGTCAAAGCGCGCTGGCCAAATGTTCTCCTGCAATTTGAAGACTTTGCCCAGAAAAATGCAACCAAACTTCTGAACCGTTACCGCCATCAGCTGTGCTGTTTTAATGATGATATTCAGGGAACGGCAGCGGTCACGACCGGCACGCTGATCGCCGCCTCGCAGGCTGCGGGAATGCGCTTACGCGATCTGCGCGTGGTGTTCCTTGGCAGCGGCTCCGCCGGATGTGGCATCGCGGAGAAAATCATTGCCTTGATGGTCGACGACGGCCTGACCCCGGATGAAGCACGCAATAACATTTTCATGATCGATCGCTTTGGCCTGTTGACCGATGACATGCCTAATTTGCTGGATTTCCAGCAAAAGCTGGTCACGCCACGTCGTCTTATCGCCGACTGGGATACCGATTCAGAGAATATTTCTCTGCTGGATGTGGTGCGCAATGTCCATCCCAACGTACTGATTGGCGTTTCCGGGCAACCTGGTCTTTTCAGCGAAGAAATCGTGAAAGAGATGCATCGTCACTGTTCTCGCCCCATTATCATGCCGTTGTCGAACCCGACTTCGCGCGCTGAAGCCCAGCCCCGTGACCTGATTGAATGGACGCAGGGAGCCGCGCTCATTGCAACGGGAAGCCCTTTTGAGCCGGTGTTTTATCAGGGCAAATCGTACGAAATAGCCCAATGCAATAATGCGTATATTTTCCCGGGGCTAGGTCTGGGCATACTGGCGGGCAAGTTAACTCGCGTCACGGACTCCATGCTGAGCGTGGCCAGCAAAACCCTTGCGGCATTCTCCCCACTGGCGAATACAGAGAAAGGAGGGCTGTTGCCACCTGTCGATATTATTGAAACCGTATCGAAAGCCATCGCCCTACAGGTAGCCCATGCAGGTCAGCAGGAGGGCGTCGGCCCGGTGATGAGTGAAGAGGAATTAAAAACACGTCTCGAAAATATCTACTGGGATGCAGGCTATAAAGCGTACAAACGCGCATCGTTCTGAGAATCAGCACGGCAGAGCCAGCAATACTCTGCCGTGCCTTAGAGCCTATCCCATTAGGCTCTTAATCAAGACCACTCATACATCCACTAAAACAGATACGTTGAGGAGAAAAAGCCATTACGCCCGGCATATTTTGCACGATAAAGCGCATCATCAGCGAATTCGATAAGCTTTATCTCCTTGCCTTTCACTGCCAGACCGTGGCCAGAAGCAATACCAATGCTTACGGTCACTATTCCGAATGGGCTATATTCATGACGGATATTTTCCTGACAAATATTTTGAATGATTTTTTTGGCTTTCTTTTCTGCCGCGATCAAATCTGTTGCAGGAAGAATAACAACAAACTCTTCACCGCCATATCGGGCAACCAGCGCAGAACCCCCTTTTACTGTTTTTTTCAGGGATGTTGCGACTTGTCGTAAACAGTCATCGCCAGCTAAATGCCCATAATTATCGTTATATGTTTTAAAGTAATCTATATCAATAAGCATCAAGGATATTGAATGATTATTTACGGCACATTGTAATACTTCGCGGGGCAGCGCCTCATCGAATTTTCGACGATTAGCCAGCCCGGTTAAACTATCTTCCGTCGCCATAGCACTTAACTTCTTGTTTGCTGTCATGAGTGATTCAGTGGTTTTTGACAACTCACGATGGGTGCGTACCTGCTGGTGGATATCCCGTAAAACAAAATAACCTGAAGTTATAGCGCCCCCCATCAAGAAAACAACAATCACAATCAAAATTTCTGATTGTTTTTTCCAGGACAACATTCCTTCATCGAGACTCACGGCGACAGTAGTCACTAATCCATATCGTTTGTTTTTTTGAAATGCATACATCCGTTGTATATTGTCAAAGATAGAGATACTTCGTGCGGTGCCGGAATCACTATTTTTCAGATATGTTGTAAAAAGCGGAGAAGCGGAAATAACCCGACCAATATATTTCTCATCAAAAGGATAGCGTATCAGCAATATTCCAGACTCGCTTGTTAATGAAATAGCACCAGAATGCCCAATATCGATATTGCCAAACGTTTCAAGGAAATTTTCAATGTTTAGAGTGAGAACGGCGACACCGGCAAACCTGCCCTGGTGATCTTCCAGCCTGCGACTGATGGTTATCACCCATTTCCCGTTCGTCCGGCTTACTACCGGAGGGCCAATAAAAATTTTTTTGGACGTATTTTTCTGATGATAGACGAAGAAAAAACGGTCTGCGCTATTGATGCGGCCATAAAGCCTTTCGTGTAATGCGATGAGCTTATTTCCATTAACATCATAAATAACAACATTATTTATCTGCTCCAGCAATTCATTCTGACCAGCAAGAATTTTCTTTATATTGGTAATATTGTTTTTATCTTCACCATAAATTTCCGTTATGTCCGAAAGATTATCTATGAGCATTTCACCTTGCCGGATAATGCCCTCAGAATAAAGATTGAGAGTATGGCTCAAATTCGAAATATTGGTATTAAGATCGTTGATGGTCTGTATGCGGGTAATCCAGATATGGATGGATAAAATTATCGAAATCACGAAGAAGACAACAGCAACAATTGTCAAGCCAATAAAAAACTCTTTCTTCATTATGGTTTACCATCAGCCAAAATCACGTCTTAAATGCCTTCATTACTGAGAACCTTTATCGTTAAAAATATAAACCCTGGGAGAAAATCGTTTTGGTCAACAGGCAAATACATTTTTCCATCGAACTTTAAAGATTAACACCTCAAGCATAGCTGTGCTTTGCTTAATAATAAAGCGTTATATAAAAGATTAATAAATTCATCCTATTACTATTAAAGCAAGAATGAGAATAATTTCTTAAACACAGGAGTGAGCACGGCAGCGCAATTGCAAATATTCCATTTGTGTCATCTAATTTACTGAATTGTAAGATGATTAAAAGGATTCACCCCCACCAGTATGGATTAACGCTATAAACAGAGAAATGGCATCGCCATTACTTTCCTGTGCAAACCAGCCTCTTCCAGCCCAACGCCATGGTGATCACCTTTGACCACCATGGTGCTGAAGTTAGCGCATTGCCGGGAACGTATTCACCTGACTTCTCTCACCCACGTTTCAGGGTAAGAGAGTAAAGTAAGCTGAGGGCGCATGGCTTTACTTAAACAGTTTCTGCACAAATTCCGCATACGCCGGACGCCAGACATCCATTTCATGGTTCAGGCCGGGGTACACTTTATAATCAAACTTAATACCCTGTTTCTCCAGTTCGCTCTTCAGCCCGGCGATGTCTTTTCCGGTAACGGAGTCCTTTTCACCGACAACGACGGTGAAATTATGCAGTTGCTTATTAATTAACGCGGGTTTACTCAACTGCGCGCTAACGCCCGCGTCAGGTACCGTTGTGGTGGTGACACCGCTAAAGGTCGCCAGCCAGCCGAAGCTTTCAAGATGGTTCATCCCGGAAACCAGCGCCTGATATCCCCCTTGCGACAACCCTGCCAGCGCGCGTCCGCTTGCGTCTTTGCGTACGTTAAACCGCGCATCGACCAGCGGAATAATATCGTGCATCAGTTCGCGATCTGCGGCTTTGGCATTGAGGGGATAAAATGATTTGCGGCGGTCTTTCGGCGGAAAATTTTCCGGGATCACCTGCGCAATGTCGGTTTCAGTATCCGGCACCACGACCAGCATAGGTTTGATTTTTCCTTCGGCCAGCAGGTTATCCATGATCTGCGGCAGACGTCCCTGATCGATTGCAGAAAGGCCGGTATCGCCAAAACCATGGTAGAAATAGAGCACCGGCAACGGTTCGCCTTTTCCGTTATAACCTGGCGGCGTCCAGATATAGACCCGCCGCTCTGAACCCAGCTCTTTCGAGTGATAAGTCACCGTCAACAGATCGCCATGCGGAACGGCGCGATCGTCAAGAATACTGCCCGGCACCAGAATCAGGCTGGTATTCACCTGGCGCTGCGGCTTCTGAAAACGGCTTCCCGTATCCACCGAGCGAAACCCATCGACATCGAAATAGTACTCATAAAGGTTCGGTGCCAGCGCCCCGCTATTCCAGGACCAGACACCGCTGGCGTCTTTGCTCATATCATGCGAAACATAGCTGTCCGGGGTGGAACCCGTGATCACCGAGACCCGTTTTGCGCCCGGCGCGAAAAGGCGAAAGGTGATGCTTTTATCGGCGTTAACCTGCGTCACATACTGGCTGACCGGCACCGACAAATCAGGCGTCACCGGAAAGGGCGCAGCAAAAGCCGGAACAGCCGCGCAGCCCAGCAGGGCGGTGATGGCCAGCGTCAGACAAGCGATGTTTCTTTTCATATCACTCCCTCGTTTTTCTCATTCATGCAGCTTTATCGACCGGGCATTACCACCAGACCTTAGCCTGAATACCTGCGGTAAATGTTTTTTTTTCTCATCAGCGCCGTTGAGATTACCCTGTTCACTACCCGGTGCATAAATGCCGGTATCACAAAAAAGCATTTCCGCATGGAATTCAGGTATGCAGAGTAAAAAAGCCGCCCTGTTAACCGGAAAGGCTTGTGAAATAAAACTGCAGGAAGAATGAGATGAATAAGTAAACCCCGGGTGCAGCGCAACAAGTACGGAGCAAATTTTCTGCCCGGCGAAACTTTTCCCCCGGTACCAGCGAACTGCCTACGAGCGTTAACGATCTTCACACTAATGGAGCGCAACATGACCCCGATAAAAAAACTCGTGCTTAGCCTTACTGCAGCTGTGCTGCTTAACATCGCCAATGCCCACGCTGCCCTGCCTGCCGGAGCACAAGCCCCGGATTTTCAACTGCAAGGTGCGCTGGCCGGGAAACCGCTGACCTTCTCCTTACAGCAGGCGCTGAAAAAAGGGCCGGTGGTGCTTTACTTCTTCCCGGCGGCGTTCAGTAAAGGCTGCACCATTGAAGCGCATGCCTTTGCCGAAGCCACTGACGATTTCAAAAAACTCGGCGCCACGGTGATTGGCGTCACTGCCGGGAATACCGATCAAGTGGATGAGTTCTCAAAGCTGGAGTGCCGCGATAAATTTACCGTCACCGCCGATCCGGGCGCGAAAGTAGCCGCCCAGTACGACACGCTGATGCAGATGAACGGCAAAACCCTTTCCGATCGCACCTCGTTTGTCATCGCCCCGGATGGCAAGATCCTGCTGAGCTACACTGACAGAAATCCGGAAACACATATTCAGAAAACAATGGAAGCGGTGAAACAGTACGCCAACGCGCATTCCTGATGCGCTGTAACCCTCAGACTTGCAGAGAATCGCTATGTTGACCGCTATGCTCGCCGCCTTCACGGGCGGCATTATTCTCAACTTTATGCCCTGCGTGTTTCCGATCGTCTCGCTGAAAGCGCTGGGCTTAATCCGTCACGCCGAAGGCCCGACGCAAATCCGTCAGGAGGGTTTCGGCTTTCTGCTCGGCACCGTGGTGACGATGATGATACTGGCCGGGGTTCTGCTTGCATTACGCGCGGGCGGAACGGCGGTCGGCTGGGGGTTTCAACTCCAGTCGCCGCTGGTGATCGCCTTTCTGGCGCTGGTGATCCTCGGCGCTGCGCTGAATTTGCTAGGTGTGTTTGAGGTTGGTCTCAGCCTGCAACGCGCCGGAGAGATCGAGGTTAAACGCGGCGCATTTATCCGCGCGACGCTAACCGGCGCACTGGCGATCATTGTCGCTACCCCTTGCGCTGCACCGTTTATGGCAGGAGCGATTGGTTACGCGCTAGTGCAGCCGCCCGCCGTTGCGCTGGCGGTATTTTTCGCGCTGGCGCTCGGATTTGCTGCACCGTTCAGCCTGATTTCGCTATTTCCGTCGCTCGGCAAATGGCTGCCGCGCCCCGGCGCGTGGATGAATACACTCAAGCGCGGTCTGGCGTTTCCGATGTTCGGCGCTTTCGGCTGGCTGGTGTGGGTGCTGGCGCAGCAGGCAGGGATGACCGCGCTGGCGGCGATCCTTGCCGCATCGGTGGTGGTGAGCTTTGCCGCCTGGCTGTACGGTATGGCGCAACAGCGCCGCTTTGCTGGACGCGGGCATAAAGTGTTGTTTGCCACCACGGCGGTGCTGCTGCTTGCCGCGATTGTGCCGCTGCCATCGGTGGTGAAAAGCGGTAGCGCGTTGCCTGCGGCGCAAATTGCCGAGGTGAAATGGTCACCGCAAACGGTGGTGGAGAATCGCGGACATGGCAAAGCCATCTTTGTCAATTTCACCGCCTCGTGGTGCATCACCTGCCAGGTTAATGAGCGCACATCGCTCTCCACTCAGGCAGTGAAAACCGCGCTGGCGCAGACCGGGACGCTCTATATGGTGGCCGACTCCACGAAATTTAATGCGGATATAGATGACGCGCTCAACGACCTGGGCCAGGGCAGCCTGCCGCTCTATGTGGTCTACCCGGCAGACGGCAGCGCGCCGAAAATCCTGCCGCAAGTGCTGACACCCTCGATCGTGGTAAATGCGCTGAATCAGGCGAGTGGGAAAAAAACCTAAAGGCAGATTATGCAAAAAAGTGAGGCAGCGCGTGACGAATGGCCACGCCTGATGGCGCTTGCGCAGGCAGGCGACCAGCAGGCTTACACTCGGCTGCTGAAAGCGCTGGTACCGGTAATCCGCACGCTTGCCCGCAAGCAGATTGCCGACGAGGTGCTGGTGGATGATGTGATTCAGGATGTGCTGCTCACCGTGCACCGGGTGCGTCATACCTACGATCCCAGCGCCCCTTTCCTGCCGTGGCTGATGGCGATTGCCCATGCCCGCACCGTCGATGCGCTGCGCAAGCGTGGTCGCCACTGGCAACGGGAGGTGGAAAATGAGGATGCATCACTGCTGATTGCCAGCAGCGAGCCGTCGCAGGCACCGGAAGAGCTGTCGGTGCTGCTGAATCAGCTACCGGACCGCCAGCGGCAAGTGATTGAGCATGTTCATCTGCGGGAGATGAGCCTTGCGGAAACCGCGACGCACAATAACCTGACGGTTTCCGCCGTGAAGTCATTGCTGCATCGTGCCCTGAACAATCTTCGTCGGTTGGGAGCACATCATGGCCGATCATGACCTGTTAATTGAGAAGTTAAGCCGCTCCATCACGCCGGTAAAACGCCCCTGGCAACCCGGTTGGCGCGTGATGGCCTGGCTGGCGACGGCGTTACCGTGCGGTATTGCCGCCAGCTTATTGCTGAACAGAACCCTGACCGACTGGTCGCAGAGCGGCGCGGCGTGGGTTATCGTGCAGTTGCTGTTGACCTTTGTCGCCGGAACGCTGGCGATTCGTAATGCTTTTTTGCTGAGCATTGCCGGGCAACAGCCGCTTGGCTGGAAATGGTTTGCGCCGCTGTTCAGCATCTGGTTCGCCAGCACGCTGGTTAACCTGCATCTGCACCAATCGCTGGCGCCTGCCGGTAGCGTTGAAGGGCCGAATTGCTATCTGTTTATGGTGGTGGTCAGCGCCCCGATGATGGCAATTGTGATTGGTTACCTGCACCGCACCCGATCGCTGTTCCCTGCGCGTAGCCTGGCGGCGGCGGGTGCGGGCGTGGCCTGTATGGCGCTGACGCTGCTGGCGCTTTGCCATCCGGCGCACATCAGCGCGCCGGATCTGTTAATGCATTTCGCCGCGATCTTCACCATTATCGTCGGCACCATTGCGCTGGGTTACCGCCTGGTGGCGTTACCCTGGTGAACCGCTTTTCGGGAAGATCCATAGCTGTTCGGCAGGCAGCACCAGGCGATAATTTTGCTCGCTGCGCGGCTGAGTACCGTAAACGCGCAGCACAAAATCATCCCCCTGCGTGCGGAACAGATATTCCCAGCGGTCGCCAAGATACATGCTGGTGAGCATCGGCAGCTCCATTGAGTTGTCCTGCGGTTGATCGATTAACCGCAGGCTTTCCACACGGATCACTGCCGTTGCCGGTTGGCCCACCGCGACGCCCGGCCCGGCCACGCCCCACAACGCCCAGCTCGCGCCTTCAATACGCGCCTTCCCGTTCACCACCTCAGTGACATTGCCATGCAGGCGGTTATTGCTGCCCATAAATTCAGCGGTAAACAGCGTCGAGGGCGTGCTGTACATCTCCTGCGGTGTTCCCTGCTGTTCGATAACACCATTGTTCAGCAGCAGGATGCGGTCAGAAATCGCCATCGCTTCATTTTGATCGTGCGTCACCATCAGCGCCGATAAACCGAGTTTGACAATCAGCTCGCGCAGGAATACCCGCGCCTCCTCGCGCAGTTTGGCGTCGAGGTTTGACAGCGGCTCATCCAGCAAAATGACCGGCGGGTTATAGACCAGCGCCCGACCAATCGCCACACGTTGCTGCTGGCCGCCGGAGAGTTGATACGGGTGGCGTTTGCCAAGCGTTCCCAGCCCGAGTTGATCCAGCACCGTTTGCACCCTCTGAGCGATCTCCGCCGACGCCACTTTGCGCAATTTCAGCGGATAAGCCACATTCTCGAATACCGTTTTATGCGGCCATAAGGCGTAAGACTGGAACACAAGCCCCAGATTGCGCTCCTCAGCGGGCACTTCACTGCGTGGATTGCCATCGTACACCACATTGCTGCCAATGGTGATGCGCCCCTGGCTCGGCTTTTCCAGCCCGGCGACGGCACGCAGCAGCGTGGTTTTACCGCTGCCGGAAGGGCCAAGCAGCGAAACGACTTCGCCCCGTTTCAGTTGCATGGAGACGCCTTTCAGTACCGGATTGTCGCCATAAGTCAGATGCAGATTATCTACAGCCAGCTCAATCATGTAATTTCACTCCAAAGCGCAGGGCCACGCCAAGACCGATGACCACCAGCAGAATATTGATAAACGACAGCGCAGCGACGATATCGATCGCGCCTGCCGCCCACAGCGACACCAGCATCGAGCCGATGGTTTCCGTGCCCGGAGAAAGCAGGTAAACACCGGTTGAGTATTCACGCTCAAAAATCAGGAACATCAACAACCAGGAGCCGATCAAACCATAGCGCGACAGCGGCACCGTGACATGACGGGTTACCTGTCCGCGCGACGCGCCAGTACTGCGCGCCGCCTCTTCCAGCTCCGGCCCGACCTGCAACAGCGTGGAGGAGATCAAGCGCAGACCGTACGCCATCCACACCACGGTATAAGCCAGCCAGACGCTGAAGATGGTGGTACGCAATGAACGCAGCCAGACGACCAGGTTGTCGCGCAGCCACTGCGCCACCGGCAGCCCGGAGAACCAGCCGTTTTTCAGCGACTGATCCAGCCACATCGGCAGGAAAAGGAACACCCATAAGAACGCCAGCCCCGCCAGCAGCCCGGGCACGGCGCGCGGCACCAGCACGCTATAGTCGAGAAAGCGCGTGACATGATCTTGCTTGCGGTGCATCGCAATGCCGACGAACAGATAGCAAACTACCGCCAGCGCGCCGCCAATCACGCCAATGGCCATCGAGTTAACGATGGCGCGCAGCAGGTTCGGCTGCTGCCAAATATTGCGGAAGGTATCGAGCGAAAACTCGTCCCACAGCGAAACGCCGACGCCCCAGTTGGCGATAAACGCCCGCAGCACCACGCCGATCAATGGCACGCCGATGGTAACGGTAAGCCATGCCACCACCACCATTCCCGCTACCCAGCGCCATTTGCCGAGCGGCAGCGCGCGCGCCTGCGAGGCTTTGCCCTTCATGGTGACGAAACGGCTGGCGGTACGCATCAACCTGCGCTGCAACATCACCAGCGGAATGGTGATGCAAATCAGCACCACCGCCACCGCCGCCATCAGGTGATACGACGGCGTACCCAGTTTGTTGGTCAACTTATACAGATACGTTGCCAGCACCATGTTGCCTTCAGGATCGCCGAGCACCAGCATCAGGCCGAACACTTCCAGACCGAGGAAAAAGAGCAGCACGCAGGCATACAGCATCGAAGGGCGAACCATCGGCAGGCTGACGGCAGTCATCACCTGCAATGGCGATGCGCCGACGGTACGCGCCGCCTCTTCGACATCTGAGCCGACGCTGCGTAATGCCGATGAGATATAAAGATAGGCATGGGGCACATGGGTTAAACCGGCAATCACCACAATGCTGAACATTGAGTAGATGTTCCACGGCACAAAACCGATTAGCTCCTCCGCCCAGCGCGAGAAAAAGCCCACTGGCCCGGCGGCGACCACATAGCCAAAACCGAGCACCATCGGCGAGACGAAAATCGGCACCAGAATCAACGGCTCGATAAACCGACGCCCCGGTAAATCAGTGCGTACCATCAGAAAGGCGAGGATGCCGCCGAGTGGAATCGCAATAATCACCAGCCCGAAAGCCAGAATAAAGCCGGATTTTAGCGCCAGATAAAAATCAGGATCGGTAAAAATAAAGGCAAAGGATTCAAGGCTGAACTCTTTGCTACGGGCGAAAAAGGGTGCTGAGAGGAAACTCTGCACCACAATAAATAACAGCGGAATATAAATAACCAGTGCGGTAATTAATACAGTTACGCCACGCGGCAACCCCTGCCATTTTCTGCGCACGATATTCATAAATAATCCCTTTACGTTCTGTCATGCCAGGCAAAACGTTGTGCATCGCAGCGACGCACAACGGTGATGGAGGTTATTTGGCGGCGGCTTCGCGCCACTGTTTAATAAATTCCAGACGTTTTTTCGGCTCCAGATATTCCAGCAGTGACTCATCCACCGGGATCGGCTTCAGCGCCTGACCCAGCAATTTGGTCATGCCGTCAATATCGTTTTTGCCTTCAATATCCTGGCGCAAGGAAGGAATATCCGCCTGGTTGGCGAGAATGCTCTGCCCTTTTTCCGACAGCACATAGTCAAACCACAGTTTCGCCGCGTTACTGTGTTCCGCTTCCGCACTAATAAACGACACGCGCGATAGCACCAGCACATAATCTTTCGGGTAAGAGATCCCCAGCGATTTATCCCCTTTAATGCGCGCTTCGGCGTACGAGCCAAGGATGTTGTAACCAATCAGGTTTTCACCCGACGAGACGCGCTCCATCATGGTTCCGGTGGAGGACTGCACCGTCAGGCCGCCTTTGGCAATATCAGCCAGATGCGCGAAATAGTCTTTATCGCTCTTGCTGTCCTGAACGGCGAGCATAAAACCGAGGCCGGACTTTTCAATATCGTAGGTAGTGACTTTATTTTTGAATTTATCGCTCTGCGCGGCGATTAATTTCGCCAGTGCGCTGTGAGAATCGGGAACATCGCTTGCGGGGATCAGCCGTTTATTATAAATAAACACCACCGGTTCATAGGTGGTGCCATAGGCTTTTTGCTGCCACACCGCCCACTTCGGTAATTTCTCTTTTTCCGGTGAAACATATTCGGCGGCATAATCCGTCGCCAGCTTCAGCGCGGTATCCATCGATGAACTCCAGACCACATCGCCACTGCCGCTACCGGAGGCTTGCTCGCTGAGATAGCGGTTATACAGCTCAGTGCTGTTCATATCGTTATATTCGACTTTGATTCCCGGATATTGCGCTTCAAAGCCTTTAATCAGCGGGCCTGCGGCCTTGGTGTCCGTTGTCGAATAGATAACGACTTTGCCCTCTTTCGTCCCGGCATCGACAATTTTCTGGTATTCCGCTGGATAGCCCGCAGGCACCGCCGCCAGCGCAGAGCCTGCAAATACGGTGGCCAGAACGGCGGCCAACGTTATGATCTTCCCGTCCATATAACCCCCTGGTATCATTTTTGAAACACAAAGTTAACATATAACCCGTGCGCCCACCGATGCAATAAAGTTGCTTGTTTTTTCTGACTTTTGTGACGGTGGCGTGGTTTAAATATATTCTGTTTCCGCGCGAAAAATAGCAGGCGGAGAAATCTTCACCCTCCGCTTAATATCATGCTCTGGCTGCCTTCTCGCGCAGAAAAATAGCCAAATGATGCCGGGAAAAATATCGCAAAAAAGCGCCTGTTTCCGTTGTTTATTCTGTTTATCTTTCCCGGCAGGATGAATCGCTTTTGCTGTCCGATTACTGCAAACTCAGCCTGCGCTCATCACCCTAACCCTAAACGAAACCTTCGCGTTCATTATTTGTTCGCCTGTTCGTCATAAAACGATCATCTGTTGTGCCGTTAATGGACGCCAGTTGAATGACAAAACCGGAAGACTTATGAACAGCGCATTGGCAGAACTTTCTGAACACCCCAATTCGTATCAGCATCAATTAAACACCGTGCCGAAACAAAAGGTGCTGAGCGTCAGGAATTTGCGCAAATCGTATAATGAGCACCAGGCCGTGCTGCACGATATCAGTTTCGATCTGCACAGCGGCGAGATGGTCGGCGTGATTGGCCGTTCCGGCGCGGGTAAATCGACGCTATTGCATGTACTGAATGGCACGCATAGCGCCAGCGCGGGCGAGATCTTAAGTTTCTCCGATGATGAAAGCGAGCCGCGTGATGTATCGCGCCTGAAAGGCCGTGCGCTCAATCAGTGGCGCAGCCAGTGCGGCATGATTTTCCAGGACTTCTGCCTCGTTCCACGCCTGGATGTGCTGACCAACGTGCTGCTCGGCCGTCTGAGCCAGACATCAACGCTAAAATCGCTGTTTAAAGTTTTCACCGACGAAGACCGCGCGAAAGCCATCTCCCTGCTTGAATGGCTGAACATGCTGCCACATGCGTTACAGCGTGCAGAAACGCTCTCCGGTGGGCAGATGCAGCGCGTGGCGATTTGCCGGGCGCTGATCCAGAATCCCTCGTTATTACTGGCGGATGAACCTGTCGCTTCGCTGGACCCCAAAAATACCCAGCGCATCATGGATGTACTGCGCGAAGTGAGTCAGCAGGGCATCAGCGTGATGGTCAACCTGCACTCTGTTGAGTTGGTGAAAGAGTACTGCACGCGGGTTATCGGCGTGGCGCAGGGACGCATTATTTTTGACGACCACCCTTCCCGGCTGACACAGGATGTTCTGCACGTACTGTACGGCGATGAAATCAGCCAATTGCATTAATTATTCCTTCCAATGAGACAACACAGGCAATGACAATGAAAAACCCTATTTCTGGCGCATTACGTTTATCTGCATTGATGACAGGTCTTCTGTTGGCATGGCAGGCTTCTGCCGCTGAGCAGCCAAAGGAATTGAATCTGGGGATTCTGGGCGGGCAGAACGCGACCCAGCAAATCGGCGATAACCAGTGTGTGAAAGAGTTTCTCGATAAAGAGCTGAACGTCGATACCAAACTGCGCAACTCCTCTGACTACTCAGGTGTGATCCAGGGGCTGCTGGGCGGGAAAGTTGACGTGGTACTGAGCATGTCGCCTTCATCTTACGCCTCGGTGTATATCAACAACCCGAAAGCGGTCGATATCGTGGGTATCGCTGTTGACGATAAAGATCAATCGCGCGGTTACCACTCAGTGGTGATCGTGAAAGCCGACAGCCCGTACAAAAAGCTGGAAGATCTGAAAGGCAAAGCGTTCGGCTTTGCGGACCCGGATTCCACCTCCGGCTACCTGATCCCGAACTACGCGTTCAAACAGAAGTTCGGCGGCAATACCGACAACAAATACAACAACTACTTCTCCAGTGTCACCTTCTCTGGCGGTCATGAGCAGGACATTCTCGGCGTACTGAACGGCCAGTTCGCTGGCGCAGTCACCTGGACGTCTTTGGTTGGCGACTACAATACCGGCTACAGCACGGGTGCCTTTAACCGCCTGATCCGCATGGATCACCCGAATCTGATGAAAGAGATCCGTATCATCTGGGAATCGCCGCTGATCCCGAACGGCCCGATCCTGGTGAGCAACAATCTGCCGGCGGATTTCAAAGCCAAGGTCATTACCGCCGTGAAGAAACTGGATACCGATAATCATGCCTGCTTCGTAAAAGCGATGGGCGGCACGCAGCATATCGGCCCGGGCAGCGTGGATGATTTCAAACAGATTATCGAGATGAAACGCGAGCTGGTCACTGCACGCTAATCGGCACCTCATGAAATAAGCCCCTGCGTCGAACCAGGGGCTTTTATTCGATTGTCATACAGGACACGATTGCAACGCATGAACACGTCGAATATGCAGTTCGAGCACTATTACCAACAGGTCAGAACGCGCCAGAAGCGCGACACTGTGGCCTCTTCGTTACTGCTGCTGGCGCTCTGGTTTGCTGCCGGGAACGCCGCCGAATTTAATATTTTTACCATCTGGCACTCGCTGCCCAGCTTCCTCGATTACATGCTGGAAACCGTGCCGACGCTGCACTGGTCGCAGCTGTTTGCCGACAGCCACACCAAAGGCTCGCTGGCGTATTGGGGTTATCGCTTGCCGATTCAGTTACCGCTGATTTGGGAAACCCTGCAACTGGCGCTGGCCTCAACGCTGCTCTCTTTTGTCATCGCTGGCGTGCTGGCTTTTCTGGCGGCGAGCAACACTTGGTCGCCACCGCCGGTACGTTTTGCCATTCGCACACTAGTGGCGTTTTTGCGCACTATGCCGGAGCTGGCGTGGGCGGTCATTTTCGTGATGGCATTTGGCATTGGTGCGATCCCCGGTTTCCTTGCGCTGGCGCTGCACACCGTCGGCAGCCTAACCAAACTGTTCTATGAAGCGGTGGAAAGCACGCAGGATCGTCCAGTACGTGGACTGGCCGCCTGCGGTGCCACGCATCTGCAACGCATCCGTTTCGCGCTGTGGCCGCAAGTCAAACCGATTTTTCTCTCCTACGGCTTTATGCGCCTGGAGATTAACTTCCGCTCCTCCACTATTCTTGGTCTGGTTGGCGCAGGCGGTATCGGCCAGGAGCTGATGACCAATATCAAACTCGACCGCTACGACCAGGTCAGCATTACGCTGCTGCTGATCATCATTGTGGTTTCGGCGCTCGATACCCTCTCTGGCCGTTTGCGCCAGTGGGTGCTGGAGGGGAAAAAATGACAAGCTGGCAAACCGTACCGAATGTGACCTTAAGTCGTAAACTGCACAGTGATTTGTTCAAAGCGCAGGGGCGCTATCTGCGCCGTCTCGGCCTGATTGCACTGGCCGCTGCGCTCTACTATCTGTGGTTTTTTATGCAATTCGGCATTTCGCTCGATCAGGCGCTTAGCGGCGTACAGCAGATAGGCCACTATCTGCTGCGCATGTTTGTCTGGCACGATTTCCTCAACTGGCCGTTTGGCTACTATTTCTCGCAGATTGGCATCACGCTGGCGATTGTTTTCGCCGGTACACTCACCGCCACAATGCTGGCGTTACTGCTCTCATTCCTTGCCGCACGCAACATCATGCGCGGCGGGTTTCTCGGTGCGGTGGCGTTTTGTATGCGTCGCCTGTTCGACATTCTGCGCGGCATCGATATGGCGATCTGGGGGCTGATTTTTGTGCGTGCCGTTGGTCTCGGGCCGCTGGCCGGGGTACTGGCAATCATCATGCAGGATACCGGTCTGCTTGGCCGTCTGTATGCGGAAAGCCATGAAGCGGTGGATCGCTCGCCGGGACGCGGTATGACTGCCGTCGGCGCGAGCGGCCTGCAAAAGCACCGTTTCAGTACCTTTACCCAGTCATTCCCGACCTTCCTCGCGCTGAGCCTTTATCAGATCGAGTCGAACACCCGTTCGGCGGCGGTGCTGGGTTTTGTCGGCGCGGGTGGTATCGGTCTGATTTATGCCGAAAACATGCGGCTGTGGAACTGGGATGTGGTGATGTTTATCACTGTGCTTCTGGTCGCCGTGGTAATGCTGATGGATATAGCATCGGCCTGGCTGCGCCGACGCTATATTATCGGTAAATCGGTGCCGCTGTTTAAGCCCGAGTAAGCCGCCAGTTAAGTTGCGGCCAGCGGCGCAGTGCTCCCTGCGCCGCCAGTTGCGGGCAGGGATTCACCATAAATACGTGGTTGGCGTATTCGCAGAGCGGCAAATCGTTAATTGAGTCGGTATAAAACGTCACGGCCCCACGATGCTGCGGGTGATGAACAAGGAAGTTTTCAAGGCGGGTAATTTTGCCCTGCTGATAACTTGGCGTACCGTCGATGATCCCCGTGTAGCGCCCGTTATCGGTTTTCACGTCCACGCCAATCGCGTGCTCAATGCCCAGTACCGGCGCAATCGCCTTCACCAGCAAACTGACCGACGCGGAGATAATCAGCATCGCTTGATTGCTGGCCTGCAATTCCCTGATTAACGCCAGCGCCTGCGGGTAGATGTGCGGCACAATCTCCGTTTTCACACACAGCGCCACCATGCTTTCCACCTGCTCCACCGGGAAATCGCGCAGCGGCGACATGGTCAGCGCCACATACTCGTGCAGATTCATTTCGCCGCGCGCGTAAGCCTGCATCATCCGCTCTTCATCGCGCAAATAATCCGCGCCATCGGCAAAACCTTCACGCACCAGGTAGCGGCTCCACAGCGTGCTACTGTCACCAGAAATCAAAGTGTTATCGAGATCAAAAACATACAGCGGTTGCGGCATTGTCGCGTCCAGAATTAAGGAAATCCGCCCTGCACTTTAGCAAAAAAAGATGACAACTTAACGATGCAGTTGATTTGCTAAACCGGTTTAGTTAAGTTTTATCGATTATTTTAAAGCGGGAGAAAGTTATGTCAGCACGAGTCTGGTGTCTGGGCGATGCGGTGGTCGATTTACTGCCGGAAGGCGCAGGGCGCTTGTTGCAGTGTCCCGGCGGCGCGCCTGCGAATGTGGCGGTCGGCATTGCGCGTTTGCAGGGAAACAGCGGTTTTATCGGCCGCGTCGGTGACGATCCTTTTGGTCGCTTTATGCGCCAAACCCTCGACGCCGAGCAGGTGCATACCGCGTTTATGTCTGCCGACCCGGCGCAACGCACCTCCACGGTGGTCGTCGCGCTCGATGAAGTGGGTGAGCGCTCATTTACCTTTATGGTACGACCGAGCGCCGATCTGTTTCTCGCTGTGGATGATTTGCCGCCTTTTCAGTGCGGCGAATGGCTGCACTGCTGCTCGATTGCGCTCTCTGCTGAACCGTCGCGCAGCACCACGTTTACGGCGATGACACGCATCCGCAGCGCCGGCGGATTTGTCAGCTTCGACCCGAATATCCGCCACGATCTGTGGGCCGATCCGCAGCAGTTACATGATGCGCTGAGCCAGGCCTTCACGCTGGCGGACGTAGTAAAACTCTCGGAAGAAGAACTGGCCTTTTTTAGTGGCCAGGCAGATATCGACGCCAGCATGCAGCAATTAGCCGAACGTTTTGCCATCCCGCTGTTGCTGGTGACGCAGGGTAAAGCGGGCGTCAAAGCCTGCCTGCGTGGGGCACTCAGCGCCTGGTCAACACGGCCGGTTATCAGCGTCGATACCACCGGCGCAGGAGATGCGTTTGTTGCCGGATTGCTGTGGGAACTGGCGCAGCACGGGCTACCGGATAACCAGCTGCAACTTGGCGCACGTCTTGCCACCGCGCAGCGCTGCGGGGCGCTCGCCACCACGGCGAAAGGTGCGATGACCGCCTTGCCCTATCATCATCAACTGGAGGAATAACCCGCCAGAGTGCCGCTTCGTTTTGCGAGCCGTCTCACAATCACTAAACCGGTTTAGCAAATTTAATTGCGTGAAGAAATTATCCATGGGTATGATTCGTCACCTAAACCGGTTTAGCAAAAAAAATAATCCTGTGATGATAGCTCTTCCTTAGGGATGCAACACGATGAAAAAAAGCACGCTTGCCGTAACCCTTGGTTTGATATTCAGCTCTGGCTCTGCACTGGCTGCTGATCCCAGCATGAGCAGCATAGAAGCCCGTCTTGCCGCGCTGGAACAGCGTTTACAAGCGGCAGAACAACGCGCAAATGCCGCAGAAACCCGCGCCAAAGCGGCGGAAAAACAGGCGCAGCAACTGGCCGCCGCGCAGCAGCAGACGCAAACTACCACCAGCCAGGTTGAGCAGCGCACCGCCAAACTGGAGAAAAAAGCCACCGATGAAGGCGGATTTGAATTCCACGGCTACGCCCGTTCTGGTCTGCTGATGAATAACTCCGCCGCCAAAACGCAAGGCGGGCCAACGATGACCCCGGCAGGGGAAACCGGCGGTTATGTCGGTCGCTTGGGTAACGAACCAGATACCTATGTTGAGATGAACCTCGAACATAAACAGACGCTGGCAAACGGCGCGACCACGCGCTTTAAGGTAATGCTGGCCGACGGGCAAAAAACCTATAACGACTGGACAGCCTCCAGCAGCGATCTCAACCTGCGCCAGGCGTTTACCGAAATCGGCCATCTGCCAAGCTTCACCGGCGCGTTTAAAGACTCCACCATCTGGGCCGGTAAACGTTTCGACCGCGATAACTTCGATATCCACTGGATCGACTCCGATGTGGTATTCCTCGCCGGGACCGGTGCCGGGATCTACGACATGAAGTGGAACGATGACACACACAGCAACCTGTCAATTTACGGCCGCACCTTCGGCGACATTGAGAACAGTGAAAACACGGCGCAGAACTATATTCTGTCGTTGAACAACTTCTACGGCCCGCTGCAACTGATGGTCAGCGGTATGCGCGCCAAAGATAATAACGATCGGGTCGATCTCGACGGCAATAAAGTGAAGGGCGATGCCGCGAATACCGGCGTGCATGCGCTTCTCGGCCTGCATAACAGCAGCTTCTATGGGCTGCGGGAAGGTTCAGCGAAAACCGCCCTGCTCTACGGCCACGGGCTGGGCGCAGAGGTGAAATCGATCGGTTCCGACGGCGCGCTGTTGCCGGAAGCGAACACCTGGCGCCTGGCCAGCTACGGCATCACGCCGCTGGGCGGCGGCTGGCATATTGCACCAGCCGTACTGGCACAAAGCAGTAAAGATCGCTACGTCAAAGGCGACAGCTACCAGTGGGCTACCGCCAACTTGCGCCTGATTCAGGGGATCACCGAGAACTTCGAAATGCAATACGAAGGCAGCTACCAGTACATGGATCTTCGTCCAGAGGGCTACAACAGCCGTAACGCGGTGAGCGGTAACTTCTATAAACTGACCGTCGCCCCGACACTGAAAGCCAGCGATGTCGGCGAATTCCTCAAACGCCCGGAAATCCGCTTGTTCGCCACCTGGATGAACTGGGATCACCGCCTGGATAAGTACGCCAGCGATGATGCCTTTGGCAGCAACAGCTTTAAATCCGGCGGCGAGTGGAACTTCGGCATCCAAATGGAGACCTGGTTCTAATGAGTTCGGCCCCTGCGGGGTGCGGGGGTCGTCTCAACCGGGTTAACACCACAATAACGAGAATACAGAGGTTATTATGGATTTTGCACAAATTGCCCGCGCGCTACTGCCGCTGCTGGGTGGTAAGGATAATATCGCCAGCGCCGCACACTGCGCTACGCGTCTGCGCTTAGTACTGGTGGAAGACGCGAAAGCCGATACCGCAGCAATCGGCAAAATTGACGGTGTGAAAGGCTGTTTTCGTAACGCCGGGCAGTTGCAGATTATTTTCGGTACCGGCGTGGTGAATAAAGTTTACGCCGCGTTTATCGCCGAGGCCGGGATCAACGAATCGAGCAAGTCAGAAGCCGCCGATATCGCCGCGCGCAAGCTCAACCCGTTCCAGCGCATTGCCCGCCTGCTGTCGAACATTTTCGTGCCGATTATCCCGGCGATCGTTGCCTCCGGCTTGCTGATGGGGCTGCTGGGAATGGTGAAAACCTACGGCTGGGTTAACCCGGACAACGCGCTGTACATCATGCTCGACATGTTCAGTTCGGCGGCGTTTATCATTCTGCCAATCCTGATTGGCTTTACCGCCGCTCGCGAGTTTGGCGGTAACCCCTATCTTGGCGCGACGCTGGGCGGCATTCTGACGCACCCGGCGCTGACCAACGCCTGGGGTGTGGCGGCTGGCTTCCATACCATGAACTTTTTCGGTATCGAAGTGGCGATGATCGGCTACCAGGGAACCGTTTTCCCGGTACTGCTGGCAGTGTGGTTTATGAGCCTGCTGGAGAAGCAACTGCGCCGGGTGATCCCGGATGCGCTGGATCTGATCCTGACGCCGTTCCTGACGGTGATTATCTCTGGTTTTATCGCCATGCTGGTTATCGGCCCGGCGGGTCGCGCACTGGGCGACGGCATCTCCTTTGTTCTCAGCACGTTGATTAGCCATGCAGGCTGGCTGGCCGGAATGCTGTTCGGCGGGATCTATTCGGTGATTGTGATTACTGGCGTGCATCATAGTTTTCACGCCATTGAAGCCGGGCTGCTGGGCAATCCGTCAATCGGTGTCAACTTCCTGCTGCCGATCTGGGCGATGGCGAACGTCGCCCAGGGCGGTGCCTGTCTGGCGGTGTGGTTTAAAACAAAAGATGCGAAGATCAAAGCCATCACTCTGCCTTCGGCTTTCTCGGCGCTACTCGGCATTACCGAGGCGGCGATTTTCGGTATCAACCTGCGCTTTGTAAAACCCTTTATTGCCGCACTTATCGGCGGGGCTGCGGGTGGCGCGTGGGTAGTTTCGGTACATGTGTATATGACGGCGGTCGGCCTGACGGGCATCCCTGGTATGGCGATTGTGCAGGCCAGTTCGTTGCTCAACTATGTTATCGGGATGGTGATTGCATTTAGCGCCGCGTTTGTTATCTCTTACCTGCTGAAATACAAAACGGACTCCGAATAATGGCTTCAACAAACCTGCTGCCTGCCATGTTGCAGGCAGTCATGAAAGGCCAGCCGAAAGCGCTGGCCGATCCACACTACCCCGCCTGGCATCTTGCGCCGGTGACCGGGCTGCTTAACGATCCGAACGGTTTTATCCAGTTTGCCGGGCGTTATCATCTGTTCTACCAGTGGAATGCACTGGGTTGCCAGCACCTGCACAAATGCTGGGCGCACTGGAGTTCGGCGGATTTAGTCCACTGGCAGCATGAACCCATCGCGCTGATACCTGACGAAGAGTATGACCGCAATGGCTGCTACTCCGGCAGCGCCATTGATAACAGTGGTGTGCTGACACTGTGCTATACCGGCAACGTGAAGTTTGACGACGGCTCCCGCACCGCGTGGCAGTGCCTGGCGGTGCAAAACAGCGACGGCGGTTTCGACAAGCTCGGCCCGGCCATTCCTTTGCCGCACGGTTACACCGGCCATGTGCGCGACCCGAAAGTATGGCGGCACGACGGGCAGTGGTACATGGTGCTGGGCGCACAGGATTTACAGTTACAGGGCAAGGTGCTGCTGCTGCGCTCAGAGAATTTGTGGAACTGGCAAAACCTCGGTGAAATCGCCGGTAGCGGTCTGAACGGGCTGGGCGATGCGGGCTATATGTGGGAGTGCCCCGACATGTTCACCCTTGGCGACCGCACCTTCCTGATCTGCTGCCCGCAGGGTGTGGCGCGAGAGGAAAAACGCTATCTCAATACCTACCCGAGCGCGTATCTCAGCGGCACGCTGGATTATGCCAGCGCGCAGTATCAGCACGGCGAGTTTACTGAACTGGATGCCGGGTTTGAATTTTACGCCCCACAAACCACGCTCGCCGATGATGGCCGCCGCCTGCTGGTCGGCTGGATGGGCGTACCGGACGGCGAAGAGATGTTGCAGCCAACCGTGGCGAATGGCTGGATCCACCAGATGACCTGCCTGCGGGAACTGACTGAACATAACGGTAAGCTCTATCAGCAGCCAGTGGCTGAGCTACAGGCGCTGCGCGGTGAAGAACAGTGCTATTGCGGTATGGCAGAAGCGATGCCTGCACTGGAGGCAGAGCAACTTGAGCTGGTGCTGGAAAGCAAGGGCGAGTTAACGCTGAATTTCGCCGATACGCTCACTCTCGAATGGCGCTTTGACGAACTGCGTCTGGCCCGCCGCAGCCAGCAAACCGGCGAGTGGCTGTACCGTTACTGGCGCGGTAGCGCGCAGAAGTTGCAGATCCTCTGCGATCGCTCAAGCGTGGAGATCTTTATCAACGAGGGCGAAGGGGTGATGAGCAGCCGCTATTTCCCGACGCATCCGGCGCAATTAACCCTGCGCGGAGGCGCAGAAGTACAGGCCCACTACTGGTTGTTACGTTCTTGCATGGTAGAATAAGTGCTTGTTTACTTAAACGATGCAAAACCGTGCGAAAAACAAAACGCGTTACCATCAGTGATATCGCTGCGCTGGCGGGGGTGTCAAAAGCCACTGCCAGCCTGGTGCTTAACGGCCGCGGCAAAGAGCTGCGCGTGGCGCAGGAGACGCGCGAACGCGTACTGGCGATCGCCCAACAGTATCACTACCAGCCGAGCATTTATGCCCGTCTGCTGCGCGAAAACCGCAGCCACACGCTGGGGCTGGTGGTACCGGAAATCACCAACTACGGTTTTGCCGTTTTCTCCCATGAACTGGAAAACCTCTGCCGCGAAGCCGGTCTGCAACTGCTGATCGCCTGTACCGACGAAAATGCCAGCCAGGAGACTGTGGTGGTCAATAACCTGGTCGCGCGCCAGGTGGATGGCCTGATCATCGCCTCCAGCATGCAGAGCGACAGCGACTACGTGAAGCTCAGCGAACAGTTGCCAGTGGTGCTGTTTGACCGCCACATCAATGACACGCAGTTGCCGCTGGTGATCACCGATTCGCTGACGCCGACGGCAGATTTAGTCGAACACCTGGCGCGAGCAAATCCAGATGAAATCTACTTTCTTGGCGGCCAGCCACGGCTTTCTCCCACCAAAGATCGGCTCGCCGGATTTATGCAGGGGCTGGAGCGTGCGGGCGTAACGCCGCGCCCGGAGTGGATTATTCACGGTAACTACCACCCGAGCAGCGGTTACGAGATGTTCGCCGCGCTGTGCGCCAGACTAGGCCGTCCGCCGAAGGCGCTGTTTACCGCTGCCTGCGGCCTGCTCGAAGGGGTGCTGCGCTATATGAGCCAGCATCATTTACTGGAGAGCGAAATCCATATCGCCAGCTTTGACGATCACTACCTGTATGATTCGCTGTCGCTACACATTGACACCGTCGAGCAGAACGTGCCGCGTCTGGCGCAGGATTGCTTCGAGATAATCACCCAAATGATTGAGGGCAACGAACCGGCTATGCCGCAACGCGTACTACCCGCGACATTGCGCTGGCGTCATACCCAGTAATGGCGACCCGGAATTCAGATATTTAGCCCGGTAACAGCGGTAACAGTCCTGATGGGAGCGATATGGCAAAATGCGACATTTAGAAAAATATTGAAGCTTAACCTGTCAGAACAATCAGATTGATGCTCAAAAGGATCTCAAGAAGATCCTTTTGATTTTGCTCCTCGTTACGCCCTACCAGTTACCATATGGATAGGTTTTCCCTTTGATGAAATCGGGTGTCTTTCCGTAATAAACATACCCGTTAGGATGTTTCGTTACCCCTTTGCATATCAGCATATCATCCCCCGTCAGGGTGAGCTGCCGGGCAGGATGCTGAAGTACAACAGAATCGCCGTTATCTTCCAGCCAGACCCGTACGGTTCCCCCCGGAACCAGTCCGATAATCATATTATCCCGGTAATACGTCTTTCCCGGCTTATAGGTATCAGGATAGGCATTTAGCATCTGCTGCCACGTCTCCCGGCTGAACCAGATCTCCGTCTCATACGCCTTTTCATCGATAACCGAGTCCCAGCACACCGTCATCCTGACAGGCAGCGCCTTGCCGGTATTAAAATTGGCTGAAAAACTACCTACGCGCTGGCTCCATTTCTCCACACTGCTCTGACTTGGTCTGGCTGCGTCAAGCTGCCGAAAGGTACTTTCCCGGATATCACCGTCCTCCAGATACACCATTGTCACCAGTGCCGGCAGGTTTTTCGGGTGAAAAAAATTAAACTGCCAGTGGTCGTAAGGCAGCTTTTTCCCCCACAGCTCCACGCCGTCGCCCAGCAGCGTCTTCACGCCTGCGCGGCGGTCATGGCAGCCTGCAGTCAGCATGACGCCCAGCATACACACCATCAGCGGTAATCGTCTCATCCCTGCCTCCTCGTTACGCCCTACCAGTTACCATATGGATAGGTTTTCCCTTTGATGAAATCACGCATAAAGGGATCGTAGCCGTTAGCCTCGATATAACTGAAATCAATTTTGTTGGGAACGTTTTTGCATATCATCATATCATTCCCCGTCAGGGTGAATTGCCGGGCAGGATGCTGAAGTACAGATGGGTTCCCGTTATCCTCAAGCCAGACCCTTACTGTACCGCCGGGAGCCAGACCAACAGCCATTCGGTTCCGGTAGTAAGGTTTACCAGGATGGTAGGGATCAGGATATGCCGTAGTCATCTGCTGCCACGTCCCCCGTCCGAACCAGATCTCCGTCTCATACGCCTTTTTATCGATAACCGAGTCCCAGCACACCGTCATTCGTACCGGCAGTGCTTTTCCCCGATTAAAATACCCGCCATATCCCCCCATCAAATCATGCCAGCGCCCGACACTCAGATCACTGGTGTCCATAGGATCTAACCGGCGGAAGATACTCTCCCGGATATCACCGTCCTCCAGATACACCATTGTCACCAGTGCCGGCAGATTTTTCGGGTATATAAAACTGAAATTCCAGTTATCGTAAGGCAGCTTCTTCCCCCACAGCTCCACGCCGTCTCCTAACAGCGTTTTCACGCCTGCGCGGCGGTCATGGCAGCCTGCAGTCAGCATGACGCCCAGCATACACACCATCAGCGGTAATCGTCTCATCCCTGCCTCCTCATTACGCCCTACCAGTTACCATATGGATAGGTTTTCCCTTTGATAAAATCACGCATAAAGGGATCGTAGCCGTTAGCCTCGATATAACTGAAATCAATTTTGTTGGGAACGTTTTTGCATATCATCATATCATTCCCCGTCAGGGTGAATTGCCGGGCAGGATGCTGAAGTACAACAGGATCGCCGTTATCTTCCAGCCAGACCCGTACGGTTCCCCCCGGAGCCAGTCCGATAATCATATTATCCCGGTAATACGTCTTTCCCGGCTTATAGGTATCAGGATAGGCATTTAGCATCTGCTGCCACGTCTCCCGGCTGAACCAGATCTCCGTCTCATACGCCTTTTTATCGATAACCGAGTCCCAGCACACAGTCATCCTGACAGGCAGCGCCTTGCCGGTATTAAAATTGGCTGAAAAACTACCTACGCGCTGGCTCCATTTCTCCACACTGCTCTGACTTGGTCTGGCTGCGTCAAGCTGCCGAAAGATACTTTCCCGGATATCACCGTCCTCCAGATACACCATTGTCACCAGTGCCGGCAGGTTTTTCGGGTGAAAAAAATTAAACTGCCAGTGGTCGTAAGGCAGCTTTTTCCCATACTGCTCTACGCCGTCGCCCAGCAGCGTCTTCACGCCTGCGCGGCGGTCATGGCAGCCTGCAGTCAGCATGACGCCCAGCATACACACCATCAGCGGTAATCGTCTCATCTCTGCCTCCTCAGAAAAGCCCGTCCAGCGCGTCCGCGTTCGCCCGCGCCCGGTATTCCCACTGCTGCTGGTCGTCCATCCGCCACACCGTCCGCACCCAGCCTTTGCCCGGTGCCATCGGCCACACGAACGAGCGCTGATCCGTCGGCGCATAGTGGTTGCGCAGAAAAACTTCCCCCGAGGACGGACTCACCCACAGGCTCAGGTCGGAGTCGATGTTCCAGTTCGCCGAACAGTGCAGATAGCGCCCGATGGTCCGCATTTCATCCGCCGTGAAGCCCGCCGGCTCCGTGCCGCGCCGGACCGCGCGCCCCTGAGCTATGGCTTTATCACACAGGGGAAGCAGTTCTGACGGCAGCGCCAGCTCTTTGTTACTGCTGAGTATCGGGGCAAACATAACCCCGGCGTCCTGTGCCGCATCCAGCATCACCCGCAGGCTCACCTTCTCCCAGTCGTTCGGCACCGCCTTCCGCGTCATGAACACCGCCGCACCCACTTTCTTCTCAAAAATAAACGCCCGCGCCTTGTTCTGATTAACCAGCGGCCACGAAATCATTTTCGTCTCCACCTCGCCGTGCGGCATCAGGTACTTCAGCGCCGGAAGCGAGTACAGCGCCTGACGCATCTTCTCCGCCTGACGGTACACCGCCGTCTGCAGTTCATCCGCGCTGTCGAGCGTCACCTCAAAGTCCGGCATCGTCAGCAGGGATATTTCATCCTCTCCCGCGTTATAGCCCCCGCCAATGTCCGAGTGCGCCCCCGGCAGCGCCAGCTCCGGCCACATCCCCGCGATGCTGTTCAGGCTGAAGTTGTACCGGCACTCTTGCATCGCGCTTATCTGAAACACCTTCTGTGCCACTGAGGGACGCAGCTCAAGGTTGACACCGGGGTTGCTGCGTCCGTTAACGCCGTAGAAGTTCAGCAGGCTCCCGATGGCCGCTACCGTGTCAAACAGCCCCAGAAAGCGCACCTCACCCGCAGGTTTTCCGTGGTGCCCCGTCAGGTCTGTCCCTTTGTCTATCGCTGCCGCTATCGCCGCGTCCTGGTTCATCACCCGGTTGGCAAAGTGCCGCGCAGCCGCCGCCCCGCGGCTGAACCCGAACACGTCAAACTGCACCTTCGCGATCGCCACTTTGTCGCGGTTACGACTGATAAATATATTCAGTGCGGAAGCAATTTCTTCAAGAGCTTCATCGGTCTTGGTCACCACCCCCTCAAACTGCCGGATAAGGCTGCTGCCCAGCCCCATACCCAGCACCGAGTCGCTCTCTCCGTCCGCCGTCCCGATGCCGCTGACGTAGGCTTTGACCTGCGCCTCCACCTGATCTTCGGCAAGGACAGTATCAGATTTGTAAAGGTCATTAAGCCGGGAAATATTGGTGGGACCGCCCTGCCAGCTTGAGTTTCCCAGCCCCGCCCTGGCGTGCTCCTCGTACTTTGCGCACGCTCTGGCCCGTTCCTCGCCGACCAGCCCGGCACAGTGGGCATATGCCAGCCGCAGATCGTCTGCATTCGCCCGGTTGTTCCCCGTACCGTCAAAGAACACCCCCACCGTCAGCGTGATCCCCCTGACCGGCATCCGCCGGCACCGGATGACTTTTTCACTGCACAGAACATCGGTGTAGTGCGTGTTGTCCCCGATAATTTCATACCGGTGATAGCTGGTATATTCCTGTGCGGCCTTTTCGTCTGAGCTCATGGAAAGTCCTTTTAGTTTCGCGGGTTAATTAACCTCCCATCATACCTTAACCAAAATCAACGCTCTATCTTCGGTACATGACGCAGACCATCCGATGCCCAAGAAAAGGGTTCTATGACGAGCATAAAATCCTTTTTACGAGCCGCTGGCTCGGTCAACTGATCTTTAAATGATCAGCATTAGCCATCGGGGTTTTTGTTTAATGAGCGGCAAGTTCGCGAAAGAAATCGGAATTTGTCTGAATCGTTGCCAGCACCTTGGCTGCCAGGCCTGTCGGATTACGCCGTTTGGATTCCCAACTTTTAATGGTATCAACACTGGTTCCCAGCGCTTTCGCCATCTCACTTTGTGAAACGTTGAGTTGCTCTCTAATCGCTTTTACATCAGCGATTTCATAGCGGGTGACATTTGCTGGCGCTTTAACCCCATTTTTGATGTCTACAGCCTCTTCCAGAGAGGTTTTTAGCTCGTCAAAAAAATGCATGTCACACCTCACCTTTCAGTAATTTTGTCAGCTTTTTCAGTTCACTCTTTTCCGCATCAGTCAGGTTATCTTTGATATTTTTCGGATAGGCCATAATCAAATAGATAACCTCTTTAGGTCGCTATACTCGTCATACGGCAAGTTGCATGCGCGTTGGCTTTTTTATTCGGTATCAAATCGCCTTTTTTTGGCGATTCAGTGCATGATCCAATAGCACACCTCCCTGTCCAGGAAGATGCTATTCCGTTCATAACCTTGAGCGACTAATTAAACGCTACGCCCTTCGTGGGCGGCTGCAACGAACCGCAGCTATTGGGCTGTGGGGCATTTTCCATCACGCCGTGGACAAACTTCAGTTCATCGGCAAAAGCGACATTGACGGTGCCATTATGGATAATGCCGGGATAGGTTTTCCACTCCACCGTATTGCCGCCAGCGCACAATGAGGCCACTGCGGCGTATTGATGGTGCGGCGATAAGGTGTGATCGGCGAGCCCGATCCCTGCGACTGGCCGCTGATCACCAGGTTATTCGCGAGCTGCTGCGTATACGCCTGTAGCGCCGCGCGTACGCTGTCGAGCACTGAGCGCATATTTCAAAACCTTCACAATCTTCCCCGGAAACATCGCCACACATTGCCCTCAGCAAACGAAGGTGTTGAAGAGAATTCAATCAAAAAGTGTTAAGGATTTATTCAGTGCTTGAATGCTTTCGCTCATTATTTTAGATTTATCTAAATTTAGAAAAGACTAAATAACCATGACCAAACCTGATATCCCGTTACTTCAGAAACAGGTTGAGCAGGCATCCGGCTTGCTGAAAGCGATGAGTAACCCGCACCGGCTGCTGATCCTCTGCATGCTGTGCGACGCGCCGGGCACCTCTGCGGGTGAACTGAGTGCCATTACTGGCCTTAGCCCTTCAGCGACGTCGCAACATCTGGCGCGGATGAAAGAGGAAGGTCTGGTTGAAAGCCTGCGCCAGGCACAGCGGGCCAACTACTTCATTAAAGATGAAGCGGTTGGCAAAATTATCAGCACACTCAAGGGGCTGTACTGCCCACAGGAGTAAATATGTCTTATACCCGGATCTCTGCGGCTGACGCCCGCGCGCAGCAAGTGGCAGGCGCACTGCTTATCGATATTCGCCAGCCTGATGAATTTCGCCGCGAGCACCTGCCCGGTGCCATCTCACTGCCGCTGGAAACATTGCTGAACGGTGCGCCGATTGCCACCGACTCACCCACGCAAACGGTGATTTTTCATTGCCAGTCTGGCAGACGTACGCAGCAAAATGCCGATGCTCTGGTACGTGCTGCAGGGCAAGCGCCAGTGGCCATCCTCGAAAGCGGGCTGAATGGCTGGAAGCAGGCGCACTTGCCGACGGAGGAAGATAAACGCCAGCCGCGTCCGCTGATGCAGCAGGTACAAATGGTGGCAGGCAGCTTGATCCTGCTCGGCGTGATACTCGGTTACGCGGCGCATCCGGGCTTTTTCCTGCTTTCCGGTTTCGTCGGTGCTGGTCTGCTGTTCGCTGGGATCAGCGGCTGGTGCGGCATGGCGTTGCTGCTGGCGAAAATGCCATGGAACAAAGTGTGAAAAAAGGCGTATCGGATGAAAATCTGTCAGGCTAATAACGGAGTGTGGTTGACGGAAAACGTACCGGTTGCTTTTATCCGCCAATAATGGCTTGTCTGGCGTTTCTCCTCCGGGTCAAATGAGTGATATATTTCAGAGCGTCAATCCAAGGAGACGCCATGGCGGAATTTGATTCACTCGCACAGGAACTGCTAGTGCAGGCAGAGACTGAACAACAGCGACAGCAGGAACGCGACCGGGCATTACTCGACCAGGCGCTTGAAATCTACGGACAAAAGTACGTGGCCGAGCAACTGAAAAAGGCGGGAAAAGCGGAATGGAGCCGTGAATCACTCAATCGTTGGATAAACGGTAAAGTCAGCGCCAAAACGCTGACCGCCGCCGAAGAGGCACAACTGCATGCGCTGCTCCCCTCGCCCCCCGCTCATCATCCCAACTATCGTTTCCGTTTTATCGATCTCTTTGCCGGCATTGGTGGTATTCGCAGTGGGTTTGAAGCTATCGGCGGGCAGTGCGTCTTCACCAGCGAATGGAACAAAAACGCGGTGCGCACCTATAAAGCGAACTGGTATAACGATAAGTCCACGCACACCTTTAATCAGGACATCCGCGAAGTGACGCTGAGCGGCAATCCTGCCGTTTCTGAAACCGAGGCTTACGCCCATATCGAACAGCAGATCCCCGAGCACGACGTGTTGCTGGCGGGTTTTCCCTGCCAGCCTTTTAGCCTGGCCGGGGTAAGTAAAAAGAATGCCCTCGGTCGCGCCCACGGTTTTGAGTGCGAAGCGCAGGGAACGTTGTTTTTCGATGTTGCGCGCATTATCAAAGCCCGCCGTCCGGCGATATTCGTGCTGGAGAACGTCAAAAACCTCAAAAGCCACGATAAAGGCAAAACCTTCAGCGTGATCATGAGTACGCTGGATGAACTGGGCTATGAGGTGGCCGATGCCGATGTTTCCGGCAAAGACGACCCGAAAATCATTGACGGTCGCCACTTTTTACCGCAACACCGTGAACGCATTGTGCTGGTCGGTTTTCGCCGCGATTTACAGCTCAGTGAAGGCTTTACCCTGCGCGATATCGACCGCTTCTACCCCACGCATCGCCCGACCTTCGGCCAACTACTCGACCCGACAGTCGACAGCAAATATGTGCTGTCGCCAAAGCTCTGGGAATACCTCTATCGCTATGCGCAAAAACATGCGGCAAAAGGGAATGGCTTCGGTTTCGGACTGGTGGATCCCACCAATGCCGCAAGCGTGGCCCGCACGCTCTCGGCGCGCTATCACAAAGACGGTTCAGAGATCCTTGTCGATCGCGGCTGGGATAAAGCGCTGGGTGAAGCTGATTTCGGCAATGCAGAGAACCAGGCGCACCGTCCGCGTCGCCTGACGCCACGAGAATGCGCACGTCTGATGGGTTTTGAAAAAGTCGGCGAACAGCCGTTTCGCATTCCGGTTTCCGACACACAGGCTTACCGCCAGTTTGGCAACTCGGTGGTGGTGCCGGTATTCGCCGCCGTGGCGAAATTGCTGGAGCCGCGTATTGCGCTGGCAGTAAAAAAACGCCGCAACAACATGTAACGCACTTCCCGGCATGTGATATGCCGGGCATTTATTTAAGTATTAATTAAGTGTTTAAAAAGCGATTATAAAGTTACCTTTGGCCTGGCCGATATTAACAGAGCAATCCCGACTCTCTCACGGACTATGACCATGCTCAAAAATATACGGGTTATTACCGGCATTATTATCGCTCTTTCGATATTTTGTCTTCTCCAGTTGGTCACCGGGGGACTTTTCTACTCTGCGGTCAATAATGACAGGCTGAACTTCCAGAACACCGGGGTTCTTAACACGCAGCAAGAAAACTTAGGCGACAGCGTTAACACCCTGGTCAAAACGCGCGTCACCGTTACTCGCGTGGCGATTCGCTTCTTGAAAAACCAACGCGATCCGGCCTCCCTTGCCAGCATCGATAAGCTCCTCAGCACGGCAACCGACTCCCTCGGCAAAGCCGAAGGTTATTTTAATAACTATAAAAACACGCCGCGCGTGGCGGGCCAGGACAGCGCATTAGCCGACGAAGTTTCGCAGAACATCAGCAAAATGCATGACGTTTTGCAGCAGTCGATCACTTTCCTGCGGGCCAATAATTACGAGGCTTACGGCAACCTGGACGCACAACAAGCGCAGGATGATATGGACGCCAGCTATACGAAGTGGCGGACGGAAAACAACACCTTCCTGCAAGCGGCGGCACAGCAAAACCAGAACAGCTTTACCAGTATGCAGTGGACGCTGGGCGTAATTTTGCTGGTGGTTATTGCGGTAATGGTCATGATCTGGCTGGGCCTGCAACACCTGCTGCTACGACCGCTGCACAGCATTATGGGGCATATTCGCGCCATTGCCGTGGGCGATCTGACACAATCGATCGCCGCTGAAGGCCGCAATGAGATGAGCCAACTGGCAACCAGCCTACATGAGATGCAATCGGCGCTGGTGCAGACCGTCAGTGCGGTGCGTAACAGTTCTGATTCGATCTACACCGGCGCCAGCGAGATCTCCACTGGCAACAACGATCTCTCTTCCCGCACCGAGCAGCAAGCGGCTTCGCTGGAAGAGACCGCAGCCAGCATGGAACAACTCACCGCCACCGTGAAGCAGAACACCGATAACGCCCGTCAGGCATCGCTACTGGCGAAAAATGCCTCCGATACGGCGGCTCGCGGAGGTGCAGTGGTCAGCAATGTGGTGCGTACCATGAGCGAGATCTCCGATAGCTCCCAGCAAATCGCGCATATCACCAGTGTGATTGACGGTATCGCCTTCCAGACCAATATTCTGGCGCTGAACGCTGCGGTGGAAGCCGCCCGCGCAGGTGAACAGGGACGCGGCTTTGCCGTGGTGGCCGGTGAGGTGCGTACGCTGGCAAGCCGCAGCGCACAGGCGGCAAAAGAGATTAAGACGCTGATTGAAAACTCAGTGAACCGTGTAAACTCTGGCACCACGCTGGTTTCCGAAGCAGGCGATACCATGAAGGAGATCGTCAACGCTGTGACGCGCGTGACCGACATTATGGGCGAAATCGCCTCCGCTTCCGATGAGCAGAGCAAAGGGATTGAGCAGGTAAGCCTTGCGGTATCGCAGATGGACAGCGTCACGCAGCAGAACGCCTCGCTGGTGCAGGAATCAGCTGCGGCATCAGCTGCGCTGGAAGAGCAGGCCGAGCAGTTGCGTCAGGCAGTGGCGGTGTTCCGCGTGAATGGACACAGCACGCTGCTGAGCAAAAAGGCCGGTACGCCAAAACCGACAGTGCTGCGCCCGGGCACACCGACGGCGACCTCCGGGGACAGCAACTGGGAAACGTTCTGATGACTTAGGAAAGGCGCGATACCGGTTATCGCGCCGCTGCATTAATCGCGGGTCTGAACCCAGAAGGCGTGAATCAGGCCGGGAACGTAGCCCAGCAGGGTGAGCAGGATATTGATAATAAATGCCCAGCCAAAACCTTTGCCAAGTAACACGCCGAGCGGCGGAAGAATAATCGTCAAGACAATGCGCCAGAAACCCATGTTGCCTCCTGTACAGAAAATTCCAAGTAGTTGAAATAACAGACTTTCTCTTTAAGAATAGACTCTCTGCAATGTATCGCCACTTCCGTCGCGCGCTTTTACCCTCTTTTACGCTGTACCCTCTATGGCCTCCAGGCTAAGGTTAGAGACACAACAAATGAGAAAGGAGGAAGGTATGTTTTCTGTCGGCGATATTGTGCAACCGCGCGTTGGCGGGCCAAAACTTAAAGTGCTTGAAGTTCATCAGGATCAAATCATTGCAGTACCCGTCCACGATGAAACGGCAGACAAAATTACGCTGAAAGCGGAAGATGCCTCGCTGTATAAAGAAGACGGTGATTTCGGCGTTTGTTAATCCCTCAGCGGTGGGCGTTCACCACCGCTCTGACTATTATTTTATGCAAAACACAAGCATAAATAATCACACCTCACATCAGAACTAAACGCTACAAAAACACCTTTATCAGCATAAAAAATGCTGTTGGATATTTTATCCGCATGCCGGAAGCAGAGTACGCTAAAACGCGATGCGTATTCCCACCTCAGGGTGCTGCATTTTTTCTCATGTCACCCATAAGTTTTTGATATTGAATAGATTTAATAACCACTCCAGTTAAAATAATGAAATATGCAAAAAACGCACAAACACAGAGTGTTTTATCCAACAAAGAAAATAAAATAAAAATTTATCTCTAGTTGTTAGTTTCAAAGTAGATGGATACTCTATGCACATTAAACCAACCATTTCAAAACGCTAAAAGACCCGTTTATTCGCCTTTTCGCTGATTCTCAAGGAGCAGCACCATGTTCTCTTCGCAGTCTCGCCTGCGTCACGCCGCAGCAGACACCTTTGCGATGGTTGTCTATTGTTCGGTAGTGAACATGCTAATTGAAATATTTCTCTCCGGAATGAGCTTCGAACAGTCACTTTCATCGCGCCTGGTCGCCATCCCGGTGAACATTATTATTGCCTGGCCTTATGGTTTGTACCGCGATGCTTTTATGCGTTATGCACGTCGAATTAGCCCTTCAGGCTGGATGAAAAATCTGGCGGATGTACTGGCGTATGTCACCTTCCAGTCGCCGGTTTATGTAGCGATTCTTTGGTCGGTAGGTGCGGACTGGCATCAGATTGTCGCTGCGGTCAGTTCCAATATCGTGCTGTCGATGATGATGGGCGCCGTTTACGGCTACTTCCTCGATTACTGCCGCCGCCTGTTCCGGGTGAGCAGTTACCACCAGGCCAAAGCCTGATAGCGGATGGCAGGCTACGCCTGCCATCGTTTAATGCTGTTCACCGAATAATCCTTTCAGAAAACGCTCCAGCGCGACGCGCGAACTGAACCCGTGCGGAATGCCGTAATGCTGCTGGGAATCGCCGCCTAAATAGAGCGGGAAATTCTGGTAGTGATCGCACAACTTGATGTCCGAAGCAGGCTCCGCGAGCGACGAACTGCGTTCTTTCAGCGTGGGGTGGATCACTAGCGCCGTACGGCCCATTCGCGCTTCGCGGTTCACATAAACATAATTTTCACCGCGACAATAACCATAGGTTTTTGGCGTCGCCACATCCATTGTAAATCCCACGTTTTCCAGAACGCGTGCCACTTCATCGGGTCTTAAATACATAGATTTTCCTCGTCATCTCCTTACAGCCTCGCCACCTTACATGACTAAGCATTGACCGTGATTCAGAAAATTCCACAAACGGACGTGAAAGAGTTGATTACCGTCAGGCCTGAAAAATTATGGTCTAAACTAAAATTCATATCAGAAACGAGGGAGGATCCTATGTTTAACAGACCGAATCGCCGTGATGTTAATGAAGGTATCGAGAATATCAACAACGATATCAAGCAATTAGCCGATAGTCTTGAAGAGGTTCTTAAATCCTGGGGCAGTGACGCCAAAGACGAAGCGGAAAGTGCGCGTCGTAAAGCGCAAGCTCTGTTAAAAGAGACCCGCGCACGTATGCATGACCGCAACCGTGTGCAACAAGTCGCACGAGACGCCGTGGGTTGCGCAGATACCTTTGTAAAAGACAACCCCTGGTGCAGCGTTGGTGCTGCCGCCGCCATTGGTATTTTCGTGGGCGCGCTACTCAGTTTGCGTCGCTAAACCCGCTCTTTTTGCAAAACCTCTGCCTGGTTAACCCGCGCAGGGGCTTTTTATTAGCCATTGCATCGCGGTATTCTGCGTAAAATTCGTACAACCCCCCCTTACCCATTCCCTCCATCCTTTGAATAAAGTCCATGATGAATTCCTATATATTGTGTGGTTGATTATTTTAATAACCACATCTAGTATTCTTTTCAGTAGCACACACACTAACTGACGCGAACCTTCGCGCCGTTCCTTCATTTTAAACTGGAATACGAATTATGCGCATTACTATTTACACTCGAAATGATTGTGTTCAGTGCCACGCCACGAAACGTGCCATGGAAAACCGGGGCCTGGCGTTCGAAATGGTGAACGTTGACCATGTACCTGAAGCGGCCGATGAGCTTCGAGTGATGGGCTTTCGTCAGTTACCGGTGGTTGTCGCCGGGGAAACACGCTGGTCCGGCTTTCGCCCGGATATGATCAACCGCCTGCACAGCACCCCCAGCGTGGCCAGCGCATGAGTAACCTCGTCTACTTCTCCAGCAGCTCCGAAAATACGCAGCGCTTTATTACGCGTCTTGGGTTGCCGGCGGTGCGCATTCCGCTCAATGAGCGGGAACGCATCCAGGTAGACGAACCTTTTATCCTTATAGTGCCCAGTTATGGCGGCGGCGGAACGGCAGGCACGGTTCCCCGCCAGGTGATCCGTTTTTTAAACGATCCGCACAATCGATCGTTGATTCGTGGCGTGATCGCCGCAGGTAACCGGAATTTTGGCGAAGCATACGGTCGCGCAGGCGATGTGGTATCGCAGAAATGCGGCGTGCCGTATCTCTACCGCTTTGAGCTGATGGGTACGCTGCAGGACATCGACAATGTGCGTAAAGGAGTGAGCGAATTTTGGCAACGACAACCGCAGAGCGCGTGAAACACGAAACGCCGGATTACCATGCGCTGAATGCGATGCTCAATCTTTATGATAAAGATGGCCGTATTCAGTTTGATAAAGACCGCGAGGCGGTTGACGCTTTTATGGCGAATCAAGTGCGCCCTAATACCGTCACCTTCAGCAGCCAGGATGAACGGCTGAAATGGCTGGTGAGCGAAGGTTATTACGATGATACCGTGCTGGCGCGCTATGACCGTGCTTTCGTCGTCGATCTGATTGCTCAGGCGCACGCCAGTGGGTTTCGTTTTCAGACATTCCTTGGCGCATGGAAGTTTTACACCAGCTACACGCTAAAAACCTTCGACGGCAAACGCTATCTTGAGCACTTTGAAGATCGCGTCTGTCTGGTCGCGCTGACGCTGGCGCAGGGCGATGAAGCGCTGGCGCGGCAACTGGCGGACGAGATCCTCTCTGGACGTTTCCAGCCCGCGACGCCAACCTTCCTTAACTGCGGCAAACAGCAGCGCGGCGAACTGGTTTCCTGCTTCCTGCTACGCATTGAAGACAATATGGAATCGATTGGCCGCGCGGTGAACTCGGCGTTACAGCTTTCCAAACGCGGTGGCGGCGTGGCGTTTCTGCTCTCCAACTTGCGCGAAGCGGGCGCGCCAATCAAACGTATTGAAAACCAGTCTTCCGGTGTGATCCCGGTAATGAAGATGCTGGAAGATGCCTTTTCCTACGCCAACCAGCTTGGCGCACGTCAGGGTGCGGGCGCGGTTTATCTGCATGCTCATCACCCGGACATTCTGCGTTTCCTCGATACCAAACGTGAAAACGCCGACGAGAAGATCCGCATCAAGACCCTGTCGCTGGGTGTGGTGATCCCGGATGTCACCTTCCGGCTGGCCAAAGAAAACGCGCAGATGGCGCTGTTCTCGCCTTATGATGTCGAGCGCCTGTACGGTAAACCGTTTGGCGATGTGGCGATTAGCGAGCTGTACGATGAACTGCTGGCCGACGATCGCGTGCGCAAAAGCTACATTAACGCCCGCGACTTCTTCCAGACGCTGGCGGAGATCCAGTTTGAATCCGGCTACCCGTACATTATGTTTGAAGACACGGTGAACCGCGCGAACCCGATTGCCGGGCGCATCAATATGAGCAACCTGTGCTCAGAGATTTTGCAGGTCAATAGTGCTTCAACATTTGATGAAAACCTCGATTACGCTACGATCGGCCACGATATCTCCTGCAACCTGGGTTCGCTGAACATCGCGCGCACCATGGATTCGCCGGACTTTGGCCGCACAGTGGAAACCGCCATTCGCGGGCTGACGGCAGTATCCGATATGAGCCATATCCGCTCCGTACCGTCTGTTGAGACCGGCAATGCCGCCTCGCACGCCATTGGGCTGGGCCAGATGAACCTGCACGGTTATCTGGCGCGCGAAGGCATCGCCTATGGCAGCCTGGAAGGACTCGATTTCACCAACTTCTATTTCTACACCATCACCTGGCATGCGCTGCATACCTCGATGATGATCGCCCGCGAGCGCAGCCAGCATTTTGCCGGTTTCCCGGCGTCGCGCTACGCCAGCGGCGAATACTTCAACCAGTACCTGGAAGGCGACTGGCAACCGAAAACGGAGAAAGTCCGTGCGCTGTTTGCCCGTTCCGGCATCACCCTCCCCACGCGCGAGATGTGGCAGCAATTGCGCGAAGATGTGATGCGTTACGGCATTTATAACCAGAACTTACAGGCGGTTCCGCCTACCGGTTCCATCTCGTACATCAACCATGCGACATCGAGTATTCACCCGATTGTGTCGAAAATTGAGATCCGCAAGGAAGGCAAAACCGGGCGCGTTTACTACCCGGCACCGTTTATGACCAATGAAAACCTGGCGCTGTACGAAGATGCGTATGAGATTGGCCCGGAAAAGATCATTGATACCTATGCCGAAGCCACGCGCCATGTGGATCAGGGGCTGTCACTGACGCTGTTCTTCAAAGACACGGCCACCACGCGCGATATCAATAAAGCGCAGATCTACGCCTGGAAGAAAGGTATCAAGACGCTGTACTACATTCGCCTGCGCCAGCTTGCGCTGGAAGGCACTGAGATCCAGGGCTGCGTGTCCTGCGCGTTATAAGGAGAAAAGGATGAGCCAACTAACACGTATCAGCGCGGTGAACTGGAACAAAATCCAGGACGATAAAGATCTGGAAGTGTGGAACCGGTTGACCAGTAACTTCTGGCTACCGGAGAAGGTGCCGCTGTCGAACGATATTCCCGCCTGGCAGACATTAAGCCCGGCAGAGCAACAGCTTACCATCCGCGTTTTTACCGGCCTGACGCTGCTCGACACCATTCAGAATACCGTTGGCGCACCGGCGTTAATGAGCGACGCGCTAACGCCGCATGAAGAAGCAGTATTGTCGAACATCAGTTTTATGGAAGCAGTGCATGCCCGCTCCTACAGTTCAATTTTCTCCACGCTATGCCAGACCAAAGATGTCGATGCTGCGTATAACTGGAGCGAAGAAAACCCGGCGTTGCAGCGCAAGGCGCAGATCGTCTTGCAACACTATCGCGCCGATGAGCCGCTGAAGAAGAAGATCGCCAGCGTTTTTCTGGAATCTTTTCTCTTCTATTCCGGTTTCTGGCTGCCGATGTACTGGTCAAGCCGCGGCAAACTGACCAACACGGCAGATCTGATTCGGCTGATCATCCGTGATGAAGCGGTACACGGTTACTACATTGGTTATAAATATCAGAAAGGGCTGGAGAAAGTCAGCGCAGAAAAACGCGAGAAGTTGAAGAATTTTGCACTGGATCTGCTGATGGATCTCTACGATAACGAGCTGCAATACACCGAAGATGTGTACGCGGAGAGCGGCTGGACCGAGGAGGTGAAAGCCTTCCTGTGTTATAACGCCAACAAAGCGCTGATGAACCTCGGTTATGAAGCGCTATTCCCGGCGGAAATGGCGGAAGTGAACCCGGCGATCCTTGCCGCGCTTTCGCCGAATGCCGACGAAAACCATGACTTTTTCTCCGGTTCCGGTTCCTCATATGTGATGGGGAAAGCCGTCGAAACCGAAGACGAAGACTGGAATTTTTAACCGCCCGCTCCTCTCCCTTTCCGGGAGAGGAATATTCCTGCCAATATTCTTTTTAAAAAAACCACCTACGAAAAAGGTTATTGCCATTATAATAATATCTACGCATTCTTCGGCATAATATTCAAACAGGCACTACACTGTAATTTCCTTGTCATTTTCACCTGAAGCACACCATTTCAGGTGCGATTTCTCGACGAATACGAAAAAATCATCATCCACCGTCAGCCCTTACCTCATGGGAAATAGAGGCGATTCTGCAAACACCAAATTCCGCAGGCCCGGCAATTGAGGGTTGTCTCAGATTCTGAGTATGTTAGGGTATAGCCAGTAAATTATTATCACCAGGTATTATATCGACACAATAAATAACAGGAACTCTTTTATTGAATGGCAATTAAATTAGAAGTAAAGAATCTATATAAAATATTTGGCGAGCATCCACAGCGAGCTTTCAAATATATTGAAAAAGGACTTTCAAAAGAAACGATTCTGGAAAAAACGGGGCTATCGCTTGGCGTTAAAGACGCCAGTCTGGCCATTGAAGAAGGCGAGATATTTGTCATCATGGGGTTATCCGGATCGGGTAAATCCACTATGGTACGCCTTCTCAATCGCCTGATTGAACCCACCCGCGGACAGGTACTGATTGATGGCGTGGATATTGCCAGAATATCAGACGCCGAATTACGCGAGGTGCGCAGGAAAAAGATTGCGATGGTCTTTCAGTCGTTTGCGTTAATGCCCCATATGACGGTACTGGATAATACCGCATTTGGTATGGAATTAGCGGGAATTGCACCGCAGACGCGGCAGGAAAAAGCGCTCGACGTCCTGCGTCAGGTCGGGCTGGAAAATTATGCGCACGCGTATCCGGATGAACTCTCCGGCGGTATGCGCCAGCGTGTTGGCCTGGCACGCGCATTAGCCATTAATCCGGACATTCTATTAATGGATGAAGCCTTCTCGGCGCTCGATCCTTTAATTCGTACGGAAATGCAGGATGAACTAGTAAAACTGCAAGCGAAACATCAACGTACCATCGTGTTTATTTCCCACGATCTGGATGAAGCCATGCGTATTGGCGACCGGATTGCCATTATGCAAAACGGCGAAGTGGTACAGGTCGGTACGCCGGATGAAATATTGAATAATCCGGCCAATGATTATGTGCGCACTTTCTTCCGCGGTGTGGATATTAGCCAAGTGTTTAGCGCGAAAGATATTGCGCGTCGAACGCCAGTCGGTTTGATCCGTAAAACGCCTGGTTTCGGCCCGCGCTCGGCGCTGAAACTGTTGCAGGATGAAGACCGTGAATACGGTTATGTGATTGAACGCGGCAATAAATTTGTCGGCATTGTCTCCATCGACTCCCTGAAATCGGCGCTTAGCCAGAATCAGGGCATCGAAGCAGCGTTAATTGACTCCCCGCTTGCGGTGGAGGCGGAAACGCCGCTCAGCGAGTTGCTCTCCCATGTTGGACAGGCGCCCTGCGCCGTGCCGGTCGTCGGTGAAGAACAACAATACGTGGGCATCATCTCGAAACGGATGCTGCTACAGGCTTTAGATCGCGAGGGAGCAAACAATGGCTGATCAAAATAACCCGTGGGATAGCGCGCCAGTAACCGATAGCGCGGTGCAATCCGCAGATGCCTGGGGCGGCGGTTCTGCCACGCCCACCGACGGCAGCGGCACCGACTGGCTGCACAGTGCCCCCACGCCCGCGCCGGAACATTTCAATATTATGGATCCATTCCATAAGACGCTGATCCCGCTGGATAGTTGGGTAACGCAGGGGATCGACTGGGTCGTCATGCACTTCCGCCCGGTATTCCAGGGGATCCGTATCCCTATCGACTATATCCTGAGCACTTTCCAGCAACTGCTACTGGGGATGCCTGCGCCGGTCGCGATTATCGTGTTCTCACTGATCGCCTGGCAGATGAGCAGTGCCGGAATGGGGATTACCACGCTGGTATCGCTGATTGCCATTGGTGCCATTGGCGCCTGGTCGCAGGCGATGGTCACGCTGGCGCTGGTGCTGACCGCTCTGCTGTTCTGCGTGATGATCGGTTTGCCGCTGGGGATCTGGCTGGCGCGTAGCCCACGGGCTTCGAAAATCATTCGCCCGCTGCTGGATGCCATGCAGACCACGCCGGCGTTTGTTTACCTGGTGCCGATTGTGATGCTATTTGGTATCGGCAACGTGCCGGGCGTGGTGGTGACGATTATCTTCGCCCTGCCGCCGGTGGTGCGTCTGACAATCCTCGGTATTAACCAGGTTCCGGCGGATTTGATTGAAGCTTCACGTTCATTTGGCGCCAGCCCGCGTCAGATGTTATTCAAAGTACAGTTACCACTGGCCATGCCTACCATTATGGCGGGAATTAACCAAACGCTAATGCTTGCCCTATCCATGGTAGTGATCGCCTCGATGATCGCCGTTGGCGGGCTTGGCCAGATGGTGCTGCGCGGTATTGGCCGCCTCGATATGGGGCTGGCGACCGTCGGCGGCGTTGGGATCGTGATCCTCGCCATCATTCTCGACCGCCTGACGCAGGCTGTCGGCCGCGATTCTCGCAGCCGCGGAAATCGTCGCTGGTATCAAACCGGCCCGCTGGGTCTGCTGACCCGTCCATTCACAAAATAAACCTGTTTCCCGGCGCTCAGCGCCGGGTCGACACATCCTACCTGAACAATCCTGAACAATAAGGAACAACGATGCGACATAGCGTACTTTTTGCCACAGCGTTTGCCACCCTTGTCTCTACCAGCACATTTGCTGCAGACCTGCCCGGCAAAGGCATCACCGTACAGCCCTTCCAGAGCACCATTTCTGAAGAAAGCTTCCAGACGCTGCTGGTCAGCCGCGGGCTGGAAAAACTCGGCTATACGGTGAATAAACCGAGTGAAGTGGATTACAACGTCGGTTACACCTCCCTTGCCGCTGGTGACGTCACCTTTACTGCCATTAACTGGCAGCCGCTGCATGACGACATGTATGCCGCTGCGGGCGGTGACAGTAAGTTCTACCGTTCCGGGGTGTTTGTCACCGGCGCGGCGCAGGGTTACTTGATCGATAAGAAAACCGCCGAGCAATACCACATTAAAAGCATCGATCAGCTTAAAGATCCGAAAATCGCCAAACTGTTCGACACCAATGGCGACGGCAAAGCTGATCTGACCGGCTGCACGCCCGGCTGGGGCTGTGAAGCGGTGATTAATCACCAGATCAATGCTTACGGCCTGAGCAACACCGTAGTGCATAATCAGGGCAATTATGCTGCAATGATGGCGGACACTATTACCCGCTTTAAAGAAGGTAAACCGGTGCTTTATTACACCTGGACACCCTACTGGGTGAGCGATGTGCTGAAACCGGGTAAAGATGTGGTCTGGTTGCAGGTACCGTTCTCTTCCCTGCCGGGTAAGCAGAAAGATATCGACACCAAACTGCCGAACGGCATGAACTATGGCTTCCCGGTGAACACCATGCACATTGTCGCCAACAAAGCCTGGGCGGAGAAAAACCCGGCAGCGGCGAAATTGTTCTCGGTGATGAAGTTGCCTATCGCTGACATCAATGCGCAGAATGCGATGATGCATGACGGCAAAGCCTCTGAAGCGGATATCCAGGGTCATGTTGACGGCTGGATCAAAGCCCACCAGCAGCAGTTTGACGGCTGGGTAAAAGAAGCGCTGGCCGCGCAGAAGTAAATCCCCTCGAATAAAGCGCCATTCGGTTTATGCCGGATGGCGCTTTCGCTTATCCGGCCAGCGCGCGATATAGCGCCAGAGTTGCACATTCAGGCACAGCACTCAGACCGGTTAAGACTGTGCCGCCATTCGGCAATCAACGCGCCATCGGCTCTCCCCACGATGACTGCACAAATAACAACATGCCCTCTCAAGCGATTGACTATGATAGGTTTCTAAAAAAACCATTACCTGACTGCGCATTCTATGACAACACAAGCAAACCACGTTCTTAGCCCGGCGCTGATCGTGCTGATGTCCGTCGCCACGGGCCTTGCGGTCGCCAGCAATTACTATGCGCAACCGCTGCTCGATACCATCGCTCATGCCTTTTCGCTGTCGCCTAATCAGGCGGGCTTTATTGTCACCGCCGCCCAGCTTGGCTATGCCGCTGGCCTGCTGTTTCTGGTGCCGCTCGGCGATATGTTTGAGCGGCGAACGCTCATTGTGGTGATGACGATGCTGTCGGCGGGTGGCATGTTGATTACCGCCGGTAGTTCGTCGCTGAGCTTCATGATCCTCGGCACTGCGCTGACCGGGCTATTTTCCGTCGTCGCGCAGATCCTCGTGCCGCTGGCCGCAACATTAGCCACGCCGGATAAACGCGGCAAAGTGGTCGGCACCATCATGAGCGGGCTGCTGCTGGGGATTTTACTGGCGCGCACCATTGCCGGATTGCTCGCCAGTCTCGGCGGCTGGCGCACGGTTTATTGGGTCGCCAGCGTACTAATGGTGCTGATGGCGCTGGCGCTGTGGCGCGGTCTGCCGAAGCTTAAACAGGAAACGCACCTCAATTATCCGCAATTACTGGGCTCTGTTTTTACTCTGTTCGCAGGTGATAAAGTGCTGCGCACCCGCGCCCTGCTCGGCTGCCTGAGTTTCGCCAACTTCAGTATTCTGTGGACGTCGATGGCGTTTCTGCTGGCCTCGCCACCGTTCAACTTCTCCGAAGCAGTAATCGGTTTGTTCGGCCTGGTCGGCGCGGCGGGCGCATTAGGCGCGCGTCAGGCCGGTGGCCTGGCGGATCGCGGTAAATCGCACCTCACCACCACGGGCGGTCTGATATTGCTGCTGCTTTCATGGGTAACCATTTGGCTTGGCCACAGCTCGGTTATCGCGCTGATTATTGGCATCATCGTGCTGGATCTCACCGTGCAAGGCGTGCATATCACCAACCAGACGGTGATTTACCGCATCAAACCGGATGCGCGTAACCGCCTGACCGCCGGTTATATGACTAGCTACTTTATTGGCGGTGCGGCAGGTTCGTTGATCTCGGCCTCCGCCTGGCAGCATGCGGGCTGGACGGGCGTCTGCGCAGCGGGCGGTACGCTGGCGCTGTTGAATCTACTGGTCTGGTGGCGAGGATTTCACCGCCAGCAAGTGGCGAGGTAAGCAAGCGCTCACATTTATACCATTCCACTAAAAACCGGGTGTTAACGAGTCCCTCAGTCTGTTAAGGTTATAGGACTTGTTTATCCCGGTTATATTAACGTGGGTGATATATAACAAACACTATGGATAGTTCAGCAATACCTCCAGACGCCGAGCCAGTGAGAGTAGCCACGCTACAAGAAGGCATCAAAGACAGTCTTCCCATCGTTTTAAGCTACATCCCCGTTGCATTTGCCTTTGGTATGAATGCCAGTAAACTCGGTTTTTCTCCTCTCGAAAGCCTCTTTTTCTCCTGCATTATCTACGCGGGCGCCAGCCAGTTTGTCATTACCACCCTGCTTGCTGCGGGCAGCACCTTGTGGGTTGCCGCGCTGACCGTCATGGCGATGGATGTTCGCCATGTGCTGTATGGCCCATCGTTACGCAGCCGTATTCTGCAACCGCTTAAAAATCCGAAAACCGCGATCTGGGCCTTTGGCCTGACGGACGAAGTGTTTGCCGCCGCAACTGCCAAACTGGTGCGCGATAACCGTCGCTGGAGCGAAAACTGGATGATAGGTATCGCATTATTTTCATGGCTCTCCTGGGTCGCAGGAACGGTGCTGGGCGCATTTTCTGGCAGCGGCCTGCTGGAGGGATATCCGGCGGTTGAATCAGCGTTAGGTTTTATGTTGCCCGCTCTGTTTATGAGCTTCCTGCTGGCATCGTTCCAGCATCGCCAGACGCCGAGCGTCACCGTCGCGCTGCTTGGCGCGCTGGCCGGTTTAACGCTGTTCTCTATCCCTGCGGCGATCCTCGCCGGGATCGGTTCTGGCTGCGTTGCCGCGCTGGTACAGGCGTTTTATCAGGGTGTTCCCGATGAGGCATGAAATTTTACTGCTCGGTCTGCTGGTAGGCTGCGTTAATTTTTTATTTCGCTATCTTCCTTTGCGCGTTCGCGTCGGGCGGCCAAATCCGACAAAACGCGGGGTTGCCGGCATCCTGCTGGACACCATCGGCATCGCCTCTATTTGTTCATTGCTGGTGGTGTCATGCGTACCAGAGATCATTCATGATGAGCGCCGCCTGCTGCCAACGCTGGTTGGCTTCGCGGTGCTGGGTCTGAGCTTCTGGAGAACACGTAGCATTATTCTCCCCACGCTACTGAGCGCACTTGCGTACGGAATCGCATGGAAACTGCTGACGGATGTATAGATAAGGCAAATTATTAGCAACAATAATACATTTACTTTATTTGTCACTGTCGTTACTATATCGACTGCAATTAATGAGGTCATACACAAATGGATAGTTCGTTTACGCCCATAGAGCAAATGCTTAAGTTTCGCGCCAGCCGCTATGAGGATTTTCCGTTTCAGGAGATTTTGCTCACCCGTCTTTGCATGCACATGCAGGGTAAGCTGCTGGAAAATCGCAACAAAATGCTGAAAGCGCAGGGTATTAACGAGACGTTGTTTATGGCATTGATCACGCTGGAGTCGCAGGAAAACCACAGCATTCAGCCGTCTGAATTGAGCAGCGCGCTGGGTTCTTCACGTACCAATGCCACACGTATCGCCGATGAGCTGGAAAAACGCGGCTGGATCGAGCGTCGCGAAAGCGATAATGACCGCCGCTGCCTGCATCTGCAACTGACTGATAAAGGTCACGAATTCCTGCGCCAGGTTCTGCCCCCGCAGCACAATTGTCTGCATCAACTGTGGTCTTCCCTGAGCGACTCGGAGAAAGTCCAGCTTGAGCAGATCACACGTAAGTTACTTACGCGTCTCGACAAGATGGAAGAAGACGGCGTCATTCTTGAGGCGCTGCGCTAACGCGATAAGCCGCTCGAATATCCAGGATATAAGAATATAAGGGCCAGCCTGATGCTGGCCTTTCTGACAGAAGGTCGGCTATGTCGACATCAAATAATTAGATCGTGGAGAAAAGCATGAGCGCAAATGCGGAGAGTCATCCCCCGCAGCAACCGGTCAAAAAGAGAGGCAAGCGTAAAGGTGCCCTTCTAATGCTGACCTTGCTCTTTATTGTTATTGCCGTGGCATATGGAATTTATTGGTTTTTGGTACTGCGTCATTATGAAGAAACCGATGACGCTTATGTAGCAGGGAACCAAGTGCAAATCATGGCGCAGGTATCCGGCAGCGTGACGAAAGTCTGGGCTGACAATACCGATTTTGTAAAACAGGGAGATGTACTGGTTACGCTGGATGCCACCGATGCGCAGCAGGCGTTTGAAAAAGCGCAGACTGCACTGGCAAGCAGCGTTCGTCAAACCCGCCAGTCGATGATCAATAGCAAGCAATTGCTGGCGAGCATCGAGGTGAAAAAAACCGCCCTCACCCAGGCGCAGAGCGATTTAAACCGCCGTATTCCGCTGGGCAGCGCCAATTTGATTGGCCGCGAAGAGTTGCAACACGCCCGTGATGCTGTGACCAGCGCGCAGGCCGATCTGGACGTGGCCATTCAGCAATACAACGCCAACCAGGCGATCGTGCTCGATACCCGTCTGGAAGATCAACCGGCCGTTAAGCAGGCTGCGACGGAAGTCCGCAATAGCTGGCTGGCGCTGCAACGTACGAAAATCGTCAGCCCGATCACCGGCTACGTTTCGCGTCGCGCGGTACAGCCTGGCGCGCAAATCAGCCCGACCACCGCATTAATGGCCGTTGTTCCGGCCACCAATTTGTGGGTGGACGCTAACTTCAAAGAGACACAACTTGCGCATATGCGTATTGGCCAGACAGCTACCGTGGTTAGCGACATCTATGGCGATGAAGTGACCTACAGCGGGAAAGTGGTCGGCCTCGATATGGGCACCGGTAGCGCGTTCTCACTGCTGCCTGCGCAAAACGCTACCGGTAACTGGATTAAAGTGGTTCAGCGCCTGCCGGTACGTGTTGAACTGGACGCCAAACAACTTGCCGCACATCCACTGCGTATTGGTCTCTCAACGCTGGTGAAGATCGATACCGCCGATCGTGAAGGTCAGGTACTGGCAAGCCAGGTACGCAGCAGCCCGGCGTATGAAAGCAACGCACGGGAGATTAGCCTTGAGCCGGTCAACACGCGGATCGAAAACATCGTGAAAGCCAACGCCGGTTAATCTGAGGTGAGTGCAATGCAACAGAAACCGCTGGAAGGCGCACAACTGGTCATTATGACCATTGCGCTGTCGCTTGCGACCTTCATGCAGGTGCTGGACTCCACCATCGCTAACGTGGCTATTCCCACGATCGCTGGCAACCTTGGCTCATCGCTGAGCCAGGGGACATGGGTGATCACCTCTTTCGGGGTAGCGAATGCCATCTCGATTCCGATCACCGGCTGGCTGGCAAAGCGCGTCGGGGAAGTGAAGCTTTTCCTCTGGTCAACGGTGGCCTTCGCTATCGCCTCCTGGGCGTGCGGCGTCTCCAGCAGCCTGACGATGCTGATCTTCTTCCGTGTGCTCCAGGGGATTGTCGCCGGGCCGTTGATCCCGCTCTCCCAGAGTTTGTTGCTGAGCAACTACCCGCCCGCCAAACGCTCCATCGCGCTGGCGCTGTGGTCAATGACGGTAATTGTCGCACCAATTTGCGGTCCGATCCTTGGCGGTTATATCAGCGATAACTACCACTGGGGCTGGATCTTCTTTATCAACGTGCCGATCGGCGCGCTGGTGGTGTTGCTGACGTTGCAAACCCTGCGCGGCCGTGAGACGCGAACCGAACAGCGACGCATTGACAGTATTGGTCTGGTGCTGCTGATTCTCGGTATCGGCAGTTTGCAGGTGATGCTCGACCAGGGTAAAGAGCTTGACTGGTTTAATTCGACGGAGATCATCGTGCTGACGATTGTCGCCGTGGTGTCAATCAGTTTCCTGGTGGTCTGGGAATTGACCGATGAGAACCCGATAGTCGATTTGTCGCTGTTTAAATCGCGTAATTTTACCATCGGCTGCCTCTGCATCAGCCTCGCCTATATGCTCTACTTCGGCGCGATTGTTCTGCTACCGCAGCTATTGCAGGAAGTCTATGGCTACACGGCAACGTGGGCGGGGCTGGCCTCTGCGCCTGTCGGGGTGATCCCGGTGCTGCTGTCGCCGATTATTGGCCGCTTCGCCCATAAGCTGGATATGCGCCGTCTGGTGACCTTTAGCTTTATTATGTATGCGGTGTGCTTCTACTGGCGTGCATATACATTCGAACCGGGAATGGACTTTGGCGCTTCCGCCTGGCCGCAATTTATTCAGGGTTTCGCCGTAGCCTGTTTCTTTATGCCGCTCACCACCATTACGCTCTCAGGGCTGCCGCCTGAGCGACTGGCGGCGGCGTCCAGCCTGTCGAACTTCACTCGTACGCTGGCCGGTTCGATTGGGACATCGATCACCACTACGCTGTGGACTAACCGCGAGTCGATGCACCATGCGCAGCTCACCGAGTCGGTCAACCCGTACAACCCCAACGCGCAGGAGATGTATAACCAACTGCAAGGCATGGGGATGTCGCAACAGCAGGCATCCGGCTGGATAGCGCAGCAGATCACCAATCAGGGGCTGATTATTTCCGCCAATGAGATCTTCTGGTTCTCGGCGGGCGTGTTCCTGCTCCTGCTCAGTCTGGTGTGGTTTGCCAAACCACCTTTCGGCGCCGGTGGCGGTGGAGGCGGCGCGCACTGATCTTTGGCGCGGTTTGCCGCGCCTTGTTTCCTTTCGCCCTGCCCGATCGCCGCTCGCCGGAACAGCTCATGGGCGAAGGGATGCAGAGGACGGTGCGTAAAGGAGAAGGTTAAAGTGGTGGTCATCGGGTTGCCGCTGGGTGGCGAGAAAGCAGGCCCGGTAAGCGAGCTACCGGGCGCTACAATGACAGCACTACTAGCACGACTACTACTAGATGTGCAGTTCCTGCAATTTTTCTTTCGGCAGGGCCAGTTCTTCGTTGCTGTTAACGCGGACATCGCGGTCAAGAATGTGACGGGCGATTTCCTGTGCTTCTTCCAGCGAGTGCATGGTATAGGTGCCGCACTGGTAGACGTTCAGTTCCGGGATCTGGTTCTGTTCTTTCACCTTCAACACATCAGCCATCGCCGCTTTCCACGCATCCGCAACGCGCTGTTCATCCGGCGTGCCAATCAGGCTCATGTAAAAGCCCGTGCGACAACCCATCGGCGAAATATCGATGATCTCAACGCCGTTGCCGTTGAGGTGGTTACGCATGAAACCAGCAAACAGATGCTCAAGCGTGTGGATCCCTTTTTCCGGCATGACTTCTTTATTAGGCACGCAGAAACGCAGGTCGAATACGGTGATGGTATCGCCATGCGGCGTGTCCATGGTCTTGGCTACACGGACAGCAGGGGCTTCCATACGGGTATGATCGACAGTGAAGCTATCCAACAATGGCATTTAGTCACCTCCGACAGTGATTTTTTTAAATAAAAAATGAACTCTTCTTTTTCGTGCGAGTCTGAGTATATGAAAGACGCGCATTTGTTATCATCATCCCTGATTTTCAGAGATGAAATTTTGGCCACAGCGATGTGGCCTTTTTCTTTTCTGTCAGGCGTGACGCGCGAGTAACGCTTCAAATGACTCGGTATCCCCGGCTTCAACCTCTGCCTGACGCGCCAGCGATGCTTTGCACTCGACGATAAAATCTTCCTCATGCAGGATTTCCAGCGGTTCTTCGCGAAGCTGTGAACGATACTGATCGCCCAGCGCTTTACCGGTGCCGCCAATTCCGTTATCGATCATCGAACGCAGGATGCGCGCCGAGAAAGTGAGCTCCGGATCGTCGAAGCTGGCGACCAGTTGTTCACACACCTGCTCGTATTCGTTGCCACCGTACACGCCATCGAGCGTCTGTGCCACTCGTTTCAAATCCTGGAACAGATCTTTGCCGACCTTCGCCAGCGGGAATTGCGCGGTTTCACAGCCAATACCCAGCGTCAGGCCCGGTTTACGCCCCTCCAGAATCACACGATTCCAGTTTGTACGCGTACACAGCAGTTCGTCGCTGCTCATCTCCGGCGCATCAGCCAGCACGCACCACACCATAAACAGATCGAGGAAGCGAACCTGCTGCTTGTCAACGCCAATCGCCGTGAAAGGGTTGATGTCCAGCGAGCGCACTTCAATATATTCAATACCGCCACGCAGCAGCGCGTCCGACGGCGTTTCACCGCTACGGGTTACGCGTTTCGGGCGAATCGGCGCATACAACTCGTTCTCTATCTGCAAAATATTGGTATTGATTTGCAGATACTTATCGTCTTTCTTCAGACCAATTTTAGCGTACTCTTCCGAAGGTGTTTTTATCGCCCGCTTCAGCGCCACCACATAATCGTGCAGATTATTAAAGGTGATGCCCAGGTTGTTCTGCGATTTATTGGTATAGCCCAGATCGCTTAAGCGCAGCGATGTGGCATACGGCAGGTAATACATACCATTCGGCGTTTTCTCAAACGGCAGAGTGGTCGGTTTCCCTTGCAGGAACGACGAACAGATCGCCGGAGACGCACCAAACAGATACGGGATCACCCAGCCAAAACGGTAATAGTTACGGATCAGGCGAAAATAGCCGTCGGATACCGTTTCTCTATCGGTGCCGCCGCTTTTCGCTTCCCAAAATTCCATCGGCAGCGAGAAGTTGTAATGCACGCCGGAAATGGTTTGCATCAGTGCGCCATAGCGGTTTTTCAACCCTTCGCGATAGAGTGTTTTCAGGCGACCGATATTGGAGGTACCGTACTGCGCCAGCTCAATCTGCTGGCCGTCTTTGATGTAGCACGGCATACTCAGCGGCCACATCCGCTCGTCACCAATCTGGCGGGCGGTGTAGCGATGAATATCGCGCATGATCGTCAACATATGGTCGATATCATTATCGACCGGCGTAATAAACTCCAGAAGTGCTTCCGCAAAATCAGTAGTGATCCACTGATGAGTTAAGGCAGAGCCGAGCGTCGCCGCATGACCAGTAGTCGCCAGCGAGCCATCTGCGTTTACGCGCAGCGTCTCACGCTCGAGACCGCGTTGGATCCCCTTTACTGCATGAGGATGTTTTTCCAGCCAGGACAATGCCTGTGATACGTCCGGGATCAAGTTGACCTCCCGCCTGTAATAATCATTTTATTAAGCATAATTGTAATGGTTGACGATTAAAGGTCACTCACTCAGTCCAATTAGTGCCACCACGTCATACCCTGTAGCGTTACCAGGGCTATCGCCACATAGCGTAACGCCTTGCCAAGGCATAAAAAAAACAGCACTGGTCTCCATGAAAGGCGCATCCAACCCGCCAGCAGACACAGCACATCGCCTATAACAGGCATCCAACTCAGAAGCAGCGCTGCCGCGCCGTAACGTCTGAGCCAGTGAGTCGCTTTTTCCTGCCAGCGCGATGTTTTACGCTGCGGAAAGAAACGCCCAAGAATAACGTTAGTCAGCCCTCCAAGGCTATTACCCATTGTTGCTATTACTACGAGCAGCCAGGGCTGACTGACACCAGAGAGCAGCATCGCAATCAGCACGACCTCAGAATTGCCGGGTAACAACGTGGCGCTGAGGAAGCTACTGGCAAACAATGACAGGAGCGACAGGCTGTCACTCACAATAAGCGTACATCAACTGCATCCATACCGGCGGCCTGCGCCGCCTGGATACCGAAATCTGCATCTTCAAATACCACGCATCGCGCTGGCTCGACGCTCATTTGTTGGGCACAAAGCAGGAAGGTATCCGGTGCAGGTTTGTGATTTTTAACATGATCGGCGGCAACAACTGCCTTGAAATAGTGGCGCAGACCCAGGTGCGCCAATAACGCTTCCGCAATAGCGCTTTCACTGCCGGTTCCTACTGACATCGGGCGAAGGCCGTGCCACTCTTTTACAACTTCGATTAATGGCAGAGGGCGCACTGAATCCAGCAGCATCGCTTTAACCACTGCGGTTTTCTCCTGCGCCAGCGCATGCGGATCGAGATCGCCCTGATTAGCTTCAATGATGAACTGCGCGATACGCCAGGTCGGTGAGCCATTTAGCCCGACCATTGACTGCTCGTCAAAACGCATCCCGTAACGCCCCAGCACTTCATGCCAGGCTTTACGGTGGGTCGGCTCGGTATCCAGGATGGTGCCATCCATATCAAAAATCAGACCAGCGTAACGTTCGTACATCATGTTCTCACAAAGCGTATAACAAACAGTTACTTTAACGTAAACAACGATTTTTGTCGCTGTCAGCGAATGATGAGGATAAATGTTGGGTTTATCTGGTGGATTGATAAAGGAAGCGTAAGCACTTGATAAAACGAAGAAGAGATTTTACTAAGATGGTGCATCCGGGAGGATGACTCGTCTTTCGACTCGCCCTACGGGCCGTTGCTAATGCAACGTTATCCCCCCTGGTGCAAGCGGTTTTATCCACCGCTTCGGAAACGACAAACTTGCTGTCACTTCCTCAAAAATATGGTGCATCCGGGAGGATTCGAACCTCCGACCGCTCGGTTCGTAGCCGAGTACTCTATCCAGCTGAGCTACGGATGCATCGGAAAATGCTACTTACAATACAGATTTAATATCTGCATAACATCGGCGTACTAAATAAGAATGGTGCATCCGGGAGGATGACTCGTCTTTCGACTCGCCCTGCGGGCCGTTGCTGATGCAACGTTATCCCCCCCTGGTGCAAGCGGTTTTATCCGCTGCTTCGGAAACGACAACACTGCTGTCACTTCCTCAAAATATGGTGCATCCGGGAGGATTCGAACCTCCGACCGCTCGGTTCGTAGCCGAGTACTCTATCCAGCTGAGCTACGGATGCATCAGGAAATACTATTTACAACACAGATTCGATATCTGCATAACATCGGAGTACTAAATAAGAATGGTGCATCCGGGAGGATGACTCGTCTTTCGACTCGCCCTGCGGGCCGTTGCTGATGCAACGTTATCCCCCCTGGCGCAAGCGGTTTTATCCGCTACTTCGGAACGACAACACTGCTGTCACTTCCTCAAAATATGGTGCATCCGGGAGGATTCGAACCTCCGACCGCTCGGTTCGTAGCCGAGTACTCTATCCAGCTGAGCTACGGATGCATCGGGATTACTTATTTACTACGCTGATTCAGTGCTGCGTTCCTCGCCACACTGAGCAAGATGGTGCATCCGGGAGGATGACTCGTCTTTCGACTCGCCCTGCGGGCCGTTGCTAATGCAACGTTATCCCCCTGGTGCAAACGGCTTCATTCACCGTTTCAGAAACAACAGCCTTGCTGCTATTCCCTGCAATATGGTGCATCCGGGAGGATTCGAACCTCCGACCGCTCGGTTCGTAGCCGAGTACTCTATCCAGCTGAGCTACGGATGCAAAATGGCGGTGAGGCGGGGATTCGAACCCCGGATGCAGCTTTTGACCGCATACTCCCTTAGCAGGGGAGCGCCTTCAGCCTCTCGGCCACCTCACCACACGCCTCTTTCGAGTGCTTTGAAGAACTTGTTGAGAGCTCATCGTCGCTGCGTGGCGCACATATTACTTTCTGGGACTTATAAGTCAAACAATTTTTCCAGCCCCTGAATCGTTTGCACACTTCGCAGTCAATTAGCCTGTAAAAAGGCCAAAAAGGATGTTTTCTCAGCACAATTTCCGCCGCTTCGCTGGAGAAAGACAGAAACAAGCCTGCCACGAAAATACGCGCCTGATGCAAAAATCTGCGGGGCTGAAATAAAAAGGAAACCTGGAGAGGAGAAGATCTGGAGGAGGTGTTGCGTCTCGCCGTACAACCGCGAGACGCATAATAGCATCAGTAGTTGGACTGCTGTGATTTTTCAGCCTGGATACGCTGGTAGATCTCTTCACGGTGAACAGATACTTCTTTCGGGGCATTAACGCCAATACGCACCTGGTTACCCTTAACCCCTAAGACAGTCACAGTGACCTCATCCCCAATCATGAGGGTTTCACCAACTCGACGAGTCAGAATCAGCATTCTTTGCTCCTTGAAAGATTAAAAGAGTCGGGTCTCTCTGTATCCCGGCATTATCCATCATATAACGCCAAAAAGTAAGCGATGACAAACACGTAAAGTGTAAGTAGTCACGGCATCACATTCTGTTAAACGTAAGTTTAGCCGATATACACAACTTCAACCTGACTTTCTTGTTATCAATAGTGTAGAGGCAACAAGGCCATAATCGGTATGATTATGGCCTGTGCATTCGCTTTGTAGTTATGACAGTTTTGCGCTTACCCAGTCTTTAACACTGGCAAGAGCAGCAGGAAGCGCAGCCGCGTCGGTACCACCGGCTTGCGCCATGTCCGGACGTCCCCCCCCTTTGCCCCCAACCTGCTGGGCAACCATACCAACCAGATCCCCTGCTTTCACACGGTCAGTCACATCCTTCGAGACCCCCGCAATCAGAGAAACTTTCCCTTCAGCCACAGTGGCGAGAACAATAACAGAAGCGCCTAACTGGTTCTTCAGATCGTCCACCATGGTACGCAGCATCTTCGGCTCGACGCCTGCCAGTTCGCTGACCAGCAGTTTCACACCATTAAGGTCAATCGCTTTGCCGAACAGGTTCGCGCTCTCCTGCGCTGCCGCCTGCTCTTTAAGCTGCTGCAACTCTTTTTCCAACTGACGCGTACGATCAATAACGGTACGTACTTTGTCACCCAGATTCTGGCTATCGCCTTTCAGCAACTGCGCGATATCGTGCAATTGGTCGCTCTGCGCATGCAGGCTGGAAATCGCACCTTCACCGGTAACCGCTTCGATACGACGCACGCCAGCGGCAGTGCCGGATTCAGACACAATGCGGAACAGACCGATATCACCGGTGCGGGAAGCATGCGTACCACCGCACAGTTCGGTAGAGAAATCGCCCATGCTCAGTACACGCACGCGCTCATCGTATTTCTCGCCAAACAGCGCCATCGCGCCATTCGCTTTTGCGGCTTCCAGATCCATGATGTTGGTTTCGATCGGCAGGTTACGGCGAATCTGCGTGTTCACCAGATCTTCCACCGCGCGGATCTCAGACGGTTTCATCGCTTCGAAATGAGAGAAGTCAAAGCGCAGCGCTTTGTCATTCACCAGCGAGCCTTTCTGCGCGACGTGAGCGCCAAGGACGCAACGCAACGCAGCGTGCATCAGGTGCGTTGCAGAGTGGTTCAGGCGGATGCGCGCGCGACGCGCTTCGTCGACTTCCGCTTTCACGCCGTCACCCATTTTCAGAGTCCCGGTCGCCAGCTTGCCGATATGACCAATCGCCTGACCATATTTCTGCGTATCCTGCACGGCAAATGCAAAACCGTTGCCTTTCAGTTCGCCTTTATCGCCAACCTGACCGCCGGATTCGGCATAGAATGGCGTTTCATCAAGCACGACAACCGCTTCCTGGCCTGCAGCAATCGCGTTCACCGGTTTGCCGTCGACAAACAGCGCGGTCACTTTACCATTCAGTTCAAGGTGATCGTAGCCTTTAAATTCCGACGCGCTATCAACGCGAATCATCGCGTTGTAGTCTGCGCCAAATCCGCTGGATTCGCGGGCGCGGCGGCGCTGCTCTTCCATGGCGGCGTCAAAACCGGCCTCATCAATTTTCAGGTTACGCTCGCGGCAAACGTCCGCTGTCAGATCCATCGGGAAACCGTAGGTATCATACAGACGGAAGACCGTTTCGCCGTCAAGCGTATCCCCTTTCAGTTTTGCCAGTTCTTCGTCCAACAGCGCCAGACCGCGCTCCAAAGTACGGGCAAACTGCTCTTCCTCGGTTTTCAGAACCTGTTCAACCTGCGCCTGCTGGCGTTGCAGATCTTCACCGGCAGAGCCCATCACGGCGATCAGCGGCGCAACCAGTTTATAGAAGAAAGTGTCCTTCGCACCCAGCATATTACCGTGGCGGATAGCACGACGGATGATACGACGCAGCACGTAGCCGCGGTTTTCGTTCGATGGGATCACGCCGTCAGCAATAAGGAACGCACAGGAGCGAATGTGGTCCGCGATAACGCGCAGTGATTTGTTGCTCAAATCCGTCGCGCCGGTCACTTTCGCTACGGCTTCGATCAGCTTAACGAACAGATCGATTTCATAGTTGGAGTTCACATGTTGCAGTACCGCTGCCACACGCTCCAGGCCCATACCGGTATCCACTGACGGTTTCGGCAGCGGTTCCATGGTGCCATCGGCCTGGCGGTTAAACTGCATAAAGACGATGTTCCAAATTTCGATGTAACGGTCGCCATCTTCTTCCGGACTGCCCGGAGGACCGCCCCAGATGTGATCGCCGTGATCGTAGAAAATCTCGGTACACGGACCGCACGGACCAGTATCACCCATCTGCCAGAAGTTGTCAGATGCGTAAGCTGCGCCTTTATTATCACCGATGCGAATAATACGCTCACGCGGGATACCAACTTCTTTTTCCCAAATTTCGTAGGCTTCATCATCCGTTTCGTACACCGTCACCCACAGACGCTCTTTCGGCAGGTTGAACCAGTTTTCACCGGTCAGCAGTTCCCATGCGTACTGAATAGCATCATGCTTGAAGTAATCGCCGAAGCTGAAGTTGCCCAGCATTTCAAAAAAGGTGTGATGACGTGCAGTGTAACCGACGTTTTCCAGATCATTGTGTTTACCACCGGCACGGACACAACGCTGTGCCGTGGTGGCGCGGGAATAATTACGTTTGTCGAGCCCAAGGAACACATCCTTGAACTGGTTCATCCCTGCGTTGGTAAACAGCAAAGTCGGGTCGTTATTTGGCACAAGGGAGCTGCTGGCAACTACCTGATGTCCTTTGCTATGGAAAAAATCGAGAAACGCCTGACGGATCTCAGCGGTGCTCTTGCTCATAATTATCCTGAAATCAAGCTAACGAAATATGGTAACCAGTCGCCGCCATGACATAGCAGACGCGCCAGTTACTGGAAAAAGTGGGAATAAGATAAGTTTTCTTTAGTGCGAAGTAAAATCCCGTATGCGCTCAGTCGGCAAAATTTCGCCATATCTCCTGAATATCTTCCTGCAAAAAGCCACGATAGAGCAAAAAGCGTTGCACTTTTACTTTCGCGACAAACTCCGTTGGCAGTGGTTCTCCATACTTACGCAACGCCTGATCGCGGGCGCTGTCGACCCAGTCGATATCACAGTCACGCATCGCCTGTTCCGTCGTTTCCCGCGCGATCCCTTTTTGATTCAGCTCCTGGCAAATACGAACAGGCCCATAACCTTTACGCGCCCGGCTGGCGATAAACTGACGCACGAAACGGGCATCATCGAGAAAATGGTGCTCAAAACACCACGCCACAATCTGCTCCACCTCTTCTTCCGTACAGTCGAGTTCCTCCGGGCCATTTTTTCCTATTAGCGGTGCCGTCAATTTACGGCGCAACTCTTTTTCGCTGTGATCGCGCATCGCCAGAATTCGCATCGCCCGATCGCGCAAACGGGGAAGCGCAGAGCGACGGGGAGTATCATCAGACATGGCTCATTCCTGTGGTCGCAAAAAAGCAAAAGGGCTGCGTCAGCAGCCCTCGATTGCGGTTCAGATTATCAGAAATCTTCGTTGGTTTCTTCAACGTCTTCGCTGTTGCCATCCACCGAGGATTGCGCAGCGGAATTCTGATTACTGAGCAGAATCTCGCGCACTTTTTTCTCGATCTCTGTCGCCGTTGCCGGGTTCTCTTTCAGCCAGGCTGTCGCATTCGCTTTACCCTGTCCAATTTTTTCACCGTTGTAGCTGTACCAGGCACCCGCTTTTTCGATCAACTTCTCTTTCACGCCGAGGTCAACCAGCTCGCCGTAGAAGTTGATACCTTCACCGTAAAGGATCTGGAATTCTGCCTGTTTGAACGGCGCAGCGATTTTATTTTTCACCACTTTTACGCGGGTTTCGCTACCGATAACGTTGTCACCCTCTTTTACCGCGCCGATGCGACGGATATCCAGACGCACAGAAGCGTAGAACTTCAGCGCGTTACCGCCGGTGGTGGTTTCCGGGTTGCCAAACATCACACCGATTTTCATACGGATCTGGTTGATAAAGATCAGCAGCGTGTTGGACTGTTTCAGGTTACCGGCCAGCTTACGCATCGCCTGGCTCATCATACGTGCCGCGAGGCCCATGTGAGAGTCGCCGATTTCACCTTCGATTTCCGCTTTCGGCGTCAATGCCGCAACGGAGTCGACAACCAGCACGTCAACTGCGCCGGAGCGCGCCAGCGCATCACAGATCTCAAGTGCCTGCTCACCGGTATCCGGCTGGGAGCACAGCAGGTTGTCGATATCCACGCCCAGCTTACGGGCATAGATAGGATCCAGCGCGTGTTCTGCATCGATAAACGCACAGGTTTTACCTTCGCGCTGCGCTGCGGCAATCACCTGTAATGTCAGCGTGGTTTTACCGGATGATTCCGGCCCGTAGATTTCGACGATACGCCCCATCGGCAGACCGCCCGCGCCCAGCGCGATATCCAGCGAGAGCGAACCGGTGGAGATAGTTTCCACATCCATGGAGCGGTCTTCACCCAGACGCATGATGGAGCCTTTACCGAATTGCTTTTCGATCTGACCCAGTGCAGCTGCAAGCGCCTTTTGTTTGTTTTCGTCGATAGCCATGATTACTCCTGTCATGCAGAGTGAAGCGCGTTACGCCCCGCGGTGAATTACTGTTCTGTTGTCGCAATTATACTGTATGGTCATACAGTATCAAGTCTTTTGTAGAAAATGTTGCCAGAGGGTTTGCAGCGCATAGGCCGTTGCCTGCCTGCGCACCGATTCGCGGTCGCCAGCAAAGCATTCGCGCCGCGTGATCCCTTCCCCGCTGACGCTGGCAATGCCAAACCAGACGGTGCCGACCGGCTTCTCCTCACTGCCCCCGTCCGGCCCGGCGATGCCGCTGATCGAAATAGCATAATCGGCACGCGCGGCTTTCAGAGCGCCAATCGCCATTTCCACCACCACCGGCTCACTTACCGCGCCGTGCACATGCAGCGTGTCGGGCTGCACGCCAATCATTTGCGCTTTTGCTTCATTACTGTAGGTAACAAACCCACGTTCAAACCAGGCGGAACTGCCGGCAATGTCGGTGATAACCTTTGCAACCCAGCCGCCAGTACAGGATTCTGCGGTCGTTAGCGTTGCACCGCGCGCTTTTAACGCCAGCCCGATATGCTCGCTCAGTTGCATTAATTCAGTGTCCGTCATGATGGCTCCCGTGCGCAAAAAATCGTGGCGGAAAAGATACCACTTTCCGGGCAAATGTGGGGATGGGTTAATGAATTTACGAGGAGGCTTCCGAAAAAAGCGCGGTAGAGAAAATGGCGGCACGAAGCACAGGCCCGGCCGCCAGGCAGTTCGCCGGATGGTGGTTGCCCCACCTATCCGGTTACAGGGGTTATTTCATGCTGTTCGCGATGGTGTCAACGTTATGGCGAAACGCTTTCTGATAGGTATCCGCCACACCGCCTTTCGCGCTTAGCGCTTCCGGATAGAGTTCACCGCCCGGCTGCGCGCCGGTCGCACTGGCAATCTGTTTTACCAGACGCGGATCGAGCTGGTTCTCCATAAACCAGACGTGAACGCCATCGGCTTTGATTTGCTTAATCAGCGAGGCCACCTGTGCAGCACTGGCTTCGCTCTCCGAGGAGATCCCCTGCGGCGCCATAAACTCAACGTTGTAGGCACGGGCGAAATAGCCGAAGGCATCATGGCTGGTCAGTACTTTGCGTTTCGCCTGCGGGATAGCGCTGAAGCGCTCTTTCGCCCAGCTATCCATTTGTTTTAACTCGGCGATATAGCGCTGGCCGGAAGCATTGAGCGCGGCTTCATCTGCCGGATCGGCTTTCACCAGTGCGGCCAGAATATTTTGTGCATACAGCGCGCCGTTGGCGGCGCTGTTCCAGGCGTGGGGATCGGTCACGGTTTTACCATCCTCTTCCAGCGTATGTGTGGATACGCCGGTTGAAGCCACGACCAGTTGGCCTTTAAAACCAGAGGCCTTCACCAACCTGTCGAGCCAGCCTTCCAGCCCTAAACCATTAACCACCACCACATCGGCTTTATTCAGCAACGCGCTGTCTTTCGCCGAGGGTTCAAAGGTGTGCGGATCGCCATCCGGCCCGACCAACGACGTCACCTTTACATGCTCACCGCCCACTTCTTGTGTAATGTCGCCCAGAATCGAAAAACTGGTGACCACATTTAACGTTTTTGCCATCGCGCCCTGCGCCATCAAGCCCAGCGCGAGCGCCAGCATCACCCCTGTACGTTTCATCATTTCCCCTTGCTACGTTAAAAGCGCGCGCAGGCTTTGAGCCAGCCCGCTACGCGTGCCAAATAAAATGGAAAAAAAGAACATTGCGCTGGCGGTCAGAACGATGGCTGGGCCAGCCGGCAGGCCCGCCATCCATGAGAAACTTAAGCCTAACCAGGCGCAGAGCGCGCCGGTCACCGCCGCCAACAGCAGCAGCGCCGGTAGCGTGCGCACCCAACAGCGCGCCGCCACTGCGGGCAACATCATGACCCCCACCGCCATCAACGTGCCGAGAACCTGAAACCCGGCCACCAGGTTTAATACCAGCAACGCCAGAAACAGCCCATGTAGCAACCCCGGCAAGCGGGATGCATTCACCTGCAAAAACGCACTGTCGAACGCTTCGCTGACCAGCCCGCGATAACCCACCGCCAGCACGATCAGCGTCAGGCTGGCGACACCTGCGACAAACAGCGCCGCATCACTATCCACTGCCAGAATCGAACCAAACAGCAGGTGCAACAGATCGACGTTTGAGCCACGTAACGACACCAGCGTGACACCCAGCGCCAGTGAACCGAGATAAAAACCGGCAAAGCTGGCGTCCTCTTTCAGCGGCGTGCGACGACTGACCCAGCCAGCAACCAGCGCCACGGTGATGCCCGCAATGAAGCCACCAATACTCATCGCCAGCAGCGACATACCGTTCAGTAAGTAGCCAACTGCCACACCCGGCAGAATGGCGTGTGAAAGCGCATCGCCCATCAAGCTCATACGACGCAGCAGCAAAAAGACGCCCAGCGCCGTGGTACTAACCGAAAGCGCCAGGCAAACCACCAGCGCGCGGCGCATAAAACCAAATTCAATAAACGGCTGGAAAAAGAGATGCCAAATCATGCGCTGCACACCTCGTCCGTCCTCTGAGACTGGTCGGATGCACCCCACTGTGCGGCTTTTTCACCAAGGCGCAGTGTTTGTGGAAAGTAACGCGCCACGCGTTCACTATCATGCAGCACGGCCAGAATGGTCTGCCCTTCGCGATGCATATCAACGATTTGTTCCATCAATATCTGCGAGGTAATTTCATCAATGCCGGTGAAGGGTTCATCCAGCATGACCAGCGGCGCGTTTTGTACCCAGACACGGGCAAATAACATGCGCTGGAATTGCCCCCCAGAGAGCGTATCAATGGTTTCACGCGCCATGGCTGTTAAGCCCACGCGTTCCAGCCCTTGCGCAACCCGCTTACGCGCATCACGATTCATACCGCGAAACAGAGAAATACGCGGCCAACAGCCCATGCAAACCACATCCTGAACGGTGAGCGGAAACTGCGATTCCAGCGCGTGACGCTGCGCCAGCCAGCCAATTGTCGGGCGTGACGGTTGCCAGTGCAGTACGCCGCTCACCGCAGGTAAAAATCCGGCCAGCGTTTTTAGCAATGTCGATTTGCCGCAGCCGTTAGCGCCGACAATAGCGGTCATACTTCCGCGCTCCAGCGTGCCGCAGAGCGCAGGGGTAATTGCCAGCCGGTCATATCCCGCCACTAAATGGTCAAGTTCAATCATGGCAACGTGACCGCCCAATCAGTCAGGAGCCAGAGCACCAGCAATAAAGCGACGGCCAGCAGCAACCGGGTCGCACCAGACAGAGAAAACAGAGTTACGGGGATCATCGATACGCCTCAAATACGTTATAACATAACAATAAGCATTCTCAGCGATGATGTAAATACAGTGGCGAAACGGGAGTGCATCGAAATGTTTCAGATTCCCCTCCCGCAGGCAGTCTCTTGATCAAATCTTCTGATCAAGAGACTTCGCAAAGTGATATCCTTCAACAATATTCTGAAGCCTGAACCAGCTGTGCAACATCACTACCCAGCACTTCGCCCCACTCCCCCAGCGGCTGCTTTCGCCAGGCATCGGCGGTAAAAACGCAAACTCCGGCCGACACCCCCGGAACGTCTCGGCGATGGCATTAGCTTTATCAATGGCATAGTTAATCTGTGAACGTTTCATTCTGTTCTCCTGGTTCTAATGGCAAGCCAGGCAGCGCCGCGCATGCCGCTGCTGTCGCCGTGATGGGCTTTCACGATAGGGGTGGAGAAATGATCGGTAAAAACGAAGTGGGCCACTTCGGTGTCCAGATTCGCGATAAGCAACGCCGCATTCGACAGCCCGCCACCAATCACAATCACGCCAGGGTCGAGCAGGTTCACCACCGTCGCCAGCATGCGGGCAAGCTGCTGGCGAAACCGCGCCACCTGCTGCACAGCGTTGGGTTCACCCTGCTGTGCCAACGCCACAATCACGTCGACAGACAGGTGTTGCCCACTCAGCCACTGGTAGCGTTCGCTCATCCCCGTTCCGGAGACAAACGACTCCACGCAGTTCTCTTTACCGCAGTAACAGCGCGCTGGCGGGCCGTCGTGCCGCTCACTGTAGCCCGGCAGAGTGATATGCCCGCACTCGGCGGCATTCCCCCACGCGCCAACAAACGGCTGGCGGTGAATGGCTATCCCGCCGCCGCAGCCGGTACCGAGCGTGATGCCAAACACCACAGCATGTTGCGCCCCCGCACCGTCGCAGGCTTCCGACAAGGCGAAACAGTTGCCGTCGTTTGCCATCACCACCGTCTGCCCCAGTAACTGCTGGAGATCCGTCTGCAACGCGCGACCATTAATCACCTGGATATTCGAGTTCTTAATCAACCCGCTTAGCGGCGAGACGCTGCCCGGCAGGGCAATCCCCATCATCATCGGCTGCTGCCTGTCATGGCGAATCTGATCGATAAAAGCGACCACCGATTCCACAAACTGCGGATAGCTCGCTTTCTGCGTCGGGCAACGGTAACGGGCTATTTCCTGCCCCTGCTCGTCCATCACCACCGCCGCAATTTTCGTGCCGCCGATATCCAGCCCCAGGTAGTACATATCTCTTTCCTTATTGCGAAAGAGGCGGGCAAACCCGCCTCAATGGCCTTAGTAGAGTGACGCTTTCCCGGTTGATCCAAACAGCTTCATTTTGTAGCGGATCACCTCGCGCGCGGCGTTGATCGCATCTGGATAGATCACGTTCGGATCCCACCAGGTTTCGCGGGCGAGGATCTCACGCACCTTCTGGAAGTAGGCGTATTTCATATCGCTGGAGATATTGATTTTGCCCACTCCCAGGGTCACCGATTCGGCGATTTCCGCATCCGGGTTGGCCGAACCGCCATGCAGCACCAGCGGAATGTCCAGACGACCGGCAATATCGCGCAGAATGTTCATTTGCAGCTTCGGCTGCATCCCTTTCGGGTAGATACCGTGCGCCGTACCGATCGCCACCGCCAGAGTATCTGCCCCGGTGCGGGCAATAAAATCCTCTGCCTGTGCCGGGTCGGTATAGGTCACTTCCGACACGCCGCCTTCTACAGACGTGCCCGTCTGGCCGATAGTGCCCAGTTCCCCTTCCACCGAAACGCCCACCGCATGCGCCAGACGCACCACTTCTTTGGTCAGCGCCACGTTCTCTTCATAGGGTAGCAGCGAGCCATCGATCATCACCGAGGTGAACCCGCACTGGATTGCCCGCAGCACATGCTCGACCGATGCGCCGTGATCCAAGTGCAGGGTGAACGGCACCGGACTGCGCATGGTGATATCGCGGACATAGCCGAAAAAGCTATCCCCAACAAAATCATGTTCACTGGGGTGGATGGAAATAATCGCAGGCGTGTTGGTGGCTTCCGCTTCTTCCACCACCGCGCGGATAAAGCAGCTGTCCGCTACGTTGAACGCACCAATAGCGAAACCGTGTTGGCGGGTGGGTTTCAGTAACTCTTTCATTGAAATTAACATGTTAATTCTCCAGTTTCAGGGTGTAGCAAGCCCTGCCGGTGCGTCGTTGCAGAGGCATAGAAGGCGTTACAGAGAAATGAATCAGGCTTTGCCGATGGCGCCGCTGGCCTGCAGATACGGGATAATGGCTTCCTCGCTGGCCTGCTCCATGGCCATCAGCACATCCACCAGTTCGCGAGAATTGTCATGACACAGGGTATGCAGCAGCGCGGCTTTCCCGGCTTCGAACACCGCCGCGCCGACGTTGATCTTGGCGACGCCAAAGGACGGACAGCGCTGCATCTGGTCAAACGGGGTTCCGCTGCCGCCGTGCAATGCCAGGGGCACCGTCGATTTGCGGGCCACCTCTTCCAGGCGCTGAAAATCAATGGCGGGCGTGATGCCGGGTGCGTACATGCCGTGCGCGGTTCCGACTGACACCGCCAGAAGGTCAATCCCGGTCTGCTGGATAAACGGCTCGACGTCGGCGGCCTGGGTCATCAGATCCGCATTGGTGGCGTGGTCGTAGCGCGGCGCATCGGCAAGATGGCCTAACTCCCCTTCCACACACAGCCCGGCGCTGGCAGCCAGCTCAACCACCGCGCGGGTCTGACGGACGTTCTCTTCCAGCGGGAAGGCGGACGCATCAATCATCAGCCCGCTGAACCCGGCGCGAAACGCCTGGCGAATGCGCACCGGATCTTTCCCGTGGTCCAGCGCCAGCGTGACCGGCACAGTGGCCTCCCCGGCCAGCGCTTTCACCACCGCCACGGCAACCGGTGGTGGGAAATGCGCCAGATGTCCCTGATACAGGTTCAGGATAATCGGCGCGCGGTGTTTCTCGGCAACCCGCATCGCCGCGCGAGCGCTTTCGAGGTTCATGCAGTTGATGGCCAGCAGCGCATAGTGTTCACGCCAGGCTTTGGTCACCATACTTTTCATGTCGGCAAACATACGGTCTCCGTTTATTCCAGGGTGAAGGTGATCTCTTCGTCTTTCAGTTTCTTATCGCTGAGCTCGTCAAACTCCTCGTCACGTTCGGTCACCGGTTTCTTCCACAGCGACAGCATCACGCCGCAGATAACCGTGCCGATCCCCAGCGCCAGGCAAAACAGCAGCGGATGGGTAAACAGCGGGACCACGAACATGCCACCGTGCGGCACCGGGCTTTCCACGCCCCACACCATGATCAGGCCACCCGCAATCGCCGAGGCCACCACACAGGAGCCGACCACGCGCAGCAGGTCACGCGCCGCAATCGGGATAACCCCTTCGGTAATCATGCAGATTCCCATCGGGAAGGCGGCTTTCAGCGCTTCGCGTTCGGCGCGGGTGTATTTGTGGCGTGTCAGCAGGAAAGAGAGGGTGATGCCGAACGGCGGAATAATAGAGCCGACAAACTTCACCGCTTCCGGCCCGTACACACCGCTTACCAGCATGCCATCGGCAAACAGCGACATGGTTTTGTTCACCGGGCCGCCGAAGTCGAACGTCGCCATTGCACCGAGGATGGCCCCCATCAGGAAGCGTGAACCGCCCTGCATCGACTCCAGCATGTGGATCAGCGCTTCCTGCAGCCAGGCGATGGGCTGGCCGATCAGGGTCATCATCAGCAGGCCGCCGATAATAGTACTCAGCACCGGCAGCACCATGATGGGCATCAGACCCTGCATCGATTTCGGCAGGCGGATGTAGTGTTTAAGCAACAGAACGGTGTAGCCCACCAGGAAGCCGCCCAGCATCCCGCCGATAAACCCGGTATGAATCTGCCCACAGACAAAACCGACAATCAGGCCCGGTGCGAATCCGGGACGGTCAGCAATGGAGTACGCAATGGCGGCGCTGATCAAGGGGACAATCAACCCCATTCCCCAGCCACCAATCTGATTGAGCATCCACGGGATAGTGCCCGTTTTTTCTCCAACGTTTGTGCCGCCGAGTACCTGGCCGAGGGCAATACAAATACCCGCTGCCACAATTAACGGAATCATCCACGAGATGACCGTCAAAAGATGTCTTTTTATTTCCTGCGAAACAGGAACTTTATTTTCACTCATGTGACCTCCAGATAAGGATCACGCATTAGCTAATGATTTCTCGACCTTTTCAAGAAACTGAACGGGTGATTTAATGACAATTTCGGTTTTAACTCGCACGATGCGTTTATTAATGAAGCGCTCTTCTCCTTTTATTTTGACATCGACCGCAAGAATAACGACGTCGGCTGCGGAAATATCTTCCGCCAGTAACTCATTTTCAGTACCGATAGTGCCCTGAGTTTCAACTTTAATATTATGCCCAAGCGCTTTCGCACCTTTAATTAACTTCTCGCGGGCAATATACGTATGTGCAATACCCGCCGTACAGGCAGCGACACAAACAATATTCATAACATGCTCCACTTTTTATTTAGCAAACATCGGATTCAGCATATTGACTAAACAAGTCAATAATCTTTTGTGGACTGCTCTCTTCAAGTAATTGCTCGATGATCTCCTCATCTGCCAGCGCACCCGCCACCTGAGATAACAGACGGATATGCGTGGTGTTTTGATCTTCAAGCCGTACAGCAAACAAAATAATGCAGCGCACGTTACTGCCATCCAGAGTTTCCCAGGGAATATCGTGGCGTGTGCGTCCAATCGCCAGGGTGGTATTAACCACCGCTGAAGACTTACCATGGGGTATCGCGATATGATTTTCGAAGCCGGTCGACCCTTCTGACTCTCGTTGCCAGACATCCTGAATAAACGTTTCCCGGCAACTAATAGCGCCGTCTTTTTGCAAAAGATCGGTTAGCTCTTCAATCGCCTCCGTTTTAGTCGTGGCCTTCATATCTAAAATAACGCGATTCGTATTCAGGATTTTTGTTATGTCCATTAAACATACCTCATGGATTCAGATATTAATGTTCGACGACCAGAGACGTCGCACGATGCAATTTTTCCGTAATAACTGTTTCCGTCACGCGCTTAATATCGGCATCATTAAAAAAGGCGGTGACATACACCACCGGTAGCGCAATGGCGGGAAGATTGATTGTCGAGACTACCAGTTCAATATCCTCCGTCAGCATTGACGGCAGGCTCCCTGCGGAGACCACGCCTACGATAGTCCAGTCCGGGAAGGCGCGTAAAATGCGGCTTTTCAGCAGGTGCGACGTGCCGATGCCCGTCGAACAGACCAGCAGCACGCGCTTGCGGGCAATCTGTCGCTCCATCGCCGCCTGGAAATACACGGTCAAATAGCCGACTTCATCTTCCGATACCGCCTGCTCGCCCCATCCACTGAACACCCGGTTCACTGCGCACTGGGTCAGCAGCCAGACGTCCTGTAACTCGCCTTTGATATCGTCCAGCAGCGGGTTACGAATGCGAATCTGGTAATTGAGACGGTTAATCAACGGCTTAATGTGAATCAGCAGTCCGTCGTATAGCGCGATGTCCTGGCTAAAGTCGATGTCGACCATATCGGCGAAGGTTGCGATAAGCCGCCAGGTAATCAACCGGGCCTCATCACTGGAGTGCATATGGCCAATCACGCTGACGTCGTTGTGCTCTTCGATGACCACGCCGGAAGAGATAATGTATTGATAAATAAACCAGACTTCGTCTTCCGGCAGCGGATGGGCAATACGTGTTTCGATACGCTGTATCATGCGGCTGGCAATGGAAAAGATGTTTTCATCGAAGACGCTGGCGTTATCGTCCTTTTTCGGCAGCGCATTGCCGCGCGTAATGCGGTACATCATGATCAGGATATGCGTAAAAATATTGACGTAATACGGCTCGCCCAGCGACCAGCAGAGATCGTTTTCCATCTCCTGTAATAATGACTGAACGAATAAAACGTCTTCTTCGCCAAAATAATGGACCAGCGCGTTATAACTTCCCGGGTCGAGGCGGGAATAGATCACGCTGCCCGGTTCGTTATGGTTAATGACGCCATTAATCAGCGATGCCATCGCCTGACGCACACTACTTTCGCTGCCTTCGATATGCGTTCCGCTCTGGCTACGAATCAACGTCAATCCCAGCGGAGCAATCCAGGATTCAATCACTTTCAGATCGTTAACGATTGAGGCACTGCTGATAAAATAGCGTTCCGACAATTTGCTGATGGACGTTTCATGTGGCGTTTCGCTTAATAATTGTGAGGCTATTTTCACACGCCGGGAATTGTTCATCATGCCATCGGTATCGTCACCTTCCGCACCAAGCAGCTGATCGAGGTGCAACAGGTCCGTTATATTATCTGCTCTTAACATTACCCCGGCACCGGCACGTTTATTTATGCCAATACTCCATTCTGCTAACCACGGCTCCAGTATTCGTAAATCGCGTTGAATGGTTTTTTCCGAAACATTTAAGTATTCAGCGATTTTTAACAAGGTAATAAATTCCCTTCGTGGAAGAAGGAATTTCAATAATCTGTTTTGTCGTGAGGTAATCATTTGCATTATTTACCCTTACGCAGATTAAAAATAATTAAGAAGCTCTGAACAGATAAGCTCCACTTGCAATCCGTGATGATGAATATAAAAGGGCATTGAAATAACGACAATACTAAATCGTGTCCTGCCTTCCGGACAGAGAATAAGACAAGAAGGGGAATCTCAGAGATATTTCCAGCGCAGATCACACTTTTCACGCTAATTAACGTGATAGCGCTCGCAAATATAGAGTGAAGGGATATACAGACAGATCAACGGATGGGGAAAAGGTTCAAAAAAATCCCCGACGACCATATCAGGGATTTGTGTATAAGAGACAGCCCGCAGGAGGGAAGGGCTCAGCGAACGCGCGCTAATGCTACCGCCTGGCCGAGCTGCCAGACCGCCATCGCGTAGTGAGTGCTGTGGTTATAGCGGGTGATGGTGTAGAAGTTCGGCAACCCGTACCAGTATTCATAACCAGTACCAATATCCAGGCGCAGCAGGCTGGCCTGTTGATGATCACCCAGCGGCTGCTGAGGTGTTAAACCTGCTGCCGCCAGCTGTCCGACGCTGTAGTTGGTTTTAAAGCCATTCTCCAGCCCCGGCGCCTGGCCGTTGGCCGGTACGGCCACCAAATCGCCTTTCACCCAGCCGTGCTGTTTGAAGTAGTTCGCCACGCTGCCGATGGCATCGACCGGATCCCACAGGTTGATGTGTCCATCACCATTGAAATCAACGGCAAACTCCTTATAGGAGGAGGGCATAAACTGACCATAGCCCATTGCACCGGCGAAAGAACCTTTCAGATCAAGCGGATCATCGCTCTCATCGCGCGCCATCAGCAGGAAGGTTTCCAGTTCGCTAGCAAAGTATTGCGCGCGGCGCGGATAAGCAAAGGCCAGCGTCGCCAGACCATCCAGAATACGGGTTTTTCCCATCACACGGCCCCAGCGCGTTTCCACGCCAATAATGCCGACGATGATTTCCGGCGGTACGCCATAGACCATCCACGCGCGGTTGAGCGCATCTTCATACTGGTTCCAGAACGCCACGCCGTTTTGCACGTTATCCGGGGTAATGAATTGTTTGCGGTAGCGCAGCCAGGCACCATTCGGCCCCGTCGGCCCGGTGTATATCGGTGCCTGTTTATCCATCAGCCGCAACACGTAGTCCAGACGTTTTGCCTGCGACAGAATTTCGTGCAGTTGCTGACGGTCAAAACCGTGCTTGCTCACCATCATATCGATGAATTGTTCAGCGGCCGGATTATTGGCGAAATCACCGCCAGTCATCAAAACTGAATGCCGCGGCTCCAGCAGAAAACCGCCGGAAGGCTTAGGTGATACGGTTTGAGGGGTTTCGGCAAGCTGGGGTTTAGTGCTACAGGCACAGAGCATAACAAACGCAGGCAGCAACGCTGCGTAATAACGCTTCAACATGGGACGTCCAATTTAAAGGAATTCAGCCAGGAGCAAGTATGTTAAAGCATCTGGCTACCGACAAGGAAGCGACATCAGGCCTGTACGTACGATCGCACCCCACTTTTTCTCTTCTCATCAGTTCGCGCTGAAAAAGCACTCTTTCATTGACGCTCTGGTGATGACAGGGACACCACCAGAGCAGGCCAGGAGGATGTTTATGGAATATGTCAAAAACGGTGGCGTATGATACGCCACCCCAGACTGCAGGCAAAGTCCTGACCTTTCGGCCAGGACTTTGTCTGCAGTCTGTAATCACCTAATGGTGATTTAGTTATTTCTTTACTTTATAAAAACCACTCTGGCTTGACACTAAACCGAGCAGAAAGCGCCTTGATGTGGGTGATGGTCAACGAGCGCTGGCCGGACAAAATCTGGCTTACCAGTGATTTAGAGCCGATCTCCTGTTTCAAGTCAGAATAAGACAACTTGTACTGGTCTATCAGGGTGCGCAACAGTGCAACGCCGACCGGCATTTCAGCAATAGCTTTGTTGAATTCAGCGAAGCGATCATTGTTATCTTCATAGTCAGCGATTTTACCAGCCAGGAAATCAATGAGCGGGTTTTCATCGTCATTCTCGATCAGGTAATCCACCAGCGCCAGCGCTTCGCGGTAATCGTTCTCGGACGAACTTCCTCCCAGGAAAGGGACAGCGGCTACGAGTTGTTTGGTTGCTTCAATGGCTTTTGCAGTGTCGATGATCATTCTTTGTTCTCCCTGTAATAGCGAGTCAACTTGTCGTATTCAGTGTGGGTTGCAATGTGCTTCACGTAGAAGCGTTTATTCACAAAATTGATGTAGGCGATAACCTTTAAGTTGTTGCCCCCTACATCCAGAACCCACCACTTGTTCCGGTACTTAAAATTATCCAGGCTCGGTATCAGAGTCCGCATCTCAGCCGGAGAAGAGAAGTCGGTCTCACGCACTAAGCGGTACAGCGCCCGAATGGCTAACGAATCGTTGGGATTTCGCGTTGTCGCTTCCTCAAAAGGCTCTTTTGAAATTACGTGCATCTTGCGTTCGTTCCATCCGTTTACAATATGTGAACGATACATTTGCATTTCACAACTTCGCCAAAATCCCTACCTAACCTGACCAGATTCGACCTGGAGGTCATATGAGCCGTTTTGACGAGTGACTAACCGACGAGTTAAACCGGAAGCGAGCAAAACCAGCGAATGACAGCACCCAGGCAGAAGCAGCAAACCACAGGATTCAATGCTGTAGGCGATGCCCAGGTAACCTTGATCAGCAAAGTCTTCGATTGGCTTGTTCATTTAAAAGCGTTGCCCTCAGCACAATCTTTCACAATGATCATTTTTTCTTTCATAACGAGATCTAAATAACACATTTCAACCTTTCATAATGATTATGATAGCGCACGGTTAAACAACAAAACGACAACCCTACAGGAGAGAACAATGGAAACCATCACGCATGGTGCCGAATGGTTCATCGGGCTGTTTCAGAAAGGCGGAGAAGTTTTTACCGGCATGGTGACCGGTATTCTGCCGCTGCTGATAAGCCTGCTGGTGATCATGAATGCACTAATTAACTTTATTGGTCAGCAGCGAATTGAAAAGCTCGCGCAGCGCTGCGCGGGCAATCCGCTGACCCGTTACCTGCTGCTGCCGTGCGTCGGCACTTTTGTCTTCTGCAACCCGATGACATTAAGCCTCGGGCGCTTTATGCCGGAACGCTACAAACCCAGTTATTACGCTGCGGCGTCTTACAGTTGCCACTCAATGAACGGCCTGTTTCCGCACATTAACCCCGGCGAACTGTTTGTCTATCTCGGCATCGCCAACGGCCTGACCACGCTCGGTTTACCGTTAGGCCCGCTGGCAGTGAGCTATCTACTGGTTGGCCTGGTCACCAACTTCTTCCGTGGCTGGATTACCGATCTCACGACGGCCATTTTCGAGAAGAAAATGGGTATTCAACTTGAACAGGATGTCCAACTCGCCGGAGCAACATCATGAACCGTATTGTTATTGAAAAAGGCGCCGGCGGCTGGGGCGGCCCGCTGGAAATTGACGCCAGCGTTGAGAAGAAAATCGTCTATATCACTGCCGGAACGCGTCCGGCCATCGTCGACAAGCTGGCGCAGCTTACCGGATGGCAGGCGGTGGATGGTTTTAAAGAGGGCGAACCGCCGGAAACGGAAATCGGCGTAGCGGTGATTGACTGCGGCGGCACGCTGCGCTGCGGCATCTACCCGAAACGGCGCATCCCGACGGTGAACATCCACGCAACGGGGAAATCCGGGCCGCTGGCGCAGTACATCCTCGAAGATATCTATGTCTCTGGCGTGAAAGAGGAAAACATTCATCTGCAAGGCGAAGCGACCACGGCCAAACCGACCGCCCGGCGGGATTATGACAGCAGCAAAAAAATCACCGAGCAAAGCGACGGACTGCTGGCAAAAGTCGGTATGGGCATGGGGTCGGCAGTAGCAGTGCTGTTTCAGGCCGGTCGTGACACCATCGATACGGTGCTGAAAACCATCCTGCCGTTTATGGCTTTCGTCTCGGCGTTGATTGGCATCATTATCGCCTCCGGCCTCGGCGACGGGATAGCCCACGGTCTGGCGCCACTGGCCAGCCATCCGCTGGGGCTGGTGACGCTGGCGCTGATCTGCTCTTTCCCGCTGCTGTCGCCGTTTCTCGGGCCTGGCGCCGTGATTGCGCAGGTGATTGGCGTGCTGATCGGCGTGCAAATTGGTCAGGGGAATATTCCACCGCATCTCGCCCTGCCCGCGCTGTTTGCCATTAACGCGCAGGCGGCTTGCGACTTCATCCCGGTCGGTTTGTCACTGGCTGAAGCCCGCCAGGACACGGTTCGCGTCGGTGTGCCCTCAGTGCTGGTCAGTCGCTTTTTGACCGGCGCGCCAACGGTGCTGATTGCCTGGTTTGTTTCCGGTTTCATTTATCAGTAAGGAGGCGTCATGAGCGTTATTTATCAAACCACCATTACCCGCATTGGTGACAGCGCAGCGGATGCGCTCAGCGACAACATGCTGATTACCTTCAGGGAAGGCGCGCCCGCCGATGTCGCCGAGTTCTGTTTTATCCATAACCACGGTGCGCTGAACGGCGCACTGCTACCCGGCGTGCAATTCGAGCTTGGCGAACAACATTATCCGGTCACCGCCGTTGGCGACGTCGCCGAACAGAATTTGCGTGAACTGGGCCATATCACCCTGCGTTTTGATGGGCAAACGCAGGCGGAATACCCCGGAACGGTACATGTCGCAGGTCCGGTGCCGGACACTATCGTCCCTGGTTGCATTTTGAAATTTGTCGCTTAAGTCGTAAGGAGAAGAGTATGAAACAGGTTGCCGTAGTCATTGGCGGAGGACAAACCCTCGGGGCGTTCCTGTGCCGTGGGCTTGCCGCAGAAGGATACCGCGTAGCGGTAGTGGATATTCAGAGTGATAAAGCGGCGAATGTCGCCCAGGAGATCAACAGCGAGTTTGGCGAAGGGATGGCCTATGGCTTTGGCGCGGATGCCACCAGCGAGCATAGCGTGCTGGCGCTGGCGCGCGGCGTGGACGAAATTTTTGGCCGTACAGATCTGCTGGTCTACAGCGCCGGCATCGCCAAAGCCGCGTTCATCAGCGATTTTGCGCTAGGGGATTTTGACCGCTCACTACAGGTCAACTTGGTCGGCTATTTCCTCTGTGCGCGCGAATTCGCCAAATTGATGATTCGCGACGGTATTCAGGGGCGCATTATTCAGATCAACTCAAAGTCCGGCAAAGTGGGCAGCAAACACAATTCCGGCTACAGCGCGGCAAAATTTGGCGGCGTCGGCTTAACCCAGTCACTGGCGCTGGATCTGGCGGAATACGGCATTACGGTACATTCGCTGATGCTGGGCAACCTGTTGAAATCGCCTATGTTCCAGTCACTTATCCCACAATACGCCAGCAAACTGGGCATTGCGGCTGACGAGGTCGAACAGTACTACACTGAGAAAGTGCCGCTGAAACGCGGCTGCGACTACCAGGATGTGCTGAATGTGCTGATGTTTTACGCCAGCCCGAAAGCTTCTTACTGCACCGGGCAGTCGATTAACGTGACCGGCGGCCAGGTGATGTTCTGACGGTGCATACGCCATCTATTGCCGGATGGCGCTTCGCTTATCAGGCCTGCGCATACTGTCTGAGGACGGACACCGCAGGCTGGATAAGGCGTTATCCGCCATCTGGCAACCGCACTGACCTGGAGCAGCAACAAAGGAGAATAAGATGGTTTCAGCCCTGATCACCGTCGCCGCCATCGCCTGGCTCAGCCAGCTGGCTCTTGGCGGCTGGCAAATCCGGCAGTTCAACCGGGCGTTCGACGCGCTATGCCAACGCGGACGCGTCGGCGTCGGCCGTTCCGGAGGGCGCTTTAAACCCCGCGTCGTTCTGGCCGTCGCTTTTGATAAGCAGGACTGTGTTTGCGATACCCTGCTGATGCGTGGCATTACGGTTTTCGCCCGCCCGGCAAAAATCGACCATTTAATCGGTGTGAAAAGAGAGGAATTAGAGCCTGATGTGATCTTTCCCCGTGATCCGGCCTGTCAGAATGCTCTATCATTAGCGCTTAAAATGAAACATTGATAATTTCGTTGTGAACGCTATTAGCTTGCGAAATTATCATTTCGCAACGTAACGCAGGATATCAGCGCCTATGAAACCACGTCAGCGTCAGGCGGCTATTCTTGAGCATCTGCAAAAGCAGGGAAAGTGTTCTGTTGAAGAGCTGGCAGCATATTTCGACACCACAGGGACAACCATACGTAAGGATTTGGTCGCGCTGGAGCATTCCGGCGCGGTGATCCGCACCTATGGCGGCGTGGTGTTAAACAAAGATGAAGCCGATCCCCCTATCGATCACAAAACGCTGATCAATACCGTACAAAAGGGGCTGATTGCCGAAAAAGCGGTCACCTATATTCATGATGGCGACTCGCTCATTCTTGATGCAGGCAGCACCGTTTTGCAGATGGTGCCGCTGCTCAGCCACTTCAATAATATCACGGTGATGACCAACAGCCTGCACATCGTCAATGCATTATCGGAACTGGATAACGAGCAGACCATACTGATGCCTGGCGGCACCTTCCGTAAAAAATCCGCCTCGTTTCACGGCCAACTGGCGGAAAACGCTTTTGACCATTTCAGCTTCGACAAGCTGTTTATGGGCACGGACGGCATTGATCTGAACGCGGGCGTCACGACCTTCAACGAAGTATTTACCGTCAGCAAAGCGATGTGTAACGCCGCGCGGGAAGTGATCCTGATGGCCGACTCATCAAAGTTTGGCCGCAAAAGCCCGAACGTGGTGTGCAGTCTGGAAAGCGTCAATAAATTGATCACCGACGCTGGCATCCCGGCGGACGTTCGCGCCGCGCTGGAAGCCAAAGGCGTCGAAGTGATCATTGCCGGAGAAGACCATGAGTGAGTCGTTAATTCATGCCGGGCGTCAGACCCTGCTACTGGAGCTACAGGAAGCAAGCCGACTGCCGGAGAGGCTCGGTGAGGCTTTCGTGCGTGCCGCAGAAACGGTACTGAAGTGCGAGGGGAAAGTGATTGTTTCCGGCATCGGCAAATCGGGGCATATCGGCAAAAAAATCGCCTCCACCTTTGCCAGCACCGGCACACCGGCATTTTTCGTTCATCCGGCGGAAGCGCTGCACGGCGATCTGGGTATGATTGAAAACCGCGACGTGATGCTGTTTATCTCCTACTCCGGCTCGGCAAAAGAATTGGATCTGATCCTGCCGCGCCTGGCGGAGAAATCCGTCGCCCTGCTGGCGATGACCGGCAAACCGCGCTCGCCGCTGGCGCTGGCCGCCGATGCAGTGCTGGATATCTCCGTTGAGCGTGAAGCCTGCCCGATGCACCTGGCACCGACCTCCAGTACCGTCACGACGCTGATGATGGGTGATGCGCTGGCGATGTCGGTGATGCAGGCGCGCGGCTTTGACGAAGAGGATTTTGCCCGCTCCCATCCGGCAGGCGCGCTCGGGGCACGGCTGCTGAATAAAGTGCATCATCTGATGCGCAAAGAGGAGCAGATCCCGCAGGTGCAACTGACGACCAGCGTGATGGAGGCGATGCTGGAGTTAAGCCGCACCGGTTTAGGTCTGGTTGCCGTTTGCAATACGCAGCACCAGGTTAAAGGCGTCTTTACCGACGGCGATCTGCGCCGCTGGCTGGTGGCTGGCGGCGCGTTAACCACAGCGGTCAGCGAAGCGATGACGCGCGGCGGCATCACCTTAGACGCCAACAGCCGCGCGGTGGATGCCAAAGAGCACCTAATGCAGCGCAAAATCGCCGCCGCCCCGGTGGTGGATGACGCGGGAATTCTGGTGGGCGCCATCAACTTGCAGGATTTCTATCAGGCCGGCATTCTTTAACGCTTCAGCCCCAGATGTTTCGCCAGCCGGTGCAGGTTGGCGACGTCCAGTTCCAGCGTCCGGGCGCATGCCGCACTGTTCCCCCCACTCTCTTCCAGCGCTCTGGCAATCAACGCCCGCTGAAAATCCTCAGTGGCATGATGACCTACCTGACCGGCGACGCCGTACTGTTCAGCAATGACGCTTTTGGGCAGCACTACTGCGACGAACGCCTGTTTAATGATGAAGTGGATCAGGCGGAGCTGTTCGAACAGTGCCAGCGCTACTATGCGAATATCCTGACGCCGTTCAGCCGCCTGGTGACGCCGAAAATCACCGAAATCCTCGGCTTTAATCTGCCCGTGGATATGATTGCCACCTCGCACGGCGTGGTGTGGCGCGATAACCCGACGCAAATTGTCGAACTGTACCTGAAATGGGCGGCCGGTTATCAGGAAGATCGTATCACCATTTTCTACGACACCATGTCCAACAACACCCGCATGATGGCCGACGCTATTGCGCAGGGCATTAACGAACCAGCCGCCGCGACCTGAACTGGCAGATTACGACTCATCCCCAGGGCATGGTGGCAAAAGGGCTTGATGCCGATGAGAAACTGCGCGCCTTCGTGGTCAGTGAAGAGCGTATGAAAGAGGCTTTCGCGCTGCTTAAAGTGCTGGCGCTATAGTCCGCGCAGCGGCAACCAGCCCCTGGCCGAAGGCAATTCCGCCATCACCGGCCGGGAGCTGATGCGGGAAGAGCAAGGTGAAATCAGAAAGCCAGGTTTGCAGGCGCGCCTTCAGCAGGCGGTTATGCAGCACGCCGCCGCTGAATACCAGCGTCTGAATACCGCGTCGCTCTGCCTGTTCGCGGGCAAGGCTCGCCAGCCCTTGCGCCAGCGCGTCGTGAAACGCCCACGCACGCTGCGCGGGTGATGCCTGCCAGCCCAGCCATTGCCGCCAGAAGGTGGCAAGATCCAGTTGGTTTCCGCATAGTGGCAGCGTGACGGGGTGATCCACCACGGAGACAGACGCCGCCAGCGCTTCAAGCTGGCAGGCAGCTTCGCCTTCATAACTCAGTTGCAGCGGCGTGCAACCCAGCGCACAGGCCACTGCATCAAATAAACGTCCACAGGAAGACGCCAGCGGCGCGTTGATGCCGCGCTCAATAGCGCGCGCCAGCAGCGGCCAGTTTTGTTGCCGGAGAACAGCAGTTTCCGCATAATCTTGCCACCCAGGCACAAACGACAGCATCTGCGCCAGCAGGTTGCGCCACGGCTGCCGCGCGGCCAGATCACCGCCAGGTAACGCCACCGCCGGTAAGCCGCCAAGGTGCTCACATTCGCGATAATTGACGCGCAAACATTCGCCGCCCCACAGCGCACCACTCTCCCCCATGCCAATACCGTCCAGCGTCAGCGCAATCACATCGCCGCCGTCGAGCGGCCAGTGGTGCTCGCCGAGACACGCTGCGGCATGCGCATGGTGATGCAGTACCGTTTGCAGTGGCAATCCGCTGCAATTAGCCCACTGGCTGGTGCGATAGCCGGGATGCGCATCGATGACCAGTTGCTGCGGAGTGAAGTCGTAAATCGACTGCATCAGGCGCAGCGCGTTGCGCCACTGTGTTTCCACACCTTCATCGGCGAGATCGCCAAAGTGCTGCCCCGGCACCGCAGCCTCACCGCGCAGCAGGCAAAAGGTGTTTTTCATATCCGCGCCAAGGCACAGCAGCGGCGGTATGGCATTGAACCCTTCCGGCAGGCTCAGCGCATCCGGCACGTAGCCGCGCGAGCGGCGCAGCATCTCGCCGTTTGCCCGCAGCACGGAGTCATCCATGCGCTGTACAATATCGCGATTGTGCAGTAAAAATCCGGCGGCAATTCCCGCCAGATCGACCAGCGCCTGTTCATTCGTGAGGGCGGGCGGTTTGCCGCTAAGATTGCCGGAGGTCATCACCAGCGGGCGCAGCAAACCCTGCGCCAGCAGATGCTGCAACGGATTGGACGGTAACATGACGCCCACTTCATCCAGACCCGGTGCCACGGCATCACATAAACCGTCAACGATGGATTTCGCTACCAGCACTATCGGCGCCGCTGGCGTGGCAAGTAAACGCTGCGCATTGGCAGGTAACCCTGCAGCATCCGGCAGCATCACCGCCAGCGGTTTCGCCGGGCGATTTTTACAGGCGCGCAAATGCTGCACCGCCGCCTGGTTATGTGCATCACAGGCAAGGTGAAAACCGCCAACGCCTTTGATAGCCACCACGCCGCCGCTTTTCAGCAGTGAAATCGCGGCCTGCAATGCCGCTTCGCCCGTGGTTTGCCAGACATCGCTGCGCCACTCAAGCTGCGGGCCGCACTGCGGGCAAGCGACGGGCTGAGCGTGGAAACGGCGATCGAAGGGACTGCGATACTCAGCTTCGCAGGCCGCACAGAGCGGGAACGCCGCCATCACCGTGTAAGGCCGGTCGTAAGGCATAGCCTTGATAATGGTAAAGCGCGGCCCGCAATGGGTGCAGTTGATAAACGGATAACGGTAGCGGCGCTCGCGGGGATCGTTCATCTCCGCAAGGCAGGCGGGGCACGTCGCCGCATCGGGAACAATTTGCGTATTCATGGTGCCACCCGCGCTCTGGCGGATGGTGAAATCTTGTGGCGGTGATGACCAGTGGAACGGTGAACTGACGACGCGATCTATGCGTGCCAGCGGCGGGCAGTGTTGTTGCAGCAGGGTGACGAAATCACCAGCATCGCCGAGCAGGCGAACTTCGACACCCTGTGCATCATTACAGACATCGCCCTTGCAACGGTGCTGCTGCGCCAGTTGCCAGACAAAGGGGCGAAAACCCACCCCCTGAACTTTACCGTATACGCGTAAGCAAACACCGTTGCTGGTTGTCATCACATCACTGCATCGCCGCGTTGAGCAAACGATTCTTCATCTGTTGATAAGTGCTCTGAGTGTACTCCTCGGCCCAACGCTGATCGTTGATCGCACTCACCCGAACGGCGCAGTATTTAGTTTCCGGCGTTTTGGAAATGGGATCCAGATTATCCTGCGTCAGTTCATTACAGGCGCCAATCCACCACTGGTAAGTCATATATACGCTGCCATTGTTGATGCGTTCGTTGACATCCGCGCGGGTGATCACTTTGCCCCGGCGTGATTCCACCCACACCAGTTGCCGGTCTTTCACACCCAGCGCTTCGGCGTCGGCCGGGTTGATCTGCACAAAGCCCGGTTCATCGGCAAGGGTTTGCAACGCGGCACAGTTTCCGGTCATCGAACGGCAAGAGTAGTGGCCCACTTCACGTACGGTACAGAGCACCAGCGGGAACTCCTCATCCGGGCGTTCTGCGGGCGCGCGCCACGGCGCGGCGAAAAGATGGCCTTTGCCGTCCGGGGTATCGAACTTATTGTTCTGATACAGGTACGGCGTACCAGGATGATCGAGGGTCGGGCACGGCCACTGAACATGTCCCATGTCGCCCATTTTCTCATAGGTAACGCCATAGAACAGTGGGCACAACTCGCGCAGTTCGTCCCAAATCTGCTGATTGTTGTCATAGTGCATCGGGTAGCCCATCTCGGTGGCGATCAGGCTGATGATCTCCCAGTCACGTTTGACGTTGTACTTCGGTTCAATCGCTTTTTCGAAACGCTGGAAGCCGCGATCGGCGCAGGTAAAGACGCCGCCATGTTCGCCCCAGGAGGTGGCGGGCAGCAGCACATCAGCCTGTTCGGCGGTTTTGGTCATAAAGATGTCCTGCACCACCACAAAATCGAGCGCTTCGAAACCTTTACGCACCAGTCCCAAATCCGCTTCGGTCTGCAACGGATCTTCGCCCATGATGTAATAGGCTTTCACCTTGCCTTCCAGCGCCAGGTGCGGTACTTCGGTAATGCGGACGCCGACTTTGTCATCCATCACTGCCGGATCGATGCCCCAGGCTTTGGCAAATTTTGCCCGCACCTCAGGATTCACTACATCCTGATAGCCGGGGAACTGGTTGGGGATCACGCCCATATCGCACGCGCCCTGCACATTATTCTGGCCGCGCACCGGGCCGACGCCGACATTTTCACGCCCAAGATTCCCGGTCAGTAGCGCCAGGCTGGAAAGTCCTTTCACCACATCCACTGCCTGGCCGAACTGCGTCACCCCCATGCCCCACATAATGGTGGCGGATGGCGCTGCCGCGTAGGTGCGCATCGCCTGGCGAACCTGTTTCGCCGGAACGCCGGTCAGATGCTCCACCGCTTCCGGCGCATAGTCTTTAACCATTTCACGATAGGCATCCAGCCCGGTGGTAAAGCTGGCGACATAATCTTTGTCGTACAGATCTTCTTCCAGCAGCACATAGCCGAAAGCGTTGACCAGCGCCATATTACAACCGTTTTTGAGTTGCAGATGCTGATCGGCGATACGCGCGGTCTCAATGCGGCGCGGATCGCAAACAATAATTTTGGCCCCTTTCTGTTTGGCTTTGATCACCCGGCGCGCGACGATCGGGTGCGAATCGGCACAGTTATAGCCAAATACCAGCAGGCAACTGGAATTTTCGATATCGCCGATAGAGTTACTCATCGCACCGTTGCCAAGGGTTTCCTGCAAACCCGCCACCGACGGGCCGTGGCAGACGCGGGCGCAACAGTCGACGTTATTGGTGTTGATTACGGCACGGGCGAATTTCTGCATCACATAATTAGTTTCATTGCCCGTACCGCGAGATGAACCAGTGGTCATAATGGCGCGCGGGCCATATTTGGCTTTGATTTCACTGAGGCGCTTCGCGGTATAGCGGATCGCTTCATCCCAGCTAACGGGGGTCAATTTGCCGCCTTTTTCGTAACGAATCATCGGCTGAGTAAGACGCGGCGTCAGCAGTTTGGTGTCGTTAAGAAAATCCCAGCCATAGTAGCCTTTCAGGCAGAGTTCATTCTGGTTGGTGTGACCGTTTGCCGCTTCTGCGCGGATGATTTTTCCGTCGTCGACAACCAGTTTCAGTTTGCAGCCCGCGCCGCAGTATGGGCATACACTTGTGATTTTTTTCATCAGTAACAGACCTGTTAAAAGTGAAAGTCAGATTGTTTAGAACACCAGAGAAACAGTACTGTCCAGCGCGGCGCGACGACGTTTCTCCGCGCTCATTTGTTCCAGTAAATTGCGATCGACACAGACCAGCGCTTTCGTCGGACACGCCTGTATACAGGCCGGGCCGCTTTCGCTGTGGTGGCACAAATCGCATTTGTTGGCTTCGGCTTTTTCTGCGCGAACATTCAGCCCTGCGCCACTATGGCGAATCACCGGGCGCACAACCACTTCCATCGCGCCGTACGGGCAGGCCACGACACAGGTTTTGCAGCCAATGCAGCGTTCCTGCATCACATTCACAAATCCTTCGTCACGGCTAATGGCACCGTTCGGGCAGACATTGGCGCACGGCGCGTCTTCGCACTGACGACAGAGTGTCGCTGTCGAGACATTCACACCTTTGACGACATGGATACGCGGTAAAAAGCTCTCAGGCGTGAGCGCCGCGCAGTTTTGGTTTTCCTGATGAGACACCACGCAGGCGACCTCGCAGGTGCGGCAGCCAATGCATTTTGCAGCGTCCGCCATGATAAATCGGTTCATTATCTTCTCCGGCAATGTGCTTTATCCCGCCGGAATATTCATAAAACATGCCAGTTTTTAATTTGCTGTTATTTAAGGAAATTTAAAGAAGCGCTCGCGAAGGATGGCTGTCATCGACACTTCTGTCGATGACAGATGTCGAGGTCAGGCGTGCGGGCCGGAAATCAGTGAGTCACGTAACATTAATTCGCCGGGAAAGGTTTGCTGAGAAGTGAAGTCGCCACCATCGAGCATAAAGATTAAGCGGTTAATCGTCTCTTTGATCATTTCGGTGACCGGTATTTTCACACTGGAAAGCGCCGGAACGGTAAATGGTGCCATAGCAATATCATCGAAACCAATCACCGAGACCTGCTGCGGCACACTTATTTTGCTGTCGTGTAACTGTTTAATTGCGCCAATCGCCATGTCGTCATTACTGGCCACCAGCGCGCTAAATTCAACGTTTCGGGATAAGAGTGTCTGTACACCCTGTGCGCCGCTAACTGGCGTCCATTTCCCTTCAACAATCAACTCATTACGCAATGCAATGTCCTGCTGTGTCAGCGCGTCTTTATAACCGGATAAACGTTCAATACCGGTAGGAGAATCGAGCGACCCCGTAATAAAAGCAATATCACGGTGACCACGGGAAATTAATTGCGACACCGCGTTAAAACTTGAGGCTTTTTGATCGGAATAAACACAGTGGCTGCTGTTTTTACGTAAACGGCGGTTAAGCACCATTATTGGCTGCGAATGACTGTCGATAATGCTATCCATTTCATCGACGCTCAAAAAACGCGGATAAATAATGATCGCATCACAGCGTAAATCGAGCAGATATTGAATCGCCTGGCGCTCCTCTTCCGCGCTGTGTTTTCCGTCGGCCAGCAATAACTGGCGGCCTTTGTCTTCGGTCATTCGGGCGGCGTGGAACAGCAATTCGCTAAAATAGACACCGTGATAGAGGGTGTTGGTTACCACCAGCCCCAGCGTCTGGGTTTTACTGCTCGCCAGGCTACGGGCCAGTAAATTCGGACGATAGCCGCTCTCGGCAATGGCCTGAAACACACGGTCTTTCGTCTCTTCGCTGACATATCCCTTGCCCGTCAGGACACGCGAAACCGTTGCTTTCGACACGCCTGCCCGCTTCGCCACCTCCAGCATTGTCGCCATCTTTTCCCCCTGAAAATGTTATCAGCCGAAGTGTACTTCAGGCGTTGCGTTTAATGGAACTCTTTACGCCGTACAGCGATTTCACACCCCGCAATCTCATAAGTGATCGTTGTCACGATTTAAAAAATTAGCGTTTTTTAGTCCTTGTTTACTACAAATAAACTCTTCATGATTTTGTGGAACCGGTTACCTATTTCATATTTCACAGCCGCCAGTCGTGACTGTGAGCCAGTACCTTATTGATAAAAAAGGATAATAACTCCATGGCTAAGAATTATGCGGCGCTGGCCCACTCGGTGGTTGATGCGCTGGGCGGCGCGGGAAATATCGCGGCCGTCACGCACTGTATGACGCGTTTGCGCTTTGTGGTGAAAGATGAGATGCGCATCGACAGCCCGACGCTGAAAAGCATCAGCGGCGTAATGGGCGTGGTGCGTAACGACAAACAGTGCCAGGTGATTATCGGCAATACCGTCTCCCAGGCCTTCCGCGAAGTGGTCAGTCTGCTGCCGCAAAACCTGCAGCCGGTTGAAGAGCCCGACACACAAAAACTGACGCTGAAGCGCATTGGCGCGGGCATTCTTGATGCGCTGATCGGTACCATGTCGCCGCTTATTCCGGCGATCATCGGCGGCTCAATGGTGAAACTGCTGGCCATGGTGCTGGAGATGACCGGCGCGCTGCCAAAAGGCTCCTCCACGCTGACCATTTTGACGGTGATCGGCGATGGCGCCTTCTTCTTCCTGCCGCTGATGGTTGCGGCCTCGGCGGCGGTGAAATTCAAAACCAATATGTCGCTGGCGATTGCCATTGCGGGCGTGCTGGTGCATCCGGGCTTTATTGAATTGATGGCGAAAGCCGCGCAGGGCGAGCACGTTGAGTTCGCACTGGTGCCGGTGACGGCGGTGAAATACACCTACACGGTGATCCCGGCGCTGGTGATGACCTGGTGCCTGTCGTATATCGAGCGCTGGGTCGATCGCATCACCCCAGCGGTAACGAAAAACTTCCTTAAACCGATGCTGATTGTGCTGATTGCCGCGCCGCTGGCGATTGTGCTGATTGGCCCGCTGGGCATCTGGATCGGTAGTGCTATCTCCACGCTGGTGTATACCATTCACGGTTACCTGGGCTGGCTCTCCGTCGCCATCATGGGCGCGCTGTGGCCACTGCTGGTGATGACCGGGATGCATCGCGTCTTTACGCCGACCATCATTCAGACCATTGCCGAAACCGGCAAAGAGGGCATGGTAATGCCATCTGAAATTGGCGCGAACCTGTCGCTTGGCGGCTCTTCGCTCGCCGTGGCGTGGAAAACGAAAAACCCGGAACTGCGCCAGACGGCAATGGCGGCAGCGGCTTCCGCCATTCTGGCGGGGATTTCCGAACCAGCGCTGTACGGTGTGGCCCTTCGCCTGAAACGTCCGCTGATCGCCAGCCTGATTAGCGGCTTTATCTGCGGCGCAGTCGCTGGCATTGCCGGGCTGGCCAGCCACTCGATGGCCGCGCCGGGCTTATTTACCAGCGTGCAGTTCTTCGACCCGGCCAATCCAATGTCCATCGTCTGGGTATTTGGTGTGATGGCGCTGGCCGTGGTGCTGTCGTTCGTGCTGACTTTACTGTTGGGATTTGAAGATATTCCGGTAGAAAACGCGAGCAAACCGCAGGCAGCACAGCCGATCAATGTTGAAGCAGCACGCGCCTGATTAACGAAAAAGAGGTTACGCATGTCAGTATTTCCGCAAGGATTTTTATGGGGCGGCGCACTTGCCGCTAACCAGTCGGAAGGGGGATATCTGGAGGGCGGTAAGGGGCTGACCACCGTCGATATGATCCCGCACGGCGTCAACCGTCTGCCTGTGAAACTGGGCCAGGAAAAGCGCTTTCAACTGCGTGACGATGAGTATTACCCGAGCCATCAGGCTATCGATTTTTACCATCGTTATAAAGAAGATATCGCGCTGATGGCAGAGATGGGCTTTACGGTATTCCGCACCTCTATCGCATGGAGCCGTTTATACCCGAAAGGCGATGAGCTGACGCCGAACCCGGAAGGCATCGCCTTCTATCGCGCGGTATTCGAAGAGTGTAAGAAGTACAATATCGAGCCGCTGGTGACGCTTTGCCACTTTGACGTGCCGATGCATCTGGTGATTGAGTACGGCTCCTGGCGCAACCGTAAAATGGTGGAGTTTTTTACCCGCTACGCGCGCACCTGCTTTGAGGCGTTCGACGGGCTGGTGAAATACTGGCTGACCTTCAACGAGATCAACATCATGCTGCACAGCCCGTTCTCCGGCGCGGGCCTGGTGTTCGAAGAGGGTGAAAATCAGGATCAGGTGAAGTACCAGGCCGCGCATCATGAGCTGATTGCCAGCGCGCTGGCGACCAAAATCGCTCATCAAGTGAACCCGCAAAACCAGGTGGGCTGCATGCTGGCAGGCGGTAATTTCTACCCCTACTCCTGCAAACCGGCCGATGTGTGGGCCGCGCTGGAAAAAGATCGCGAAAACCTGTTTTTTATTGATGTACAGGCGCGTGGCAGCTACCCGGCCTACTCTGCGCGCGTGTTCCGCGAAAAAGGCGTCAGCATTGTCAAAGAAGCGGGTGATGACGAAATCCTCAAGAATACTGTCGATTTTGTCTCCTTCAGCTACTACGCCTCACGCTGCGCCTCGGCAGATATGAACGCCAACAACACCAGCGCCGCCAATATCGTGAAATCCCTGCGTAACCCGCATATTGAAGTGAGCGAATGGGGTTGGGGCATCGATCCGCTGGGTCTGCGCATCACCATGAACATGATGTACGACCGTTACCAGAAACCGCTGTTCCTGGTGGAAAACGGCCTCGGCGCGAAAGATGAGTTCAATGCCGACGGCGAAATCGCCGATGATTACCGCATCAGCTATCTGCGCGAGCATATCCGCGCAATGGGCGATGCCATTGAAGACGGCATTCCGGTTATCGGTTACACCACCTGGGGCTGTATCGATCTGGTGGCCGCTTCCACCGGCGAGATGAGCAAGCGCTACGGTTTTGTCTATGTCGATCGTGACGATGCCGGCAACGGCACGCTGGCGCGCAGCCGGAAAAAGTCGTTTTGGTGGTATAAAAAAGTGATCGCCAGCAACGGCGAAGATCTCGATTAAACGTGTGGCACTGACCAGGCTCATATGGGGCAAAGTTTTGTCGACCAGTAGAAGGTGTAGCCGTCATCCGGCAAAACCGAAAATCGGACGACCATTTTTTACAGGTTTACCGGCAAAGTCAGCATTACAGCCCGACAGCAAATAATCGTAAAAACGCCGCCTTGCCTTCCCCGGTAATGGTCACTTCACGGTAGCCCGGCGTTCTGCGCAGCCAGCCCTGCTGTTCGAAGGCGATAAGCAGCGCGGCGCCTGCATCACCGCCAAGATGAAAATGCCTTTCGCTCCAGTCCAGACACGCGCAACAGGGTTTGCGACGAGTATGTGGATCGAGCGTCACGCCGATCTTTTCCAGTTGCCGTTTACCAACATTCGTCACCACACTGCCATCGTCAGTTATCCAGCCTTCACGCTGCAAAAACGCGTAGATGCCCACCGCAATTTCACCGGCAAGATGATCATAACAGGTGCGTGCCTGCCGCAATTCCGGCGGCGTACGGCTGGTCAGCGCACGCCCTGCACGCATCGACACGCCCATCATATTTTCCAGCAGTGCAGCGATATCGCTGCCCGCCAGCCGGTAGTAGCGGTGCCGCCCCTGCGAAACACAGACCAGCAGGCCATGATTTAACAGCCGGTTCAGGTGAGCACTGGCGGTTGAAGGGGCAATATCCGCCACGGTGCTCAGTTCCGTCGCCGTCCACGCTCGTCCATCCATCAGCGCGCACAGCATCCGCGAGCGCGAAGGATCGGCCATCGCACTGGCGATACCGGCAAGCGCCTCTTCCAGCACCAGCGTGTTGCTGTGTGCCGCAGATAAACCGGGTAAACTCATGTCGTCCCCTTCCAGGGTTGCGTGACCTTGCGGGTCAGCGGATCGTTGTCGGTCAGCAGAATCAGGCGATTATCATGATCGCTGTACTGCACAAGAATATTGATACCGTGTTGCGCGATCGTGCGGGCAATAGCGCCTAACTCACCGGGTTTTTCCTGTTTCAGTTTGCGGATCACCGGCTTTGCGACATTGCGCACTGTAAACCCGGCAGCCTCCAGAACCTGGCGGGCGCGTTCGCCGTCGGCCACCAGAAAATGGGCATGGCTTTCACTCCCGATGCTGAAAACACCGCCGCCTTCCAGACCCACACCGTTTTTACCCAGCGTTTCACCCAATGATGCCAGCCCGCCGGGCACATTGGTAAGCATAACGTGAATATCATACATGGTCGGTCTTCCCTGCTGCGGAGGAATAATCGCGAAAAACCTGTGCGACACGGATACGGTAAAACGAGAAAATCGAGCGCCGTCCTTCCGCCTGCGCCGCCAGGTGCAGGAGGTTGCCCTTCCATGCCAGCACCGCCTCTTCATCCCGCCACCAGGATAATGACAAAATCTTCCCTTCCGTACTCAAGCTCTGAAAGCGTTCAATGGCGATAAAACCCTCGATGTCTGCCAGTTGCGGCTTGAGTTCCGCGGCTAATTGCAGGTAACGATCCTGCTTGCCAGCGGCAACATCGGCTTCAAACAGTACAGCGATCATCAGTGCTCTCCATCAGTGAATGTGCCGCCAGTTTACGCCGCCCGACACACCATGCTTCGGCCCGTAACGAAATATGCGTGGCGGGTGAGAAACGGATCAATACGCAACGCCGACGAGCGTCGCGCTGTTCGCCACATTAATTGACACGCATCACGCTATCGGCCTGATATGCGATAATGGTGCAGAATTACTGATCCATGTAGGTTTGAATACCGTTAATCTTCAGGGGTAATACGTTACGCCGCTGATGTTGCTGGAGACAGGAACGCAGCCAGCATAATAACAAGAGTGAGGTCGAAAAATGGTAACGATACTGGATGTCGCCAGGCTGGCTGGCGTGTCGAAAGCGACGGTATCGCGAGCGCTAAATGGCAAAGTTGTTGTTCGTGAGGAAGTAAAGGAACGCATTTTCCAGGCCATTGCCGAGACGGGCTATCGCCCCAACCAGTTGGCGCGCAATCTTGCCAATAATAAGACCAACTCGGTGGGGCTGGTGATCACCAACGGGCTGTATAACGGCCCGTTTTTCGCCAGCCTGACTTACCACGCGGCGACCAACAGTGAAATGCATGGTCGACAACTGGTGCTGGCAGACGGTAAACACAGTGCGCAGGAAGAGCGCGACGCCATCGATCTGCTGATGTCGTTGCGCTGTGAAGCCATTATGATTTACCCCAAATACCTGACGGTCGATGAGCTGGACGCAATTATCGATAACAGCCAGACGCCCATTGTCGTCATCAACCGTGAACTCCCCCGCCACCGCAATCAGTGCGTGTTTGTTGATCATCAACAAAGCAGTGAAACCATGATGGCCCACCTGTTAGCGCAGGGGCATACGCGTATTGCTTTTGTTACCGGCGCTGAAGGTTCGCCAACCGGCGAAAAGCGCCTGGCGGGCTACCAGCAGGCGCTGTGCCGCGTCGGTATTAAGCCAGACCCGCAACTGTTAGTACATGGCACATGGTCTACCGACAGCGGTTATGCCGCAGGGCGTGAGCTGTTAGCACGTAAGGTGTCGTTTACCTGCATCCTCGCGGGCAATGATGATATGGCAATTGGCGTAGCGAAAGCCTGTCTGGAAGCGGGGCTTCGCCTGCCGCAAGATGTGTCGCTGGCCGGTTTTGACGATTCGGTGCTCGGCAAGTATTACAACCCGTCGCTTACCACCATTCATGTACCGATGGAGGCGATGATCCGTCACGCCATCGACATTTTGTTGACACCAGGCGAGCAAGCGGTCTGTTCACACGAAGGTGAACTGGTGCGCCGCGAGTCGGTGGCACCGCCCAAATAATTGCTCTGTGGTGGCTGATTGCCGGATAGCGGCGACGCCTTTATCCAGCCTACGAACCGGCGCGATCTCACAGGCCCGATACGTGCAGCGCCATCGGGCAGCCTATCCAGCGCTGAAGTTACGCGCCAATACCGTTGAGTTTTGCCAGCGCTTCAGGCGGCAGCACGAGGTCCGCACTGGCCATATTTTCCTGTAAATGCTGCTGCGACGACGTACCGGGGATCAGCAGGATATTCGGCGAACGCTGCAACAGCCACGCCAGTGCCACCTGCATCGGCGTTACATTAAGCGACTGCGCCACCTCGTTCAGCTCGCCAGATTGCAACGGCGTGAAACCGCCCAGCGGGAAAAACGGCACGAAGGCAATGCCCTGCGCGTTCAGGCTATCCACCAGCGCATCGTCGTGACGATTTGCCACGTTATACAGATTCTGCACGCAGACAATGGGCGTCATTTTCTGCGCGTCGGCCACCTGCTTCGCCGTAACGTTGCTCAACCCGATATGGCGGATCAGCCCGCGCTCTTTCAGTTTGATCAACGCCTCCAGTGGTGCTTCCAGCGATCCCTCTTCCGGCTCGTGCACGCCAAACATCGAACGCAGGTTGACCACTTCCATAGTATCCAAAGCGAGATGACGCAGGTTATCTTCCACCGCACAGGTCAGCTCTTCGGCGCTGAATGCGGGCAGCCAGTTGGCTTTATCATCACGCCGCGCACCAACTTTGGTGACGATGCATAAGTCGTCCGGATAAGGATGCAGCGCCTGTTTAATCAATTTATTGGTGACATGCGGACCATAAAAATCACTGGTATCGATATGATTCACCCCGGCAGCGATGGCATCGCGCAATACCGCCAGCGCCTTTGCTTCATCCGCTGGCGGACCAAACACGCCAGGGCCAGCCAGTTGCATCGCACCGTAACCCAGACGACCAACCTGACGATCGCCAAGACGATAAGTAAGCGTGGATTGAGACATGAAAAACCTCCTGTGCATTAAGTAATGTTGATCCGTCGGCCCGCGTCGGTAGCGCGATAGATCTGGCGGTGCAGGCGGCGATTGCCGGTATCGGCATCATCTATCTGTTTGAAGAGTGGCTGCGCCCGTCGTTAGAAAATGGCGCACTGACGCCGTTGCTGGAACCCTGGTGGCAATCATTTAGCGGCCCCTGGCTCTATTATAATTCCCGACGTTTAATCCCTGCGCCGTTACAGGCGTTTATCGATTTTATCCGTGCGCAGGGGCAAGCCACGGATATATAACGCAATGATGGGAAGATCTGTCTACACTTGAGAAAACAGAAAAAATCGAGGGTGTCTCATGATCTTCCCGGCCATGCCAGTCAACGAAAACGAGCGGCTTAAATCACTGTACATGATGGACCTTTTGGATAAAAAGGATGATGAACGTTTTGATAGGCTCACCCGCGTGGCGAAGACCACCTTTGATGTCCCCATCGCGGTGATAAGCCTGCTCGATCGCGATCGTCAGTGGTTGCTGTCGCGTAGCGGCATCGATACCCACGAAACACCGCGCAATCTGTCGTTCTGTGCGCACGCAATCCTCGAAGAGGGCGTGTTTATTGTCAAAGATACCCTTGCCGATCCGCGCTTTGCCGAAAACCCGTTTGTCACTGGCGAGCCGTGGGTGCGCTTTTACGCGGGTTGCCCGGTGCGGCTGCCGGACGGCGCAATTGCCGGAACCCTCTGCATCATAGACACTTATCCGCGCCCGTTTTCCAGTGCGGAGATCAACACCCTGCTCGATTTCGGCGCCATTGTGGAAGATGAGTTTCTGATCCTCAGCATGGCAATGACCGATTTGCTGACCGGTATGCCCAACAGCCGTGGCTTTTACCGCTCCGGCGAGAAACGTTTTGCCTGGCTCAAAGAGCATAAAAAAGATCTCACCCTGCTCTATTTCAGCATCGATAGCCTGAAATCGATCAATGAATTGCTGGGGAATAAAGAGGGCGACGAAGTGGTAAAAACCTTCGCCAGCGCTCTGACAAAATGCCTGAAAGATCAGGATATCGCCGCCCGGCTTGGCGGCGGTGAGTTTGCGGTATTGCTGGCGAACACGCCGACTCACAGCGCTGATGCATTTCTCTTCGATCTGCAATCACGGATCGATGCCGTTGACCGTCTTTCCGGCAAGAATTATCACATCAACTACTCACACGGCATTATTGAAAACGGCGGTGATAAGTACACCACGCTGCGCGGCATGCTGGAAGATTGCGATAAGGTGATGTACTCGGAAAAACGCCGTCGTTAATGCAGCGCCGGAACCCCGGCGCTGCTTACAGCGGATCGAACCCGCCGTTGCCTTCCCAGCCAGCCAGCCGCTGGTAAATGGTCTCTACCGCCGCGTTGACCGGCGGCGTCATCGGGTAGTAAAAACCGACGATATCTGGCTGAATGCCGAGAAAAATCACCTCGCCAACATCTTCTTTCAACTGATCGATCAGATAGTTGAGCGGCATATTGTGGGTGGTCATCAGGAACATTTCCGCAATGTCATCGGGATCGACAATGCGGATCTCGCCAGGGTTCAGCCCCATATCGGTAGCATCCACAATCAGCAACCGCGTCGGGCGCAGCTCGCGGATCGCCACAACGTCGTTTTCCGGTGCGCTACCGCCGTCAATCACGCGCCAGTTTCCCTGCGGATTTTCCACACACATCTGCGCCAGTAACGGGCCTGCGCCATCGTCGCCCATCATGCTGTTGCCCACGCACAGCAGTACGTCAGTCACGTAATCTCCTTACCATCAAATAGATAGCACTTTCCTGGTGGATGTCGTGCAACATCGACAGCAGCGCCCTGCTCCAGGCCTGCTGCTGTTCATTCTGCCCGGCCAGCGCCCGGTCAAACGCGTTGGCCAGCATCATTACGTGCGTGCTGTCGATAACAATCTCGCCGTAACGCGGCACGCCTTCCATTTTTCGCCGCGCTTCACTGCCGCTCTCCAGCGTGCCGATCCACGCCAGATAAGCTTCCCACGGGCAGGAAAGCGCCGTTTCCAGGCAGTCGATCACACCAAGATGGTGACCAATCGCCAGAGAGTAATAGACCACCTGCTGCGCCTGCGGCGGCGTGGCATCATTCTCGTCGACAAATTTCCGCCGCAGCTGGCTAAAGGCCACCGTCTCGCTCATCAGATTTTTGCCTCCTGCACCACCTGATTAAGGTGGCTGACAATTTCAGTCAGACGCGGATCGTTCTCCTGCGCTAACCAACGCACCACTTCATGTTCGCCGACGCTGCGCAAACGCAGGTAATCATCGGCGATCTGGCGGCCATAGCGGTAACCCGCGAGGCGACGCGCGGTACGATCCACTTTTACCCGCAGCGGTTGCACCATCGCCGGATGCAGGATTTCTGCCGGTTGATCGTCCTGCTCGCCGGGCAGGCGGGCGTGAATTTTCTGCTCCAGCAGCCCCAGCGCCATGGCAAAACCGTACAGCGTGGCGGCAGGCGTCGGCGGGCAGCCTGGAATATACACATCCACCGGAACGATTTTATCGGTGCCGCCCCAGACACAGTACAGGTCGTGGAAGATACCACCGCTGTTACCGCACGCGCCGTAGGAGATACAGATTTTGGGATCCGGCGCAGATTGCCAGGCGCGCAGCGCCGGTGAACGCATCGCGCGGGTGACGGCGCCGGTAAACAGCAGAATGTCGGCGTGGCGCGGCGAAGGCACGACTTTAATGCCGAAGCGTTCAGCATCGAACAGCGGCGAAAGCGTAGCAAAAATCTCGATTTCACAGCCGTTGCAGCCGCCACAATCCACACGATAAACGTAAGCGGAGCGTTTAATTTTATTCAGCAGTGAGGCTTTCATGCTGGCGATGGATTCCTCCACCGTCATCGGCACCGGAATACCGTCCGCATCACGCGGACCTACTAGCTGGCTCATTAGCTGGCCTCTCTCATATGGCGGGTCAATTCGACGCGGTCGGACGACACCAAGCACTTCTGGCGCTTGCAATCCGGGCAGGTCTCAAAGCTGGCGCGGTGCTGCTCGGCGCGGGTATCACCGTTATGCGCCAGCAACGCAATGGCGTAATCGATCTCTTTCTGCACCGCAAAAGGCCGCGCACACTCGCGACACTGGCACAACTCGTAGCGCGACTGTTGCAGGAAATCGGCTTTGCTCCACACCGCCAGTTCGTACTCCTGAGAGAGCGTAATCGCCGCCGTTGGGCACACTTCTTCGCAGCGGGCGCAGAAAATACAGCGCCCGAGATTAAACTGCCAGGCCAGTTCGCCAGTCGCGAGATCGGTTTCCACCGTTAGCGCATTCGACGGGCAGGCATTGACGCACGCCGCGCAACCAATGCACTGCTGCGGATTATGCTGCGGTTTGCCGCGGAAGTTTTTATCCACCGGCATCGGCGCAAGCGGATACGCGCTGGTGGCCGTCCCGGTTTTGATCACTTTTTTAATAAAGGTAAACATCGCTCGCGTTCTCCCACTATTTCAACGGCGAGTTTTTACGCTCGATCCCGTAACGCTCCAGCTCTTTGTACGGCACGACCTTGCTTTTCTTCTTGCGCACATCCACGACCGTCATGCGGTCGGTGCAGGAGTAGCAAGGATCAAGGCTGCCAATAATCAGCGGCGCATCGGAAACGGTATTGCCGCGCAGCATATAGCGCAGCGTTGGCCAGTTGGCATAGGTAGCTGCACGGCAGCGCCAGCGATAGAGCTTCTGGTTGTCGCCGGTCATACTCCAGTGAATATCATCTCCGCGCGGCGCTTCGGCAAAACCAAGGGCAAAGCGGTGCGGAATATAGGTAAAGCCTTCAACCATCAGCGGGCCACCGGGCAGGTTGTCCAGACCAAAATCGATCATGTTCAGTGCGGTCAGCACTTCGTTGATACGCACTTTCAGGCGGGAAATCACATCGCAGCCCTGTTCGCTGTGCACCGTCATCGGCAACAGGCCGTAACCGGCAAACGGATGATCGGCGCGAGTATCACGGGCGTGACCGCTGGCACGCACCATCGGGCCGACGTTGCTGAAATCGCGGGCGATTTGCGGATCAAGACGACCAATGCCGACGGTGCGCTGCTCTATATTCGGCGTACTCATCAGCACATCGACCAGTTCCATCACATCGCGGCGCATCTGTTGCGCCAGCGTGCGTGTCTGCACCATATCGTCTTTCAGCATGTCGCGGCGAATGCCGCCAATCAGGTTCATACCGTAGGTTTTACGCGCACCAGTGAGGATTTCCGCCATTTTCATCGACGCTTCACGCACGCGGAAAAACTGCATAAACCCGGAATCAAAACCGACAAAGTGGCAAGCCAGACCGAGGTTTAACAGGTGAGAGTGCAGGCGTTCCACTTCCAGCAGAATGGCGCGGATCATCTGCGCGCGTGCAGGCACCACGATGCCCATCGCGTTCTCTACCGAGCTGGTGTAGGCGGTACTGTGGGCAAACCCACAGATGCCGCACACGCGATCCGAGAGAAAAGTGACTTCGTTGTAACCCATGCGGGTTTCCGCAAGTTTCTCCATTCCGCGATGCACATAGAACATACGGTAGTCGGCATCGACAATGTTCTCGCCATCGACAAACAGGCGGAAGTGGCCCGGTTCATCCGATGTAACGTGCAGCGGGCCAATCGGCACCACATTGTTTTTCTTATCGCCGAGTTCGTTGATGAATTCATAGGTTTCCGCATCGGTAGTCGGCGCGGGGCGTTGGCGATAATCCATACTGTCTTTACGCAGCGGATAGAGTTCATCCGGCCAGTCATCCGGCAACACCAGACGGCGCTCATCCGGCAAACCGACTGGCACCAAGCCATACATATCGCGCACTTCACGCTCGCCCCACACGGCCGCAGGGACGCGCGGCGTTACGGACGGATACTCTGGTTTCAGCGCATCGACTTCAACGCGCACCGTTACCCAGCATTTAACGCCCTGCTCCATCGACAGCACGTAGTAAACGGCAAAGTGGCCGTTCAGCTTGCGTTCGTCGTTACCAAACAGCACCGACAGCCAACCGCCGTGCTGATAGTAGAGAAACTCCACCACTTCCGGCAGGTAGTTCACTTTCACGGTAATGGTGATTTGGTCTTTGGTCTGCCACGCTTCATCCAGCACCACGCCGGGAAATTTCTCGTGCAGGGCAGCCAGATAGTGTTGACCGATTTTTTCTTCAGACATGCATAAACTCTCTTAATACGTCGCCAGTAAGGAGACGAACGCTAAAAAGGCAACGCCGAACCCGGCCCAGGTGAAGCGTGACGTGGCAGTAAAACGCAGGCGCGCCATGCTGTTTTCAAACAGGGCAATCACCAGTACGCCGACAATTAATTTCACCACCGCCACCAGCAACGCCAGCAGCAGACCTGCCGCGCTGAAGCTGCTCATCTGCCCCCACGGCAGAAAGACGCCGACAAACATTTGCAGCACCACCAACTGTTTTAAGCTGATGCCCCACTTCAGCAGCGCAAAGCCGCTGCCGCTGTACTCCGACAGCGGCCCTTCCTGCAACTCCTGCTCCGCTTCCGCAAGGTCAAACGGCAGTTTGCCCATCTCGATAAAGGTGGCGAACGCGCAGGCGCAGAGCGACAGAAACAGCGGGATTGAGGCCGCACGCGGCCAGTGGTAAACGGTGTCGGTGATATGACTGATATGGGTGGAACCCGCCACCAGCGCCGCCACCCACAAACCGAGCAGCAAAATCGGTTCGACCAGCACGCCCAGCATCGCTTCACGGCTGGCGCCGATGCCGGTAAACGGGCTACCGGTATCCAGCCCGGCAATGGCAAAGAAGAAGCGGGCAATGGCGAACAGATAGATCAGGGTGATCACATCCCCCAGCAGCGGCAGCGGCGAGTTCACCGTGACCACCGGCAAGGCCGTCGCAATAGTCAGCATCACACCCACCATCACAAACGGCATCAGACGAAACACCCAGCCGGACGCCGCAGGGGCAATACTCTGGCGACCCAGCAATTTGAACAGGTCGCGGTACTCTTGCAGCACACCAGGCCCACGGCGATTGTGCAGCCGGGCACGCGCCACGCGGCTGATACCGGACAGCAGTGGCGCAAAGGCAAACAACGCCAGCGCCTGCAGTAACGCATACAGAAAACTCATCATCAGGCTCCTTGGGAAATCACCACCACCACCAGCACCGCCAGCTCAATCAGCGCCAGCCGACGAAACAGCAGCGGAGCCGCGTCGGTACGCCAGCCGGGCAGAATCAGCGTGGGTTCCAGCCATTTACGCAGCTTCAACACCGGGGCAAATGCGGCTTTTACCGGCATGGCAAAGCCGTGGGCGGTGATCACCATTGAGTCTTCATGGTCATAGCCACAAACCCAGGCACTTCCACGGCTGCGGGATGGCAGACGATCGCCTTTAAACAGCACCATCAACAGCAACGGCAGCATCGGCATGGCAATCAGCAGCAACGTGATCATCGGTTGCGACACCACCGTATCTGCGGTGTGTAGCGGCAGTGGTACGGCGGCATACAGACGCGGCAACAGCCACGGCGCAGCAACACCACCGACCACGCAGCAGAGCGCCAGTGCGGCCACGCTCGCAGTCATCAGCCAGGGGATGGATTGCGGGTTCTCCGCCTGCGGGGTTCGCGGTGCGCCAAGGAAGGTGACGCCATAGACTTTCGCCATACACATCACCGCCAGCGCGCCGGTTATCGCCAGGCCCACCGCCAGCAGCGGCCCTATCAGTTGCAGGACAAAGTGGCCGCTAGCGCTCAGGCTGAAGAAGGATTGATAAATTACCCACTCACCAGCAAAACCATTGAGCGGCGGCAGCGCCGCCATTGCCATCAGCCCAACCAGCATCGCCAGCGAAATCAGCGGCATTTTTTTGCCGATGCCGCCCAGTTTTTCGATATCGCGATAGCCGGTACCAAACCACAGCGCACCCGCGCCAAGAAACAGCGTGCTCTTAAACAGGCTGTGGTTGAAAAGGTGATACAGACCGCCAACCAGCCCCAGCGCCATCAGCGCCGGTTGCTGCAATGCCAGCCCGGTTACGCCCGCGCCAAGGCCGAGCAAAATGATGCCGATGTTTTCCAGCGTGTGATAAGCCAGCAGGCGCTGAATATTGTGCTCCATCAGCGCATACAAACCGCCGACAAAGGCAGTGATCATGCCGAATACCAGCAGCACAACGCCCCACCAAAGCGGCGGCTGGCCGCCCAGCAAGGAGAAACTGAGAATGCCGAACAGCCCGACTTTCATCACCACGGTAGAAAAGAGCGCGGCGGCTGGCGCTTGCGCGCTGGCGTGCGCCTGCGGTGTCCAGGCGTGCAGCGGAATAATCCCCGCCAGCAGACCAAAGCCAATCACCCCCAGCAGCCAGATGCCACTGCTCAGAGGTTGTCCGCTAAGCTGCACAAAATCGAGCGTGTGATAACGCTGCCGGATAAACCAGCAGGCCAGCACCAGCAGCACAGTGCCAAGACGCCCCATGGCGAACCACAGTTTGCCAGAGGCGCTGCAACCGGTAAGAAACACCGCGCTCAGCGCCATGATTTCGCTCATGACTACCAGCTCACCCAGATTCGCAGCACAGACGGCGCACAGCGCGGCGGCCAGCAGTAAATTGATCAATAACCCGTTGGCTTTCACCGCGTCATGGCGGTGCCAGTGGATGTTATAGAGGCTAATAAGCAGTCCGCAGAGACCGAAAGTGATCACCCATACGGCACGCAGCGGCGTGACCAGCAACGGGTACTGCAACAGCGTCAGGCTGCCGGAAACGGCATCTGCGCCCAGCAGCGATAACAACCCGGCTGCGGTCGCCATGGCACTGCCGATTGCACCGCCAAGACCGGCCAGCCAGCCGCTGAGAATTTTCGCCCGCGTAAAAAGGTACGCCAGCGCAGCAGCGCAGGTAAACACCGCCACCGCTCCGTTGAGCAACGAGAGGATCGTCATTTTGCACTCCGCTTAAGCTGGGTAAACAGCGACAAATCGCTGTAGTCCGTATTCAGGGTCTGCTCGCGTTTGCGACGGCTGGCGCGGGCAATGTCGAGGTTATTGACCAGATGCAGCGCCTTGGTCGGGCACATCCGCACGCAGGCCGGGCCTTGTTCATCGAAATGGCAGAGATCGCACTTCACGGCGATAGCCCGCACGCCGGGTACCCAATCCAGCAGCGTACTGACGCGCGCTGGCGCAGGCGGCGCGGCAGGTGCGAGCGGCGAGTTAACGTTGGCCGGAATGTCCAGCGGGCGGCTACCGGCAAATTCGATAGCGCCAAACGGGCAGGCAATCGCGCACAATTTGCAGCTTACGCACAGGCTTTCATTTAACTGCACCGCGCCATCGACGCGATTAATGGCGTTTACCGGACACACGCCCGCACAGGGCGCGTCTTCGCAGTGGTGGCACTGCTGCGGCGCGGATTCATGTTCATTACGCATCACGCGCAGCCGCGGCATCGACTGCAAGCCATACGCGCGATGCGTCTCCGCACAGGCCGCCTCGCAGGTGTGGCAGCCGATACAGAGCGCCGGATCGGCAATTACAAAACGGTTCACCAGCTAATCCTCAGGTGATTCACCCAGTCCGGGCGGTCATTTTTGACGAAATCAGTCGCACGACGTGTCACTTCGACACATCTCGACACCCAAACTCAGGCCAACACAGACGCGTGCGCGCTGCTGGCAAGAAGAGAGAGGTTGATGGGGGTATCGTTTTCCAGCGCCGCGTACAGGCTGTCGTAAACCGTGGCGATTTTTTCCAGATAGTGCTCCAGCACTTTTTCGCGATCGTGAGTGCTGATAACGCCGTCCACTTTTCCGTCGCTGGTGAGTTTCGCCTTCGAAATCAATCGCTTATCCCGTCCATCTTTATTGGCAATCGCGTATTCGATGGTATGGCCGTTAAAGCCACCGGTCAGAGAGACGGTAACCGAAAAGTGGTCGAACAACTCAAAACAGAGCTGCTGCTCCGGCGCACAACCTATGGCATGGTGCAGGCGCGCTTTTGACAGCGTAATCCCCTGAACCAGCGCGTTACAGTAACTGCGCCACTCCTCCTGCAGGAGATGGTGTCGCCCGGCAATGTAATCTGCCTTTTCGCTAATTTCCCAAATCGTCATGTCTGCTTACCTGATTAATTGAAACAACGGCGGTAAAGCATCATCCATGCCAAAATTTAAGCAATTGATTATTAAGTGAATAAATAAAAAGATCCACTCACTTCGACGTGTCATCTCGACAGGTTCGACATCGTCACGGTGTCAAAATCACTGATGGCACTCTTATTGCATTAACGCGGCAACTCATAAGGAGGGATTATGCATGAGATCACTTTGTGCCAGCGGGCGCTGGAAATCATTGAACAACAGGCCACAGCGAACGGCGCGCGTCGGGTAACTGGCGTCTGGTTAAAAGTGGGCGCATTTTCCTGTGTCGAAACCGAAGCTTTAACGTTTTGTTTTGATCTGGTGTGCCGTGGCAGCCTGGCGGAAGGTTGTACACTGCACGTCGAACAACAGCAAGCGGAGTGCTGGTGCGAGTCTTGTCGGCAGTACGTCACGCTGCTCACCCAGCGAGTTCGCCGCTGCCCACAATGCCACAGCGACCAGTTGCAGATCGTTGCCGACGATGGAATGCAAATTCAGCGCCTGGAAATTGAGGAGTAAACAATGTGTACAACATGTGGTTGTCAGGACGGTAATCTTTATATCGAGGGGGACGAACATAACCCGCACTCTGCGTTTCGCAGCGCACCGTTCGCCCCTGCTGCGCGCCCTGCGCTAACTATCACCCGCGTCAATACCCGTGAGTTCACCCCAACCCAATCGGGTAGCGGCGATTTGCATTACGGTCATGGGGAAGCTGGTACCCACGCGCCGGGAATGAGCCAGCGCCGGATGCTGGAAGTAGAAATCGACGTACTGGATAAAAATAACCAGATCGCCGCCCGTAACCGCGCCCGCTTTGCCGCCCGCCAGCAACTGGTGCTGAACCTGGTCTCCAGTCCTGGCTCCGGCAAAACCACCCTGCTCACAGAAACCTTGCAGCGCCTGAATGCGTGCGTACCCTGCGCGGTTATCGAAGGGGATCAGCAAACCGTCAATGACGCCGCGCGTATTCGCGCTACCGGCACACCGGCGATTCAGGTGAACACTGGCAAGGGGTGTCACCTGGATGCGCAGATGATTGCCGATGCTGCGCCGCGTCTGCCGCTCGACGATCGCGGCATTCTGTTTATTGAAAACGTCGGTAACCTGGTATGCCCGGCGGGCTTCGATCTGGGCGAACGCCATAAAGTGGCGGTGTTGTCGGTAACCGAGGGGGAAGACAAGCCGCTGAAATATCCGCATATGTTCGCCGCCGCCTCGCTGATGCTGCTGAATAAAGTGGATCTGCTGCCGTATCTCAATTTCGATGTCGAGCGCTGCATCGCTTATGCCCGTGAAGTGAACCCACAGATTGAGATCCTGCTGGTTTCCGCCACCAAAGGCGACGGGATGGACGCCTGGCTTGACTGGCTGGAGACACAACGATGTGTATAGGCGTACCGGGGCAAATTTGCGCCATTGACGGCCTGCAAGCCAAAGTGGATGTCTGCGGCATTCAGCGCGATGTCGATTTAACCCTGGTCGGCAGCCACGATGAACACGGCCAACCGCGTCTCGGCCAGTGGGTGCTGGTGCATGTCGGTTTTGCCATGAGCGTGATTAACGAAGCCGAAGCGCTTGATACTCTGGCGGCGCTGCAAAATATGTTCGATGTCGAGCCGGATGTCGGTGCGCTGCTCTACGGCGAGGAGAAATAATGCGTTTTGTCGACGAATATCGCGCCCCGGAACAAGTGATGCAGCTTATTGCCCATCTGCGCGACCGGGCGTCTCATCTTAGCTATACTGCCGCGCGTCCGCTGCGCATTATGGAAGTGTGCGGCGGCCACACACACGCCATTTTCAAATTCGGCCTCGATCAACTGCTGCCGGAAAACATCGAGTTTATCCACGGGCCGGGCTGCCCGGTGTGCGTGTTACCGATGGGGCGCATCGATACCTGCGTGGAGATTGCCAGCCATCCGGACGTGATCTTCTGCACTTTCGGCGACGCCATTCGCGTACCGGGGAAAAAGGGGTCGCTATTACAGGCAAAAGCGCGTGGTGCCGATGTGCGCATCGTCTATTCCCCGATGGATGCGCTGGCGCTGGCGGAAAAAAATCCGCAGCGCAAAGTGGTGTTTTTCGGTCTCGGTTTCGAAACCACTATGCCCGCTACGGCCATTACGCTTCAGCAGGCCAAAACCCGCAACATCAACAACTTCTGGTTTTTCTGCCAGCACATTACGCTGCTCCCAACGCTACGCAGCCTGCTGGAACAGCCGGACAACGGCATTGATGCCTTTCTTGCGCCCGGCCATGTCAGCATGGTGATCGGTACCGACGCGTACACCTTTATTGCCGAAGAATTTCGTCGCCCGCTGGTGGTTGCCGGGTTTGAACCGCTGGATCTGTTGCAGGGCGTGGTGATGCTGGTGGAACAGAAAATCGCCGCGCAAAGCCGGGTGGAAAATCAGTACCGCCGCGTCGTGCCGGATGAAGGCAACCGGCTGGCACAGGCTGCGATTGCCGATGTGTTTGCCGTCAGCGGTGACAGCGAGTGGCGCGGGCTGGGGGTGATCGGCGAATCCGGCGTACATTTGACGCAGGCTTATCAGCAGTTCGATGCGGAAGCGCACTTTCGCCCGGCGGTGCAGCAGGTGTATGACGATCCGCGCGCCCGCTGCGGCGATGTGCTGACCGGCCGCTGCAAACCGCACCAGTGCCCGCTGTTTGGCAACACCTGTAATCCGCAAAGCGCCTTTGGCGCGCTGATGGTCTCCTCAGAAGGAGCCTGCGCGGCCTGGTATCAGTATCGCGCTCAGGAGTGTGAAGTATGAATGAAGTCCAACTCGCCCACGGCAGCGGCGGCCAGGCGATGCAGCAGCTTATCAGCCAGCTCTTTATGGAGGCGTTTGCTAACCCGTGGCTGGCCGAGCAGGAAGATCAGGCGCGGCTGGATCTGGCCGCGCTGGCCGCCAGCGGTGACAGGCTGGCGTTCTCCACCGACAGCTATGTGATCGATCCGCTGTTCTTTCCCGGCGGCAATATTGGCAAGCTTGCAGTGTGCGGCACCGCCAACGACATCGCCGTCAGCGGCGCAACTCCGCGCTACCTCTCCTGCGGATTTATCCTTGAAGAAGGCCTGCCGATGGCGACGCTGAAAACCGTCGTCGACAGCATGGCCGCCACCGCCCGCGCGGCTGATATTGCGATTGTGACTGGTGATACCAAAGTGGTGCAGCGCGGCGCGGCAGATAAGCTTTTTATCAATACCGCCGGGATTGGCGCGATTCCGCGTTCGATTCACTGGGCGGCGCAGTCGCTGCAACCGGGAGACGTACTGCTGGCAAGCGGCACGCTGGGCGATCATGGCGCAACGATCCTTAATTTGCGTGAAGGGTTGGGGCTGGATGGGGAGTTGTCCAGCGATTGTGCCGTGCTGACGCCGTTAATCGCCACCCTGCACGATCTTCCCGGCGTGAAAGCGCTGCGCGATGCGACGCGCGGCGGCGTTAATGCAGTGGTACATGAGTTTGCCGCTGCCTGTGGCTTCGGTATCGAACTCAACGAAGCCACGTTACCGGTGAAACCGGCGGTGCGCGGAGTCTGCGAGTTACTGGGGCTGGAAGCGCTGAATTTTGCCAACGAAGGCAAACTGGTGATTGCTGTACAGCGCGAGGTCGCAGAGCAGGCGCTGTCACGTTTGCGCGCTCACCCGCTTGGCGCAGAGGCGGCAATGATTGGCGAAGTGGTTGAACGTCAGGGCGTACGCCTGGCGGGGCTGTACGGCGTTAAACGCCTGTTAGATTTACCCCACGCGGAACCATTGCCGCGTATTTGCTAATTTTTTTGTTTTTATTTTTTCACACCTGCGAGTGTGTTCCTGGATGAGCAATATGTCGTATACACCGATGAGCGATCTCGGACAACAGGGGTTGTTCGACATCACCCGTGTTTTGTTACAACAGCCGGATATGGCGTCACTCAGCGAAACGCTGGCCCGGCTGACCCGCCAGGCGGCACTCGCGGATAGCGCGGCGATTGTACTGTGGCATGCAGACAGCCACAGCGCCAGCCGCTACGCCGTCAATGCCCCTGCAAACAATGCAACTTATGAGGATCATTTACTGCTGGCGGGTGGGCCGGTCAGACACATTCTTTCCCACCCGCAGGCGCTCTATTGCAGCGCGACCACTTTTACGGAAACCTGGCCCGCGCTGACGCAGAACCGGCTCTATCCGCCGTTTGCGCACTACTGCCTACTGCCGCTGGCGGCGGAGGGACAAATTTTCGGCGGCTGCGAATTTTTTCGCCGCGACGGGCAACCGTGGAGCGATAAAGAGAGCGAACGCTTGCACACCCTGGCGCAAATCGTCGCCGTGGTCACCGAGCAACTCCAGAGCAGGGACAACCAGACGCCGGATTACCAGTCATTGTGCCAGGAGCGGGACGATTTTCGCATTCTGGTGGCCATCACCAATGCGGTACTCTCGCGGCTGCATATGGACGAGCTGGTCAGCGAGGTGGCGAAAGAGATCCACTACTATTTCGGCATCGACGCCATCAGTCTGGTGCTACGCGGTAGCCGCAAAGGCAAGCTGACTATCTATTCGACGCATTACAAAGATGAACTGAATCCGAAGCATGAGATTCAGGAAGCCGACGAAGAAGGCACGCTGACCGAACGGGTGTTCCGCAGTAAAGAGATGCTGCTGCTGAATCTGCATGAGCGCGACAAACTCGCGCCCTACGAGCGGATGCTGTTTGAAACCTGGGGTAATCAGATCCAGACGCTGTGCCTGCTGCCGCTGATGTCCGGCAAAAATCTGCTTGGCGTGCTGAAACTGGCGCAGTGCCAGAAAGAGGTGTTTACCCAGGCGAATCTCAAGCTGCTGCGCCAGATTGCCGAACGCATCGCCATCGCCGTGGATAACGCACTGGCTTACCAGGAAATTCATCGACTGAAAGAGCGACTGGTGGATGAAAACCTGGCGCTGACTGAGCAGCTAAATAATGTCGATAACGAGTTTGGCGAGATCATCGGCCGCAGCCAGGCGATGTTCAGCGTGTTGAAACAGGTTGAGATGGTGGCGCAAAGCAACAGCACTGTGCTGATCCTCGGCGAAACCGGCACCGGCAAGGAACTGATTGCCCGCGCGATCCATAACCTCAGCGATCGCAATAGCCGACGAATGGTGAAGATGAACTGCGCTGCCATGCCTGCCGGGCTGCTGGAAAGCGATCTCTTTGGCCATGAGCGCGGCGCGTTTACCGGTGCCAGCACCCAGCGGATTGGCCGCTTCGAGCTGGCGGATAAAAGCTCGCTGTTTCTCGATGAAGTGGGCGATATGCCGCTGGAGCTGCAACCGAAGCTGCTGCGTGTGTTGCAGGAGCAGGAGTTCGAGCGGCTCGGCAGTAATAAGCTTATCCAGACCGATGTGCGGCTGATCGCCGCCACCAACCGCGATCTGAAACAGATGGTCGCCGATCGCGAGTTCCGTAGCGATCTTTACTACCGGCTCAATGTCTTCCCGATATATCTGCCGCCGTTGCGCGAACGGCCGGAAGACATTCCGCTGCTGGTGAAAGCCTTTACCTTCAAGATTGCCCGCAAAATGGGCCGTTGCATCGACAGCATTCCGGCGGAAACGTTACGCGTGCTGAGTTCCATGGAGTGGCCGGGCAATGTGCGCGAGCTGGAGAACGTCATCGAACGAGCGGTGCTGCTGACGCACGGCAATGTGTTGCAACTTTCGCTGCCGGAAATCACCATTCCGTCGCTGCTCGCTGCGGAGCCCGCTGAAGTGGCTCGCGAAGGCGAAGATGAGTACCAGCTGATTGTTCGCGTACTGCGCGAAACCAACGGTGTGGTCGCCGGGCCAAAAGGCGCAGCGCAGCGGCTCGGGCTTAAACGCACCACTCTGCTTTCGCGCATGAAACGTTTAGGTATCAATAAAGACGCACTATGTTAAGCTGAAAAAACATTCAACATATCCATACATAATGGAGGCCTTATGGCAGTTTCAGCGCGAAATCAGTTAGTAGGCAAGGTCAGTGCAACCTCTCACGGTGCCGTGAATGATGAAGTGGAACTCACCCTCGACGGCGGCGCAAAGCTGGTGGCGATTGTCACCAGCAGCAGTCAGGCGGCGCTGGGGCTGACGCCAGGCAAAGAGGCTATCGCGCTGATCAAAGCGCCGTGGGTGACGCTGGCAACTGAAGATTGCGGGCTGAAGTTCTCCGCCCGTAATCAGTTCGCCGGGAAAGTCACTTCGGTGACTGAAGGCGCGGTCAACGCCACGGTGCATGTGCAGACCGATGCCGGGTTTGGGCTGGTGGCAGTTGTTACCAATGAAAGTCTGCAAGATTTGCAACTGGACAGTGGTAAACGCGTTATTGCGCTGATTAAGGCTTCGGCGATTTTGATCGCTACACGCGTCTGAGTGCTTTTGGAATATTGTGGAATTATGCCGTTCACCGGAAGAATGGCATTTTTGGAAGTATCGTGGAAAGGTTCCGTTCACCAGAACAACGGTGTTTTGGGAATATCGTGGGATAGTTCCGTTCACCAGAACAACGGTGTTTTGGGAATATCGTGGGATGGTTCCGTTCACCAGACGTTCAGGAGTTCCTTTAAGCCGTTATGCAGTGAACGGGAAAAGGGGAGCTACCGCGCTCCCCTTTTCAATCCCCGCGGCCCCGCGGGAAATCGGTGCTTCGCACTACGCTCATCTCCCGAGTGCCCGACGGCGGTCGGCTCAACTCGACGTCGTGTCTCGGTTCGCCTCTGGCCGCCATCCGTGGCGTCCAGACCTTGTCGTTCACTCTTCGATTCGCCGATTTCAGCGGGGACTCAACCCCATCGCTTCAGCACCTGTGTTCATAGCGAAAATAGTGTCGCTGCCGGAAATGCCCGGTGGCGTGAATGCTTACTGGGCTTGCCTGGCTCGCAGGTACTCTGAATTTGAATGCTTTTATGCACTAATTTTGCGAAGCTGCTCCCGGGAATGGTAATCCCTTCATTAAGTTAGCTATAATCCCTTGCCGCCTGTATGTGTTAGTCCTATGTTCTCTCCGCGCCTGCAAAATCAGGCGTCGGGTTTAGCATCCTGATTAACCTTATCGGCGATATTTTACTATCGAGCGTTCTGTCTCATCTCAATGGTGGGCTGAGCGGGGGCACCGCAAGGTGCGCCGGTTTCCGATAAGGCCGGTAATGCTAACTCCGTTCAGTCCGCCACCAGTGAAATTAGCATTTCCGGTGGTGGTATTTTTATCACTTATCGGAGGCTGCCTTATGGCTACAATCCCAACCCTGACTCACGCCTTATTTACCTCGCCGTTCAGCCACAGCACGGATTTCATCGAGCTTGCGGATAACTGCGAGCGTTTTGCCGAAGCGTTGGCGGAATGCGACGATCCACAACAGAAAATGGCGCTCTGCGGCAGGCTTTCTGCCTGTCTTACCCTGCTGCAACCTACGCTTCTCGATCCTGTTCCGGAACATTTAAAAGCCTGTCTGACCGTTGAGCATTTTCCTGGTCGTTTCCCGCAATTTGAGCCAGAAGCCGACCAACTGTGTGGCTACTGTCAGACGCTAACACAACTACTGATGAGCGGCACACTCGCGCCTGAACCCGAAAGCATCGTGCGGGATTTGCTGTATAGGTTGGTCGATTTTTTTGCCGATACGATGAAAGCACCACGCTGGTTAAAACAGGGAGACACGATTATCGAACTCTGAAATGGTACCCTCTTCTCCCCTTCTTTCTGTTCTTACAGCAATACCTGTTTATGTATGAATAAAAAGGCTGAAGCGATGGGGTTGAGTCCCCGCTGAAATCGGCGAACCGGAGGGCAGATGACAAGGGCTGGACGCCACGGATGGCGGCCAGAGGCGAACCGAGCCATGGACGGCGAGTTGAGCCGACCGCTGGCAGATGACCGGGAGGGGAGCGCAGTGCAAAGCACCGATTTCCCGCGGGGCCGCGGGGATTGAAAAGGGGAGCGCGGTAGCTCCCCTTTTCCCGTTCACGGGAGATAAAGTGTAAGTGTTTGCCTGTCTTCTGGTGAACGGAACCCTTCCACGATATTCCAAAAATGCAGTTCTTCAATATACGCCTACCAGGATTGGTTCTAAGTGGGGCCGGATAATTATTCTACCAGGCCCACTGTGAAATTCTTCAGGCAAAAATAAATATCCTCCGGCATAGCCGGAGGATATTTATTCCCCATCAACATTTTTCCGCATACAGGTGTACTCGCCTCGCGCAGTGAATTTCTTTCCTGCACTTCCCCTGGCGCAAATTTCCCGCCCGCTAATTCCTCAAACTGTGAAGATAAACATAGCACCAGGTCAACCATAGACAATTTTAGTAAGTAGAGAAATATCCTCCGCCAGAAGCGTGCCGTATACTTGTTTTGGACTCAGAAAATAGTCCTCCCGCTTCGCGGGGCTGCCATTGCAGGAAGAGCTAATGCAACCTGCATCCGATCTGGCCTACAGAGAATCGCATTTTGAGGGACGCATGATGGAAAAAAAACGTATTTATCTGTTTTGTTCAGCGGGCATGTCAACGTCGCTGCTGGTGTCAAAGATGCGTGCGCAGGCGGAAAAATATGAAGTACCGGTCATTATTGAAGCATTTTCTGAATCTCTGGCCGCGGAAAAAGGGCCACAGGCGGATGTTGTATTGCTCGGCCCGCAAATTGCGTGGAAGTTAGCGGACATTCAACAGTTGCTGCCAAATAAACCAGTCGAAGTGATTGACTCGCTGCTGTACGGCAAAGTCGATGGTCTGGGCGTGCTGAAAGCAGCCGTCGCCGCCATTAAACAAGCCACCAATAGTTAAACTCTCTTATTACTGAGTTCTTTCCTCACACTGCGCCGCAATAACTTGTTGTGGTATTTAAGGGTATTTATCTATGAGTAATGCGATTGATTCACTTGAAAAGATACTTCTTCCTTTTGCGGTTAAATTAGGCAAACAGCCTCACGTTAATGCAATTAAAAATGGCTTTATTCGCTTAATGCCATTAACGCTCGCGGGTGCGATGTTTGTATTAATTAATAACGTATTCTTAAGTTTTGGCGAAGGATCCTTTTTCTATTCGTTAGGCATCCGCCTGGATGCGTCCACCATTGATACGCTCAACGGTTTAAAAGGCATTGGTGGCAATGTCTATAACGGCACGCTGGGCATTATGTCGTTAATGGTGCCGTTCTTTATTGGTATGGCGCTGGCGGAAGAACGCAAAGTCGATGCGCTGGCCGCCGGGTTATTATCCATTGCCGCGTTTATGACCGTTACGCCTTATAGCGTCGGCGAAGCTTATGCCGTTGGTGCAAACTGGTTAGGCGGGGCGAATATTATTTCCGGGATGATTATTGGTCTGGTTGTTGCCGAATTGTTTGCTTTTATTGTGCGCCGCAACTGGGTGATAACCTTGCCGGAGAGCGTGCCCGCTTCGGTGGCTCGTTCATTTTCCGCGCTGATCCCCGGCTTTATTATTCTGTCGCTGATGGGCATTGTCGCCTGGGCGCTGACGCATCTCGGCACCAACTTCCACCAACTGATTATGGATACCATCTCTACGCCGTTGGCGTCACTCGGCAGCATTGTCGGCTGGGTGTACGTGTTGTTTGTGCCATTGCTGTGGTTCTTTGGTATTCACGGTTCGCTGGCGCTGACCGCACTGGACAGCGGCATTATGACGCCATGGGCGCTGGAAAATATCGCCGTTTATCAGCAGTACGGCTCCGTCGATGCGGCGCTGGCCGCAGGCAAAACGTTCCACGTCTGGGCCAAGCCGATGCTGGATTCGTACATTTTTCTGGGCGGCAGCGGCGCGACGCTAGGGCTGATTATTGCCATCTTCTTAGCCTCCCGGCGAGCGGACTACCGCCAGGTGGCGAAACTGGCGCTACCTTCCGGCCTGTTCCAGATTAACGAACCGATTCTGTTCGGCCTGCCGATTATCATGAACCCAGTGATGTTTATCCCGTTTATTCTGGTGCAGCCGATCCTCGCCGCCATCACCCTGCTGGCCTATTACAGCGGCATTATTCCCCCTATCACCAACATCGCACCGTGGACGATGCCAACCGGGCTGGGTGCTTTCTTCAATACCAACGGCAGTATCGCCGCGCTACTGCTCGCACTCTTCAATTTAGTGATTGCCACGCTGGTGTACCTGCCTTTTGTGGTGGTCGCCAACAAAGCGCAGAACGTGATTGATCAGCAAGAGAGCGAAGAAGATATCGCCGCAGCGCTGAAGTTCTGAAGCCAGGCGGTGGCTTGAGGAAAGTGCGCTTATCCTTAAGGCACCGCCCGATGTAAAATGCGTAAGGAGTTATCAATGCAGCCACAGATCAACACGCAGGGAATTAAAACGGTTCACGAGCAACAGATCTTCAACGGTAAAAATTTCCACGTGTTTATCTACAACAAAACGGAGAGCGCGAGTGGGCTACATCAGCATGATTACTATGAATTTACGCTGGTTCTCACCGGTCGTTACTATCAGGTGATCAACGGGAAACGTGTGCTGCTGGAGCGCGGCGATTTTGTGTTTATCCCGCTCGGCTCGCATCACCAGAGTTTTTACGCGTTCGGCGCGACGCGCATTCTGAATGTCGGCATCAGCAAGCGGTTCTTTGAACAGCACTATCTGACGCTGCTGCCCTTCTGCTTTGTCGCTTCGCAGGCCTATCGCACCAGCAATGCCTTTATGACCTATGTCGAAACGGTTATCGCCTCGCTGAATTTCCGCGAAAACGGGCTGGATGAATTTATCGAAGCCGTCACCTTCTACGTGATTAACCGGCTGCGCCACTACCGTGAAGAGCCGGTTATTGATGACGTTCCGCAGTGGCTGAAAACCACCGTCGAAACGATGCATGATAAAACGCAGTTTGGCGAAAATGCGCTGAAAAATATGATCCAGTTGGCCAGCAAATCCCAGGAGTATCTGAACCGCGCCACCCGCCGCTATTACCGCAAAACGCCGATGCAAATTATTAATGAAATCCGCATCGATTTTGCGAAAAAGCAGTTGGAAATGACCAACTATTCGGTGACAGATATTGCCTGGGAGGCTGGCTACAGCAGCCCCAGCTTATTTATTAAAACCTTTAAGAAAATGACATCATTTACGCCCAATAACTATCGCAAGCGATTAACGGAAATCAATCAGTAACGGTGACGAGCGCTTTTCATTGCCCGCCGTCATTTATGACCGAATTCAAGGGAGAATTTATGAGCCAGAAATTAAAAGTCGTCACCATTGGCGGCGGGAGTAGCTACACCCCGGAATTACTGGAAGGTTTTATTAAGCGCTACCATGAATTACCGGTGTCTGAATTATGGCTGGTCGATGTTGAAGAGGGGCAAGAGAAGCTGGATATTATTTTTGATCTCTGCCAGCGCATGGTGGAAAAAGCGGGAGTACCGCTGAAAGTCTATAAAACGCTGAACCGCCGGGAAGCGTTGCAGGACGCGGATTTTGTCACCACGCAGCTTCGCGTCGGCCAATTGAAAGCGCGCGAACTCGATGAGCGCATTCCGCTCAGCCACGGTTATCTGGGGCAGGAGACCAACGGCGCGGGCGGTTTGTTTAAAGGGCTGCGCACCATTCCGGTGATCTTCGACATTATTAAAGATGTGGAAGCGATTTGTCCGAACGCGTGGGTTATCAATTTCACCAACCCGGCAGGAATGGTCACCGAAGCCGTTTATCGCCATACCGGTTTTAAACGTTTTATTGGCGTATGCAATATCCCCATCGGTATGAAAATGTTTATCCGCGATGTGTTGGGCCTTACCGACAGCGACGTGCTGGCGATCGATCTGTTTGGCCTTAACCATATGGTGTTTATCAAAGATGTGCTGGTCAACGGCACGTCGCGCTTTGCCGAACTGCTCGACGGCGTCGCTTCCGGCAGGCTGAAAGCCTCGACGGTGAAAAACATTTTCGACCTGCCGTTTAGCGAAGGGTTAATCCGCGCACTCAATCTGCTGCCCTGCTCTTACCTGCTCTACTACTTCAAGCAGAAAGAGATGCTGGCGATTGAGATGGGTGAATATTACAAAGGCGGCGTACGGGCGCAGGTGGTGCAGCAGGTTGAGAAGCAACTGTTTGAGCTCTATAAAGATCCGACCCTCAAAGAGAAGCCGAAGGAGCTGGAGCAGCGCGGCGGCGCGTATTACTCCGATGCCGCCTGTGAAGTGATCAACGCCATCTATAACGATAAGCAGGCCGAACATTATGTGAACATCCCGCATCACGGGCACATAAAAAATATCCCGCCGGAGTGGGCGGTCGAGATGACCTGCACTCTCGGGCGAAACGGCGCAACGCCCCATCCACGCGTGACGCAATTTGACGAAAAAGTGCTTGGGCTGATTTATACCATTAAAGGTTTCGAAGTGGCAGCCAGCAAGGCGGCGCTGAGCGGTGAGTTTAACGATGTGCTGCTGGCGCTCAATCTCAGCCCGCTGGTACATTCGGATCGCGATGCGGAACAACTGGCGCGTGAAATGCTGCGGGCGCATGAAAAGTGGCTACCCAATTTTGCAGAGTGCATCGGCAAACTGAAAGCTTCACAGCATTAAGGGACGACTATGGAACGCTTATTGATTGTTAACGCGGATGATTTTGGTCTCAGCAAAGGGCAAAACTACGGCATTGTCGAAAGCTTTCGTCACGGCGTAGTGACATCCGCGACTGCGCTGGTCAACGGCGCGGCGATTGAGCATGCGGCGCAGCTGAGCCGTGAATTGCCCACTCTTGCGGTAGGCATGCACTTTGTACTGACGCTGGGACAGCCTTTGACGCCAATGCCCGGCCTTGCCCGGCAGGGTGAATTGGGGAAATGGATCTGGCCGATGGCCGAAGCCGATACGCTACCGTGCGCAGAAATCGCCGAAGAACTTGAAAGCCAGTACCAGCGTTTTGTCGCGCTTTTTGGCCGTGAACCGACGCATCTGGACAGCCATCATCATGTGCATATGATCCCGCAGATCTTGCCGATTGTGGCACAGTTTGCCGCCGCGCGCGGGCTGCCGCTGCGCCTCGATCGCCCGGCGCTATTACCCGACAGCGATTTGCCGGCTGGGCTTCGCAGTACAGCGGGTTTCAGCAGCGGCTTTTATGGCGAGGCGATTTCTGACGCGCTCTTTTTGCGGGAGCTGGACGCCTCGGCAGCACGCGGAGAGGATTCGCTGGAGATGATGTGCCACCCGGCGTTTGTCGATAACATCATCCGCCAGAGCAGTTATTGCTTCCCGCGGTTAACCGAACTGGAGGTGCTGACCTCGCTGTCGCTGAAATACGCCATTGCCGAACGCGGCTACCGGCTCGGCAACTTCCGCGATCTGACATAACGCCCTTGCGGCGCGCACTGCGCCGCATTTTCTCGCGCATTGAGGGAGCTGTTTGCCGACCCCACGGCATGCAAACGTATCCGTCTGTAAGCAAATATCCTTTATATCTTCACTTTTCCTCGTATATTTTTTCGCCTTCGTTTTGCTATTCTCCAGAATGAGAATGAACGTTCATTACTGAGGTTTGCAAATGGCATTGAAAAGAATAATGGTGGCCGTGCTGGCATGTCTGATTGTCGCCTGCGACCAAAAACCGGAAACAAATGCAGGTGCGATGGCGGAGCAGGTTGGCGTGGTCACGCTGAAGGCCGAGCCGGTAACGCTATTCAGTGACCTGACAGGGCGCGTCACTGGCACCATGGTTTCTGATGTTCGCCCGCAAGTCGAAGGCATCATCAAGAAACGGTTATTTAAAGAAGGAGATGATGTTGTCGCGGGCCAGGTGCTATACGAGATTGACCCGGCAACGTACCAGGCAAGCTACGATGAAGCCGTCGCTCAGTTGCAGAATGCCGTGGCGATTGTTAACAGCAGCAAACTGAAAGCCGAGCGTTACGCCGCGCTGGTGAAAGAGAATGGCGTATCGCGTCAGGATGCGGACGACGCTATGGCAACCTACAAACAAAATGTGGCTTCCGTCGCCCAGTATCGCGCCGCCGTGGAGAGCGCCAAAATCAACCTCGGTTACACCAAAGTCAGAGCGCCGATTTCCGGCCGCATCGGTATTTCCTCGGTTACGCCTGGCGCGCTGGTCACCGCCAGCCAGACCACGGCACTGGCAACCATCCGTACCCTTGATCCGATTTACGTCGATTTGACGCAATCGAGCACGCAACTGCTGAAACTGAAAAAACAGCAGTTGCAGAACAGCGATAACACGGTTCCCGTTACCGTGACGCTGGAAGACGGCAGCCAGTATCAGCATCCCGGTAAACTCGAGCTGACCGAAGTCTCTGTTGATGAGTCCACCGGCAGCGTGACGCTGCGCGCCGTCTTCCCGAACCCGGAACACGATTTGCTGCCGGGTATGTTTGTGCGCGCCACCGTCAGTAACGGCGTGCGCAGCGAAGCGATCCTTGCGCCGCAGCAAGGGATCACGCGCGATGCCAAAGGCAACGGCACTGCGTTGGTGGTGAATAAAGAGAATAAAGTGGAAAGCCGTGAGGTGATTACCGACCGGGTGATCGGCAATAAATGGCTGATCACCAACGGGCTACAGAGCGGCGACCGGTTAATTACCGAAGGCACCAGCAAAGTGCAGGCGGGCATGACAGTGAAAGCGGTGGAAGTCGGCGCGACCGAATCCAGTGATGGAAACGGAGGGAAGTAACCATGCTGTCTCAGTTTTTCATCCGTCGCCCGGTCTTTGCCTGGGTTATCTCGATTGTCATTATGCTGCTTGGCATTATTAGCATTAATAACCTGCCGATTGCGCAGTACCCCGATGTTGCGCCGCCGCAGGTCAGGATCTCCGCCACCTATACCGGTGCGTCTGCGGAAACACTGGAAAGCAGCGTAACTCAGGTGATTGAACAGCAGCTGACTGGTCTGGACGGCATGCTCTATTTCTCCTCCTCCAGTACCGCGTCCACGGGACAGGTCACAATCACCGTCACCTTCCAGCAAGGTACCGACCCGGATATTGCGCAGGTGCAGGTACAGAACAAAGTCCAGCAGGCGGAAAGCCGCTTACCGGATGCGGTCACCTCGCAAGGCGTGACCGTGGAGAAAGCGCAAAGTGACTTCCTGCTGGTGATGGCGTTGTATGACAAGACCAACAAAAGTACCTCTTCGGATGTCTCTGACTACCTGGTCAGCAACATGGAGGATGTGCTGGCGCGTGTTAATGGCGTGGGCCGCGTGCAGGTGTTTGGTTCGGAATATGCCATGCGTATCTGGATGGACCCGAACAAGCTGGCCGCTTACTCGCTGATGCCTTCCGATGTGGAAAGCGCGCTGGAAAACCAGAACACCCAGGTGTCATCCGGGCAGTTAGGGGCGCAACCGGCCAGCGGCGAGCAGCAACTGGTCGCCACCGTGCGTTCGCGTTCGCGTCTGCAAACGCCGGAACAGTTCCGCAATATTGTGGTGAAAACCAAAACCGATGGTTCCGTTGTCCGCTTAAGCGATGTCGCCCGGGTTGAAATGGGCAGCGAAGATTACAGTGCCAACGTGCTGGCCAACGGTCACCCGGCAGCGGGTATCGCCATTCAGCTGGCCTCCGGCGCGAATGCCTTATCCACCGCTGAACGGGTTAAAAACACCGTCAATGAGTTCCGCAGTTCCATGCCTGCCGGCTATGCCATTGACTACCCGCTCGACAGCACCGACTTCGTCAAGATTTCCATTGAGGAAGTGGTGAAAACCCTCGCAGAGGCGATCGCCCTTGTGGTGGTGGTGATGTTCCTGTTCCTGCAAAACCTGCGCACCACCTTGATCCCGGCGATTGCCGTACCGGTGGTTCTGCTGGGAACCTTCGGCGTGCTGGCGGCCTTCGGCTACTCCATCAACACCTTAACGATGTTCGGGATAGTGCTCGCCATCGGCTTGTTGGTTGATGATGCCATCGTGGTGGTGGAAAACGTCGAGCGCGTGATGCGGGTGGAAGGGCTACCGCCGCGGCAAGCGACAGAAAAATCGATGAAGGAGATCACGGCGGCGCTGATCGGTATTGCCATGGTGCTCTCCGCCGTGTTCCTGCCGATGACCTTCTTCAGCGGTTCCACGGGGGTGATTTACCGCCAGTTCTCTATCACCATCGTCTCGTCAATGGTGCTGTCGGTGATCATCGCTTTAACGCTCACCCCTGCCCTTTGCGCCACACTGCTTAAACCGCACAATCATGAAAATGCTGGCAAAGGTTTTTTCGGCTGGTTCAACCGCAGTTACGAGAAATTACAGGAGCGTTACCACCAGCGCGTGGCGAAAGTCCTGCATGGCCCGGGCCGTTATCTGGCGTTGTACAGCGTGCTGTTAATCGGCTGCGCAGTGATGTATATGCGTCTGCCGACTGGCTTCCTGCCGACCGAAGACCAGGGTTACATCATGGTGCAGTACACACTGGCACCCGGCGCGACGGAAAACCGCACCCTCGAAGTGCGTAAACAGATCCAAAACTACTTCCAGACCAAAGAGAAAGATAACGTCAACGTCAGCATGCTGGTCGATGGCTTCAGCTTTGCGGGTAGTGGGCAGAACGCCGGGGTGGGCTTTATCTCGCTCAAAAGCTGGGACCTGCGTAAAGGTGCAGAGAACAGCGCCGATGCGATCGCGCAGCGGGCAATGATGAACCTATCTTCGATCCGCGATGCGCAGATCTTCGTGCTGACGCCGCCGTCGGTAAGCGGCCTGGGCCAGTCGAACGGTTTCACCTTTGAGTTGCAGGCGCGCGGCGGCACCGACCGCGATACACTGCTGAAACTGCGTAACCAGTTGCTGGCCGAAGCGGCGAAGGATCCGACGCTCTCCAGCGTGCGTCCGAACTCACTGCCGGACTTACCGCAAGTGCAGGTCGATGTGGATGACGTGAAAGCGCAGTCGCTGGGTGTCTCCATCAGCGATGTCAACAGTACTCTCAGTTCGGCTATTGGCGGAACGTATGTGAATGACTTCTCGGATCGTGGAAGGGTGAAAAAAGTCTACATCCAGGGAGATTCAGCCTTCCGCAGCAAACCGGAGGATATCGATAGCTGGTTCGTTCGCGGCACCGACAGCGATGGCAACAGCACCATGGTGCCGTTCTCGTCGTTTGCTTCTGCGCACTGGATTTATGGCGCGGATGCGCTCTCCCGCTATAACGGCCTCTCTTCCTATGAGATTCAGGGGCAGGCCTCGCCCGGCAGCAGTTCCGGGGAAGCAATGAACACCATGGAGAAACTGGCAAAAGCCCTGCCTGGCGGAACCACTACCTATGCGTGGAGCGACCTCTCCTACCAGGAACGCCTGGCCGGGAATCAGGCGATGTCGCTGTATGGCATTTCGCTGATTGTCGTCTTCCTCTGCCTGGCGGCGCTGTATGAAAGCTGGTCAGTGCCCTTCTCAGTCATGATGGTGGTTCCGCTCGGTGTATTTGGTTCCCTGTTAGCCATCACGCTGCGTGGGCTGGAGAACGATGTCTACTTCCAGGTAGCTCTACTGACCATCATCGGCCTGTCGGCGAAGAACGCGATCCTGATCGTGGAATTCGCGGAGGAAAACTACCGCCGAGGCGAAAACCTGGTGGCGGCGGCGATTCACGCGGCCACTACGCGTTTACGCCCGATCATCATGACATCGCTGGCGTTCACCGCGGGTGTTCTGCCGCTGGCTATCTCAACCGGGGCTGGCGCTAACAGCCGAATCGCCATCGGGACGGGGATTATCGGGGGGACAATCGCCGCCACCTTGTTGGCCATTTTCCTTGTTCCTCTGTTCTTCGTGCTGGTCAGACGCGTATTCCCTTCCGTGCCGGAGGAGTACAAAGCAGTGCGCGAAACGACAGAAAAATCAGGAGAATAAGATGTCAACAAGACTTTTGGCAGCATGTGTACCGTTTCTGTTAGCGGGGTGTATTTCGCTGGATCCCCACTATGACAGGCCAACTGCGCCGGTCAGCGGCCAACTTCCTGCCGGGGAGGCCTATGCCTCCCTGACAGGCACCCAGGGGAATAGCTATCGCGATATAGACTGGCAGCAGTACATTCTTGATGCCCGCCTGCGGCAGGTGGTGGCGATGGCGCTCGACAGTAGCCGCGACCTGCGGGAAGCGGTCGCCAGCGTGAAATCCGCGCGGGCGCAGTATGGCGAAGAGCGTTCGAATCTCTTCCCGACCATTAATGCCGGGCTGAGCGGTACCCGTTCCCGCTCGCTCAGCAGCAGCGGCACCGGGAATCAGACCGCCCTGACTTCCAGCTATGAAGGCGATGCCAGCACCAGTTCCTTTGAGCTGGATCTGTTTGGCAAAAACCAGAGCCTGACGCGCGAGCAGTATGAAACCTGGCTGGGTACTGTCGAAGGGGCGCGCAGTACGCGCCTGACGGTGCTCTACAACACGGTGGATTACTGGCTAACGCTGGCGGCGGATAAAAGCAATCTGGCGATTGCCAAAGAGACAGCCGAAAGTGCGCGGCAATCGATGGAAGTCACCCAGACGCAGCTTCGTCACGGCACTGCATCAATGGTGGATGTCTCTTCCGCCGCCACGACGTACCATTCGGCGCTCGCCGATGTGGCGAAATACCAGACCAGCGTGGCGCAGGATAAAAACGCCCTCGATCTGGTGGTTGGGCGGGCCGTGCCGGATAACCTGATCCCGGAAAACATCGATGCGGTGGCGAATGCGTTCGAAGAGATCCCGGCTGGCATCTCTTCCGACGTGCTGCTTAATCGTCCGGACGTGCTGGAAGCCGAGCATAATCTGAAATCGGCCAATGCCAGCATTGGCGCGGCGCGGGCGAATTTTTTCCCGAGCATCTCGCTGACCGCCAGCGGCGGCGCGGCAAGCAGCGATCTGTCGTCGCTGTTTAAACACGGCGCCGGGGTGTGGTCATTCTCGCCAAGTATTTCGCTGCCCATATTTACCGGCGGCTATAACATTTCTCAGTTGAACTACACCAAAGCGCAGAAGGAGTACTACGTAGCGGCCTATGAGAAATCAGTGCAGACGGCCTTCCAGGAAGTGGCCGATGCGCTAGCGCGTCGCGGTACGATTAACGATCAACTCACCGCGCAGAAAAATAATACCAAAGCGTCCGAAGAGTATTACCGGCTAGCGGATCTGCGCTACCGCAATGGCGTGGACACCTGGTTGAACGCACTTGATGCCCAGCGCACGTTATACACGGCCAGAACCTCGCTGGTCAGCGTGCAGCAAGAGTATTACACAAATCTGATTACGCTGTATAAAGTAATGGGCGGCGGTACTGCGCTGAAGGAAAAAACGGCGGAACTGCAACAGTAAAAGCCTCCCCCGCCAGGCTAAACTGTCGGGGGCATTTTCTTAACCGGAGCAAGAAGATGGATCAGGGGATGAATCAACAACGCAACTGCACGCGCAAGCAGCAGATCATTGAAGCGGCAAAGGAGTGTTTCAGCGAGCACGGCTTTCATGGCTGCAGTATGGCCGAGTTATTCAGCCGCTCGGGTTATGGCGCAGGCCAACTTTATCGTGATTTTCACAGTAAAGAGGCGCTGATTAATGAAGTGGTAAAAAGTGTCGCAGCCCAATGGCGAGCGTTTTTATTTCGCCAACTACGGTCTGATACGACGCTGAGCGATCTTCTTAATATTGACTCCGCTTTCTGGTCCGGCTGGAGTCAGCGCGAACACTCGCTATTGCTGGAAAGTTATTCGGAAGCAGCAAGAAATGAACAGGTGAGAAAAATATTAACTGATGAAGAAGAACAGACCATTAATTATCTGGCCGGAAACAGCGAGATCCTGAATAGCGAAACGCAGCAACCGTTTAGCCGGGCGCAAATTCGCCTTTTGCTGACTATAATCGATGGCTTTATTTGTCGGGTGGTTTACGATCAGCAACTCAATGAAAATGAGCTGCTGCGTCTTAATACGCTGATTTTTGGTAGCCAGCCGATCGCCTGAAAGAAACGGATTTATTTCACATGCACCAACGTATCTACAATTGCATTAATCATCTGACGTAATTCGTCATCGACGGCATAGCCTTTTCTGCCGCACTGCACTATGACACCATCCAGCAGCAGTGTGGTGACATAATGTCGGGTACGAATAATCGACTCATCCATCGCCGGATGTTGCTGTTTTTCACGCCGAACAATATCATCCTGTAAGGCGTTGTGCGTCTCCGCCACCAGCTTTTTGTAACGCGTGTTGCGGGTCGCAGCGGAGGCGATATCCATCAACATAAAGATATTGTCCTGCAAATCAGCAAAAAAATCCGACGTCTGGAATATATCCAGCGGCTGATTCTCATCATGCTGGGGTTTGTCATCCATGTGACTTTTCATATTATGAACAATATTTTTCACCAGTGCTTCAATGATGCTGTCTTTATTTTCAAAATAGCGATAGATAAGCCCGGCGCTGACATTAGCACAGGCTGCGATATTTTTAATAGAGGCATTATGAAAGCCTTTCTCTATCATGCAGGCTCTGGCGGCGCGGAGTATAAGATCGTGACGATTCATTGTCTGGCTCCGAAAATAAACACCATCATATAATGAAATGCTAATAACGCCAAGCCAGCGCAAAACAAAGCGATGAAATTACGGCAGTCATCACGAAAATAACCGGAGGCGGGAAATGAATTAACGCAACGTGCTCCGTGTCATTATTCAAAATCAGCGTGCCGTTTAAACATACTGTTGCTGGATTCGCCAAGCTGCACCATCAGTTCAAGAATAATCGCGTCACAGGTAATGAAACAGAGCTGCTCGAAAGCGGACCCCATCGGCTGGGAAAACGCGCCTTCAGCGCGCGCATTCTCCGTCTTTGCCGTGCCCGGCAAAACCAGTACGCAGGTTGCCAGGCGGCCAATGGAAGAGTCGGCATTCAGGGTGATCAGCGCCACATCCACCCCGCTTTCCAGCGCTTTTTGCGCCAGGCTTTTCAGGCTAGTGGTTTCGCCGCTGCCGGAACCGATAATCAATAAATCCCCCGGTTTACTGTGCGGCGAAGAAATTTCCCCCACCACGCTGACGGAAAAACCAAGGTGCAAAAGCCGGTTGGCGAAACCACGGATAGCAATGCCGCTCCGCCCGGCGCCCTGCAAAAAAATATGGCCCGCTTTTCTGATATGCGCGATAAGCTGACCGGCTTGCGCGTTATCAATGCTCTGCGCGTTTTGCGCCAGTTCATTTAAAATACTGCGGATGTTTTGCTGCACGCCCATTGTCTTGCCTCCTGAAGCCGATGCAATACCTTACCACGACACAAGAGCATACCGGGATCTGCGCAGAAGATAAGCAGTAGAGCGTAAATCTTTCACTACCGTGATACCGTCGCGGTTATCTTTCTGCCCTCGCAAAAATATCATTTGCAGTTATTACACTCAAAATTCCTGACAACCTCCTTGTCTAAGAATAAATACCATGAAATATATAAAAACAGCGGTGAAACAACCTGTAATATATGCTTTACCCGGAGCCTTATTCCTTTGTATGCAACCCAGCCTTGTTCATGCTGCGGATGCGCTTCCGCGCCGGTTAAACCGCGAGCTTTGCCTTCAGCCAGAAGCGCATTTATCAGCCGCCGACCAATTTCCTGCCGCTGCCAAGTAGTTTTCTTTTTGTCTCTATTCTGTGCGAGTACTCTTTATTAAGAAAAATTAATATCTAAGATTAAGGGAAATTAATATTAAATTAAGACGACATTAAGAAATATTAAGCTTAAGCAATCAAAAATTAATATTTATTAAACGGAACTATGTTTTTGTTGGCTTTTTTGTATAAATTCATTGAAACAATAAATCACCTGGCATTATCATTTATTATGTCGATAGCGTCTGTGTGCGTCAGGGCATACAGGCTAACCGAGGAGCTAAGAATGTCTGTAAACAGTATTGGAAGCAATTTAGCAAACATACACTACCAGGCAGATAGTGCGCGTGAAAAAAGTGAATCAAAATCCCTTCCGGATAATGATCGTGATTCTGACGACGCAGTAAAATCAGTAACTAAGGTGAGTACCCCGTCAGTCAATTCCAGCGGAAGTGTTGTCGGCAGCGTTGTGAATGTTAAAGTTTGATTTTTAGCAAAGCCTGCAGACTAAATGTGGGCTTAATCTTTATCATGTTACTGCATGATTTTTATATAATGCGATGCGATGTTATTTACCTTAAACACCAATCATTATCATATCCATTTGGCGTTAAATTATTTCATGTTAAGAGTGACTTAAACTCTTTTTATTGACTGTTTTTTTTGTTAGTGTAATACCTCATTTTTTATTTTCTAATTAATGGTGAAAATTGTGAAAATAACTGTACCAGTGTTGATCGCTCTGAGTTCTGTGTTTTTTGTGAACGGGAATGCGATGGCAAACTCACCCACAGTAAAAGATTCAATGAAGTTAATGAGTAAAAGTTATCGAGCAGTGATGAAAGACACAAACATTGATTCTTTTAAAAAGGATTTGTCTTCCTTTAAACAGTCGGCTCAGGAGGCTCAACGCACTTCTGTTACGGGAAGTGATAAAGCCACATTTGATTCTGGAATGAAACAGTTGTTAGATGAAGTAAATGTGGTTGAGGCAACAGCAGAGCAGAAGGGACTTGCACCAGCACAGCAGGAAGCAAAGAAATTACGTGATATTATGGGGCAGTTCCATACTAAACTGGGTGTTTGATTTATAGTGAGAGGCGGTTCTGCCTCTCACTTCATATTATTTACTTTTCTTATATCCTGATATCATGGTGCGTACCAGATTTTCTTTCGTCAGATAGCTGATAGCCAATACTGCAGTTATATGAATACCTGCACCCAGCATCGTTAAATTAGCAAAAAAGCTGTGAATGTCTCCCCAGGGAACAATATCGGTGGCACTGGCAATAGCTGCCTGCCAGCCATCAATACTGTCTGATATGCTTGCAAGCCAGCCAGTCACTCCGGTGATAAGTAATCCGGCGAGCAGGCATACAATCATTACCGCACCTGCGGGGTTATGCCCTTCGTAGTATGGGTGTTCTCCACTAAGTAATTTTTTGGTGTACTCTTTGAATTCTGTATAGGATGGGATAAAGGAAGAAAATCGTGCATTTTTACTACCAATCACTCCCCATATCAGCCGTACAAGCACAAAGCAGATAATAATGTACCCGGCATAAATATGAAGTGTACTGCCTCTCTGGAATAGCTGTCCTCTGTCAGATAACAAATAGTTGCAGAAAAATAGAATAACAACCGTCCAGTGAAAAACTCTTATAAAGAGATCCCAAACCTTGATTTGCTTGTTGTGCATATTCATCGTAACTCCTGTTTGTTTTTCCTTTTTACTATGATTGACCTGTAAAGCTTAGTTTATCCTTAGGAAAAGTGTTTTTTTATCATTTCTTAGAAAAATCAGCGCATTGCAAAGTAACCCTGCCAAAAACCTCTGCCAGAGATCAGGCTTCAGATATTTATGTTTCCATACGAAATTTTTTCAATATATTGTTATTTAAGAAAAATGCAACGGGTAGAACGGCTACAGCTGCAATGATGGCGATGAGTATCTGGGGAAAAGTGGGGGGTGAAAACCCGAACAGAGTTGCAATCCATGGGATTTCTATAATTGCAGATAGCATGGCTAATGTTCCTGCACAAATCCATAGGGTGATGGCGGGAACATGAAGAAAAAGAGTTCTCCATTTTGCATTTTCATCACGGCAGGCGAAAATTAAAAGAAGGTTGGTAATAACAAGAGCAATAAATGCCAGCGTTCTTGCCTGCTCGATAGTATCACCGGCGGAAAGACTTAAGTAATACAGCAGGAACACTGCTATTGTGACAACGCCACCAAGAAGCAGGCTCTGTATAATATTGTAACCCGAGATCAGTTTTTCTCTCGCCGGGCGTGGTTTGTCCATCATTAGTGACGTTCCCCCTCGCTCTGCTTCAAATACAACAGAACAGGCAGGGTCAATAACCAGCTCCAGGAATGCGATATGGACAGGGGCAAGTAATAAGGGGTGTCCGAATAAAACAGGAACAATGGATAAACCAATAATGGGTATATGGACTGCCAGAGTGTAAACCATTGCTTGTCTGAGATTTGAGTAGATCCGTCTTCCCAGATGTATAGCATCAATGATAGAAGTAAAACTGTCTTCCAGTAGTACAAGCGAAGCAGCTTCTCTTGCCACATCGGTACCTCGTTTACCCATAGCAATGCCTATATGGGCCGCTTTTAATGCTGGTGCATCGTTCACACCATCTCCGGTCATTGCCACAACTTCACCCTGAGCTTTTAGCGCTTCAACAATTGACAATTTCTGTTGAGGAGTGACCCGGGCAAAGACGTTCACTGAAGAATGATTTTCCCATGTCCCGGGTAATAAGAGATCTGCACCCGTGATTATCACTTCAGAATCAATTCCAGCCTGTGCAGCGATTGAGCCAGCGGTGCCGGGATGATCTCCTGTAATCATGACGACCCTAATCCCGGCCTGGTGACATTGGGCAATTGCGGCGAAAATTTCTGGGCGCAGCGGGTCTATGAATCCGATCAAACCAACACATTCAAAATTAAAATCCTGCTGCCGCTCAGGCCAGGGCTGTGAGGCATCATGTGTTGCCCGAGCCACGCCCAGTACCCGTAAGCCTTTTTTAGTCAGTTGTTCTGTTTTGCTAAGGAGGGCGATGCGTTTGTCATCAGGAAGGCGACACAGTGATGCGATTGCTTCAGGTGCCCCTTTGGCGGCAACACAATCCTGTGTCGCGTCGTCAGATCGCCATACATGGGTCATGGCAAACAGGGCTGGTGATAATTCATATTCTTTGACCAGAGACCATGTTGGGTGTAAGTATTCGCCGCTGTTGAGAAAAGTGGCTGCAATTTTATGAACAGCTTTCTCCATAGGATCATGAGGTGATATTTCGCAGGCGAGAACCGAATATTCAAGGGTCTGATAAAATTTGTCTGGCAGGGATTGGCTGTCATTTTCCCCCACAAACATAAGATCCTGCTCTGTGGCCAGAGCTGAAACAATCATGTTGTTCTGTGTCAACGTGCCAGTCTTGTCAACACAAAGAATGGTTGTTTCCCCCAGTGTCTCTATCGCATTGAGGTGTCGGGTTAATACCCCATGAGCGGCAATACGTCTGGCTCCCATAGCCAGAAATATAATCATGATAACCGGGAATTCCTGCGGCAGTATTCCCATCGCCAGTGTTATACCGGCAAGCAGAGCATTCTGCCAGCCACTGTTTAAAATCCAGTATCCCCCTGAAAGAAGGGCGCAAAGAGTTACTCCGATATAAGCCAGACGGCGAGTCAGACGCCCAATTTCATCCTGAAGAGGCGATTTTTTGGTAATAATATTCTGTAGCGATTTGCCAATACGCCCCAGTTCAGTGTTGTTACCAACAGCGGTAACTTGTATTAATCCCTGCCCTCTGACTACCATGGTTCCGGCAAAAAGTCGGGCCGGTAAATATTTGGAAACAGCCTCTGACTCACCGGTCAGCATTGATTCATCGGTTGCCAGCTCATGCGCCTGCAGGAGTAAACCATCAGCCGGTATCCGCTCCCCTTCAGATATAATGACAAGATCATCACGAACCACATCTTTGCCAGGAACAGAGGAGATCTTGCTATCGCGAATGACCAGCGCTCGTGGGTTGGACAGATCTTTTAGCACCTCCAGCGCCTTCTCGGTTCTGCGCTCCTGAAGAATAGTTACAGACATAATGATCACAACAAAACCCAAGAGGATTATTGCTTCATGAGGATCACCCATTGCCAGATAGATTGCGCCTGCGCCAATAAGCAGCATAAACATTGGTTCACGACAGACATCGCGGGCAATCACCCAAAATGTCCGGCGTTGGCTTACATTCAGCTCATTCAGTCCTTCTTCCTGCTGACGATGTTTTACCTCTGACATCGTCAGTCCTTGAGGCAGCTCTTTATCCATCTTTCTGAACCTCTGCTCAATGTCTGCTTATTGAGTCGTTATCTCGCCATCATAAATATGATGAATTATTGCCTGTGCTTTCCAATTATACATCAATAAATGTAGCCACATTTATGCTGAGTGGACGAAATATGCAACCCATTATTATTTGCAAACGCACTCCCTAATAATATTCTTTATTAACTCTGACGAGTATCATTGTATGGGTCTATGTGTGTCATTACATTTAATACATTATATTTCTCTAACACTGACTTTCTGGCATTAACAGCTATATCATGGCCTTCCCTAACAGAAAGATCACCATTAACTTCCAAATGAACGTCAACAATAACTGAATCAGCCATTTTTCTTGTTTTCAAATTATGTAGGCCAAGAACGCCATTAGTTTCCAGTAAGGTTTGCCTTATTTTCTCTTCGGTTTCAGCATCAGCGGATCTGTCCATCAGGTCATGCAGAGCATCCGCTAAGAATGAATATCCCATCTTAGTAATAATAAGACCAACAATTAATGCTGCGATCGGGTCAAGAAGTTTGAATCCTGAAATATTCCCAATGATGCCTAAGGCCACAACGAGCGAGGATGCTGCGTCTGAGCGAGCATGCCATGCATTCGCTATCAGCATGCTTGATTTTACGCGAGTTGCTACGGATAACATGTAGCGAAAAAGCAACTCTTTAAACGCAATGGCAAGTAAGGCAATCCAGAGGGCAGAGATATGAACCTGTGGAATGCTATCCGGAGCATGGATTTTATTGGCTGATGACCATAACATTCCAATACCAACCACCATCAAAAGAGCACCAAGTATCAATGATGCTCCATTTTCATATCTGTGGTGTCCATAATGATGATCTTCGTCTGGTTCTTTCTTGCTTTTTTGATTTGCGATCAATACGACAAAATCTGCAATCAAATCTGATAGTGAATGGATACCATCAGCAATCAACCCCTGCGAGCCGGAAAAAATACCTGTAACAACCTGAACCAATGTCAACAGGCAGTTAACGACGACACTAACCCAGGTGCTTTTCCTCGCAGCCTGAAAACGTTCATGCGAGTCATTATCATGTTCATCATTAACATCAATGAAATTATTATCTGCCATTTATGGCTCCTGCTGATCGTAGCTAAAAATATTCACATCTTATACAAGATATTTATCATGGACAGGGCAATTAAATACTTTTTATTAAAGATGAGCAAGTTTTGACTATGATTATTTTTTCTTGTTCAACTTAGCCATTGCTATATTACGGGGCATTCATTTTATTATTTTTAACGAAAGAATTGTCAGACTCTAATTTATGCCCCGCACCTCATTGCCGCTGGCTACGCCTGAGGCGCAGAACCAAAGCTGAGCGGTTGATTTCATGCATGATGCTCAGATTTGTAGTCGCTGTTTTCGAACATTTGACGTTATTGATGACAACTTTAATCGTGAGGCGCTGTCGATCGAGCCAGACCTGAACCTGCTGGCCCAGCGAGTGGTCAGAACACTTGACAGGATCGCAGCAAACCGGGGATATCCGGCCAGGTAAACCGACGCAGAATGCTCTCTTTGAACGCTTTAACCGAACATACTGTACTGAAATACTCGATTTTTACCTGTTCAGGACACTGAATGAAGTGCAGGTAGTAATGGAAAAATGATGGTCGGGATATAACTGCGGACGTCCACATGAATCGCTGAATAATCTGACACCGGAAGAATATCGAATGAAGCACCATTTGGCCGGGATCTCAAAAATACATAGAACTAAAACGGGTATGCTTACTGCACCTCACCCTATACGGGTTATATGCAACACCGTCTTAGTATAAAATTCGCACAACTACGTGCGCCATATACATTTTCGGTGCTTAATGCTGCAGAGCAAACTTTATGCTTAAGGTTATATACAAGAAAGTACACTTTTTGTAATGCATATAAACATGCATTTTAAATGAACTTAATTTTTAACAACATAGCCAACAAGGAATTTCGAGTTATTTTTTTACTTTCTTTTCTTCTGTGTTCCAATCCTTCTTGAACTCATTAATTTAACGTGTCTGTAGAAAGAAAAGAATATTATAACTAGTAAGAAAATTATCATCAATACATAGATCAGAAGCATGTTGCACCTACTCTAAAATAAATCAAAAATAAAATCCAGGTGAAGTTAAAGCAAGTGCATGGAATTTGTCAATAGACCTTATTAATTTAGGAGTTACCTCGCTTCATATACAGCAATACATTGAGGAAAATCTCAAAGTTCAATGAGTTGCTATAAAAAACATAATTTATACATAATTGTATATGACATTTGAAAAAACACATCTCTTTATTTATATTTTTAATATTGCTGCCGTTAATTAACTTATCTAAATTATTACTACTACTGAGCAAATGTGATGCTAAAAGACATAAATGTTATTATTAAAAACTACAATTGTAAATATTTTGAAACAGGTATCCATACCCTCATTGATACAATCTATAATAAATTTAAACTGCAAAGTGAGTATATTGACAAAGTTCATGGCTTTAATGTCATTTTCACACAGGGACATTTTAATCCTTTTCGAATTAGAAACAAAAATGTAATCATAATGCCAGTGACCGTTGATATTCAAACAGTAGAAATTTTATTCAGGAACTTACGTAAAGGGAGTCCGATCGATTTAAAAGAAGTATCACTGAGCAACTGCGAGAGGAAAATTTTAGTTCTTTTCATTCTTGGAAAAAAAGATGGCGAAATTTCTTCCACCCTTTCTATTAACATAAAAACAGTTTCATCACACAAAACCAACATTAAAAATAAAATATCAGCAAACACACGCATTGATTTATTTTATGCTTTTAATGAATTTTTTGATCATTAGTAATGATGTATTTGAAAAATGATATGAGTCGGTAACTAATGTTGTTGTAGCAACCCCGGCGAAGACATTGTGCTGCCTTCGCCGAATCATAGCTGGGCTACACGGATGGGCTTCCGCTGGCATGACGATATGGCGTATGGACAACTTACTGAATGGGGGTACGAATACATCAACATGATGCCGGGATTAGTATGTATGCCCCGCCGGGCGATCCATAGTATCCGTGACGGTCAACGATTATGTGTTGATGGTGTCACTTGCTTGTTGCAGTATTGTAACAATGCGTGATGTTATACCATTTCTATATTGTATCCTTCACATTCTATACTAACAAAAATCAACCTTGCCGAAAGTTCCAAATTGAAAATCATTAAATTGAGATGAGTAGAAGCATTGAAGATATTTTATATATTCAAACTTGATATTAAAGTGTGAAAAAAATAACATTTCATTTAATGAAATATTGATTTAAATCATTTTTAGCATATATTATGCATTTTTAGCTATCATACCTATAAATTAATAAAGTAAGATGTTACAAAACATCAAATATACAAGCTGAATCGTATCTCAGCTGAGACAGCTTTGTTCTTTAAGTACATCCTTTGATTGACAGGTGTTTGATTAGGTTTGAATTTTAAATAAATTTTATGTTCAAGCATGGATGGTGCTTATGTTACCTTGCGAACTAAGTTATAAATTAAACCAGCATATGAATAGGGAATTCCGCTGTGCGGGTACTTGTATCGCAAGAAGTTCCTGGCTTTTAGATACAGATCATGATGATATTGCATATTTTTTCCGCGTACTGGCACAATCCTCAATCACGAGAACTATTAAGTTTTATAATTTTCTGAGTAAGTGTCAGGAAATACCTTTTATCAATCCCGACATATCAGTTACTGATAAGAATGAATTATCTTTGCCAGTTATTATTAATGAACTATTATTAGATTTTCAGATACGAAATGAGAATATCTCAGCGATAGAAAAAATTGCTGCAAAGAGATCAAATATTAAAACGAGTTTGTTTATAGCTAACATAAGAGTACTTTATCGCGATGAGGCACAATTATTGCTATCAACTATTGAAACTCATAGGCTAAAAGAAAATACAGTCATTATGTAACGCCCACAAAGATAAGATGTCGAGCGCTATTTATATTCGCTCAACGGCTAATGATAAGCATCTATTCTCAGCACCTAAGTTTTACTCTGTGCAATACCTATGCCCATCCCTGATGGTACGCAAAAATTCGGCAAACTTAAATGATGAACAAAATGCCTGCTTATCAATGAGTACCCATGGAATTTCTCAAGTAAAAGCACGTTTAAAATATTATATTTAAAAAATACTGACAGGTATTTAAAGCAAACACCTGTCATAGGAATTTTAAATTTTCAAAAAAGAGTTTCGCTAATTTTTATTTCTTCAACATTGATAATATCCGACATATTGAATCCAGACATATCATTACTAAACTCTTTACTCCGCATATAGTTCTGATTCAACGAGTTGATATCACAATCATCAGGAAATGTAACAACTGCTATTACCTGATTCTCTTGTTCATCACCACCTATGTATACATTATTAACGAATATTCCAAACTTCGGTAAACTTACCATATGCTTTGGCCAGCAATCCCGGAAATATTTTGTCGCACTTTCTTTATTTCTTAACGTATAAATTCTTAATTGTTTCATCAGACTTCCCCTTATGGATTGAGCAAAGCATGGGATACTTAACGAGCATACAAAAGAAGACAGGATTATTTTATACAAAAAAACACATTTTACTCTTGTGACCTGTTCGCTATCGATTAAAGCTGATTGATTTCACAAAAACCTCTTGTAAGCATCCCGCTTAACCGTGTAAGTATCCCGGTAAAACGAACCATTCACTTTTAGAGATCTTCCGACATACTGATTATGTCCCTTGAGGAGATCGCCATGCGTAAAGTCCGATTCACTGGGCACCAGATTATCGCCGTATTGAAGCCCGTTGAGGCCTGACATACCACGTACCAACCTACATTACTAGCTGGCCATGAATGACTATCGATATGGTCAGTTATGAACTGTCAGTTCAACGGAGCGATGCAGCGCTATCCTTAAACAAGGGGACAGTCTGGACTGAATATTAATCTATTGGCTTCACTATTGTAGGCGACTTTGCTGATTCGTTGATTACTGCGGCAGCCAACTTACCTTTATATGGCTGATTTGGTAAATGTCATTGCATATTTCAGGCAGGCGAAAAATACTTCTCAGGCATAATAATAGAAGGAGCGCATAAAGATGCCCTCCTTCATTTATACAATGATTCAGTCCTCAAAGATAATATCCAAGTTACGAACAACTTACTCGACCGCAGCACCTTCTTTACCAAAGCAGAATTTCACATGTTTAGATGTATCTGGCGTAGTATTTTCATCCAGCCAGTCATCCCAGCTTTTGACAAATTTTGCAGCTAATTTAACTGCCGCATCACGAGTCCATAAAGCTGACGAAAAAGTCAATTCCAGGACTTTAACATCGACCTGGGTTTTGTATTTATCTTTAGGCGCACCTTTGCCGCTACTGTGGCTGCGCTCCATCAGCATATAAGTTTGCTCAAGCTGAACGACAATATCATCATTCGCTGACTGAATGGAGTTCTGTACAAAGAGAGTATCAGTATTTGTAGTGTTGACTCGACTGGTACATGCCATCGCCAGATTGACAATACTATTTTTCACTTTTTCTCTGCTTGCTTCGGTTATACCGGCGTAAAGATCCGCTACCTTGTTGATAAGAGAATCATAATTCTCCTCTTCGTAATTAACGGTTGGATGTTCAGACTGCGTAATGCGAAAATATGGAACACGCAAGATTTGCTCAACAAAATCCATAAACCCTTGTGCGTTTTTATTGTTATCCGGATCCAGCGGATTCCATGTTGTACGCGTCTTTGCCAGCCCAAGAATGCTGGTCACCGCATTGCCCGGATTGCTTGCAAGAATGTCGATAATTTTATCCTTTTCCTGGTTTTTAATCGCCAGATCCAGGATTTTACCAACGTCTGACTGATGGGAAGCCTGATCCCCAGTTGCGATTGTGTTCTGACCGGAAACACTGCTGTCTCCAGATTTTTCCACTTTGAACAGTGCGTGGGCCTTTAACAGAGGACCATGAAGAGGTGCGGCACTTTTGTTATCAACCCAATCATGGAATTTTGAAAGCAGGTCTTGATTCTGAGTAGTAGCCATTTCAGTAATCCTGATAATGAATGTGATAATATATTCGCCCTCATCCAATAAACACCGTGGATGAGTTATTAATGGTAGTTAAAAAGACAAAAAAAACCACAATAAAAGTACCATTTTATTAAATACCCTTTCATTTCAATTAATTCCCTTGTTTTATAATTATGATATTTTATATAAAAAACATCATGTATAAAATATTATTTTGCAATCCTTGATTTTCAAATAGATAGTCAAATCGCCATAGTAAACAAAAACCTGAATAAGCAAAAATATAATCTCAAGACGAACTGATCATAATATTTCAGGGGGAATATATACATTAAAACATTTCCCCAGGAAAATCTTCTTGAAATCACAAAACTCGTTAAATCAACGCATTTCTGCAACAACACTGTTGCTAACATAACCCGGTACGAATCATGCCTACGTCAATCGACTCTTAACCAATCTCTGAACAAATACCCTCCCCAGGGAAGAAGGGGAATCCTGCCCTTACTGGGTATTGGATAAGCCAGGCAGATCCCGACGCGTCATGCGCTGTCCGCATTTATTGAACGCGGGCCTTCGCCTGACTAAACAGATACATGATCATTAGTCAATTCCAGCTTATGATTCAACATGAGTCAGCCTTTAATAATCGCAAGTTATTCCAGCGTCTATTCCGCTAATATGGGCAGGTGGTTTGCATCCTCCATCTTTCGTCAGGTAAAAGAGGCGTGTAAAAATCAAACAATAACCACGGGCCTCAACCTCTGAGGTGGATTTTTATAATGAAATTTAATAAAATAGAGGTGCTTTATTTTTACAACATATCAAACAAATGGTGATAAATGATGAGTAAGTACTTGTATTTAGCTATTTTTTCTGCCACCATCGCCCTGGCTGGCTGCTCCAGCGACTATGTACTGCAGACTAAATCAGGTGAAATGATTGTCACCAAGGGTAAACCAGAAATAGATAAATCTACGGGGCTGGTAACCTATAAGGATGCGGGTGGCTTCAAACATGAAATCAACCGCGATCAGATCTCAAATATGGTAGAGAAATAAACATTTATTTACCAATAAAGTCCCACATTTACATGTGGGGCTATTTTCAGCAAAGTATTGCAACTCATTTCTCAATACCAAACTTAAACCTGAGTACCGCCTTTGCGATTCATGCAGTTCTTCAGCAGAATATCTCGTTTTTATCACTTGTTGAGTAGCTTGCTTGCATTAGCAGTTTTATATCTTTCATCTTTAGATGTGTACTTGCCAGTGATATGATTACTAGTTGGCAAATCCTTGAGTGCCTGCGCTTTACATTGAGTTTCAGCCACGTCTTCTTGTCGAAGCCGGGGTTAACCCACTGCATCTTAAAAATTCATTTACTTTCCTTCATCAATTTTTCAAAGAAAGACTGTTTTTTATTCATTTTACAGTCGGAAATTATTTCTTTGTTGATATCATCTTCCCTTGAATGTTCAACAAGCTGCTTAAATCTGTGCTTTATTTCAATACCTGAAGGGCTGCAGTCTACTGAGTCGGCCAGATACACAGCCGCACTGTATGCCGCGTAACATTCATCCACATTGTCCGGGTGAGATTTACAACCGCTAAATACACTATAGGCAGAATCAGGATGATTTTTATAATAGTTAATTTCAGGCGTATTTTTTAGTTGAGAAAATATACCCGGAAGTAACATTACTGAAGCCACAGCAAGCGTGACTGTCCCCGTCAGGACTGTATATTTGAACTTCATTATATCCCCTACTGACACAACCGGCCCACGACTCCGATTTCCAACGAGAAAGCATTCAATAAACTGTTGGCTGTGAGACTGAAAATCATTCAGCCAGATCACTGATCGAGTACTACAGATTTCATGTATCTGGCATAGCTATTTCTGCAGTTTATCAGATAGTTTCGGTTGTTTCCCCGCAGTTTCCCTTCTCCTTCGCTCTTGCAATAGCCATACCTTACCGGGTACGCAGGCGTATGCTTTTATCGAAAAACATCGGACTGAGTTCAGCATTAACGCGATGCATCGGGTGCTTCGGATTGCCCGTAGCGACTGGTATGCCTGGTGAATCCATCGTGGTCAGATAGGATCAAAGTCATGCCAGTTGCTTATGCGGAGCAACTGGCATATCCGCCAGGTTGACCTCTTCCAGTAAGGGGATGATTCTTAAGTCGCTATTCTTTCATTCCAAAGGTTTTTCTCAGTGCCTTACTGACCATACTGGCAGGTGCAAAACGACGTAGCCTGGCAAGCAACGTGGCTTCGCCTCCTGGGGTATTGCGCATTTTCCATGGGCCCAGTGCAGCGGTTACAATTGTTCCTGCCACGCTCTCCGGCAAGGACGCTGTAGCGACTTTTTTCAGTATCGCCCCCAGACTCTGTCTTCGCGAGTCTTCATAAAAAGCTATCCTTTCTGCCGTTTCAGAGGAATTCACATCAAATTTTGTTCTTGTAAAAGAAGGCTCCACCAGCGTGATGCGAACACCGCTTTCACGTAGCTCGTGATCCAGGGTTTCCGACATCCCTTCCAGAGCGTGTTTGGACGCAGCATAGATGCCCATAAAGGGTGCAGGGAGAAAACCCAGTACTGAGCTAACATTCACAATACGTCCGCTTTTCTGGTTTCGCATTTGCGGCAGTACTGCTCTTGTTGTACGTAGTACGCCGAAAAAGTTGGTATCAAACAGTCTGGTCGCCTCCTCCACAGATGTTTCCTCAACAGCACCAATCAGGGACACACCCGCACTGTTAACCAGGACATCAATACGTCCCGCTTTCGCTATAACCCTTTCTATCGCCAGGTTCACAGAGTCTTCATCCCGAACGTCCATTTCCGTTAGTACAACGCCATTCAACGGGGAAGCGGTGTTGATATCCCTGACGGTACCAAATACCTCACAACCTCTGGCTTTAAAGGCCAGGGCTGCCGCCCTGCCGATACCTGATGAAACGCCGGTAATCAGAACGACTTTATGTTCAGACATTGTTTAATCCTTCAGAAGTGGAACGGTCTCCCGTTGATGAGGTAGACACAGGGCTTTTTATCCGGAACCAGATGGCATACATGGCAGGCAGGAATACCAGCGTAATAATGGTCCCACCCAGTGTCCCGCCTATCAGGGTGTAGGCCAGGGCTCCCCAGAACACCGAATGTGTTAACGGGATAAAGGCCAGAATGGCCGCCAGCGCCGTGAGCAGTACCGGCCGGGAACGCTGTACCGTTGCCTCAATTACCGCATGGAAGGATTCAAGCCCTTCCTGCTCGTTATGATGAATCTGTCCGATAAGGATTAATGTGTTGCGCATGAGAATCCCCGAAAGCGCTATCAAGCCTACCAGCGCGTTGATACCAAAGGGCTGGTTAAAGAGCAGCAAGGTTGGCACCACACCTACCAGTCCCAGAGGTGCGGTCATAAAGACCATCACCATCGCCGACATCGAACGCACCTGAAGGATAATGATCAGCAATGTCATGGCTATCATGATAGGGAATAACGGCATCATCGCCTGGGTGGCTTTCCCTGATTCCTCAATAGAGCCAGCCTGTTCAATTCGGTATCCATCCGGAAGCGTTGTGATGATGGGCTGCAGTTGCTTCATAATCACAGTGGAGACATCCGGCGGCTGAAGGGATTCAGCGATATCGCCCCGCACGGTAATGGTTGGTGTACGGTCACGACGACGCAGAACCGGGTCTTCCATACGCACTTCGACCTCACCAACCTGCGATAACGGAATACGCTGCCCTGCGGAGCCGACCAGGGTGAAGCCCGCTATTTTCGCAGGGTCAAGCCGGATATCGCCGGCAGCGCGTCTCATGACCTGCACCGAACGGATATCTTCACGCACAGAGGTGACCGGAACACCCGAAAGCAGGAACTGAAGCTGCTGGGCCACTGCGTTTGACGTCAGCCCCACCGCCTGCAGGCGATCCTGATTCAGGGTGAAATGCAGTGTCGGTACCCGTGAACCCCAGTCCGTGTTAACCGTTCTCATCAGCGGGCTGGCCTGCATCACCGTTTTAACCTTGTCCGCGATGCCACGTAATACGCTCGGATCCGGCCCTGTCACACGGAAGGCTACCGGGTAGGGTGAATATGGCCCAAATACCAGTTGGGTCACGCGAACACGGGCCTCCGGTGTCAGTCCGTCAGACGCAGCCTGGCGAAGACGAAACTTGAGCGCCTCACGGGCTTCCTGGCTGTCGGTCAGGACAACAATTTTCGCAAAAGAGGGATCGGGCAGTTCCGGCGCCATGGCGAGATAAAAACGTGGTGAACCCTGCCCAATATAAGAGGTCACGATTTTTGCTTCTTTCTGGCGCCTCAGCCAGTCCTCAATTTTCGTCACGGCGGCGCTGGTTTGTTCAATGGAGGTACCATACGGCATCTGCACTTCCACGAGAACCTCAGGCCGGTCAGACGTCGGGAAAAACTGTTTCTTCACCAGCGACATGCCGAGAACGGCGACGATAAATACCGCGATGACAGAAGCCGCGACCAGCCATTTTCGCGCGATGACCCGCGTCAGCAACTGACGAAAACGGTTGTAGCGTCGGGTGTTGTAAATAGCATCATGCCCCCCTTCAACCGTTTTAATGTCTGGCAGCATTTTCACCCCGAGATACGGGGTAAACACCACCGCCACCACCCAGGACGCAATTAATGCAATCCCCACAATCCAGAACATATTGCTGGTGTATTCACCCGCCGTGGATTGCGCAAAACCGTTGGGCATAAAGCCGACGGCCGTGACCAGCGTACCAGCCAGCATCGGCGCAGCAGTGTGGCTCCATGCATAGGCTGAGGCTTTGATCCGGTCATAGCCCTCCTCCATTTTCACCACCATCATTTCAATGGCAATGATGGCATCATCCACCAGTAAACCGAGCGCGAGGATAAGCGAGCCCAGGGTAATACGGTCGAAGTTTTTACCTGAAGCTTCCATGATCACAAAGACGACTGCCAGCGTCAGTGGCACAGCAGCAGCGACCACCACGCCCACACGCCATCCCATACTGAGAAAGCAGACCACCATCACGACCAGCAACGCGACGAAAAATTTGATCATGAACTCGTCTACGGCGGAGCTGATGTTAACTGACTGATCGGTGACTTTCGCGAAAGTCATGCCGAGAGGCATGTCCGCATTGATGCTGGCGGCTTCCTTATCCAGCGATTTACCCAGATCCAGACCATTCCAGCCCTCACGCATCACAACACCCAGCAACAGCGCAGGTTCCCCCTGGTTACGTACCATAAAGGTCGCCGGATCTTCGTAGCCGCGCTCGACCGTCGCCACATCAGAAAGTTTCAGCGTCCTTCCTTGCGCCACAACCGGCGTTTCACGAATTTTCTCCAGTTTGTCAAATGCCCCATCCAGACGGATAAAAACCTGCGGCCCACGGGTGTCTATCGAACCGGCAGGTGTCAGCATGTTCTGGCTGTTCAGGGCCGCAAATATATCCTGTGGAGAGATACCCAGTGTTGCCAGACGGTCATGGGAAAATGAAACAAATATCCGCTCGGCCTGCTCACCGATAATATTGACCTTTTTAACGCCGGGTACATGCAATAAGCGCTGGCGTAATGACTCGGCATCGCGCACCAGTAGCCGCTGTGGCTCTCCTTTGGCCTTCAGTGCAAAGAGCGCAAAAGTGACATCCGAGAACTCATCGTTGATCATCGGGCCGATCACGCCTGCGGGCAAGTTTTTAGACTCATCACCCAGCTTTTTACGCGCCTGGTAAAACTCTTCCTGAACCTGGGAAGGTGGTGTTCCATCCTGCAATGAGAGCATAGTAAAAGCCAGACCGGGGCGCGTATAGGTCTCTGTGCGGTCATACCACTTGAGTTCCTGGAGACGTTTTTCCAGAGGTTCGGCCACCTGATCCTGCATTTCCTGAGCCGTTGCTCCAGGCCAGGCAGAAATGATGGTCATCTGCTTGACCGTAAAGGGTGGGTCTTCTGCGCGCCCCAGTCCAAGGAACGAGAAAATACCAACAACGGTGATCAACAGGATAAGAAACAGCGTAATTGAACGCTCGCGCACTGCGAGCGCGGAAAGATTGAAACGCCCACGGCTCATGGACGACTCCCGGCGACACTGACATCGCTCTGCTTCGCCAGCCGGACTGTCTCACCGTCATGCAGCAGATGAGCACCCAGAGCCACGACCTGTTCGCCAGGCTTAAGGTTGCCGGTCACGCTTGCCGCATCATCTCCGAGGCTAACGACCTGCACGGGCAGCCATGTCACTCTGGCGGGGTTGCCTGAAATGCTCCAGACGCCCGGGCCTTTACCCGCGTCAAAAACGGCGGCTAAAGGCACCTGTAGCAACGGCTGCGATGCTCTGCTGTGCGCAATATGGATGGTGACAGTGGACCCCAGGGGGGCACCAGACAATGGGCCGTCGAGCATGTACCTTGCCTCAAACGTGCGCGTTAGCGGGTCGGCTGCATCAGAGAGCAACCGTAACTTCGCGGAAACAAGTTGTTCATCGCTGCCGTACAGTGAGGCCTGTGCCACGCTGCCAACGGCAGGGCGTAGCGTCTCAGGCAACTGGACGACCGCTTCGCGCTGCCCTGCTCTGGCAAGCCTGATAACCGGCTGTCCGGCACTGACTACCTGACCCGGTTCGGCCAGCGTATCCATTACCACTCCGTCAGCATCGGCCACCAGTACTGCGTAGCTCATGGCGTTTTGCGCGACATTCGCCTGCGCCTGGGCGGCACTGAGGTCAGCCCTGGCCGTATCTGCGGCGGCCTTAATCTGATCGTAAGCGGATGCCGATACAGCACCTGCGGTGACCAGACCGCGATAACGCGATTCGTCATCCGCTGTCTGGCGGGCTCGCGCTTTTGCTGCAGCGACAGCCTGTTGCTGCGCCTGAGCCTGCAGGCTCAGATCAACCGGATCCAGACGCATTAACGGCTGACCACGTTTCACGGTCTGACCGGTATCGACGAGACGTTCCAGAATTTTGCCTTGTACCCTGAAACCAAGGTCGCTCTGGATTCGTGCAACAACCACCCCCGTGAAGGCACGGGAAAAGTCGGTTGCGTTGATCGCAGTTGCAGACCTGACCAAAGGTGGCAGGCTGCGTGGATCACTGTTATCGGAAGCATCACCGCAGGCCACAAGTGCAAGCGGTAACAGACAAACAGCAATGGTGACAGGTTTAAGCCCGAGCATGGGTTCCCTTAATTAATTAAACAGGACAGGAACCCATATTTATACTTGTGACCATTTTTGTCAATAGTCACAGCATCAAGGTGACAAACTTCTCAGGATCAGTGATGACAGCAACACCGCCGCTGCCGGGGCAGTTTCCAGATTATATTGCAGTTGAACCGGGCTGATATAGGGCCGCATGACCATAAAGATCGCATCCGCAGCCTCGTCCAGCGGCGTTTTTCTTTCGAATTCACCGGCCTGTCGCCCTTCAACAATGATCTGCTCAATAAGCTGTCGCAGGCGCTGCTCATGAGCTTGTGCTGAGGGCCATTTGTCACGCGCCGCAACCGCAGCAATGTCGTACAACTTACGGTCACGGAAAAACAAATCGCTGCCGGATTCTGATAACGCCCTGAATAAACGCCTTATTTTCTCAGCGGCAGTCGGGGCATCCGCAAGCGCAGCGTTGACAATTTCCATTATCATCGCCAACCGGTTAGCGCAGATCACTTCACCTATCGCCTGTTTGGAGTCGAAAAACTTATAGATATAAGCCTTTGAAAAACCGATCGCTTTGGCAAGGTCGGAGACAGTGGTTTTTTCGTAGCCAAAGTGGCCGAAATGCTCTGTGGCCGCTTCAACGACCTGATCACGGACGCTGTGGTCAGAAGGTCCCCTGGAAGGGTTTTCATTCATCTGTTTAGTCATTTTTCCAGCTTAGCTCAATGAAGTCCGATTGACAACAAGTGACCATTTGGTAATGTAGTCACAATTCAAATTCGACTCAAGGGTTCTTCATGTTTTCCCAACATACACTTGCACTGATTGTGAGTGCCTGCATCCTGGCGGGCTGTACCGTCGGACCAGACTATCATCGCCCTGCGGCTCCACTTGCGGAACGTTATCAGGCTCAACCAACCTTACAGCAACGCAATACATCCGAACCCACCAGTTTCGCAATCTGGTGGGAGAGTTTCGGCGATCCCCTGCTAAGTCAGTACGTTTCAGACGCGCTCGTGCAAAATCTCGACCTCGCCCAGTCTTCAGCCAGAATGGCGCAGGCCCGGGCCGGGCTGGGAGCCGCGACGGCGGCATTGCTTCCCTCGGGAAATATCAGCGGACAGGCTACCCGCGCCAGGCAGTCGGTTGAAACACCGTTGGGTCAGGTGCTCAATTCAACGCCGGATTATAATCGCTACGGCAATTCATATGAAACCGATCTCAATGCAAGCTGGGAGATAGACCTGTTTGGCGGCCTGCGGCGAGGCCGCCAGGCTGCCCTGGCCGATTATCAGGCTTCAGAAGCAGGTGTCGCGGCGACACGCCTTGCTGTCGCAGCACAGACTGCGGATATCTATATCACCCTGCGTGGATTACAGACCCGTCTGGATATTGCGAATAAACAGATCGTCACACAACAGCAGCTGCTGGAGAAAATTCAGTTGTTGCACAGCAAAGGGCTGGCTCCAGAATATCAGGTCCGCCAGACAGAAGGCGCACTGGCACAGGTGCAGGCAACGGTACCGGTTCTGAAGAATGGTCTTGATGCTGCCATGAATGCACTGGATGTTATGCTTGGTACACCTCCCGGGACACATCGCGCGCAGTTGGCTTCATCGGGGGCTATTCCTCATACACCAGCAATCACCGCAATGGGTACACCTGCAGACCTGCTTCGCCGCAGACCCGATATTATTGTGGCCGAGCGTCATCTGGCCGCATCAAGCGCCCGTATTGGCGTGGCTGTCAGCGAGTATTATCCAAAGTTTTCCCTTAACGCGCTGCTTGGCAGCGCAACGGCAGTGTCAGGCGACAGCCTTTTCACTGCCGGTGCCAGCCAGTCGGCAGGTGTGCTGGGGTTACGCTGGCGGCTCTTTGACTTTGGCCGTATTAATGCGCAGATAGAGCAGGCGAAAGGCCAGGAAGCAGAAGCACTCGCGGCTTATCGTCTGTCAGTCTTGCGCGCAACGGAAGACGTTGAAAACGCCTTCTCGGCACTGGTCAATCGTCAGACGCAGGCAGCCACACTGACCGATGGTGAAACCGCCCTCGCCAGCGCCCGACAGTCGTCCTTCATTGCCTTTCAACAGGGAACGACCAGCCTGATTGACGTGCTGCACAACGATGAAACGCTTCTCCAGGCTTCCGATGCAAGGGCGCAGGCACAGACAGAATCGGCCCGTGCAGCAGTGGCAGCATTCAGGGCGCTGGGTGGTGGCTGGCAATCTTCATTACCTGGTGAAATAACAAATAAACCAGGGTAAACGCTTTCAATGGCTTTATTAGCAAGAACGAAAAATTGTTTATTTAAATGAGCATAACGGCAAAAAGGTGACGACATGACGCGAATTGGCATCCTTGGGATAAATGACCTGACTGAAACCTTTCTGGTCGAATTGTTCCGCCTTGATCCATACGTTCATGTTTTTCTTTCAGCCGGGGATATGGAGCGCGCAAACCGGCTGGCAAGAAAGTTTCCCTGCTGGATTCTGGATACCGGGCAGGCCGTAGTGGATGAAGTCGATACTGTCCTTATCACCCAAGAGATAGTAAGGCCAGGCAATGTTCAGGAAAATATTGAATACCGGCAAACACAGTTAGTCCTGTTATTCGAGATCATTCCCTCATTTGATAATCATGATAATTCATCCGGGACAGAGCGGTTTATAAACAGACACGTTACGCTGCAAAACCTTTCACCCTGTTTACATTTATCCGATGAGCATATTAATAACTATCTTTTTGTTCTACGGGCCCAGTTGATGACCATGAAGCTCATTTGACCTGCTCCCCATTGATTAACATACCGCGATGTTAGTAATGTCTTCATCAGCAACTGAGGACAACCCCTGATGTTCGGGCGAATGTATGCAGAAGGACACCCCAATGGGCTGAGGGATCCCCAGAAAAGAGACAGGCATAGAGTTTTATGATCTACTAACTTGTGTAACCAATTCAATGAGATAACCTCTATTCCTGCCCGTAAAGTATGCCAGAGTTTTTTCCGTAATGCTTTAGCATCAACACATCAATATTGTCAGAACTCGATTATCGATTCCGCTGCGGCATTGATTCGTGGAGCCTCTCTTTCTCTCACCAGCATCGGACGACACCTGCCCGGCCCTGCTCGTGTGAAAGATAAAATAAAACGCGTTGACCGCCTGCTGGGCAATCCATTGCTTCATAATGATATCCCTATGATATTTAAAAGCCTTATGAATGAGGCAAGGCGATACGCCACAAGAACGATAAAAATCGCCGCCCCGTTAAAATTTAAGCACATGGACATCATAAGCTGATGAGTACACTAGAGAATTTTGACGCCCATACCCCTATGACGCATTGGTGTGTAAATACTGATAAATAACGATTATTTTTATAAAGATAACAAAAACTACAATTTAGCCTATACTTTTGTAACCATCTGATTTTATGAATATTGTTTGCTGTACTCATCCAGCGTTATAATCCCTCTGTTTTTCCATCCCTCTAATAACACAGGGCATCTCCATGAGCCGATACCATGTATCCAGCAGTGAAGGTCAGTATGAGAAAGACTCTGGCGAGCAAGTTTTGGCTAACAAGCTGGGGATCGCTACTTCTGATGAGATGGATCAGGCTGAACTTGTCCTGTTAGAACAACTCTACCAGTCTGTTTTTGAAGAACAGTTCCCGGAAGAACAGCTCAGCGTCGCCATGCTGAAAAACTGGCACCGCCGCTGGTTAGGTAACATCTACGAGTGGGCTGGACAAGAAAGAGCGGTCAATATAAGCAAGGGCGGCTTTATGTTTGCCCCCTCAGCACAGTTGCCAAAACTGCTGAACGAATTCGACACCAAGTATCTGGCTCAATACACGCCATGCAACGGAATGGACGAAGAACAGCTCATCACCGCTATCGCCATAACCCATGTCGAGTTGATACTCATCCACCCATTCAGAGAGGGAAATGGACGCCTTTCGCGACTGCTAGCCGACGTGATGGCCGTTCAGGGAGGATACAAACCGCTGGACTATCAAAGCTGGGAGCAAAACAAAACCCAGTATATCTCGGCTATCCATGCTGGCGTATCAATGGACTACGAGCCGATGAAACACTGGGTCAGAGAAGCATTAAGAAGGGGTTAAACCGCAAGACGCAAATGAGCAAATTTTTTTCGCGTCGCTTCAAGTGAAGCTTCGATCTTCGCAGAGGACTGCCCTGTTTCAACAGCTGTTGACGTCGCTACTGAGCGAACGATGTCAGCACGAGACGGCTTTGCGTAGCTTGGCTGAGTTTTTTTGGTATTGCTCATAGTTACCCCTGAAAGCCGAATTTGGGCGGAAAGCCATCGAACAAACAGTATACCAAAATTTCCAGGCGAATTCACTCAAGTCTCTCAGGGACTCACTCAATGCCTTGTTAAAGAGTATAAGCGAACCACCTAGGACACTTTAGGAACAAGGCCGCACTGCAGTTTTATTGCAGTGAGCGAGGCGCTATTCAGTTCTGGAATGCGTCTCGCAAAACACGTAGGTGATTATTTGACTGTAATCTGTCCGTTCATAAGCAGAGGAAGGAGCTGGCAGCGGAGTTTAATTAGATATGTGATTCATAGACATATTTTTCACCCGGCTTCATTGTTCCTGTCGTTAAACGTCAGTCACCTTGCCTCTTATTTTCCTACCTGTAGTGGTCAACAAAAACTGGCCACAGCTTTAGAGTTTTTCCAGAACAATCGTTCTGATTCATTCGGCGTCAAACCACCATTATATTGATGAGGTCTGAGCTGGCTGTAATACCCTGTGATGTAAT
>Ga0316615_10002_pt1 | contig 238998 bp, 217 predicted proteins | sample Kosokonia_enrich_2_FD_207733 | JGI IMG/M metagenome (GOLD analysis project Ga0316615, IMG submission 207733) | Wetland soil microbial communities from Old Woman Creek delta, Ohio, United States - Kosokonia_enrich_dilutions | ecosystem: Environmental > Terrestrial > Soil > Wetlands | place: USA... | reverse complement strand
CGGCCTGAGCGCTGGTCTGGCAGAACACGAAACTGGCATCAGGCAGGCAAGGTGATGCTGAATCCAGAGCGGGAAAAACAGGCAGCCTAAATCAACCGGGGGTGCCAACTATCTTGACACTTACCGTTCATGACACGATAACCCGTAATCATCAGTGCCGCTCAATGTGGCAGTTACTGAAAAAAGTCCGGCATTTTATGGAAACTGCCAGCCCATTCCCCGGAGGAAAACATGGTCAGGCAAAAGTGTAGCGGTATTAGGCGCAGCCTATTTAGTGATTGAAGAACTCGTTGTTTCAGGCGAAGAAGAGCAGATCGCGGCGATTGCAACCGTTGTGACGCCAGTGCGGAAGAGTTTGCTCTGCTGATGAAAGCGGGAGAATAACGTAATGTTGCTGTCCGGAAATGTACAATAAAAGAAATACCCTCATGATTGTTGTCTATGAGGGTATTTGGGTTTTATCTTTTTTTAATTACCGCCGTTAAGTACACAACTATCGAAACTATCAATAGCGATGTTACACATAGGGATAGAAAGTAATAGTTATTCCATGTGTATTCCTCAATAAATCCTAAGCGCTCCCTAAAAAACCAATAGACTTTATCTTCTGGGAAAATAATAAAAAGCATCACTAATGCCGTAGCAAATAAAAATGCCTCACTAATCCATAGCAGTACGTATTGTATCGGCTTCATTAATACACCTGTATAGTTCCAAATGCTGCTAATGACGCAGTTATTTGTATTGTAGGCGTGTTAAGCAATGCGTCACGTAGCAACATGAAATCAGATAAGCGAGGGAGAGTAATACAACCCTCACTTATCCCCTTATAACCTGCTGGATGTAATCGGAAATGCCCTCTTTGAACATTGCCAATAAATGTCATGTCATCTATTTGAGCATCCTGTCTATATAGAGCAAACCATATTGATCTATCTGAACCACTAATCTCAGAGGTAATCCAATCCATAATACCAGTTACAAGACCACCAGTACCACGAGTGACAATATAATATAGTCCTGGTGGTAATGGGCCGATATTAGGTACAGCAATATCATTAGCATTATTGCGTGACCTTCCTGTACCAGAGTAGGCAGGGAAAAAACCTATTCCTGGGCAACTGAGATTACTTAGTGCTCTACCATTTAAATGGAAGGTACATGTAATCATCTTTCATTCCAGCTATCCGAGAAGATAATATTACCATCACAGTGTTTCCACGTGATTTTCTCATAGCGTAAAGATACTGCTTCTAAGTGGTTATATTTTTCAGTTGCTGGGTTTTTACAATCATGCATCATTGGACAAATAGAGATTACTTTTACGTTCTCAAGTAACATATTAAAGTACTCTTGTTCTTGCCCTGAGTAATTAATCTTGTACCATTTAATTTCTACACTCTTTAGTGTTTGCCCTTTTGCAACAGCTTTGTATATGTATGGGCTGGATGAATCAAACTCTTTCTGAAAAGTTAACGGTGCGTGTAAACGAGTCCCGGTGATCTTACCCGTGCCATTATCTGTAGGCAAATGTAGACCATGACTAAAACCAAGAACCTCAATACTCCCTTCTCGGTCTTGTACATCAACCGATCCTTTAATATCAGCACCACCATCATCCTTCATCCATAAGTAAGCTGGAATTGCCATTCTTCCTTGACCTTTTATAGTTGATAAACTGATTGATCTTGTACAAATAAAGGGGGTTGTTCAAGATAGGGAATTCTGAAAAGTGTATTTTTGTTAGAAATAAAAAACATGATAGCTGAAGGGTCTCCATAAATCTGCGCTAATAAACCGGCACCATGTTCTGGTAGGTTCGGGCGAGTTGGTTAAGAACGGAGCTTAGCACCGTTCGTCTTAATTTTAGCGCGTAGTGTCGTAAGACATTCTGCGCTAACATCAGAGACGAGATAACACGCCGTGATTTAATGCTGTTGGCCTGATAACTCAGATGTAATCTTTATTTTCAGCGGGATAGCCAATAAGCCACAGCACTATTGTGTTCAGCGTCGCCAGCAGGCTCAGATCTACAGGTAATAGTGTCCGGATCGGGGGTATCCTCTGACTACAAACCGGACTCAATTAACGCACTACAGGCCAGAGCGCGGAAGCCGTGACCACAAATATTCGGATGGATAACGGCATCCTTCGTTTGTTGGTAAAACCGAAATCAAACCAGCTTTACCAGTATTTTTACCAGTAAAAGGTCATGGCTTTGAGTGGTTTTGAATAGATGAGTGTGAATCTAAAAAAGGGGGATAACCAATTGATCAAAAGTAAAGTTCCTTGCCCAACTTATCTTTCAGGATCCTGAAACGGTACTTAGGCGTCCAGACTATGTGGTATTTGCAACGCCAATATACATGTGATGAACTCCTGTAAAGCCCCATGTCGGTCTGTCTCCTTTTACTTGTGGTGAGTAAGGAGAGATATTCCGGCATGGGCATTCTTCAGGCTATAGCCTTACAGGATCAATCACCACCTCCCCAGGAGGTGGCCTAAGATTGACAGCAAAAAGCCCGCTTAAGTTTCCTTAAGCAGGCTTCTTAAATCTGGCTCCTCTGACTGGACTCGAACCAGTGACATACGGATTAACAGTCCGCCGTTCTACCGACTGAACTACAGAGGAATCGTGTGAACGGGGCGAATATTAGCGATGCTCCAGGCCCTTGTCAAAGTCTGATTTGCGTTTTTCGGCGCGTTTGCCGAATTATTCTCCAGGTTGTGCAGAAATGGCGCTTTTCTGCGGCTTTGGATACTTCCACAACCATCTGCCGCTCACCATGCGCCAGTAGAAAAAGACGCCGCGCACCGCCCAGTCGAGGAACATCCCAAGCCAGACGCCAATCACACCCATACCGAGCATGATCCCCAGCGTATACCCTGCCACCACCCGGCAACCCCACATCCCAAGCATAGAAACCCACATGGCAAAACGGGCGTCGCGCGCACCTTTCAGGCCCGCAGGCAGCACCCACGACGCCGCCCAGATCGGCATAAATGCCGCATTAAGCCACAGAAGCACTTTAACCACCTCTTTTACGTCCTCTTCCTGGGTATAAAAGGAGGCGAACAGCCCGGCAAAAGGCGCAGTACCCCAGGCAATGGCCGTCAGCATCAGCGTCGAAAGCCAGAAGACATGGCGTAGCTGACGTTCCGCCTGGCCTATCTGCCCTTTACCAAGACGCTTACCGGTAATAATGGTAGACGCGGAACCCAGCGCGTTACCCGGCAGGTTAATCAGCGCCGCCACGGAGAAAGCGATAAAGTTACCGGCGATGACGTTGGTACCCATGCCCGCGACAAACATTTGCGTCAACAGTTTGCCGCCGTTAAACAGCACCGACTCAATACTGGCCGGAATACCGATCCCCATCACTTCCCAGATAATGGAGAAGTTGAGTTTCTCAAAGTAGCTTTTCAGCGAGATCCGCAGCGCCGGGTTAAAACCAATCATCAGCACCCAGATAATCGCCACCGCGCCAATATAGCGGGAAATGGTCAACCCCAGCCCTGCACCGGCGAAACCCATGCCTTTCCAGCCCCAAAGGCCATAAATCAGGATGCTGCTGATAATGATGTTGAGGATATTCATCCCACCATTAATCAATAGCGGGATTTTGGTATTGCCCGCACCACGCAGCGCGCCGCTGCCAATCAGGGCAATCGCCGCCGCCGGGTAGCTGATAACGGTGAGTTCGAGGTAGGTCAGCGCCAGCGCTTTAACTTCAGCTGTCGCCGCACCGGCGATAAAGTCGACGATTTGTGTGCCAAAGTAGTGGATCACCGCTGCCAGTACAATGGCAAACAAGGTCATGATCACCAGCGACTGCCGCGCTGCCGCCCTCGCCCGCTCACCATCCAGTTTGCCAAGGCTGAAAGCCACCACTACCGTCGTACCTAAATCAATGGCGGCAAAAAAAGACATCACCACCATATTGAAGCTGTCTGCCAGACCAACGCCCGCCATCGCTTCTTTACCAAGCCAGCTCACCAGAAACGTGCTGAGCACGCCCATCATCAAAACACAGGTATTTTCCAGGAAGATTGGTACGGCAAGGGGCGTGATTTCTCGCCAGAATAATACACGGTAACTTTTACGTTTTCTGTACCAGGGCGTACGTATGACGGCCTGGCGTAAGGGAGTGACGAGGTTCAAAATGGTCCTTAGCCGCGAAAGGTGAAATCACATTTCAAATAATGAGGGAGAACCACTGATCCTGCAAAGCATTTACACCGAAAATTGGTGTTTATTAGGTCAAACTGTCGATGGATTCAGCAGTCAGCTCGTTATCGCTAAAATGAGGTTTGACAAAAGATTTTTCGCCGTTAAGATAGGCCTCCACACGATTCCTCTGTAGTTCAGTCGGTAGAACGGCGGACTGTTAATCCGTATGTCACTGGTTCGAGTCCAGTCAGAGGAGCCAGCTTTAAAAAAGCAGACGTTCACCGACGTCTGCTTTTTTGCATTTCTCTCAGTTGGTTATCCCTTCTTTCGCGTTCACTAAAAACCACTCGAAGCCATCTGAGCACCAGTGCTGGTTACTTTCAACTACCGCCACACGCCCCCTGTGGCACGCTTGCTGTGAGGAGAAGCAGGGTTACTCTCAAGAAGCAGATTATAGGTTGAGCGAGTTCTTTATCGTTACTGTTTAGAGTCAAACCAGATTTTCCAAAGCGGGACTGCCGTGGCAAAGGTGCCTCTATGCGTCGTTTTACCGGTGGATATGGCCTCAACCAACGTATTACCTGTTCCCATAGACTGTGCATAAGTCATTGCCATTTTACCTACCCCTATGGTGATCGCTTCATCAGCTTCTCCGTAGTAGTTGTGTACCGGAGAAGCGATCACCCACCGATAGGCCTGGGCATTGCTAATTAGCCGACCATAGGCAGAATTAGCGAAATATTGCGGGTCGAAATATTCAGGACGAATAAGTTTGTGCAGGTCAGAAGTAATATCTGCTGGATTAAAAGGTTGGCGGTCATAGGCTTTTTTCGCCACATCATAATATTCATCGGTAATAACAGAGTGTGCCAGGCCTGGAATACCGTAATAGTTTTCATAGGCAAAGGCCGAAAGTATCACAATACTATTTAACCAGTCCGCATCAAATTTGCGCGGGAATGAAAGAAATCCATTCATGAGGGCAAAAACATCTAATGGTGCGCTGGCGGTTGCCGTCGCCTGTACTTTCATTCCTATAGCTTCGAGTTTTTCAAGCAATGCCATGGTCACAAAACCACCTTGTGACCATCCCGCCAAAAAAAGATGAGGATTTTCCAGCCCCATTTGCGCCAGAACCTGCCGCGATGAGTTAATCATGTCATAGGTTGCCTGCTGGTGACTGGCTTTTACCATATAACCTTCGGGTTCAGTGGAGACTCCCAGGCCAAAATAATCAGCCCCAATAACAATATAGCCCTGTGAGGCAAACTGCGCGATCATCAATTGCGTCTCAGGAGATTCATCAGGAAAAGAGGGAACCTGGTGTTTTCCATAAACAGTCCCATGTTGGTAAGAAACCATTGGAAAAGATTTTCCCGCGGTGTCAGGAATGGCAAGCAGTCCTGAGGTCATCGTGGGTTTGTTGCCGTGTTCAGGAATAGATGAAGGATAGATCACTCGATAAAGCTTAACGGCATTTTTGGCCGGGGTGTATTTCACATTAACGCCTGAAAATGCGGGTGTATCAACTGTCAATATTTTATTCAAACGATCTACGTCCCAGCGGCCAATAAGCTCATAGGTTATCCCATCGGAAACTTTAATCGGTTGCTGCGTTGTCTCTTGTGCAAATGCCGATACCGCAAAAAGCGCCAGCAACATATAGAAGAAATAATTAAAAGCTCTTAACATTCCCATCCCCTTATCTTTTTATATACATAATATTAAATTCATGAAAAATAACGTCTATTCTATTGCGTCCATTACCTGTAAAAATGCAATCCACTTAATTAAAAACCATTATTTACTCAAAAATGAGCACTGTCGGGAATAATGATTAAAAAGACATTCTTAAGCCCCGTCTGATCGTACAATAACACCCGTTTTTTTAAATGCAATCCAGTGAAGCAGATAAAATTTCTTATGTGAAGTTAGTTGAAAAATCGCAGGTCTAAATAACTGCGCCTAATACCGCTATACTTTTGCCTGCCCATGTTTACCTCCGGGGAAAGGGCTGACGGTTTCCATAAAAGTTACTGGCTAAGGCGATCCCAGTCATAGGAGCCAGATTTAAGAATCCTGCTTTCGAGCAGGCTTTTTGCTTTTTGGCGTTTACCGTGCGTCACGCTTGCAGACAGTTGCGAACCTCATCACAAAACCGTATTTTGGATACTCTTCGCCTGCTGAGTGTTTATCACGTTGATTGTTGAGGGAAAATGGAATCGTTATTTGTCTACGGCACGCTGCGTCCCGGCTGTTCTAATGCACATATCCTGGAAAACATCGGCGGTGAATGGCTGCCGGGCTACGTCACTGGTACGTTTTACGCTCGTGGCTGGGAAGCTGCCGCCGATTTTCCTGGCATCGTACTGGATAAAAACGGCTCACCGGTACATGGTTATCTGTTTTTGTCCAACAACCTTACTGCGCACTGGCCGATGCTGGATGAATTTGAAGAGGGCTACGATCGCGTTTTGGTCGAGGTCACCACCGCTGAGGGCAAGCGCGTCAGTGCATGGATTTACCAGTTACAGCCGCGATCTACATAACCCGCACAGGGCCGCATCGGCAACAGAAGACTCACCCCGACTATTAGATGGTTGATTATTTCCGTGGTTTTACGTCGGTATGAAAATCACTGGAATGCTGACGAAAAAATGTCTTTCGGTATTTATACTCGTCATACTTCAAGTTGCATGTGCGTTAGCTTTTTTATTCGGCTCATCCCTCAGCCTAAAGGGCCGCCGCAAGCGGCGTTCAAAATGCCAACACATTTTGTGTGAGCACTGCCCAGCTCCAAAATGGCAAATAAAATAGACTAATGGGATAGGCTCTAAACATCTTTAAATAAAAAGGCCTGCTGTGTGCAGGCACAGAATTTTTAATTTATTACCACCACACTTCCGCCTGAACGCCTACGGTGAACTGGTCTCTTTTCGCATCGGCAAATTCAAACTGGCTGATGCCATTATCGTTCACCTTCAGATAAGTTCCATAGAAACGAATTTCAGGACGCGAGGTCAACAGGCTGGTATCCACTTTCAGTGCATGGTAGAGCGTAGTTTTATAACCTGATTCATGATATTCATTGCCGCCAGATTTATTTTTCTGTTCGAACTAGGCAAGTTCCAGGCCGGTTTGATTAAAGTTATCCCAGATATATGCCGGGCGAACCACTGCACGAATGGAATTAAAATCAGTATGGGCACCGGTATTGTAGTCGTAAATATCATTGCCGTGAGTATAGACCAGTGCATGCGCCATAATCACATCCGGACGCAAATAGTTCTCACCCTGAGAGATCGCGCGAAAGGCTTTGCCGTAACTATGCTCGCCATAATACTGGTCGTAATAACCGTACGCTGGGTTAGAACCCGATATTAACGCAAAGCCGCTGGCGATAGAATTATTCGCTCCCTGGAACGTTAATTCGTTAAATCCGCCGTCGTTAAATTTATGCCGCAGAATTAAACCGCCATGCCAGGCATCTTTGACGCTGTAATAGCTACCATTATCTTCATTTTTATGATTGCTGTTGGTTTCATTGGGCATCGCATAACGCGCAAACATTTCCAGCGAGGCTGTCTCCCATAGCGGAATATCTTTATAGCGCACCTCTGCGCTGTTGGCGTTAACCTGCTGCGTATTGCCCGAGGTCGCATAATCAACCGCGTGAGCATTAACATCTTCTCGCGTGATGGCCATATTTAGCTTGCCGGGACCAAGCTGCCAGTTCTCGATGCCGAGGCCAGAACCGGCGTTAGTGCGATGGCTTTTCCAGTCAAGCATCTGAATTTCATACACCGGCAGGTTATGTTTACCCACCCAAAAATCCGCTTCCGGCGCAAACGGCAGGAACCCTTTGGTCGTCAGGTAGATATCCGAGAATTGCAGGAGATTTTCCGACGTGCTGTCAAACCAGCCCGCGCTATACTGCTGGCCAACGTTACCATCCAGTTTGACCACGGCTTTCGCCACCTTGCCGCCAGCATCGTAGACTTTCTGCGACAATTGCAGGTCGAACCAGGCACTGTTTTCCTGGCCGAATCGCCCAAGGGAACCAATGGCGTAAGACTTCGGCGCGCCGCGCGTTCCGCTCGACCAGCCGGAGCGGAAGTAGCCTGTATAACTGAAGCCGAGCTCGTTTTTCACATATTGAGTGATATCCGCCAGTGTCACCTCTTGTGCCGGTGTCGCGCCGGTGACTGCTACAGAATGCGCTGGTGTAGCGCCGATTGGCGCAGATGTTGCCACATAGGTTTTATCGGCGGGTTTATTATTTGCGGTTTTACGGGCAGCATCCGGCTGCCTGTCGAACCGGGTTTTATATTGCTGTAGCTCTTGCTTAGTGGTCTGTAATTCCTGTTGGTTTTCAGCCAGTGCTTTTTCCAGTAATTCCAGACGCTGTTCAACGGAGAGTTTTGCAGCAGCGGCGCTACTGGAAACCAGCGCAGAGGATATTAATAGAGCAATCCATTTCAGTTGATGCTTTTTACTTATCATCTTTTTATTCCTGTTATCCATGGTAATAAATGGGTTGATTAACATGAGCTGGATAGATATTCAGGCAATACAAATCCGCCTGATGAACTAAATCGAGATCAGGTAGTTAATTATCTGAACCAGTAAAATGAACGACTGGTTATTTCCGACAAATGGCGCATAGCTAAAATCATTAATAATGGAAGTCAGAGCCGTTCACAAAATACCCCACAATGACTAGCGGAGTATTTCACGTCTTACAAAAACTGGCAGACCTTCGGTATTTTAATGTGTTCGCATCTGCTGATGAAAATCCGATACCTTTTCAAAGTCCCAAAAAAAACCTGAATCACTTTCCAGGCAGTAAATGCTCAGAAAAACGATTCAGGTTTTGCCCGTATTGGTCGGAGAATAATACGGTAGCAATCCAGTTTGTCCTGCGACAGGATACTGGCTTTTAATTCACTGACAAGCGACGAATCACTCCTTCGCGTTATTTTGTGAACTCACGCAATATTTCATGCCAGATTTTTCACATTAATCGCGCCAGCCCATAGCCGGGGCCACATGCTTAATAATCGATTCGATAACATGCACGTTGTAATCAACGCCCAACTGATTCGGCACGGTCAACAATAAGGTATCGGCTTCAGCAATCGCCTCGTCCTGTTTCAGCATTTCAACCAGTTTTTCCGGCTCTGCCGCATAGCTACGGCCAAAGACCGCGCGGGTTTTCTCATCAAGGAACCCCACTTTGTCCTGATCGTTCCGGCTGCTGCCGAAATAAGCGCGGTCGCGATCGTCCATCAGCGCAAAAATGCTGCGGCTGACGGAAACGCGCGGCGTACGCTGGTGTCCCGCTTCCTCCCAGGCCGCACGATACGCGCGGATCTGCTGCGCCTGCTGAATGTGGAACGGCTCGCCGGTTTCATCATCTTTCAGCGTAGAGCTTTGCAAATTCATCCCCAGTTTTGCTGCCCAGACTGCGGTCGCATTAGAACCTGCCCCCCACCAGATACGTTCACGCAAGCCCGCGGAATAAGGTTCCAGACGTAAAAGCCCCGGCGGATTCGGAAACATCGGCTGCGGATTTGGCGTAGCGAACCCTTCACCTTTCAGGATCTCTAGCAACGTTTCGGTGCGATGACGCGCCATGTCGGCCTCACTTTCGCCTTCGGCGGGTTGATAACCGAAATAGCGCCAGCCATCAACCACCTGCTCTGGCGAACCCCGACTGATCCCCAGTTGTAGGCGACCGCCTGAAATGAGGTCTGCCGCGCCTGCGTCTTCGGCCATATAGAGCGGGTTTTCATAGCGCATATCAATAACACCGGTGCCGATCTCGATATTGCGGGTTTTCGCACCGATGGCTGCCAGCAGCGGGAAAGGAGAACTGAGCTGACGGGCGAAATGATGGACACGGAAATAGGCGCCGTCCGCGCCCAGCTCTTCAGCGGCAACCGCCAGATCGATGGATTGCAACAGTGCATCAGCAGCTGAGCGAGTAGCGGATTGCGCTGAAGGCGTCCAGTGACCAAAGGTCAAAAATCCGATCTTTTTCATGGCTTCGGGGGTCCTGTTAGGAAAAACGCGGCAGGCGGAATATATTTACGCCACATACCGATATATGCGTCGCTTATCCTGCCCTTGACTCCCCCTACTCTACGCACTATCTGATGCAAATAAATATCATTTATTTAACATTAAGCTTCAAATTAATTGATACCCGCTGCGGGATGGCTCTCCGACTGCGCAACCAGCCCGCCGCCAGATTACAGGTGCTGCCCGGGTTGAATACTAATATTCACCGGCATCCCCGAACGGCGTTTAAGTTCGGCTGATGCGCGACTCACATTGACCTCGTTGCCTTTCATCAGTGCCTGCAGCACCGGCATGGCCGGTAATGGAACTTTATTGCTGGATTCAAATTCCGTGCGATTGCGCGAGAGTGGTTCGTGAACTTCCAGCCAGCGGCTACCGTCTGGCTCGGTGGTCATTTTCACCGGTTGATCGATAACCTGTACGCGCGTCCCGACCGGAACGTTATCAAACAGATATTTGATATCCGCATTACGCAGGCGAATACAGCCCTGACTGACGCGTAAACCAATACCGAAGTTGGCATTAGTACCGTGAATGGCATACAGCTTGCCGATATAGATAGCATACAGCCCCATCGGGTTGTCCGGCCCGGCGGGCACAAAAGCGGGCAAGGTTTTCCCCTCTGCGGCATAGGCTTGACGGGTTTTTGGCGTCGGCGTCCAGGTCGGCCCTTCTTGTTTACGTTCCACCGAGGTAACCCAGTTACGCGGCGTTTCCCGCCCCGCCTGACCAATGCCAATCGGCAGGATCTCCACCGTGTTGCTCTCTTTCGGGTAATAGTAAATGCGCATCTCCGCAACGTTGACAACAATGCCTTCACGCACCGTATCAGGCAGGATTACCTGCTGGGGAATAATTAGTTTTGAACCCGCTTTCGGCAGGAACGGATCGGCATCGGGATTCGCCTCCAGCAAATTGCTCAACCCCTGTCCGTACTTCGCGGCAAAGGCTTCCAGCGGCAATGTATTGCCCTGCTCGATAGTGATGGTTTGCGGGCTTCCCACTAGCCTGCTGCCCTCGGGTGGCAAAGGGTAGCTGACTGCCAGCGCAGCGCGGGTGGAGATCAGGGCAAGTAGACAGCAAAGCAGTTTTACGCGACGCATGGCGGTATTCCTTAAAAGCGGCGGGGATTGGATAAGCATAGCCCGTTTTACACATTTTCTGGTTTTTTACAGCAGGTTATGACGCAGCGAGAAAACTTACACTCCCGGTTTATCGTGCGTGGCGAATACTATCCGCGCGGTAAAAATTCTGACATACCTGCCGAACAGGTATTTATGATCGGTTTAGCTAAAAAAAGGCAAAACGAGACTAAAGCCGCCAACATAAAGCATTGACCAGCTCGCCGCAGAGATCAGACTGACCGCATACACTTTCACCGGATGAAGCCGCAACACGCCAGCGACCAACGGCACAATGTAACGCAGCACGGCAATAAAGCGTGAAGTGAAAAGTACCGGTACAGTACTGTTTTGCAACCGACGGCGAACCCGCACTACTGTATCGGCATGACGCGACATTATGCGTGCAAACCAGGGTAGATGCCCCATCATCATACCAAGATGATAATTAACGATTGTCCCGCACCATGCGCCAATCATGACAGCAATTCCCGCCTCCCATGGCGAAAGCGTCGCCTTACTGACGGAAATTACAGCAGCCAACATAACCGATGCTGGCGGTAATACCGTTGAAATGAGGAACGTCGATTTTGCGAATGCTATTACAAAAAGAAGCCCCCACAGGCTGAATGGATGAAGCGCAAAATGGCTCATCAGGGCGTTTACCCACTCCATGAATGCTCCTGCTCCTGTTAGTAAGCGTTTTTATACCAACATTTTTTACGGTTCACCAAATGTTTGTATAGCCCGCCCAGGCGCTGAGGGCTCCCTATAAACCAGCGCTAATAAACCAGCCCCCTGGTCTGCTATTCTGGCGAGATGGTGAAGAACGGTGCTGACGCATCGTGGAAAAAATTCTGACATGTCTGGCAAGCAGGCATAGAGATGATCGCATTGAATAGGTTGCTCAAACCAGTAGATCACAAATTCTACGCCTGCCTTTTTTACCCGCCCATTACTGAGATCCCTCAGCGCCGTAGCGGGGTTTAGGTTCAGAACATCGCGGTCAGCCTTTGGCGCGACTGGCGATGATCTCGTCCGCCACATTGCGCGGCGCTTCCGCGTAGTGATGGAACTCCATGCTGTAGGTTGCACGCCCCTGAGACATGGAGCGCAGCGTGGTGGAGTAACCGAACATCTCAGCCAGCGGCACATCAGCGCGGATGACCTGGCTGCCGAATCGCTCTTCCATGCCCTGCACCATACCGCGACGGGAAGAGAGATCGCCCATAATGTTACCGGCGTACTCTTCCGGCGTTTCCACCTCTACGTGCATCACCGGTTCCAGAATTGCCGGATCCGCTTTGCGCGCGCCCTCTTTGAAACCAAAGATGGCCGCCATGCGGAACGCCATTTCCGACGAGTCGACATCATGGTAGGAGCCGAATGTCAGCGTCGCTTTCACATCCACCACCGGATAACCGGCCAGCACGCCGCTGTTCATGGCTTCGCGTAGCCCTTTCTCCACGGAGGGAATGTACTCGCGCGGCACCACGCCGCCTTTGGTGGCGTCTTCAAAGACAAAGCCACTACCCGGCTCCAGCGGTTCGAGCGTCAGCACCACATGGCCATACTGCCCTTTCCCACCGGACTGACGAACAAACTTACCTTCAATGTCTTTCACGGTTTTACGCAGCGTTTCACGGTAAGTCACCTGCGGGCGGCCGATGTTCGCTTCCACGCCGAATTCACGTTTCATACGGTCGACGATAATCTCCAGGTGCAGTTCGCCCATACCGGAGATGATTGTCTGACCTGACTCCTCATCCGTGTGCAGATGGAACGACGGGTCTTCGGAGGCCAGCCGTTGCAGCGCGATACCCATTTTTTCCTGGTCCGCTTTGGTTTTCGGCTCGATCGCCAGCGAAATCACCGGTTCCGGGAACTCCATACGCTCCAGCGTGATCACCGCATCCGGGTCACTTAAGGTATCGCCGGTGGTGACATCTTTCAGTCCGACACAGGCCGCGATATCGCCGGCGCGCAGTTCATCCACTTCATGGCGATCGTTGGCATGCATCTGCACGATACGACCAATACGCTCTTTCTTACCTTTCACCGGGTTATAGACCGCATCACCTTTTTTCAGCACACCGGAATAGACGCGGATAAAAGTGAGCTGGCCGACATACGGGTCGGTCATCAGTTTAAACGCCAGCGCCGAGAACGGTTCGTCATCGCTCGGGTGACGTTCCGCAGGCCGGCCTTTTTCATCCACGCCCTGAATGGCAGGAATATCCAGCGGCGACGGCATCAGTTCGACAACCGCATCAAGCATGCGCTGCACGCCTTTGTTTTTAAAGGCGCTGCCGCACAGCATCGGCTGGATCTCCCCGGCGATAGTGCGTTTGCGCAGACCGGCAATGATGTCGGCTTCGTCCAGCGAACCGGTTTCCAGATATTTATCCATCAGATCTTCGCTGGCTTCCGCCGCCGCAGAGACCATTTTTTCCCGCCACTCCAGCGCAGTCGCCAGTAATTCTTCCGGCACCGGCGCGTAGCTGAAAACCATACCCTGCGTGGCGTCATCCCAGATGATTTCACGCATTTTGATCAAATCCACTACGCCGGTGAAATGCTCTTCAGCGCCAATCGGGATCACGATCGGCACCGGGTTCGCTTTCAGGCGATCGATCATCATCTGCACCACGCGGAAGAAATCCGCGCCGGTACGATCCATCTTGTTGACGAAGGCCAGACGCGGGACATGATATTTGTTGGCCTGCCGCCAGACGGTTTCCGATTGCGGCTGCACGCCGCCCACCGAGTCATACACCATGACCGCTCCGTCGAGTACGCGCATGGAGCGTTCCACTTCAATGGTGAAATCTACGTGCCCTGGGGTGTCGATAATGTTGATGCGGTGCGGCTCATAACTTCTGTCCATTCCGGGCCAGAAGCAGCTCACCGCCGCAGAAGTAATGGTGATCCCGCGCTCCTGCTCCTGCGCCATCCAGTCGGTTGTTGCCGCGCCATCGTGTACTTCCCCCAGTTTGTGGCTCATCCCGGTGTAAAACAGGATGCGCTCGGTGGTGGTGGTTTTACCGGCATCGATATGCGCGGAGATGCCGATGTTGCGATAACGTTCGAGGGGGATGGGTCGGGGCATGATGCGTCCTTAGTCATTTGACTATCAGTTCGCGGCCGGAATTGGCCGCTATTCATTCACGGCATGTATCATAGTACAACTGTACGAGTATATTCGAACTATTTTTGCTATTATAACGATGGGCTGAGCCAGGACTAACGTCGTGGCTTTAAAAATTGAGTTTGCGTATAGTACCGGCCCGACCGTGACTTTCTTAAGCCAGGGCATCGCCACACAGGAATATTATGATCGCTAATCACCCAGAACGTGAGCAATTTCGCCTGGAAAATGTGCTCTTCGCCCTCGGCAACCCGCTGCGCCTGGCGATGATCAAACGGCTCGCCGATGGTGCTGAACTGAGCTGCAATACATTGCGGCCACAGGATGTTGCGAAGTCCACCATGACGCATCACTGGCGCGTACTGCGCGATAGCGGCGTGGTCTGGCAGCGCCCGCAAGGGCGGGAAAATATGATCTCGCTGCGCCGGGAGGATCTGGACGCCTGCTTCCCGGGGCTGCTGGATACGCTGTTAAAGGCGATGGAGCGACAATAAACCGACGTCAGCCGCCACCTGCAACGTTGACTCGCCAGGGATGACATGCGGCGAATTACCAACACTGCCCCCACGTAACGTTTTTCCATCACCCGCTTGATTAGCCCAGCGGGCGCAGGATGGAAGGCTTTCTTTCTCGTTTCAACATCATTGTGCGGCGCTGCCGCAGCTATTTGGTTTCTGGCAGTACGATATTGCTCGCCGCCAGCGTCCCCATCTTGCTGTAAATCGCGCAGGCAGCATCCACCAGTTGCATCGCCAGCGCCGCGCCGCTGCCTTCGCCAAGACGCATGCCCATGTTGAGATACGGCTCCAGCCCCAAATGTTCGAGCGCAATGCGCGCGCCTTTTTCCGCCGAGAGATGCGACGGGATCAGATACGGCTTCACCTGCGGCGCGATACGGCAGGCGGCCAGCGCCGAGGCGTAAGAGAGGAAACCATCAAGCACCACCGGCAAACCGCAGGTTGCCGCGCCGAGGATCACCCCGGTCATGCCGAGTAGATCATAACCGCCCACTTTCTCCAGCACATCAAGACCATCGCCCGCATCCGGCTGGTTCACCGCAATGGCTCTGCGCACCACCTGCGCTTTATGACCGAGCAGCGTTTCCGGTAGATTGGCGCCGATACCCACCACCGATTCCGGCGCTTCGCCGGTCAGCACGCTGACAATCGCCGCTGCGGGCGTGGTGTTGGCCATTCCCAGTTCGCCAACACCAAACAGCGTCACGCCCTGCGCCGCCAGTTCACGGGTATAACGCATCGTTTCCAGCAGCAGTTCCTGCGCCTGCCCGTGGCTCATCGCTGGGCCGCTGGCGATATTCCCGCTGCCGCGCGCTACCTTCATATTGACAAGCCCCGGGATCGGATCGGCATCAATACCGACATCCAGCACATGCACTTTCGCCCCGGCCTGTGCCGCCAGCACACAGACGCCTGTGGTGCCCTGCGTCATGTTCGCCGCCTGAATTGCGGTAACCACCTGAGGTGAAATCGCCACGCCTTCATGCCAGACACCGTGATCGGCGCACATCACCACAATCGCTTTTTCAGCGATCTGCGGCGCGCCATTCAGCCCCGGCATACCGGCCAGTTGTACCGCTAATGCTTCCAGTCGCCCCAGACTGCCTGGCGGCTTCAGTAAACCATCCAGATGAACCCGTGCCTGCGCCATCGCCACGTCATCGGGTGCCGGAATGCTTGCCAGTAATGTCGTTAATCTCTGCATGCTGTTTCTCGTTATGTTGTGGGCTGTTTATAACAGCGCCAGAAGAAAAATCAGTTCGCCCAGCTCAATGGCGGCGCCGAGCGTATCGCCGGTCTGCCCGCCAAGAGTACGCTTCAGCATCTGCCCAAGCAGAAATACTGCCGCCAGAGTCACCAGCAGCGCCATAAGCCCTTTCGCACCCAGCAACCCGATCGTTACCAGCGCGGTAATGATGAGCGTGACTGACGTATCGCGCCCCGAAACTTTACCGATAAACAGATTGCCGAGCCCCTCTTCGCGGGCGTAGCGATGACCGAACATCAGTAACACCGAGCAGCCGCGTCCGGCGGCACAGGTCGCCGCCAGTGCTGCGATCATCGGCGCATCACGCAGTTGCAGTTCGCTAAGGGTAAGGATTTTCGCTGCCAGCACAAACACCAGCGCCAGACCGCCATGTGTGCCGAGACGGCTGTCCCGCATGATCTCCAGCATCCGCTCGCGCCTCCGGGCGGAAAAAACGCCGTCGCAGGTGTCGGCAAGGCCATCAAGATGGAAGCCGCCAGTCAGCAACGCCAGCGCCAGCACGCAAAAAAGCGCCGCCAGCGGTGCGCCGCACCACGGCTGCAATATCACCAGTACGCCGCCGCTCATAGCGCCCAGCAGCACGCCGACCAGGGGAAAAGTGACAATCCCGCGCACATAATCGGCGACATCCAGCCCCTGCACCCAGCGCTCTGGCACCGGCAGACGGCTGATAAACGACAGCGTGGCGAAGAACAGTTTCATTTGATTTTGACTCCAATCCCGGAAACCACCAGCCAGACGTGATCTGCCGCCTGTGCCAGCCGCTGGTTGACGCGCCCGGCGATATCGCGGAAATGCCGCGCAAGGCGGTTTTCCGGCACAATGCCCATACCTACTTCATTGGTGACCAGCACCACTGGCGACGGGCAGGCCGCGCAGGCGGCTATCAGCGCCTCAATTTCCTGCTGTACCTGCGTTTCCAGCGCGGTGTAATCCCACTGTTCCGGGTCGCACTCGCCGCCAAAGGCAAACAGCAGATTGGTCGTCAGCGTAGTGATGCACTCCAGCAGTACGGCTTCGCGGCTATCGTTGTCGGGAGTAATGATCTCAGCCAACTGCTGCCAGCGCTCTTCGGTACGCCAGTGGGCCGGGCGGCTCGCCCGATGGTGCGCAATACGCGCCGCCATTTCTGCATCAAAGATCTGCGAAGTGGCGATATAGAGTACGCGACTGGCGTCTGCGACCAGCGACTCAGCGTGGCGGCTCTTGCCGCTGCGCGCCCCGCCGGTAACAAGGGTTAACATGTTTGCTCCTGATGCTGCTGCATAATCTGGTAGATACGATCGATGTCGACATGCTTGCGCATGGCGTCGGCGAGGATATCAAACTGCTGCTCTTTATAGTCGGCATAACTCACCGCTATATCGAGCGGCCCCAGCCCTTTACGCTCGCGCAGGCCGTTCAACAATGCGCGGGTAAACGCATCGCTGTCGAACAGGCCGTGCAGATAAGTGCCAAATACCAGACCGTCATCACTGACCGCGCCATCCGCGACGCGCTGACCGTTTTTTTCTAACCACAGCGCCGGGCGGCAACTACTTTGTAATGTTGTTTCGCCCATATGGATCTCATATCCGCGCAGCGCCAGCCCGGCGCAGTTCGCCAGCCAGCCGGGCAATGTCTCTTGCAAACGGGCCTCAACAAGCGTGGTAGTTTTATCCTGCGCGAAATGGGTAACGGTATCGAGCAGCCCCAGCCCAGGCTGTGTACCCAGCCCGGACTCCACCTCGTCGACGATCGTCGCCCCGAGCATCTGGTAGCCACCACAAACGCCGATTGTCGGTACGCCCGCGCGATGCCTGGCAAGCAGCGCCTTCACCAGCCCGCTTTCGCGTAGCCAGTGAAGATCGCCGAGGGTGTTTTTACTGCCCGGTAAAATCACCAAATCCGCGCTCTGCAACTCATCGGGCGAGCGCACGTAGTGCACACGCACATCCGGCTGCGCCGCCAGCGCGTTAAAATCGGTGAAGTTGGAAATATGCGGAAGCTGCACCACCGCAATATCCAGCGCCCGCTCGCCGGTGCTCAGGTATTTGCCACGTTGCAGCGCCACACCGTCTTCATCTTCGAGATCGACCTCCAGCCACGGCATCACCCCGATAACCGGAACACCCGTCAGTTCTTCAATCTGTTTTATGCCCGGCGTCAGTAGCGCAATGTCACCGCGAAATTTATTGATGATCACCCCTTTTACCCGCCAGCGTTCATGCTGCTGGAGCAGCGCCAGCGTGCCGTAAATGGCCGCAAAGACCCCGCCGCGATCGATATCCGCCACCAGGATAACCGGGCACGCGGCCATTTCCGCCATGCCCATGTTGACGATATCCCGATCGCGCAGGTTGATCTCCGCCGGGCTGCCTGCCCCTTCCAGCACCAGCGCATCATACTCCTGCGCCAGGCTTTGCCAGACACGCATAATTTGCGCCCGCAAATGCGGTTTGTAGTCGTGATAGCTAACGGCATCCATGTCGGTCGCCACTTTGCCCATCAGCACCACTTGCGCTTTACGGTCACTGGTGGGTTTAAGCAGCACCGGATTCATACGCACATCCGGTACGATACCCGCCGCTTCCGCCTGGAATATTTGCGCGCGCCCCATCTCCTGGCCATCCGGCGTAATACCAGAATTGAGCGCCATATTCTGCGATTTAAAGGGGGCGGTTTTCAGCCCATCCTGATAAAAAATGCGACACAGCCCGGCCACCAGTACGCTTTTACCCACGTCTGAGGCGGTACCCTGCAACATAATCGCCAGCGTCATGACGCCTCCTTAACCCGCATCGCCCGCATGCGGGCATAAAATTCATCTTCACTTTTACACAGCGGCAAGCCCAGCTCGCTATGCAGTTTTACCAGCCACGGCTGCGTCAAACCGGCTTTCTCAACCAGCGCGCGGCGGGAAAACACCTCGCCCGGCGTCCCCTGTGTCAGACATTCGCCGTGACGCAGCACATAGACTGCATCACAAATTTCATAAATTAAATCAATATCGTGGCTGGAGATCACTACATGATCCCCCTGCGCGACAATGCGGCGGATGAGCGCGATCATCTGCGCACGCCCGGCGGGATCCAGACCTGCGGTGGGCTCATCCAGCAGCAGATATTTTGCCTGTATCACCAGCGCGCCAGCGATGGCGACACGCTTTTTCTGCCCGTGGCTCAGACACTGGATCGGCTGCTGACGGAAGGATTGCGCATCTACCAGCGTCAGAGCGTCATCGACGCGGCGCGCGATCTCCGCTTCCTCCACGCCGATGTTGCGCAGGCTGAAGGCGATGTCGCTGTCAATATCGGTATAGAAGATCTGCTGATCGGGGTCCTGAAATACGGTAGTGACCTGCTGGCGCAGCGCCAGCAACCCACGTTTGCTGTAATCGAGCGGTTTTCCCTGCCACAGCACCGCCCCTTTTTGCGGGCGCAGAATACCGCTCAGGTTCATAAACAGCGTTGATTTCCCGCAGCCGTTCGCGCCGACCAGCCCGGTCACCGGCTGGCGGGAAAAATCGAGCGTCAGCCCTTGCAGCGTCGGCGCATCCTGGTAGCTGAACCACAGATTTTCACATGCCAGCATTGCCTTATCCCTACAGGTGAAAATTACCCTGGTAAAGTTTGATATCCAGCGTGGTCGCCATCGCTTTGTAGCGCAACAGCACGCGGGTAAATAACAGGCTCACCAGCATCGCCAGCGAGCGGTAGCCCTGCGGCAAAGTGCGATAGCCAAAGCGCAGCGTCTGCGCACGGTGGAGAGCCGCCGCCTCTTCGAGCAGGATAAAGATAAAGCGCCAGGTGAGCAGGATCTGTTCGGTCAGCAATCGCGGCACACGCCCGCGTTTGAGCAAGACAATCAGTTGCGGAAATGTCAGATTAAGCACCAGCCAGAAGGTCGCCGCCAGCGCAGCGAGGCTGCGCCATAACGTGACGTTGGCTGACGCCAGCCCCTGCGGCGTTACGCCGATCCAGACGCTGCCCAGTTGCACGCCGTACAATAGCTGCTGTGGCTCGCGCGTCACGCTGAACAGAATAGTTATCACGCCAACCAGCAAAAAGCCCATCGGCAGAGCCATCCATCGCAGCCAGCGCCAGAGCGAGATGCGCAGCAGCCAGCAGGTGAAAGTCGCCAGCGCCACCAGCAACACCCTCTGCCCGAACGGCGGCAGAGAAAAGGCCAGCACCATCATCAGCAACCAGAACAGGAATTTACGCTCCGGCGCAACGTGAAACCAGCGGCTCTGGTAGCTCAGCCGATCAAGACCGTTCGCGATCACGCTGCCTGCCTTTCATATAACCGAGGATATAGAAAATGACCGCTGCGCCAATCGAGCCCTGCAGGGTAAAAAGCAGGCTTTCAATTTCGCCGCTTGCTGGCTCATACAGCGGCTGGAACCACGGCTGGTAATGGGGTGCAATCGCCTGGATCTGGCTTTCTGCCTGGTTGTCGGAACCACCGTATTCACCGCCGTGATTGATAAAAAACGGCAGTACCATCAGGGCAATCACCATCGCCAGCAGAATCAGGGTCTTTTTCATCTTAATCTCCCCTTACGGCGATCAGCTGTCGTTTGGTGAGCTGATCGTAAATCATCACCGTCAGCAACCCTTCCGCGATGGCAATCGGAATTTGTGTCAGACAAAAAATGCCCATAAATTTAACGATCGAGCCGGTTGCTCCACTTTGTGGATCCGGGAATGCCACGCCCAACTGCACTGAGGTAATAAAGTAGGTCGCCAGATCCGCCAGCATGGCGCAGAGAAACACCGCCACATCGCGGCGAAGGCCCGCCCGGCAGGCCAGTTTCCATACCACATAGCCGACAACGGGGCCAATGACCGCCATCGACATGCCGTTGGCGCCAAGCGTGGTCAGTCCGCCGTGCGCCAGCAACAGCGCCTGAAACAGCAGCACAATCGCGCCAAGAATCGCCACCACGCCGGGGCCAAACAAGATCACCGCCAGCCCGACGCCGGTCGGGTGCGAACAGCTTCCGGTCACTGACGGGATCTTCAGCGCCGACAGGACAAAAATAAACGCTCCGCACAGCGCCAGCAGTACTTTCTGGTTGGTATCATCCGCCACAATGCGGCGTAGACGCACCAGCCCGTACCACAGGCATGGCAGGAACAGCATCCACCACGCCAGCGCCCACATCGGCGGCAGAAACCCCTCCATAATGTGCATGGCGAATGCCTCCTGCGGCACCACCATCAGCAGCAGCGCAGCGGCAAGCCCGCTGTACGACAGCTGTTTCAGTTGTTGCGTTTTCATCTTCTCTCCCACTGTTTATTCACCAGAATGGTCGAAAAATAGGGCAGCGGTTGGTCATCGTAAACCTCGCTAAGCTGCCGCCAGCACTGCTCGCCGGGCAGGGTGGCTTCAGCCATCATCAGGGCGTGTTCCAAAAGCCCCACTTGCGCCAGCAGCGCTTTGATTCGGGCAAAACGGCCATAGACTTTCATCAGCACCAGGCTGTCATGTTGCTGTAACGCCTGGCGGATTTCCTCCTCCGGCGCGGTACAGGACACTACGCCCAGCGACTGTTGCTCCATTGCCAGCGGCACCTGCGCGCGTGCGGCAATGGCGGCAAACGACGTGACACCAGGGACAATCTCCAGCCACTGTGGCTGGCCAAGCCGTTGCAGCAGGAATACCCAGGTGCTGAACAACATCGCATCGCCGAGGGTAATAAACCCCACCTGTTTACCGGCCTGCACTTCCGCTGCCAGCGCGGCGGCGACTTCGTCCCACACCGCTTCTTTTTCCGCGCTGTCAACGCTCATTGGAAAGTGGCAACAGCGTACTTCGGTCTGCACACCGAGGTACTCGCGCACAATGGAAAGCGCCAGGCTGTCGCCGCCTTTGCGCCCGGCCGGGGCATACAGCACATCGAGCTGTCCGAGAATACGCGCACCGCGCACGGTGATCAGATCGGTAGCACCTGGACCGGTACTCAGCGCGTAGAGTTTACCGCTCATGCTGCAGCCTCCATCACCTGCGCCAGCGCCTGATGCAGATGCTGAACGAACATCGCACGCACGTCGGCATTCTCGCCTAAGCCCTGTAACCACGGCGTCGCAGCAATACCGACGCGCTCAAACTGCGTCTTCCACGAATCATCGTCATCCGACGCCATGTCGTTAATCGCATGGTCGCCCGCCACCAACATCAGCGGCATCAGGTGCACCGCTTTCACTCCTTCATGACGAAGGCCGTCGATCAACAGATCGATTTCAGGGTAGCTCTCAACCGCGCCAACCCGTGCCGGAAAACGGTGCGCCGCCATCATATGGTCGAGGCAGGCGTAAGCCGCAAAAGCGTGATGGCTGGCACCGTGGCCCATAAACACCACGCGCTCATCGGCAGCGACCTGTGGCATCTGCCGGGAGAGCGCCTGCATCAGATGCAGATAATCTTCGTGGCTGTTGAGCAGCGGCGCGCCAATCACCAGCCGTTTGAACAGTGGGCGCAGCGTCTGGACTTCACGAGCGATTTTTTCGTATTCGTCGCCGTTGATAATGTGTAGCGATTGGATCGCCACATCCTGATATCCCTGCTCCGCCAGCTTTTGCAGCGCCTCCAGCGGCGTGTCGATATGCAGGTTATCGCGTTGTTTGAGCTTGCGAATTATCATCCCGGAGGTAAAGGCGCGAAACAGCGCACGATCCGGGCAGCTCGCCGCCAGATCACGCTCGCAGGCGACAATGTTCTTTTCACAGGTGTCGTGATAGCTGGTGCCAAAGCTCACCACCAAAAGGGCTTTCTTCATTCTGTTCTCCTCACTGTGCCGCCAGCCAGCGTTGCAAGCGTCCGGCAAAAGCATCCTGACCGTTGAGTAACTCGTCGCCCATAACCAGCGGTTGCGGCCGGGCAATCACAATGCACGGGATGCCAGCATCCAGCGCAGGCTGTACTTTTTCCAGATAACCACCTTCCGCGCCGGAGGCTTTGGTGATCATCACCTCAACACAGTACTGGCGATAAAACGCAGCATTAAATTCAGCGCTAAACGGGCCGCACAGCGCGAAGATCTCACCCACACCAAAACCCAGTGCCGCGCACTGCGCCAGCACATCCGCCACGGGAAGAATGCGCGCCAACAGCGTTTTCCCCGGCAATCCGTCACGCCAGCGCGCCAGATCTTTGCTGCCGGTGGTCAGCAAGATGCGCTCCCCCAGGTGACGGGCTTTGTCGCAGGCTTCCTCCAGCGTGGCGACGTTGAACAGCAGCGGATGTTGCAGCTCCGGCTGTTGTTCCGGACGCAGATAACGGCTCAGCAATACCTGCGTCTGGTGACAGGCGTGAGCAATATTGTGGCTGACCACTTCGGCATAGGGGTGCGAAGCATCGATCACCCAGCGCGTGTCGTTCTGTTTGAGCCACGTAACCATCTCGTCCATCTCCAGCCGCCCGCAGCGCACCTGACCGCGAATGTTGCCTGCCAGTTGCGCGCCGGTCGGCGTGGCGACCGACAGCGTGTAACACACCCCGGCTTCATCCAACTGCTGGCAAATCAGCCGCCCATCGCTGGTGCCGCCAATCACCAGCACCTCGCCTGCCGTCACAGGGTGTAACCTCGCGGGGTGATCATCAGACCGTTTTGCACATAGGTGGCGCGGTTACCGACAATTACCAGACTGGTCATATCAACGGGTTCAAAATCCATCTCGCCGAGCGTGGTCAGCCATTTTTCCTCTTTCTTGCGTCCGGCAGATTTCACTACGCCCACCGGCGTATTGGCGTTTTTACTGGCCGCCAGCAGTTCGAATGCTCGCGCCAGATGCCCTTCGCGGCCCCGGCTTCGCGGGTTGTAGAAGCAGATGACGAAGTCCGCTTCACCGGCCGCGATAATGCGTTTTTCGATAACCGGCCATGGCGTCATCAGGTCGCTCAGACTGATATGGCAGAAATCGTGCATCAACGGCGCACCCAGTAGCGCAGCGGCGGCGATGCTGGCGGTCATACCCGGTACCAGCCGCACTTCCACATCCAGTTGCTGCTTGTTAACCAGCTCAAGCACCAGCCCGGCCATACCGTAGATCCCGGCGTCGCCGCTGCTGACCAGCGCCACGTTATGCCCGGCCTGCGCCAGCTCGATTGCTGCCTGGCAGCGCTCAATCTCTTTGCACATGCCGGTTTTGATCACCTGCTTATCGCCGGTGAAGGCTTTGACGAGGTGCGTGTAGGTTTTGTAGCCCACCACAATGTCCGCCGCCTGTAACGCTTCGATAGCCTCCATGGTCATCATTGCCTGTGAGCCGGGGCCAATCCCGATTACCGTCAACATCAGTGCGAAACTCCCAAAGTAATTGTCACGCCCTGCTCCTGCAGGGTCTCACCCACCAGTTGCCCCTGGCTCATCAGCCAGGCTACCGGGCCGGAAACGCTACCCACGCCCACGGTCTGCCGGACAAATTCCGAGCCTGGAAAGCGATGTTCGTGCTGACGCAGCACCTGCGCGGTAAAAATTTCAAACGGCACACGCAGGCTCTCCGCCAGTTGCAATAGCCCTTTCTCATCCTGCTTTAAGCTGATGCTGCCAATCGCCCGCAGCGCCAGCGGATCGAATGCCTGCGTCTGAAACTGGCGTTGCAGTAACGACGACAGCAAGGAAAACGGCGTATCGCGCCGACAGCCGATCCCCGCTACCACACGCTTTGGCACCAGTTTGAACACCGGCACGGGCAGCGCAGGCAGTTGCGCCCGGGTGGACACGCAGACCAGCCCGTCCAGTTCCGGCAGGGCGTCAAGGCGCGTGATGGGGATAAAACCACGCGTGTCGCAGCTTGCCACTTCCTCACGCAGCACCTCTTCACACCACAGGCCGATGCGTTTACCGCTTACCAGCATGTGGTTGATGGTCTTTACCGCCGCGCGGAAATCCTCCATCCGTGCATCAAGCTGACAGGCCAGTGTGTCCAGCGCCGCCAGTTCGTTCACATCGGTCGCCGTGGTGATCACCGGATCGGCATCCAGTACACCCGCCAGATAACGCGTCAGCGCGTTCGCGCCGCCGTAGTGGCCGGAAAGCAGACTGATCACATGCTGGCCGCGTTCATCAATGACGATCACCGCAGGATCGAGAAATTTGTCGTTGACCAGCGGGGCGATCACCCGCACGGCAATGCCCGTTGCGCCGATAAACACCACCGCCGAGTAGTGGCAAAATGCCTCGCGCAGGGTCTGCGCAAAGCTGCCTTCAAAGGGCTGAAAGCCGTCAGTGAGCAGCTTTTCGCTGGTAAAACAGGTCATCGGCAGCGCCGCTTTCAGACGGTTCGCCAGCGCCACACCGCCCGGCGTAAGGCAGAACAGCGCAATAGATTCAGGCTTTACGGTATTCATGGCTGAAGTCCGCCGCATAAAGCCGCGAGTAGTGGTACTCCTCGCCAAGAAATGCGCCAACGAGGATCAGCGCGGTTTTACGGATGCCTGCTTCGCGCACTTTGTCGCCGATATCGGCCAGCGTGCCGCGTACCGTCTGGCTCTGTGGCCATGTGGCTTTGTAGATCACCGCCACCGGCGTGGTCTGCGGATAGCCGCCTTCAATTAAGCGCTCCGCCACACGATGGATGCGCTGCACGGAAAGGTAGATAGCCATCGACGTCTGGTGGCTGGCGAAGGATTCAAGCTGCTCGAGCTCCGGCACCGGCGTCCGCCCTTCCAGGCGGGTAATGATCAGGCTCTGCGATACTTCTGGTACGGTGTACTCAACACCCAATTCTGCCGCCGCGCCGAGAAACGCGCTGACGCCCGGTACCACCTGCCAGCGGATGCCGCGCCGGGTCAGTTCCTCACCCTGCTCGCGCACAGAGCCGTAAAGCGAAACATCGCCGGTTTGCAGACGTACCACCACTTTCCCGGCTTTCACTCCGGCTTCCATCAGGTCGATAATTTGCTCAAGATGCAGTTCGGCGCTGTCATGACATACCGCGCCAGCCGGGCAATACTCCAGCAGCTCGGTGTTGATCAGCGATCCGGCGTAAATCACCACCTGAGCCTGTTGCAGCAGCCGGTAGCCTTTCAGGGTGATCAGTTCGCGATCGCCCGGCCCGGCGCCGACAAACCAGACCGTTTGTGCATCAGCGTTATCAGCCATGCTGCTTCTCCTTTTCGCAGGAAATCAAAAAGACAGGATTATTCGCTTTGAAGTAATGACCGCTGCCCAGCCCGGTGAGCAAGGAGACCTGAATTTGCTGGCAATCCAGCGCGGCAACCCGAAGGGTGTGCAGGTGTGAGAGCGCGCTGTTAAGGTGCTCCTGCAAAATAAAGGTCATCACCAGCCGTCCGCCGGGGTTAAGCTGCGCCAGCGACCAGTCAATCAATTTCGTCAGGTTGCCGCCGCTGCCGCCCATAAACACTGCATCGGCAGGCCGCTCAACAAACAGCGGCGCAACACCGGTGACGATGGCAATGTTGCGACAGCCAAAGTGCAGGCAGTTATCTTCCAGCAGGCCCAGCGCCGCCGGGTTACGCTCGATGGCGGTAACCAGCAACCCCGGGTGCGCCAGCGCCGCTTCAATGCTGACGCTGCCGGTACCAGCGCCGATATCAATCAGGTGCTGTGCGCGATGCAATTCCAGTTTCGACAGCGCCAGCGCGCGCACAGCCTCTTTGGTCATCGGCACCTTTTCACCACGAATAAACAGATCATCTTTCATTGAGGATCACCACCACATTCATTGCGTATTCGGCCTGTACTTCCGCCGGGCGCAGCCAGTAGATACGCTCATCGTCGAGCCCTAAGTTTTCCCCAATAACCAGCCAGCACGCTTCTGCGCCGCGCGCAATCAATGCCTCGGCAATCGCTTTTGGTCCGCACTTTGCGTCAGTGACCATCGCTACTTTGCGGGCGCGGGCCAGAGCGTCAAAATCCACTGCCCGCCCGTGGCTGCTGGTGAGCCAGATGTCATTCATATCGATGCCCGTACGCGCACAGAGATACTGCACGGCGCTGATACCGGGAATAATGCGCAACTGCCCGATGCCGAAATGAGCCACCAGACGAGTGCCGATGCCGTAAAACAGCGGATCGCCGGAGGCCAGCACCACCACGCGCCGCTGCTGTTGCTCAAGCCACGCCAGCAGGCCGGGGATGTCTGCATCCAGAACGCGGACTTCACCGCGAAAATCCGCAAACTGCGCCAGGTGGCGTTTGCCGCCGACCAGCGCGTCCGCCTGCGCCACGGCCTCCAGCGCCTGCGGCGTCATCAGTGCGAGGTTACCCGGCCCCATGCCGGCAATGGTTAACATTTCAGATCTCCGGCAATCTCTTCAACCGGGCGATTCGCGCCCAGCACTTTGTTATCAAAAGAGAACATCACCGCATCACACTGCGGCGGGTTTTGCGTGAAACGCAGCATCTGTGCGATGCGCAGGCAGATCCGCTGCGCCAGATGCGTGTAAAGATGGCTGAACCCGGCAGCGTCGATGTATTCCATTGCCGCTTCGGTGGTGTCGCAGTCGCTGACCTTCAGCAGCAGAACATGCGGTGCGCCGAGCAGCGCCAGGTGTGCGACCAGCGTCTCCATCCGCGCATCCGCGATATGGCTGTGAGTATGAAATATACCGGCGGCAATTTTCACCAGCTTGCCGGGATGGCCGACCAGAACGATCTGCCGGTAGCCCAGACGCACCGCCTCTTCAATCATGTAGCCAACGAAGTTACTCATCGTCACTACCAGTTCGCCGGAGACGCCAAGCTGCTCACGCACGAAGCGCTCGCCGTGGTTGCCCGGGACGAGGATCACCCGTTCCATACCGCCCGCGCGCTTCAGCTCCAGCTCCAGCGACAGCGAGCGTTTCCAGCTCTCTTCCGACATCGGCGTCACGATGCCGGTGGTACCAATAATCGAAATACCGCCGATAATGCCGAGCCTGCCGTTATAGGTTTTCTTCGCCCGCTCTTCGCCTTCCGGAGCGAAAATTTCCACCTGCGCCCCGCGAGTGGGGCCAATCACTTCGCGCACGGTGGCTTCGATGGTCTGGCGCGGGGTGCGGTTAATGGCCGCTTCCCCCACCGCCAGACCAATACCTTTGCGGGTGACGGTACCCACGCCTGCACCGCCGCGCAGAACAATCTGCTCATCATCGGTGAGCGTGACGCGGGCAAAGATCAGCATGCCGTGGGTGGCATCCACATCGTCGCCGCCGTCTTTGCGAATGGCAGCAATCGCTTGCTGGCCTTCAATGTGCGGAGATTCTACATTCAGATGCAGGGTGACGCCGGAGGGGGTGACAATCGAGACCTGATGAATGATGTGCTGGCGCAGCACCATCAACGCCGCGACTTTTGCCGCTGCGGTGGCGCAGGAACCGGTGGTATAGCCTTTGCGCAGGGCTTTACCGTTGTGCCACACCGGATCGTCTAAGGTCTGGCTCATTGCGCCTCCTGCAAGTGATAGAGCAGCGCATTAACAATCGCCGCAGCCACATTGCTGCCGCCCTTGCGACCACGCGCGGCAATGGTGGGCAAACCGCTCTCTACCAGCGCCTCTTTCGATTCCGCAGCGCCAACAAAACCGACCGGCACACCAACCACGCCGCTGACCGGCACCTTGTGTTCCAGCAGGCGGAACAGCGCCGTGGGCGCATTGCCGAAAACAAAGATTTTCGCTTCCGCTTCCGTCAGCGCCAGATCGACCGCCGCCATCGAACGGGTGATCCCCTCATCTTTGGCTTTACGTACCACGCGCGGATCGGAGATGTAACAACGCACTTCGCCGCCGAACTGCGCCAGCAACCGCTTGTTAATGCCGGAAAGCGCCATCGTGGTGTCGGTATAAAGGGTGCAACCTTGCGTTATCGCCTCACACAGGCGTTGCAGCGCATCACTGGAAAACCACAAAATATCGAGCCAGTCGAAGTCAGCCGTGGTGTGAATGGCCCGTTTGATTACCGCCTCATGCAGTGGACTGGCAAAACAAAAATCGGGGCGGGTTTGCTGGATAATCTCGCCGATAATGACAAAACTTTTAGCTTCAATAGCCTGCGGTTGCTGCAAATAATCCATCGTCTTCATCCTTATGCGCCCGCGAGGGCAAGATGTATTAGCGCAAACAGCGTCAGCGCCAGCATGGCGGCAAGCCACATCATGCGAATGGTACGGGGAATGTCATCCGGCGTAATGGCGCGGAGCTCATCGCCAATCCACGGTTTTTCGACCCGCTGGCCGAAGTAGTCATTTGGCCCGCCAAGCCGCACGCCAAGCGCCCCGGCTACGGTGCCTTCCGGCCAGGCGCAGTTGGGGCTGCTGTGGTTGCGCCGGTCACGAAAACCGATACGCAGCGCATTGCCCGCGTGATTACCGCCGAGCCATGCCGCCATACTGAGTAACAGCCAGCTCAGACGCGCCGGGATAAAGTTGGCGACATCATCCAGTCGCGCGCTGACCATGCCGATCGCGCGGTATTTTTCATGCTTGTAGCCCACCATTGAATCCAGGGTATTGACCGCTTTGTAGGCCATTGCCAATGGCGCGCCGCCGAGCAATAAAAAGAACAGCGGCGCGATCACGCCATCGACGGTGTTTTCCGCGACAGTCTCCACTACCGCGCGGATGATTTGCGGCGGCTGGAGCTGCGCGGTATCGCGACCGACAATCCAGGACAGCTTCTCGCGGCTTTCGGCAAGAGAACCGAAGCGCAGCGCCTGCTCCACTTCCCGCGCCATATCCGCAAGACAACGCGTGGCAAGCAGGGTGTAAATCATCCACACCTCCACGCACCAGCCGAACCACGGATGGATTGCATACGCCGACGCGAGCACACCCCAGGCAACGCTCCAGGTGATACCCACCACCAGCAGCCACATCACGCCGCCGCCGATGCGCAACGCAGTATCGCTGCGGCACACACGCCGGACGGCGCTTTGCACGAGGTTAATCAGTGCGCCGATCCAGCGTACCGGATGCGGCCAGTGTGGCGGGTCGCCAAGTAAGCGATCGAGCAGAAATGCGACACACCAGGCCAGCAGCGTCATGACGCGCTCCTTGCGGCGGCAAACCAGTGTTCCAGCATCGTTGGACGCTGGGCGAAATGCAGATGCAAATAGCTGGCAAAGGTGTTGCCCACCTGCCAGCCACACTGCCAGCGCTTCAGCACTTCGCCATCGCGCGTTTTATGGCACGCCAGCACGGCATCGCCGCACGGGGTGAAATCGGAATAATGAAACTCGTGGCCGCGCAGGGTTTCTCCTTCGGCAGCAAGTAATGTCTGCTGTTTTGCACGGGCTTCGCAGTAACCAAAGCGAGTGAGCTTGCTGCTCATCCGGCTGTGGCCGGGGATGGCACCAACCATCGGCCACTTATCGCCTGCGGCATCCATCAGCGTATCACCGAGATACATCAGGCCACCGCACTCGGCATAGATTGCCACGCCACGCCGGTGCGCGGCGAGAATGGCATCCCGCATCGGCTGGTTTGCCGACAGCGCGCGCGCATGCAGTTCCGGATAACCGCCGCCCAGCCACAGCATCTGGCATGCGGGCAACTCATGGTCATGCAGCGGGCTAAAACGCACGATGCGCACGCCAGCGTGTTCAAGCAGCTGCAGATTATCGGCGTAGTAGAAGTTGAAGGCTTCGTCGTCGGCCAGCGCCAGCGTCAGCCCTGCTCCCGCCTCTGGCGCGAGCATGTCGGGAAGCGTCCCTTGCGGCAGCGTAGTTGTCTGGCTCAGGGCGAGTAAGCGGTCAATATCGAGAGTCTGTTCCAGGCGTGTGGCAAACTCATGCCATGGCTGCGCATCGACGATCGACTCGCGAGCAGTGACCAGACCAAGATGACGTTCCGGTAGCGCCACGCCAGGAGCAACGGGAACATACCCCAGCACCGGCAAGTCACAATAATGCTCAATGGCGTGTTTCAGCAGTTGAAAATGGCTGTCGCTGTTTACCCGGTTGACGATCGCTCCGGCAATGTGCAACGGCGGGTCAAAGTGCTGAAACCCCATGACCGTGGCGGCAATTGAGGTGGATACGGCTTTACCATCGACCAGCAGGATCACCGGAACCGCAAGCTGTTTTGCCAGCGCCGCGCTACTGCAATAGTCGGGGTCGGAGCCGTAGCCATCGTAAAGCCCCATCACACCCTCAATCACAGCGACATCGGCGGTGGCGAAATGTTGGCGAAACAGCGCATTTAACACAGGCGGCGGCAGCATAAAGCTGTCGAGATTGCGGGAAGCCACGCCGGTAACGGCGCTGTGCCAAGCGGTGTCGAGGTAGTCCGGTCCCACTTTAAAGGGTTGTACGCGTAAACCGCGACGTTGCAGCACGGTGAGCAATCCGAGCGTGACTGTGGTTTTCCCACAGCCGCTGCCGGTTCCGGCAAGGATAAAGGCGCTGCGTCTGTCTGACATTCCTGTAACCCCGAGGCGGGCAGGAAGAATGGAGCCAGGACGCGTGTTGACCCGGTCTTTCGACCGTACGCTACTGAGCAACCCACTTCCCACCGAAGTTGTTGATAATGTCCATCAGGCCGGTCTTCTGGCTTAGCGTCATCCTCTCCCGTCCTTCCCGATCTTACGATCAGTGGCGATTACGGGGTCGTCAGCATCACAGCAGCGGGGGCTGCGGGGGATTTACACCCCCTTCCCAGCCGCAAAATACATTTGCGGCAACCTGATAGATTTTTAATCACGGCACGTCATTATTACCCTGATTTTTCCCTGAACGCACTATATCGCAACAGGGAAATAAAAACTGGTTCAGTTTATCTTTGAGCAAACAATAATTTGTTGCGCTATAACAATTTATTGCTCACCCTTTTCATCAATTCCCTGCATATTAAGCCTCCAGAGAGTTCTCAGGCACATCCGGAATAACAAAATATTGCTAACGGAAATTTAATCGCCCTCATAATTTGCATTATTTTGCAGACGAAATGCCTGCGGAGTCAGTTGATAGGCCTGGCGAAAAACTTTGCAGAAATAGCTGGTCTGCGAGAAACCTAAATTGCGCGCAATGCTGGCAATACTCCAGTCACTGTGACACAGCATTTCCCGCGCACTCGCCATCCGTTGCTGGTTTACCCAGGCGTTAAAACCAATCCCCTGATATTTTTTAAACAGCTTACTGAAGTAGTACGGGCTGAGATAGACGTGCGCGGCGACATCTTCCAGCCGTAGCTCATCAGAAAGATGGGCCTCAATGTAGCGCAGCGCTTTTTTCATTTTGCTGTCGTGCGGCCCCTGATTACGTGCCGGGCGCCCGGTTTCCGGCAGCTGCTGTTGATCTCTAATCACCACGAAATTGATCTGCTTTTTCAGACAGTTTTCAACGATCAACTGTAACAGCTCTGCCGAAGCCATAATCCGTGAATAGTCCATTTCCGGTACGCTGTGGAAAGCATCCATCAGAACAGGATCCGCCTGCCAGCGATCGTCAACACTAAGAATATCCACTAGCTCGACGCCGTTATTGCCGCGCAGGCGAACCTGCCCGCAAAGCACAAAACCGACCAGATGACCAGCAATCACCAGCGGGATAGAAAAATCCGTTAACCCGGCGTGACAGCGATAGATGCAGGGCTGGTTGGACTTCGAAGCCTCAAAGCCGCCGCAGCGATCGCTCATGCGGCAACGGTCGCTAAGCTGCGGATGCTGGCGCATCCGTAGGCAGAATAGGGTAAAATTAAATAGCTCGGAAATCTCTTCGCCGTGGATATTCACCACAACAACGGCCAGACCGGTGGCTTGAGCAAAATCCTGGGCGATTTTATTAATGAGTTCTGAATTGAGCGCACCCGCAGAAATCATGATAAAACCTCTCAGTTAATTTTAATTTATTGTTATATACCCTAAATAATTCGAGTTGCAGGAAGGCGGCGACGCAGTGAATCCCCAGGAGCTTACTCCAGTAAGTGACTGGGGTGAGCGAGGAAAGCCAACGCACATGCAACTTGAAGTATGACGAGTATAAATAGGGTAACTTGTTTGCGATTAAGGATATCCCGACAACACCTAATTAATAACCTGCATCGCTAAACAGAAATCAACATAACAAAAGTCACCCTTCGCTGGGAGGCAATTTATTGCGTTCGTGAAAGCAGATCACGAAATACACATTATCCTTCTGATTGCCTCTTTGCTGGCTGCATTCACCCTCCCCGGTCACTCACAAATGTCAGCATCCGGGGATTCACCGCTAAGAGCCTATCCCATTAGGCTCTAGCTCCCTTCGAAAATTGCGGATCGATCGTGAGCATTAATCTGGTACTACAAAGTATTGCAATAATATTTCAGCTCCCCTTTTCATTCAGTTCGCAGCTATTGCAGGGAAGATTTTTGCCAATCAGATAGCGGTAGCAGGCAGCGCCCGCGCATGCACCAATGATGGGGGCAATAATTGGCACGATGACATAAGGAATTTCACGCCCTCCGGTCATGGCAACATTGCCCCAGCCGGCAAAGAAAACGAACAGCTTTGGTCCAAAGTCACGCGCCGGGTTCATAGCAAAACCGGTGAGCGGCCCCATTGAGGCACCGATCACAGCAACAAGCACCCCAATCAGCAATGGAGCCAGCGGACCACGTGGTACGCCGTTGCCATCATCGGTCAGCGCCATGATCATGCACATCAGTATTGAAGTAATGATGATTTCCACCAGCGCTGCCTGCCAGACGTTCAGCGCTGCCGCTGGATAAGTCGTGAATAATGCCGCCAGTTGCAGGCTTTCGAGGCTACCGCGCACCATCTGATGAGCCGCTTCATATTCGAGAAACAGGTTACGATACAGCAAATAGGCAACTGCCGCGCCGCCAAATGCCCCGGCGATTTGCGCCAGGCTGTAAGGCAGGACTTTACGCCCAGGGAAACAGGCAAACAGCCATAACGCAATGGTGATCGCGGGATTAAGATGCGCGCCGGAAATCCCGGCAGTAAGATACACCGCGAGCGAAATACCCAGCCCCCAGATAATGCAAATCTCCCAGAGTCCCAGCGTTGCTCCCGCCACTTTCATGGCGCACAGACAACCGATACCGAAAAACATAAACAATCCGGTGCCCAAAAACTCGGCGATGCATTGTGCCTTGAGTGAATCATTCATTATGTCACCTTCCAGGAAGAGTCAGATTTCACCAGCACCGCTGAAGCTGGCAGCAAAGTACAACGCCGCACACTATAAGAATGTGAAAGTAAAAAGTGTTGGCAACCTCCGGGCAAAATGGCCAAAAAAGTCGTCTGGCAATAACATTATATTGCTGTCATTTTTTTATTTTTTCTTACGCGACGGCTAATTCACGAAGGATTATTACCTTCTCGGGATAACATTTTTTTGTTTTTTTCATCGTTCTTTTTTCCGTAGCTGCTCACAAAATTATTACGCACGCGCAAATAACATCAGTTATCTATTTTGTCACTTATAAAAATGTAAAAACGCAAAGTCTAAAACAATTTTTTATTATTCTAAAAAACAAAAATAACAAATTAAATCAGTTAGTTAAAATGAATGATGGCAATTATTTTCCTTTATTGAACCAGGAAGTTTTTCACGTAATTCCAACTCAGCCATTCTTTCTCCTCGCTTATTTGTATAGTCCAAAAATCAGGACAACCTTATCGAGGTCTTTATGCAACAAGAAGCATTAGGAATGGTGGAAACCCGGGGATTAACCGCCGCAATTGAAGCGGCCGACGCGATGGTGAAATCCGCCAATGTGCTGTTAATAGGCTACGAAAAAATAGGCTCTGGCCTGGTCACTGTCGTTGTACGCGGCGATGTCGGCGCCGTGAAAGCAGCAACCGATGCAGGTGCCGCCGCAGCCGCTCAGGTGGGTGAAGTGAAAGCCGTACACGTCATCCCGCGTCCGCACACTGATGTTGAAAAAATCTTACCGAAGGGAATTAGCCAATGAGTAGCAATGAGCTGGTGGAACAGATCATGGCTCAGGTAGTCGCCCGTGTGTCGGCTCCGCAGGCCTCCCCCACTGTAACCCATCCAAAACGAGAGACGGCTATGGCAGAAAAAAGCTGCAGTTTAACGGAGTTTGTCGGCACCGCCATTGGTGACACCGTCGGTCTGGTGATCGCCAATGTAGATAGCGCCTTGCTTGATGCAATGAAGCTGGAAAAACGCTTTCGCTCCATCGGCATTCTTGGTGCGCGGACAGGCGCGGGCCCACACATTATGGCGGCCGATGAAGCGGTAAAAGCGACCAACACCGAGGTAGTGAGTATTGAACTGCCACGCGACACCAAAGGTGGTGCAGGCCATGGTTCATTAATCCTGTTTGGTGGCAATGACGTCTCCGACGTTAAGCGCGCCATTGAGGTGGCGCTGAAAGAGCTGGACCGTACCTTTGGCGATGTCTATGCCAACGAAGCCGGACACATCGAACTGCAATATACCGCCCGCGCCAGCCACGCACTGGAAAAAGCCTTCGGCGCGCCGCTGGGCCGCTCCTGTGGGGTGATCGTCGGCGCTCCCGCATCTATCGGGGTACTGATGGCCGATACCGCGCTGAAATCCGCCAATGTGGAAGTCGTGGCCTACAGCTCTCCGGCGAAAGGTACCAGTTTTAGTAACGAAGCGATCCTGGTGATCTCCGGCGATTCGGGCGCGGTACGTCAGGCAGTGATATCGGCCCGGGAAATCGGCAAAACCGTGCTCGGTACGCTTGGCGCGGAACCGAAAAACGACCGCCCGCCCTACATCTGATAACAGAGAGGCTGTTTCATGAAATCGAAACGATTTGAAGCGCTGGCAAAACGCCCTGTTAACCAGGACGGCTTTGTGAAGGAGTGGATTGAAGAAGGCTTTATCGCCATGGAAAGCCCGAACGATCCGAAACCGTCGATTCGCCTCATCAATGGCGTGGTCACCGAGCTGGATGGTAAATCCGCGAAAGAGTTTGATTTGATTGATCACTTTATCGCCCGCTATGGTATCAACCTCGCTCGCGCTGAGGAAGTGATGGCCATGGACTCGGTCAAGCTGGCCAATATGCTGTGCGATCCCAATGTCAAACGCAGTGACATTGTGCCGCTCACTACCGCAATGACCCCGGCAAAAATCGTCGAAGTGATGTCGCACATGAACGTGGTGGAAATGATGATGGCGATGCAAAAAATGCGCGCCCGCCGTACCCCGTCGCAACAGGCCCACGTCACCAACGTTAAAGATAACCCAGTACAGATCGCTGCCGACGCCGCCGAAGGCGCGTGGCGAGGTTTTGATGAGCAGGAAACCACCGTTGCGGTAGCGCGTTACGCGCCATTCAATGCAATCGCGCTGCTGGTCGGCTCGCAGGTTGGCCGCCCCGGTGTCTTAACGCAGTGTTCGCTTGAAGAGGCTACCGAGCTGAAACTCGGTATGCTCGGCCACACCTGCTATGCGGAAACCATTTCGGTTTATGGTACCGAGCCGGTCTTCACCGACGGTGACGATACGCCGTGGTCGAAAGGTTTTCTCGCCTCATCTTACGCTTCGCGCGGGCTGAAAATGCGCTTTACCTCCGGCTCCGGTTCTGAAGTGCAGATGGGTTATGCCGAAGGGAAATCCATGCTGTATCTGGAAGCGCGCTGCATCTACATCACCAAAGCGGCTGGCGTTCAGGGGCTGCAAAATGGTTCGGTAAGCTGCATCGGCGTACCTTCCGCTGTGCCATCAGGAATCCGTGCGGTACTGGCGGAAAACCTCATCTGCTCAGCGCTGGATCTGGAGTGCGCTTCCAGTAACGACCAGACCTTTACCCACTCCGATATGCGCCGTACCGCGCGCTTACTGATGCAGTTTCTGCCCGGCACTGACTTTATCTCCTCCGGTTATTCAGCAGTACCGAACTACGACAACATGTTCGCGGGTTCCAACGAAGACGCCGAAGATTTCGACGATTACAACGTGTTACAGCGCGATCTAAAAGTGGATGGCGGCCTGCGTCCGGTACGCGAAGAGGACGTCGTGGCTATTCGCAATAAAGCCGCTCGCGCGTTGCAAGCCGTGTTCGCCGGTATGGGACTGCCGCCTATAACCGATGAAGAAGTGGAAGCGGCAACTTATGCGCACGGTTCGAAAGATATGCCGGAGCGCAACATCGTCGAAGACATCAAATTCGCCCAGGAAATTATCAATAAAAACCGTAACGGTCTTGAAGTGGTGAAAGCGCTGGCACAGGGCGGTTTTAACGATGTAGCGCAGGACATGCTCAATATCCAGAAGGCCAAACTCACCGGCGACTATCTGCATACCTCCGCCATTATCGTCGGCGAAGGTCAGGTGCTGTCTGCAGTTAACGATGTCAATGATTACGCCGGGCCGGCAACAGGTTATCGCCTGCAGGGCGAACGCTGGGAAGAGATCAAAAACATCCCGGCCGCCATCGATCCGAACGAACTGGGCTAAGGGGTGAAGCATGGAAATCAATGAAAAACTGCTGCGTCGGATCGTGGAAGACGTGCTGGCAGAAATGCAAAGCAGTGATAAAACCGTGTCGTTTAGCGCACCGGTCAGCCGTACACCGCCGACAACGGCAGCATCCGACGAACGCTTTTTGACCGAGATTGGCGAGGCCAAACCCGGTACGCAGCAGGACGAAGTGATCATTGCCGTGGGCCCGGCGTTTGGCCTTTCGCAAACCGTCAATATCGTCGGTTTACCGCACAAAAGCATCCTGCGCGAGGTCATTGCCGGTATCGAAGAGGAAGGCGTAAAGGCACGGGTTATCCGCTGCTTTAAATCCTCTGATGTGGCGTTTGTCGCCGTGGAAGGTAACCGCCTGAGCGGTTCCGGGATCTCAATCGGCATCCAGTCGAAAGGCACCACGGTGATCCACCAGCAGGGTTTGCCGCCGCTCTCTAACCTTGAGCTGTTCCCGCAGGCACCGCTGCTGACGCTAGAAACCTACCGGCAGATCGGCAAAAACGCCGCGCGTTATGCCAAACGCGAATCGCCACAGCCTGTCCCCACGCTCAACGATCAAATGGCTCGCCCGAAGTATCAGGCCAAATCCGCCATTTTGCATATCAAAGAGACCAAGTACGTAGTCACCGGCAAAAACCCGCAAGAGCTGCGCGTTGCGCTTTAAAAGGACAACACCATGAATGCAGATGTAATTGAATCAATGGTTCGTGATGTGCTGAGCAGGATGAACAGCCTGCAAGGCGCCGCGCCTGCCACGGCGGCTCCGGCAACGGGCGGGTCGCAGCATCGGGCGAAAGTTCACGACTACCCACTGGCGAATAAACACCCGGAATGGGTGAAAACAGCCACCAATAAAACGCTGGATGAGTTGACGCTGGAAAATGTGTTGAGCGGCAAAATTACCGCGCAGGACATGCGTATTACCCCGGAAACGTTACGCATCCAGGCCGCCATCGCCCGCGATGCCGGGCGCGACAGATTGGCGATGAATTTTGAGCGCGCGGCTGAACTGACGGCCGTTCCGGATGATCGCATCCTGGAAATTTATAACGCCCTGCGTCCATACCGCTCCAGCAAGCAGGAACTGCTGGATATCGCCGAGGATCTCGAAAGCCATTATCACGCAAAGATATGTGCGGCCTTCGTACGCGAAGCGGCAACGCTGTATGTCGAGCGTAAAAAACTCAAAGGCGACGACTAACCGCCGCAAGGATGATGTATGCGTTATATAGCGGGAATTGATATCGGCAATGCTTCCACCGAAGTTGCGCTCGCCGCGCTGGACGATCGCGGCGCACTGACCATTATTGGCAGTGCGCTGGCAGAAACGACCGGCATCAAAGGCACTCTGCGCAATGTGTTCGGCATTCAGGAGGCGTTAAACCGTGCGGTGCTCAATGCCGGGATAGCTGCCAGCGATATCTCGCTTATCCGCATCAATGAAGCCACGCCGGTCATCGGTGATGTGGCGATGGAGACCATCACCGAAACCATCATCACCGAATCGACGATGATTGGCCACAACCCGAAGACGCCCGGCGGAGTCGGTCTTGGCGTAGGGCTGACCATTACCCCGCAAGAGTTACTCTCCCGCACGGCGGAGCATCCCTACATTCTGGTGGTCTCTGACGCGTTTGATTTCGCGGACATAGCGCAGATGGTCAATGCTTCTGCGCAAGCGGGTTATCGCATCAGCGGGGTGATTTTACAGCGTGACGATGGCGTGCTGGTGAATAACCGCCTTGACCACCCACTGCCGATCGTTGATGAGGTGCGCTATATCGACCGCATTCCGCTCGGCATGCTGGCGGCGGTTGAAGTCGCCATACCAGGCAAAGTGATCGAACACCTCTCCAATCCTTACGGTATCGCTACGGTCTTTTCACTGAGCGCGGAAGAGACAAAAAACATTGTTCCCGTTGCCAGAGCGCTGATCGGCAACCGCTCTGCGGTGGTGGTGAAAACGCCTTCCGGGGATGTTAAAGCGCGTTCGATTCCCGCTGGCAACATTGAACTGCTCGCCAACGGCCGTACCGTACGCGTGGATGTTGCAGCAGGCGCCGAAGCAATCATGAAAGCCGTTGAAGGTTGCAGCAGGCTGGATAACGTCACCGGTGAAGCGGGCACCAATATTGGCGGCATGCTGGAACATGTGCGCCAAACGATGGCCGTGTTGACCAACAAACCGAGCAGCGATGTCCGTATTCAGGATCTGCTGGCGGTGGACACAGCCGTACCGGTCAGTGTCACTGGCGGGCTGGCGGGTGAATTTTCACTGGAGCAGGCCGTCGGGATCGCCTCAATGGTGAAATCAGACCGTTTACAAATGGCGATGATTGCCCGCGAGATAGAACAAAAGCTACACGTCGAAGTTCAGGTTGGCGGCGCAGAAGCCGAAGCAGCCATCCTTGGCGCACTCACCACGCCAGGTACCACCCGTCCACTGGCCATTCTCGATCTCGGTGCGGGTTCAACCGATGCATCGATCATCAATGCGCAGAACGAGATCGTCGCCACCCATCTGGCTGGTGCCGGAGATATGGTCACACTGATCATCGCTCGCGAACTGGGGCTGGAGGATCGTTATCTGGCGGAGGAGATTAAAAAGTTTCCTCTGGCCAAGGTCGAAAGCCTGTTCCATCTGCGTCATGAAGACGGCAGTGTACAGTTTTTCCCCGCCGCCCTGCCGCCGGAGGTTTTTGCCCGCGTCTGTGTGGTGAAACCGGAGGCGTTAGTGCCGCTGCCAGGCGATCTGTCGCTGGAAAAAATACGCCAGATCCGCCGTAGCGCCAAAGAGCGCGTCTTTGTCACCAATGCCCTGCGCGCGCTTCGTCAGGTCAGCCCCACTGGCAACATCCGCGATATTCCGTTTGTCGTGCTGGTCGGAGGGTCCGCTCTCGACTTTGAAGTGCCGCAACTGGTCACCGATGCACTGGCCCATTACCGGCTGGTAGCGGGGCGCGGGAATATCCGCACCATCGAAGGTCCGCGTAACGCCGTCGCCACCGGTCTGGTGCTCTCCTGGCATAAGGAGCTTGTCGATGGACAACAGTGACAACCCGGTGATTGTCATCAACGGCGACGGTAACTACCAGAGTGACTGGCAGGAAGTGCTATGGGGAATCGAAGAAGAAGGTATTCCCTGGCGCTGGCAGATGTCGCAGGAAGAGGACGTCACTACCAGCGCCTGGCAGGCAGCGAATCAGTCGGCGTTATTGGTGGGCATCGCCTGCAACAGTCAGCGGCTGGTTATCCATTATCGAAATTTACCTGCATCGGCACCGCTTTTTACGCTGATGCGGCAGGCAGAACCTCAGGCGCGGCGGCGTGCAGGCAGCAATGCCGCCCGGCTGGTGAAAGGGATACCGTTCCGGTAACCACCTTATCCATCTACAGGAGAATTGCAGAATGAACAACGCATTGGGACTGGTTGAAACAAAAGGCCTGGTGGGCGCTATTGAAGCCGCCGACGCCATGGTGAAGTCAGCCAACGTGCAGTTGGTTGGCTACGAAAAAATCGGCTCCGGGCTGGTCACCGTGATGGTGCGCGGCGATGTCGGTGCAGTAAAAGCCGCCGTTGATGCGGGGGCCGCAGCCGCCAGCGTGGTCGGGGAAGTGAAGTCCTGCCATGTTATTCCGCGTCCGCATAGCGACGTCGAAGCCATTTTACCGAAATCGGCCTGACCGGCTTAAAGGAGTACAGCGTGAAGCAATCACTGGGTTTACTCGAAGTTAGCGGCCTGGCGCTGGCCATCAATTGCGCGGATGCAATGGCGAAAGCCGCGTCCATCACGCTGCTGGGCCTGGAGAAAACCAATGGCTCAGGCTGGACAGTGATCAAAATCGCCGGTGATGTGGCCTCGGTACAGTCCGCCATTATTACCGGCGCCAGTTTTGCCGAGGCGCATGACGGGCTGGTGGCGCAAAAAGTGATTGCCCGCCCTGCTGACGGCATCATTCCTGATGTCATGCAGCCGCAGGCGAACGTTCCACTTTTGCCGGAGGCGGCACATGCCCCCGTTACTGCCACCGATGACGTATCGTGGGTGACCTGCAATCTCTGTCTTGACCCAGCATGCCCGCGCCAGAAAGGAGAACCGCGCTCGCTCTGCATACATAGCGGCCAGCGAGGAGAGTAACCATGGATAAACAGCTTGTCGAAAACGTGGTGACCCAGGTTCTGGATGAGATGCGAACACGCCCGATTCCGCTGGGGATATCTAACCGCCATATCCATCTGTCGCAGGTCGATTATGACCGCCTGTTTCCGGGGATACCGGTCACGGCGAAAAAAGCGCTGCTGCAACCCAGGCAGTTTGCCGCCGAACAAACCGTCACGCTTGCCGGGCCGAAAGGTCAACTGCACAACGTGCGCCTGCTGGGGCCACTGCGCAACGTCAGCCAGGTCGAGATTTCGCGAACCGATGCGCGCACGCTTGGCCTGCCGGCACCGTTGCGGATGTCCGGTAATTTAAGCGGAACACCGGGTGTGAAGTTGATAAGCCCGTGGGCTGAAATTGAGCTTCCCGCCGGCGTGATTGTGGCACAGCGCCATATTCATATGTCACCGCTGGACGCACTGGTGCTGCGGGTTTCTCACGGCGATACGGTGAGCGTGGCGATCGAGGGCAGCGGCCGCCAGACACGCTTTGACGATGTGGCGGTACGCGTTTCCCCCGATATGCGGCTTGAAATGCATATCGACACCGATGAGGCAAACGCCGCCGGAGCTGACGATCCCAACGCCTTTGCCCGGCTGGTGAGACACCCATGACAGACGAACAGATGCAGTTGATTGTAGGGCTGATCGTCGCGCGTTTGCAGGCAAGGCGTGGCAATACCGCGACATTAAGCGCAGAGGCGCTTCGTCATGCTCCAGTGCAGGAGCTGGCGATGGCGCATGACGCCCTCCACATTGTGCAAGCGACTCTGCAATTCCTGCACCAACTGGCAGAGGGTAAATGCGATGACTCTGCCGTCGCAAACCTGTTTGAAGCGCTGTCGCTCGGTATGGCGGTCAGCATCGCGCTGCCAGTGCAGATACTGGCTCATTTGCCGCTACGGGCGTTAACGCCCCTTCCCTGTTGCTGGTGCGATCCGCAGGGCAACAAGGTGGCGCTGCATCTGAAAAATGTCCTCAGTTACCGGGATCTCCGCGCCCTGCATGGCGGGTGGCTGGTCACTTCACGCAGAACCGTCATCACCGCACTGGCGCGCGAAGCGGCGCTCGCACAACACATACAACTGGTTAAGCAGGAGTGAATCATGCAACTCGCACGCGTTACAGGCTCGGTGGTATCGACGCAAAAATCGCCGTCGCTGGTCGGGAAAAAACTGCTACTGGTCCGTCGCGTCTCTCTGGATGGCGAACTGCCTGCAAACCCGGCACGAGGAGATGAAGTGGCTGTCGATTCCGTTGGCGCTGGCGTGGGTGAACTGGTGTTACTCAGCGGCGGTTCCAGCGCCCGCCACGTTTTCAGCGAGCCGAATGACGCTATCGATTTAGCCGTGGTCGGTATTGTCGACACGTTGTCGCGCTAAGGAGTTGAAATGACCATTTACACCCGAACAGGCGATGCCGGGACAACAGCATTATTTAGCGGCCAGCGCGTCAGCAAAACCCATTCTCGCGTAGAAACCTACGGCACGCTGGACGAGCTGAACGCCGGACTAAGCCTCTGTATTTGCGCCGTGCATTGCGAGGAGCTGAAACCGTTCCTGGAATCCGTACAGCAGCAGCTGTTCTGGTTCAGCGCCGAGCTGGCAAGTGAGAGCGAAACGCCGTCACCCACACAGCGCTATATCAGCAGCGAAGAGATTGCCGCGCTTGAACAGCGGATTGACCAGGCAATGGCGCAGGTTGATGACGTGCACCGTTTTATTTTGCCGGGGCGTTGCGAAGCAGCTGCCAGACTGCACCTTGCCCGTACCGTCACCCGCCGCGCCGAGCGACGGCTGGTGCAGTTGGCAGAACAGGTTAATGTCCGTCAGGTGCTTCTGCGTTACATCAACCGCCTGTCGGACTGTTTATACGCGCTGGCGCGACTTGAAGATCATCTCGCCCATCAGCAGCAGATTATCAATGCTGTTGCGGCCCGCTACCGCTCTGCGGCCCGTTCCACACCGGAGCCAGAGACCATGACACTCACTTTTCATGAATTGCATCAATTGACACGCGCAGCAATGGAGCGAGCCAGCGAGCTGGGCGTGCCTGTGGTCATCAGCGTGGTGGATGCCAGCGGAACGGGCATGCTGCACTGGCGCATGCCGGATGCGTTGCTGGTGAGCAGCGAGCTGGCGCCGAAGAAAGCCTGGACCGCGGTCGCGATGAAAACCGCGACCCATCAACTTTCGCCCGTCGTACAGCCGGGCGGCCCGCTTTATGGCCTGGACGCGCAGATGGCGGGAAAAGTTGTGACCTTCGGCGGCGGTTTTCCACTGTGGCGCGACAGCAACATTATTGGTGGTCTTGGTATCAGCGGCGGAACCGTTGAACAGGACATGGATATAGCCCAGGCCGCACTCGCGGCGATTAATATGGGAAACAATCAATGAACACGTCTGAACTGGAAACCCTGATCCGCACCATTCTTAGCGAACAACTGGAACCCGCGCCGCAAACAAAGGCGACAGAAAACGGCATCTTTACTACCCCGGATCAGGCGATTACGGCAGCACATCAGGCATTTCAGCGTTATCAGCAGTGCCCGCTGAAAACCCGCAGCGCCATCATCAGCAGCATGCGCCACGAGCTTGCCCCCCATCTGGCGCAGCTTTCTGAAGAGAGCGCCATCGAGACCGGAATGGGCAATAAAGAGGACAAATTCCTCAAGAACAAGGCCGCGCTGGAAAATACGCCGGGCATTGAAGATCTCACCACTACGGCCCTGACCGGCGACGGTGGGATGGTGCTGTTTGAATACTCACCGTTTGGCGTGATTGGTTCGGTCGCGCCAAGCACCAACCCCACAGAAACCATCATCAATAACAGCATCAGCATGCTGTCCGCTGGTAATACTGTCTATTTCAGCCCGCATCCCGGGGCAAAAAACGTCTCGCTGAAGCTGATCGGCATAATTGAAGAGATTGCATTTCGCAGTACCGGCATTCGCAACCTGGTGGTCACCGTGGCAGAACCGACCTTTGAGGCCACGCAGCAAATGATGGCGCATCCCAAAATCGCCCTGCTGGCGATCACCGGCGGGCCGGGTATTGTGATGATGGGGCTAAAAAGCGGGAAAAAAGTGATTGGCGCCGGGGCCGGAAACCCGCCCTGCATCGTTGATGAGACCGCCGATCTGGTGAAGGCCGCGGAAGATATCATCAACGGCGCCTCGTTCGACTACAACCTGCCCTGCATTGCGGAAAAAAGCCTGATTGTTGTCGAAAGCGTCGCCGATCGTCTACTGCAACAGATGCAGGCCTTTGGCGCGCTGCGCATCACCGGCAGCGATATCGACGCGCTGCGCGCCGCCTGTATCATCGACGGCGCAGCGAATAAAAAGCTGGTGGGCAAAAGCCCCACTGCCATTTTGCAGGCTGCCGGATTATCCGTGCCACCCAAAACCCCGCGTCTGTTGATTGCAGAAGTGGCTGGCGACGATCCGCTGGTCACCGCCGAGCAATTAATGCCGGTACTACCGGTTGTACGGGTGGCGGATTTCGACGCGGCGCTGGCACTGGCGCTGGTGGTCGAAGAAGGTCTGCATCATACGGCGGTGATGCATTCACAAAACGTCTCGCGGCTTAACCTGGCCGCCCGTCGTCTGCAAACCTCTATTTTTGTTAAAAACGGCCCTTCGTATGCCGGGATCGGCGTCGGCGGCGAAGGTTTCACCACCTTCACCATCGCCACCCCCACGGGAGAAGGCACCACCTCAGCGAAGAGCTTCGCGCGTTCGCGCCGCTGCGTGCTGACCAACGGTTTTTCCATTCGCTGACCGGGGGCATGATGAACAGATTTTCGCTACAGACACGACTCTACAGCGGCACAGGCAGCCTCGGCATTCTGACGCGTTTTCGCAACAAGCATATCTGGATCATTTGCGACGCCTTTTTAGCGCGTTCGCCGCTGATCGAGATGCTGCGCGCGGCAATCCCGCCGGATAACCGCATCAGCGTATTCAGCGACATCACGCCGGATCCCACCATCGCCATCGTGGTAGAAGGGATCGCGCAGATGCAGGCGCTGAAGCCACAGGTGGTGATCGGTTTTGGCGGCGGATCGGCGCTGGATGCCGCGAAAGCGATTGTCTGGTTCAGTAAAAAGTCGGATATCACTATCGAAACCTGCGTGGCCATTCCCACCACCAGCGGCACTGGCTCAGAGGTGACCAGCGCCTGTGTGATAAGCGATCCGGAAAAAGGCATCAAATATCCGTTATTTGATAACGCGCTTTATCCCGATATGGCGATCCTTGACCCGGCGCTGGTGGTCAGCGTTCCGCCCTCCGTGACCGCCAATACCGGCATGGACGTACTCACCCACGCACTGGAAGCCTATGTTTCGCCGCAGGCCAGTGACTTTACCGATGCGCTGGCGGAAAAGGCCACTCAACTGGTGTTTCAGTACCTGCCCGATGCCGTGCGAAAGGGAGATTGCCTCGCCACGCGCGGCAAAATGCACAACGCCTCAACGCTTGCCGGAATGGCGTTCAGCCAGGCGGGTCTAGGCATAAATCACGCCATCGCCCATCAGATTGGCGGCCAGTTTCATCTGCCGCACGGGCTGGCGAATGCGCTGTTGCTGACGGCAGCGATCCGCTTTAACGCCACGGATGCGCGCGCGGCAAAACGGTATGCCCGGCTGGCGAAAGTCTGTCATTGCTGCCCGCATGATGCGAACGACATCGTGGCGTTAAATGCGTTGCTCCGCCACATCGAACGGTTAAAGCAGCAGTGTGGGCTGCCCTCTCTGGCCGTAGCGCTCCAGACTGCGAAACCACGCTGGCATGCGAGTATTCCCGCCATGGCCCAGGCGGCGCTGGCGGATGCCACGATGAAAACCACCCCGCGCCCAGCAACGGTCGATGATATTGGTGAACTACTGGAGGCGTTGCTGTGAACGAAACCGCACTTCAGGCCACTCCATTTGGCGAACTCACCGTCGCAACGGCTGACGACATCCGCAAGCGAGTGCGCGATGCAGGCGTGGTCGGCGCTGGCGGCGCGGGTTTTCCCACCCATGTCAAATTGCAGGCGCAGGTGGAAATTTTTCTGGTTAATGCCGCCGAATGCGAACCGATGCTGAAAGTCGACCAGCAACTGATGCCGCGCCAGGCGGCAAGGCTGGTACGAGGTCTGCTGTATGGCATGCAGGCAACCGGCGCAGCAGAAGGAATTATCGCGCTGAAAGAGAAATATCACGCCGCGATCGGCGCGCTGACACCGCTGCTGCCGCCACAGCTACGGCTGCATATCCTGCCGGATGTCTACCCGGCGGGCGATGAAGTCATCACCATCTGGCAGGCAACCGGTCGGCGCGTAGCGCCAGCGGCGCTGCCCGTCAGTGTCGGCGTAGTGGTTAACAATGTTCAGACGGTGCTGAACATTGCCAGGGCCGTTGAGCAACACTATCCGGTAACCCGCCGCACGCTGACGGTTAACGGCGCGGTCCGGCAGCCATTAACTGTCACCGTGCCACTGGGAATGTCGTTACGCGAGGTGCTGGCGCTGGCTGGCGGCGCAACCGTCGACGATGCGGGTTATATCAACGGAGGGCCAATGATGGGCGCACTGCTGACCTCGCTGGATACGCCTGTCACTAAAACCACTGGTGGTCTGCTGGTGTTGCCAAAATCGCATCCATTAATCCAGCGGCGTATGCAGGACGATCGCACAGTGCTGAGCATCGCTCGTACGGTTTGCGAGCAGTGCCGCCTGTGTACGGATTTATGCCCGCGCCATTTGCTGGGTCACGAACTCTCGCCGCACCTGCTGGTGCGCGCCATGAATTACCAGAGCATCGCCACGCCGCAAACGGTGCTCAGCGCCCTCACCTGCTCAGAATGCAATGTCTGTGAAAGCGTGGCCTGCCCGGTCGGCATTTCACCGATGCGCGTCAATCGTCTGCTGAAAAACGAACTGCGTCAGCACGGTGCACGCTATCAGGGGCCGCTGCGTGACGCCGACGAGATGGCGCGTTATCGCCTGATCCCGGTAAAACGGCTTATTAGCAAACTGGCGCTCAGCGAGTGGTATCAGGATGCCCCATTCACAGAACTGCGCACCGAACCCACCCAGGTACAACTGCCGCTGCGCCAGCACATCGGAGCCGCCGCAGTGCCCTGCGTGCAGCCAGGCGAAACCGTGCTGCGCGGCCAGCAAATCGCCACGATTCCTGACGGTGCCTTAGGCGCGCCAGTCCACGCCAGTATTGATGGCACCGTTGCATCAATAACCGAACAGACAATCACATTAGTCAGAGGATAACCATGTCTCAGGCCATAGGAATTGTAGAACTGACCAGCATTGCCAAAGGTATGGAGCTGGGAGATACCATGCTCAAAAGCGCCAGTGTGACGCTGCTGGTAAGCAAAACCCTCTGTCCCGGCAAATTCCTGCTGATGGTGGGCGGCGATGTCGGCGCGGTACAGCAGGCTGTCGCCGCCGCCGATGCCCGGGCAGGCGAAATGCTGGTAGACAGCCTGGTTCTGCCGAACATTCATGCCAGCGTGCTGCCCGCAATCAGCGGCCTGAATATCGTGGAGCAGCGCCAGGCTGTCGGCGTGGTGGAAACCTGGAGCGTAGCCGCCTGCATCGCCGCCGCCGACCGGGCGGTAAAAGCCGCCAACGTCACGCTGGTGCGCATACATATGGCCTTCGGCATCGGCGGCAAATGCTACATGGTGGTCAGCGGCGATATTTCCGATGTCGAAAATGGCGTTGCTGTGGCCAGCGAAAGCGCCGGAGAGAAAGGGCTGCTGGTCTATCGCACAGTGATCCCGCGCCCACATGAAGCGATGTGGCGACAGATAATGGAGGGCTAATGGAAACGCAACACACCCCCGAACGCATGATCCAGGAGTATGTACCCGGCAAACAGGTCACGCTGGCGCATCTGATTGCCAACCCGGGCAAAGGGCTGTACCAGAAGCTGGGGATAAGCGACACCGCATCGGCGATTGGTATTCTGACCATCACACCCAGTGAAGCCTCAATTATTGCCTGCGATATTGCCACCAAATCCGGTGCCGTGGAGATTGGTTTTATTGATCGGTTCACCGGCGCGGTAGTACTGACCGGCGATGTTTCTGCTGTGGAATACGCGTTACGCCAGGTGACACGTATCCTCGGCGAGATGCTGCACTTTACCGCCTGCCCGGTCACACGGACCTGACAGCATGCAACGGATGATGCTGATTGGCCCCAGCCAGTGCGGGAAAACCTCCCTCACCCAGCGGCTACGCGGGGAAGCGATGGCGTATCAAAAAACTCAGGCCACGATCTGGCTGCCGGAAGCGATTGATACGCCCGGTGAGTATCTGGAAAACCGCTGTCTTTATAGCGCGCTGCTCGCCAGCGCCTGTGAAGCGGATATGATCGCGCTGACGCTGAACGCCGACGCACTGTGGTGCCCTTTTTCACCGGGCTTCACGCTGCCGATGAATCGACCGACGATCGGTATTGTCACCAAAGCCGATCGGGCCAATGCCGGGCAGATCGCCCAGACCAGCCAGTGGCTGCAGCAGTCCGGCGCGCAGCAACTTTTTATCACCAGCGCGCAAACCGGCAGTGGTATTGACGAGGTAGCCGCTTTTCTTCAACACCAGGAGTCTTGATGTCACGCACAATCATGGCGGTGAACGCCGGTAGCTCTTCGCTAAAATTTCAACTGTTGGTTCTGCCTGCCGGTACGGTGCTGTGCCAGGGGCTTATCGAGCGCATCGGTCTGTCGGATGCGGTATTCACCCTCAGGCAGGGTGAACAAAAGTGGCAGGAAACTCGCGCCATCGCCAGCCACCACGAGGCGGCATCGCTGCTGCTGGAAAAGTTGCTGGAGCACCAGATAATTGCATCGCTGTCGGCCATCGACGGCGTTGGTCATCGCGTGGCGCATGGCGGCGAAGCGTTCAAAGATTCTGCGCTGATCACCGATGAGGCGCTGGCTGAGATCGAACGGCTGGCGGAACTGGCACCGCTGCACAACCCCGTTAACGCTGCCGGAATTCGCATTTTTCGTCAGGCCCTGCCCCATGCCCCCGCAGTGGCGGTATTCGATACCGCCTTCCACCAGACGCTGGATCAGGGTGCGTTTGTCTACCCGCTACCGTGGCGCTACTACGCAGAAATGGGCATCCGCCGCTACGGTTTTCACGGCACCAGCCACAAATACGTGAGCCATCTACTGGCGGAAAAACTTGGCGTGCCGCTGAGCGCGCTGCGGGTCGTCTCCTGTCATCTCGGCAATGGCAGCAGCCTGTGCGCCATTAAAGGCGGACGCTCCGTCAACACCTCAATGGGATTTACGCCGCAGTCAGGCGTGATGATGGGCACCCGCAGCGGCGATATTGATCCTTCCATTTTGCCGTGGATGGCGCTGCGGGAAGGCCAAACGCCACAGCAACTCAACGCGCTGCTAAATAACGAGTCCGGGCTGCTGGGTGTCTCGGGTGTTTCTCATGATTACCGGGACGTGGAGCAAGCCGCTGATGCGGGCAATCCGCGTGCGGCACTGGCGCTGTCGCTGTTTGCAGAACGCATCCGCGCCACCATCGGGCAGTACGTGATGCAACTGGGCGGTATTGATGCTCTGCTGTTTACCGGTGGGATCGGCGAAAATTCGGCCCGTGCAAGAGAGGCAATTTGCCGCGATCTGCATTTCCTCGGTCTGGAACTGGATGAAGAAAAAAACCAGTATAGCGCCACCTTTATTCAGTCGGAACGCTCAATTGTTAAAGTCGCGGTTATCAATACCAATGAAGAACTGATGATTGCCCGCGATGTGATGCGTATTGGCTTCGTACAGGCAACAGAGGAAGTGCAATGAACGGAAAAGTCTGGCTGGTGGGCGCGGGTCCTGGCGATCCTGACCTGATCACGGTGAAAGGGATGGCGGCGCTGCATGCAGCGCAGGCGGTCGTCTATGACAGGCTGGTAAACCCTGCGCTGCTGGCGGAAGCACCACAGGATTGCACACTGTATGACGTGGGCAAAGAGGCAAACAACCATCCGATCCCACAGCCGCAGATTAACCAAATCTTGATTGACTGCGCGCGGCGCGGCCTGCGGGTAGTGCGCCTGAAAGGCGGTGATCCGTTTGTCTTCGGGCGCGGCAGTGAAGAGGCACAGGCGCTGCGTGAGGCAGGCATTGACTGCGAAGTCATTCCGGGTATTACCTCGGCTATCGGCGGCCTGGCAGCGGCCGGGATCCCGGTGACGCACCGCGATCATGCATCCGGGTTTCACGTAGTGACCGGTCATTTACGCAACGGCAATGCCCCGCAGGAGTGGCATAAGCTGGCAGCGCTGTCCGGTACGCTGGTGGTATTAATGGGGATGTCGCACCTGGCAGAAATTTGCCACGCGCTCATCGCGGGCGGGAAAGCGCCGCATACGCCCGCCGCTGTGGTGATGCATGCCAGTACACCGCAACAGCAGGTGATCAGCGCCCCGCTGGCGCAACTGGCCGCCGTCAGCGCGGCTGCAAAGTTCCATGCTCCTGCGTTGATTGTGGTGGGAGAGGTAGTGCTACTGCGCGAAATTCTGGCGTTCGCCGGGTCGAAGTGACACTATCCGGGCTTTGATTGTGAAGGGAGTTACAGCGTGGCATTGGCGCATTGTCCCGCATCGTGCGGTGAAATAATCCAGGGCTGGATCCTGGGAGGTGAAAAACTGGTCTCCTGCCCGGTGGACTGGTACAGCAGTGTCGAAGTAACGCACGGCAAACCTCAGGTGAATGAACGGCCGTTGACACGTCGTATGGTTAACCAGTTGCTGGCGCACTGGCAGTTACCTGCAACGCTGTCGCACACACTGCGCATCGAGTGCCGCTCTACAATTCCCCTGGCCAAAGGCATGGCCAGCAGCACCGCGGATATTGCCGCCACCGCTGTGGCAGCGGCCCGTCACCTTGAGCAACCACTGGATGAGAAAACGCTGGCACAACTGTGCGTGGCGCTGGAGCCGACCGACAGCACGATCTTTTCGCGCCTGACGCTGTTCGATCACAATACTGCTGCAACGCAGATTGCCTGCGGCGGTTTGCCGGAGTGCGACGTGCTGCTGCTTGAAAGTCCGATAACCCTGACCACTGCCGCTTATCATCGTCTGCCGCGCCAGCAGGCGCTGCTGGAAAATGCCTGTACACTGGATAATGCATGGCACCTGTTGCAGCAGGCCTGCATGGAAAATGATGCCGCGCGGCTGGGAGAAGCCGCGACGTTAAGCGCGATTGCCAGTCAGGTTCTGCTGCCGAAACCGGCGTTTCCCGCCCTGCTTGAGCTGGTGGAGTGTTGCGATCTGTATGGACTGAATGTCGCCCACAGCGGAAGCGTGGTCGGGCTGCTGCTTGATGCCCAGCGCCATGATGTGGAAAGAGTTCGCCGGAAGTTGAAAGAGACCGGGTTGACGGCGCACTGGCCGCAAAATTATCTGCTGAAAATGGTGGCAGGAGGCGTACTGGAAGGGTGAGAGGCGCACCTCTCACCGCTCGCTGGAGGCGTTATTCCACTTTTGGCTCACTCGGCTTCAGTTCACCCATGGTTTTGAGTTTTTTGGAGATTTCGCGGCGCTCTTTTGAAAGTTCAGCATTTTTGATGATGTAATCATCCACGCGATCTTCGTAGTCGGTCTTCATACTGGCGATAATGCCATGGATCTCTTCTATGCTCATACCCGGTTTAATATAGTCGCTCAGGTTGTCCAGCAACAGCACGCGCTTCTGGTTATCACGGATCTTCTTCTCCACGTCCTGGATTTCGCGCTGCAATTTATTTTTGCGGCGGAACAGACGCACAAACTCCAGAACATCCTGGAATGAAGGCTTATTTGTTTCCATTTTTACACCCCTGATAATGTGAGATTCGGATTCGTTAAAACAACCACCTTAGAGGCAAACCTACCCAATGTGGTCGCATAAGACAATGGTTTTTCCTGTCGGCTATCATAACCGCAAATGTAGCTGAATCGAAACAACCCAACAACGGTATGCGATTATCTGTCCCTTATTTGCGCAATGCCCGACAGATCAAATGTGACAGCAGCTCCAGTTGACGGGCCAGCTCCATGCTCAGCCAGACGTAACCGTGAATCGAAGTTTCAGCCAGCGCATCGTCTTTATGTTCGCCGCTCAACTGGCGCAATTCCGCCACAATTTCACTCAGTTTTTCAGTGTTGGCCAGAATCGGCTGCGGGTTGCCTTCATACAGCGCATGCGCAATGGTCAGCAGCGTTTGCTGAGTCATTCGCTGCGTATCCCGTAACGTATGCGCGTTGATCATCACAAAATGGCTGGTACGTGAGCTCCAGTGAGCATTGATTTGCAGTTCCAGCATGCAGACCATATTACGGCTGACGGTCTGGATGGCTTCGAAAATCGCCTTTTGCAAATGTGTCTCTTTGCAGGCGGGCGTTATCAGACCGCGCATATTCACCACGTCGTTGAGGATTTTTTGCAGATGTTTTTCCAGCCGTGGCCGTTCGACCAGGTTACGGGAGAAACCCGCCTGATAAACGCGGTTGAATGCGGTAACGTAGTTGGCCATCTGAATACGCCAGTGCAAAAATGCCCTCTGCGGCCAGATCCCGGTAAACAACATCGCCAGCAGCGAACCGATAATCACATCGCCGCTGCGCCACAGCGCGGTATGCATATCGCCAGGCGGCGCGCCCACCACCACTGATAGCGTAATACCAATGAGTAGCGCCTGGTAAGGCTTTTTACCCAGCGCCAGCCAGCCGCAGAGAAACATGGCCACCGAGCACCACAGCAGCATCACCGGCAGTGAGAGAAGCTCCAGTTTTAATGCCACCAGACCCAGCGCCGCCCCCAAAATTGTGCCACCAATGCGTTCAAATGCGCGCGGAACCACGTTTCCCCAAAAGGAGATCGGCCCCATCAGCACCACCAGCGTGATCAGTGGCCAGGTTCCTTCCGGCACCTTCAGCAGACGGATCAGCAAAAAGGTCAGAATAAAAGCCAGCGCGATACGCACACCGTGTACGACACGATAATGGCGGTAAAGACGAATTTCGAAAGGACTGAGTGATTTGTCGCGACGCACAGTCGCTTCCCCCGATTGAACCGACAAAGGCGCAATTGTAGGTTTTTTCGGATGCAGATAGCACCCCTGCGATAAAAAAAGAGGCGGCAGCGCTTCTCTGTTGCCTCTTCTGGTTAATTTATCGCTTACAGATTTTTCGGCTCAACCGGGATATGCATGTCGATTTCCCAATAACCATCCTGTTGAGCATCGTTCAGGTAGACCTCAAAGCAGGGACCCGCAGCAATTTGCACGGATTGATCGCTAAGCAGCTCATCAAAGAAGAGATCCCAGCACGCTTCGAACTCTTCGTTGTACACTCTCGTCTGTGCCACTGCGTACTGGCCGCCGGGAATGTCAGTGAGGATCGCCCCTTCGCTATTTGCCGGGATTTGAAAGCCAGCATCGACGGTGATGGCAACATCAGCGCGCAGCTTTTCCGGCGGCACTTCGTCAGGGTTATCGTAATAGGCGCACACCCACTCCAGAGGTGCGATCTTATTGCTATCGACCCACATCATCAGCTGTTTAAAGCCCTCTTTCACCGTCACATCCCACGGCCCGACCAGATGGAACCCGGCGATACGCCGTTTTTCCAGTTGCTTCACGTTGTAGCTCATGTTGACTCCATTAGCGTTACTGTTTGTTTATACAGTATAGCGTTCCGACAATTGCCTGCCGTGTCGGAGTCATCAATTATGCGAGCAGACTCGCATCACCGCCACTCTGTCCGCACGCGCATTAACCTTTATGATGCAGCCAGTCGCTCAGACGCGAGAACCAGCCGCCTTTGCCGATACTTTCCAGCGTGACCAGCGGCCAGTGAGCGATCACCCGATCATGATCGTAAAGTTGAATCTCCCCCACCTGCTGATTCGCAGCCAGCGGCGCATCCAGCTCTTTACTGCTCAGCACATACTTCGCTTTGACGTTCTGCACTTCTGCTTTTGGCAGCACCAGCCAGTAATCCTGATCCGTACCAACCGCAATCTGCTCTTTATCGCCGTACCACACGCGCTCGCTGCCGACTTTTTTGCCGTTACGCAAAATTTCGACGGTATCGAAGTTTTGTTGTCCCCAATGCAGTAATTTGCGCGCCTGATCTTCACGGCCTTTCGGGCTGTCTGCACCCATGATCACCGCAATCAGACGGCGCTGACCGTCAACACTGGAGGCAATCAGGTTGAAGCCCGCACCCGAAGTGTGACCGGTTTTCAGCCCATCGACGTTGAGGGTTTTGTCCCACAATAACCCGTTACGGTTTTGCTGGGTGATGCCGTTCCACGTCAGGCTTTTTTCGCTGTACATGTGGTAGAAATCCGGCTCGCCGTGAATGATGGCACGGGACAGTACCGCCAGATCGTAGGCCGAACTGTACTGCCCTGGCGCATCCAGTCCGTGAACAGTTTCGAAGTGGGTATCACGCAGATTCAGCTTCTGCACATAATCATTCATCATGGTGACAAACTGTGGCTGGCCACCCGCAACATGATCCGCCAGCGCCACGCAGGCATCGTTGCCCGAATCGACAATCAGACCACGGCTCAAATCGCGCACGGTCAGGTGGTCGCCGGGCTTCAGGAACATCAGCGATGAACCGTCAAAAACCGGGTTGCCTTTCGCCCACGCATCCTTCCCTACCGTCACTACATCATCCGCGCTGATACGATGGCTGTCGATCGCCCGATCCACTACATAGCCAGTCATCAGTTTGGTCAAACTCGCCGGATTACGCTGCTGATGCTCGTTGCCCGCAGTTAAGATTTGCCCGGTGGTGTAATCCATCAATACCCAGGAGCCAGCCTGAATAGCTGGCGGCTGTGGGGCAAAAGGTAAGTCGTCGGCCTGCGCGTTATGTACGCAAATCGCCAGCAAAGAAGCAGCAAACAAACGGCGTTTCAATGAAATATCCTCAATAGCATCTAAAATCGCTGTCCTTTTTACGGAACTTCGCGTGTCGTTACCTGGTTAAATTGCAAAAAAATGTGACGCGGATCAGTTTTAACAGGCTGTTTTTGCGAGGTCCTGCGGAACAGTGCCGGTTTTTTCTTCGGCACACAGGGTGGGATGGTTTACCATAAGCGAAATATTTACTGACAGGATGAGCAACTGGTGTCTGATTCCGCAGCAACGCCCACTTTTCTCTTTCACGATTACGAGAAGGTCAAGTCAACGTATTGATTTATGTTTAATTATTAATCATGCAGTGTATTATTTGTACTTATTATTATACTTATTGCCAATCCCGCACACCTCCGCCATCTAACGCCATGCTGTGCGAGATTTTTTTATCTTCGACTCACATCACGGGGCAGTTTCCCGCCATCTATCACTTACCGTTCTAATACATCCAGCGAACTTTGAGTGTTCCGTATTACCATTATAGTGCTATACTTCATGAGCAAAAAATTGGAGATAATATGAACGAAGATGCATTGCGACTAGCGAAACGGCTGAACATACCTGTAATGCTGGTTATTATCACATTACTTTCTGTGTTTGTTATCATGAATACTTTTTTCTAAGGTAATGATATGATTGCTATATCATTCATATTACTTTGTGTATTAATTGTTATTGCCCTTTATTTTTTTACAGTAAAAATGGAAGGGAAAGTGGTTAATGCAATGGTTCCATACATAATAATAAGCATGCCAACGTTGTATATATTTGAGTGTTTTTATATTTACCTTACTGGAGGAACAGAATATACAGTTGAATATATGTTTTTTTATGCATGTTACATAATATACATATTTTCTTTTATGGCCGGATATTTGTTAACACAAAATAATAACATTTCAGAGGAAAAATTCAGACAAAAACACAGGTACGGAATGGCGTCACTTTTTTTCACCATTCTTGCATTTGTTTTTTACCTTCCTGTTTTAATTGAATTTAAAGAATATCTATTGCAGCCACGAAGGATATATGAACTTACCAGAACCGGGTATGGGATATATTTCTATCCTTCCCTTATGTTTTCATTAATTGCATCAATTTGCGCTTTCTTCATTTATAAAAGACACAAATTTTTTGCTTTTCTGACATTATCATCAAATATCTTACTTATATTACTTCATGGAAATAAAGGACCAATATTCAGTATATTTATTGCATTTATAATATATCTTTCATACATAGAAAACAGAAAAATAAAATTGATGTTTCTATTTAAGTCAGTAGCTGTAATATCATTAATTGTAACAGTTTTTTTTGCTTATACATATGCAGGCGGAAATCCGCTCGAAAACATGGCTTACTATTCAGATTATACCCGTAATGCCGTGCTGATAGCGCATTCTGATTTTGACTTTATGTATGGGCAACTGATGTTGGAAAGTGAGATTTACTCACGTATACCCCGCGCCCTGTGGCATTCCAAGCCTGATGATTTTGGTGCGCTATATCTGGCAAAGGTATTTTTCCCTGACGCTTTCTACAGAAATCAGGGGGCACCTGCATTTGGATATGGTGAATATTTTGCAGACTTTGGTTATCTCACTCCTTTGTGGCTTCTTATATCTGGAGTGTTTAAAGGAATACTTGCAAAGTATTTTTCAAACAAAACGCAACAGACAAAATCTGCGCATTATTTTATTTTGTTCCTTTTCTGCATTGGAGTAAGCGTTATCCCTGTCAGTATGGGGTGGCTTTTCCCGGAGCATGTTGTCATTGCGGTGATGGTTTTTATGGTTTCGACGATGAAAATATCAAAACATGTTGATTTTGTATTGATAAGAAAACGTTCGTAGAGATGTTAACAGGCGGCTTATGCCGCCTTTTATTAGTTCTGTAGGGTGAATGTAGTTCCGGTAAAATCGCCAGAGTTTGCTGAGTCATTGTTGACGGTATATATAACAACAGAAGCTTCTTTGATGTAATAACTATTGCCGCTAAGTGAACTGGTTGTCGCACCATCAATGATGTGTTTTGCTCCCTGATAAATCCTTAATCCCAGATAGCCCCCTGCAAGACCCCCTCACTCTGATACGAGTTATGCCGTCAGCACAATACAGACCTACATCTGTTCCGATAATACCCTCAATGTCAACATTACCTGTTATGAGATGTCCTGCTGAACCGGCGTTTGAAATAATGCGACTGCTTTTTATTTCTGCTTTAATATTAACAGCCGCCCCTACAGAAAAAACCTCGCTTATATCCACCCATGGGAAGTTACAAGCAACTGTGGATGGTGAGATAAATATAGCATTTTCAGCTTTACAGTTTATTTATGTGGCATCACCTCCAAATAGAGGATTAACCTGCATATTTCCCTCTAGTCGTTAGTTCCCATAAGTCATTTCTGCTTTCTTTAAAAGCTCGTCGGCCGCGTCAAATATTGGCCGGCGGATCAATTTTTTCGTCTTGCTCTTTTCTGCTGGTACAGTACAGATACCCTCTTCTCTGTCAAATACCCCTCTGACAGCCAACCGTAACTTGCTATTACGTGCGTCGTACAGCATCAGCAACTGATGCAACAACCTATTTGATGTCGAACCACGGCTACGCTCAATAGCAAGCCAGACCTTTGCAAGTTGGTTATAGCTAAGCGTAACTTCGCCTACTTGGTTTGATGCCAATATCTTTTGGCTGGAGCAACATCAGGCCTGGCGAACTGATAAACTGACGGCGCGCGCACCAACTGCTCGCAGAGCGCAGTTGTACCAGCAATTGCCGGGCGCGCTTGGGGTTGATTTTTTCCTCTTCTGTGAATCTTTAAACCCAGAGCCTGAGCGGTATATCTTACCTCGGCATTCCCGGAAAGGCCTTGCTCATATGATTATCACCATGGCCCTGTAAAGTGCCTGGGTTTTTCACCGTAGCGTTGTCTTTACGTAATTTTCGTGCCAATAGTCCAGGCAGTCTTTGACTGCCGGTTTAGCGTGACTCTCTGTCCCATTGAGAGCTATACGCGGATCAATACCGCGATCGATGGATTCCTTGAGTTCGGCTGCTTTGATTCTGGCTTCACGCAGGGTTAGTCCGGGGTAGCGTCTGTGCGGCTTCCCATCCCAGCGAAACGGAACTGAAAGCTGACTACACCTTTGGGAGTTATGCGAATCCCAAGCCCGGCTGAATCAGTGATTTCAGCCGGGCCAGAATATGGTTTACCATAAAGAGAACGTAGTTTTGTGTCGCTGATAGCCATTTAGTTCTATGCACTCAACGATAAAGTGGTTTATGTATTCAATCTGTACTCAATAGCGCATGTACAAACATAAACAACAATATCAATGAGTAAATAAAAAAGAACATAAACAGACAACAAGAGACACTTAACCCTTTATTTTCATGGACAAAAATTAACAGGCGCGTACATCAGGTGACAGATAAAAACGACAGCATACAAAGTACTTTTCTCTTTCACGATTATGAGACTTTCGGTACCAGCCCGGCGCTGGATCGCCCGGCGCAGTTCGCCGCGCTGCGTACTGATGCCGATTTTAATGTCATCGGCGAGCCGGAAGTTTTCTACTGTAAACCGGCGGATGATTACCTGCCGCAGCCTGAAGCAGTGCTGATAACCGGTATCACGCCGCAGATTGCCCGTGCCAAAGGCGACAATGAGGCCGCGTTCGCCCGACGTATTCACGATCTTTTTACCGTACCGAAAACCTGCGTACTCGGTTACAACAATGTACGTTTTGACGACGAAGTCACGCGTAATATCTTTTATCGCAACTTTTACGATCCGTACGCCTGGAGCTGGCAGAACAACAACTCGCGCTGGGATCTTCTGGATGTGATGCGCGCCTGCTACGCCCTACGCCCGGACGGTATCAACTGGCCGGAGAACGACGACGGCCTGCCGAGTTTTCGCCTTGAACATCTAACGAAAGCCAACGGTATCGAACACAGCAATGCCCACGATGCGATGGCCGATGTGTACGCCACCATTGCGATGGCGCAGCTGGTTAAAACAAAACAGCCGAAGCTGTTTGACTATCTCTATAGCCATCGCAACAAACAGAAGTTGGCGGCACTGATTGATGTTCCGCAAATGAAGCCGCTGGTGCACGTTTCCGGTATGTTCGGCGCATGGCGCGGCAATACCAGTTGGGTTGCACCGCTGGCCTGGCACCCGGAGAACCGCAACGCGGTGATCATGGTGGATCTTGCTGGCGATATGTCGCCTCTGCTGCAACTGGATGCCGATGCGCTGCGCGAGCGTCTGTATACGCCAAAAGCGGATCTCGGCGAGAGCGCGGCGGTGCCGGTAAAGCTGGTGCATCTGAATAAATGCCCGGTGCTGGCGCAGGCCAATACACTGCGTCCGCAGGATGCTGAGCGGCTGGGTATTAACCGCCAGCAGTGCCTTGATAACCTGCAGATTCTGCGCGACAACCCGCAGGTGCGGGAAAAAGTGCTGGCTATTTTTGCCGAAGCCGAACCCTTCGTGCCATCAGAGAATGTTGATACGCAGATCTACAACGGCTTTTTCGGCGATGCCGACCGCGCAGCGATGAAAATCCTGCTCGAAACCGAGCCACGTAACCTTCCCGCGCTCGATATTACCTTTGCCGATGGGCGCATTGAAAAGTTGCTGTTTAACTACCGGGCACGCAACTTCCCGGGCACGCTGGATGAAAACGAGCAGCAGCGCTGGTTGCAGCATCGCCGCAACGTCTTCACGCCGGAGTATTTGCAACAGTACGCCGAACAAATCCAGGCGCTGTTCCAGCAGCACGACGGTAACAGTGAGAAGCAGGCGCTACTGAAGGCGCTGTGGCAGTATGCGCAAGAGATTGTCTGAGCGTGGATAGGCTGACCTGAAAACGTAAAAAACCGGTGGCCCTGGCCTCCGGTTTTTTGTCTCTGCGTAAAGCGATTTACGCGATGTCTTCGTACTGCGGCACCGGGTTGCGGAAGCTGCGGGTGACACAGGCCAGATAGACTAAGCCAATCGCGCCCCAGATGAGACCAAGGATCATCGAACTCTGCTCGAGATTAATCCACAGCGCCCCGACCGTCAGCGCACCGCACACCGGCAAAACCAGGTAGTTGACGTGATCTTTCAGCGTTTTATTGCGTTTTTCACGGATCCAGAACTGCGAGATCACCGACAGGTTCACAAAGGTGAATGCCACCAGCGCACCAAAGTTAATCAACGCCGTTGCCGTTACCAGGTCGAATTTAATCGCCAGCAGTGCAATCGCGCCGACCAGCAGGACGTTCCACGCCGGGGTACGCCATTTCGGATGTACATAACCGAAGAAACGGGACGGAAATACGCCGTCGCGGCCCATTACGTACATCAGACGGGAGACGCCTGCATGTGCCGCCATACCGGAAGCCAGTACGGTAACGCTGGAGAAGATCAGTACGCCCCACTGGAAGGTTTTACCGGCAACATACAGCATGATTTCCGGCTGCGAAGCGTCCGGATCCTTAAAGCGGGAGATGTCCGGGAAGTAGAGCTGCAGGAAGTAAGATGCCGCGATAAACACCACGCCGCCAATCAGCGCGGTGAGGAAGATAGCTCGCGGGATTACACGTTCAGCGTCTTTGGTCTCTTCAGAAAGAGAAGAGATACCATCAAAACCCAGGAACGAGAAGCACAGAATGGTTGCGCCAGTGATCATCGGCACCACATGCGCACCTTCAGACCAGAACGGACGGGAACTGACCAGCGTGCCCGCACCTTCACCGTGTGAAACGCCGTAAATGATCAGGCCGACGATGACCGAGACGATCCCCATTTGCAGGATCACGATCAGGGTGTTGAAGTTCGCCACGGTCTTGATGCTGCGCAGGTTAGAGATGGTCATGAAGGCCACCAGCGCGACCACGAAGATCCATGATGGCACGGACGGCACCAGCGCTTCGAAGTAAATTTTCGCCAGCAGAATGTTGATCATCGGCATAAACAGGTAGTCCAGCAGCGATGACCAGCCGACCATAAAGCCGACAGCCGGAGAAATAGATTTCTGCGCATAGGTATACGCAGAGCCAGCGGACGGGAAGCGGCGCACCAGCTTACCGTAGCTCAACGCAGTAAAGAGGATAGCGACCAGCGCAAACGCATAAGCGGTTGCGACATGACCATCGGTCAGGCCGGAGACGATACCGAATGTATCGAACAGCGTCATTGGCTGCATATAGGCAAGGCCCATCATTACAACCGGAATTAACGTAAGCGTCTTACGTAATTCCACGCGAGAGGTTTTTGGAGTAACGTTATGCGACATGGCTATCCCCCAGAACGGTGTATACCGCCGCAAAAGCAAAAAATTGCCCCATTTTGTTCTTTCCTCAGCGACAACGACTGTCGGTTTTTAAATGTGTATCTATCCGGTACGAAGCCCGGCCTCTTTGTATTGAATGACGTTTTTGCCCGCAAAAAAAATAACCGACGGATTAAGGTCGGTTACTCTCTATACCCTAAATAATTCGAGTTGCAGGAAGGCGGCGACGCAATGACAAATTCGTCGGGAACGAATTTGCCCAACCGAAGGTTGGCCTCCGGTGAGAGACAGGATGTCTCTCAGTAATCCCCAAGAGCTTACTCCAGTAAGTGACTGGGGTGAGCGACAAATCTGCCGGGAGCAGATTTGAACGCTGTAAGCAGCGGCCCCGAAGGGGTAAGGCTCAGGGATGAGCCGAATAAAAAGCCAACGCACATGCAACTTGAAGTATGACGGGTATATTTTTGCAGCGGCATATTCTGCACCATATTGAGGAGCGATGACAATACCGTGCGAGCCAACTCACGGTATTGGTACAGTCAAGCGACTGATTTTTAATCTTTTGACGAATTATTAACCACGCCAATAGCATTTTTTGCACAAAAATCGTCACGCCAGCGGCATATTAAACGGATCGGGGTAGAGATATTCGAAGCCCAGCTCATTACAAATCCGACTGCCATCAATCACTTTGCCCTTATCCTGAGACGTGGATTCGAGGAAATGCGGCGGCGCCAGTCCAAGCTGGCGCGCCATCTGCGGATAAAAGCTTTCCCGCGAGGGATGAGACGGTGCACAAAGATTGTAGATATGCCCGCCTTTTGGTGCCTGTAGCAGTAGTGTGATAGCCGCAATGACATCTTCCAGATGCACCAGATTAACGCCATGCCGGCCGTCGGAGGCGGTTTTTCCGGCCAGAAAATGCCCCGGATGGCGCGCGGGCCCAACAAGCCCCGCCAGGCGCAGAATATCAACGGAAGTCCCTGGCAAATTGTGCAGCCAGTCTTCCAGCTCTTTCAGTACCCGCCCGCTGGCCGTTACCGGCTCGCGCGGCGTGTTCTCTTTCACGACGCCAGCAGCATCGCCATATACCGAGGTCGAACTGGTAAAGATGATGCGCGGAATACGATACGCCAGTGCGCTATCAACAATTTCCTGCACCGCCTGCAAATAGAACTCATCACCAGGCCCACTGCGCCGCGCGGGAAGCGTAATCACCAGCGCATCGACATTCATCAGCGCATCGAGATCGTCCGTATCGCATACCAGTTCCGGTTCAAGATTCAGCAAATAACTTTCGATACCACACATGCGCGCGGCTTCCACGCCATCGGGGCGAGTTTTGCTGCCGGTCACCTGCCAGCCCCGCGCCATTAATGATAATGCCAGCGGCATGCCCAGCCATCCTAACCCGACAATTGCGACCTTTTTCATGCTTCCTCCCCTTCCTTTCCGGCACCTGACTCTTCAAGGCTACGCCAGCCAGCGACAACTGACAATTCATACAATGTATATGAAATGAGTGAATGATGAAAAAAAGCCCTTGCGTTTGTCAGCTAAAGTAGTTTAGGTTAATCAGCATTATGTGAATAAGCATTCATTGAGAATTTTATGACCCGCGTTCAATTTAAACACCATCATCACCATCATCATCCTGACTAGTCTTTCAGGCGATGTGTGCTGGAAGACGTTTGGATCTTCCAGTGGTGCATGAACGCAGAGAAAGCCCCCGGAAGATCTTCTTCCGGGGGCTTTTTTTTGAACCAAATTCAGCAGGATAAAGAGGACAACAGAATGTTAGATAACACGCGTTTACGCATAGCTATTCAGAAATCCGGCCGCCTGAGCGATGACTCTCGCGAACTTCTGGCCCGTTGCGGCATTAAGATCAACCTGCACACTCAGCGTCTGATCGCACTGGCGGAAAATATGCCGATCGATATTCTGCGCGTACGTGATGACGACATTCCTGGGCTGGTGATGGACGGCGTCGTCGATCTGGGCATTATTGGCGAGAACGTGCTTGAAGAAGAGTTGCTGAACCGCCGCGCACAGGGAGAAGATCCGCGCTACTTCACCCTGCGCCGTCTCGATTTCGGCGGTTGCCGCCTGTCGCTGGCCACGCCGGTTGATGAGTCCTGGAACGGCCCGGAAGCGCTGGATGGCAAACGCATCGCCACCTCTTACCCGCACCTGCTGAAACGCTACCTGGATCAGAAAGGTGTCTCTTTCAAATCCTGTCTGTTGAACGGTTCTGTTGAAGTCGCCCCGCGCGCCGGTCTGGCCGACGCTATTTGTGACCTGGTATCAACCGGCGCCACGCTGGAAGCCAACGGCCTGCGCGAAGTCGAAGTGATTTACCGCTCGAAAGCGTGCCTTATCCAGCGCGACGGCGAGATGAGCGACGCCAAACAGCAATTGATCGATAAATTGCTGACCCGCATCCAGGGCGTTATTCAGGCCCGCGAATCGAAATACATCATGATGCACGCGCCGAGCGAGCGTCTGGAAGAAGTTATCGCTCTGCTGCCGGGTGCCGAACGTCCGACTATTCTGCCGCTGGCGGGCGATCAGCAGCGCGTGGCGATGCACATGGTGAGCAGCGAAACCCTGTTCTGGGAAACGATGGAAAAACTTAAAGCGCTGGGCGCCAGCTCCATCCTGGTTCTGCCAATTGAGAAGATGATGGAGTAAGGCCATGAGCTTCAATACCGTAATTGACTGGAACAGTTGTAGTGAACAACAGCAACGCGACCTGCTGATGCGCCCGGCTATCTCAGCCTCGGAGAGCATTACCCGCACGGTGGTGGAGATCCTTGATAATGTCCGTGCACGCGGTGATAACGCGCTGCGCGAGTACAGCGCAAAATTCGATAAAACGCAGGTTGATGTGCTGAAAGTTACCGCTGACGAAATCCGCGATGCCAGCGACCGACTGAGTGACGAACTCAAGCAAGCGATGGCCGTGGCGGTGAAAAATATCGACACCTTCCACAACGCGCAAAAATTGTCGACCGTGGATGTGGAAACATTGCCAGGCGTACGCTGTCAGCAAGTGACCCGCCCTATCGCCTCCGTAGGCTTGTATATTCCCGGCGGTTCGGCCCCGCTGTTCTCCACGGTGCTGATGCTGGCGACGCCAGCACGTATCGCCGGATGCCAGAAAGTGGTGCTCTGCTCGCCGCCTCCCATTGCCGATGAAATTCTCTATGCCGCGCAGTTGTGCGGCGTACAGGAGATCTTTAAAGTCGGCGGCGCGCAGGCTATTGCGGCGCTGGCTTTCGGTACTGAATCCGTACCGAAAGTTGACAAGATCTTCGGGCCAGGAAACGCCTTTGTTACCGAAGCCAAACGCCAGGTGAGCCAGCGTCTGGATGGCGCAGCCATTGATATGCCGGCTGGCCCTTCTGAAGTGCTGGTGATTGCCGACAGCGGTGCAACGCCAGATTTTGTGGCCTCCGATCTGCTGTCACAGGCAGAACACGGCCCTGATTCTCAGGTGATCCTGCTGACGCCGGACAGCAACATAGCTTCCCGCGTTGCCGACGCCGTTGCACGTCAACTGACGGATCTGCCGCGCGCGGAAACCGCTCGCCAGGCGCTCTCTGCCAGCCGCCTGATTGTGGTGCGCGATCTGACGCAGTGTGTGGCGATTTCCAATCTCTACGGCCCGGAGCACCTGATTATTCAGACCCGCGACGCCCGCTCGCTTGTCGATGGTATCACCAGCGCTGGTTCGGTGTTCCTCGGCGACTGGTCACCGGAATCGGCTGGCGATTACGCTTCCGGCACTAACCACGTTCTGCCGACCTACGGCTATACCGCAACCTGCTCCAGCCTGGGGCTGGCGGATTTCCAGAAACGCATGACAGTGCAGGAACTCTCGCGCGACGGTTTTGCGCGGCTTGCCAGCACCATTGAAACGCTGGCGGCGGCTGAACGTCTGACCGCCCACAAAAACGCAGTCACCCTGCGCGTCAAGGCGCTGAAGGAGCAAGCATGAGCATTGAAGAACTGGCGCGTAAAAACGTACGCGAACTGACGCCTTACCAGTCGGCCCGCCGCCTGGGCGGCAAAGGGGATGTCTGGCTGAATGCCAACGAGTTCCCGACAGCTGTGCAATATGAACTCACACAACAGACGCTGAACCGTTATCCAGAGTGCCAGCCGAAAGCGGTTATCGAAAATTATGCACAGTATGCCGGGGTGAAACCGGAGCAGGTGCTGGTCAGCCGTGGCGCAGATGAAGGCATCGAACTGCTGATCCGCGCCTTCTGCGAACCCGGCCAGGATGCGGTACTGTTCTGTCCACCGACTTACGGTATGTACAGCGTCAGCGCCGAAACGCTGGGTGTCGAATACCGTACCGTGCAGGCGCTGGCAGACTGGCAGCTCGATTTACCGGCTATTGCCGACAAACTGGACGGCGTGAAAGTGGTCTACGTTTGCAGCCCGAACAATCCGACCGGACAGATTATCAAGCCGCAGGATATGCGCGTTTTGCTGGAAATGACGCGCGGTAAAGCCCTTGTGGTAGCCGATGAAGCCTATATTGAATTCTGCCCGCAGTCGACTCTGGTCGGCTGGCTGGCGGAATATCCGCATCTGGTAGTGCTGCGTACGCTGTCGAAAGCCTTTGCGCTGGCGGGTCTGCGCTGTGGTTTCACGCTTGCCAATGAAGAGGTAATTGCCCTGCTGCTGAAAGTGATCGCCCCGTACCCACTCTCCACGCCGGTGGCCGACATCGCCGCGCAGGCGCTCAGCCCGCTGGGCATTGTGGCCATGCGTGAGCGTGTGGCGCAGATCCTTGCGGAGCGCCAGTATCTGGTTAGTGCATTAAAGGATATTCCGTGCGTTGAACAGGTGTTCGACTCGGAAACGAACTATATTCTCGTGCGCCTGACGGCCTCCAGTACGGTGTTTAAATCTTTGTGGGATCAGGGCATTATCCTGAGAGACCAGAACAAACAACCTTCTTTGAGCGATTGCCTGCGCATCACCATCGGTACCCGCGAAGAGAGCCAGCGCGTCATCGACGCCTTACGTGCGGAGCAAGTATGAGTCAGAAGTACCTGTTTATTGACCGTGATGGAACACTGATTTCCGAGCCGCCGAGCGACTTTCAGGTCGACAGATTCGACAAGCTGGCCTTTGAGCCAGAGGTGATCCCGATGCTGCTGAAACTGCAAAAAGCGGGCTATCAACTGGTGATGATCACCAATCAGGATGGTCTGGGCACCAGCAGCTTCCCGCAGGCCGATTTCGATGGTCCACATAACCTGATGATGCAGATCCTCACCTCTCAGGGGGTGAATTTTGAAGAGGTGCTGATCTGCCCGCATTTCCCTGACGATGGCTGTGACTGCCGCAAACCGAAGGTGAAAATGGTGGAACGCTGGCTGGCGGAACAGGCGCTGGATCGCGCCAACAGCTATGTGATTGGCGATCGCGCAACCGATATCGAACTGGCGGACAACATGGGGATCGGCGGTCTGCGCTATCACCGCGAGACGCTGAACTGGGCGATGATCGGCGAACAACTTACGCGCCGCGATCGTTATGCTCACGTGGAACGCGCCACCAAAGAGACGCAGATTGATGTCAAAGTGTGGCTGGATCGAGAAGGCGGCAGCAAAATTCACACCGGCGTCGGTTTCTTCGACCACATGCTGGATCAGATCGCCACCCATGGCGGTTTCCGCATGGAGATCACCGTTAAAGGCGATCTCTATATTGACGATCACCACACGGTGGAAGATACCGGCCTGGCGCTGGGCGAAGCGCTGAAACTGGCACTGGGCGACAAGCGCGGCATCAGCCGCTTTGGCTTTGTACTGCCGATGGATGAGTGTCTGGCACGCTGCGCCATGGATATCTCCGGCCGTCCGCACCTGGAATATAAAGCCGAGTTCACCTATCAGCGCGTAGGCGATCTGAGTACCGAAATGGTCGAGCACTTCTTCCGTTCGCTCTCCTACACCATGGCGCTGACCCTGCATCTGAAGACTAAAGGCAAAAACGACCATCACCGTGTGGAAAGCCTGTTTAAAGTCTTCGGCCGCACGTTGCGTCAGGCAATTCGCGTGGAAGGCGATAGCCTTCCCTCCTCAAAAGGAGTGCTGTAATGACTGTGGTGATCCTTGATACAGGCTGCGCCAACCTGAATTCGGTGAAATCTGCCATCGCCCGTCACGGTTATGAACCGCTGGTGAGCCGCGATCCGGATGTGGTGCTGCGCGCCGACAAACTGTTTCTTCCCGGCGTTGGTACGGCGCAAGCGGCGATGGACCAGTTACGTGAGCGCGAACTTATCGATCTGGTGAAAGCCTGCACCCAACCGGTGCTCGGCATTTGTCTTGGCATGCAGTTGCTGGGCCGTTTCAGCGAGGAGAATAAGGGCGTCGATTTGCTGGGTATCATCGACCAGGATGTGCCGAAAATGAAAGATGTCGGCCTGCCGCTACCGCATATGGGCTGGAACCAGGTCTATCCGAAAGCGGGCAACCGCCTGTTCCAGGGCATTGAGGATGGCGCGTACTTCTACTTTGTTCACAGCTACGCGATGCCAGTCAATGAATATACCATTGCCCAGTGTCAGTACGGTGAAGCGTTCACCGCCGCCGTGCAAAAAGATAACTTTTATGGCGTGCAATTTCACCCGGAACGCTCGGGGCGCGCGGGCGCGCAACTGCTGAAAAACTTCCTGGAGATGTGATGATTATTCCCGCTTTAGATTTAATCGACGGCACGGTGGTGCGTCTCCATCAGGGCGATTATGCGCAGCAGCGTGACTACGGCAACGATCCGCTGCCTCGTTTGCAGGATTATGCTGCACAAGGTGCCGAAGTTCTGCACCTTGTGGATTTAACCGGGGCGAAAGATCCGGCTAAGCGCCAGATCCCGTTGCTGAAAACGCTGGTTGCCGGGGTGAATGTTCCGGTGCAGGTCGGCGGTGGCGTGCGCAGTGAGGAAGATGTCGCTGCCCTGCTTGACGCGGGCGTGGCGCGGGTAGTGATCGGTTCGACCGCCGTCAAATCCCCGGAAGTGGTAAAAGGCTGGTTCACCCGTTTTGGTGCAGACCGGCTGGTGCTGGCACTGGATGTGCGTATTGATGAACAGGGTACGAAACAGGTGGCAGTCAGCGGCTGGCAGGAGAATTCCGGCGTCACGCTGGAGACGCTGGTGGAAACCTACCTCACTGTGGGCCTGAAACATGTGCTGTGTACGGATATTTCCCGCGACGGTACGCTGGCAGGCTCCAATGTTTCGCTGTACGAAGAGATTTGCGCACGCTGGCCGCAAGTGGCGTTCCAGTCCTCCGGCGGTATTGGCGATATAAATGATATTGCCGCCCTGCGCGGTACCGGCGTACGCGGCGTGATTGTCGGACGCGCACTGCTGGAAGGTAAATTCACTGTGAAGGAGGCCATTCAATGCTGGCAAAACGGATAATCCCTTGTCTCGATGTGCGTGATGGCCAGGTGGTGAAAGGTGTGCAGTTTCGCAATCACGAAATTATTGGCGATATTGTTCCGCTGGCGAAACGCTATGCCGAAGAAGGCGCAGATGAACTGGTGTTTTATGATATCACTGCCTCCAGTGATGGCCGAGTTGTGGATAAGAGCTGGGTTGCGCGCGTCGCGGAAGTGATTGATATCCCCTTCTGCGTGGCAGGCGGTATCAAATCTGCCGATGATGCCGCAAAAATTCTCTCGTTCGGTGCGGATAAAATCTCCATCAACTCCCCGGCGTTGGCTGATCCAGAGTTGATCACTCGATTGGCTGACCGCTTTGGCGTGCAGTGTATTGTGGTGGGGATTGATACCTGGTTTGATGCCGCTACCGGCAAATACCACGTAAACCAGTATACCGGCGATGAAAGCCGTACCCGTGTGACAAAATGGGAAACGCTGGACTGGGTGCAGGAAGTGCAGAAACGTGGTGCCGGGGAAATCGTGCTGAACATGATGAACCAGGATGGCGTGCGCAACGGTTACGATCTTGAGCAGTTGAAGAAAGTGCGTGCGGTGTGCCATGTTCCACTGATTGCTTCCGGCGGTGCTGGCACCATGGAACATTTCCTGGAGGCATTCCGTGACGCGGATGTTGACGGTGCGCTGGCCGCTTCCGTCTTCCATAAACAGATTATTAATATTGGTGAATTAAAAACGTTTCTGGCAGGCCAGGGCGTGGAGATAAGGGTATGTTAACAGAGCAACAACTGGCCCAACTGGACTGGGAAAAAACCGACGGACTGCTGCCCGCCGTGGTGCAACATGCGGTTTCCGGCGAAGTGCTGATGCTGGGTTATATGAACAAAGAGGCGCTGGCGAAGACGCTGGAAAGCGGTAAAGTGACCTTTTTTTCCCGCACCAAAGGGCGTTTGTGGACCAAAGGGGAAACCTCTGGTCACTTTCTGAATCTGGTTAATATTGCCCCGGACTGTGACAACGATACCCTGCTGGTGCTGGTAAACCCGATCGGGCCGACCTGCCACACCGGCACCTCAAGCTGCTTTGGCGACAATAGCCATCAGTGGTTGTTCCTGTATCAACTTGAAGAGCTACTGGCATCGCGTAAAACCGCCGATCCGGCCAGTTCCTATACGGCCAGACTGTATGCCAGCGGCACCAAGCGTATCGCGCAAAAAGTCGGGGAAGAAGGAGTGGAAACAGCACTGGCGGCGACCGTACACGACCGTGAAGAACTGACGAATGAGGCCTCTGACCTGATGTATCACCTGTTGGTATTGTTGCAGGATCAGCAGTTAGATCTGACGACCGTAATTGAGAACCTGCGCAAGCGGCATCAGTAAGGCTCAGCAAAGAGTAGAAAAACCGGGCAAGCCCGGTTTTTTATTTACACATTTGACTGATGATTCCTGACGGCATTACGCATCAGTACATAGCCTGAACCAACAATAAGGCCCAGTAAAACTGCCAGTACCAGTATCAAGGCGTTCTTGGGGCTGTCGCGGTGAATCGGTTCCGTGGGCTTCATAACGTAACGGTAGCCATGAATACTTTCCGGATTCACCTCAATAGTCTGAATATTCAGGAGGTTTTGCCTGATTTTGTAGTACTCATCCGAGAACGCCAGCGGACGAGAGGACTCATTCTTGATCATTGACTCCAGTGCTGAACTACCGAGCAAGAACAACGTATCCTGCGACACGTTTTCCGTCTGACGCACCTGCGGTGACTTCACTTCGGCCGCCTTCGCAACAGAGAGCGCCTGAGCAATCTGCTTAATACGCAGATCTTTTTGCTCCTGAGCCACTTTTTCCTGCGTGGCAAGCGTTTCAACCAAATCGGCCGTACGTGATTTAATACTGGTGTTTAAATCATCGATCAACTCTTTAGCGATCTGTTGATCCACTTTCTCAATATATTGCGCCAGTTTTTGCTGAGCTTCCCTGGCCGTCTGACCCTGATAGGTCAGTTTAAGAGGTAGCGGTTGCCCCTGAACTGCAGGATCAATGGTCAGCTTTTCAGGTACATCCTGGTTGTTAAGTGTTTCAGCCAACGCAGAAAAAGCAGCATTAAAACGGCCAATCACGCGCTGCTGAATCTCAGGGGTGTCAAATCTGCCATCATTATTCAGGATACCCATGGCGTTCGTATAACTGGCAATCTGCCCGGCATCAGGCGAACTGATCACAGCGACGGAAGTCCATTTCTCCCTGGCAACGTTTAAATAAACGACAGCAAGAACCAAAAACAACAGAACAAAGGAACCAACGAGCCATTTTCTGTGCCAAATTTGCGAGAAAAGATCAATTAAATCAATATTTTCCTGATCTCTGTTTCGGCTGGCTGGGAAGCCATTTTTTTCGTACGTCATAGCAACCTTAAATGAAAAGCGCATAAAAGAAATAGTATAGGGAGCGAGTTTAACCATTCATGCTTTTTTTTCTATAAGATTACATGTAAATATGTTTTGCTGTTTATTATTTCACCTTATTCTGATGTCTATAACTTATAGCGATTAGCCTGTCAGCATCATACAATATGCAAATTGTATTAGATGTCATAAAGGATGAGAGATGAAGTTTCTGGTTACCGGCGCAGCTGGCTTTATCGGCTTCCACGCCAGCGAGCGTCTTTTGCAGGCAGGCCACCAAGTTGTCGGGATTGATAATCTCAATGATTATTACGATGTGAGTCTTAAACAGGCACGCCTGGATCTGCTGGCCTCGCCCGGCTTCAGCTTCCACAAGATTGATCTCGCTGACCGCGAAAATATGGCGCAGCTGTTTGCAACCGAGAAGTTCGACCGGGTGATCCATTTAGCGGCACAGGCTGGCGTGCGCTACTCGCTGGAAAATCCGCATGTTTATGCCGAATCCAATCTCATTGGGCATCTGAACGTACTGGAAGGTTGCCGCCATAATAAAGTACAGCATCTGCTCTATGCCTCCTCCAGTTCCGTTTACGGCCTGAACCGTAAAATGCCGTTTTCCACTGATGATTCTGTTGATCATCCGGTTTCGCTGTATGCCGCAACCAAAAAAGCCAATGAGTTGATGTCCCACACCTACTCTCACCTTTACGGATTACCCACTACCGGTTTGCGTTTCTTCACCGTTTATGGCCCGTGGGGCCGCCCGGACATGGCGCTGTTTAAATTCACCAAAGCGATGCTGGAAGGCAAAAGCATCGACGTTTATAACTACGGTAAGATGAAGCGCGACTTCACCTATATTGACGATATCGTTGAAGCGATTGTCCGTATGCAGGAGGTGATCCCGCAGGCTAACCCGGCCTGGACGGTTGAAACTGGCACGCCGGCCAGCAGCTCTGCACCTTACCACCTCTATAATATCGGCAATAGCTCTCCAGTAGAGTTGATGGATTACATTACGGCGCTGGAAGAGGCGCTGGACATTGAAGCCCAGAAAAATATGCTGCCAATTCAACCGGGCGATGTGCTGGAGACCAGTGCGGATACTCAACCATTGTACGAAACGATCGGTTTCAAACCGCAAACCTCGGTTAAAGAAGGGGTGAAACGCTTTGTTGAGTGGTACAGAGACTTTTATAAGGTATAAAAAAACGGCCCTGATGGGCTAATGCCGTTCACTTAAGGAAATGAGGCCCGAGAATTCGGGCCTCTGATGAAGTAAAACAGGGCTGAAACCCTGACTCCTTCGTTTTCCATCTAAGCATAATTATGAATTTATATTCATTAAAATGCTTAACTGACTGGCATTAGCCCAGATAGGCCGTTTTCATTTTTCGTCTTTAGTCATTACCGAATAAATCACGGGTATAGACTTTGTCCGCAACATCAGACAGTTCCTGAGCCATACGGTTAGAGATAATCACGTCAGCTTCCTGCTTAAACGTCTCCAGGTCGCGCACTACGCGGGAATGGAAGAATTCATCTTCCGGCATCACCGGCTCATAAATGATGACCTGCACGCCCTTCGCTTTAATGCGTTTCATAATGCCCTGAATGGACGACGCGCGGAAGTTATCGGAACCGCTCTTCATGATCAGACGGTAAACGCCGACCACTTTCGGTTTACGCGAGAGAATGGAATCGGCGATGAAGTCTTTGCGCGTACGGTTCGCATCAACGATAGCCGAAATAATGTTGTTCGGCACCGACTGATAGTTTGCCAGCAGCTGTTTGGTGTCCTTCGGCAGGCAGTAGCCGCCGTAACCAAATGACGGGTTGTTGTAGTGGTTGCCGATGCGCGGATCGAGGCAAACGCCTTCAATAATATGACGACTGTTCAGCCCCAGGCTTTCCGCGTAGCTGTCCAGCTCGTTGAAGTAAGCAACACGCATCGCCAGATAGGTGTTAGCGAACAGTTTGATCGCTTCGGCTTCTGTAGAGTCGGTAAACAGCACGCGAATGTCTTTCTTAATTGCCCCTTCCTGCAACAGCGCGGCAAAACGCTCAGCACGTTCAGAGCGCTCGCCGATAACGATACGTGATGGATGCAGGTTATCGTACAGAGCTTTACCTTCACGCAGGAATTCTGGTGAGAAAATGATGTTATCCACGCCGAATTTTTCGCGGATCGACTTGGTAAAGCCCACCGGAATGGTGGATTTGATAATCATCACCGCCTGCGGGTTAATTTCCAGCACATCGCGGATTACCGATTCCACGCTGCTGGTATTAAAGTAGTTGGTTTTCGGGTCGTAATCCGTTGGGGTGGCGATAATCACAAAGTCGGCACCGCGATAGGCTTCCTGCTTGTCCGTGGTGGCACGGAAATTCAGCGGCTTATTCTGCAAATACTCCTGGATTTCCTTATCAACGATGGGAGAAATCTTCTGGTTAAGCATATCCACTTTGGATTGCACGATATCGAGCGCTACGACCTCATGGTTCTGCGCGATCAGAATCCCGTTTGATAGCCCAACGTAACCTGTTCCGGAGATAGTTATTTTCATTCGATAAGCAACTTTTGTGAGTGTATGAAAACGGAGATGACGAACCTGTCGCCACCCATTTAATATCAATAACTGTTGGGGTTTTTACCTCTTCTGTTGAGGGACTGTCAAGGTGGCAACCAGCCTGCAACAACGGCGTTGATGTGAAGTTTAATGTCGATATGTCAACAAATTAAAGACGAGTGCCCTGAAAAGCCGCACTGCGGCCGAAAAAAAGCCCGGTTACACTAACCGGGCTTGCATTCATCAAACGAATGATTTCAGATTAATCCAGCCACTCGGTGTGGAAGACACCCTCTTTGTCAGTACGTTTATAGGTGTGTGCACCGAAGTAGTCGCGCTGAGCCTGAATCAGGTTCGCTGGCAGCACAGCGGAACGGTAGCTGTCGTAATAAGCCACTGCGGCAGAGAAGGTCGGTACCGGAATACCGTTCTGCACCGCGTAAGCCACGACATCACGCAGCGCCTGCTGGTAATCCTCAGCAATTTTCTTGAAGTATGGCGCCAGCAGCAGGTTGGCGATGGCCGGTGTTTCGGCGTAAGCGTCAGTGATTTTCTGCAGGAACTGCGCACGGATGATGCAGCCTGCGCGGAAAATCTTCGCGATTTCGCCGTAGTTCAGATCCCAGTTGTGCTCGTCAGAAGCGGCACGCAGTTGAGAGAAGCCCTGCGCGTAAGAGACGATTTTACCCAGATAGAGCGCACGGCGCACTTTCTCGATAAATTCCGCTTTATTGCCAGCCGGTTTCGCTTGCGGGCCGGAAAGCACTTTAGAAGCAGCAACGCGTTGCTCTTTCAGAGAGGAGATATAGCGCGCGAAAACGGATTCGGTGATCAGCGACAGCGGCTCGCCGAGATCCAGGGAGCTCTGGCTGGTCCATTTACCGGTACCTTTGTTTGCCGCTTCATCGAGGATCACATCGACCAGGTATTTACCCTCTTCATCTTTCTTGGTGAAGATGTCTTTGGTGATGTCGATCAGGTAGCTGCTCAGCTCGCCTTTGTTCCACTCAGTGAAGGTTTCAGCAAGCTCTTCGTTGGTGAGATTCAGGCCACCTTTCAGCAGCGAGTAGGCTTCAGCAATAAGCTGCATGTCACCGTATTCGATGCCGTTGTGCACCATCTTGACGTAATGGCCCGCGCCATCCGGACCGATGTAAGTCACACACGGTTCGCCATCTTCCGCCACTGCAGCAATTTTCGTCAGGATCGGCGCAACCAGCTCATAGGCTTCTTTCTGGCCGCCTGGCATAATTGACGGGCCTTTCAGCGCGCCTTCTTCACCGCCGGAAACACCGGTACCAATGAAGTTAAAACCTTCTGCAGAAAGTTCGCGGTTACGACGGATAGTGTCCTGGAAGAAGGTGTTACCGCCATCAATGATGATGTCGCCTTTGTCCAAATAAGGTTTCAGGGAGTCGATAGCAGCATCTGTACCTGCGCCCGCTTTCACCATTAACAGGATACGACGAGGCGTTTCCAGAGACTCAACGAACTCTTTCACCGTATAGAAAGGAACCAGTTTCTTGCCTGGGTTCTCGGCAATCACTTCTTCGGTTTTTTCGCGCGAGCGGTTGAACACGGAAACGGTGTAGCCACGGCTCTCAATGTTGAGCGCGAGATTGCGCCCCATCACTGCCATACCCACAACGCCGATTTGTTGCTTGGACATTACATACTCCTGTCAAGTGTGGTCACCGCGGCTTATGCGCGGCTTGAAATGTGGCTTAGATGTTAACTCATGTTTGTTGAGACTGGATAGCGGAAGATGCCATCACAGCTAGCCATTGACGCTATCCATTGACGTAATGAGGAGAGATATATCAATAGGCGCCATCGCGACGTAACACGACATTGACGGTCTTGAACAAAATCGCAATATCATTCCATAATGACCAATTCTTGACATACCACGAGTCAAAATAAACGCGCGTTTCATAATCCACATCGTTGCGGCCACTGACTTGCCACAACCCCGTCATGCCAGGTTTTGCCATCAGGTAGTAGTCAACGTCCAGTTCATAACGTTCTAATTCCTCTGTTACAATCGGCCGCGGCCCGACCAGGCTCATTTCTCCTTTCAGGACATTAAAAAGCTGCGGCAATTCATCAAGGCTGGTTCTACGAATAAAACGACCAATATTTGTGATCCGCGGATCATTCTTAAGTTTGAAATCTTTATCCCATTCGGCTTTTGCTTCTGGATCGCTCTTAAGTAACGCATCCAAAATCTCCTGCGAGTTCATTACCATCGAGCGAAACTTATAACAAGGGAAAAGCTTTCCATGCCGTCCCACTCGCTGATGCCCATAAATAGCTGGCCCTCCATCACGCGTCACTTTATACCAAAGATAGATAAAGAGCGGTGAGGCTAACGCCAGAATTATCACAGAGCAGATAATGTCAAAACTTCGTTTCAGGAAACGAGAAGAACGCTTCGCCAAATTAGTGTGAATACGTAAAAGCATGACTTCATGGCTAAATATAAATGACATCTCTGTGTTATATAGCGGAAGTCCACGTAGCGAGGGCACAACTGTGACAGAGCGGCAATGATGCTTTGACAGTTCACGAATCCATGTGAGTGACTTATCGAGATTATCATTATCGAAGGCGATGATAAAATGCACTTCTTTTAGATCAGCGACACGCCATATATCATCAGGGTTATTGATAAGGGGCAAACCTAATATTTCAGTTTCACCCGTTATATTTTCATCATCGTAAAATAAAGCGACTTCAAATCCAAGCATCTCCTCACTCTGAATTGCATGGTATGCCTCGCGCGCATTATCTCCGCTGCCTAAAATAAACGTTTTCTTTTTCCACACTCCGGCCTTATTTAGCATACTCTTGACAAAAAACCGAAGCGTTGGCACGAGAATCATAGCAAACGCCCAGCAAAAAAACCACAAGTAGCGTGAGAATTGCCATTTAGTAAAAGCCACCAAAGCAAGATCGAAAATAGCGAAAATAGCAATGGTGCGAAGAATTTCCTTTAATTCATACCAAAAAGGTTTGCGGTAAGTGTAATGCCGTAAGCGAATGAGAAACCAGCCTACACAGGCTATTGACAAGAGGACATGCGAAATGACTCGATATTCAAACTGTTCAGCCGGTATAAAACGATATAAGTCATTAAATAAAAAATAAACAACTCCTAATGAAAGCCATAAAGAAGCGTTGAATGATAAAAAGTCCGAAGCCGCAAGAGCAATTTTGCAAATTCGGGGTTTATATTTGTTTTTTATGTCAATACGTTCCATCATCCCCTCACATTGCCCACTGATAAAATAAATACCAAACCGACATTACATTTTCTCACGAATGTTTTTTAAAAATAAATCAACAAGTTGTTCAGCTTTAACAATTGAATCAGACTCGGCATAACACCGAAGCTCCGGTGCGTTCCCGGAAGGTCGAAAATGGACGATATCTTTTGTATTCAAAAGAATCCGTGCACCATCGAGCATATCAGTGTTTACGACGACTGCCTGGTTCATCCCCAGAGAACTTAACGCTGCTTGTGGCTGAGTTGATAACATTTCAAGTAGCAAGCGGCTTTTCTCAGTCGGAAAATTTTGCAACCGATTTGAAGCGGTAAAGCGAGGGGGAAGCGCCTGGACTTGTTCAAAAATAGGGATATGTTTACTGGAAACTAACAGTACCAATGCCGGGAGCACTGCATCACGTGTCGGTAAAGCCTTAATACTGGCTTTTCCATAGTCAATATCGCTAGCTAAAAGATAGCCACCGTTCGCTTCAAAACCGGCAACTTTACTATACTTTTTGGTTAATATCCCAAACGTTTCAATAAGATATGGCGAGCCTATTTTAGTAAGCTCAACATGCTCAAAAAAACCACCATCGGCAATAGCGCTATTACAACTCACTGGTACAGCGACTGCATCAATATGTAAATGCTGTGAGCATAGCAATCCAAGGATATCCCCTCTGAGCCAAACACCGTTCTCATCGCTGAGCAATGGACGATCACCATCGCCATCAGTAGAAAATAAAGCATCTAATTGATATTCTGCGACCCATTCTTGCGCACGTTTTTTATCAATTTCACTTACCGCTTCCGTGTCGATAGGCACAAACTCATCGCTACGACCAATTCTGATAACTTCGGCACCCAGGTTACCAAAAATTTGTGGATAAATATCCCGTCCGGCACTGGAATGCTCATAAATACCAATGCGCATACCTTTAAGGGCATCATGCTCGATAATTGATAGATAACGCTGGATATAAAGTGTATTCGCATCATCAGAAGCTGCAAGTGAAGGTAACTCGCCAGGTAGCGCCACAGGCAACTCTCCTTGCAGAATCACCCTCTCATCTTGCTTGGTAATTTCGCCATCTGGACGATAAAATTTTAACCCGTTGCGATCAAAGGGGATGTGGCTGCCGGTGATCATGATGGCTGGAATTTGATGGTCCATTGCATAAAATGCTAAAGCGGGGGTAGGCGTTACACCGAAATAGAGAACCTGAAAGCCCATGGATTCTGCCGCCGCCGCGCATGCTTGTGCCATCCCATAGCTTGAGGGGCGGTTATCAATTCCAATAGCTACACTTTTCGCAGAAGCAATAATATTGAGGAAATTAATAGTAAAAGCCGCGCAGACTTCAGGTCTGAAATCCACGACTAATCCTCTGGCACCACTAGTGCCAAAAGCGATATTGCTGGTTCGAATAATCTCTGCGCTAATTAAGCTTTCCATAACTATCTCCCTGAATTGAACTCACTAACACGAAGAATATCATCCTCGGATAACAAATTACCTGACTGAATTTCAATGATCTCGAGCGGGATTACTCCCGGGTTAGATAATGCGTGAGCCGTGCCAACGGGAATAAACATGGACTCATTCTCATAAATAAAAAATTCTTTTTCTTCCTGTTTGACTAGCGCTGTACCGGAAACCACAATCCAATGTTCGGTTCGATGCTGGTGTATTTGCGCGGAAATTTTTTTCTTGGGCTGTATTGTCAAACGATTGACAATATAATCCTTTCCACTCGCTAATATATCGACACTTCCCCACGGGCGATAGGTGATCTTATGTTTTTTATATTCTTTACGGTTATGTGATCTAAGAACCTCAACCACATTTTTAACATTTTGAACGCAATTTTTGTCTGCAATAAGTAAAGCATCAGGCGTTTGTACAATAACCGTATTTTTTAATCCGATTGCCGCAACCAAAATATCTTCAGAATGTACATAGGTGTCTACACAGTCACGCTGAATGACATCCCCCGAGAGAACATTCCCGCCAGCATCTTTTTCCGATATGTCCCATAAAGAAGACCATGAGCCAACATCCGACCAACCAGCTTCCATTGGCACAACTACAGCATGTTGAGTATGTTCCATTACCGCATAATCTATCGATTCTGCGGGACACTGAATAAAATCATCTTTATTTATTCGTACAAAGTCGAGATCTTCAGTCAATCGTGAAGCTGAATACTCGCAAGCAGTATATATGTCAGGTCGATATTTTTTTAATTCAGCAAGAAAGCGAGTCGCCCGGAACAGAAACATGCCACTATTCCAATAATAATTACCGCTTTCCAGATAGCGCTGTGCGTTTTTAGCATCTGGTTTTTCGGCAAACTGTGCCACTTTAAATGCATTTTCAGTAACTTCTTCACCTCGAAGGATATATCCATATCCTGTCTCTGCATGGGTTGGAACGATACCAAAAGTAACAAGATTTCCTGCTTCAGCCAAAGTTACTGCACTGTTAACAGAGCTAACAAAACTTGTTTCTTGCTGAATAACATGATCTGCTGCAAGCACTAACAGCAACGGATCATTTCCAGGATGCTTTTTTAAGGCCGTAAATGCTGCAAGCGCGATGGCAGGTGCGGTATTACGAGCTTCGGGTTCAAGAATAATATTATTGGCAAGTTTTCCAATCTCTCGTAATTGCTCAGCGACAAGAAAACGATGGTCATCGTTACAAATAATAACGGGGTCTAGCGTATCGAGTGTTGCAAGGCGTGAAATAGTTTCTTGAAGCATGGTTGTATCTCCATGCAATTTCAAAAACTGTTTAGGATACTGTTCACGCGAAAGAGGCCATAGTCGACTCCCTGTACCACCAGCCATGATAACAGGTAAAATAAAGTTATCGCTATTTGTTTTCATTTTTATATCCTACCCGGTTCCAGTAACTTTTATACATGCTCAGTTTTTTACATAACGTGAGGGGCAATTTTCGCCAGTTAAAACCAAGCTTATAGCCAACGTACTTTGCACCAGTAGCCAAAATAGAGCGAGGCAACCAAAGTGGATAACTGCGTAAAAGGAAATTCAATTCTGATTTCACAAAACGAGCCCCCTCACCAGCCGCACCGCCAAAATCCTGTTGTATCCATTTATTACAAGCGTGAAAAACTCCAGTATCGAAGTATCTTTGAAATTCTTCTCGAGCAGAATAATTATGCGAATGACGAACTGTTGCTTCCGCACAATACCCAACTTTATAACCAGAAAGCACCATTTTTGCAGCGAGGAACATATCCTCTGCCAGAATAGTATGTTCCGGGAAACGACCAAGCGAGTCATAAATATCACGACGATAAGCCGCAAATGAATTCGACATGAATGCGACTTTTATCCCAAGGTCACGAATATCTTCCCGTTGCTTAATTTTTGAAACGGAACTGTAATTAAATTGACGTGCATGTATTGCGAGTGGATTTGCATCCAGGTGCGGTAGCTGGCGTCCGCAAACAGCAGCGATCGCCTCATCATTGAAACATTTTATGAGTTGCTCTAAGCTGGTCGGTTCATGAAGAATCGCATCTTGTGTCAGAAAAACAAGTATCTCTGCAGAGCTGGTCGCAGCTACTGCTAAATTACGAGTTCCACCATGGTTAAAGTTTTCTTTTTTAATAGATAGAACTTTTGTGTTTTTTTGCCGGACTGCAATATCTACCGTATTATCCGTAGAGCTTGAATCAATAATGATTATCTCATCTGGATAAACTGTTTGGGAGTTTAAAGCATCCCACCAGGCAGACCAGTTGCTTCCGGCCTGGTAAGTTGGAACAATAACTGCAAACCTCATTTACAGTTTCCTTTCAACCAGTTATTAACCATTTTATCCATATTCATAACGCTATATTTTTCGGTGATATCCTTCATTTTATTTCGCACATTTTCGTTATAGTTAATAGCCTGAATAGCTTTATTCCAGGATTCATGCGATAGAGGATTAACATAAATAGCAGCATCCCCTAGTATTTCTTTAAAAACAGGAATATCTGATACAATAGCTAATGTACCAGAGGCCATCGCTTCAACTGGAGGAATACCAAACCCCTCATCTAAAGAAGGATAAACCAGTGCTGCCGCTTGGCTGTAAAGCTTTTTAAGAGTTGCAAAGGGGAGCTCATGAAGAAATTCAACTTTATCAGTAAGCCCTATCTGTGCAACAAGCGACTTCAAAAAATCAACATATTGCGTACGGCCACAAACAATTTTAAGCTTATAGGTATCCTGCCATGCAGTATGTGCATTAATCAAAGTATGGATATTCTTGTGGAACCAACTTGCTCCTACTGCTAAAAGAAAATCCTCTTTCTTTTCTGAATATTCGAACTCATTTTTATCTATAGCATTATAAATTACCGATACATTTTCCAATGGCAAACCAAAATTTGAACATATGCTTTTTTTGACTGTTTCAGAAACGGTCAAAATACCAATGCATTTTCTAACCGCGCGTGGAAGAATAAGATTAAAATAAATCTTTTGCATAACGCTATCAGGATAATTGCAAGGCCTTAAATCATGCACAGTAATAACTTGGTTTCGAACGAGGGGAAGCGCATGATGAGTTGTAGAGACAATAACTTCCTCTGGATATTTTCTTTTTATTTTCCATCCTAACCAGTAGCTATAAATCAACCAATAAATAGGACGTAACCTGGAGATACGAGACGTATTCCCAACAATTGAGGGAATAATTATGAACTCACAATTATATTTTTCCAGCCCTGCCCGGTGATGTTCTGCGCAAATAATAGCTGATATTTTTTTCCGGCTAGCCAGTGCATCCAGAAATTTCAAACTATACTGCCACATCCCAGTACCATGCTTACCTAAGCGTGAAAGATTTACAATCATTGCTGTGCCCGCTCCCCTTGCACCCTATACAATACTGCCATTATTAAAAGTACTACTATCACGAAAGCCAAATTGTTAAGCAACATTTTTAGAGCGATAAACCATGGATCCCTATTGAATCTGAAAAGTGTATCACAAATGAAATAAACATAAGTTATCAACTTCAATAATGGGAGATTTTTATGATTTGCAGTTCGCCACAGTAATGAACAAACAACACCTAAAAAGAAATACCAAACAAAATAAAATGAGAAAAAATATATAATAGCACTAGCATAGCCAGACAATCCGCCGAGGGGGCTTAAATTGCCAAAGACTGCAGGTGACATAAGCAGTGCTTTGTTTGTCTCATCTAGTGATGGTAATGAAAATATAAATGTATCGATAATAAGATTTTGCGGTGCAAAAGGTACCATTTGTGCATTTAAGAAATGCTAACATTTTGACAAACGAGATCTGATTGAATATAGATTCATAAACTACCGGACTTAATATTATATCCAAATTGAGATTATTCATAGTTATAGCGACATCAGATCTATGTATAAAGACAGCCAGGAATGCAAGTAAAACGACAACACCGCTTAATAAGCCATAGACCATAATTTTAGTTTTACTAAACATTCCTTTATAAAAAATAAAATAGTAAAAGTAAATAAGAATACATATCAGCGTAAAAATTCTGGTGCCGTGCAATAAATTTGAAAAAATAGCAAGGAATAAAAAAAGGAAAACTTATTATTCCCACTAAATAATGAGTATACGAAAATTATAACCACTAACTCGGTTAATCCCATGGATGTAGTCCATGTTTTACTACTCATTGCCCCCGAGTCAAACGCATAATTATTATAAACGCCTTCTTTATATAATAAAATTTTTGTCACGATCAAAAAATAAGAATGATGAAGAAAATAAACTTTTTGATTGAACTCAAAGAATGCTTAATAAGCCTCACCTTATTTTTTCTCGAGCCAAATGCTGTCAACCATGAACCAGCAAAGAAGCACAACAGGCTTATCATATATAATAAATCATCATTTGTTCAATCATGCTGTCATTTAATTGTATAGCCTGCCCCGCTCCCCCTTCGGAAAAACCAAAAAAGTAAACATACAGAACGGGCAGTATGTAAACTAAGTTATAAATTATAATAGAGAATCTCATGAGGAAGCATTATGAGCCTCTTAAGCTGAAACTTTAAATTTTATATCAACGCATGAGTTAGTATGATCAGTTAAATATCCTCATATAAATCTCAGTTACAAGTAACACATTTAACTAAATCTACATTAAGTAACGTTTCATACGTAAATCTCTTTTTAATTAATTTATTGCGTTTCAAGAAAAATTACTGTAACTAAATAATGCTTTCCTTTTTTATAAACTAAATACTATAGTAATTCTGGAGTGCATTTAAGAGAATTAAAGTAACTGAAATTCCGGAGACCACTTCATTTTAATATTTTTTTTACCATTTTTTTGAAGAAAAATGATTTTTTCAATACCGTAGCAGAAGGCCCAAACAAAAATAATAGATTAGTAACTAGTTTCGCATGTCCTAATCTTTTCTGGTAAGAACAATAACTGCTTTTCTCTTTACTATCGGCATATGAAGCTATCATTAACGAGGTATATATATAGGGTCTTTCTTTAGTAAGGATATTTTCAAAACTTTTTTTGAGCATTTGCTTATCATTATAAAGCGCATCAGATAACTTGAAGTACCCCATATAATCGATCAGCACCCTTCTCGCTTTTCCGGAGGATTCAAATGTATCATTATCTCCACGACATAGCACCAATGGCAAAGATATATAACTTATTGAACTACCTTGTATTTCAATGATTTTCAGCAAAATATAAACATGAGAGTATGCCGTACCAACAAAGCTCGGATCAAAATTAATATTATTCCAGGCAGAACGTTTAACGATAATAGAACTTAAATAACTAAAAACCCCGCCCAGAGACATACAATCATTGAAATAATTAATTCGATCATTATCGTCGTTAAAAATATACTCTTTGGTCCCGTTCGATAACCATCGTCGATGGCCATCTTTAACAACCGACATGTTAATATCCATTTCTTTACGATCGCAAAGATAGATATCGTTTTTTCTATTCAATTCACTCTCGATAATTGCCAACGCATCAGATTGCAGCATATCATCGCTACCAAAAATCCAGCAATAATCACCACTAGCGAGGCTTACTGCAGCCAGATAATTACGATCCGGACCTATATTCGTTTCATGTTTTTTATATATTATAGGTATGCCAAATTTTTTCTCCCAAACTGGAATTAATTCCTCAGTACTGTCCGTAGAAGCATTATCGGAAATACAAATTTCCAGTTCGAGCCCATGCGGCTGCTGTAATTTTATGCTTTGAAGTAATGGCTCTAAATATACTGCACGGTTGTAAGTAGGTATACAAAACGATACTTTCACTGATGAACTTCCTTTTTAACCATATTAAAATACGTCACTGGCAACCCCCAAAATACAGTTAACAAAAATGAAAGGGTCAATCCAATAAGAACACCTAATATTCCATATTTACCAGCAAGCACCCATTGAGCCCAACCGCTTATGATCGCCTGGCATGGAACTAAAAACCATAACACTTTTAATGCATTCATGCTCTGCAAAAGCATTGCAAATGTATCGCACCAGACTCTGACAGAGAAATAAACGGCTAACAATATAAATATGTAAATACTTATATTTGCATCAAGTGCTGGAGAGAGTATTCCGTAAACGGTACTTTTGAATAAATAGAAGGCGAATGTACTAACAAAAATAAAAAACACACCACCGATAATATTTACGGCGACTGTTTTTCTTAATTTACTCCATTCTTTCCTTATTCTATATTCTGCGCAAATAGGCCATAAAGCCTGAAGCACCGCAGTATAAATAAAAAATATCAACCCGAAAATTTTCATCGTGACTGTATATTTCACAATCTCCGCAGATGAAAGTTTTTGAGATATAACGATATAATCTGCCTGAAGGACTAATATTGATAGCAGCGTAAAAATAAAAAAACCATATGTTCGCTTCAGTATATCTTTGTAATATTCTTTTTTTGGCTTAAGTTCTGGCAAATGATAATAACGGTAGCATAAATAAATTAGTGATAGAAATGCTACAGGCGCGTATAGAGCAATCAAAGCGGTGACGATACTTATTTTTATTTGCAAAAAGTAGAATGTAAGTATGCAAATTAGCCCCACAAGATAAGAGATACCATTGATGACATTTGCTTTCCATCCTACAAGTTCAGCAAACAGTATCTTATATCCTACCGTGCCTGCACCGACCAAACCAAAAACGACTACTGTACTGAAGAAAACAAAGGCCTCATGCCCATGGAGAGACTCATGAAAAGATGAAAGATAAAACTCAGATATCAGTTTCGATAGCACAAACAAAACGCCAATAAAACTGATTGAAGCAAGAAGCAATAATTGCAATGCGGCTTTTATATATAAACTATAGTCTTGGTTTTTTGCTCGCAATTCTGAAATAAAGTTTTGCAAACTATTTCCAATACCAAGATCAATAATACTACACCATATCATTAGACCTGTTAGCAGACTAAAAATTGCATAATTATTCTCTCCCAACATTTCTAACAAATACTTTACGCTAAGTAACTGTACGCCTGCAATTATAATTTTAGATAGCCATGATGAACCGGCAGTTATTAGATGCGTAGGAATTTTTAACATATTTACCATTGACTATAATATAAGAACAAGCGTTATTGCTAATTATGAAAATAAATCAATCACCACCTCCCCAGGAGGTGGTTTAGGGGTGACAATAAAATAATGCTCGCCTTGCGAGCATTATTCATCACAAAGAACTGGTCCAGTCATACATTCTCTGAACACCGTCTATAGCAGACACAGCTGGCTTCCATCCAATAGCTTTGGTAATTTTATTTATATCGGCAACAAAAACTTTCTGATCGCTTTCTCGTACTGGAAGTTGGGTGTACTTCATTTCAATATTTGCATGCTTTTCAAGAATATTGAATAACTCCAACAAGGAAAGACTATTTTTAATCGTTCCCCCAACGTTAAAAGCATTTCCTCGTATATTAGAAACATTTTTGAGTGCTGTATAATAGAGAGACACCATATCTTCCGCATGTAATACATCGCGCACTTGTTTGCCATTTCCTGATATGGTGAAAGGTGAGTCAATGCCTTTATTTATTTCATAGGCTTTCTGGCAAAACCAACCTACCCAACCCTGATCATATGTAGCAAACTGACGGCCACCATACATTGAAGAATGTCTAAAAACGACGGTATTCAAACCAAACACACGCGCGAAATCAAGCATATATTGATCCGCGGCACCTTTTGAACACCCGTATGGAGAATGGAAATCCAGTTGCGTTGTTTCATCAAAGCCATCGGGCTTTTCGGCGCAGACGTAACGGGTATCTAATTCATTATAAGTAAACTGCTCAAGATCACCGTATACTTTATTTGTTGAAGAATAAATCACGTTACATGTTGGATTCATCTGTCGTATTGCATCTAACAGATTAAATGTTCCACCGACGTTAGTCTCAAAATCAGCAAATGGATTATCGATAGATGTAGTCATCGCAACTTGCCCGGCAAGATGGAAACAGCCATCTGGTTTATATTTACTAATTAGTCGAGTAACATCATTCTTGTTACGAATATCGCCATGAACAAATTCAAACTTACCATGTGAGCCTAACCATTTCAGGTTATCAATTGCTCCTTTCCTGGATAAATTATCAAAAATGATAACATCATAGCCTTCGCTGATACCATGAGCAGCAAGGTTGCTGCCCAAGAATCCACAGCCACCAGTAATCAGTAATTTCATTGTTTTTCCTTACGAACTATTTCAACAATTGCGTCTTCGTGTGAATATTTTCGGTACCACCCCATAGCACTTAACCTTGCAGTATCAGCACAACTGTACATCAACTCATTGCTACGACTTTCAATAGCGCCGAAATTCAGCACCGATTTGCTACCAGTGCTTCGCCGAACCAGTTCTGCGAATTCTCTTAGTGAAACACTCTCTCCGGAACCAACGTCAACTTCGTCAAATTTCTCAAATGAAGCTTGATGATTAATTATCACTTCAAATGCAGAAAGCAAATCACTCAAATAAATAAAATCTCTTTTTTGTACACCGGATGTCAAATTTATATTTTCATTTACCAAGCATTTCCTGATGAGCATAGATGTGAATTTGCTGTCTGCATCGAATTCACCATAAAAATGCTCTAATTTAAGATTGATAAATGACGTATTAATTGCCTCGTTATTCAAAAGACTCTTGGCCAAATCGACGAATTGGTGTTTGGTTAAGGCATATTTATTAGTCTGTGCAGGAAGGGAGGTGCCGCAATTGATAAATACATTTTCCCCGGAAAGAACTGCCTCAAGTAAACGAAGAGGAAAGAGAATGTTGCTTTCTACCATTGTAGACAAGCTTTCATTATTCCTGCCATAGCAAGTCACAGTGTTAATTATAATGTCGGCATCAAACTCTATTACTTTGCTTAGCCAGTCATTTTCTAATGTATTTATTTGAAGCCAATTATTATCACCTGAGATTTTTCGTCGGCTTAATCCAGCAACAGTACATTTATTTGAAAAGAAAGCGATAAGTTGGCGCCCTAAATAACCAGAGGCACCTGACACCAGAATTTTCATATGGTTTGAGGGGGACAAGCCCCCTCCCTTTGCGATTAGAAATTCAGACCGAAGAATTCTTCGAATTTAGAGACAACAAAATCCAGATGCTCTTTTGTCAAGCCCGGATAAATACCGATCCAGAAAGTCTGATTCATAATGCGGTCAGTATTGGTTAACTCACCGACAACACGATATTTCACATTTGCAAAATATGGCTGGCGGGTAAGGTTACCGGCGAACAGTAAGCGGGTACCGATTTTTGCGTCATCGAGGAATTTCACCAGGTCAACGCGCGTAACGCCGCTGCTTTCTTTGAGTGTGATCGGGAAACCAAACCACGAAGGATCTGATTTTTCAGTAGCTTCCGGTAATTCCAGGAACTCAGCGCAAGACTGAAGGCCTTGCTTGAGATAAGCAAAGTTCTCTTTACGCAAACGAACAAATTCATCAATACGTTCCAGCTGCGCCAGGCCACACGCTGCCTGCATATCGGTAATTTTGAGGTTATAACCCAGATGAGAATAGGTATATTTGTGATCATAGCCGAACGGCAGCGAACCCAGTTGATGACCGAAACGCTTGCCGCAGGTGTTATCACAGCCCGGTGCGCAGTAACAATCACGGCCCCAGTCGCGGAAAGATTCAATCAGCTTTTTCAGTTCAGCAGATTTGGTGAATACCGCACCGCCCTCACCCATCGTAATATGGTGAGCAGGATAGAAACTTACGGTACCGATATCACCGAAGGTACCGACCATTTTGCCGTCATAAGTCGTACCAAGAGCATCGCAGCAATCTTCAATTAGCCACAGATTATATTTATCGGCAATACGGCGAACTTCCGTCAGATCGAAAGCGTTACCCAGCGTATGGGCAATCATGATAGCTTTGGTTTTATCCGATACTGCAGCTTCAATCAGTTTCGAATCGACGTTATAAGTCGGAATATCAACATCGATAAATACCGGAATTAACCCATTCTGGATCGTCGGGTTAACGGTAGTCGGGAACCCCGCAGCGACTGTAATTACTTCGTCACCCGGTTTTAGGGCGCGGTCACCCAGTTTTGGCGACGTCAAGGCAGTTAATGCCAGCAGGTTTGCTGAAGAGCCTGAAGTGGTAGTCAGAACATACGGGACACCAATAAACTCACCCAGTTTTTTTTCAAAAGCGTCGTTAAAACGGCCCGTAGTTAACCAGCCATCCAGCGATGCTTCTACCATCAATTGAAGCTCTTTTGCACCAATCACTTTGCCAGAAGGCGGTACGACACTGTTGCCAGCAACAAACGGCTTTGGACTTAACGCTTCGTCAGCATATTGGGCAACTAGTTGAGAGATTTGCTCACGCAGGTTATTTGCGCTCATCGCTTTTTCCTGTTAGTCAATTATTTCAAAGAGGTTTTCATGTATTCGCTGATTTCGTTCCGTGAACAAGCAAGCATATCTTCACCAGCAATCCATGCTTTATGCCATTTCACAATACGGTGCAGCGTTTCAACTAAATTCCAGCGCGGCTGCCACCCCAAACGCATACGCGCTTTGGAACAGTCGAGTTTCAGATAGTGAGCCTCGTGTGGATGCTCATTACCGTCCAACAACCACGCTGCATCGTCTCCCCAAATTTTCACCATGGTTTCGACGATAAACTGCACAGACATTGCATCATCTTCGCGTGGTCCAAAGTTCCAGCCCTCAGCGAATGCAGGGCCTTCCTTATACAACCGCTGAGCGATAGTGATGTAGCCAGACAGAGGTTCAAGCACATGCTGCCACGGGCGAATAGCGTGTGGGTTGCGGATAATAACAGTTTGATTGTTCTCAAACGAACGCAGGATATCCGGAATCAAACGATCTTTCGCCCAGTCACCACCGCCAATCACGTTACCCGCGCGCACGGAAGCGAGAGCTACCCCATGTTTTGCATAGTCTTTTTCATTAAAAAACGAGTTTCTGTAGGCAGAGGCTACTAACTCAGCGCATCCTTTACTGTTTGAGTAAGGATCGTAACCTCCCATTGCCTCATGCTCACGATAGCCCCAGACCCATTCGCGGTTTTCGTAGCATTTGTCACTGGTAATATTGACGATAGCCTTTACACCGCCCACGCGTTTAACTACCTCCAGCAAATGGACTGTGCCCATTACATTGGTCGAATAGGTCTCGATAGGCTCATCGTAGGAGAGTCTGACTAGCGGCTGCGCGGCCATATGAAAGACGATTTCAGGCCTGAACGCACTGATAGCTGCATGTAACTGATCAAAGTTACGAATATCGCCAATCGTTGAATCAATCAGATCGTCGACAGCGGCACTTTCATATAAAGAGGGCTCGGTAGGAGGATTCAGGGAATACCCCTTAAGCACCGCGCCCATCGATTGCAGCCAGAGTGTTAACCATGAGCCTTTAAACCCTGTATGACCAGTGATAAAGACTCGTTTATCTTTCCAGAATGATGCGTCAATCATCTTTTACTCCCACGTTTTCCAGGGAGCATTCCCTTTTTCCCAGAGGCCTTCCAGATAAGTTTTATCACGGAGGGTATCCATCGGTTGCCAGAAACCAGGATGCTCAAACGCCATTAACTCACCCTGTTCAGCAAGCTGCATTAGCGGTTCTTGTTCCCATGTCGTCGCATCATTTTCGATCAGATCGATAACTGACGGGTGCAGAACGAAGAACCCACCGTTGATCATTGCACCATCGCCTTTCGGTTTTTCTTTAAACGAACGAACCTGGCGATTCTGAATATCCAGCGCACCAAAACGGCCTGGCGGGAAAGTAGCGGTCAGCGTGGCTTTTTTGCCATGTTTACGGTGGAAATCGATCGTCGCGCTAATATCCAGATCAGATACGCCATCACCGTAAGTAAACAGAAAAGCCTCATCATCTTTGACATAATCGCGTACACGTTTCAGGCGTCCGCCTGTCATTGAGGCTTCACCAGTATCAACGAGTGTGACGTTCCAGGGTTCTACACGCTTCTGATGAACTTCCATGCGGTTTTCTGCCATATGAAAAGTCACATCGGACATATGCAGAAAATAGTTGGCGAAATACTCTTTAATGACATATCCCTTGTATCCGCAGCAAATAACAAAATCACGGATACCGTGAGTGGAATACATTTTCATGATATGCCATAAAATCGGTTTACCTCCGATTTCAACCATGGGTTTTGGTTTTAATACGGTCTCTTCACTTAAACGTGTACCCAACCCACCGGCTAAAATAACGGCTTTCATCTTTTTATCCTCTGTCTTATTTTGATACGGTAAACGCGTCCGCATAAAAGTGTTTAGCCAGCAATCCCAATGTCATCAGATCCTTTCGGCTCGCTTCGATCATCACGGGTGAACCACAAGCATAAACATCGAAATCCGCTAAGTTTTCGAAGTCTTCCACGACCGCATTGTGAACAAAACCTTTACGTCCTTGCCAGTTGCTTTCTTCACCTGAGACCACAGGAATAAAATGGATATCAGGATTCGCATCAGCCCATTGCTGAGGTAAAGACGAATAGAAATGCATTGAATGCTGCATTCCCCAATAGATATAGATCTTCCGCTGCGTATTTTCAGCAATCAGCGATTCAACCATCGCTTTTACCGGAGCGAAACCCGTCCCTCCGGCAATAAATATTACCGGGCGCTCGTTTTTACGGATAAAAAATGTTCCGCACGGTCCTTCAATTCGCATCAATGTATTTGCTGCAAGGCTGCCGAAGATTAACTGGCTCATTTGCCCATCAGGCACATTGCGAATGTGCAATTCAATGCCCTCTTTTTCATTGGCATTGGCAATTGAGTAACTACGCGTTACTCCTTGATACTGCAAATTAATATACTGACCCGGTAAGTAGTTAATCTGTGCTGTCGGTGGTAAACGCAGCTGCAACTTGATCACATCGGCAGAAACCTTTTCAGCGCTAACCACTTTACATGGGGTGATTTTTTTAACCTGTCCGGCAAGCTCAGGATAATACGTTGCCTGTAGCGATATATCGCCTTGGGGACGGCAGCTACATGTCAGAATATTATTTCCGGCAGTAATAACCTGACCCGCAGCATCAATGACTTCCCCTGCAATCAGACCGGCTTCGCAAATACCACAACTGCCGTTTTTACAACTGTGTTCAAGGTGGATACCTGAGTCAAGGGCAGAATCAAGCAGCGTTTTCTCGCTGTCACCTTCGAAGGCGATATCAGCAGGGAATATTTTAATTACATGTGACACGGGCTGTTACTCGAAAAATTTCGCTGAGGTAAATGAAGGCGCCGCCGCATCTTTGCCAGAGAGCTCAGGCTCTGCGGCTAGCGGCCACGCGATATTCAATTCCGGATCATTCCAGATGATACTGCTTTCTGACTGCGGGCAGTAATAATTAGTGGCTTTATAAACAAATTCAGCACTATCGCTTAACACGACAAATCCATGTGCAAAACCTTCAGGGATCCACAACTGTCGCTTATTTTCCGCTGATAAATGTACGCCAACCCACTGTCCAAATGTCGGCGAGCTTTTGCGAACATCTACTGCGACATCAAAAACTTCCCCTGCTACAGCACGCACCAGTTTCCCCTGTGCATGAGGATCTAACTGATAATGCAGACCTCGTAAAACCCCTTTTTTGGATTTAGAGTGATTGTCCTGCACGAATTGTACTTTATGCCCAACAGCCTCTTCAAACTGACGCTGGCTAAAGCTCTCAAAGAAAAAGCCGCGATCATCGCCAAAAACCTTTGGCTCAAAAATTAATACATCCGGGATCGCAGTCTCAACGATTTTCATTTTTAGTGACCTTTAACCATTCTTAACAGATATTGACCATAAGCATTTTTTTTCAGCGGCTCAGCCAGTTTTTTAACCTGCTCTGCATCAATGAAATTCTTACGATAGGCAATCTCTTCAGGACAAGAAACTTTGAGACCCTGTCGTGCTTCAATGGTTTGAATAAAGTTGCTGGCTTCAATCAAACTCTGATGGGTGCCGGTATCCAGCCACGCATAACCACGCCCCATCATCGCCACGGACAAACGTCCCTGTTCCATATAAAGGCGGTTAATGTCGGTAATCTCAAGCTCACCGCGCGGAGAAGGCTTAAGACTTTTCGCCAACGCAACCACATCGTTATCGTAAAAATAGAGGCCGGTCACCGCATAATTACTTTTCGGTTCCAGCGGCTTCTCTTCCAGGCTGACAGCTGTACCTTCGCTATCAAACTCGACGACACCATAGCGTTCAGGATCGTTAACATGATAGGCAAAAACAGTCGCACCACTTTCCTGATTGACCGCTGTATCCATCAGTTTTGGCAAATCATGGCCATAGAAAATATTGTCGCCCAGCACCAGTGCGCAAGGATCGTTACCAATAAATTCTTCGCCGAGGATAAATGCCTGCGCCAACCCGTCCGGACTTGGCTGAACTTTATAATGCAGGCTTAATCCCCACTGGCTTCCATCACCAAGCAACTGTTCAAAGCGAGGGAGATCCTGCGGCGTGCTGATGATCAGGATGTCGCGAATCCCAGCCAGCATTAGTGTGGACAGGGGATAATAAATCATTGGTTTATCGTAAATCGGCAACAATTGTTTACTCACAGCCATTGTTACCGGATACAAACGGGTTCCAGAACCGCCCGCCAGTATGATTCCTTTACGTGTTTTCATTTCGTATTCCCGCGCAAAAATGCCTGCCCAGAAGGCATTTTTAAGAAGTTAATTTGACGTTGTAGCAAAGAGCTCAGCAAGCATACGTTTTACGCCGTTCTCCCATGGCGGCAGAACAAGACCGAATTCACGCTGGAATTTTTCTGTGTTGAGCCGCGAATTACCCGGACGCTTCGCTGGAGTTGGATAAGCTTCTGTAGCAATCGGGTTAACTTTATTAAGCGCCAGCGTTAAACCCGCTTTCCGCGCCTCGTCGAACACCATTTGCGCAAACGTATACCAGGTTGTGGTTCCCGCAGCAACCAGGTGATAAAGCCCGGCGACATCAGGTTTACTCATTGCCGTACGAATCGCATGTGCCGTACAGTCGGCCAGTAATTCAGCACCGGTTGGCGCGCCATACTGATCATCGATAATGGAGAGCTCTTCGCGGTCTTTTGCCAGTTTGAGCATTGTTTTGGCGAAGTTATTCCCTTTGCCCGCATAGACCCAACTGGTACGGAAAATAAGATGATGAGGGCAATATTGCTGGACGGCTTTTTCCCCTGCTAGCTTGGTCTCGCCATAGACATTCAGCGGCGCTGGGAGATCCGTTTCACACCAGGGTTTATCGCCGGTACCAGGGAAAACATAATCCGTCGAGTAATGTACCAGCCAGCCGCCGATCGCGCCAACTTCACGCGCAATTGCCTCGACACTGGTTGCATTCAGCAATTGTGCAAAACCACGCTCTGATTCAGCTTTATCCACGGCAGTGTGCGCAGCAGCATTCACCACCACATCAGGGCGAATGCGGCGAACGGTTTCGGCCACCTCGTTCGGTTTACTAAAATCACCACAATACTCAGTAGAGTGAACGTCAACAGCAATCACATTGCCAAGGGGTGCCAGCGCACGTTGCAATTCCCAACCAACCTGTCCCGTTTTACCGAATAACAAAATATTCATGATTAACGCTTCTCGTAGTTCTGTTCGATCCAGCTTTTGTATGCGCCGCTTTTAACGTTCTCAACCCAATGCTGATTATCGAGGTACCACTGCACTGTCTTACGGATACCTGACTCAAAGGTTTCCTGCGGTTTCCAGCCCAGTTCGCGACTGATTTTCCCGGCGTCAATGGCGTACCGCCTGTCGTGACCAGGACGATCGGTAACATAGGTGATTTGATCGCGATAAGAACCGGTTTTTGGCACGATTTCATCGAGCAAATCACAGATCGTATGAACAACATCGAGGTTCTGTTTTTCGTTATGGCCACCAATGTTGTAGGTTTCACCGGCCACACCCTGAGTCACCACGGTATAGAGAGCACGGGCGTGATCTTCAACGTACAGCCAGTCGCGGATTTGATCGCCTTTGCCGTAGATGGGCAACGGTTTACCTTCAAGTGCATTAAGAATAACCAGCGGGATCAATTTTTCGGGGAAGTGATAAGGACCGTAGTTATTAGAACAGTTGGTGACAATGGTAGGCATACCATAGGTACGTAACCAGGCGCGAACCAGATGATCGCTGGAGGCTTTTGACGCGGAATAAGGGCTGCTAGGGGCATAGGCCGTTTTTTCAGTAAACAACGGTAACGGCTGACCTTGCGGCTGCTCATCTGGATGTGGCAAATCGCCGTAAACTTCATCTGTCGAGATATGATGAAAACGGAATGCTTTTTTTGCCGCATCTGTCAGCGAGGACCAATACGCACGAACCGCTTCCAGCAATACGTAAGTACCTACAATATTAGTTTCAATAAAGTCCGCAGGCCCGGTGATAGAACGGTCAACATGGCTTTCCGCAGCCAGATGCATGACTGCATCAGGCTTATGCTCGTTCAGGATACGCGCCATTTCTGCTGCATTGCAAATATCCGCATGCTCAAAAAAATAACGCTCGCTATCCGAGACATCTGTAAGTGATTGAAGATTTCCTGCATAGGTCAATTTATCGACATTAACCACAGAATCTTGTGTGTTATTAATAATATGACGAACCACTGCAGAGCCAATAAAGCCTGCGCCACCGGTAACCAATATTTTCACGAGAATTATCCGTACTTGCTATGCAATATTTTGAACTATATGAATGGACGAAAGAGAGAAACCAAATAATTTCAGGCACGCTACCGCCCCAGGCTCTTCAGCTACCTGTTAACTGATTGAAACTATCTTCTATATCTGCCGTTAACGCGTATCATTAACGTAATTTCTATTTTGCCATCCGGCACAAAATGCTAAGCGGATATTTTCTACCGAAACAGCCCCTGAAACAAGGAAAATTCTTAGTCCTGGTAGTACAAAAATCCCGCAAAAACACTGTTTTACTTCTTGATTTCACAGCCAAAATAAATAAGGCAGTAAGAATAACCTGAGAATAAACCACCTCATAGCGACTCTTTACTGCCTTATAAACTAGCGCTGCAACAGCAACGTTTTAATGGCTTATTGTGTAAGTAATTTCTTAATACTATCGCGAAACTTTTGACCTTCTTTCAGGTTGCGTAAGCCATACTGCACAAATGCCTGCATATAGCCCATTTTTTTACCGCAGTCGTAGCTCTCGCCGGTCATCAGCATTGCATCGACAGACTGTTTTTCCGCCAGTTTAGCAATCGCATCAGTCAACTGGATACGCCCCCAGGCACCCGGTTCGGTTTTCTCCAGCTCAGGCCAGATATCCGCAGAAAGCACATAGCGTCCCACGGCCATCAGATCAGAATCCAGCGTTTGCGGCTGATCCGGTTTTTCGATGAACTGAACGATACGGCTAATCTTGCCTTCGGTATCCAGCGGCTCTTTGGTCTGAATTACAGAGTATTCAGCGAGATCGCCTTTCATGCGTTTTGCCAGTACCTGGCTGCGGCCAGTTTCCGTGAAACGCGCCACCATGGCGGCAAGGTTGTAACGCAGTGGATCCGCAGTGGCGTTATCCAGCACGATATCCGGCAACACCACCACGAACGGGTTGTCACCAATAATCGGGTGAGCACACAGGATAGAGTGGCCCAGACCCAGCGGCTGCGCCTGACGCACGTTCATGATCGTTACGCCCGGCGGGCAAATAGACTGTACTTCCGCCAGCAACTGGCGTTTGACGCGCTGCTCCAGCAGCGCTTCCAGCTCATATGAAGTGTCAAAGTGGTTCTCCACTGCGTTTTTAGACGAGTGCGTAACCAGAACGATTTCTTTGATCCCTGCAGCAACAACTTCATCGACGATATACTGAATCATCGGCTTGTCGACAATCGGCAGCATCTCTTTTGGAATGGCTTTCGTCGCAGGAAGCATATGCATTCCCAGCCCTGCTACCGGAATAACTGCTTTCAAATTAACCATTATTTCTATCCACCTATAATAATTGGACGAAGTATAAACCTTTAACCTGGTTTCGCCAGCAAGTTAGCGATGATGATCGGTAAAAAGTCTTATTTTGTGTTATATGTTATGAATGTCCAGTTCAGGCCAACGATGTAATCCTAACCCCCTGGTTAAATCACCAGGATTTATCGCAAAAGCCCATCATAACGGGTTATAACTGCTTCGCCGGTAGTCGGAAGTTCAAATTATCAACATTCACCACATGCTGATCGACTCTGTCGATATCCACCGAGCTTTGCCCGTTTTCGTTAACTGCGTGAATATTCGCCAGCGACAATAGCGTGTCCTGCTTGGCCATAAAGCGTCCGCGCACATCTTTGCGCAAGTCAAAGTTGAGTTTCAGCGCCGGACCATTAGCAGCATTTTGCATTACATTGATATTTCGCAAGAAAAGATGTTGCGGCTTGTTATGCAACTCGAGCGTCGCTCGCTGCATTTTAAGATTGGTGATCGCCACAAACGACGTTGCATTACCGGACGATATCTGGATACCGCGTAGTTTATATTTACTGCCGCTGTTATCCTGCTGAATATCATTGAGTTTAAAGTTCTGCGGAATGGATAAATAATTCCCCTTAATCACGCCATAACCGATCAACATTCCGGCACTATTGACCATACTGACATTATCAATAACAAAATTATCGCAGCCGTAAATGGCGACCGTGGCATTATCCAGGCCCGCCTTTTTGCTGAAATCGGGGGTGATATTTTCCGCTTTAACGTTGCGGATAATGAAATGTTTACCGTTCTCGACATGAACCAGTTGGCGGCAATTACTTCCGGTAATATTGGCTACGACAAAATTTTTAACTGCCTGATCTTCCGGGTAGTTATTATCGTAGGTACTGCCCGCCAGCCCGATGCCGATACCCCAGTTAATCTTGCCGTTGGTGCAATCAATGTTTTTGATGACATGGTCGGAAATAAGGATATTGCGATCGTTAATTGCCACGTTCCATTCGATGGCGTCGCCTTGCAAGTCGCTGAAACGGCTATTAGTGATACGCGCGCCGTCCAGTTGATTATGGAAACCCTGGCGCAGAATGCCGTAGTTAGCTTTGCTGACAGTGATGTTATCTATCAGTAAGTTACGCATCATGCTGTTATCTTTGCCGCCAATATAAATCTGCATGATCGGGCCGTAGCCGCTCATGCTGACGCCCTGGATAACGCAGTTGGAACCACGCACATCCAGCGTAATGTTATACAAACTTCCGCCTTTCTCGCCGATAACGCGGCTACCATCCTGCAACACAAATCGTCCGCGCCCACTGCCCTTTAGCGCACCGCGTATCAACAGTGTTTTACCCGGCGGGATAAAGATCCAGGTATTGATATTTTCACACACCAGGCCTGCGGGGATCTCTACCGTTTGCCCCTCGTTAAAGGCTTTATTTAACGCAGCGGGCCAGTCGTTGTGATCATAATCGCTGATGTTGACGGAATCATTGCCTGCCAACGCATGTGCGGCTGGCGAGTGCAGCAACGGTAGCGCTGCCAGCACAGAGCTGGCGGCGAGAAAAGAGCGCCGTGAGAGCGCTGTTGATGCTTTTTTTGCGGTCATAAAACCTCGATTCAAAGCGCCTGCAACAGGCTGGCAAGCTGCTGATTGATGATCTTTTGATTAAAATCGGTTTCGACCTTTTCCCGCGCACGCGTGACCACCGGCGCTAAATCCTGGCTCTGCATCGAGCCAAACGCGGCAAGCCGTTGCGCCAGCGCCTGAGCATCGTTTTCCGGCACCAGCCAGCCGGATTTCCCGGCTTCAACCAGCTCTGGAATACCGCTGTGCACCGTCGAAACCACCGGAATACCTACCGCCATCGCTTCCATCAGGGCAACGGGTATCCCTTCCATATCGCCATCCGCGCCCGTCACCGAAGGTAGCAGGAATACATCCGCTTCATCGAGCATAGCCTTGACTTCATGGCTAGGTTTGAAACCCGGCATCTCAATAACATCTTCCAACTGGAATTGTTCGATCAACGTGCGCAAACGGCGTTCCCACGGGCCGATACCCAGGATGCGATATTTGAAATCGACGCCGCGTTCTTTCAGCAGGCGGCAGGCTTCTATCGCCACATGCAGCCCTTTCTTCTCGGTAAGACGCGCCACAGAGATAATTTGCAGCGGAGTGCTAGGCGTTTTAACCGGGCGCAGGCTAAATCGCGCCATATCGACGCCCATACGCGAAACCGCGATTTTTTTCTCCGGGCAGCCCATATTTTTCAGTCTGCCCGCCCACAGATCGCTGATCGGTAACATCAAATCCCCGCGCCGAAACAGTTGCTGGTACTCCGGCGTGTAGTGGTTCAGCACATCGCGATGGGAAATATCGATACCGTGGAAAACCGTGGCAATTTTGCCCTTCAGCACCCCAAGTTCACGCAGTTTTGCCGCCGTAACACCTGCCGGGCCAAAGTGAGCAATAAAGATATCCGCATTGAATGTACGCGGCGCAAGGGCGCAAATCGCCGGCAGGATCAGGTTGCGCGCCTCGTTGCCATAGCGGCTAATATTCAGCGCTTTCCAGGTTGCTGATTTCCACATCCCGCGCACCATTGCCTGCGCGCGGTAGCTCAGCTTCGCCATGCGCCCTTCCGGTTCCGACAGCAGCCAGCGGGTTTTCTCCGCCAGTCGGTATTCGGTGTACGCCGCATGGGTATTGTTCATATCGCCCTTTTGCAGAGCGATGATTTCTACCTCAAACCCCATATTGATAAACGCAACAATCTGGTTGAGGACAAAGGTTTCGGAAGATAATGGAAACTTCAGCAAAAAGAAGCTGACTTTCATTTCACCCCCTGTACACGATCAAGCACCGATTTCACCATCTTCATGCCATGCTCGCGTTCAGCCGCGACCGCCGTTGCCAGACGCTGGTTAATTGCAGGCAACTGCCCTAGCGAATCAGCGACCATCGCCGCCAGCGAACCGTCCAGCAAATGACGAATATCGACCGCCATTTCCGGCATGCCCAGTTGCTGCATGATGCCCGCCGATTTGTGTTCGTAGTTGATGGCAATCGCCGGTGTGCCGAAGTTCATCGAAATAATGGCGGAGTGCAGGCGCGTCCCAACGGTTAAATCACAAGCGCCGAGGATCTTGCCCATTTCCAGATCGTTGAGTTCATCCATCACCACATGGTATTGCGACGGATCGTTAACATACTGTCGCAGGTTGAGCGCCACCATACGGTCATCTTTGTTGTAGCTGTCGATACCGGTGCAGGTGGAAAGCGCAATCACCTGGTAGCCCGCATCGATAATGCGGTTTACCACCCCGGCAAACGCCTGTTCGTAGGCCTGCTGCGTGGTATTCAGTCGTTTGTCAAAAGGCGCCAGTTCGCGCAGGGTAATCGCAACAGTTTTCTGTTTTGCCGCCAGATCCAGCCAGTGCTGCACCGCATAGCTGGCCACAAAATCGTGCTGATGGTGATCCACCAGCCAGGCAGTATCCACGCCCTGCTCCACTTTCTCGGTGGTGATATTACTTTGCTTCATCAGATTCAGGCTGACGGTTTCACGCAGGATCAACGCATCGCAGTGGCCGAAAACATAATTCGCCAACTGGTTGAAAGCCTCATTCTGGAACGGACCGACGCTGTGACCAATCATATAAAGCGGTTTTTTCGCCATGAAGGTACAGAGTGCATGTTCAAATTGCGGCACGCCGTAAAGATCGACAAAGAACGAACCGCCGACCTGAATAATCGCGTCGTAATCGTTAAGCCGGCGGACAAAATCGGTAAATCCCTGAGCGATGGCGATATTACGCAGCTTGCCAGTGTCCGTCACGCGTGAAAGCAGCACCTGGTGCTGATAGCGACGGCGCAGCACTTTCTTCATCCGGCCCACCAGACCAGCGGCGTTATTGTGCGCTTTCATTTGGCTATAGAGCGGATCGCCCATCACCGGATGGTTTAGTAACCATGATGAACTCACCGGATAGCGGCTCATCACGTCAACGTCGGCATCAGGATTAATCAGGGCAATCGCATCCAGTAATCCGCGTAAAATTGCGCTGTCACCACGGTTTCCGCAGGTATGATTGCCAAGGATCAATAATTTCATAGCGACCTCATAGGTTCAATAACGTTTCTTATCCTGCGCGAAGCAGCGTTTTAATTTTCTCGTTGCGGCAGAACTGGCGCTTCATCTCCACCACCAGCGCGTTACGCGAGACAATCAGCATCATTGCGAATGCCAGTACGCCCGCTGCGACCTGTACCGCCAGCATGGCGGCCAGCGGCATATGCTCATTCAGCGCCTGTCCGAGGCTATAGCTCACGACCAGCGTCGGCAGCGATAAGTAGAATGGCAGCCACAGGCTGAGGATGTACTGGCGATAGCTGGAACCGAGCACCGGTTTGATCATCACGAAGTAGCTCAATACGGTGTTGATGATTTGCACCAGCAGGAAACCCAGCGTTACGCCCAGCGCACCAGCCAGATGGCCGCCGATGATAATGGCGGGAATAAAGAGAAACGTTTTGAAGACATTGAATTTAAAACTGATATCCACTCGCGCTTTTGCCATCAGTAGCGAACCGATAGGGTTACCGACCGCGCGCAGCAGGCCAACAATACAGAGCAATTGCAGGATCGGGATAATGCTGTTCCACTTGTCGCCAAAGACCAGCGGCACAAAGTTGTTCGACACCACCATCAACCCCAGCAGGATGGGGAAGTTAATGATCCCCACCACCGACAGCAGCTTGTAGAAGTTAACACGCAGCTTCTCCGTGTCGTCCTGAATTTTGGCAAACGCCGGGAACAGCACGCGGGTGATAATCGGGTTGAGCTTCATCGGCGGCACCACCGCCACGTTGTACGCCAGGTTGTATCCCCCGGCGACGCTGGCGCCGAGGATACGCGCCAGCACTAATGTGGATAGGTTGGTGTTGACATAATTAATGATACTGTCAGCCGTCAGCCATGCGCCAAAGCGCAGATTTGAACTGACCGACGCAAGGGAGAAATGCAAGCCAGGACGATAGATTTTGCGGCCAAAATAGCCGAACAGCAGCGTACGAACGGCGCTGTTGACCAGATAACCGAGGATTGCCGTCATCGCCAGCGGCCAGTAAAAGGCACTGATCACCGTAAAGCTGAAGCCCGCCAGCACCGACACGGTTTCAATTGCACCAATCTTGTTGAACTCCAGCTCTTTCTGCATCAGCGCGCGAAACTGCTGACCGTGCGGGATCACCACAAAAGCGAACGACAGGGTTTTGACCAGCGGTGCCAGATCCGGGTTGTGCAATACGCCAGCAATAAGATTGCTCAGCGAGAAAACCACCAGACAAACCACAATCCCCAGCCCAACGTTCAACCAGTACAGGGTGGTGAGTTCAAGGTGGCTTATCTCTTTGCGCTGAATAATGGAGTTAGCAATACCAAAATCCGACAGCGTATCCGCCAGCGCGATAATTACCAGCGAGACGGTCAGAAGACCGAACTGGTGGCTATCGATAATGCGCGCCAGCACCGTCATCTGTACCAGTCCCAGACCAATGATGATTAAAGTGGCCATTGCTGACCACTTCGCACCGCTGATGGTTTTCTCTCTCAGGCTCATGACCTTTCCTTTAATACGCCGCTTTATTAATAAAGCCTTTAAAGATGGTCAGAAAAACGATTTTGATATCAAACCACAGACTCCACTCGCGAATGTACTCCAGGTCGAACTCAACACGTTTTTCCATTTTTTCCAGCGTGTCGGTTTCGCCGCGCCAGCCGTTAATCTGCGCCCAGCCGGTGATGCCCGGTTTCACTTTATGGCGCAACATGTAACCCTCAATCAGCGAACGATACTGCTCGTTGTGCGCCACCGCATGCGGGCGCGGGCCAACGATAGACATACCGCCGAGCAGCACATTAATGAACTGCGGCAGTTCGTCGAGCGAGGTACGACGCAGGAAATTCCCCACTTTGGTTACGCGTGGATCGTTCTGTGTTGCCTGAGTTACCACTTTGTCATTTTCCATGACCCTCATGGAACGGAATTTCCACACTTTGATGGGCTTACCGTCCATGCCGTAACGGGTCTGACGGAAGATAATCGGGCCGGGAGAGCTGAGTTTGACCGCCCCCGCAATCGCCAGCAGTACCGGGGAGATCAGCAGCAAAATTAGCGACGAAAGCACAATGTCTTCAAGGCGTTTGAGAATACGGTTCACACCGGAGAGCGGTGTTTCATACAGCGGTACTACCGGCACGCCATTCATCTCTTCAATCCGCGAATGCAGAATATTGAAGGTGAAGACATCGGGGATCAGGATCACTGAACAGGTGGTATCCGCCAACTGGCGCACCAGTTTTTTGATACTGGCGGCATCATTCATCGACATTGCGATATAGACGTTGTGAATTTTCCCCGCTTTCGCATCATCAACCAGTTGGTCGAGATTACCGGCCCAGCCTGTGGTGATGCCGCCTGGTTGTGGATCGTGGTACACCCCTACCACATCAAATCCCAGCCAGGGTTCATTGCGAAAGCCTTCCAGCAACACCTGGCCCATCGGCATATCCCCCGCCACAGCAACGCGGCGCGTGTTATAGCCCATGTTCCGCAGCCAGCCTGCGCCAAAGCGGATCACAGCGCGGCTCAGCATCAGCCCCATACTGCTTAACAAATACCAGGGGAGATAGATCATGAAGGTATTATCGAAATCGTTGTTGAACGAGAGCAGGCCCGAGCTGAAAATCAGGCTGAGCGTCCAGTTCTGCAACAGTAGGGTCAGTTCAGTGGTTATTTTTACCCCTCGCCAGGAGCGATAAAAATCGGTCATCCCGCCAATCATCTGGAAGACAACAAGGGAGAGCAGAGCCATCAGCAGATGCATGTAGAAAAAAGGCAACGCATTCACTTTACACACCAGCCACAGCCCACCGAACATAATGGTGATGTCAGAGAATCGCTGCACGATTGAGATTAACGATGCATTCGTTTTGGCCCGGTCGCGCTTTCTTAGATGAGTCATCGTTTTACCTGCCTGTATATTGACTCTCCCCACATGCGGGGAGAGCAATGCCGAGATTTACTGATTCAATAGCGCCAGAATGTCCTGCGTTCGTGCCTCCATCAGTGACACATCACGACGCGACTCAACGTTCAGACGCACTACTGGCTCGGTATTGGATGAACGGAGGTTAAAGCGCCACTCAGGGAAGGCGATACTGATACCATCTGTGCGATCGATCTCCAGCGCGCCGGGTGTAAAGTGTTGCTCAACGCGCTGGATAGCCGTGACCGGATCGGCAAGCTTGCTGTTGATTTCACCACTCGCCGGGAACGCCACCATACGATCGCTGACCAGCTCGGCGAGGGTTTTACCTTTCAGGCACAGCAGCTCAGTGACCAGCAGCCATGGGATCATGCCACTGTCGCAATAGGCGAAGTCGCGGAAGTAGTGGTGCGCGCTCATCTCGCCGCCATAGATGGCATCTTCACTACGCATACGTTCTTTAATAAATGCGTGCCCGGTTTTCGACATTACCGGCGTGCCACCCGCGCGCGTCACCACATCCACCGTGTTCCAGGAGAGACGGGGGTCGTGGATGATTTTGGCGCCGGGGTGTTTTTCGAGGAACGCTTCCGCCAGCAGACCAACGATGTAGTAGCCCTCAATAAAGCGCCCTTCGCCATCGAACAAGAAGCAGCGGTCGAAATCGCCGTCAAAGGCGATCCCCATGTCGGCGTGATGTTCCAGCACCGCATTGCGGGTATCCGCGCGACACTCCGGCAGCAGTGGGTTAGGAATACCGTGTGGGAAAGTGCCGTCCGGTTCGTTATGCACTTTTATGAAGGTCACCGGCACGTTCAACGATTTGAAGCAGGCTTCAATGGCATCCACTACCGGGCCTGCCGCGCCGTTACCAGAGTTGATCACCAGTTTCAATGGCTTAAGGTTAGCCGGATTGATATAGCCCAGCAGATGATCGACATACGCATCGCGCAGGTTGATTTTCTCGTAGCTGCCACGTTTTTCTGCATTCACTGACGGAAAGTCGTTGGCTTCCGCCAGACGCTGCACATCGCGCAGCCCGGTATCGCCACTTATCGGACGTGCGCCTTTGCGCACCAGTTTCATGCCGTTATAGTCCAGCGGGTTGTGGCTGGCGGTCACTTCGATACCGCCATCCACGCCGAGATGGAACGTGGCAAAATAGATCTCTTCAGTACCGGAAAGACCGATATCCAGCACGTTGACGCCCGCATCCTGCAACCCTTTCGCCAGCGCCAGTTTCAGCGCTTCGCTGGTCTGACGCACATCGCCGCCCAGCACAATAGTTTGCGGCTTCAGGTATTCACCGTAGGCGCGGCCGATGCGCCATGCGATATCTTCATTCAGTTCTTCGCCCAGCTTTCCACGGATATCGTAAGCTTTAAAACAGGTTAATTTTTCCATCATTACCTCTTCTTCAGGCAACAGTCAGCCTTGACCGTAAAATGGCCATTTGTTATTGATTCGTTTATTTTTTCTGCCGGACGAACAGAACCGCGTCCGGCCCTGGCTTTTAAACTCGCCCGTAGCGATCCGCAAAACGCACGATGTCGTCTTCTTCCAGGTATGAACCCGAACGGACTTCAATCAGATCGAGCGGAATTTTCCCCGGGTTTTCCAGACAGTGATGCGCGCCGAGCGGGATATAGATCGATTCATTCTCACCGAGTAATTTCACTTCATCATCGATGGTCACTTTCGCCGTTCCCGCCACCACCACCCAGTGCTCTGCACGGTGATGATGCATCTGTACGGAGAGCCCCTCGCCCGGCTTCACGGTGATGCGTTTCACCTGATAGCGATCGCCGGTATCGATGGAGTCATATTTGCCCCATGGGCGATAAACTTCACGGTGGATATGGTGCTCGTGACGTCCATCGGCTTTGATTTTCTCCACCACTTTTTTCACATCCTGCACCTGATTGCGATCGGCAATCAGCACTGCATCTTTGGTCTGTACCACCACCAGATCTTTAACGCCGACGGTCGTGACCAGCCCGGACTCTGCATACACATAGCTGTTTTTGGTGTTATGGCTGATGACGTCGCCGTGATAGACGTTTCCCTCCGGTGTATGCTGGCTGATTTCCCACAGTGAAGACCAGGAGCCGACATCGCTCCAGCCTGCATCCATCGGCACCACCACCGCATCCACCGTGCGTTCCATTACCGCATAGTCAATCGACTCTTCCGGGCAGGCCAGGAAGGCTTCTTCGTCAACGCGAACAAAATCCATATCCGGATCGGCGGCCTGCATCGCCTGCTCGCAGGCGCGTAAGATATCCGGACGATATTTATTCAACTCTTCAAGGAAACGACCGGCGCGGAACAGGAACATACCGCTATTCCAGTAATATTCGCCGCTGGCAACGTAACCTTGCGCGGTTTCCAGATTCGGTTTTTCAACGAACTGTGCCACCTCGAAAGCAACGGAATCGGCCTGACCGGCGCAGACGCCGCCGCGGCGGATATAGCCATAACCCGTTTCCGGCAGATCCGGTACGATGCCGAAAGTCACCAGTTTCCCGTTCTGCGCATAAGGAATAGCATCGCGAACCGAGGCGCGAAACGCCTCTTCGTTCTGAATCACATGGTCGGCAGCCAGCACCAGCATCAGCGGATCGCTGTCCGGGTTATGGCGTTTTATCGCCAGCGCCGCCAGCGCGATCGCCGGGGCGGTATTACGGCCAGCCGGTTCGAGAATGATGTTCTCGGTCAGCTTGTTCAGTTGACGCAGTTGCTCGGCGACGATAAAGCGATGTTGTTCATTACAAATCACCACCGGACTTTCACACTCGATGCCATTCAGGCGGCAGACTGTGGTCTGCAACATGGTGAGATCGCCCTTCAGGCAGAGAAACTGTTTAGGGTAAAGCACGCGAGACAACGGCCACAGACGGCTCCCGGAGCCTCCGGCCATCACTACCGGATAGAGTTGTGTTTGACTCATGATTTATCCCCATTTCCGTCAAAATTCAGTCGGCCTTCGTGCTGCGCGCTTTCGCAGGCGCGTACGGGCTTCACGGAACTTTCCGGGCTGATATCAGCAATAAACTGGTTTAATACACTCTCTTTTTCGAGTGTGCGTTCGGCATATTCACGTGCCACCGTGTTGTTTTTGGGCAGCGCCAGCGCGCGCTCAATGCCCCAGGTCAGCGCCTCGACCGATTCCGGCTCTACACAGACCGCGATGCCCGGCTCTGCCAGACAGAGTTGTCCAAGCTCAGTACTCTCTTCGGCAGTGATGACGGCATTACCGCCCACCGCCAGGATATTGGTCAGCTTTGACGGCAGTACCGCATCGGCCGCGCCGCGTTTCTGGATAACCAGATGACAATCGCCCATTTTCAGCAGCGCTGGCAGTGCGTCGTACGGCTGCAATGGGAAGAAGATGACGTTGCTCAGGCCACGTTCACTAACCTGTTTTTCCAGCCGCGCCTTCCCCCCACCCTGACCGACAATGACAAACAGCCACGGATGGGTGTTTAACTGCGCAGCGGCTTCAATGACGTTTTCCAGCCCCTGCTTCTCACCGATGTTGCCGGAGTAAAGAATGATTTTTTTGTCATCCGGCAGACCGAGGTTGCGGCGCAGTTCCGCAACATTTGCTGCGCTGACATCGCGAAACCGCGCCACTTCCGACCAGTTCGGGAAGAAGATGATTTTGTCGGTCGCCACCCCTTTCTCGCGCGCTTTGTTCATCATTGAGCGAGAGATGGTGGAGACGCTATCGACGTGATGCAGGTTGCTGCGTTCAAATGCGGTCGCCAGCTTCGCTACGCGGCCGCTTTTACCTTTACCCGCCATCCCCAGACCAAGCATGGCGTCCACTTCATAATCCTGAATGTGCAGCAGCGTTTTTGCGCCGCTCAGTTTGGCCAGCAGACGCATCCCCGGCGTGCAAAACAGCGTTGGCACCACGCCGATAATGCGGTCCGGTTTCCAGCTACGCTGTGCCATCAGTGGGAAAAAACTGCTGAGGGCAAAGCTGCCCAGATGCAGTAAACGCTTCAGGGTCGATGGCTGTTTTGGCACATACAGCGGGCAGCGCCACACCGTGGCGGCGCCCTGCTCTTTACACCAGCGCCAGGCGCTGTAGTGCTCGCCGACTTTCCATTCCGGATAGTAAGGCGGCGCCGTGATCACGCGCACTTCATGGCCCTGACGGGCCATCCATTCCACCATTTCGCCAGTGTACTTACCGATCCCGGTCAGCTCCGGCGAATAGTTGATGCCATAGACCAGGATTTTCATAAACCCGGTACTCCCTGCGCGTCGAGAAAATAGGCGCGGCTGTTGTCATGCACCAGCGGGTCGGCAACCAGCGACTCCGGCGTCCCCCAGCGATAGTCATTGTGCTGATCCGGCGGTAACGCGAGCGTCTGTTCGTCCACGCGCAGACGGAAACCCAGCACAATGTAGTGGGTGGAAAAATCGCTACCGGAGAAATTATCGTCATAGAAGTGCTGCCAGACGCCGTAAAACTCGCCTGCTGACATCGGCAGACGCAGCCCCAGTTCCGCCAGGGTCAACCGCTCGAAAGCGGCCGCCAGCGGCTCGTCCTTTTGCACGCGTCCGCCCGGCACAAACCAGTATCCCTGCGCCGGACGGTTAGTGCGCTTGCCGAGCAAAAACTCGCCGCGTGAGTTTTCCACGATCAAATCAATGGAAATCAGCGGGGTGGAGCGTACCACCGTGGCAAAATCTTCCTGACTCAAAAACATGCCTACCCCCGGAACCGGTGCTGGTTTTCAAGGAACCACTGGTAGGTGCTCGCCAGCCCAGCTTCCAGTGAGATCTCGTGATACCAGCCAAGCTGATGCAGACGTGTCACATCCAGCAGTTTACGCGGCGTACCGTCCGGCTTGGTGGCGTCAAACACCACGCGGCCTTTGTAGCCGACAACGCTGGCCACGGTTTGCGCCAGTTCGCGAATCGTGCAGTCCACACCGGTACCAACGTTGATATGCGACAACATCGGTTCGGTATTCTCTTGCCACACTTCACGCGCCAGCTCCTGAACATGGATGCTGGCTGCCGCCATATCGTCCACATGCAGGAATTCACGCATCGGCGTGCCGCTTCCCCACACCACCACGTCCGGGGTGTTCTCCTGCGTCGCCTCGTGGAAGCGGCGCAGCAGCGCCGGGATCACATGCGAATTGCTCGGGTGGAAGTTATCGTGCGGACCATACAGGTTGGTCGGCATCACCGAGCGGTAGTCGCGGTGATACTGGCGGTTGTAGGATTCGCACAGTTTGATACCGGCGATCTTGGCAATCGCGTACGGCTCGTTGGTCGGCTCCAGCGTCCCCTGCAACAGTTCACTTTCTGCGATCGGTTGGTGCGCCAGTTTCGGGTAGATACAGGACGAACCGAGGAACAACAGCTTGTTCACGTCATGCTTATGCGCTGAGTGAATGATGTTGCTCTCAATCATCATGTTTTCGTAGATGAAGTCTGCCGGATAGGTATTGTTCGCCACAATACCGCCAACTTTTGCCGCCGCCAGGTAAACCTGATCGATAGGGTTGCTGGCGAAAAAAGCATCGACAGCAGCGGGATCCAGCAGGTTCAGCTCTTCACGGGAGCGCAGTACCAGTTCAACATCCGCACGTTGTTCGAGCTGGCGAGCAATGGCTGATCCCACCATCCCGCGATGGCCAGCCACGAAAATACGTTGTTTGGTCATGCTTAAGACTCCAGCGCGATGGCAACCTCGTAACCGTGGGCTTTAAGCAGTGAGTGTTTTTTCGCTGCTTCCAGATCTTTCGCTACCATCTCGGAGACCATCTCCTGCAGCGTGGTTTCCGGTTTCCAGCCCAATTTTTCGTGTGCTTTGGTCGGATCGCCCAGCAGGGTTTCCACTTCCGCAGGACGGAAGTAGCGCGGGTCAACGGCGATGATCACATCACCCGGTTTCACGCCAGGAGCATCATGGCCAGTCACGGAAACCACAATGCCCTTCTCTTCTACGCCAGTGCCTTCAAAGCGCAGTTTGATACCCAGCTGCGCCGCAGCCATTTCCACGAACTGACGCACGGAATACTGCACGCCGGTAGCGATAACGAAGTCTTCCGGTTTTTCCTGTTGCAGCATCATCCATTGCATTCTCACGTAGTCTTTTGCATGGCCCCAGTCACGCAGGGAGTCCATGTTGCCGAGGTACAGGCAGGATTCCAGACCCTGAGCAATGTTGGCGATCGCTCGGGTGATTTTACGGGTGACGAAGGTTTCGCCGCGACGCGGAGATTCGTGGTTAAACAGAATGCCGTTGCAGGCATACATGCCATAAGATTCACGGTAGTTCACGGTGATCCAGTAGGCGTAAAGTTTGGCAACCGCATACGGAGAACGCGGGTAGAACGGCGTAGTCTCTTTCTGCGGAATTTCCTGAACCAGACCATACAGTTCAGAGGTTGATGCCTGGTAGAAACGCGTTTTCTTCTCAAGGCCGAGGAAGCGAATCGCTTCCAGCAGACGCAGCGTACCCATCGCGTCCACGTCGGCGGTGTATTCCGGGGATTCAAACGATACGGCCACATGGCTCATCGCGCCCAGGTTGTAGACTTCATCCGGTTTAACTTCCTGCAGGATACGGGTCAGGTTAGACGTATCCGTCAGGTCGCCGTAGTGCAGATGGAACTTTGGATTGCAGGTGTGCGGATCCTGATAGATGTGATCCACTCGCTCGGTATTGAATGAGGAAGCACGGCGTTTAATACCATGAACTTCATAGCCTTTTTCCAGAAGCAGTTCTGCCAGATAAGAGCCATCTTGCCCGGTTACGCCGGTGATGAGAGCGACTTTAGACATAATTTATTTTCCTCAATAGTCCCTGTTAGGGGGTTACCTTTTCAACGCGTTCGCGCGTCATCACTGCGGGATTGCCACGGCAAATTGCATTTGCCGGAAGCGATTTAAAAACACTGCTGCGCGCACCGACTACCGTCCCGTCGCCGATGAAGACGCCTGGCGCGACAAAGACATCCGTCGCCAGCCAGCATTTCTCACCAATCACGATTGGCGTCGCGTTAATATCGAAATGCGCGCTCTGATAATCGTGACTGCCGGTGCACAAATAACATTTCTGTGAAACCACGGAATTTGCGCCGATGGTGATATCGCCAAGGGTGTACAACACCGCGTCATCACCGACCCAACTGTAATCGCCTAATGTTAATTTCCATGGGTAGGTAATCTTTACCGATGGGCGAATAACCACGCCCTTACCAACCTTTGCGCCAAATAAACGCAAGAGGAATGCACGCCAGCGATACAGCACCTGTGGAGACCAGGCAAATAATGTCGCCTGCACCGCCCACCACAGTTGAACCTTAATAGCATTGCCGCCCCGAAAGCCTTTCGGCACGGAGAATCCTTGTAAATCCTGCATCTTTATTCCCTATATTTGAGCGTTATGCTTTGTTATATAAGGCCTTTGTTTTGCCAGTCGTCCGCATGCGCAATATATATGACAATTGCGCCCAAAAATCCGGGACTCGTAATATCATGCGCTGAACTTTGCGGGCATCCTTACATAATTCAACGTTATTAGAGGTAGATACGCCGCCCATCGAAAATTCAGATACCAGCCCTTTCAAACGCTTGAAAGGAAAACCGGCTTTAAACATTCTGGCCGCTAATGCGTAATCGGAAGAGACTTTAAATTGCAGATCGTAAGGGTATGTTTTCAGACCATTCACAGGGAAAAATATGGCCTGATGGCTGGCCGGCAGGCTGTGGTAAATATACCAGCCATGTTTGGCGCGACGGCGTAATTTGTTACCGTCGCCAAAGTCCAGCAGCGCATCGCCAATATACATGGCATTTTCGCGTTCTTCAGCTAACTGGCGAACAACATCCACAATTTCCTCATGGAAAATATCGCCAGAATTCAAAAACAATGCATAGCGTCCGGTCGCCATGTCAATGCCTTTATTCATAGCATCATAAATACCTTTGTCACGCTCACTGATAAAACGTAAATTGTATTGCCCGTTGCGATTTTTCAGAAATTCCGCAGTGCCGTCCTGTGAGCCGCCGTCAACGACAATCCATTCGAAATCGATATTCTGCGCTTTCGCCAGATGAGCCAGAGACTGCCAGGTCTTCATCACACCTTCATAATTTCGAAACGCGACAGTAATAACACTTAGCAGCATATGACCCACCTTTTCATGAATTCACGATATTCAGCGCTTTACGCAGAATAAACGGACAAACAATTAAAAACGCATATTCGGGGCTAAAAATTGACCCCGTAAAAAACAACGATATAGGCGTAAACAGGTAAAGCTGCACGCGAAAGTTTTGATTATTACCAAAGGCATTTACCATCATCTTCCCGACTTTGGACAAATACCAGCCTGTTAGCAACACTGCGAACCATGAGAAATAAATAATCAGCAGATACAGCCCATTGTCTATTGTTTTCCCGACGTCTGCACCGTTAAAGATTCCGAATGATGCGACGTATTCATAAAGTGAGCCAAATCTTACCACCCCATCAATATTGGTCAGTGAATATCCCACCATCACCAGCGGACCGATAATACGGTAATAAGAAGATGAACCTTCCGTGCCTAAATCGCCGAGTCGTTCTGCAATATAGGGGAAAGCGAAAACCACGCCGACAATAAATACTGAGAGTGAAATAATTGCCAGCGGCAACTTTTTACGCATCGCCTCTTTGTTCAGATACTGGAATGCCCATTCCAGTAAATAAAACAGGATAAAAGTCATTACCCCAGAGAACGATCCCGAAAGTACTATGCCTGCTAAAATCATAGCATCGGTCTTCGGCGTTTTGATACCAAACTGTTTGATACTGAGCCAAATTGAGATTAATGCCAGAGCGAAGAATGCCGGTTCGAAATATAATGCAGTAGTACGCTTACCGCCGAACTTGATAAAATTCAGCACGTAACTGTTGCTGTAGATGAGGTATTTAGAAATACTCTCCATCAAACTACTTCCACCAGTGAGAATAATCTGGGCCATCTCCATCACCGCGAGCATCACCACTATTGCCACGACCACATAGAAAAATCGTAAAATCTTGTGATAATTATGCGGTGATATGGTTTTAAAGCGGATGCTCCACACCATGCCAACAATGACCACAATGTAGACAAACAGCATGGTTGAAGTGACATATTTGCCGGGATCGAGCGATTTACCAAAAATAAAATTAAACAGCGTTAACCCGGCTCCCGCTCCCAGCGCCATCATCAATTTTTTCAGATTGATTTTGTCGAGGTAGAGCAGCAACAGCAGCGGCAAAAACGTCACGATAGTGATCGGGAAACTTTCACCGAGCTGCATGATTTTCACGTTAACCAGCAGGTAAATCACCGGCAGCAGCAGGTAGCTACAGATTCTGATAGAACGAGACATATTCCTCCAGCATCTGTTGTCCACTGTAGGCCTGGCGGCTGCGTGCGCTAAACGCGTCGAGGCTTTCACCAAACACCGCCTGTGCAATTTCTGCTTTACGGCACTGCACCAATGGCAGCACCTCTTGTTCGGTAAAAGTTTTACCGCCGGATTTCTGCAACACTTCCCTCGCCGCATCGCTGTGCGTGGCGATCACTGGCACGCCAATGGAGAGCGCTTCACAGAGGATCAACGGGTAGTTATCCACCCGGGAAGAGAACACCAACGCATCCATCTGATTGAGTTCACTCATCAACTGACGCTTGTCAGTAAGAAAACCGTGATTGACAACGTTTTGCCCCGCAAACGGAGAAAACTTGCCAAAGGTGTGCAGCTCCACGCGGTCAGCCAGTGCCATAATGTCACGTACCAGCTGCTGGTTGGTTTTACCGTCATAGCGCAGGTCATGGGCAACCACAGCGATTTTCGGTTTTCCTTCGGTGGCTTTTACCGGCGCGAGCTCAGCCAGAATCGCCTCGGTCGCGACATCAATACCGTTATTAATAATGCTGCAGCGGCCTGCGCCATAGAGGCTGTTAAAAGCGTCAGCCACATGCTGGCTGGGGGAAATAAACTGACAACCCAGCGCCAGCATATCGTTAAACAACTGGCGCTTGTGGTTGACCAGTTGGTGCGCACGATCCACCTTCACCGGCGGATAGTTGCTTAATGTCGGGCATTTGCGGCAATTCTCTTTCCAGCCTTCGCAGCCGTCGGTAAAGGCGCAGCGCCCGGTTACGCTCCAGTGATCGTGCAGCGTCCAGACCAGCGTGACGTCAGGTTTGTGCGCTTTCACTTTCTGGCAAAATGCCACCAACTCATCAAGGTTCAGCCAGTAGCTGTGCATCACATGAAAGTGCAGTACCACCGGCCCTTGCGTACGAGTCACGGTGCGATAAAGATTATTCAAATTGCCAAAAACATCGCGGTTAAACAGGCGGAACAGCGCGAGATTAGCAACAGAGGTCAGACGAGGCGTCTGCTTGTAAACCTGCGGGTAGTTATCGTGGCTGACACTTTTTTTCCCGCCTTTACCGTAGCCATAAATAAAACGTGACTGCATACCCTTTTGCAGAGCGCGCTGGTGCAAATCCAGCGCCACGCCCGCAGCGCCGCCTTCGGCAAGGCGAACATTGAACTGTAAGATATTCATTTGATCACCTTCACGCGCGCTTTCTCGCCAACCACCAGTGCGTTATCGGGGATGCTGTCGAGTACGACGCTTCCCGCGCCGATGGTGACATTGTTGCCAATGGTGATGTCGCCAATGATCACGACATTCGCGCCCACATCGACGTTGTTGCCAATCACCGGGCAGGCCAGATTATCGGCACCACGATTACCGATGGTAACGCCGTGACGAATCGTGAAATCATCACCTGCTACCACATTTTTATTGATCACCACCGCGTAGCCGTGATGGATGGTAAAACGGCGCCCGATGGTCGCAGCAGCCTGAATTTCGTAGCCAAACAGACACTCGGTGACAAAGCGATAGAACAGGATCGCAGGCGCTGCCCACAGGTTGTTGATGACATGTTTTTTGCGCCACACCGAGCAAAAGTGAGCAATACGGTAAGCCGCAACCATGCAGCAGGGGCGCAAGCTCCAGTGGTTTGCGCGAAAATCGTCCAGTCGCATTATTTCCCCCGCAACCCGTCAGCCAGTCGTTTACCGTTACGCAGCGAGAACAATGTCAGCAGCGTGCGCCAGGTCATGCGCTTATTGCGGATCTGATACAGCGTAAACAACTGATATTTTTTACTGGCACGATCGAACTTGTTTTTATGCTTACGATAAAAGTGGAAGTAGCCAGAGAATTTCTTCGGCGACGAGGTTATTTGCATTTCGCCGTGGTTGACGTGCAGGATCTGCGTGGCTTCTTCAATCTTCCACGGTTCGCCATATTCATCCACCATGCGCAGGAAAATATCGTAATCCTGAGCCGCTTTCAGTTGCGTGTCGAACAAGCTCTCTTTGAAGCGCCAGGCCCAGGTAAAGACCTGGTTGCCGACGATGTTGCGCTTCCAGAACAGCTTGCGCGAGAACGGCGATTTCGGATACAGCGGCAAACTGGTCGGTTGAGCATAAACCTCGCCCTGGCAGAGATAATCATTTGCATAGAGAAACGCACGAGTGTTAAGCAGATGTTTGTGCGCCAGAAAAACCGACAGCCTGTTTGACGTCCATTCGTCGTCATCGTCAATTCCGGTAATGTAATGCCCTTGCGCTTGTAAAATCGCCTGGTTACGCACCGCACAAGCCCCCGAGTTATGGGGATTGCGCGTATAGCTCACGCGTGAATCGCCTAGCTCCTCAACAAACTGTTGCAGTTGTTCATACGCGTCGGAACAGTCGTCCACCACAATCATTTCCCAGTGCGGGTAATCCTGACGCAGCACCGATTTAATGGCGCGGATCGCCAGCTGTTGCCGGTTCCAGGTTGGCATATAGATAGAAATTAATGGGTTTGCTGTTGTGCTCATGATGCGATCCCTAATGCGTTCAACATGCCACGTTCGCCCCCACGTCTGCCCTCCTCCAGACGGAGGAGGGCAGTTCGTGTTAAAGATTGAAGTGAGGGACTGGTTATTTCGAATCGGACTTGTATTCGTATTCGTAGTAGCCGTAATCCTGATAGCCGGTCGCGCGGCGGAAAATCGAGTTCAGGATCACGCCCTTAACCTCAATACCGTTCTGTTCAAAGCGACTGAGGCTGGTCTGGATCTCTTTGAGGGTATTCACAGCGTAGCGAGCCACCATCAGCGTGGTGCCGGCATGACGACCAACAATCGCCGCGTCCGTCACCGCCAGAATTGGCGGCGTGTCGATCAGTACCAGGTCATAATGGCTGCTGGCCCATTTCATCAGTTGCGTAAAGCGTTCGCTCATCAATAGTTCGGACGGATTCGGCGGCACCAGACCGCGTGGAACCAGATCGAAGTTGCCGATAGAGGTCGGTTTGGCACAATTCTCTACCGACCCTTTTCCGGCCAGCACATCGGACAAGCCGTTAATGTTGTCGGTACCCAGCAGTTCGTGGGTGTAGCCCTTGCGCATATCACAGTCGATCAGCAGCACACGTTTGTTCGTCTGACTGATCACCGCCGCGAGGTTGGCGCAGACAAAGGTTTTACCGATGGAAGGACTGACCCCGGTCATCATCAGCACATTATTAGTGGACTGCATCATGGCGAAGTGCAGGCTGGTACGCAGACTGCGCACAGCTTCAATCGCCAGATCCGTCGGGTTACCCACTGCCAACAACTGCCGCTGCTTGTAGCGCTTAACGCCCTTAACGGTTTTGACGCTATCCCGCGCTTTTTGCCATTCGGAAAGCGGGATGCTGGCATAAACGCTGATACCATGCTCTTCGAGGATCTGCGGGCTTTCCACACCGCGATTGAACAGTGAGCTCAGCAGAACGCCAACCACGGAAACAATCAGGCCAAGAATAATGCTGCCGAGAATGATCAACGCTTTCTTCGGTTTCAGCACGCCAGGTTGGGTGATCGCCGGGTCAACAATGCGTACATCGCCCACAGTACTGGCCTGGGTAATCCGCAGCTCCTGCTGTTTATTCAGCAGTTGCATATAGACCTGCTGGCCGGATTCGACATCACGCGTCAGGCGAACAATTTCCTGTTGCGTTTGCGGCATCGCAGTGATGCGGTCATTCAGCTTCGCTTTTTCATCTTCCAGCGCTTTACGTTTTTCCAGCAGCGTGCGATATGCCGGGTGAGCTTTGGTGTACAACTTGGAGATTTCCGCTTCACTGAAAGTCAGTTGGTTCAACTGCGCGTCGATGTTGACCATCGAATCGAGCACCGATTTGGCTTCCAGCGGCAGATCGACAGAGTCTTTGGTCTGGCGATAGGTGTTGAGCTTATCTTCTGCGATGTCGAGATTGTGGCGCACTTCCGGCAGCTGTTTATCAAGGAACATCAGGCTCTTCGCCGCTTCCTCAGATTTACGCTCGATATTTTGCTCAAGATAATTACGGGTAATACTGTTCAAAATAGCGCGGATCTGATCGCGGTCTTCACCGGTATACGTCAGGCTGAGTACACCGGTATCCTTACCGTTCTCCACGACCGTCAGGTTGTTTTGCAGGTTGTTAATCATCCCCAGCGTGGAGAATTTAGTGACGGTAAACTCAGAGTCATTCGAGGCGAGAATGTCGCTCACCATCATGGTCACGCCCTGCTTGTTCAGCAACTTGCCGACTTCGCCACGCGCCTCAAAACCGCCATCGCTGGTTAACTGATACTGTTTTGGGCTCAGCACTTTCAGCGTAAAGGTTTGCTGATTCATGCTGGCAGGCAAAGTAAAGATGGTGACTTTCACCGTCTCGTCCTGCCGCCCCATCAGCCGCTCCCAGCCAGTACCGAACAGCGGAAAGGTATTTTTCACCACAGAGATGTCGAGATCCAGATCTTCAACAGTTTTGCCCAGCACCAGACGCGACTGGATAAGCTGGATTTCTGCATCTGACGCGGGTGGCTTGTTTGTCAGGGCGCTGCTAATATCCTGCACCAGTGAACTGCCGGTGTTTTGTTCGATTTGCACCAGTGAATCGGCGCTGTAAATGGGTGTCGCAAACAGGCAGTAGACAATCGCGATCAGTGCAAACACCGAGGTGATGCCCAATACCCACCAGCGAGCTTCAATGATAGTGCCGAGCAAACGGCCAATATCAATTTCATCATTGCCCACCATCGGGGCAGCAGAATGCGAATGGTGTGTTTTCTCTGTCATTATTATCCCTGCTGAGCTTGCAATGCCTGCACCCACTGGCGGGCAGACTGGTCAAGTAAGGTGTAAACGGCTGCAAAAGCTTCACGACTTTTACGATACGGGTCGGGAATTTCTCGTTCGTTATCCCAGTGGCCAAATAACATGACCTTGCCACGCATCTCCGGGGCAATTTCACACAGGCTAGCAATGTGGCGTTTTTCCATGACCAGAATCAGGTCATATTCGCGACACATGGCACCGGAAACCTGCCGCGCGCAATGTCCCTCCAGAGAAAGTTGATTGTCTGCCGCTACGCTCACCGCGTTAGCATCCGCGCCACGTCCGACCAGCGCGCCCAGACCTGCTGATGCCACCGTTAATCCGGGCTGGTATTTTTTCAGCAGTCGCTCTGCTATAGGGGAACGACAAATGTTCCCCACGCAAACCACCAGAATTTTGTTGAACATAGTCATTTCAAGCTTTGAATGTCAGTGGCTGCGTTGGTCATGTAGCGAACGCCACTGATTGTCGGCAGCAACTGGTTGATAAGACGATTCCAGCGCGCCACCGGCGCAGTCGTGACGTACACCACGTCATACGGCTGGAGGCGGAAATTCGTCGCCATCACCAGAGCCGTGGCGTCAGACATATCAAGCTGGTAAATATTGGCAATTTTGCCACTTCGACCAGCCTCGCCGCCTTTCAATGGACGGATAACGAAGATGCCACTGGCGTTGGAGCTCGTCAGGTCGAGACCTTCGGCCTGGCCAAGTGCTTCCGTCAGCGTCATGCCGCTGAAGTCCATTTTGAGCGTGCTCTGTTTTTTCACTTCGCCCATCACGAACACTTTCAGATCGTCATTACGCGGTACAAAGAGGATATCGCCCGGATAAAGCAGACGGTTCTGGCTGAGGTCGCCATTCTGCATCAATGCCTGGAGCGAAATGCGCTGCTCTTTTCCCTCGTGCGTCAACACCACGTTGCGCCAGTCGGCGTTGTCGGTCAGCCCGCCCGCAGCATTGATAGCATCCAGCACGGTAAGCGGTACGTTGGTGATCGCCTGCTGGCCGGATTTGATGACCTGGCCGGAGACATAGGCTTTTTGTGAGCGGAATGCGGCGATATTAACGTCCACCTGCGGGTCAGCAATGTACGTCGCTAAACGGCTGGTAATATCACTGCGGATCTCGGCGAGGGTTTTCCCCACCACCCGCACTTTTCCGACATAGGGATAAAACATGGTGCCATCAGGTTGCACCCAGTTGCCTGTGTCGCTGGAACTACGATATTGACCCGCTGGCGTGGTTAATTCCGGGTGATCCCAGACGGTGACATTCAATACATCCCCTGGCCCTACACGATACTGGTAAGCCGCAATTTCGTTGTCGAGCGACATATTTGGTTGAGCGACATTAACGTGCGGGCGCAATTGTTCAATCAGACGCGGTGTTAAAGGATAAACATTCACCATGCGGTCTAAATCAAAGTCTGCATCCTGCTGTTTAATCACATCCTTTCCCATCGTAGTCATATTGCTACCGGGGAAAACAGTGCAGCCACTCATCAAGCTTATGGACACCAATAATGGCATCAATTTCATTTGAGATTTCATCATTGATTAATTATCACTTTGGCAGAGTAATTATCCTGTGCGATTTATATAAGCGCTCAAGTTGTACACAAAATCAGAATGCAGTTAATTACAAAAGAATATAACTGGCATCAATCCTAAAAAGCGTTTATTCAACCACATGCGATTACAGAATAATCCAGGCTGATTGACATACCCACAGGCACGCTACCGCCCCTGGCTTTCAGTTACCAATTCACTGAACATCTCTAACTCATTGATAGTTATCCCTTACAGGCCTTAAGGTTGCAATGGACCGCAGACCAGAAAAAAGACGGCAGGAATCGAACTTGTAACGAATAACGATGACAAAAATAGCATCGTTAGTATATTTGAGTGATGCAGGAAGAATTGTTGCAGCTAAGCGAATAGCAGGCAAGGCACTGGCCCTGATAAACATCTTTTTAAGAATAAGTTTAAGAACAAACTTTTCGAATTTTAAGATTAACCGTATATTGACAATCTTTGTATCCGGATTTAGTTATGCGGAATATCCTAATTTACTAATTTTTCCTTATAATTAATCGCAATAACAATAAGGGAATTGAATTTATACATATTGCTCACATCCAATAAATTAAGAATAATCGCAGGCTGGCATTGCAATTTTATCCAGCTTTATCCATGATCGCACGGTGACAATTGTCATATCACAGAAGGTATTACGTTTACGATGGAATGGATTGCCGATCCAGCAATCTGGGCCGGGCTGGTCACGCTGGTAGTGATCGAGCTGGTACTCGGTATTGATAACCTGGTGTTTATTGCGATTCTTGCGGAGAAATTGCCAGCGGCGCAGCGCGATCGCGCCCGTGTTACCGGGCTGCTGCTGGCGATGTTGATGCGACTGCTTTTGCTGGCCTCAATCTCCTGGCTGGTGACACTCACCAATCCTCTGTTTACGGTGCGCGGCTTGAGCTTCAGCGCGCGCGATCTGATTATGCTGCTCGGCGGCCTGTTTCTGCTGTTTAAAGCGACGGTGGAACTTAATGAGCGCCTTGAAGGCAAAGACAGCGACAATCCAACGCAGCGGCGTGGTGCGAAGTTCGGGGCTGTGGTCGCCCAGATCGTGGTGCTGGATGCGGTCTTCTCACTCGACTCGGTGATCACCGCCGTTGGCATGGTTGACCACCTGGCCGTCATGATGGCCGCCGTGGTGATAGCCATTACTCTGATGCTGCTGGCCAGTAAATCCCTGACACGCTTCGTCAACAGCCACCCGACGATTGTTATTCTCTGTCTCAGTTTCCTGCTGATGATTGGTTTTAGCCTGGTGGCCGATGGCTTTGGTTTTCATATACCGAAAGGCTATCTGTACGCCGCAATTGGTTTCTCGGTGATGATAGAAGTGCTGAACCAGTTGGCTATCTTTAATCGCCGCCGTTTTCTGTTCGCCAACCAGACGCTACGCCAGCGCACAACAGAAACGGTGATGCGCCTGCTCAGCGGGCGGAAAGAGGATGCTGAACTGGATGCCGATACCGCCTCGATGTTGCACGACAGCGACGACAGTCAGATCTTTAATTTGCAGGAGCGACGCATGATTGAGCGGGTGCTGAACCTCAATCAGCGCTCGGTTAGCAGCATCATGACGTCGCGCCACGATATTGAGCATATCGATCTCAGCGCACCCGCAACAGAGATCCGTGCTCTGCTGGATAAAAACCAGCATACGCGCGTTGTGGTTACAGGCGGCGATGCTGAAGAGGATTTGCTCGGCGTCGTCCATGTGCTCGATCTGCTGCAACAATCCCTGCGCGGCGAAGCGCTGGATCTAAAGGCGCTGATCCGCCAGCCGCTGGTATTCCCGGAAACGCTGCCGCTGTTGCAGGCGCTGGAGCAGTTCCGCAATGCCCGAACCCACTTCGCTTTTGTGGTCGATGAATTTGGGTCCGTGGAAGGTATTGTCACTCTCAGCGATGTGATGGAAACCATCGCCGGGAATCTGCCGAATGAAGTGGAAGAGATCGATGCCCGCCACGATATCCAGAAAAACAGCGATGGCAGTTGGACGGCCAATGGCCATATGCCGCTGGAGGATCTGGTGCAGTACATCGCGCTACCACTGGATGAGAAGCGCGACTACCATACCATTGCCGGCCTGCTAATGGAGTACCTGCAACGGATCCCCAAACCTGGCGAAGAGGTGCAGGTGGGTGATGTTCTGCTTAAAACCCTGAAAGTTGAGAGCCACCGCGTGCAGAAAGTGCAAATCATTCCGCTGACGCGTGACGAAGATCCAGACTACGAAGTATAAATGACTACGCTTTAACCACCGTCACCCCACGGTGGTTAAACGGGGCCAGCAGTCGATCGTCGGTCTGCGCGTCCACCACCAGCATGTTAATAAGCGAGAAACTGTACTTTTTTATTGCTGAATACGATGACAGCAAACGCACCGGAAACGGTGGCGGCGTGATCGAAGAGGGAGAGGATATTGAAGTGGTGGAGATGGATTTTGCCAGCGCACTGGCAAAATCCGTACGGGCGATATCGCTGGCGGCAAGACCATTATGCTGCTGCAACATCTGGCGCTGGAAGGCATTTTATAGCCCGACAGCACCGTTGCTTATCCGGCCAAACTGGCCGGATAGTTACATCTTTTCAAGCAGCTTTTTCAGATCCTTGCTGTTTTGCGAATCTTTATTACGCTCAGCCCAGTCATTGAGACGACGTTTAGCTTCGTCCTGCAAATGTTTACGCAACACCTGATCGACCTGCAAGCTGTAATTAAGAGCCTGCCATTTACCGTAAACGCGCAACGGGATCGGCGTCGCTTTCAGGAAGTCTATCAGCGCGCTATCACCTTCCCAACCTTCCAGCACCCGGACATTGAAGCGCGTATCGGCCTGCTTCTGCACCAGATCCATCTCACCTTCCCCGGAAAGCGCCAACAGCGCGGAGCTGCCCTGCATATCGCTGAAAGTCATCTGCCCGTTATCCAGTGACAGCTCAGCGCTAAAATTATCCAGCCGGGTAGCGTTGTCGAAATTCTCTTTCGCATGCACATCGCTGCTGCGCGCCACCGCCTGTTGCACCAGTTGCTGGAAGTTAAGCCCTTCCATGCGGCTGTTTTTCAGATCGATGTGCGCCTCTCCCTGCCAGTTGCGGCGAAAAGATTCTGCATTGATATCCGGACCGCTGAAATCACCCGCCATTGTCAGGCTGCCGGTCAGCGCAATCGGATAGTTAAACGCTTTGAGGATGTTGCCAATCTCAACGCCCTCCAGCCGCGGCTGGAATTCAGCATGAGCCTGATTGCCGCGCACATCCAGCGTACCGGGCAATGAGATTTGCCCGCTCCCCATTTTGCCCCGCAATGTCGGGATAGACAGCAAACCGGTATTATTGTCGAACTGGCCGCTAACATCGACAAACTGCATACCGCGCCAGCGCACGTTTTTCGCCGTGATGCCGATTTGCGCCGTAAAACCGCGCAGTGCGTTGTACTGCGGCATATCCGCCCCGCTGGAAATCACCGGGCGCGGCAGGCGGTTTTGTTCCTGCTCCTGTGGCGTCACGCCGTCGCCGCTTAGCGTGACTTCCGGCGGCAGCAAGTTATCCAGATTGAGATTATCGAACTGCACATCGAGCGCCCAGGCTGGCCGCGTGCCAAACGTTACGCTGCCCTTGCCGGTAACGGCGCTGTCATTTGCACTGAGGCTGACATCATTCAACGTCAGCCGCTGCGCCGTGGCTTGCCACTGCGCTTGCAACGTGCCCGCCCCGCTAATACCCTTCGGCGGCGTATCGCCCCCCTGAAGCTGCCACTGCAATTTATCGATAGCAGCGCTGAGATTACGCGGATAGTCGCGAGCATCCACTTTCGCGCTAAATGAAAGCGTCAGGTCGCGCTGATTGCGGTTAATCCTCCCGGAGAAATCCAGCGTCGCCTGATATTGCGCATCCTGCTCCATTTGCAGACGAATATCGCGTACCGTCACCGGTTCATCGTTGGCGCGCTGGAAAACCAGCAGGCTATCGGCAACCTGTAAGCGGGCAATATCCCATGACCAGCCGCGATCCGATTCCACCAGCGGCAGTGAGTCGCCACGCGGTGCCACCGGCACATTTTTTTCCAGTACCGCTTCGCTTTGCGGAGTGAGCTGGATCACCGCGCCCTTCAGCATCACTTGTTTCACCTGTAACTGGTGCGACAGCAACGGCCACAGGTTGACATCAAGACGCATATTATCGGCTTTCACCACCGGTATTTCCGCGCCGGGAGCCGTCAACGTGATGCGGCCAGAGAGGATGCTAAGCTGCGGCCAGACGTGCCAGCGCAACGGGCCATCAAGCTGTAGCTGATAGCCGCTCCTCGCCTCCACCTGGCGCACCATGTAAGCGCGGAAATCGTTCGGATTGACCAGTAACACTAATGCCGAAAGGCCGGCAACCAGCACGACCAGCAAAATCATCAGTGTTGTTAACGCTCTTCTCATCACATCCTCAATGGAGATCAATCAGTCTTTATCAATGCGGCTGGCGACCGCACCTTGCTGATCGCGATACTTGGCATCTTCACGCCGGTTATAAGGACGATCGGCCGGCCCGGAGAGCGGCTCAAAGCTCAGGGCACCAATCAGCATGCCCGGGCGCAGCGCCAGCGGCAACTTGCCTGAATTATAGAACTCCAGCACGATACAGCCTGACCAGCCGGGATCGATGCGGTGCGCGGTCACATGTACCATCAACCCCAGACGAGCCAGTGAAGAGCGACCGTCCAGCCAGCCGACCAGATCGGCAGGCAATGTAACGGATTCATAGGTCACCGCCAGCGCCAGTTCGCCCGGATGCAGGAAAAACGCGTCGCCTTCATCAAGCACAATCTCGTCGCTCATTACCCGGTCAAGCGCCGCGCTGACTTCATGCTTCGGGCCGCTGAGATCGATAAACGCCGCCGTGTGTCCGCTGAAAGTGCGGAAATTATTGCCAAGGCGGACATCCACCGTCGCCCCGTTAATCCGTTCTACCGGCGGACGCGGGTTAATAGCAAGCCGACCGTCATCCAGCCAGGCTTCAATATCGCGGTCACAAAGACGCATGGCGCATTCTCCTTAATAGTGCGACACGCCCCTGAGAAGATCAGGGGCCGGACTTAACATCAGTGCTATATACTCGTCATACTTCAAGTTGCATGTGCGTTGGCTTTTTTATTCGGCTCATCCCTGAGCCTTACCCCTTCGGGGCCGCTGCTTACAGCGTTCAAATCTGCTCCCGGCAGATTTGTCGCTCACCCCAGTCACTTACTGAAGTAAGCTCCTGGAGATTACTGAGAGACATCCTGTCTCTCACCGGAGGCCAACCTTCGGTTGGGCAAATTCGTTCCCGACGAATTTGTCACTGCGTCGCCGCCTTCCTGCAACTCGAATTATTTAGGGTATAGCCTAACATGTATTATTCAAAAAACTGGCTGATTTTGGCTTTCAGGATATCAATGGCGATGCGGTTTTTACCGCCGCGCGGCACGATGATGTCGGCGTACTGCTTTGAGGGTTCAATAAATTGCAGGAACATAGGACGCACGGTTTTTTGATATTGCGCCATCACCGAGTCCATTGAACGGCCGCGCTCGTTAACGTCGCGCTTGATACGGCGCATCAGGCAGATATCCAGCGGCGTATCAACGAAAATGGAGAAATTCATCGCATCGCGCAGGCGTGAATCAGTCAGCAACAGGATCCCTTCCAGGATGATCACTTTTTTCGCTTTAATGCGGATAGTTTCTTTGGTACGCGTATGTTCCACATAGCTGTATACCGGTAACTCAATGGCTTCGCCGCGCTTGAGCGACTGTAAATGCTGGAATAACAGACTATGATCCATTGCACTGGGGTGGTCATAGTTGGTTTTTACACGCTCTTCCATCGACAGATGGCTTTGATCTTTGTAGTAGCTGTCTTCTGGAATAACGCCAATGTGTTCATCACCTACCTGTTCGCGCAGTTCACGATACAATGTACTGGCGATAAGACTTTTACCTGAAGCAGATGCGCCGGCGATGCCGATGATGACGCACTGATGAGACTGATCAGTCATAAATTTAGCGACCTGATTAACCTGGATGTAAAGGAAGGACGACGCCAGAGCGTCAAACGCGGCAATTATAGGGATTTCACCGTTATGATACCAGCCGAATCCTTAGCGAAAACGGGGACGGCAAAAAGCCGCTCGCTTTTGCCCCTCTGGCTGATCAGTCACACATTAAAACGCGCAAAATTAACCAAGGGGATGCGTTTTCATTACTGACTAAGAGCCTATCCCACCAGGTGTATCTTGTTGCAGCCAGTTTGGACACGGACAGCGCGCAACAACCGGAGCGTACACGCAGTACGTGAGGATGACTCGCTTCGCTCGCCCTAAAGAGCCGCCGCAAGCGGCGTTCAAAATGCCAACACATTTTGTGTGAGCACTGCCCTGGACCCAAATGGCAAATAAAATAGCCTAATGGGATAGGCTCTAAGTAATTAATAACACTATGGTGTCAAATTATGAGCGCCCGGCATAGGAATTGTAAATTGTTTGTACTAGCATGATCCAAAATTCAAATTTCACTCTCCGGACACGGTTCCGGACGTCACAGGGTTGCGGATAAAGCGGTAATGAAGAAACAACACCAACACGTTTTGGTTACCACCCCACATCCTGGGCTGCGGCTTGTCAGTTTAGGGCTGCTCTCTTTCATCTTTACGCTCTTCTCGCTGGAGCTTATCCGTTTCGGCACCGTTATCGCGCCGCTGTGGTTTCCCACCGCCATCATTATGGTGGGATTTTACCGCCACGCCGGGCGGATGTGGCCGGGCATCGCGCTGGCCTGCGTGCTGGGCAATGTCGCGGCGACGGTAATGCTCTCATCGGCCAGCCAGATCGATCTCCGTTACCCCGCCGTCAATGTTATCGAGGCCACGATAGGCGCGGTACTCCTGCGCAAACTGTTGCCCTGGTACAACCCGCTGCAAAACCTCGGCGACTGGCTGCGTCTGGCGATCGGCAGCGCGCTGATTCCTCCGCTGATCGGCGGTGTGCTGATCTGTCTGCTGGCGTCTGGCGACAATACTCTGCGTACTTTTCTGATCTGGGTGCTATCGGAATCTATCGGCGCGCTGGCGCTGGTGCCGCTCGGCCTACTGTTTAAACCACACTACCTGTTGCGTCACCGTAAACCGCAGTTACTGCTGGAAACACTTGCAACGATCACTGTCACACTCGGGCTAAGCTGGCTGGCGCTGAACTACCTGCCGTGGCCGTTTACTGCGGTAATTGTACTGCTAATGTGGAGTGCCGTACGCCTGCCGCGGGTTGAAGCCTTTCTCGTCTTTCTGATTACCATCATGATGGTCTCGCTGATGATTGCGCATGAGCCCACTCTCATCGCCATGCCGAAAAACAACGTGATAATAAACGCGCAGTGGCTGCCGTTCCTGATGATCCTGCTGCCGGTGAACGTCATGACGATGGTGATGTACGCCTTTCGCGCCGAGCGCAAACACATTATCGAAAGCGAAGAGCGTTTTCGAAATGCGATGGAGTATTCCGCCATCGGGATGGCGCTGGTGGGAACCGAAGGGCAGTGGTTACAGACCAACAAAGCGTTATGCCAGTTTCTGGGTTACAGCCAGGAGGAGCTGCAGCAGATGACCTTCCAGCAGCTCACCTGCCCGGAAGATTTAAATAGCGATCTGGAACAACTTGAACAACTGGTGCGCGGCGATATCTCCGCTTACTCCATGGAAAAGCGCTATTACACACGCAGCGGTGAGCTGGTGTGGGCGCTGATAGCGGTTTCCGTTGTTCGCCACACGGATGGCACCCCACTCTACTTTATCGCCCAGATCGAAGACATTAACGATCTAAAGCAGACCGAGTGGGTTAACAAGCGCCTGATGGAGCGCATCACGCTGGCGAACGAGGCGGGCGGGATTGGCATCTGGGAGTGGGAGCTTGAGCCGGATATTATCAGTTGGGACAAGCGGATGTTCGAGATGTACGAAGTGCCTCCCCACACGAAACCGACATGGCAATTGTGGTACGAACGCGTGCTGCCGGAAGACAGACCAGAAACCGAACGCATTATCCGCGACGCGCTGGCGGCGCGCATGGCTTTCAAAATGGAGTTCCGCATTAGCGTCAAAGGCGGTATTCGCTATATTCGCACGCTGGCAAACCGTGTGCTGAATAAGCATGGCGAAGTTGAACGCCTGCTCGGCGTCAATATGGACATGACGGAAGTTAAGCAGTTGAACGACGCGCTGTTCCAGGAAAAAGAACGCCTGCACATTACGCTGGACTCCATCGGCGAAGCGGTGTTGTGTACCGATGTGGATATGAACGTCACCTTTATGAACCCGGTGGCGGAGAAAATGAGCGGCTGGACGCAGGAAAAGGCTATCGGCCAGCCGTTGCTGACCGTGCTGTGCATCACTTTTGGTGATAATGGCCCGGCGATGGAAAACATTCACAGCGGTGATGTGTCGCGTTCGGCTATTGAACAGGATGTGGTGCTGCACTGCCGCACCGGCGGCAGCTTCGACATTCACTACAGCGTAACGCCGCTCAGCACGCTGGATGGGCAACATATCGGCTCGGTGTTGGTGATTCAGGATGTAACGGAATCCCGAAAAATGCTGCGGCAGCTGAGCTACAGCGCTTCGCACGATGCGCTGACCCATCTGGCGAACCGGGTCAGTTTTGAAAACCATCTCAAACGCCTGCTGCTAACAGTGCAGGAATTCCACCAGCGTCATGCGCTGGTGTTTATCGATCTTGATCGTTTTAAAGCCGTCAACGATTCATCCGGGCACGCGGCGGGAGACACCTTGCTGCGCGAGATCGCGTCGCTGATGCTCAGCATGTTACGGTCGACCGATATTCTTGCCCGCCTTGGCGGCGATGAGTTCGGTTTGCTGCTGCCGGACTGCAATGTCGAGAGTGCGCGGTATATTTCTGTCCGTATTGTTGAAGCCATCAATGATTACCACTTTATGTGGGAAGGCCGTTTGCACCATGTCGGCGCCAGCGCCGGGATTTCGTTGATTGATGAAACCAACTGTCAGGCTTCAGAAGTGATGTCGCAGGCGGATATCGCCTGCTACTCCTCCAAAAATAACGGGCGCGGGATCGTAACAGTGTACGAACCGCAGCAAGGCGAGATGCAACATGAGCGCAGCGTGATATCACTGGATGAACAGTGGCATATGATCAAAGATAATCCTCTGCTGCTGATTGCCCGCGGCGTGGCGTCGCCGCGCGTGCCAGCGGCCTGCAACTTCTGGCTACTCTCCCTGCGTTTGTGGACCAGCGAAGGTGAAGTGATAGAGGAGGGCGCTTTCCGTTCCGGCCTTAGCGAACCAAAACTGATTCGCGCGCTCGACCGCCGCGTATTCCATGAGTTTTTTCGGAACCACGCCACTGCGGTTGCGGGTAAAGGGCTCGGCATTGCCCTGCCGCTTTCCGTGGCCGGGCTCTCCAGCACAACGCTGGTAAATGAACTGCTCAATCTGCTGGCAAGCGGCCCGCTATCCGCCCAGCTGCTGCATCTGGTGGTGCACTCCGATGCGCTGATGCGTGAAGATAACATCCTGCTCGACAATCTGACGCGGCTGCGCCAGGCTGGTTGCCGCATTATTCTCAGCCGTATCGGGAACGATCTGGATATCTTTAACCGCCTGGGTCCGAACATGGCCGATTACCTGATGCTCGATCCGGAACTAGTTACCAACGTTCACGGTAATATGATGGACGAGATGATGGTGACCATTATTCATGGCCACGCCCAGCGCCTTGGCATGAAGAGCATCGCCGGGCCGACCAATCAGCCGCTGATGATGGATACCCTTTCCGGCATCGGCATCGATATGATTTATGGCGACATTATTTCGCAGGCTCAGCCGCTGGATTTGATGCTGAATACCAGTTATTTCGCCATCAACTGACCGACGAATGGCTGCGGTGCGCCCAGCGCGGAAAAAACGGAGCGTACACGTAGTCACATAGGCATGATGCTGCGTGAATCTGGTATTTAATTGCCGCCTTATCCAGCCTACAAATGCACTGTTACCATCAGGCATTATACCTCCGGCTCCCACCCTGCCGTATACCAGATATGCAACAACGCATAGGAGCGCCACGGCTGCCAGCGTTCGGCATAGCGTCGCGTCTGCGCAGGCGTCATCCTGGCAAAACGCTGCTTAATCAGATAATCGTCGGGTAGAAAAATATCTTTCGCCTGCCAGCCGCGCAAAGCAAAGTAGCTGGCAGTCCAGCGGCCGATACCAGGGAAGGTTTGCAAGGTTTTCACCCCTTGCTCCACATCCACCGGTGCCGTCAGCGGCAGCAAACCGTCGCAGGCGGCCTGCGCCAGGTATAACAGCGATTCAGCGCGTTTGCGCGGCATACCGAGCGTCTGTAAATCCCCGACACGCGCCGCAGAGAGCTGCTGCGGCGTGGGAAAACAGATAAAACCGCGCTCATCCAGCGTATCGCCATAACGCTGTGCAACCTTTGCCGTCAGCTTTGCCGCCATAGCCACGCTAACTAACTGGCCTAAAATCGCCCGCACGCCCTGCTCAAACGGATCAACGCATCCCGGCAGGCGCAACCCCGGTCGCGCGGCGCCCAGCGTTCCCAACGTTGCGGTCACTTCCCGCGGATTGCAGTCGAGATCAAACAAGCAGCGGATCCGTTGCAGGCACAATTCTGCAATCGGCTGCAAACCTTCGCTAAGCGTGACTTTCAGCGTCGCGCTCGCCTCATCCGGTTCGGCGATAATCAGCCCACGGTGCTCGCCAGAGGAAAAAGAGCGCACATAGCGTGTTGTATTAATCTCTTCAACGCCCGCCACGGCGCGATCACCTAAAAATCCCAACATCCAGGCCCAGTCGTAGGGCGGCTGCCAGCGCAGTTCGTACATAGTTGCTCCTTGTTTTCTGCTAACAGCATAAACGGCATCGGAATTTTCCGCCTTGCTTTCATATTCCGGTGTCAACGCAAAGCAGAAAAGGCACCTTAACTGCGAGACAGAAATGTCTTGTGGGTTGGCTTGACTGACCTGCTCCCCGTTGATTAACACACCGCGATGTTAGTAATGTCTTCATCAGCATCATGCCGAAACCGAACAGCCAGGCAGCGGTGATGAATCTGGCGGTGACGTTCAGTCATTACAACGAACATCATCCGCATAGTGCACTGGGATATCGCTCACCACGGGAATATATACGCAGGAAGTTATCGCAACCATAAGAGAGCAAAAACGTCTGGATATATAGGGTCAAATCCACTTATTGACCATATACTGCCTAAGTTCTACACTCCGATGACTTCCATGACAAAGGGATATTGAATGGATACGGTCGAACAAGTACATGGGTACTTCTATAAGGGGTACTGGAATCTCAAACCTGATGAACTCTATATGCTGATTATGGTTGATGTAATGAGCCAACATTTAGGCATAACAGCATCGGCGGCGGCAATGCTGCTTTCTGGTCAGCCGTGGGTATCGACGCGAACAAAACCTGCGGGAGCATTAGAAGGCACTTCAGTTGCATCGAAGTACTCGCGTATGATTTTCCGGGATAAGCATCTTCCCGTAGGTATACGAATCCCAACCCCCATTGGCGGTTTCAAAAATTTCAGATTTACCCCAACCAATAAAGTGGGAACGATCATTGGCCGTTATATCCCTTGGGTAGGATTGGGTATGGCTGTTTGGACGGCAAGAGCAATAACGAAAGATACTGCCGACATTTTCAATACTATCGTTGCCCCTAAAGATCGCATCCAGTGGACGTACTTCTAATGAGTATTGAACAAGAAATTATCGATTACATATTTGATCAACATGCTGTGCGTAAGTACTACATTTTTGGTGAGAGGCAGCCCATAACCTTAGACACTGAGCTTACTAAAGGTGGGTTAGATATTATATGGGAAGATGCACAGGACACGCTTGATTACTATTTCAAGCACTGGAATGTGAAATTGAATGAATTTGAAATATCAAAGTACTTTGATTCTGCATTCACAGGTAAAACAGTTGAAACTAAGCCCTTGTATGTATGGATGTTAGTCAATAGTGCCGAAGCTGGGGAATGGCTGTACGATTGAACCATTCTAGATATAACAATCAATGTCGATACGATGTGTGAATTCATTTATTCTTATCGAGTTTATTATACAGTTCATATTCAAGTGGGGTAAGACAACGCATCATGAAACTAACTTTTGTACTTTTTTCGTAGATGAAATAGATTGGCCGATATATTACTACCTCACCGGCAGCTAATGGCATGTTATCCTGTCGAATAAATTGAAAATTCCCCTTGGACGCAGAAAATGCTGGGCGTTCTGGTTTTGAATACCTTACATCGCGAACTAATATGGGCGAATCCAAATTGTATCCATCGACTTTAACCGAAAAGCGATCTTCCTTGGCGTCCAGTATCGCCCACTTGTGAGTCTCACCATCAGATACTGTCTGATCCCCTACCTCTTCTGAACGTAGATATTCACAGTACTGTAACCCCTTGTCAGTTGCTGAAAGTTCAGCACGAACCGATAAAGATACTAATGTCAGTGCGATAATTAACTTTTTCATTAGAGGTTATCCTCAATATGTACAGTACTTTTAATATCGCCAATATAGTCATGATTGAATAAGCGACTGAATATTATTCAGCATTGCTTTATTATCTTCATAACTAACCAAATTAGTAATACGCCTTTCACTTCATGTCTTTCATGTACAGTATCGCACTTACCACTGATTGCCAGTGTCTGGATTTTCTGTAAGTCATTTGATTGATATGCTCACAGCAGACGGCTTTGTGCCCGGAGGGAATATTGCCGGTTTAGATCCATATGACCAATCCGGACAACCGACACATTGCCAGGACATGAGGCTAAAGCGGTGAAACGGCGTCCACAATATGCTGGAAAACGTAAGGATCCGAGAGGAGCTCGAATTCTTCGTCATCCGGGTAAGTCACCGCTACGTGATAGTTCTCTCCGGCAAAGACCTTTATCGACTGCAGATCCTGCCAGTAAGTAGCCAGGAAGAAATGTTCCCAGTTGCCTTGCGTTTCCCTGCGCACAAAGGCGCCTCTGTTCCCCTGTACACTCTTTGAATGCTCCACGCCTGTCTTCTCCAGGTGTTCCGCAAAACCTTCCGCATGTTTGAGCGGAACACAGCCGTGCCATGTCCTTACAATCATTAGCTTTTCCTCCTTACATGATATAAACATCACCATAACATAGGAAGGTATCTTGTGGTGCGATTTACGAATCGAATGCCCGGAACTCGTCATATTTTTTATTGCATTAGACAGCCTTTACCACGGATAGAAAACCCGCTCAGTGCCAGATATAGTCATTCACACCCTGAGACATTCGACAAACATTTTATTGCTTCAGTCAGGGCGATTTCCGCTCTTCCAGTGCCAGCAAATATTTCCTCATAGTGGATCTCCCGTAACTTCTCACAGGCGAAGGTGGGACCAAAATCCGGATATTTATCTCTGACAAGCGAGATGACGAGAGCACAAAAATCAGGAGTAAAAGCATTGTTGGGACGTTTCCCTTGATGGCGGGAAACCAGTCTCTGAGAACCCTCGATCCGGTAGTGCTGAACGAGGCGTTTTACATGCCGGTCCGAGACGCCTATACGTTCCACAGCCTGCTACTGGGTGATTTGGCGGCGGACTGAATCCCGAATAATCTGGAGACGGTCAAGTTATTTGAAACTCATGCTAATTATCTCTTTTGTCATGAAATATCCAGCCTGATAAACTAAGGGGACATTGCAGAATGGGCTAAAAGGGACATTACTGCATAGGCTTAACAGATTTAATATTCCAGTTGTCGCCCGGGCCGCATTCGGCTAAAGTCGCCCCCCTTCTTCACTGGCATGGGGATAACAACGTGTTTGCAGGTTTTGACTACGGGACAGCAAACTGCTCGATTGCAGTAATGCGCGATGGTGCGCCACATCTGCTGACCATGGAAAATAACAGTTCGCTGCTGCCGTCTATGCTCTGCGCACCAACGCGCGAAGCTGTCAGCGAATGGCTCTATCGTCACCATCAGGTTCCGGCTACGGGTAGCGAAACCCAGGCGCTGCTGCGCCGGGCGGTGAGCTTTAACCGTGAGGAAGATATTGAGGTCAATGCCGCCAGCGTGCAGTTTGGCCTCGCCTCGCTGCGTCAGTATGTGAGCGATCCGGAAGAGGTTTACTTCGTTAAATCGCCGAAATCCTTCCTCGGTGCCAATGGCCTGAAACCGCAGCAGATCGCCCTGTTCGAGGATCTGGTCTGCGCCATGATGCTGCATATTCGCCAACAGGCCGAAACGCAATTGCCGGAAAGCATCAACCAGGCGGTCATTGGTCGGCCGATCAACTTCCAGGGACTTGGCGGCGATGATGCCAACGCCCAGGCGCAAGGGATCCTTGAACGTGCAGCGAAACGCGCCGGTTTCCACGAGGTGGTGTTCCAATATGAACCGGTAGCCGCAGGGCTCGATTTTGAAGCCACGCTAAGCGAAGAGAAGCGCGTGCTGGTGGTGGATATCGGCGGCGGAACAACAGACTGCTCCATTCTGCTGATGGGCCCAGAATGGCGCGCCAGACAGGAGCGCGCAGCCAGCCTTCTCGGCCACAGCGGTTGCCGTGTAGGCGGTAACGATCTGGATATCGCGCTGGCGTTTAAAAGTCTGATGCCCCTGCTTGGTATGGGCGGCCAGACGGAAAAAGGCATCGCTCTGCCGATTCTGCCGTGGTGGAACGCGGTGGCGATCAACGATGTGCCAGCGCAAACCGAATTTTACAGCGCAGCCAATGGCCGTCTGCTCAACGATCTGTTGCGCGACGCCCGCGACGCGGAAAAAGTCGCCCTGCTGCTGAAAGTGTGGCGGCAGCGTCTGAGCTACCGGCTGGTACGCAGCGCCGAAGAGAGCAAAATAGCCCTCTCAGAAGAAGCGCATGTCACCACGCCGCTGCCGTTTATCAGTGACGAGCTTGCCACTGCCATCACCCAGGACACCCTGGAGGCCGCGCTCAATCAACCGTTACAGCGCATTATTGAGCAGGTGCAACTGGCGCTGGAAAACAGCAACGAAACGCCGGAAGTGATCTATCTGACCGGCGGGAGCGCCCGCTCACCCATCATCAAGAAAGCGCTGGCGGAAACGCTGCCAGGGATCCCGATTGCGGGCGGCGATGATTTTGGCTCTGTCACCGCCGGGCTTGCCCGCTGGGCGCAGGTGTTGTTTCGCTAATATTTTGCCGGATGATCACCATCCGGCATGATTTTCTTCTTAATATTACCCCTAACACAAATTTTCATCTCCCCCAGACGTTTCTAAACAGTGTTTCATATTTCCTCCATTTTTCTGCGTTAAGCCCTCATTAAACTAGTATTATTTTGGTCATGGCTGTTTCAGGATGAGATATATATAACGATGAAGCGCAGTTTCACTTTTCGCCGCACACTTGTGGCGGTCGTGGTTATCGCTGCGGCAGGTGCCGCGTGGTACTACTTTAGCCACCAGCAAGCTACCCCGCCCTCTTCCGCCACCGGGCACACTCAAAGTCAGACTGGTGGCGGTCGCCACAGCATGCGCGGCGGCGCGCTACCGCCAGTCCAGGCCGCCACGGCGACCCGCGAATCCGTTCCGCGCTATCTCTCTGGACTCGGTACAATTACGGCCACCAACACAGTGACCGTTCGCAGCCGCGTTTCCGGCCAACTGATGGCGCTCCACTTCCAGGAAGGGCAACAGGTTAAGGCCGGCGATCTGCTGGCTGAAATCGACCCCAGCGAATTTAAAGTCGCACTGGCGCAGGCACAGGGGCAACTGGCAAAAGATAAAGCCACGTTGGCGAATGCGCGCCGCGATCTGGCCCGCTATCAACAACTGGCGAAAACCAGTCTCGTCTCCCGCCAGGATCTCGATACCCAGCTGGCGCTGGTAACGGAATCCGAAGGCACCGTCAAAGCTGATGAAGCTTCGGTCGCCAGCGCCCAGTTACAACTGGACTGGAGCCGCATCACGGCACCCATATCCGGGCGAGTTGGCTTAAAACAGGTGGATATGGGCAACCAAATCAGCAGCAGCGATACCACCGGTATTGTGGTGCTGACGCAAACCCACCCGATTGACCTCGTCTTTACCCTGCCGGAAAACGACATCGCCACCGTGGTGCAGGCGCAAAAGGCCGGTCAACCTCTGGTGGTGGAAGCCTGGGATCGCACGAACAAACAGAAACTGAGCAGCGGTTCGCTACTGAGCCTTGATAACCAGATCGATGCCACCACTGGCACCATCAAACTGAAAGCACGCTTTAATAATCAGGACGACTCGCTGTTCCCCAACCAGTTCGTCAATGCGCGCATGCTGGTCGCCACGCAACAAGATGCCGTTGTGATCCCTACCGCCGCGCTGCAAATGGGTAATGAAGGCAACTTTGTCTGGGTGGTGAATGAGAATAGCCAGGTCAGCAAACATATCGTTACGCCGGGTATTCAAGACAGCCAGAAAGTGGTGATTGCCGCCGGGCTGTCGGCAGGCGATCGCGTGGTGACGGATGGTATCGACCGTCTGACCGAAGGGGCCAAAGTGGATGTGGTGGATGCGCAAAGCGCCCAGCAGATGCCCACAAAACGTGAACATCCGGCGAAAGGAGCGCACGCCTGATGCAGTTGCTACCGCCAGGCCGGACAGGTGGCCCTTCCCGTCTGTTTATCTTACGCCCGGTCGCCACCACCTTATTGATGGTAGCGATTCTGCTTGCCGGGATCATCGGCTACCGTTTTCTTCCCGTCTCGGCGCTACCGGAAGTGGACTACCCCACCATCCAGGTTGTCACCCTTTACCCCGGCGCGAGCCCGGATGTGGTGACTTCGGCGATTACTGCGCCGCTCGAACGACAATTTGGCCAGATGTCGGGCTTAAAACAGATGTCGTCACAAAGCTCCGGCGGGGCATCGGTGGTGACGTTGCAGTTCCAGCTCACGTTGCCGCTGGATGTCGCCGAGCAGGAAGTGCAGGCGGCGATGAACGCGGCCAATAGCCTGCTCCCTTCCGATCTGCCTAACCCGCCGGTTTACAGCAAAGTTAACCCGGCCGATCCGCCGATCATGACGCTGGCAGTCACCTCTTCCGCTATGCCGATGACGCAGGTGGAAGATATGGTCGAAACGCGCGTCGCGCAGAAAATTTCGCAGGTTTCCGGCGTCGGTCTGGTCACGCTTTCCGGCGGCCAGCGCCCGGCAGTGCGCGTCAAACTTAACGCGCAGGCCATCGCCGCGCTGGGGTTGACCAGTGAAACTATTCGCACCGCCATCAATAATGCCAACGTTAACTCGGCAAAAGGGAGCCTCGATGGCCCAACGCGGGCCATCACACTCTCCGCCAACGATCAGATGCAGTCCGCCGAAGAGTACCGCCAGTTGATTGTCGCTTACCAGAACGGGGCGGCCATTCACCTGGGCGATGTAGCAACCGTGGAACAAGGTGCGGAAAACCGCTGGCTTGGCGCATGGGCGAATAAGCAGCAGGCGATTGTGATGAATGTCCAGCGTCAGCCGGGTGCCAACATCATTGATACCGCCGATAGCATTCGTACTCTGCTGCCGCAGTTAACGGCGAGTCTGCCGAAATCGGTCACGGTGAAAGTGCTCTCCGATCGCACCAACAATATCCGCGCCTCGGTCAGCGATACCCAGTTCGAACTGATGCTGGCCATTGCGCTGGTGGTGATGATTATCTATCTGTTTCTGCGCAATATTCCGGCCACCATCATTCCTGGTGTGGCCGTGCCGCTGTCGCTTATCGGTACCTTTGCGGTGATGGTGTTTCTCGATTTCTCTATCAATAACCTGACGCTGATGGCGCTGACCATCGCCACCGGCTTTGTGGTGGATGATGCGATTGTGGTGATTGAGAACATCTCGCGCTATATCGAAAAAGGGGAAAAACCGCTGGCGGCGGCGCTGAAAGGCGCAGGCGAGATCGGTTTTACCATTATCTCCCTCACCTTCTCGCTGATTGCCGTGCTGATCCCGCTGCTGTTTATGGGCGATATCGTCGGGCGTCTATTCCGTGAGTTCGCCGTCACGCTGGCGGTGGCAATTCTAATCTCGGCCGTCGTTTCACTGACGCTGACGCCGATGATGTGCGCGCGCATGCTGAGCGCTGAATCCCTGCGCAAGCAGAACCGTTTTTCCCGCGCCTCAGAACGTTTTTTCGAGCGCGTGATCGCCGGTTACGGCCATCTGCTGGCGAAAGTGCTTAACCACCCGTGGCTGACACTCAGCGTGGCGATAGGCACACTGCTGCTGTCGGTGGCGCTGTGGGTTCTCATTCCAAAAGGCTTCTTCCCGGTACAGGACAACGGCATCATTCAGGGTACGCTCCAGGCACCGCAATCGGCATCGTTTGCCAGCATGGCGCAGCGCCAGCGGCAGGTTGCCGACGTTATCCTGCAGGATCCGGCGGTTGAAAGCCTGAGCTCGTTTGTTGGCGTTGATGGCACCAACCCGTCGCTGAATAGCGCCCGTCTGCAAATCAACCTTAAGCCGCTGGATGAGCGCGACGACCGCGTACAGACAGTGATTGAGCGCCTGCAACAGGCGGCGGCAAAAGTGCCCGGCGTGGCGCTCTATCTGCAACCGACGCAGGATCTGACCATCGACACCACAGTCAGCCGCACCCAGTACCAGTTTACCTTGCAGGCAAACACGCTGGACGCATTGAGCACCTGGGTGCCGCAACTGCTCGCTAAACTGGAAGCGCTGCCACAGCTTTCTGATGTCAGCAGCGACTGGCAGGACAAAGGACTGGTGGCCTATGTCAACGTTGACCGCAACACCGCCAGCCGTCTTGGCATTACCATGTCGGATGTTGATAACGCGCTGTATAACGCCTTTGGTCAGCGACTGATCTCCACCATCTATACCCAGTCAAATCAGTATCGCGTGGTGCTGGAACACGACACTACACAAACGCCGGGGTTGGCGGCGCTGGAGAACATTCGTCTGGCCAGCAGCGGCGGCGGTGTGGTGCCATTATCCTCGATAGCTAAAGTGGAACAGCGCTTTGCGCCGCTGAGTATTAACCACCTCGATCAATTCCCCTCCACCACCATCTCTTTTAACGTGGCGCGCGGTTATTCGCTGGGTGATGCGGTGCAGGCGATCACCGACAGCGAAAAAACCCTCAATTTCCCGACCGATATCCGCACCCAGTTCCAGGGCAGCACACTAGCGTTCCAGTCTGCGCTTGGCAGCACGGTCTGGCTGATCGTCGCAGCGGTGGCGGCAATGTATATCGTGCTCGGCGTGCTGTATGAGAGTTTTATTCACCCGGTTACCATTCTCTCGACGCTACCGACCGCCGGCGTTGGCGCGCTGCTGGCGCTGATGATTTCCGGCAGTGAGCTGGATGTGATCGCCATTATCGGCATCATCCTGCTGATTGGTATTGTCAAGAAAAACGCAATCATGATGATCGACTTTGCCCTCGCCGCCGAACGCGAAGAGGGGATGGCGCCGCGCGAGGCGATTTTCCAGGCCTGTCTGCTGCGTTTTCGCCCGATCCTGATGACCACGCTGGCGGCCCTGCTCGGTGCGCTGCCGCTGATGCTCAGCACTGGTGTGGGCGCAGAGCTGCGCCGCCCGCTGGGTATCGGCATGGTGGGTGGTCTGCTGGTCAGCCAGGTGCTGACGCTGTTCACCACACCGGTGATTTATCTGCTGTTCGACCGCCTGTCGCTGGCCGTAAAACAGCGCTTCCCGCGCCGTGAAGAGGAGGCGTAAGTGAAGTTTTTCGCCCTCTTCATTTACCGCCCGGTGGCGACGATTTTGATTTCGCTGGCTATAACGCTGTGCGGCATCCTTGGCTTCCGGCTGCTGCCGGTAGCCCCGCTGCCGCAGGTCGATTTTCCGGTGATCATGGTCAACGCCTCTCTGCCTGGCGCCTCGCCGGAAACGATGGCGTCGTCGGTCACTACACCACTGGAACGCTCGCTGGGGCGGATTGCCGGGGTCAACGAAATGACCTCATCCAGCTCGCTGGGCAGTACACGCATCATTTTGCAATTTAATTTTGACCGCGATATCAACGGCGCAGCGCGCGATGTACAGGCGGCGATCAATGCGGCGCAAAGCTTGCTGCCAAGCGGTATGCCAAGCCGTCCGACCTATCGCAAAGCGAACCCGTCGGACGCGCCGATCATGATCCTGACGCTGACCTCGGATACCTATTCGCAGGGTCAGTTATACGATTTTGCCTCGACACAGCTGGCACAAACCATCTCGCAAATCGATGGCGTCGGCGATGTTGATGTCGGCGGAAGTTCGCTGCCCGCGGTGCGTGTCGATCTCAACCCGCAGGCGCTGTTTAATCAGGGCGTTTCTCTCGATGCCGTGCGTACCGCCATCAGCAGTGCCAACGTCCGTCGGCCGCAGGGCGCGGTGGATGACGGCGCTCAACGCTGGCAGGTGCAAACCAATGATGAGCTGAAAACGGCGGCCGAATACCAGCCGTTGATTATTCATTACAACAACGGCGCAGCGGTACGTTTAAGCGATGTCGCCACGGTTAGCGACTCGGTGCAGGATGTGCGCAATGCCGGGATGAGCAATGCAAAACCGGCGATTTTGCTGATGATCCGCAAGCTGCCGGAAGCCAATATTATTCAGACGGTGGACAGCATCCGCGCCCGTCTGCCGGAATTACAGAAAACCATTCCTGCCGCTATCGATCTGCAAATCGCCCAGGATCGCTCGCCGACCATTCGCGCCTCGCTGTCAGAAGTGGAGCAGACGCTGGTGATCTCTGTGGCGCTGGTGATCCTGGTGGTGTTTCTGTTTTTGCGCTCCGGTCGCGCCACGCTGATCCCGGCGGTCGCCGTACCGGTTTCGCTGATCGGCACCTTTGCCGCTATGTACCTGTGCGGTTTTAGCCTGAATAACCTGTCGCTGATGGCGCTGACCATCGCCACCGGCTTTGTCGTTGATGATGCCATTGTGGTGCTGGAAAACATCTCCCGCCATCTTGAAGCGGGCGTGAAACCGTTGCAGGCAGCATTGCAGGGAACGCGGGAAGTCGGTTTTACCGTGCTGTCGATGAGCCTGTCGCTGATAGCGGTGTTCCTGCCGCTGCTGCTGATGGCCGGTCTGCCGGGCAGGCTGCTGCGCGAGTTTGCCGTCACGCTGTCGGTGGCGATTGGCATCTCGATGGCCATTTCACTGACGCTGACGCCGATGATGTGCGGCTGGCTGCTGAAGCGCCATAAACCGCGCGAACGCCCGCGGGAAAAAGGCGTTGGCCGTTTGCTGATTGCGCTCCAACAGCAGTACGCCCGTTCGCTTTCATGGGTGCTGAACCATGCCAGGCTGGTGGGTCTGGTGCTGATTGGCACAATCGCGTTGAATGTCTGGCTCTATATCTCCATTCCGAAAACCTTCTTTCCGGAACAGGACACCGGCGTGCTGATGGGCGGCATTCAGGCGGATCAGAGCATCTCTTTCCAGGCGATGCGCGGTAAGTTGCAGGATTTTATGAAAATCATCCGTGACGATCCGGCTGTGGATAATGTCACCGGTTTTACCGGCGGTTCACGAGTGAACAGCGGCATGATGTTTATCACCCTCAAATCCCGACATATTCGTAATGAAACGGCGCAGCAGGTGATTGACCGGTTGCGCGTTAAACTGGCGAAAGAGCCTGGCGCAAGCCTGTTTTTGATGGCCGTACAGGATATTCGCGTCGGCGGACGGCAGGCCAATGCCAGTTACCAGTTCGCCCTGTTGTCGGACGATCTCAGCGCCCTGCGCGAGTGGGAGCCGAAGATCCGTAAAGCGCTGGCTGCGCTGCCGCAACTGGCAGACGTCAACTCAGACCAGCAGGACAACGGCGCGGAGATGAAGCTGGTTTACGATCGCGAAACGATGTCGCGGCTGGGCATCAGCGTTGAAGCGGCTAACAGCCTGCTGAATAACGCCTTCGGCCAGCGGCAGATCTCCACTATTTATCAACCACTTAACCAGTACAAAGTGGTGATGGAAGTCGATCCCCGCTATACCCAGGATGTGAGCGCGCTGGACAAGATGTATGTTATCAACAGCGAAGGCCAGTCGATTCCGCTCTCTTACTTTGCCCACTGGCAACCGACGAATGCGCCGCTATCGGTGAACCATCAGGGGTTGTCGGCGGCATCAACCATCGCCTTTAACCTGCCGACAGGCACTTCGCTGTCGGAAGCCAGCGACGCCATCGATCGTATGATGACGCAACTTGGCGTCCCGCCGAGCGTGCGCGGCAGTTTTGCCGGGACGGCGCAGGTGTTCCAGGAGACGATGAATTCACAGGTGATCCTGATCCTGGCAGCGATTGCCTCGGTTTATATCGTGCTGGGGATCCTCTACGAGAGCTACGTCCACCCGCTGACCATTCTCTCAACGCTGCCCTCGGCGGGCGTCGGTGCGCTGCTGGCGCTGGAGTTGTTTGGCGCACCGTTCAGCCTGATTGCACTGATTGGCATCATGTTGCTGATCGGGATAGTGAAGAAGAATGCCATAATGATGGTCGACTTCGCCCTCGAAGCCCAGCGCAAGGGGAGCCTGAGCGCAGAAGAAGCCATCTTCCAGGCCTGTTTGCTGCGTTTTCGTCCGATCATGATGACCACCCTGGCGGCACTGTTTGGCGCGCTGCCGTTGGTCATTTCCGGCGGCGACGGCTCTGAACTGCGCCAGCCGCTGGGGATCACCATTGTCGGCGGTCTGGTGATGAGCCAGCTTCTTACCCTGTATACAACGCCGGTGGTCTACCTCTTCTTTGACCGCCTGCGTATGCGTTTCAGTCAGAAAGAGAGAGAGCCTGTTAGTGAATGAATGAACTTCCCAAAAACATCCGCTGGCAACTATGGATTGTCGCCTTTGGCTTTTTTATGCAGTCGCTGGATACCACTATTGTGAATACTGCCCTCCCCTCCATGGCGCGAAGCCTGGGGGAGAGCCCACTGCATATGCACATGGTGGTGGTCTCCTATGTATTGACCGTGGCAATCATGCTGCCAGCCAGCGGCTGGCTGGCGGATCGGGTCGGCGTGCGAAATATCTTTTTCATCGCCATTGTGCTGTTCACCACCGGCTCGCTGTTTTGCGCGCAGGCCTCAACCCTTGATCAACTGGTGATGGCGCGGGTTTTACAGGGTGTCGGCGGGGCGATGATGGTGCCGGTAGGCAGGCTGACGGTGATGAAAATCGTCCCGCGCGACCAGTATATGGCGGCGATGACCTTCGTCACTCTGCCGGGGCAAATCGGCCCGCTGGTCGGCCCGACGCTTGGCGGGATTCTGGTGGAGTATGCTTCGTGGCACTGGATCTTCCTGATTAACCTGCCGGTCGGCATTATCGGCGCGATCGCCACCCTGAGTCTGATGCCAAACTATAAACTGCAAACCCGCCGTTTCGATATAGCGGGTTTTGTGTTGCTGGCCTGCGGTATGGCGACGCTGACGCTGGCGCTCGACGGCAACCGCGGGCTGGGGCTTTCGTCCGTCCAGCTTGGTGCGTTGGTGGCGGTGGGCGCGGCGGCGACGCTGTTTTATCTGCTGCACGCCAGAGGCAATGATGGCGCGTTGTTCAACCTGCGGCTGTTCCGCACGCCCTCGTTTTCCCTGGGGCTGGCCGGTAGCTTCGCCGGGCGAATAGGCAGCGGCATGCTGCCATTTATGACGCCAGTGTTTTTGCAGATTGGCCTTGACTTTTCACCGTTCCACGCCGGGCTGATGATGATCCCGATGGTGCTGGGCAGTATGGGCATGAAGCGGATTGTGGTGCAGGTGGTTAACCGTTTTGGTTATCGTCGCGCGCTGGTCTGTTCCACCCTTGGTCTGGCGCTGGTGAGCCTGCTGTTTATGACCACCGCCCTGCTCGGCTGGTACTATCTGCTACCGGTAGTGCTGTTCTGCCAGGGGATGATCAACTCGATGCGCTTCTCTTCGATGAACACCCTTACGCTGAAAGATCTGCCCGATGAACTGGCCAGCGGCGGCAACAGCTTGCTGTCAATGACCATGCAGTTGTCGATGAGTATCGGCGTTACCATCGCCGGTTTGCTGCTCGGCCTGTTCGGCCAGCAGCATCTGTCCGCGGACAGCGGCGTGACACATCATATTTTCCTTTACGCTTATCTCAGTATGGCGGTGATTATTTCACTACCGGCGTTGATCTTCGCCCGCATCCCGAACGATGCCAGCCAGAACGTCGTGATTGCCCGTCGCAACAGGAGAGAATCATGAAATTCTGGCGGCCGGGTATTACGGCCAAACTTTTTCTGGCCATTTTGACCACCTGCATCGTACTGCTGGTAATCATGCACTGGGCGGTACGAATCAGCTTCGAGCGAGGGTTTATCGACTATATCAAGCGCGGCAACGAGCAGCGCCTGCAACTGTTGAGCGACACACTGGCCGAGCAGTACGCCCAGCACGGCGACTGGCAATTTCTGCGCAATAACGACCGGATGATTTTCCAGATCCTGCGATCTTTCGAACGTGATAACGACCATGAAGATGATCGCTCCGGTGGACCGGAACGTACCATGCAGCGGAATCGCGCGTTGGGCGACAACGGCGGAGCAGATCGTGGAATGGCGCCGGAGAGCCGGGGAGCAGAACAGAGGATAGAAAGCTATGACCCGCCACCGGGTCCACCACCGCCGCACGGCTGGCGCACGCAGTTCTGGGTTGTCGATCAGAGCAACAATGTGCTGGTCGGCCCGCGCGGCACGGTGCCGGACGAAGGAAACCGCCGGGCGATTGTGGTGAACCAGAAAACGGTGGGCTGGGTGGTTGCCTCTCCGGTTGAGCGGTTAACACGCAATACCGACATCAATTTTGACCAACAACAGCGTCGCACCAGCTGGCTGATTGTCGGCCTCGCCACGCTGCTGGCGGCGCTGGCTACCTTCCCGCTGGCGGGCGGCCTGCTGGCACCGGTGAAACGGCTGGTCGAGGGAACGCACAAACTGGCCTCCGGCGATTTCTCGACACGCGTCACGACTGACAGCCAGGATGAACTGGGCAGACTGGCGCGTGATTTTAACCTGCTGGCCAGTACGCTGGAGAAAAACCAGCAAATGCGCCGCGATTTTATGGCTGATATCTCCCACGAACTGCGTACGCCACTGGCGGTGCTGCGCGGCGAACTGGAGGCGATTCAGGACGGCGTACGCAAATTTACGCCGGAATCAGTGTTGTCGTTACAGGCAGAGGTCGGCACGCTCACCAAGCTGGTGGACGATTTGCATCAGTTGTCGATGTCCGACGAGGGCGCACTAGCCTACCAGCGCACACCGGTGGATGTGGTGACATTGCTGGAGATTGCCGCTGGCGCGTTTCATGAACGTTTTGCCAGCCGAAATCTGAACTTGTCGCTGGATTTGCAGTCCACCAGTGGCAGAGTATTTGGCGATCCCGATCGCCTGATGCAGTTGTTTAATAACCTGCTGGAAAACAGCCTGCGCTATACGGACGGCGGCGGACAAATTCAGATTCAGTCCACCACCCGCGACGGCAAACTGATCCTGAGTTTTGCCGACAGCGCGCCGGGCGTTTCCGACGAGCAGCTTACGCGCCTGTTTGAGCGTTTCTACCGCACGGAAGGGTCGCGCAACCGAGCCAGCGGCGGTTCCGGACTGGGGCTGGCAATCTGTTTGAATATTGTGGAGGCCCACGGTGGCGCTATCCACGCCGGACACTCGCCATTCGGCGGGGTTACTATTACAGTTGAACTACCGCTTGAAGGCGAACAATCGAGAGAAGTATGACTGAGCTACCCATTGATGAAAACACGCCGCGCATTCTGATCGTGGAAGATGAACCGAAGCTGGGACAGTTGCTGATCGATTATCTACGGGCGGCCAGCTACGCGCCGACGCTGATTAACCACGGCGATCAGGTGCTGGGATATGTCCGCCAGACGCCGCCGGATTTGATCCTGCTCGATCTGATGCTGCCCGGCACCGATGGCCTGACGCTGTGTCGGGAGATCCGTCGCTTCTCCAATGTACCGGTCATTATGGTGACGGCAAAAATTGAGGAGATCGATCGTCTGCTGGGGCTGGAAATCGGCGCCGACGATTACATCTGCAAACCCTACAGCCCGCGCGAAGTGGTGGCGCGAGTCAAAACCATTCTGCGCCGCTGCAAGCCGCAGCGCGAATTGCAGGCGCTGGATGCGGAAAGCCCGCTGATTGTGGATGAAGGGCGTTTCCAGGCAAGCTGGCACAACAAACTGCTGGATCTCACCCCAGCGGAGTTCCGTCTGCTGAAAACCCTCTCCAGCGAGCCGGGCAAGGTCTTCTCCCGCGAACAATTGCTAAACCATCTTTATGATGACTATCGCGTGGTGACCGACCGCACCATCGATAGCCATATCAAAAACCTGCGCCGCAAACTGGAAGCGCTGGATGAGGAACAATCCTTTATCCGCGCGGTATACGGCGTCGGCTACCGCTGGGAAGCCGACGCCTGCAAACTGGCGTAAACGTCTGTCGGGCTTCACGCCCGATGGCATTTTATTTACGCAACAACCGCTGTAAACGCTGTTTGTGCCAGCGGGCGATCGACTCAGCGAAGACAAAGAGCCGCAATCCCCGCACCAGCAGCAATCCTCCCCAAATCGCCGCCACCCACAGTGACCATAGAGGTTCTGGCGCAGTACTGCGATTGAGGAAATAGAGCAATACGCAGACGATGACTGCGGTGATAAGCGATCGCCAGAAGCCGCTTTCGGTATCGACCTTTTCCCGCGCGGTTGTGATGCGCTGATCCAGCGCTTCTTCCCCCACTTCCGGCTGCCCGGACAACTAGTAACACTGACGCCAAACACCGCCGCTAACGCACTCAGCGTCTCTAGCGAAGGTTGATCGCCATTTTCAATTCGCTGCACCGTTCTGACGCTCAACGCGGCCATCTCTGCAAGCTGTTCCTGCGACCAGGCGTGGGCCAGACGGAACGCTTTCACTTTATTGCTCATGATATTTCTCCACAGGAAACCGGCTTGCAGTGTCGCGGAACCACGCAGACAGCAACACGATCGTTACCCGACAGCAACACGACATCGCCACGACAGTGCTCTGACAAAACCCTTCGCCGAGTATAAACCGGTCGTGAACAATGCTGTAATCCTCTGTATCCTGCCGGGCGCTTCAGGCGTATCTAAACAAGAATAACGGGGAAGGAGGGTGAGGAAATACGACCATGGTGTACTGATGCTGCTGTTAGCTGCGTTCGGTGGCGAGGCGGAAATGGCCACTGACTGCGAGTGAACTAACGCACAGGTTTACTCCCCCGGTGCGCAGCGCTACAATTCCCGCCCTAAATTTAGGGGAACTCCCCCGCCGCCTCACCTGGTGAGGCGATCTGACCTGTCATCAGAACGAGAACATCATGTTTAAACCGGAACTCCTGTCCCCGGCGGGAACGCTGAAAAATATGCGTTACGCCTTCGCTTACGGCGCGGACGCCGTTTACGCTGGCCAGCCGCGCTACTCGCTGCGCGTGCGCAATAACGAATTCAACCACGAAAACCTGCAAATCGGCATCAATGAAGCCCACGCGCAGGGCAAAAAATTCTACGTGGTGGTGAATATCGCGCCACATAACGCCAAGCTGAAAACATTCATCCGCGACCTGAAACCTGTGGTAGACATGGGGCCGGATGCGCTGATTATGTCCGATCCGGGGCTTATCATGATGGTGCGCGAAAACTTCCCACAGATGCCAATTCACCTCTCCGTGCAGGCAAACGCAGTCAACTGGGCAACGGTGAAATTCTGGCAGCAGATGGGGCTAACGCGCGTGATCCTCTCCCGCGAACTGTCGCTGGAAGAGATCGCCGAAATTCGCAGCCAGGTGCCGGAGATGGAGATCGAAATCTTCGTGCACGGCGCACTGTGCATGGCTTACTCTGGCCGTTGCCTGCTTTCAGGTTATATCAACAAGCGCGATCCGAACCAGGGCACCTGCACCAACGCCTGCCGCTGGGAATATAACGTTCAGGAAGGCAAAGAAGACGCTATCGGCAATATCGTACATGTTCACGAACCCATTCCAGTACAGAACATCGAACCCACACTGGGCGTCGGCGCGCCGACCGATAAAGTCTTTATGATTGAAGAAGCGCAGCGTCCAGGCGAGTACATGACCGCCTTTGAGGACGAGCACGGCACCTACATCATGAACTCGAAAGATCTGCGGGCAATTGCCCACGTTGAGCGCCTGACGCAGATGGGCGTGCACTCGCTGAAAATCGAAGGCCGTACCAAATCGTTCTACTACTGCGCCCGTACTGCGCAGGTATACCGCAAAGCGATCGACGACGCCGCAGCGGGTAAACCGTTTGACACTTCACTGTTGGAAACGCTGGAAGGGCTGGCACATCGCGGTTACACCGAAGGTTTCCTGCGCCGCCACACGCACGATGATTACCAGAACTATGACTATGGCTACTCGGTTTCCGAGCGCCAGCAGTTTGTCGGCGAATTCACTGGCGAGCGTAAAGGTAATCTGGCAGCCGTTGCTGTGAAAAATAAGTTTTCGGTCGGCGACAGCCTGGAGCTGATGACGCCGCAGGGCAATGTCAACTTTACGCTTGAGCAGATGGAAAACGCCAAAGGCGAAGCAATGCCGGTCGCGCCAGGCGATGGTTATACTGTCTGGCTGCCGGTTCCGCAGGATATGGCGCTGGAATATGCGCTTCTGATGCGCAATTTCACCGGGCAGTCGACGCGCAATCCTCACGCAAAGTAATTTAGCAGGGTTATTTTTACGGCTGGAAAAATCTTAGAATCGGATCACATACCTCCCCGGTCATTATGGGTATGATCCATCTTGCTGAAAAACATAACCCATAAATGCTAGCTGTACCAGGAACCACCTCCTTAGCCTGCGTAATCTCCCTTACGCAGGCTTATTTTTTTCCGCTTTATTCCGCTTTTTTTACCCCCTTCCCGCTCGTGAGATACACTTTCTTCATTGCATGCAATAAGGACGAGAAAAATGGGCAAAATTCCTGGAAGCTTATTGATCCTCAACGGTAAAAGCGCCGGAGACGAAACGCTGCGCACAGCCGTCGCGCGGTTGCGTAACGAGGGCATGGATATTCAGGTGCGCGTCACCTGGGAAAAAGGAGATGCCGGGCGCTATGTTAAAGAAGCACAGCTGCTTGGCGTAGAGACAGTGATCGCTGGTGGTGGCGACGGCACCGTCAACGAAGTGGCGACAGCGCTGGTAAACTGCACGGGTGATAACATTCCGGCGCTCGGTATTTTGCCGCTCGGCACCGCCAATGATTTCGCCACCAGCGCAGGGATCCCCGAGGCGCTGGAGAAAGCGTTACAGCTGGCTATCGTGGGTAAAGCGGTGGCTATCGATATCGCCCGCGTCAACGATAAAACCTGTTTTATTAATATGGCAACCGGCGGTTTTGGTACCCGCATCACCACGGAAACGCCGGAAAAACTGAAGGCCGCGCTGGGCGGGGTTTCTTATCTGATCCACGGGCTGCTGCGGCTGGATAAGCTAAAGGCCGATCGCTGCGAAATTCGCGGTGAGGCTTTTCAGTGGCAAGGCGATGCGCTGGTGATTGGCATTGGTAACGGGCGCCAGGCGGGCGGCGGACAGCAGCTTTGCCCGCAGGCGCTGATTAACGATGGCTTACTGCATCTGCGTATTTTTACCGGCGAAGAGCTGTTACCCGCACTGTTGATCACCCTGACACAGCCGGATGATAACCCGCATATTATTGACGGTAAATCGGCATGGTTCGAGGTCAGCGCCCCACATGAAATTACCTTTAACCTCGACGGTGAACCGCTAAGCGGCGAGCATTTCCGCATTGAAGTGTTGCCCAATGCATTACAGTGCCGGTTACCGCCGGATTGCCCGTTATTGTGTTAATCGCTTAAAAATACCTGATGACGCTTCGCTTATCAGGCCATATAACGAGGCAAAAAACGCGATACCTCTCCCCCGAAGAGGAGAGGATGTGACGAAAGCCGTTATGCGATGGTCACTTTCTGATCGAGATAGACATCCTGCACGGCGTTAATCAGTTTCACGCCGTCGGCCATGGTTTTCTTGAACGCCTTACGGCCAAGGATCAGCCCCATGCCGCCCGCGCGTTTATTGATAACCGCGGTACGGACAGCATCGGCCAGATCGGTGTCACCTCCGGCAGCGCCGCCGGAGTTGATCAACCCCGCGCGCCCCATATAGCAGTTCGCCAGTTGATAGCGCACCAGATCAATCGGGTTATCGCTGGTCAGTTTGCTGTAGACGCGTTCATCGGTATAACCGAAATTAACCGCTTTATAGCCGCCGTTATTTTCCGCCATTTTCTGCTTCACGATGTCCGCGCCGATGGTGGCGGCAATGTGATTCGCCTGGCCGGTCAAATCCGCCGAAACATGGTAATCCACTCCATCTTTCTTGAAGGCAGAGTTGCGCAGATAGGCCCACAACACGGTCACCAGCCCCAGTTCATGAGCACGCTCGAAGGCGGCCGAGATCTCTTCAATCTGGCGGCGGGATTCCTGCGATCCAAAATAGATAGTCGCGCCAACGGCCACTGCCCCCATATTGAATGCCTGCTCAACGCTGGCATACAGCGTCTGGTCATATTCCGTCGGGTAGCTGAGGGTTTCGTTGTGGTTGAGCTTGACGAGGAAGGGAATGCGGTGCGCATAGCGGCGGGAAACAGAGGCCAGCACGCCGTAGGTGGAGGCTACGCAATTACACCCGGCTTCAATCGCCAGCTCCACGATATTCTTCGGATCGAAATAGAGCGGATTCGCTGCAAAGGATGCTCCCGCCGAGTGCTCAATCCCCTGGTCAACCGGCAGAATGGACAGATACCCGGTGCCCGACAGCCGCCCGTGGTTATACAGCGTCTGCATGTTACGCAGCACCGCAGGCGGACGGTTGTTATCGACCATCACGCGATCCACGTAATCGCCGCCCGGCAAATAGAGTTGGTCAGCGGGGATGGTCATACATCGGTGTTGCAGAAGGCTGTCGGCGTCTTTGCCGAGTAACTGCACAATATCAGTCATAGCTATGCTCCCGTAAGCTTCGCGCAAAGCGAATTGGATTATCCCGACCTGCCTTACGGCAGGCAGAAATAAGCCTGGTACTCATGCGCGATATTTTCCACTGCTGCCTTTTTTTCAGCATAATCTGCTGGCACGTTTCGGATCCTGGTTTACCACCACTGATGGAAATGGTGTACCGGCCCGATCCCGCTACCGACTTCCAGCGAATCCGCCTGTGCCAGCGCGGCCGTCAGCCACTGTTTGGCTTCAGCGACCGTCGACGCCCAGTCGCTGTGGCGCGGGCGCAGCGCAGCCAGCGCGGCGGAGAGCGTGCAGCCTGTGCCGTGGGTATTTTTCGTCGCCACGCGCGGCGCGGTAAAGCGTAGCGCGCCTTCACCGGTGAAGAGCCAGTCCGGACTTTCGGCATCATCCAGATGACCGCCTTTCATCAGCACCGCCTCGCAGCCTAGCGCCAGCAGCGCTTCGCCCTGCGCATGCATCTCCTGCTCATTGCGGGCATGTGGCACTTCAAGCAGCGCAGCGGCCTCCGGCAGATTGGGGGTAATAAGTGAAACCTGCGGCAGTAAATGCTGACGCAGCGCCGACACGGCGGAGGGCGACAGCAGCGGGTCGCCGCTCTTGGCGAGCATTACCGTATCCAGCACTACATTACGTACCTGATAGTGGCGCAGACGCTCCGCCACCGCTTCAACAATATCGGTTTCCGCCAGCATGCCGATTTTGGTGGTATCAATACGCACATCGCTGAGCACCGAGTCGAGCTGCGCGGCGACAAAATCCGGTTCGATCCGGTACACCGACTGCACGCCGCGAGTGTTTTGCGCCACCAGCGCGGTGATCACCGAACAGCCGTAAGCGCCGAGCGCCGAGAAAGTTTTTAAATCTGCCTGAATTCCCGCGCCGCCGCTTGGGTCGGTACCGGCGATGGTCAATGCATTGATTCGCTTCATAACGCGCCCTCCCCGCCGAGTGTGTAGAGCGCATCGAGAAACGCGGGTGTAAAGCTGCCCGGCCCGTTGCTGTTCGCTACCGCCAGGCTGCCCGCCAGCCCGAGCCAGGCGCAGGCGCAGGCCACATTCGCCAGGCGATCGCCTTGCAGCGCGCAACTGGCGGCGACCACGGCGGATAACGCGCAACCCGTGCCGACAACCCGCGTCATCAGCACATCCCCACCCGTGACCATCAGTGTACGACAGCCATCAGTGACATAGTCCACTTCGCCGGTAACGGCCACCACCGCGCCGGTTTGCAGCGCCAGCGCCTGCGCTGCGGGCAACGCATTGCTGGCAGTATCAGTGGTATCCACGCCGCGCCCACCTGCGCTCACTCCCGCGAGTGCCAGAATTTCGGAGGCATTGCCGCGGATCGCCGCCGGATGCAGAGCAAGCAGTTGCTGACAAAATTGCGTACGGAAAGTGAGTGCGCCAACAGCAACGGGATCGAGTGTCCAGGGTTTGCCGACCGCATTTGCGCTTTCAATGGCCGCCAGCATCGCGTCGGCCCGCTCGCGGGTTAAGGTGCCAACGTTAATCAACAGCGCATCAGCAATCACACTGAATTGCTGTGCCTCGTCACGATCAATCACCATGACCGGCGACGCGCCAAGCGCCAGCAGCACATTGGCGGTAAAGGTTTGTACAACGTCGTTGGTCATACAATGAACAAGCGGGGAATGGCGGCGGAATTGCCGTAAGGCATGTGCGGTTTGCGCACGATCGAGCAGGTCAGGTTGCATGGTTTCGCTCCTGCCAGGCCGTGAAAGAAGTGATAGCCCGACAGGCATCTGACTTCCCTACGCTGGCATTATCCAGATCAGGTAATACGGGTATTTCTCAGCCTTCACAAAGAAGGGCACCCCGAGTCATTCAATTAGATCTCTTCTAAGAGGAAACCAGCGTAGAGGAAGTGGCTTGCTGTTGCAAGCTTGCCTGTCGGACCATCACTTTGACACATGCAGGAGCGGTCAGTTCAGCATTGAGCGCCGTTTCGACGGTAAGCTTCGTCAGCATCCGGGAAAACTGGTTAAGGTCAGCTTCGGTTTTAAGACCTTTAGCCAATTCTGCCGCAAGGGGTTTGAGTTTCTTTTCGTCCATAATTTTCTTGTTTCGGTTGTTGGAATGAACATATCATTAACAGGCAATTACACAATTTAAATTACAGTCTCCATAAAACTGACATTGTTTCAGTTACAAACTGTAGAAATATCACGCCATGTGTCATGAGCTGTTTATAAAAAATAATATCCATCAATGATTTCTCCTCTCGTTAATTCTGTGAGTAATGTCATTTAATGATGAATGAATTCTCTCATGATTGTATTCACTGAGCCAGTTGTCGAACAGCGATCCGTACAGGCTTAATTCGCGGGCTACTTCGGTTACGCTAATATGAGCGGCAAGCTTCAGGGCTTCTTCACGGAATTCAGGCGTGTGCTGCTTACGCGACTTTTTGGTGGTTGATACGGGTTTTGTCATGTGAGCAACCTTTGGTCAAGAGTTTACTCACTTCGTCACGTGTCCACTGTTGCCGGGTAAGATAAAAAGAGCCTTGCATTACTCTCTGGCAATGCAAGGCTCAATTAGTTGATATTAATGAACGATTAAGTCCTGCAGCTTACTTTTGAACTCATATACTTTTGCTTGCGGATTCTTTTTACAGAATTCAACTGTTTGTGGAACAGCAACGTTCACTGTCTCATCGAGAGAGACCGTGTCCCCCCCTTTGTAAGTTGTTTTATCATGCAACATCCAGAATGCAACCGGTGCCATAGCTTTCGGGTTCAGGTTGATAAATTCGTGGCATGTCATATTTTCGGGACTCTTCTCAGATGCCTGGGCACTGGATACTGCCCCGAAAAATAAACTCGCCAACAGAGTCAAACCGGTGAACACTATTTTCATACTTTTCATTAAAATCCTCATCTATATCAAATATCAAAAATATTGTGATAGACTTTTTAGTCATCCCTCTTGGCAGGTATTGTTACTACATGCCTCTCTCCCCTCCGCCTCTGATATCCTTAGCGCGTTTATATCACTTCGTTTTATCGACAATAATATGGTGTGTCGGGCGTGCTCGAGGGTGAAGAAAGAAATGTCCTTCTGGCGCGTTTCCAGTATTAATTGGTAATAATGTAACTCCCTCATTTATACCACCTTTATTCCGCAGAGCATACACAATAAACGGCAGTACAAACACGGCAAGGAAACCTGCTGCCAGCAGTTCAACATACTTATCGGTTGAATCACCCTGTATGGTATCCGGGGGCAAAAAAGAAATAACAAAGGCCATTATTGATGTCAGCAGCCCCACAGTAGCAATAAGCAGCTTGGCCTTTTTTCCCCCAGGAACATTAAACGTCCTTTTTTTCTCCGGATATTTACATACTAACAGCATGTAACTGATAAACATCATGAAGTATGCGCACAAATAAATGACTACTGTTAATGCCAGTGCTATCAGGAACGACATATTGCTTCCCCCACCAGTGTTGGTGAGGATGACTAAAGCAACAGATGTGATGACAAGCTGCGAAATTACCAGTATTACAGGAACCCCGTTTTGATTAAGTTTGGCTGCACTTGCAGGCAGTAGTTTTTTTTGTGCCGTTACATACATCCCCCGGGAAGGTCCTACAATCCATGATGCAATTTCCGCCAATACACCAAGCAATAATAGCGCAGAAATCACTCTCACCGACCATTCAAACCCAGACCCAACATGGGATATCAGTACGCTGAAAGTTTGCATTACCCCTGCTGAAAGGTTGATATCCGCCTGCGGGATCACGAGGGCAATAGCCAGACCACCCACGGAACTCAGGGAAATAGCCGCGATCATCAATAGCAACATGGCCAGCGGGTAATCTCGCCCAGGGTTGCGCATTTCATTGACGTGAGTCGCTGATGCTTCAACACCCATATAACTCAATATAAAAGCCACAAAGACTACAAGAGTTCCTAATTTTGTAAAATCGGGGAAAAATGTTGATTCATTTATCTCAATGGCAACTTTAGCGCCAGAATAGAGATACCAGATAGCGAGAGCTACAAGAATAATTGCCGGTAGTAAAATTCCCGCAAAAAAACCAACTTTAGCAATTCTGGCAGTATATTTGGTTCCACCAAACTGCGTTAAGGCAAGCCCCCATAAAATGATAAGTGCAGCGACCGTTTTTGTCACCGGCTCCTCGTTTAGTGCTGGCCACTTCAGTATGTAGGAAAGCGCCCCCAGTACGAAATAAAGCATTGGGATAAAACCAACCGCAATCTGCAAATAACCAAAAGATATGGCGGCGAACCCCCATTTCTCACCCATGGTTTTTGAGACCCAAGTAAACACGCCCCCCTCTTCCCAACCTTCAACTGTCGCCATTTCTGCAGCACACAACCCTACGGGAATAAACCAGAGTATCCCACCCAATAGCAGAAAAAAAACCAATGAAAACCCAGACGTAGCGAAAGTTGGATATTCATAAACCGCCATCACCATAGAAGCGGTAATAGCAAAGAATCCCAATAACGATAGCTCTTTACTCAATTCATTATGTGTTGATGTAGCCATAAATTCCTCCTGAACAGGCCTATTAATTGCAACAGGAAAAACTAGCTGTGGTTAAAACCACCGGCTTCTTCTTCACTTAATGGTTTACTGACTGGATGAGCCTCAAAATACCTGAGTGCACGTTGCATATCCTCCACCAGTAAACAGCCGAGGTCACGACTGACACCATGACGAACCAAAATTCGCTGAATAACCAGATCCTCACGATTTGCAGGCATAGAGTAAGCCGGTACCTGCCAGCCACGAGTACGCAGTCGGTCAGCAAAATCGTACAGTGAATACCCACCGATGGAAGCCCCTTCCTTTAGCTTCCATGCCAGCGCAGGGATCCCTTTCTCTCTGTCACCATCGAAAAGGATCTCGAAAGGTCCCATTTTCCCAATTTCAGTGGCGAGGAACCTGGCTGTCTCATAACAGGCATTGTGGATTTTCTCGTAGCCTTCACGCCCGAGACGCAAGAAGTTGTAGTACTGCGAAATAATTTGCCCACCAGGACGAGAGAAGTTCAGTGCAAACGTGGGCATGTTGCCTCCCAGGTAGTTTACGTTAAAAATCAACTCCTCCGGCAAATCCTTTGATTCCCGCCACACCACCCACCCAGCCCCCAGCGGAGCCAGACCAAATTTATGACCCGAGGTATTAATAGATTTCACTCTCGGCAAACGGAAATCCCATTCCACATCCGGCGCGCAAAATGGCGCAAGGAATCCGCCACTGGCACCATCAACGTGAATAGGTATATCGAGCCCCGTGTCTTGCTGCAGTTTGTCCAGTGCATCACTCACAGCTTTTACCGGTTCGTATTGACAAGTGAAAGTGACCCCGAGTGTCGGCACTACCCCTATTGTGTTCTCATCCACACGCTTGAGCACCTCCTCCGGAGACATTATTAGGCGTTCGCCTTCAAGCGGGATCTCGCGTAACTCCACATCAAAATAACGGGCAAACTTGTGCCAACAGATCTGTACCGGGCCACAAATCATATTAGGTTTGTCGGTGTTTTTACCCTGCGAAGCCTGTTTTTTGCGCCATTGCCATTTCATGGCAAGGCCCCCCAGCATCGCAGCTTCCGAAGAACCAATTGTAGAACACCCAAGCGTCGTTTCCGCCGACGGTGAATTCCAGAGGTCGGCCAACATTTTCACACAACGGGCTTCAATCTCGGCTGTTTGAGGGTATTCATCTTTATCAATCATGTTTTTATCGATGGATAAGTCCATCAACTGACGGATTTCATCATCGACCCACGTCTGGCAAAAGGTCGCCAGATTCTGGCGTGAGTTACCATCCAGCAACAGCTCGTCGCGAATAGCGTTGAATACATTCCGTGCAGAACGTTCAACAGCAGGAAATCTATTTTTTGGCAACGATGCAGCAAGATCAACCGACGCATAAACATCATCATTTTCACTGTATTCATCAGACAGTTTACTAGACATAAAAAACCTCATTATCATAAAAGCTGACTATTAAGATATACATTGCCTTAGCAAAAAAATTAAAACTAAAAATTCACACAAAAATAAATAATAGAAATCATTCTCAAAAGCAAAAAGATATCATTACTACTAACACATAGAAAACATTAGAAAATGAAGTATCTCTATTTTAATAATCATCATATACCCAAGACGCTCTCAGAAAAATTTTCAACATCGTGTTTTAAGAGCATAGCCACTATCCAGATAAATTGCATAAAAATGTGCTATGGAATAAATTATCCCCTTTAATTACTCATTAATTAATTTTAGCTATGGAAAATTGACTCTTATCACTCTTTAAAAGTGAGTAAAGTTCATTTAGTGGATTTTTATATTATATTCAATCTCACCTACTTGACTAAATTTTTGGTCACGCTGATTATAAAAATACATTCCCCTACTCTTTATGGGAGATTACGTTCATGGCACTCAAGCGGTTGCTTACGGCAGAGCCTCTGCATCACCCTCTGCATCATGATGAAACCTGTCTATGCCACAGTCCGGCATTCATTTGGATAAATACCGTCCTGACACGTGCGGCCCGCCAGGCCCCGCCGGTTTCCGCACAGACCGTCAGGGAGGCTCTTTCTGGAAACGATGAGCATCTTCATGATGTGGAACCCACCTCACCTGGTGTTGTTGCGTTTACTAACGTACGCCTGTTTGATGGCATCTCCGATTCACTGCGTACCGGGCTGAATGTCGTCGTTGAAGGAAATAAAATCAAAGCTGTCGTCCCGGCAACATCACCTCTCCCTCCAGGAATAGAAATCATCAATGGGAATAATGGTGTGTTGATGCCTGGTCTTATCGATGCACACTGGCACGCGATTATGGCTCGCCCCTCAATGATGACCGCCATGACTGCGGATTTTAACTATATTCAGGCCCTGGCCATCGCTGAAGCAAAGGCTACGCTGCTACGTGGGTTTACCACCGTACGCGACATGGGCGGCCCGGTGTTTGGGCTAAAACGAGCAATTGACGAACAGATTGCAGTTGGACCCCGCATTTATCCCTCTGGCGCATTTATTAGCCAGAGCGGTGGGCATGGTGATTTTCGAATGCTTAGCGATTTACCACGAGCCACAAACGAGGCATTAAGCTACGGCGAGCGCGTTGGGATTACCGCTATTGCGGATGGTCCGGATCAGGTTCTGCTACGGGCCAGAGAGCAACTGATGCGCGGTGCATCTCAGGTAAAATTTATGGCTGGAGGTGGGGTAGCATCCCAATACGATGGCATTGACGTGACGGAAGGTTCTGTCCCAGAAATTGCTGCAGCCGTAACCGCCGCAGAAAACTGGGGGACCTACGTGACAGTCCATGCTTATACCGCTCGGGCTGTCACGATGGCAATCCGCGGTGGAGTTAAATGCATTGAGCACGGGCAAATGGTTGATGAGGATACGGTAAAACTGATGGCTGATAAGCACATCTGGTGGTGCCTACAACCTTTTCTTGATGATGAAGATGCGGTCAAAATGGCGACACCCTCGTCGCGAGCTAAGCAACTGGTTATGTGTGCGGGAACTGACACAGCTTACCAGCTGGCAAAACAGTACAAGATAAAAACCGCATGGGGAACCGACACCCTGTTCGACGCTCATCTGGCAACACGTCAGGGAATACAACTCGCCAAACTTACACGCTGGTATAAACCAGCTGAAATCCTGAAGATGGCCACTAGCACTAATGCTGAACTGTGCGCAATGTCGGGGCCACGAAACCCATACCCACACAAACTGGGGGTAATTGAAGCGGATGCGCTGGCGGACCTGATCCTTGTTGATGGCGATCCGCTGACCGATATTCAGCTAATTGCCAGTCCTGAGACGTCTTTCAGGGTCATTATGAAAGATGGCGTAATTTACAAGAACACCTTGTGAGTATGCGCAGGCAACAGAAGGTGATTCTTTTAGTGTCATCGGCACTTCTCTCAGGTTGTGCATCTGGTCGTGCGCCGACATTCTTTTTTTTAGGTTCATATTTTCCCGTTTGGATAGTTTGCGCTGTACTGGGGATGCTGGCGGCAATTCTAGGCAGACTACTTTTCATTCGCCTGGGTATTGATGAAGTGTTGCCATGCAGGCTTCTGGCCTATGCCTTTCTGATGCTTGGAGTGGCATGTGGTGTATATCTTTCTCTCTTCACATAAAAGCTTATATGGAAAAGTTCCTGTACTCTCATCAGCGTCATCTGGCGATTGCCGCAGGGCTCCTGGTCACCCTGTCGGCACTGGTGCTCGGCTGGCTCACCCTGCAATATAATGCCGATAATCCCACCTCAACAGATGCCGAAATTGGTGCCAACATCGTTAATGTCAGCACTCCAGTCCCCGGGCGGATTATCTCGCTCAATGTGAAAGAAAATGGATATGTTCATCGGGGTGACATTATGTTTGTCATCGATCCTTACCTGTATCGTTTACGTGTTGACCAGGCCCGGGCAGAACTAAGAATAGCCGAAGCCGCCAACAATACACAGCAGCGCAGCATGCTTGCCGAACGCTCTAATGCTGAAGTTACTAATGGACAAATCGCCCGTGCAAAAGTGAATCTGAAGCTGGCCACTCAAACCCTTTCCAGGTTACAGCCTATGCTGCCGAAAGGTTATGTAACTGCACAGCAGGTTGACGATGCGGCAACGGCCCGCAGAGATGCTGAGATCAGCCTGCAACAGGCGTTGAAGCAGTCCGCTGCGGCAGACGCTCTGGTCAGCAGTACGGATGCCTCGGAAGCACTGGTAGCCGCCAGAAAAGCAGCGCTGTCTATTGCAGAACGGGAACTGGAAAATACTGTGATTCGCGCGCCTTCTAATGGTCTGGTTGTAGGGCTGAACATTTCCCCTGGCGAATTTGTGGCGCCAGATCAGGCAATTTTCACCCTCATCAACAGTGAACACTGGTATGCATCGGCCTTCTTTCGAGAAACCGAATTGGTGAAAATAGAAACAGGTAAGTGCGCCACTGTTTACGTTATGACTGACAGCAAAACGCCCATCAGAGGCAAGGTTGAAGGAATTGGCTGGGGGATCAGCTCTCAGGATCAGCTCACATTGCCCCGCAGTCTTCCTTATGTGCCAAAATCCCTGAACTGGGTACGCGTTGCACAACGGTTTCCGGTCCGAATAAGCCTGGATAATCCTCCTGCGTCATTGATGCGTGTCGGAGCAACCGCTGAGGTCATCGTTCATCATGATGGGTGCTAAAAATCACTGGCACGAACTGCTACATCAGGTTTCCCGCGATCTCATGAGCTTTCCCGGGCGTCTTGCAATCGCCTGGCGAATCGGTTTGCTATGCACAGTAATGGCTTTTGTTGCAATGTTGTATGGTATTCCTGAGTCAGCAATCAGTTGCTACCTGATCCTGTTTGTCATGAAGCCCGACAGTGCAGAAAGTATGGTGATGGCGTTTGCCGTTACACTTCTCATTTCGATAGTTGTGGGACTGCTGTTTATCGCTCTGCCACTGACACTGGCGTTCCCGCTCCTGCGAATGGTGCTGCTCACCGTCACTTCTATATTTTTCCTCTGGCTAGGCTCTGCCAGCAAACTGGGGCCCGTTGGCAGCATTATTGCGCTGGTAATTGCTTTCGTTATGAGCCTGCTGGGAAACGCTCCAGATGGCGAGCTTGCTGCCCGGACGGTGCTTTACGCCTGGCTCATGGCAACCAGTCCGATGATCTTACTAATCATCTTTACTCTTTTTCTTGGGCGCGCCTCCGTGAAATTGCTGTGTCAGAGCCTTTCGAAGCGGCTGGAATCCGCTGCACAGGCATTGCGTGAACCTGACACGCGCAACCTTGCGGTTATACAGGAGCAACTACTGGATGGCCAAAAAGCGCTACAGGAGCAGGTCATGTTGATCCGCATTTTTCGCCTGTGCCCACTTAAAAAGGCAAGATGGCTGGAGGCGGCTGTTTATTCAAGCTATCGTCTGCTACTGGCAACCTCTGCACTCGCCCCAACGCTCCCCACCGCAGAACGGTCCCCCCTGGCAGATACCTGTGAGACTATTGCGCAGCAGATTATTTGCGGATCAGAGGAAAAAAAACTCGTACCAGTGGGAACAAGTGAACTGCATAATACCCTGCAGACGCTCGTCACTCCTGTAAAAGGAGACATCCCGGTAGCAACGAATTCGGCTTTCTTTGCGGAAAACGCCTTTACCAGTCCGGAACATATTCGTTTTGCCCTGAAAGCAACTGCCGGCAGCCTCATCTGTTATTTCATCTACACTGCACTCAACTGGCAGGATATCCATACCGCGATGATCACCTGCTATGTTGTTGCACTCAGTACTACCGGAGAAACCGTCCACAAACTTGCTCTTCGTATTATCGGTTGTCTGATTGGTGCCATGGCAGGGGTTCTCTCCCTGATATACCTCTTTCCGCTAATGACTGACATTGGTCAACTGATGGTGATGATCTTTCTCATGCTGACGCTGGCCGCCTGGATTTCCAGTGGTAATGAGCGGATCGCCTACGCTGGTATCCAGATTGGTCTGGCATTTTTACTCTGCGTCCTTCATGGTTCCAAACCCGCTATAGATCTGGGCGTAGCTTATGACAGGGTGATAGGCATTCTGCTTGGAAATCTGGTTATCTATATTATTTTCACCTGTGTATGGCCGGTGTCAGTTGCCAATGCTGTGCGCTCACATATTGCCAGTGCGCTGGCAAGTCTGTCGATTCTGGCAAATAGTGACTCACTACCAAGGGCAACAGCAACCCGTGAAGCCGGTAATGTAGAGGAGGCTCTCGCCCGCGCACATGAAGCACTTATGCTGGCGTTTTTTGAACCTGTCTCTCTGCGACCCACTCCCGGTGAGTATGCGCGATTCCGGGAACAGATGGCCGCAATCACCGCGCTTTGCCCAATCCTGTTCCTGCCCGCAGAAGTGACGAATTCAGGGAGGCAACAGCACATCCGTCGGCTTGAGGAATTAACTGGATGAAGATATCAAGATGGGGAAAGGGTCTGCGTACTATCCAGAAGGGCGGCGTTGTTACTTTTACTATGCTGTTATCCGCTTGTGCAACAGATAGTCTGAGCCTGGCACCGCCATCACCTTCAGCATCATGGGATCAGGTTACCCCGACCAGATCGGCAGTAAATTTGTCTGATGCGTTAGCTGGCAGTGAGCATACACTGGAACAGATGCCCATCCAGGTTTTCAATCCGCGACATGCATATGAATTACCGGAATTAATCGACATTGCCGAAAAGCTAAATCCAGATACCCGTATCGCATGGGAGCAGTCAAAGCAAGCCGCTCTTGCTGCGGGTATCACAGAGGCGACGCTTTTACCTTTACTTTCAGCAACAGTCGTGGGTGGATACCAGCGTACACGTTCACCACTCCCCTACTCCATCGCGGGATACCATGACCTGGATACAACTGATAGCACAGTGATCCCCGCCATTGGTTTGCAGTGGTTACTCTTCGATTTTGGTCAGCGAAGCGCACTGGTTAAGGCAGCGCAAGAGAACACCTTCGCCACCAACGCTTCCTTTAATGGTACACACCAGAAAATTATCTTCAACGTGACACGCGCTTACTATATGTATGGCGCGGCGCTTATCCATACCAAGAATACTGCCGAAATGATGAAAAACAGCCAGCAGATTCTTAACGCTGCAGAAGAGCGAAACAAAAATGGTATAGCGACCATTATTGAGGTAAGTCAGGCAAAGCAGTTGGTTGCACAATCAAAACTGAACCATGTTATGGCCCAGGGTCAAGAACGTGACCGCTGGCAAGCTTTACTGGCCGCAACAGGCATTTCCCCATTCGCTCACATTAAAGTAGCATTTGATGATGAAACTCCGTTACCTGCGCGGCTTTCTCCTCCAACTGAAACGGCAATAAAGCTTGCGCTTTCCCGGCGGCCAGATATCCAGGCTGGCTACGCGGCAGTTGAGGCCGCCCGTTCAACAGTGAAGGCTACAGAAGTGGATTTTCTCCCTAAAATTTATCTAGCTGGCGTTATAGCGGGAGGGCACGGACGTTTTGATACCGAGGGATTACCTGCTGCAACCCCGCACACTTCATCTTCAGGCATTGTTCTGGGTGTAAGTATGCCGATTTATGACGGCGGCATACGAGCAGCCCGCGTTCAGGAAGCCGAATCCAGATTTAACGTAGCCCGGGATGGTTTACAGAAAACACAGGATATCGCACTGCGGGAAATTGTAGTTGCGAGCGATACACTTCGCTCCGCCCTGGAGTCCAATGATGCATCCATTCATCTGGTGAAAACGGCTTCTGTCACTTTTGACGCTGCCAGTGACGCTTATCGGAATGGTATTGGAACGATTACCCAGGCTTTCGAAGCTGCAAACGGATTACTTGATGCCCAACAAATTAGTGCTGATGCCCGTAGTGCCGCGTTTATTGCTGCTGCTAACCTTGCTTTTACTATGGGGGAAATCACCCGGTCTCAATGATATTTAGGATTTCACTGATAACCATGCTTTAACCTTTGATGGTTATGGCCTTCGCGATCATATGCTCTCTCCACCGGGCGGAGAGCCTTGTATCAGGTTTCTGCTCGTCTGGTCATGGAGTTGTTCCACGCGTCCTTCAGACCCCACCTCACGATGACACCCTTGTGTTTCACTAGTCCTTCGCCACCATCAGGCTGAACAGGGCTTCCTTCCCAGGCTGTCGGGTACGCCCGACACACATAACAGGCAGGCCGAAACCTGCCTGTTACTGTTTCAGCCATCAGTTAAGTCTGAAGACGGCCACGGCCTGTTTAAGTAGTTGCGACTGCTCTTTCAGCGAATGTGCCGCAGCAGAGGCTTCTTCAACAAGTGCGGCGTTCTGCTGGGTAACGGAATCCATTTGCGCGACAGCAATATTGATCTGCTCAATACCACGGCTTTGCTCATTGGTGGAGAGATCAATTTCAGACATCAGTTCGGACACCTGTTTAACGGAAGCGATAATGCGCTTCATGCTTTCACCTGCGCGCTCCACTCTTTCGCTACCAAGCTGAACCTGATTGCCGGACTGCTCAATCAACTCCTTAATCTCTTTCGCAGCAACCGACGAGCGCTGCGCCAGGTTGCGGACTTCGCTGGCGACAACGGCAAAACCACGTCCCTGCTCTCCGGCGCGGGCTGCCTCAACGGCCGCGTTAAGCGCCAGGATATTAGTCTGGAAAGCAATATCTTCAATCAGGCCAATAATTGTGTCGATTTTGCCGGAGCTGCTTTCGATTTCCTTCATTGAAAGCACCGCTTCTTCAACGATTGTGTTGCCCTCTTGTGCGGAGTTGCGCATGTTGCTGGCAAGCTGGTTAGCCTGGTTCGTATTTTCTGAGGTGTGTTTCACCGTGGAAGTCAATTGTTCCATGCTGGCGGCTGTTTCACCAAGGGAAGCGGCCTGGGACTCTGTTCGTGCCGAGAGATCCGTATTTCCGGCTGCAATCTCTTCGGCTGCATGGGCCACGCTTTCGCTTGAATGACGAACCTGCGCAATGATATCCACCAGTGAAAGACGCATCTGCTCCAGCGAGCTGAGCAGCGTACCGATTTCGTCTTTCGAGCGCGATATCACCGGGCTATGCAGTTCTCCGGCAGCCATCTGCTGACAATGAAGCCGGGCAGCATCAAGAGGGGAAAGAACACGCCGCCGTATCAGGATAAACATGGCGATGATAATCAGCGTAAACAGCAGAGTGAAGACAGCGATAGTGATCACACTGTTGATAAACTGGCTCTGCGCGTCATTGTTAAGGCGCTGCGCGTTTTTCTCGCGAAACGCCAGCAAATTATCCAGCGTGATTTCGAACTGACGATCGAGTCGCGGAATCGTATCGCTGACCAGTTGATTAAAGCGCGCGCTGTCATTACGGTTCGCGGCATCCATCAACGGTTTCAGGCCATCATTGACATAAACATGCCAGGCATCGTTATAGGGAACGGAAAACTGTTCTTCACCCGCAATATGTGAAGCCGCCTGGTAGGCGTCAAAAGCGGCAGAAGCTTTCTGCATCACTTCTTGCGCTTTCTCAAGCGATGCCCGAGCTTTCTCGCTGTCGCCAAGGCTGGCGTTAATCATCGCTTCCATAAGCCTGACTCGCAATGTACGGCTGTGGTTGATCGGATCAATCACGGATAACACCACGCGAATTTCTTTGTTCACACTGTCCAGCGACTGGTTGCTGCGCGTAAGTGACCAAAGATTAGATGTAGAGCTGATTAGGAAAATACAGAGTAAGAGACTGAAAATAAGAAAAGAAAACCGCCGTAATGACATATTTGTACCCTTAAGTAAGATGTCGACACAACCATCGGCCCCATCAAAACGGTGCGGCCTGTGACAATTATCGGCACAAAAGAATGAATATTTAGGTTAAGGGTAAGAAGATAATTGCGAACAACGCTGACGCAAAACCATTGTCGCGTATCCCGTACACATAATGTGGTTTCTAAAACTGACGCCAAAAGTACAGTAGCAGTTGTAAACCGAAGCGCTACCGGCACAATGCCGATGGCGCTTCGTGTACAACCCAAGCCTTCTTACTTCCACAACTTATACGCAATAGCCTGCAACTGTTGGGAGATCTCCTGCAAATTGGTCGCCTGCACAATGCAGGTCGTTGAGTGGCAGGTCATTCCCGCCGGATGATTTTCACTGTCAGAGGATAAGTGCTTCCTGATTTTGATGGTTTCTCATATCAATCAGCCTGACTACCATTAATCACACACGAGTGCACATCCCTTACTTAACGGAGCACGTATGAAAGCAATCGCCATTACCCACGCAGCGCAAGGTAGTAGTAACCTGGATTTCCTCAGTGATATTGAGCTGCCGCAACCGCAGGCCAGCGGCCACGATCTGCTGGTCGAAGTGAAAGCCGTATCCGTCAATCCGGTTGATACCAAAGTTCGTGCCGGGTTTAATGCCGATACCCCGCGTGTACTTGGCTGGGACGCAGTCGGTGTGGTCAAAGCTGTTGGTGAGGCGGTAACGCTGTTTAAGCCGGGTGATGAAGTGTGGTATGCGGGCGCGTTGACCCGTCCGGGCAGCAACAGCGAATATCAACTGGTCGATGAGCATATTGTGGCGCACAAACCTAAAACGCTGAATAACGCCCAGGCAGCGGCGCTGCCGCTGACCGCAATCACCGCCTGGGAAATGCTGTTTGACCGGCTCGGCATCAACGAGAACGGCAACGAAGGCGATGTGTTGCTGATTGTTGGCGCGGCGGGCGGCGTCGGTTCCATCATGACGCAGCTGGCGCGCAAACTGACCCGCCTGACGGTGATCGGCACCGCATCGCGCCCTGCCAGCCAGCAGTGGGTGAAAGAACTGGGAGCGCATCATGTGATTGATCACAGCAAACCACTGACCGAAGAGCTGGCGCGGATTGGCATTGCGCAAGTGACGCACGTTGCCAGCCTGAACAATACCCAGGAGCACTATCAGCAGTTGATTAATGCACTGCAACCGCAGGGTAAGCTGGCGCTGATTGATGATCCGGAAAGCCTGGACGCTCTGCCGCTCAAGGTGAAAAGCCTCTCTCTGCACTGGGAATTTATGTTTACCCGTTCAATGTTCGCCACCCGCGATATTATTGAGCAACACAAGCTGCTCACCCGCGTAGCGCAGTTGATTGATCAGGGCTGAAAACCACGCTCGGCGAGCACTTTGGCACTATTAATGCTGCGAATTTACGTAAAGCGCATGCGTTGCTGGAAAGCCAGCGCGCTGTCGGCAAAATTGTACTGGAAGGGTTTACTGGCTGAGCAGCCAGCCAGGATTATTCCCAAATGTTACAAGCAGATAGCGGAAATCGCTCTCTGCTTATACAGCTATGACCTGGGTTTGCTTACACTTTTTACCAAAGCGTTATTTTTTCCCGGTTGCTCAGCACCATATTAACGGCAATGATAGCGTGCTACGTAAGCAACTGCGTGAAATGTAAAAAGAACAACCTGGAGAAACAATGCGTAAAACAAAAATGATGCTTCTGGGCGCGCTGTTGGTCACCGCCTCCTCGGCGTTTGCGCTTCCGCAGACAGCCACGCCGGGGGCGACCGGCACGCAATCGTATGAAATTAAGGACTTTGTTGCTGACTTTACTAAATTCAATATCGGCGATATCGTGCCAGAGATGTACCGCAGCGAAGAGTACAACATCAAACAGTGGCAGTTGCGTAACCTGCCCGCGCCACAAGCCGGTAGCCACTGGACTTACATGGGCGGCAACTACGTGTTGATTACCGACGCTGAAGGCAAAATCCTCAAAGCCTATAACGGTGACATTTTCTACCATCGTTAAGGAGCGTCTGTGATTATTCGCCGCTGGCAGGAGAGTGACAGGCCGTTTCTGCGTACGCTGTTTTTACACGCCCGCAGAGCTAGCTGGAGCTGGCTCGATGGGCGTGATTGGCAACTGGAAGACTTTGATGCCGCCACCGTTGATGAAGTGATTTGGGTCGCTGAAGAGGAGGGTCACCGTCTCGGCTTCGCTTCGGTGTACGAAAACGACAACTTCCTGCATAACTTGTTTGTTGACCCGGCCTTTCAGGATAAAGGGGTCGGCAGCGCACTTCTCAAACATGTACAGACCTCGTTTACCGGCACCGGTGCACTGAAATGCTTGCTGCACAATAAGGCCGCGCTGGCGTTTTATGAGCGCCACGACTGGCGGGCAGAAGCGCAGGGTGTGTCACCGGAAGGGGATTACATGCTGATGCACTATGTGAAGCAGTAAGATTGGTGAAGCAGTAAAATTGCAGGCCGGAAGTGCCATTACCCCATCCGGCCTGCTCTCTCTTCGAATCTGCGACGTAGCCATCTTCAGAGCCGCATCGCAACCACGCTGGTTTTACACCGCGCGGACGGCGATATCGCCAGGAATAACTTCGCCCTGCCAGTAAAGCTGAGCGGCAACGCGATCCGCAAGGTTGCGGTAGATAGCCGTGAATTCGCTGTCCGGGCGGCTGACGACCGTCGGCGTGCCCTTATCCAGATCTTCACGCAACGTAATGTGCAGCGGTAACTGACCAAGCAGTTGGGTGTGATACTGTTCCGCCAGCTTCTCTGCGCCGCCAGTGCCGAAAATCGGCTCGTGGTGACCGCAGTTGCTGCAAATGTGCATGCTCATGTTCTCGACGATCCCCAGAACCGGCACTTCCACTTTCTCGAACATCACGATGCCTTTTTTGGCGTCGATCAGCGCAATGTCCTGCGGCGTGGTAACCACCACCGCGCCGGTAACTGGAATGTTCTGTGCCAGCGTTAACTGGATATCCCCGGTGCCTGGCGGCATATCCAGCACCAAGTAATCAAGGTCCGGCCACATCGATTCCTGCAACAATTGCAGCAGCGCTTTGCTGGCCATCGGGCCGCGCCACACCATAGCGTTATCGTCGGTGACCAGATAGCCAATGGAGTTCGTCGCCAGGCCATGCGCCATGATCGGCGCCATATGCGTTCCGTCCGGCGAGGTCGGGCGTTCATGTTCTGCGCCCAGCATCAGCGGAATAGACGGGCCGTAGATGTCCGCATCCAGAATACCAACCTTCGCCCCCTCCGCCGCCAGCGCCAGCGCCAGGTTTACAGCAGTGGAGGACTTCCCTACTCCGCCTTTGCCGGAGCTAACCGCAATGATGTTTTTCACACCGTTGACACCAGGTTGATTCTTCACGCGTTTCAGGGTGGCGATGTTGTGCGACAGCTTCCAGTCTATGGCGCGCGCTTCGGTAATACGCAGCAGCTCCGCGCTGCACTGTGCTTTCAACTCTTCAAACGCAGTACGCCAGACGAACGGCATCACCAGTTCGATATGCAGGGTGTCATCCAGCCACGCAACATGGTGCACGGCTTTTAACGCCGTAAGATTATGCTTCAGGGTTGGGTGCTGAAAATTGGCCAGTGTTCCCGAAACTATGGCGCGCAAAGCTTCCGGGGATTTGGCCGGGGATTGCGAACTCATCCCGACTCCTTTGTAGTTGTTCTGAAAAAACGACATTGTAGCGGCCAAGTTTACCGCACAGGGAATAATTATCCATTTACGGATTCATGCCATTAACGTATAGCGTAATTATTGCGCATATTGGTACATGGGGTTCAAACGCGCCTGCTGGCGTCGTTCAATTATCCCCCTATACACAAAATCATTCACACTGCGTCGAGGCCCCAGGAGCTTACATAAGTAAGTGACTGGGGTGCAAAGGCGAAGCCAACAAAGAGGCAGTTTGAAGGATAATGTGTATATCTGCATATATGGTTTAAAACGGCCTCGATCGCGTAGCGCGCTAATTCCCCTTTTGGTACTATCGATACCCCTTTTTCTCAAGAAGATGTAATGCCTACTATGACTCAAGTCGCGAAGAAAATTCTGGTAACGTGCGCACTGCCGTACGCCAACGGCTCTATCCACCTCGGCCATATGCTGGAGCACATCCAGGCTGATGTCTGGGTCCGTTACCAGCGAATGCGCGGCCATGAGGTAAACTTCATTTGCGCGGACGATGCCCACGGCACGCCGATCATGCTGAAAGCGCAGCAACTGGGGATCACCCCTGAGCAGATGATCACCGAAATGAGTCAGGAACATCAGACCGATTTTGCTGGCTTTAACATTAGCTACGACAACTACCACTCTACGCACAGCGACGAGAACCGCGAGCTGTCGGAGCTGATCTACACACGCCTGAAAGAAAATGGTTTTATTAAAAACCGCACTATCTCTCAGCTCTACGATCCGGAAAAAGGTATGTTCCTGCCGGACCGTTTCGTGAAAGGCACCTGCCCGAAATGTAAATCGCCGGATCAGTACGGTGATAACTGCGAAGTGTGCGGCGCGACCTACAGCCCGACCGAGCTGATTGAGCCGAAATCCGTGGTATCCGGCGCGACGCCGATAATGCGTGATTCCGAGCACTTCTTCTTTGATCTGCCCTCCTTCAGCGAAATGTTGCAGGCATGGACCCGCAGCGGCGCGCTACAGGAGCAAGTGGCCAACAAAATGCAGGAGTGGTTCGAATCCGGGCTGCAACAGTGGGATATCTCCCGCGATGCGCCGTACTTCGGCTTCGAAATCCCGGGCGCACCGGGCAAATATTTTTACGTCTGGCTGGATGCGCCGATCGGCTACATGGGCTCGTTCAAAAACCTGTGCGACAAACGCGGCGATAACACCAGCTTCGACGAATACTGGAAGAAAGATTCCGACACCGAGCTGTATCACTTTATCGGTAAAGATATCGTCTACTTCCACAGCCTGTTCTGGCCAGCGATGCTGGAAGGCAGCAATTTCCGTAAGCCGACCAACCTGTTTGTTCATGGTTATGTGACGGTGAACGGCGCGAAGATGTCTAAATCGCGTGGCACCTTCATTAAAGCCAGCACCTGGCTGAACCATTTTGACGCTGACAGCCTGCGCTACTACTACGCGGCGAAGCTCTCTTCACGCATTGATGATATCGACCTAAACCTGGAAGATTTTATCCAGCGCGTGAATGCCGACATCGTCAACAAAGTGGTTAACCTGGCCTCCCGTAACGCAGGCTTTATCGCCAAGCGTTTTGATGGCGTGCTGGCAACAGAGCTGGCGGACCCGGCGCTATACCAGACCTTTATCGACGCGGCGACCAGCATTGGTGAAGCGTGGGAAAGCCGCGAATTCGGCAAAGCGGTACGCGAAATCATGGCTCTGGCCGATGTTGCTAACCGCTATGTTGATGAGCAGGCACCGTGGGTGGTGGCAAAACAGGAAGGCCGCGATGCCGATCTGCAAGCCATCTGCTCAATGGGTATCAACCTGTTCCGCGTTCTGCTGACTTACCTGAAACCGGTTCTGCCGTCGCTCTCTGAGCGCGCGGAAGCGTTCCTCAACACCACGTTGACGTGGGACGCCATCAACCAGCCGTTGCTCGGCCACAAAGTGAAGACCTTCAAAGCGTTGTACAACCGTATTGAGGTGAAACAAGTGGAAGCACTGGTTGAAGCGTCGAAAGAAGAAGTGAAAGCGGCTGCCGCGCCGGTGACCGGCGAACTGGCCGATAATCCGATTCAGGAAACCATCAGCTTTGATGATTTCGCCAAAGTCGACCTGCGCGTGGCGCTGATTGAGAACGCAGAATTCGTTGAGGGCTCTGACAAGCTGCTGCGCCTGACGCTGGATCTGGACGGCGAGAAACGCAATGTCTTCTCCGGCATTCGTTCTGCCTACCCGGATCCGGGTGCACTGATTGGCCGTCTGACGGTGATGGTGGCGAACCTTGCGCCGCGTAAAATGCGCTTCGGCATCTCCGAAGGAATGGTGATGGCTGCGGGTCCTGGTGGCAAGGATATCTTCCTGCTCAGCCCGGACAGCGGCGCGAAAGCTGGCCAACAGGTCAAATAACAATAAAGGCGCTGATACCAGCGCCTTTTTTCTATACTGATACCAGTTTATAGAAACAGGGGAATCACCGTGAATATCCGTCATCTTTTTGCCGCTCTTTTCGCCTCTGCCCTGATCTTCAGCCTGAGCGGCTGCGGGGAGAAAGAGCAGAGCAAAACCTTTAGCTGGTCGGCGCCGGGAACCGAGCTGACACTGACCTATTACTACAAAGACGACAAAGTGCTGCGCCAGACGGCGAAAAATAAGATCGACTACAGCGCCATTGGCGCGAGCAACAAAGAGGAGGCGATGAAAGTCCTCGGGCCGATCAGCCAGAAATACCAGAGCGTCAAAGGGATCAAAGAGAGCGTTGATTACCAGCAAACCTATGCGCAGGAGACGCTGGATGTGGATTACAACGCGGTGAATTTCGCCGATATGAATACGTTGCAGGGCACGGCGTTTACCGGCACGGTGCAGGATGGCATCAGTATGCAGAAGTCGGAAGCGCTGCTGAAAGCAAAGGGCTTTAAAGAGGTTCAGTAATTCGTCATCTTGCCCGGTGGTGCTGCGCTTACCGGGCCGGTGAAGATCATAGGCCGGATAAGGCAACGTCGCCGTCCGGCATTTTCACAACGCTCAGGCTCAGGCCTGTGCTTTCGGCTTTTGCATCTTGCTGGCTAAGCCACGCAGGAAATAACGCAGAAACTGGTCGCCGCACTCACGGAAGTTTTTATGTTCCGGCGCACGCATCATGGCGGTGATTTCCGGCATCGACACGCGAAACTGCTGCGCGGTGAGGATCGCCAGAATATCGTCGGTCTTTAACGAGAACGCGATTCGCAATTTTTTCAGCACAATGTTGTTATTCAGTTTGCGCTCGGCCACCAGTGGCGGCGTGCTGTCATCTTTACCGCGTTTTTCATAAATCAGCCCATTGAGAAAAGCGGATAACACAATATCCGGACACGGCTTATACCCTGCCTCATCCTCTTTACGCAGCCACGGCGCAATCTGTTCAGCGGTGACCTCGGTATCCGCCAGCGCAAGAATGCGCACCAGCGCGTTATTGTCCGCTTGCAGTGTGTAACGCAGGCTACGCAGGATATCGTTATTAAGCATCTCTTTCCCCAAAATGATAAACCAGCGCGCAGTGTAGGCATCGTACAGGAATTTACAACCCCAGCGCCTCTTTTAAATTCTTCAAATAGCGGCGGCTGACCGGCACCGTCAGCCCGTCGCGTAGCAATAGCTCCGCCTGACCGTTATCTTCAAGGCGAATCTCTTTCAGATGCGCCATATTCACCAAATACTGGCGATGGCAGCGAACCAGTGGCGTGCGGCTTTCCAGCGTACGCAACGTCAGCTCAGTAAAGCCCTCTTTGCCCTCCTGGCTGGTGACATAAACACCGCTCATCCGGCTGCTGACAAACGCCACTTCATCCATCTGCAACAGCCAGATGCGACTGTGCCCGGTACAGGGAATAAATTTCAGCGCTTCCTGGTTTTCCGGCAACACCGACACATCCTGCACACCGCGCTCCTGGCGCAGGCGCATTAACGTCTTCTCCAGACGACGCGCCTCAATGGGTTTAAGCAGGTAGTCAAACGCATGTTCCTCAAACGCCTGCACCGCATACTCATCAAAGGCGGTAAGAAACACCACATAAGGGCGATTGCCGGGATCAAGCATGCCGACCATCTCCAGCCCGCTAATGCGCGGCATCTGAATATCAAGAAACAGCACATCGGGGCGCAGCTTGTGCACCGCACCAATCGCTTCCACGGCATTGCCGCACTCACCAACAATCTCTATATCGCTCTCTTCCTGAAGCAGAATACGCAGGTTTTCCCGGGCCAGCGGTTCATCATCAACAATCAGCACTTTTAACATGCCAGTTCCTCCAGCGGGAGCCTTAAAGTAATGCGGGTAAACAGATCCGGTTCACAGGCAATGCTGATACCGCAGTCGTTACCGAAGCGGGCGCGCAACCGCTTATCCACCAGGCTCATCCCCAGCCCGCTGGCATCATCTTTCGGTTGATACAGACCCGCATTATCTTCCACCGCCAGTAGCAGATGATCCCCGTCCTGGCTGGCGTTGATGGAAATCTCGCCGACGCCGAGCAACTGCGATGTACCATGCTTAATGGCATTCTCGACAATCGGTTGCAGCGTAAATGCCGGTAGCTGCAAATGCGACAGCGCCTCCGGCACATGTAACTGCACCTGCAACCGCGACTGGAAGCGCGCTTTTTCGATTTGCAGATAGGCATTCACATGTTCAATTTCATCCGCCAGCGTGACGATCTCTGATGGACGCTTTAAGTTTTTGCGAAAGAAGGTCGAGAGGTATTGCACCAGCAACCCGGCCTGGTCACTGTCGCGGCGGATCACCGCTTTTAACGTATTCAGCGCATTGAACAGAAAATGGGGGTTCACCTGCGCATGTAGTAACTTAATTTCTGACTGCGTCAGCAGCGCCTTCTGCCGTTCGTACTGCCCGGCGAGAATTTGCGCCGACAGCAGTTGTGCGATCCCTTCGCCCAGTGTGCGGTTGATGGAGCTGAACAGGCGGTTTTTCGCCTCGTATAACTTGATGGTACCCACCACGCGCTGGTTTTCGCCGCGAAGCGGAATGACTAATGTCGAACCTAATTTGCAGTGTGGATGCAACGAGCAGCGATACGGCACTTCATTGCCGTCGGCGTACACCACTTCGCCGGTTTCGATGGCACGCTGCGTCCAGACTGAGGAGATCGGCCGTCCTGGTAAGTGATGATCGTCACCAATGCCGGTAAAAGCCAGCAGCTTGTCGCGATCGGTAATGGCCACCGCGCCAATCTCCAGCTCTTGATAAAGCACCTGCGCCACCTTCATGCTGTTCTCTTCGTTAAAACCCTGGCGCAAAATCCCTTCGGTGGAGGCGGCCACTTTCAGCGCGGTGGCGGAAAACGCCGAGGTATACTTCTCGAACATGGCGCGTTTATCCAGCAGGATACGCATAAACAGCGCGGCACCGACGGTATTGGTGACCATCATCGGCGCGGCAATGCTCTGCACCAGATGCAGTGCGCTGTCGAACGGCCGGGCAATCAGCAGAATAATCAGCATCTGCGTCAACTCCGCCACACAGGTGATTGCCCCAGCGGTGAACGGGCTAAAGACCAGATCGGTGCGACCACGTTTAATCAACGCACTGTGTACCAGACCGCCAAGCAGCCCTTCGACAATGGTGGAAATCATACAGCTCAGCGCCGTCATACCACCCATCGAGTAACGGTGCAGGCCACCGGTCAACCCGACCAGACCGCCCACCAGCGGGCCGCCGAGCAAGCCGCCCATTACCGCGCCAATCGCCCGGGTATTCGCGATAGAGTCTTCGATATGCAGCCCGAAATAGGTGCCAAGAATGCAGAAAATAGAGAAGGTGACGTAGCACAATAATTTGTGCGGCAGGCGGACGGTAACCTGCATCAGTGGGATAAACAAGCGCGTCTTACTCATCAACCAGGCGATAACCAGAAACACGCACATCTGTTGTAGCAGCAACAGCACCAGATTGAATTCGTACATACCGGCAAATACCACATCAACTAAAGCGCGTAACATACATGGAGTCGTCGTGCGTTTCTTTGAAGCGCTGCAAAAAAATAGTAAATCGTGCTCTGTATCACAAAGTCTTACCAGATAATTCCCCTTTAACCTGCCGCCCAGGCAATTTTTTGCCAATTTCGCTTCACGCGACTGCCAGAGGCTACAGTTAAAGCAGGAGCCAGTAAGCAAAGGTGAAACTATGGAGCTTTACACAATTGGTGAAGTGGCGTTGTTATGCGATGTCAATCCCGTCACACTACGAGCCTGGCAGCGACGTTACGGGTTATTGAAACCGCAACGCACGGATGGCGGCCACCGACTTTTTACCGAATCAGACATCGACCGCATTCGGGAGATCAAAAGCTGGATCAGCAATGGCGTTCAGGTCAGCAAAGTGCAAACCCTGCTTTCCAGCGAACCCGCCGAGGTTCGCGACGCCTGGCGGGAGCAGCAAGAGACCGCGTTGCGCTATCTGCAACAGGGCAATCAGCAACAGTTGCACCAGTGGATCAAAGAACACGAACGCGACTACCCGGCCAGCACACTGACCAGCAATCTGATTATGCCTTTACGCCACCGCCTGCAGAACCCGCAGCCCGCCCTGCAAGCTATGCTCAGTCTGCTCGATGGCATATTGATTAGCCATATTTCCGGCTCTCTGACGCGGGCACGCAAAAAGAGCGGCCAGAACGCGCTGGTGATCGGCTGGAATATTCACGACACTCCCCGTTTATGGCTGGAAGGCTGGATCGCCAGCCAGCAAGGCTGGCGAGTGGACGTGCTAGCACATTCACTCAGCCATTTGCGCCCGGAGATGTTTGACGGCCAGACGCTGCTGGTGTGGTGCGGAGAAAGCCCGACAACAGCGCAACTGCAGCAGTTGCTGACATGGCAGGAAAACGGCCACCGCGTTGCGCTTCTCGGTATTTAATGTTTTATCAACAACCCGGCTCCCTTTATACTACTTGCCTTAACAAAAGGAACAACATATGAAGGCTGGTAAAATTATCGTCATCGCGGTTTTTCTGCTGATGGCTATCGGCGGCATCAGTGGCGTGATGCTCGCAGGTTATTCGTTTATTGTGCGTGGCGGTGCTGGCTAAGCCAGCGCGTCAACCGCTCAAATGCCCGGTCGACAATAATCGCGGCCAGCGCAACCAGAATTGCCCCCTGAATAACATAAGCCGTATTAAAACCGCTCAACCCGATGATAATCGGCGTACCGAGCGTACTCGCGCCCACCGTTGAGGCAATCGCCGCCGTACCGATATTGATGATCACCGAGGTGCGTACACCGGCAATGATCACCGGCGCCGCCAGCGGCAGCTCCACTTTCACCAGCCGCTGCCACGCGCTCATCCCCATGCCCTGCGCCACGCTTTGTACGCTCTCTGGCACGGCGGCGATCCCGGCCAGCGTGCCCTGTAAAATCGGCAAAATCCCGTACAACACCAGCGCAATCACCGCCGGTTCTTTACCAAACCCCATGACCGGTACGGCAATCGCCAGCACCGCCACCGGCGGAAAAGTTTGCCCGACTGCAGCGATGGTTTCCGCCAGCGGACGAAATTCGCGACCGGCCGGACGGGTCACCACAATGCCGACACCTATACCGAGCACAATGGAAATCGCGCTGGAAATACCGACCAGCGCAAAATGCGCCGCGGCCAATGACACGAAGCTCTCCTGCAGGTAGACCGGGCGCGGCAGTTGCGGAAACAGCGCGCTGAACAACACGGCGCTGTGCGGCAGCCACAGTAACAGTGCCATAAATAGCGCGATTAACCATAACAGGGGATCACGCAGAAGCCTCACCGCTGGCCTCCACACGCAATAAATCACGGAAATGCAGACTGCCACAGGGCTGGCCGCTGTCATCATGCACTGGCAGGATCTCGCACTGTTGGGCGACAAACGCCGACAACGCTTCACGCAGCGTCATCTCTGCCCGCAGGGGTTCCCCCTCGTAAACCGGTTCACGGCGCAGATAGCCTTTCACCTGGCGTAGCGACAGCAGGCGCACGCCCAGCTCGCTACGGCCGAAAAATTCACGAACAAAATCGTTGTGCGGCGCGGTCAGCAACGCCAGCGGTGTCCCTTGCTGCACCACTTTGCCCTTATCCATCAACACCAGGTGATCCGCCAGGTGTAACGCCTCATCGATATCGTGAGTCACCAGTACAATGGTGCGCCCAAGCAGACGGTGAATACGCACCATTTCTTGCTGCAATGCCGCGCGGGTGACCGGATCCAGCGCACCGAAAGGTTCATCCATCAACAGCACTTCCGGATCGGCCGCCAGCGCGCGAGCTACTCCGACCCGCTGCTGTTGCCCGCCGGAAAGCTGATGCGGGAAACGGTCACGCAGCGAAACATCCAGTCCCAGCAGCGCCATCAGTTCATCCACCCGCGCGTCGCGCTGGCCGCGTGACCACTTTTGCAGTTGCAGCACGGTGGCGATGTTCTGCGCCACCGTCCAGTGAGGAAACAGCCCAATCGACTGGATGGCATACCCCATGCGGCGGCGCAGCTCCAGTACCGGAAACTGGCGAATATCCTCACCGGCAAAATAAATCGTGCCATCATCATGTTCTATCAGCCGGTTGATCATCTTCAGAGTGGTCGATTTTCCGGAACCTGAAGTACCAATCAATACCGAAAAAGCGCCCGTTTTGACATGCAGATCGAGATGGCTGACAGCCTGTTGTCCGGCAAAGGTTTTGCTGACATTTTTAAATTCAATCATGTTGTTTTACCTTCAGCAACGCGAGGCTTAAGCCACACAGCACATCTACAACGACGGCCAGCGCAATAACCGGGATCACGCCAAGCAGCACCAAATCCAGCGCGCTGCTCAGTAGCCCCTGGAAGACCAGCGAGCCGAAGCCTCCGGCGCCGATCAGCGCCGCGATCACCGCCATGCCGACCGTCTGCACCGCCACGACGCGCAAACTGCGTAGCAGCAGCGGCAGCGCCAGAGGAATACGTACCTGCCAGAAACGCTGGCGCGAGCTCATGCCCATCGCCTCGGCACTCTCCAGCACTTCCTGCGGCACCTGGTTAAGCCCGGCGACCACGCCACGCACCAACGGCAACAAGGCATACAAAATAAGGGCGATCAGCGCGGGCGTCATGCCGGTTCCGGCAATGCCGAAACGGCTCAGTACCGGGAAGTGCAGCACCAGCCCGGCCAGCGGTGCGATCAGCAGGCCGAACAGCCCGACAGAAGGAATGGTCTGGATGATATTGAGCACCGTGAAAACCGGCCCCTGCCGCGTCGGATGACGGTAGCACCATAAACCGATGGCAAACCCCACCACCAGCGCGGGAATGAGTGTACCGAAGAGCAGGGTCAGATGCTGTGCCAGCGCATCATTGAACACCTCCTGGCGGTTGCGGTATTCATGCAGCAACGAGAGATCATCCAGCTCGCCGCTGAGCAGTAAGAACAGTGGAAAACACCAGATTTGCGCATTGAGTAGCCAGCGCCAGACCGGGTGACTGGCAAGGCGGCGAATGGCGTCGCTACAGGCCAGCAGCGTCAACGCCAGCCACAACCACAGCCCGCTTCCCGGCGATGTTCGCGCCAGCACACTGCCAGACTGTGCCAGCTCCGTCGCCGCCTTGCCCGCACTCCACACCAACAGGCAGAACAGCGCTTCGGCCAGCAGCAGCGTAGCGATTTGCGCAACGCGCCCCGGCACAAAACTGAGTATCAACAGTAGACAAGGTGCCAACAGCCAGAACGCCGGAAACAGCTGCCACAACGCGCGGCCTTCGCCCGATACCAGACGGTTTGGCGCATAGTTAACAAACGGTAGCCAGGCTGCCAGCAGCCCGATGACCATCAATAGCAGCAGCACACGATTATGGCAACGTCGCGAATCCTCCATAACAACGCTTATTTCACCAGCCCTTTTTCTTTCAGGTAATCGGCTGCCACTTTTTTCGCATCCAGCCCTTCAACGGCAATGCTGGCGTTCAGTTTTTGCAGCGTTTTTTCATCCAGGCTGGCGAAGACCGGTTTCAGCCACGCATCCAGTTGTGGATACGCTTTTAACACCGCTTCACGCACTACCGGCGTGGGCGCATAGATCGGTTGCACGCCTTTCGGATCGCTCAGCGTTTGCAGCCCAAGCGCCGCAACCGGGCCATCCGTGCCGTAGGCCATCGCCGCATTCACGCCGGAAGTTTGCTGCGCGGCAGCTTTAATGGTCACTGCCGTGTCGCCGCCAGCCAGCGACAGCAGTTGATCCTGTTTCAGTGTAAAGCCGTACGCTTTCTCAAAGGCAGGTAACGCATCGGTGCGTTCGATAAACTCCGCCGATGCCGCCAGTTTGAATTCACCGCCCTCTTTCAGGTAACGGCTCAGATCGGCTAAGGAGGTGAGTTGATTTTTCTGCGCCAGATCCTGACGCACGGCAATCGTCCATGTGTTATTCGCCGGAGCGGGCGTCAGCCAGACCAGCTTATTCTGTTCGGCATCGAGTTTTTTCACTTTCTCGTAGCCCTGCTGCGCGTTTTTCCATGCAGGGTCATTTTCATCTTTAAAGAAAAATGCGCCGTTGCCGGTGTATTCGGGGTAAATATCCAGCTCGCCAGAGGTGATCGCCCCGCGCACCACCGGCGTGGTGCCAAGCTGCACTTTATTAACTGTTTTTACGCCATGACTTTCCAGTACCTGCAAGATGATATTGCCCAGCAGCGCACCTTCAGTATCTATTTTAGATCCCACTTTCACCGGTTCCGCTGCCTGCAACGGCAGGCTCGTGGCAGCCACCAGCAGCAGTGAACACGCAATCTTATGGGTGATTGTCATTCTATTTCCCTCATTTTTTGCCGCCTTTTTCAGCAGGTTGAGAAAAAAGCGTAGCCGAAAAATAGCGGCTTTGTCGCATGAAAACCCTAAACGATAAAGGAATAAGGTATAACGGAAAAAATCAGGCCGGTTACCCGGCCTGGGAGAGATTAGCGCAGTTCGAACTCGCCCTGATTGACGCGTGCGGAATCAACGCCGATAAAGACATTGAATTTGCCCGGCTCCGCCGCATATTTCATCTGCTGGTTCCAGAACTTCAGCGCATTCACATCGATCGGGAAGCTGACGGTTTTGGTTTCGCCCGGTTGCAGGTTCACCTTGTCAAAGCCGCGCAGTTGTTTAACCGGACGGCTCATCGACGCGGTGACATCCTGCAAATACATCTGGATCACCGTTTCACCCGCACGCTTGCCGGTGTTGGTCACCTCCACGCTGGCGGTCAATTTGCCAGTGCTGGTCATCGACGGCGCGGACATTTTCACGTCAGAGACTTTGAATGTGGTGTAGCTAAGGCCATAACCGAATGGATAGAGCGGCCCGTTCGCTTCATCAAAGTAACGGGAAGTGTATTTGTTCGGCTTGTCGGCATTGTACGGACGGCCAGTATTCAGATGGCTGTAGTAAACCGGGATCTGCCCCACCGAGCGCGGGAAGGACATCGGCAGCTTACCGGACGGGTTGTAATCACCAAACAGAATATCAGCAATGGCATTCCCCCCTTCCGTCCCGGCGAACCAGGTTTCGAGGATCGCATCAGCCTGCTGATCCTCTTTCACTAGCGCCAGCGGGCGACCATTCATCAGCACCAGTACCAGCGGTTTGCCGGTCGCTTTCAGAGCGGCAATCAGATCACGCTGGCTTTGCGGAATGGTAATGTTGGTACGGCTGGAAGCTTCGTGCGCCATCCCCTGCGCTTCCCCCACCACAGCAACCACTACGTCGGATTTCTTCGCCGCTGCCACCGCTTCATCAATCATCGCCTTCGGCGAACGCGGATCGACCACCACCGCCGGTTCATACAGATTGAGGAAGTTAACGATGTCTTTGTCATTGGTGATGTTCGCCCCTTTGGCGTACAGCACGTTGCCTTTACCGGCCAGCGCATTGCGGATGCCTGCCAGCACGGTCACGGACTGATCGGCCACACCCGCAGCAGACCAGCTTCCCATCGAGTCGCGTTTGCTGTCAGCCAGCGGCCCAACTACCGCCACGGTGTCGGTTTTTTTCAGTGGCAGTGTCTCAAGGCGGTTTTTCAGCAGCACCATACTTTCGCGCGCCACTTCACGCGCTTCTTTGCGGTGCAGACGGCTTTCCGCATTGGTATCTTGCGGGTCGCTCTCTTTCGGGCCGAGATGGCTGTACGGATCGTTAAACAAGCCCATGTCGTACTTCACGTTCAGCACATGGCGCGTGGCATCGTCCAGCTCCTCCATCGTCACCTTGCCGGATTTCAGCAGCCCCGGCAGATACTTGCTGTAGTATTCGTCGCTCATGCTCATGTTGATGCCAGACGTCAACGCCACACGCACTGCATCTTCCGGATCGGCGGCCGTGCCATGTTTGATAAGCTCTTTGATCGCACCGTGATCGGAAATGGTGATGCCTTTGAAGTGCCACTGATCGCGCAGCAGATCTTTTAACAGCCAGGAATCCGACGAAGCGGGCGTACCGTTTAGCGAGTTAAGCGCCACCATCACGCCGCCGCTACCTGCATCAAGCGCCGCTTTGTACGGCGGCATATAGTCGTTAAACAGACGCTGCGGGCTCATATCGACGGTGTTGTATTCTTTACCGCCTTCTACCGCGCCATAAGCGGCAAAGTGTTTAACGCTGGTCATCACTGAATAGCGATCCGCCGGGCTTTTGCCCTGCATCGCTTCTACCATCGTGCGCCCCATTTCAGAGGTCAGGAAGGTGTCTTCACCAAACCCTTCCGACACGCGGCCCCAGCGCGGATCTCGGGAAACGTCCACCATTGGTGCCCAGGTCATATTCAGGCCGTCATCGGCGGCTTCATACGCAGAAATGCGCCCCACAGTGCGCACCGCGTCAAGGTTAAAACTGGAGGCCAGACCAAGGCTAATAGGGAAGACGGTACGCTGGCCGTGAATCACATCGTAGGCGAAAAAGAGGGGAATTTTCAGGCGGCTCAGTTGCATCGCCTGATCTTGCATCGCGCGGATATCCGGACGGGTGACGGTGTTAAAAATCGCCCCCACCTGGCTCTTTTTGATCATCTCGCGGATAGCTTCCTTCGGGTTATCCGGGCCAACACTGATAAGACGTAACTGGCCAATTTTTTCATCAACCGTCATCTTTTTGAGCAACTCAGTGACAAATGCATCCCTTGCTTCCGGCGTCAGCGGATGGTTGCCAATCAGCTCCTCAGCCAGCGCGGGTTGCAGCGCGAGGCTCAGCGCGACACCTACAGAACATAGCCATTTCATGTCGTATTTACTCTCTTGTATTTCACCCATAATCGCGGAACGGACCGCGAAAAAAACGCAGTGTGCCATAATCCTGGCATGTCTTGCAGAGTTGGACTCTGATTTTTCTGCGAATTCACTCCCCCGTCAGGTTTAGCAGGACTACTATTACAGGCACAAAAATGCTGACTCACCACCAGGAGTGGAATATGTCATTCGCAACTTCAAACGAGAACCACACATTTTTACACGAGCTGAAACGACTGGTCGGTACGTCTCACCTGTTGACCGATCCCGCCAAAACCGCACGCTACCGTAAAGGCTTTCGCTCCGGCCACGGCGATGCGCTGGCAGTTGTGTTTCCTGGAACCTTAGTGGAGCTGTGGCGCGTGCTGCATGCCTGCGTCAGCGCTGACAAAATCATCCTGATGCAGGCGGCGAATACCGGCCTGACCGAAGGCTCAACGCCCAGCGGCAATGATTATGACCGCGATATTGTGATTATTAGTACCCTGCGGCTCGACAAGCTGCACCTGCTGGATAACGGCGAGCAGGTGCTGGCGTATCCTGGCACCACGCTCTACTCGCTGGAAAAGGCGCTTAAACCGCTGGGCCGCGAGCCGCACTCGGTGATTGGTTCCTCCTGCATTGGTGCCTCGGTGATTGGCGGGATCTGCAATAATTCCGGCGGTTCACTGGTGCAGCGCGGCCCGGCCTATACTGAGATGTCGCTGTTCGCCCGTATCGACGAGCAGGGCAAATTGCAGTTGGTTAACCATCTGGGCATTGATTTGGGGGAAACGCCGGAGCAGATCCTCAGCGCGCTGGATGACGAAAGCATCAAAGCGAGTAACGTGCGACACGATCAGCGTCACGGCCACGATAATGATTACATCACCCGCGTGCGCGATGTAGAAGCCGATACCCCGGCGCGCTACAACGCCGATCCGGATCGGCTGTTTGAATCCTCCGGCTGTGCAGGCAAACTCGCGGTTTTTGCGGTGCGTCTGGATACTTTCCCGGCGGAAAAACAGCAGCAGGTGTTCTATATCGGCACCAATCAGACCGCCGTATTAACGGAGATCCGCCGCCACATTCTGGCGAACTTCGCCCACCTGCCGGTGGCGGGCGAATATATGCACCGCGATATTTACGACATCGCCGAACGCTACGGTAAAGACACGTTCCTGATGATCGACAAGCTCGGCACCGACAAAATGCCGCTGTTCTTTACCCTGAAGGGACGCACCGAAGCGCTGCTGGATAAAGCGCCGCTGTTCAAGCCGCACTTTATTGACCGTTCACTGCAAAAAATCAGCGCCGTTTTCCCGTCGCACCTGCCGCCGCGTATGAAAACGTGGCGTGATAAGTATGAGCATCATCTGCTGTTGAAGATGTCCGGCGATGGCATTGCGGAAGCGCAAAACTGGCTGACGGACTATTTTGCCAGCGCCGAAGGCGGCTTTTTCGTCTGTACGCCGGAGGAAGGGAGTAAAGCCTTTTTACACCGCTTTGCCGCCGCCGGTGCGGCGATCCGCTATCAGGCGGTACATGCCGACGAAGTGGAAGATATTCTGGCTCTCGACATCGCTCTCAGGCGCAACGATACCGAGTGGTTTGAGCATCTGCCGCCGGAAATCGACAACCAACTGGTGCACAAACTCTACTATGGCCACTTTATGTGCCACGTTTTCCACCAGGACTACATCGTCAAAAAAGGCGTCGACGCCCACGCGCTGAAAGAGCAAATGCTTGAGCTACTACGCCAGCGCGGCGCGCAATACCCTGCGGAACATAACGTGGGTCACCTGTATGAAGCCGCAGAAACGCTGAAACAGTTTTATCGGGAAAATGATCCGACAAACAGTATGAACCCCGGCATCGGAAAAACCACTAAGCGTAAATTCTGGCAAGATGAGTTAACGACAGATAATCACGCTGACATGACGATAAAATAGCCAGGATACAGGCTGTATTGTGTGCTCCTTTCGTAATAGAGTAGCGAAAAACGCCAGAGAAACGTTTCTCTGGTTCCCCGCTTTGAAGGAGCACACCTTTCCATGTCTGCTGTCGATATTCTCTCCGGCCCTGCTGTCGTGGTGCGCGACGCCACGCCTGACGATGTGCATGCCATTGCATCGATGTACGCGTGGCATGTGCTGCACGGTCGAGCTTCCTTCGAAGAAGTTCCCCCGACGATTGATGAAATGCGTGCCCGCATGAGCAAAATCGCCAGCGATGGCCTGCCGTGGATGGTTGCGCTGTATCACGGCATTATCGTTGGCTACTGCTACGCCGGTTTCTATCGCCCCCGTCAGGCTTATCGCTATACACTGGAAGAGTCGATTTACGTCGATGCCAGCATGACCGGCCGTGGGATCGGTTCAACGCTGATGAGCGCCCTGATTACACGCTGTGAAGAGGGGCCGTGGCGGCAACTGATTGCGGTGGTTGGCGACGGCAATAATAATTCCGGCTCCCTGCGGCTGCATAAAAAGTATGGCTTTGAGATTGTCGGACAACTGCGTAGCGTCGGCTACAAGAAAGGTGACTGGCGGGATACGCTGATTATGCAGCGTCCACTCAACGACGGTGACTGGACGCTGCCGGAGTAATTAATCGTTCTGCGCGGTTTGCTCGCCCGATGCGCTGTTATTCTGCGTCATCTGCGCCGCTTTCTGGCGCTTATAACTCAACGCCGCTGCCGGAACCGGCTGCACTTTCCCGGTTTCAATCCAGGTACGTAAGCGGCTGGCATCGGCGAAGTGCGTAAATTTGCCGAATGCATCCATTACCACCAGCGCCACCGGCTTGTTATTAATCACCGTGCGCATAACCAGACAGTGCCCTGCCGCATTGGTAAAGCCGGTTTTGGTCAACTGAATATTCCAGTTATCGCGGTAGACCAGATGGTTGGTATTGCGAAACGGCAGCGTATAGGCAGGATTGCTGAAAGTCGCCATCTCTTCGCGCGTGGTGCTCAGTTGCCCAATCAGCGGATACTGTTTGGTGGCAATCAGCAGTTTGGTCAGATCGCGTGCGGTAGAAACGTTGTGAATCGACAGCCCGGTCGGTTCAACATAATGCGTATTGGTCATGCCCAGCGCTTTGGCTTTGGCATTCATCGCGGCGATAAACGCGTTGTAACCGCCCGGGTAGTGGTGCGCAAGGCTGGCGGCCGCGCGGTTTTCCGACGACATCAGCGCCAGCAGCAGCATGTTTTTACGGCTGATTTCGCTGTTCAGACGCACGCGGGAGTATATCCCTTTCATTTCCTGCGTCTGGCTGATATCAACTTTGAGTTTCTCATCCAGCGGCAAATGGGCATCCAGTACCACCATCGCGGTCATCAACTTGGTGATGGAGGCGATAGGACGCACCAGATCCGGGTGACTGGAGTAGATCACCTGATTGGTTTGCAGATCGACAATCATCGCGCTACCTGAGGCGATTTCAGGTTGTGCGGCAGTGGTCGCAACAGTGGTTTTCGCGACAGTGGTTTTCGCGACAGCAAACGGCGCCACGGGTGCAGCCAGCAATAAAGCCAGGCTTAATAAAGAGACTCGAAATTTCTGCATGGTGAGACTTCTGAAAATTATTCACGCACGTTATTACGCACACCGCTTTCATTAATCAGGAAAATAATGAGGCTGGCCTGCGCATAATAGCCGCCATGCAAGGTTGTCGCCACAGAAGAATCATTGCTGAAGATTGCATTGCTGGCATTTACGCCAGCAATGCATTTTATCAGAACAGACGGTAGCCGTAGCCCCAGAGGATCACCGTCAGCGCCAACAGCACTTCCAGCACCAGCACGCCAATCGCCAGCGTGGAACTGGAGAAGCTCAGACCCTCTTCTTTATTGATATTCAAGAAGGTCGGAATACCGACATAGAGCAGATAACCGGTATAGAACAGTGCGGCGGTACCCACCAACGCGCACAACCATACCAGCGGATAGAGCGCCACAATACCGCTCAGGAACAGCGGTGTCGCGACATAACCGGCAAATACCATACAACGCGCAAGCCCGGGCCGCTGCGGATAGCCTCGCGCCATCCACCAGATGACGCGGCCCATCACAGCTACTCCCGCCAGCATCAGCGCATAGAACAGTAACGCCATGTAAAAGCCGGTAAACAACGACAGCCTCACAACATTCTCTTCACCGAAGTTCCAGCCGATTTGTGTAGTACCAATAAACGCACAAATAACCGGTACTGCCGCCATAACCAGCACATGGTGGGTGTAGTGATGCGAAACCGTCTCGTCTTCGCTTTTGATCACCTTCATTTCACGATCGGGATGGGAAAACAATCCCCAGACATGGTTCATAACGCCCCCTTCTGACAGCCCGAACAACGACACTGCAAGTATAATTCACTCTTGCGATTGTTTTTTGTACAGCCGTAAAAATAGCGCTGCAGTACAAAGTATCCTTCCAGCAAGAACCCTCAGTCGGGTGTATGCTTATAAGCGTTTTACCGGGAGGGCTTCTTTTTAATGGATATCAATGAACTGATTAGCCAGTATGGCTATGCCGCGCTGGTTATTGGCAGTATTGCTGAAGGTGAGACCATTACACTGCTTGGCGGAGTTGCAGCCCATCAGGGGTTATTACACTTCCCACTGGTGGTTATCTCCGTAGCGCTGGGCGGCATGTTTGGCGACCAGTTGCTCTATCTGCTCGGCCGCCGCTACGGCATGAAAATACTGCGCCGCTTCTCACGTCATCGCGACAAAATCCATCAGGCGCAAACGCTGATCCGCCGACATCCGTACCTGTTTGTGATTGGTTCGCGCTTTATGTATGGCTTTCGCATCGTGGGTCCATTGCTGATCGGCACCAGCCATCTGCGTCCGAAAATTTTTTTGCCGCTGAATATTCTTGGCGCGGTCGTCTGGGCGTTACTGTTCACCACGCTGGGCTATGTTGGCGGGGAAGTGATTGGCCCGTGGCTGCATCAGTTCGACCAGCATGTAAAACGCTGGATTTGGCTGGTTATCGCTATCGCGCTGGTGGTTTGTCTGCGCTGGTGGTTCCGGCACCGTCGTAAGAAGCGCCAGAACAGCACAAAGCACGATTAAGAGCCTATCCCAGCAAGCTATATTGTTGCAGTCAGTCTGGACACGGACAGCGCGCAACAACCGGAGCGTACACGCAGTACGTGAGGATGACTCGCTTCGCTCGCCCTTCGGTGATTGCAAACCATTAAGTATAGAAAAAAGGCAAAAATGCAGCAGCTTATCTAAGCTTTGTACTTGTGTATGCATGGAGGACGTTAAAAATGTTGAAGATTTTACTTTGGGTGATCCTGATTATCTTTCTGATTGGTCTACTGGTAGTGACAGGCGTGTTTAAGATGATTTTTTAATGCTGACCGGGTGGCGGCTGCACTTCAGCCAACCTGAAGTGCAGCCGCACCCGTAAGATTAATTTCCCTGCGCGCTGTAGTTAATCGGCACCCAGCGGTAGCCTTTATCGGCTTTTATCACTTTGCCAATGCCAGGAAACGCAATATGCGCGGCAGCTATCCAGTCTCCTTCGCGGGCAACCTGCGCCAGCACTTTCTGGCGCGTTGCAACAGCCTGCTGCTGGTTGACATCAAAATGGATCGCCACGCCTGGGTCCGGTAGCTGCACCGGATGCGCATGGATAATGTCGCCCCACAACATCAGTGTCTTACCACCGTGGGTGACGCGATAGATCACGCTGCCCGGCGTATGCCCTGGCGCAGGCACCGCGTCAATACCGGGAATGATTTCCGTCGGTGCGCGGAACGTACTGAGTTTACCGGCATCGATCACCGGTCGCAGTGAGCGCTCGGATTCAGCAAAAGTGTGACGCTGGCTCTCTTCAACCTCTTTCAGATGTGCCGGGTTGAGCCAGAAATCCACGTCGCGCTGATCGACTCGCACCGTGGCATTGTGAAATACCGGCTTGCCGTCGCGCTGCATGCCGCCAGAGTGATCGGCATGAATGTGAGTCAGTAGCACCGTATTAATCGCATCCGGATCGATGCCCGCCGCCCGCAGATTATCCGGAAGGTGCCCGCCCGTATCGCCAAACAGCGGCCCAGCGCCAGTATCGACCAGAATCAACTGCTTACCAGTATTAATGACAAAGGCGTTGATTGACGTTTCGGCATGAACTGCCAGGTTGGCTTTCGCCATCTGCGATTGCAGCGTTGCGGGGGAAATATGAGTGAGCAGCTTGTCAAACGGTACAGCGACCGTGCCGTCGGAAACGGCGGTGATTTGCCAGTCGCCCATCGCCATCCGGTAATATCCCGGTGCCTGCGCCTGATGCCTACTGGGTGGTTGTGCTGCGTGGCCGCTGAAGATCATCGTTGCGCTCACCAGCACCATCAGCAGAGGATAATGTTTCATCACTTTTCTCCCGTTGTTTTCGTTGCAACAGTATCCCGCCAGCGCTACTATCAATCCAATTGATTGGAGTGATAATGACTATCAAAGAGAATGATTTCCGCAAAATCGATCTGAACCTGCTGATCGCCTTTGCCGTACTGTTTCGTGAACAGAGCGTCTCCGCTGCGGCAGATAAGCTACATCTGGGCCAGCCTGCGGTGAGCGGTGTGCTGTCGCGTCTGCGCACGCTGTTTGACGATCCGCTGTTTATCCGCAGTGGCCATCGCATGCAACCCACAGCCCGTGCGGAAGAGCTGCACAGCGAGTTGCTGCCGTTGCTGGAACAGTTGCAGAGCGCGCTGTTTCAGCAAGCGGCGTTTGATGCGAAAACCGTGAACGTCACGCTGACGCTCGGTATGGCCGACTGGGTAGAAATGTGGCTGATGCCGCGTCTGATCCCGGCGCTTCAGCAGGCGGCTCCCGGCATGCGTCTGAACGTGGTAGCCAGCGATCCTTTCAGCGATGCCACGCGGCTCGAAGGTGGCGAGATGGATATGGCGATCAGCGTTGCCACCGCAGGACCGCGCTGGCTTGAACGTGAGGTGCTGACCACCATGTCATTTGTCACGCTCTGGCATCCGCAACAACTGACGCTCAGCGCACCGCTGGATGTCGACACGTTTGCCGCTCATCCCCATTTGATGGTCAGTTACCGCGAGGCAACCAGCAGCCATTTCGATACGCTGCTGGCAAAAACCGGCCATCAGCGCCGTGTGCATTACACCACACCACATTTTGCCGCCCTGCCAGGTCTGCTGGAAACGATGCCAGCGCTGGCGACCGTACCCGCCGGGCTGGCAATGGAGTGGCAGAGAACGCGCGGTTTGCTGGCAAGCCCGCTGCCGCTGGATGCAGAACCGGTCGAAGTGGCGCTACTGTGGCACCAGCGTCACAGCAGCGACCCGGCGGTGATGTGGCTGAAAGAGTTTATCCGCCATCTGATCGGGTAAAAATCGGGCCCGTTTACATTACTTCAGACTTGCGCCGTTGCTGGCAATGACATCGCGATACCAGTAGAAACTCTTCTTGCGACTGCGCGCCAGCGTACCGTTGCCGTTATCATCGCGATCCACATAGATAAAGCCGTAACGCTTGGAGATCTCGGCTTTCGATGCGCTGACTAAGTCAATCGGCCCCCAGCTTGTGTAACCCATCACCTCGACACCGTCGTCAATCGCTTCGCGCACCTGCACCAGATGGTCGTTGAGATAGGCAATGCGGTAGTCGTCGTTGATGCTGCCATCGGCTTCCACCTTGTCCTTCGCACCCAGACCGTTCTCAACGATAAACAGCGGTTTTTGCCAGCGATCCCATAGCATATTCAGCAGCGTACGCAGGCCAACCGGATCGATCTGCCAGCCCCACTCTGAGCTCGCCAGATGCGGGTTTTGCACCATGCTGAGAATATTGCCGCGTGCCTGCTGATTCAGCGCTTCATCGGTAGTCACGCAGCCGGTCATGTAGTAGCTGAACGAAATAAAATCGACGGTGGATATCAGCGCTTCCCGATCGGCAGCGGTGATCTCAACGCGAATACCGTTATCACGGAAATAACGCAGCATATAGCCAGGATATGCGCCACGGCACTGCACATCGCCAAAAAACTGCCAGCTACGGTTCTCTTGCAGCGCTTCGAACACATCCTCCGGCTTGCAGGTCAGCGGATACATCAGCCCGCCCAGCAGCATATTGCCGATCTTGCCATCCGGGATAATCTCATGGCATGCCTTCACAGCCAGCGCACTGGCTACCAGTTGATGGTGGATCGCCTGATAAACCGCCTCTTTACTGCTATTCTCCGGCAACCCGACGCCGGTCATCGGCGCATGCAATGACATGTTGATCTCATTGAAAGTCAGCCACAATTTCACCTTCGCTTTGTAGCGGCTGAACACGGTACGCGCATAACGTTCGAAGAAACCAATGGTCTGACGGCTGCCCCAGCCACCATGCTGTTTCACCAGCCCCCACGGCATCTCATAGTGGGATAAGGTGACCAGCGGCGTAATGCCGTATTTTGCCAGTTCATCAAACAGCTTGTCGTAGTAGGCAAGGCCCGCTTCATTCGGCGTGGTTTCGTCACCGTTCGGGAAAATACGCGCCCAGGCAATCGACACGCGCAGGCAGCTAAACCCCATCTCCGCAAACAGCGCGATATCTTCCGGGTAACGGTGGTAAAAATCGATGGCGACATCTTTCAGCGCACTGTCTCCCGCCACGCGTTCAACCACGTCGCCAAACACCCCTTTTGGCTGGACATCCGACGTTGAAAGGCCTTTTCCACCTTCCAGATACGCGCCTTCAACCTGGTTCGCAGCAATCGCGCCGCCCCACAAGAACGATTTCGGAAATGCTTTCATCACTTTCTCCTTTGATTAACCGGCGACCGCAAGCAGCGGCATTCCGGCCTGTACTGAGGTTGCTGCCACGGTACGCACACCACCAGTACTGTCGCTGTTACTGATAATAATCGGCGTAGCGAGATCGTAGCCAGCAGCAAGGATCGCTGCGCGATCGAACTCCAGCAGCAGATCGCCCACATTCACTTTGTCCCCCACCTGAACATGCGCGGTAAAGGGCCCACTACCCAGCTTGACGGTGTCGATACCCACATGGATCAACACTTCAACACCGCTATCGCTGAGCAGTCCGATCGCATGTTTGGTGGCAAACAGCGATGCCACTTCCCCGGCAAACGGAGCCACCACGCGCCCGTCCTGCGGAATGATCGCCACACCCTGCCCCAGCAAACCGCTGGCGAAGGTGGCATCCGCTACCTGATCCAGCGCCAGAATCGTACCGCTCATTGGCGCCAGAACTGCGTTCTCCGCAGCCATTGCCGCACCGCCCGGCTCTGCGGCAACCGGCGCTTTTGGCAGCCCGGCAAAAAAAGTCAGCACGCTGGACAAGAGCAGCGCCACGATGCTGCCGATAATACCGCCCCACAGCGTTGCATCGACGCCACCCGGCGGGATCATCTGAGCCAGCGTAAAGATGTTGGCGAACCCAAAGGAATAGACATGGCTACCGCTAAAGCCAACAATGCCCCCGCCGATGGCTCCCGCCACGCAACCAAAAATAAACGGACGACGCAGCGGCAGCGTTAAACCGTACACGGCCGGTTCGGTGATGCCGAAAATCCCGGCTGCGATGGATGACCCCGCCAGCATCTTCTGGCGCGCATCGCGGGTACGTAGAAATATACCCAGCGTTGCGCCAACCTGACCGAACACCGCAGGTAGCAGGATCGGCAGCATCGAGTCCTGTCCGAAGACGGCAAGGTTGTTGATCATCAACGGTACCAGCCCCCAATGCAGACCAAAGATCACGCAGACCTGCCATAGCGCGCCCAGCGACGCCCCGGCCAGCCAGGGCGCCAGCGTGTAGATGGTCTGATAGCCATGCGCCAGCATCTGGCTCAGCCAGGTCGCGACAGGACCAATAATCAGGAACGTTAACGGGACGGTGATGGCGATGCAGATCAGCGGCGCAAAGAAGTTTTTTACCGCCGCATGCAGGAAGCGATTGCCCTGTTTTTCCAGCCAGCAACTGACCCAGGCGGCAAGAATAATCGGAATGACGGAACCGCTATAATTGAGGAACGTCACAGGAATGCCGAGGAAAGATTCGCTGGCCGCACCGGCGACCTGGCTGGCATTGAAGGCCGCTATCATCAACGGGTGCGTCAGCGCTCCACCAATCACCATGGTGACAAAAGGGCTGCCGCCGAATTTTTTTCCAGCGGTATAACCCAACACCAGCGGTAAGAAGAAAAAGAGCGCATCACTGGCAGCAAACCAGATTTTATAGGTGCCGCTGTCGGTTGTGAGCCAGCCGCAGACAATCGCCAGAGCCAGCAGCCCTTTGAGGATCCCGGATGCGGCAAGAACGCCGATAAACGGGGTAAAAATGCCGGAAACGATATCGATCAATCGTCCCAGCAGATTGCCTTTATCTTCTACCGCCGCCGCTGGCGTTTCGTCCGTTAATCCTGCCACCTGGCGCACAGCTTGCCACACTGCGTTTACATGGTTGCCAATCACAACCTGAAACTGGCCGCCGCTCTCTACCACCATAATCACGCCGGGGTTGGTTTTTAATCCTTCGGCATCCGCTTTCTGCATGTCTTTGAGTTTGAAGCGCAACCGGGTCGCACAGTGTACCAGACTGCTGATATTCTCCTTCCCACCAACGTGGCTGATGATCGCTTTCGCCAACGCTTGATATTCCATGTTGAATTCCCTTGCATCTGTCGCCCGAAGGCGGTGACTGAGTAAAAAAAAACCTGATCCAGCGCCTCGCGGAGCCGGTCTCAGGTTTTGCCTGCACAATGCAGTAACAATCCTTTTGCATCTTGTTTTAACGCGTTTCTTTTCTCACCCGTTCAATATGAATGGCGAGGAACATAATTTCTTCGTTCGTTAGCTGACGCTGATAGCGGCTGACCAGATGGCGAGCGACTTTTTCCGCACACTGCCATGCCAGTTGATAATTCTCTTTCACCGCCTGATGCAGGGAGAGATCGTCATCCGCCACCACCGTACGGTTCAGCAAGCGCTGCGAGAAAAATTTCAAATGCGTCACAAAGCGATGATAGCTCAGCGACTCTTCATCGTATTCCAGCGTTAGCTGGTACTTCACGATGTGCAAAATTTCCTGTATCACCTGGGTGATATGCATCACTTCCGGCATTTCGCTGCTCAGTTGCGCCGTCACCAGATGCAGGGCGATAAACCCGGCCTCATCTTCAGGCAACTCAACATCGAGGCGTTTAGCGAGTATCGCCCGCGCCTGCTGGCCCAGCGCAAACTCTTTCGGATAGAGATGCTTGATCTCCCACAACAATACGTTCCGCACCACAACGCCCTTTTTCTGCCGCTCAAGCGCAAAATAACAGTGGTCTGTCAGCGTAATGTAGAGACTGTCCTGCAGCTTGCCGAGCTGACTACGGGCCAGTTCGATTATGCGATCGCAGGCGGTTATCACTTCCAGTGGGATCTGGCTGAGCAGTTCACTGAGACGACGCACCAGCTCATCGTTTTGCAGAGCAAACACCTTCTCAATACAGCTCTCATCCAGTTCATCGCCGGGGCGTTTCTGGAACGCCAGCCCTCGCCCCATAACAACCTGTTCGCGCTGCTGCTCATCCATCACTACCACGACATTATTGTTTAATATTTTGGCGATTTTCATTACGGCCCCGGAAACAAAAAAACCTGACCTCCGGCAGTTGCCGGACAATCAGGTTTCGCCTGCCTAAGCAGTAACAATCCAGGTGCCGACTCTACCAGTTTCCCGATGATAAAAAACATGCCGGGAGATTAAAATTGTGATCTTGCTCGTGCGATGCGTTAACGGAAAATCGCCTGATATGATGATTCATACTGCGTCGCGTTCCATTCACCATCACAGCGGGCAGGCCGAAATCGCGCCCAGGCGCTCTGATCGCCCACGCCGAGTAACGCCATCTGATCGCTGGTATTAAACATCCAGACATTTTTTAGCGTGAGATCGAACTGGCTGTCAGCAAGAAAAGGAGTGGCGCCAACGGGCGCGGCACAGACGGAAATAAAAACCACAGGGAGTGATAATTTAAAAGGTGCCATAATATTCATTCCATTATTATATTATTGGCCACTGAATAGCTATCGAACCGATGCCGATATCGGTGACAAATGAATAGATTAATTAAAAAGAGTAACTTAGATCCTATCCTATTAGGCCCTTAGTCGTTCCATTAATACGCCAAATAAAAACAAAAACCCAAATTCAGAATTCGCTATAACGAACCCTGTGAATTTAGGTTTTGCCTGTATAACAGTAACAACCCTGATGTTGTGCGAACAGAAATAGCACTCTGATTTTAAATAATCCAGCAGCTATTTTATGAATAAAGAAAAAACGTGATTCAGCTAACGCAGAAATCGAGCACTGGCATAATTATTACATTATTCTGGATTCAACTTAACACGCGAAATTGCCACCGCTATCTCTTCCGACGTTTTATAGCTACGAATTTCGGTGAATAAATCACTGGCATCGTTATATTCTTTACGCAAATAACCGAGCCACTGTTTAATACGCGCTACGTGATACAAACCGGTATCACCCTGCTTTTCCAGACGCGAATATTTCGCCAGCAGCGCCACCACATCAGGCCACGGCATACGCGGTTCATTATATTTCACCACCCGACTCAGGTTTGGCACATTCAGCGCACCACGGCCAATCATCACCGCATCACAACCGGTAGCCGCCATGCATGCCTGAGCACTTTTCCAGTCCCATATCTCACCGTTGGCAATAACCGGAATTGACAGACGCTGGCGGATCTCGCCAATCGCCTGCCAGTTAATGCACTCCGCTTTATAACCGTCTTCTTTGGTGCGCCCATGTACCGCCAGTTCCGTCGCGCCCGCCTGCTGGACCGCGTCAGCGATTTCGAACTGCCGGGCAGCGCTATCCCAACCGAGACGCACTTTTACCGTCACCGGCAGATGCGATGGCACGGCGTCGCGCATCGCTTTTGCGCCGCGGTAAATCAGCTCGGGATCTTTCAACAAGGTCGCACCGCCACCGCTGCCGTTGACCAGTTTTGACGGGCAGCCACAATTAAGATCAACACCCCACGAGCCAAGTTCCACCGCCCTTGCCGCATTTTCCGCCAGCCACTCGGGATACTGCCCGAGTAACTGCACGCGAACCAAGGTTCCTGAAGGGGTACGGCTTTGCCGATGTAACTCCGGGCAGATCTTGTGAAACGATTTTACCGGCAGCAGTTGATCGACCACGCGCAAAAACTCAGTAATGCACAGATCGTAATCGTTAACCTCGGTCAGCAGCTCGCGCACCAGCGAATCGAGCACACCTTCCATCGGCGCCAGTAAGACACGCATAGATCACCCCGGAAAAAATGAGGCGCCATAGTAGCGTCTCCGTAGCAGCGAGGAAAGTGCCTTTATCACACGGGAAAAACTACACTAAGCGGGATTCATGCAGCAAATCTTGTAGGAATGCATAACGTTCCCAAATGGAATGTTTGGTATGCTCAGAATTCATGATGTGATCAGTAGCACGTTTTAAGCTTTAATTGTATGATGAATGCGTTTCAGCAAGGGCTTTCACCATGAGCAAATCATTGAATATTATCTGGCAGTATCTTCGCGCTTTCGTACTTATTTACGCCTGTTTGTACGCGGGCATCTGGCTGGCTTCACTGCTGCCGATCACCATTCCCGGCAGTATCATTGGCATGCTGATTATGTTTGTGCTGCTGGCGCTGCAAATCCTTCCGGCAAAATGGGTTAATCCAGGCTGCTTCCTGTTGATCCGTTATATGGCGCTGCTGTTTGTGCCGATTGGTGTGGGTGTCATGCAATATTACGACCTGTTACGGGCGCAGTTTGGACCGATTATTGTCTCCTGCACGATCAGTACAGCGATTGCTTTTTTGGTGGTGAGTTGGAGTACCCATCTGATACACGGCGAACGTAAAGTCTCAGGACAAAAGGGTAGCAAAGAATGATGACGTATATCTGGTGGTCATTACCCCTGACGCTGGTGGTCTTTTTTGCCGCACGCAGACTCGCCGCACGCTTTAAAATGCCGCTGCTCAACCCGCTGCTGGTGGCGATGGTAGTGATTATCCCCATCCTGTTAGTCACCAATACGCCATACGATCACTATTTTCAGGGCAGTAAAGTCCTTAACGATCTGCTGCAACCGGCGGTCGTGGCGCTGGCCTTCCCGTTGTATGAACAGTTGCATCAGATCCGCGCACGCTGGAAATCGATTATCACCATCTGTTTTATTGGCAGCCTGGTGGCGATGACCTCTGGGGCAGCAATTGCGTTGCTGATGGGGGCAACACCGCAAATTGCCGCGTCAGTATTACCAAAATCGGTCACCACACCAATTGCAATGGCCGTAGGCGGCAGTATTGGCGGTATCCCGGCAATCAGCGCAGTTTGCGTCATCTTTGTGGGCATATTGGGCGCAGTCTTCGGACACACTCTGTTAAATACAATGCATATTCATACCAAATCTGCCCGCGGGCTGGCGATGGGGACGGCTTCGCATGCGCTGGGCACTGCGCGCTGTGCGGAGCTGGATTATCAGGAAGGAGCTTTCGGTTCCTTGGCGCTGGTGATTTGCGGGATCATTACCTCGCTGGTCGCACCATTTCTGTTCCCGGTGATTCTGGCGGTGTTCGGCTGAAATTTGCGATTCGTCGCGCATTCTTTATTTGAGTTTCATAAGTTGCATATACAGTGTGAATCGAATCACACATAAAAGGCATTTAGCCCCGTAAACTACGATTCCAAAACACTGCTATGAGGCACCGTTATGCATTCACGTTTTCACACTGCTTTTTCCGGGCTTGCGGAGAATTTACAAACCGCGCTGGCTCCTCTTCTGGCGGATGAACACTTTCCCGCCATGCTGAGCGCAGAGCAGGTGGCGACATTGCAGCGGTCGAGCGGGTTAGACGAAGACGCACTGGCTTTTGCGCTACTGCCGCTCGCCGCCGCCTGCGCCCGCACCGACCTCTCTCACTTCAATGTTGGCGCCATTGCGCGCGGTATCAGCGGAACCTGGTATTTCGGCGCGAATATGGAGTTTGCCGGCAGCACCCTGCAACAATCTGTGCACGCCGAGCAAAGCGCCATCAGCCATGCCTGGCTGCGTGGTGAAAAGTCCCTCTCCGCCGTGACGGTGAACTACACACCATGTGGTCACTGTCGCCAGTTTATGAATGAGTTAAACAGCGGGCTGGATCTGCATATTCATCTGCCGGGTCGCGCGCCACATACGCTGGGCCATTACCTGCCGGATGCGTTTGGTCCGAAAGATCTGGAGATCAAAACGCTGCTGATGGATAACGCCGATCACGGTTTCCTGCCGAACGGCGATGAACTGGCGCAGGCGGCAATTAACGCAGCGAACCAGAGCCACGCGCCGTATACCAACTCACCTGCCGGCGTGGCCATTTTGTGTCGTGGCGGACAGATTTTCAGCGGTCGCTATGCCGAAAATGCCGCCTTCAACCCGTCGCTGCCGCCGTTGCAAAGCGCGCTGAACCTGCTGAGCCTTAACGGTTATGATTACGCCGATATTGAACGGGCTGTGCTGGCAGAACGTGCCGACGCGCCACTCACTCAGTGGGATGCCACCGCCGCCACGCTGCGCACCATCGGCTGTCATCAGATAGAACGCCTGCAACTCGCCTGATCTCCTCACACTGCGGGCAAAACCCGCAGTGATGAAAAAGCCCGCAGTTGAGCGTCTGTTTCTTGCGCTTGCCAGACGGGTAAAGTAGCCTGAGTTAAATTTCACTCTTGTACTGAGTCTGCTGCATGCTAAAGCGTTTTTTCTACAGCCTGTTAGTCCTGATCGGCTTACTGCTGTTAACTGCGCTTGGCCTCGATCGCTGGATGAGCTGGAAAACCGCCCCTTATATTTATGACGATTTGCAGGATCTTCCCTGGCGTCAGGTTGGCGTGGTGCTTGGAACGGCAAAATATTACCGCACCGGCGTCATCAATCAGTATTACCGCTACCGGATTCAAGGTGCGCTAAACGCCTACAACAGCGGCAAGGTCAACTACCTGTTGCTGAGCGGCGATAATGCGCTGCAAAGCTATAACGAACCGGTTACCATGCGTAAAGACTTGATTGCCGCAGGCGTCGATCCGGCAGATATCGTGCTGGACTATGCTGGTTTCCGTACGCTGGACTCCATTGTCCGCACGCGTAAGGTCTTCGACACCAACGATTTCATCATTATTACGCAACGCTTCCACTGCGAGCGCGCCCTGTTTATCGCGCAGCATATGGGGATTCAGGCGCAGTGTTATGCCGTACCTTCACCAAAAGATATGTGGAGCGTGCGGGTGCGAGAGTTTGGCGCCCGGCTGGGTACCATCGCCGATCTCTATCTCTTTAAACGCGAGCCGCGCTTCCTCGGCCCGCTGGTGCCGATTCCCTCAATGCAGGAAGTTCCCGACGATGCGCAGGGCTATCCGGCAGTCACCGTCGGGCAATTGATGGAGTTGCAGAAGAAAGTGAAAAACTAAGAGCCTATCCCAGTAGGCGTATATTGTTGCAGCCAGTTTGGACACGGACAGCGCACAACAACCGGAGCGTACACGCAGTACGTGAGGATTACTCGCTTCGCTCGCCCTAAAGGGCCGCCGCAAGCGGCGTTCAAAATGCCAACACATTTTGTGTGAGCACTGCCCAAGGCCAAAATGGCAAATAAAATAGCCTAATGGGATAGGCTCTAAGCGCGTTTAATTCACTGATGTGTTACGGGTCGTATTTTTCACCGGACGAATCAGTGTAAAACGACGCGCGAGAAAATCGCGGTGGTCAATAGTGGTCTTGGCCGTGTGATCCAGAGTCCATAATCCGTTCAGAGCATTGAACGATACAATCACCTCGCCATCCGGCGTATTAACCAGATATTCACCGCTCTTCAGATAACCCACACTGCATACGATTCGCGGCGGTGGACTATTTTTCAAACGGAATTCTATTTTGCGAAAACCTGTTGGCACAATACAAAAATAGAAGAACGGTAATCCGGTAACTTTAATATCACCGGGGGTGGCGATAATATTGCCATCGCGCAATAACTCCACGCCTTTTAAATAGAAACTGGCCGGGTGATTTTTTTCGTACGGCAAACTATCAACTTTAAAATATACAAAATTCATAAGCGCCCCTGAGCTGCGTATACAACTTTCACAGATTCATTGTTTTAAGCGTAAATAATCATGCAGATGAAGGCATTCAGAATTGACTTAATTATTATTCAGAGGAAAAAAGCGATTGTGTAATTTTTGAAATAATGAACTGCCATCCCGACGATATGTTGGGTAATACATCACAGATGGCAGTTGAATAACATAGCTGTCAGGCCACTTTCTCCTCGCACTGATGTAAACAACGTTCCAGGTCGTAAATCAGGCTTCTGACCTGGTCGGGGGATAGATCAAATAATTGTGAATCGAACACCGATGCGCCCGGCCCGGCTGGCGATGTGCTGTAGCCAAACTTCATCACCACGCCGTGCGCGTTATCTACTGCCCCAACCTGCCAGCCAGTGACGGGGAATGCGGGAAATACACCTGCGCTGCTCATCTCAATCTCCTTATATACCCGTCATACTTCAAGCTGCATGTGCGTTGGCTTTCCTCGCTCACCCCAGTCACTTACTGAAGTAAGCTCCTGGGGATTCACTGCGTCGCCGCCTTCCTGCAACTCGAATTATTTAGGGTATAGATGCTGTACCTGAATTCAGCGTAGCATTGAAATGAAAAATTTAACAAGTCAGTTTTGATGAAGTTTTTTGTGGTCACCAGGCGCTATTTTCAGTGAGGGAAATCTATAACACGTTGAAAAAAGCGAAAAAAAGCCCGCTACGGGAAGCGGGCTTGATAAGCATATCGTAATTATTTCTTACGTGCGTATTTTAATGAGTCCAGTGCCACGGCGAAAATGATAATTCCGCCCTTGATAATATACTGCCAGTACGGATTAATACCGATATAGGTCAGCCCGTAGTTGATAACGGTAAAGATAATAACACCCGTTACCACACCGATAACCGTACCCACACCGCCGCTGAAGGAGACACCGCCCACCACGCACGCGGCGATAGCATCCAGCTCATACATGAAGCCGAGGTTGTTAGTCGCAGAACCGATACGACCCGCTTCCAGCATCCCACCGAACGCGTAGAACACACCGGAAAGGGCATAAATCATCAGCAGGTTCAGCGCAACGTTAACACCAGAGACTTTCGCCGCTTCCGGGTTACCGCCGATGGCGAAAATATTTTTGCCGAAGCGGGTTTTATTCCACAGAACCCAGACGAAGACGACGGCAATCAACGCATAGAAGGTAATGTACGACAGACGGAAGCTGCCCAGTGAGATAAAGCCCTGCGTAAAGGTCGAGAAGCCGCTGTCGAAGCCAGAAATTGGCGACGCACCAACGAAGTCGTAGTACAGGGAGTTGATGCCGTAAACGATGATCATCGTACCAAGCGTGGTAATAAACGGCGTCACGTTCAGGTACGCAATCACGATACCGTTCACCAGTCCAATCACCGCGCCGATTACGCAGACGATCAGAACCACCACCGGAATCGGCATGGTTTCCATGTGCGGGAAGACTTTGTTGACGTTATCCATCGACTGCAACAAAGTCGCCGCCACCACTGCGGCAAGCCCGACCTGGCGCCCTGCGGAAAGGTCAGTACCCTGAGTAACGATTAACCCCGCCACACCCAGCGCAATAATAATACGTACCGACGACTGAGTCAGAATATTACTTAAGTTCAGCAGACTTAAGAAAGTGGGATCCTGAAAAATGATAATGGCCAGTAACACTAAAAGAACAACGTAAATACCGCCGTCTTTCAGATAAGTGAGAAAAGTTTTCTTATTTAACGCACTCATGAGGAGCCCCTGATCTTAAAGGTGCAAAGACGCAAGACGGAGAATTTCGTTTTGCGTTGTCGTTTTAGTATCAACAATCCCGGAGACGAGGCCATTGCTCATTACCAGAATACGGTCAGTGATGCCTAACAACTCAGGCATTTCAGAGGAAATAATAATAATCCCCTTATTTTTCTTGGCCAGTTCGGCAATCAGTTGGTAAATTTCAAATTTCGCACCAACATCAATACCGCGGGTCGGCTCATCGAGCATTAAAATTTCCGGCTGAGTTAATAACCAGCGACCAATAATAACTTTCTGCTGGTTACCACCGGATAACGAACCAATTTGTGTGCGGTGTCCTGGCGTTTTTACACGCATCGAGTCGATAACCCACTGGGTATCACTCTTCATGCGGCTATTATCCAGTAAGCCAACTTTGTTTTTATAGTTTCGAATGTTAGAAATCAATGAGTTAAAACCGATATCAAGGTAAGCATAAATACCGGTAGAACGGCGCTCTTCGGTCACCAGCGCGAAACCATTATTGATCGCTTCATTGGCATTGTGATTATTAATCAGTTTGCCATGCAGCTTAATGGTCCCGGCAGATTTCTCGCGAATGCCGAATAAGGTTTCAACAATGTCGGTGCGTTTCGCTCCTACCAGCCCGGCAATGCCGAGAATTTCCCCTTTGCGCAGATCAAAGCTGATATCGCGAATGGAGGGCTGGCGTAACGAGGTCAGATTACGCACTTCAAGAATGGTTTCTCCTGGCGTGTTCTGTTTATCAGGGAAGCGCTGGTTCAGCGAACGTCCGACCATCATGGCGATGATCCTATCCATATCCAGCCCTTCCAGCGGTTGAGTGGCAATCCACTGACCATCACGCAGGACGGTTATTTCATCACACAACTGAAATATCTCTTCCATTTTATGAGAGATATAAACAATACCGCAACCGCGTTCTTTTAGCTTACGAATAATTTTAAAAAGGTGATTGACTTCTTTTTCAGTCAGAGACGAAGTGGGTTCATCCATAATAACGATTTTGGCGTTATAGGAGAATGCTTTCGCAATTTCAATCATCTGCATTTGTGAAACAGACAATGTTCCCACACGCGCCCGTGGATCAATATCAATATCCAGCTCATCAAAAATGGCTTTGGTATCACGGTACATTTTTTCCTGATCGACAAATATACCTTTGGTCGGGTAGCGACCCAGCCACATATTGTCCATCACGGAACGCTGCAGCACCAGGTTAAGCTCCTGGTGAACCATCGAAATACCATTTTCCAGCGCTTCTTTTGCTGAATGGAAATCGATCTCTTGTCCCTGAAAAAGAATGCTACCGGAATCTTTTTGATAGATCCCAAAAAGACATTTTAATAATGTTGATTTACCTGCACCGTTTTCTCCCATTAATGCATGAATGGAATGTGGACGGACTTTTAAATTGACATTATCGAGTGCCTTTACGCCTGGAAAAGACTTGTTGATATTGCTCATTTCCAACAAGAATTCACCTGACGACTGAGTATTATTGCTGACCATAATCATACCTTGTTGGCCTGGCATATCGTATTATTAATGGGCGCATTGATTAATACGCCCAGTGAGAACATGCTTACTTAATATTATTTACCGGCAATTTCAGCCAGGTTGTCTTTATCTACACCAACGTAAGGAATACGAACAATTTTATTTTCGATTTTCCAGTTGGTGCCATCAGCTGCGCCTTTGCCTTCAGCGAGGTTTTTCGCCAGATCAAAGCTTGCTTTCGCCTGGTTGTTGGCATCGTTCAGCACCGTACCGGCCATTGCACCGGATTTCACCAGCGCCAGCGCTTCTGGCAGCGCATCTACGCCGAAGACCGGGATAGAGGACTTGTTGTGTGCTTTCAGCGCTTCAACTGCACCCATTGCCATCGCATCATTGTTAGCGATAACCACTTCAATTTTGTTTGCATTCGGGCCGGAGAGCCAGGCGTCCATTTTATCTTTCGCCTGAGCGGTATCCCACATAGCGGTATCCAGCGCCAGCTGCTGAGTTTTGATGCCTTTGGCATTCAGCTCTTTGATAACGTACGTGGTACGCGCTTCAGCATCTGGATGGCCCGGTTCGCCTTTCAGCAGTACGAACTGGATCTGTCCGTCTTTGTTCAGATCCCACGCCGGGTTAGCAGCCCAGTGTTTGGCAATCAGGTCGCCCTGAATCACGCCGGATTCTTTAGAGTCAGTCCCCACATAGTAGGCTTTGTCGTAGCTATCCAGTGCTTTACGGGAAGGTTCTTTGTTGAAGAAAACAACCGGAACGTTCTGGCCGCGTGCTTTTTCAATAACCGTGCCCGCTGCAGCCGGGTCAACCAAGTTGATGGCCAGTGCTTTCACGCCTTTCGCCAGCAGAACGTCGATCTGATCATTCTGTTTCGACTGGTCGTTCTGGGAGTCGTTCATCAGCAACTGAACATCCGGCGCTTCTTTGGCATCTTTCTCAATTGCTTTACGCACAACAGACATGAAGTTGTCGTCATACTTATAAATGGTCACACCAATGCGGGTATCGGCTGCGTGTGCGGCTGCGCCAAAAAGCATGCTTGCCATAACAGCAGAGAGGGTCAACACCTTCTTATTCATGGTATCTCCGGTTTTTTTATATGCAGGGTAGTTCTTATGAATATGCTCGGCAGGCCGGAATGTTACTAAAACGTTACGGTCGACCGAAGTTCACTCTAAAAATTCCATTCGTCCGTGTTCGGTAACGCTCCAGAAGTTCGATTTCTTCGATGTTTCAAAGCGACTACTCGTAGTTAAAGTGAATAATCACCGTTACATCGTGTTTCAGCTTCTAAGACGCTGACATCATAGTCAGCGCGTTGTTAAGATACTGTGAATTTACTCACAGATTGAAAACGGTTACATCGCCCAATGTTATAAGTTAGTGATCGGAGCCACAGTTTGCCGTGTGGCAACAGAGTGGCGGCGCACCAGCGTGGGCATAAAGCAGTGTGACGCCTGTAGATCCAGCTTCCCTGCGGCCCCCAGCAGCGCCAGCTCAGTGGCGAGGCGTGCCATTGACGCCACAGGATAGCGCACGGTCGTCAGTTGCGGATCGGTGTAACGGGCGATGGGAATATCATCGAAACCAATCAATGACAGATGCTGCGGCACCGCAATGCCGTTATCTTTCAGCGCCGTCAGCGCCCCTGCCGCCATGCTGTCGTTATAGGCGAAGACAGCAGTGAGTTGCAGATTGCGGCCAAGCAACTCAACCATTGCCGCTTCTCCGCCCTGCATATCCGGCGAGCCGGTGCCAACCCAGCTCTCCGGCGCAGCAATCCCCTGCTCTTCCAGCGCGCGGAACCAGCCGTCGCGGCGCAAATCGTTGTCTTCAATATGGTGGCTGGATGCAAGGTAACCGATGCGCTGATGACCATTATTCAGCAACATACGGGTTGCCATTACCGCTCCGCTGACGTTATCAAGGCAGACGCAGCGGTGCGCATAGCCTGGCACTAACCGATTGATCAGCACCATGCCCGGAACCTGCTCCATAAAGTCTGCCAACTCCTCATCGCTCAACGCTTTCGAGTGAACAATCAGGGCGTTACAGCGCTGACGGATCAGCACTTCGATAGAGTGGCGCTCTTTTTCAGCTTCGTGGTAACTGTTGCCGATCAGCACATATTTATCGTGCTGCTGTGCGACGGTATCCACTGCTTTGACTAGCGCGCCGAAGAATGCATCCGAGACATCCATCACCACCACGCCAATGGTATCGCTCACCTGTGTGGCCAGCGCCTGTGCGTTGGCATTCGGGCGGTAACCGAGCTGGGCGACCGTTTTCATCACCGTCTCACGCGTATCCTGGCTTACCAGCGCGCTGTTATTTAGCACGCGGGAAACCGTCGCAACGGAGACGCCCGCATGACGGGCAACGTCACGAATGGTGATCATTTTCACCCACCTTTTCTGGATTGCGGCTGTTCACACTCACCCCCTGGGTTAAGTAAGGAGGCTATTCTGGCAGTCGGTGCAGAAATGCTACGTGAGTGACTTCACATGAATGGAAGCGGTTACATCCATTTTGTTAATGATTGTGATCGGGATCGTTATCTGGATGTGCGTTCTAATGATGTCCCTGAAGCACGAGCGGTTAATCGCCGCCACAACCACTCCAGGGGACCCTGGCGGAAATGTTTAAGCCAGAATACGGAGAAGAGGATGTTGACCGCCCATATCAGCGGTACAAACGCCAGAAGTTGCAGACGGTTAAACTTCATAAACAGACCAAGATGATTAAACAGCGTGGTGCAAATCAGCGTTTGCAGCAGATAGTTACTCAGCGCCATCCTGCCAACACAGGCAATCGCGCTCACCAATTTACTGCCGCAGATCTGCGGCCAGAACCCCCACGCCAGCGCGGCATAGCCTATTGCCTGCATCGGTCCGCCGAGTTCTCGCGGCGCCTGCAAAAAGAAAGCGCACCAGCGGTAAGACCAGCCAAGCTGCCACTGCGCAACAATAGACGGAATGTTGACCAACATACCAAGCCCAATCAGCAGTGCGCCAACACGCCGGTAGTGATGAAGACTGAACTGCCCTCTCAGCCAGCCGCTACGCATTAGCGCCGCACCCAGCAGCATCATACCGGCCAGTTGCCAGCCATATTGCGCCCCCAGCGCCAGTAGCGCATTCGACAGCATATCCGCGCGGTTACTGAGTGCCTCAGTAAAGCCGCCACTGGTTTTCCACCACATTTCATACTGCACATTGGCGGCGTCCGGCAGCCAGGAGCGGTTAGGCGCACTACCGGAAATAGCGCCCAGCAACAGCAGTACGGCGATGCCAATCAGATACAGCACCACGCCGGTATTGAACATCGTCTTCACGCTTTGCGCGTCGCGGATCATCCTCCAGGCAATCAGTCCTACCAGCCCATAAGCCAGCAGAATATCGCCATCCCAGAAAAAGAGGCCGTGTATAAACCCGAGAATGACCAAAAGCGTCAGGCGCGACTGGATCCAGCGTTTACCGCGCGGCAGCAGCATTTGCAGCCCGGCGCCGAACAGAATGGCGAACAGCGAGAGAAATTTCACCTGAGCGAACAGATCGAGCAGCGCCCATGTCCAGGCATCGCGCTGCGTGATGTCACCATACCAGGCGGGATTCAGATAGGCCGCCTTCGGCAAACCGAAGGCGGTAATATTCAGCAGCAGAATACCAAGAATGGCGATGCCACGAACGAAATCCAGCGTGACATTTCTCTCCATGTCTGGCTCCCGGCGAATCAGTTACTGTGGCGTACGGCGCGCAGGAACTCCTGGCGGGTATTCTGGCTGGACTTAAACAGCCCACCGAGCGAGGTAGTGGTGGTGGCGCTGGTGGCGTCACGAATGCCGCGTGCTTTGACGCAATAATGTACGGCATCAATAGATACTGCGACATTGTTGGTACCCAGCAGCGTTTGTAGCGCCGTCAGGATCTGCTGCGTTAGGCGCTCCTGCACCTGCGGACGCTGGGCGAAAAACTGCACGATACGGTTGATTTTTGACAGACCAATTACCGACTCTTTCGGAATGTAGGCCACCGTCGCTTTGCCGTCGATAGTCACAAAATGGTGCTCGCAGGTGCTGGTCAGCGTAATATCACGCACCGTCACCATTTCATCCACCTTCATTTTGTTCTCAATGACGGTGATTTTCGGGAAATTGGCGTAATCGAGGCCGGAGAAAATTTCATCGACATACATTTTGGCGATGCGATGCGGCGTTTCCATCAGGCTGTCATCATTCAGATCGAGATTTAATAGCTGCATAATCTCGGTCATATGCCCGGAAATAAGACGCTTACGGGTTTCGTTATCCATTTCGCGCACCGGAGGGCGCAGCGGTGTTTCCAGGCCGCGGGCGACCAGAGCCTCGTGAACGAGCGCCGCTTCTTTACTGAGTGATGACATATTATTTTTCTCCTGCAGGTGTGGCATTCTTCGCCAGCTACGGCGAAGTGAGCGGACATTGTGCGTGAGGTCGCGCACATAATCCAGTCCCGCTAGTGATAATTATAGAAATCGTCATTGCCTTTCAGACGCTGCGTTTCCACACCAGTAAGCCGCCGATCAGCAGCGCTATCGCCGCCACTCCGAGCGCCGGTTCAAGGCGTTGCGTCAGCCAGGTGGAGAGCGCCGACGTCATCGGACCAACCAGTTGCCCGACGGCATAGCCGGTGGTCAGCAACCCGGCCATATAACGTGTGTGATCGGGTGCAAGCTCGCGCCCATACAACAATGAAAGCTGTACCGCGCAGAGAAATCCGCCGCCAACCAGTAACGCGCCGCACACCAGCCCGCTCATGCCTGGCAGCAACCAGGCAGCCAGCACGCCAGCACCCTGCAACCACAGCACGATCGCCAGCCGTTGGTGGCTGTGCCCCACATGACGTAGCAGGATACTGAGCGCAATCCCCACCACCGCTGCCGCACCGAACACCGGCCAGACGAACTGCGCGAACAGACTGCCGGGAAAACGCAGCGCAGCCATTTGCGACAGAAACGTCGCGGGCAGAATATAACCGAATCCGGCAAGGCTGTAGCTCCACACCAACCGTTTCAGATTTGCCGTCAGGCGCAGCGGCTGCGGTTGTGTTCCGGTGCGGTGCCACTCGCCAGGGCGCGGCAGATAGCGGGCGATCAGCGCCACCAGCAGCAATGCCAGCACGCCATACACCTGCCAGGCGGAAGCCGCACTTAAGCCTTTCGCCTGAATCGCCACCGCCAGCAGGCCACTGATGGCAATCCCGGCGCCGGGGCCAGCAAACACTGCCGCGCTCAGTCCAGGTTTACCGGCATGCGCCAGCCGCTCATTACTCCATGCGGCGATCAGCACCATCGCCCAGCCGCTCATCGTGCCAATCACCAGCCGTAACACGCCATGAACCAACGCGTTATCCGCTATAGCAGAAAGAAACGTCAGCGCAACCGCGCCGCTGATACCAAACCACAGGCGCAGCTCGATATGCCGCTGCGCGCGCATCGCATCCCAGGCGCCAAGCAAATAACCAAGGTAGTTAATGGCGGCAACAAGACCAGCGCTGGTCAGCGTGAGCTGCCCGTCGCGGATCATCAACGGCACCTGCGGGGTAAACGCAAAGCGGCCAATCCCCATCGCTACTACCAACACAATAAAGCCGCAGAGCGCTACTCGCTGCGCCATGGCCCCTCCAAATGTTAGTAATAAGTTTCATTTATGATGCAACAGGTTAAATGCAGGTGAAAGTGAAAGTTACTCAGCTAAGGGAATAATCTGTATGATACCAGGATGTTACTTATTTTTAACCGTGAATACCTGAGGAGCCCTGCATGGAAATGCTCGAAGAGCACCGCTGTTTCGAAGGCTGGCAACAGCGCTGGCGTCACGACTCCACCGTACTCAACTGTTCGATGACCTTTAGCATCTTTTTACCGCCGCCGTGCAGTGTAACGCCGCCGCCGGTACTGTTCTGGCTCTCCGGGCTGACCTGTAATGATGAAAACTTCACCACCAAAGCGGGCGCACAGCGTGTCGCGGCGGAACTGGGGATTGTACTGGTGATGCCGGATACCAGCCCGCGCGGCGACGCAGTAACTGATGCTGACGGCTACGATCTGGGCAAAGGCGCAGGATTCTACCTCAATGCCACGCAACAACCGTGGGCGGCGCACTACCGGATGTATGATTATCTGCGTGACGAGTTATCGGCGCTGATTCAGGCTGAATTTAACGTCGGCCCGCGTTGCTCCATTAGCGGCCATTCAATGGGCGGCCATGGAGCATTGATTATGGCGCTGAAAAACCCGGGGCGTTATACCAGCGTGTCAGCGTTTGCGCCAATTGTTAATCCGTTGCAGGTACCGTGGGGACAGAAAGCGTTCACCGCGTATCTGGGCAATGACGCCGCCTTGTGGCGTGAGTGGGATAGCTGCGCACTGATGCTGGAAAGCGCAGAGGCCGATGCAATCCCGACGCTTATCGACCAGGGGGATAACGATCCGTTCCTGGCCGATCAACTGCAACCAGCGCGGCTGGCGGAAGTAGCGCGACAAAAAGGCTGGCCGCTGACGCTGCGTATCCAGTCCGGGTACGATCACAGCTACTTCTTTATTGCCTCCTTTATTGAAGATCATCTGCGCTTCCATGCGCAGTATTTGCTGAAATAACGGCACCCAAGGCGCACAAAAAAAGCCCTCATAACGAGGGCTAAAAGAGTGAATTTATTTGTTAAAGTGTTCCGGGAACTCCATTTCGCTATAGCCTACGAAGCGGGTGCCTTTGGTCCATTTGTAACCAAGCCAAATCACCAGGAACAGCGGGATACCAATATAGGTGGCAGCAACCGCGCCCCAGTTGATGGAATCGGCGAGAAATGCCTGATAGTTCTGCCCAAGGGTGATTATCAAACAGAGCACGAAGGCGAAGATCGGCCCAAGCGGGAAGAAACCGGAACGGTATGGCAGATCATTCAGCGAGTGACCCTGCGCAACGTAACCGCGACGGAAGCGATAATGGCTGATCGCGATACCGAGCCAGGCAATAAAGCCGGTCATCCCGGAGGTGTTCAGCAGCCACAGGTAAACGGTCTGGTTACCGAACATTGAGGTCAGGAAGCACAGCCCGGCGATCACCGTAGTGGCATACAGTGCATTACGCGGCACGCCGCCCTTCGACAATTTAGCGAAAATACGTGGCGCTTTACCATCGCAGGCCAGGGTATAGAGCATACGCGTGGAAGCGTACATACCGGAGTTACCGGCAGAAAGCACCGCCGTCAGGATCACCGCATTCATTACCGCCGCCGCGGAGAGCAGACCGGCATGTTCGAACACCAGCGTAAACGGGCTGACGCTGATGTCTTTTACATCGTTACGCAGCAGGCTCGGATCGGTATACGGAATAATCAGGCTGATAATCAGGATGGCAAACACATAGAACAGCAGAATACGCCAGAATACCTGGCGAACCGCGCGCGGAATGTTTTTCTCAGGATTTTCAGATTCGCCCGCCGCAATACCAATCAGTTCGGTGCCCTGAAAGGAGAAGCCGACAATCATCGCCACGCCAATCATCGCCGAAAAACCACCGGCAAACGGCGCATCACCAATCGTCCAGTTGCTCCAGCCCGCCGGTTTATCACCCTGGAAGATACCGACGATCATCATCACGCCAACCACGATAAAGATAATGACCGTGGCGACTTTGATCAGCGAGAACCAGTACTCTGCTTCACCAAAGCCTTTTACTGAGATGTAGTTAAGCAGGAAGATCACCGCCAGGAACAGCGCACTCCAGATCCAGCCGGGCGTATCCGGGAACCACCAGGTCATCACCAGTTGCGAGGCCACAAGGTCGACGGCAATGGTGACCGCCCAGTTGTACCAGTAGTTCCAGCCCAGCGCGAAGCCAAAGCCTTCTTCAACGTATTTTTGACCATAAGTGGAGAATGAACCCGAAACCGGCATAAAGGCGGCGAGTTCGCCGAGGCTGGTCATCAGGAAATAGACCATCAGGCCGATCAGAATATAGGAGAACAGCGCCCCGCCCGGGCCCGCTGAAGAAATGGTCGCCCCTGATGCGACAAACAAACCTGTACCAATGGAACCGCCAATGGCGATCATCGTCAAATGACGCGCCTTAAGTTCACGACGAAGCGTGGGCGCTTCTGTGGTTTTAATTTCGGAAACCATAAGAAAATGCTATCCATCCAAAAAATGAGGCGCGATTGTAGCAAACGAAACGCCCCCCTTCCGGTATAAAACACGTCATATTAGAGAGCTTCATGATAGGTGGCGAATTATAAGTAAAGCAGTGAATCGTTGATGTTACGAACCTGCCGACAGGCTCGTAACATCAGAGAGAGCAATAGCTAATAAAGCGCTGTAATGCGCTTGAGAGGTGTTTCTGGCGATGGTGGATGAGCCACAGCGTGCGCACCAGGCGCGGCAGCGGAATGGGTACTTCCACCAGCGAACCGCTTTCCAGTTGTTCGGCAATCACGCGGCGCGACAGGCAACTGATGCCCAGCCCGTGGCGTACCGCATGCTTGATGGCTTCCGAGTTACCCAACTCCATACCGAGATGAAACTGCGGCAGTTGCGACAGCAGCAAATAATCAACAAGTTCCCGCGTACCCGAACCACGTTCTCGCAGGATCCATGGCGCGGCTGCCAGTTGCTGCAGCGTGACCGGCCCCTGCAATAACGGCGAGGAAGGCGTCGCGAAAACCACCAGTTCATCTTCCAGCCACGGTTCGGCAATAATCTCCGCGGTGTGGCACGGCCCTTCAATCAGGCCGATATCCACGCGGAAATCGGCTACCGCATTGATCACATCCTGGCTATTGCCGACGCTCAGCTCCAGCGGCAAATCGGGGAAATCGCGACGGTAGCGGGCAATCACTTCCGGCAGAATGTAGTTACCGATGGTGCTGCTGGCAAAAACGCGGATGGCGCCGTTATCTTCGCGAAACAACTGCTCAATGTCCGTTGCCTGCTCCAGCGCTGCCAGCGCTCGCGGATAGAGCAGCCGCCCATGTTCGTTCACCACCAGCCGCTTACCGACGCGGTCAAACAGTTGCACGCCCAACTGCCCTTCCAGGTCGGTAAGCGCAGCACTCACCGCCGACTGGGAGAGAGCCAGCATCTGCGCGGCCTGCGTGGTGGAGCCGCTTTTCAGCACTTCGGCGAAGACTTCCAACTGACGCAACGTTATATGCATAGCTGTCACTTACCACTTATAAAGATTGATTATAAATATATAATCAATTTTACCTTTAAACCAGCGTGCCTTACCCTTTTATCCATCAAAAGGAGAAGGTTATGACTGAAATCACACTACAGACTCATCGTCATCTGGCCTGGCGTTTTATCCCTGGCCTGTTGCTCAGCGGTTTCATTACGGGTCTCGCCCTGTGGCTTGGTGCAATCCCGTCGGTGGCAGGAATGGGATTAAGCGCCCTGACACTGGCGATCCTTATCGGTATGGTTATCGGCAACACTCTCTACCCTGCCCTGCATACGCAATGCGACAGAGGCGTACTGTTTGCGAAACAGCATTTGCTGCGGCTTGGCATTATTCTGTACGGTTTTCGCCTGACATTTTCGCAAATTGCCGATGTCGGCGTAAGCGGGATTGCCATTGATACGCTGACGCTCTCCAGCACCTTTTTGCTGGCCTGCTTCCTTGGGCAAAAAGTCTTTGGGCTGGATAAAAAAACCAGTTGGCTGATTGGCGCTGGTAGCAGTATTTGCGGGGCGGCCGCCGTGCTGGCAACAGAACCCGTGGTCAAAGCCGAGGCCAGCAAAGTCACCGTGGCCGTGGCGACCGTGGTGATCTTTGGTACGCTGGCGATCTTTATTTACCCTGCACTTTACCCGCTGCTGGGTCAGTGGTTCAGCCCGGAAACCTATGGCATCTGGATTGGCTCTACCGTGCATGAAGTGGCACAGGTGGTTGCCGCCGGGCATGCCATCAGCCCCGATGCTGAAAACGCGGCAGTGATCGCAAAAATGCTGCGCGTCATGATGCTGGCTCCCTTCTTATTGCTGCTGGCGACACGCATCAAACAACTCAGCCCGCAGGCAGGTGCAGAAAAAAGTAAGCTGACGATCCCATGGTTTGCGCTTGGTTTTATCGCAGTAGCGGTGTTTAACTCGTTCCACCTGCTACCCCCCTCTGCTGTGAATGCGTTGAACACACTGGATACTCTGCTGCTGGCGATGGCGATGGCGGCGCTGGGGTTGACCACCCATATCAGCGCGCTGAAGAATGCTGGTGCGAAACCGCTGGTGATGGGATTACTGCTGTTTGTCTGGCTGATTGTCGGCGGCGGTGCGATTAATCTGGCCGTTCATCACCTGATGGCATAAACCACTACATGCCAGCCCTGGAGACCCGCTATTATTGACGTTTTCCCCTGGCGGGTTTTAACAGGAGTTTTTATGAAATACATTGGTGCGCATGTAAGCGCCTCGGGCAGCGTAGCGAATGCCGCCGTCCGCGCCGCTGAAATCGGGGCAACGGCTTTTGCGCTGTTTACCAAGAATCAGCGCCAGTGGCGTGCTGCGCCGCTGAGCACGGAGACCATCGACGAGTTTAAAGCTACCTGCGAAAAATATCACTACACGCCCGCACAGATCCTGCCCCATGACAGCTACCTGATTAACCTCGGACACCCAGTGACCGATGCGCTGGAAAAATCCCGCGAAGCCTTTATTGACGAGCTGACACGCTGTCAGCAACTAGGACTAACGCTGCTGAACTTCCATCCTGGCAGCCATCTGATGCAGATCCCGGAGGATGAGTGCCTGGCGCGTATCGCCGAATCCATCAACATCGCGCTGGCGCAAACCGAAGGGGTAACGGCGGTGATTGAAAATACCGCAGGCCAGGGCAGTAACCTTGGGTTTAAGTTTGAACATCTGGCGACGATTATTGATGGTGTGGAAGATAAATCCCGCGTCGGCGTCTGCATTGATACCTGCCACGCTTTTGCCGCAGGTTACGATCTGCGTACCGAGCAGGCAACGGCAGAAACGTTTGCTGAATTTGAGCGCGTGGTAGGTTTCAAATACCTGCGCGGTATGCACCTGAACGACGCGAAAAGCGCGTTTGGCAGCCGCGTTGACCGTCATCACAGCCTTGGTGAAGGTAATATCGGCTATGAAGCGTTTCGCTGGATTATGCGCGATGAGCGTTTCGATGGCATTCCGTTGATCCTCGAAACCGTCAATCCGGATATCTGGGCGGAAGAGATTGCCTGGCTGAAAGCGCAACAAAACGCTGACGCGGCGGCATAAATCATACTGCGGGCTGCCCCGGTATCCATTGTCTGATGGCGTTTCTTTTATCAGTCCTGTGGGCTTCGCTTATCATATCGCTATACTGCAGAATGCACCGTTTGCAAGACGGATAAGACGTTTACCGTCATCCGGCGAAATATTGACGTTGCCAGTTAGCTATCACCGCCAGCAAATTTCTCCATAAAAAAGGCCGCTAAGCGGCCTTTTTCACTACACAACGTGTTCACTACGCAATGTATTATGCAACTTTCGCAACCGCTTCCGTTTCCGGACGTTTCAGGAAGGCATACACCAGGCCTGTCAGCAGCGTACCGGCAACGATGGAGAGCAGGTAACCGAGAACCGGCGTAATCGCACCCGGAATCAGCAGCACGAACAGACCACCGTGCGGTGCCATCAGTTTTGCGCCAATCGCCATTGAGATAGCGCCTGTCAGCGCACCACCGGCGATACAGCACGGGATCACGCGCATCGGGTCACGGGCCGCGAACGGGATAGCCCCTTCAGAGATAAAGCACAGGCCGAGAACCAGAGCCGCTTTACCACCTTCACGTTGACCTTTATCGAACTTGTTACGCGCAACCAGCGTTGCCAGGCCCATTGCCAACGGCGGAACCATACCGGCCGCCATAATAGCTGCCATCGGCGCGTAAGTCTGGGTACTCAGCAGACCCACCCCAAACGCATAAGCCGCTTTGTTCACCGGGCCGCCCATGTCGGTACACATCATACCTCCGAGGATTGCACCCAGCAGAACAGCGTTTGCCGTGCCCATGGTTTGCAGCCAGGAAGTCAGACCGGCCAGGATTTTCGCAACCGGCGCACCGATCAGGTAAATCATCGCCAGACCGACAATCAGGCTGGAGACCAGCGGAATGATCAGAATCGGTTTCAGCGCTTCCATACTCGGCGGCAGCTTCAGACCTTTACTGATGGCTTTAGCCAGATAACCGGCGAGGAAACCAGCGATAATACCACCGATAAAACCAGAGCCGGTGCTCACCGCCAGCATCCCGCCGATCAGACCCGGCGTCAGGCCCGGACGGTCAGCGATGGAAAAGGCGATGAAACCCGCCAGCACCGGGACCATCAGCGCGAATGCCGAACCACCACCGATTTTCATCAGCGCAGCCGCCAGCGTGCCTTCTTCTTTAAACGCAGTAATACCGAAAGCAAAGGACAGCGCGATCAGCAAGCCGCCCGCCACCACCATCGGCAGCATATAGGAGACGCCGGTCAGCAGGTGACGATAAGCGCCAGCACTCTCTTTTTTCCCTTCCGAACTTTCAGACTGTGCCTGACCCGACGGCTGGTAAGGCTTCGCTTCCGCTACGGCTTTATCCATCTCCTGAGCCGTTTTCTTCAGCGCCAGACCCGTTGTGGTACGGTACATTGGTTTACCAGCAAATTTTGCCAGGTCAACTTCAATATCGGCGGCAACCATGACCAGATCGGCTTGCGCCACCTCTTCTGGCGTGATGGCATTGCCTGCCCCCACGGAACCACGCGTTTCTACTTTCACCCACCAGCCGCGTTTTTTGGCTTCGGTTTCAATGGCTTCTGCTGCCATAAAGGTGTGCGCCACGCCGGTCGGGCATGCGGTAACCGCAACAATACGTTTCGGGCCATTGTTGGCAACTGGCGCAGCCGCTACTGCTGTCGGCGCCGTGTAAATCGCGGCATGGTTTTTCGCTTCGCTGAGGAACAGCTCCGGCTGTGCCACTGCACGATTGATATCGCCCAGCCACACTTTTTTTCCGTCGAGCGCACTGTCGTTTGGCAGTTGACTACCCAACACAATCGCCAGTTCCGCTTCGTCAGGGTTTTCAATGAATTGCAGATTTGCTTTCTGTGCCGCCGCGCTCAGTAAGGTCTTCGCCATATAAGCGCGAGCCTGTCCGAGTTCGGAGTCAATAATCAGCAGCGTTTTCATTATGCCTCTCCTGCTGTTAGTTAAAGGGTTTTAAGTCAACTCGCGCCATCATCGCGGCTAACTGGGTACGGTCGGTAATACCTACGTTACTCTGACTAACCGCCAATGCAGCAACAGCAGTAGCCAGGCGTAATGTATGTTCACTGGACTCACGCATCAGCAAGCCATAAATCAGGCCGCCAACCATAGAATCCCCTGCGCCAACGGTGCTTACCACTTCCATTGACGGCGGTTTGGCAATCCATTCCCCTGAAGCGTTAACCCATAGAGCCCCTTCTGCGCCCAGCGAGATCACCACGTGGGCGATCCCCTGTTCGCGAAGCGCGTGAGCGGCTTCAATAACATCCTTCAATTCAGGTAATTTGCGGCCTGCCCAGATCTCCAGCTCGCGGCGATTTGGTTTCACCAACCACGGCGCAGCTTTCAGGCCAGCCACCAACGCATCACGGCTGCTATCGAAAATAATGCATGGGCACTGGCTGCGCAGGCGCGTCATCCACTCGGTAAAGGCTTCCGGGCTGACACCCGAAGGCAGGCTGCCGCTGACGCAGACCATATCGAACTGCCCCAGCCAGCTCAGTGAATCATTAACAAAACGCTCCCAGTCGGTCGGCGTCACTTCGAAGCCAGAGAAATTGAAATCGGTAACTTCGCCGTCTTTTTCCGTCAGCTTTACGTTAATGCGTGTACGCCCGGCAACCACCTGGAAACGGTTGGCGATACCCAGCTCGCTGAACAGTTGTTGAAAACCGTCCTGGTTGTCTTTACCGAGGAACCCGCCAACGGTTACGTCAATGCCAAGATCTTTTAGTACCTTCGCAACGTTGATCCCTTTACCCGCAGCGTGCAGGCCGGTAGTACGAACCAGGTTCACTTCGCCGCGTTCAATTTCCGGGGTGAAACCCACTAGATCATAGGCCGGATTCAGGGTAATGGTGGCAACACGTCTGCTCATTTATACGCCCTCCCCAAGACCGGCAGCGATGGCTTCGCCAATCGCTTTCAGCGCCTGTTCAGCGTCACTGCCCTGCGCCGTGAAACGCAGGCGGTGTCCTTTTTTCACGCCCAGCGCGACGACTTTCATCAAGCTGCGACCGTTCGCCGGTTTACCGGTGCCGTCGAGGTTCGTCACGGTGATTTCACTGGTGAATTGCTTGATGGTGTTGACCAGCATGGTGCCCGGACGGGCGTGCAGGCCGTGCTCGTTACGCACCACAAACTCATCACTCAGCACATCTCCAGCCATCGCATCATCACTGGTCAGCAGCGCCAACAGTGTGGCCGCATCAGCATTCAGCAGGCTGTCAGCTTTGTTCTCTAACAGCAGATCGCTCAGGCGCTTGAGTACAGCAACAGGCTGCTCATCGGCCATTGCAACGCTGACCAGCAGCGCAACTTGCTCACCCTCGACGTCGAACGGCGTTTCCGCGCGACTTACCGCCACGGCGCTCAGCAGATTGCCTTCTGCGCTATCGTTCAGCCAGATGCCCTGACCGAGGTTCAGCGGTTTCTCGTTAATCGCACGCGTAACGTAAGCCGCGTCAACCGCACCGGCTTCTTTCAGACGCGCCGCATTCAACGCCTGAAGTGTCAGCAGATCGCTTGCTGCAACATCAAGGGTTAAGGTGTCGTTATCCAGCTTCAGCGCCACGCTCTGTTTTTCGCCCATCAGCAGGGCACGCAGCTCTTCAGCCGTAGTGGCGGATTGCAGTTGCGCAGCGACATCATCATCGCTCAACACATGCGTCAGCTGACGCAGCAGACCGAGGTGCTCATCGGAACTTGCAGCAATCCCGATAGCAACATAGGCAACCTGGCCCTCGCTCCACAGAATGCCCTGCGGGAACTGGAACACTTTGACGCCGGTTTTCAGCACCTGGTCGCGCGTGTCGGTCGTGCCGTGTGGAATGGCAATACCATTGCCAAGATAGGTTGAGGTTTGCTGTTCGCGCGCCAGCATGCCGTTGACGTAGCCATCAGCTACATTGCCTGCTGCTGCCAGCGCTGCTGCGATCTGGCGGATAGCCTCTTCTTTATTACCGGCCTGCTGGCCCGGATGGATGTCCTGAACGGATAACTGGAACATGTAACCCCTCTCTTGCTGACATTGAATCGTTTCAGCTAACTTGAGAAATAATGCGTCATCACTTTGATTCAGATATTAAGCAATGACGCTGAAACGTTTCATGAAATCTTCCCCTTTTTACACCAGTAAGCAAGAAATCTCTGAATTTGCGTTGTAAAATTTAGAGCTACTGCACATTTTCTCATCGCGTTAAGCAAATTTGCTGAAGCGGATTTGAATTTCAGCACCGAAGCTTCAGCTTCATTCAGCTTTGATGAATATGATTTGAAATGGCGCTTTGATTTTTCGTGGCAAATTTTGCTTAGCTGACTGTGCTTTTTTAGCGTGGCGGCGTAAACTCCGCGTCTCAATATTGGATCTCATGAAAAATGCAAAATTCTCCCGTCGCCGCCAGACGTGGCACGTTTGATTTTACGTCGACGGCGTTCCTGATTGTCGCGTTCCTGACCGGCATTGCAGGTGCCCTGCAAACCCCCACGCTAAGCCTCTTTTTAACCAACGAAGTGCAAGTTCGCCCGGCGATGGTTGGCTTCTTTTTTACCGGCAGCGCGGTGATTGGCATTCTGGTCAGCCAGTTTCTTGCCGGACGTTCAGATCGTAAAGGCGATCGTAAATCGCTGATTGTCTTCTGCTGCCTGTTGGGGATGTTGGCCTGCGTGCTTTTTGCCTGGAACCGCAACTACTTTATGCTGCTGTTTGTCGGCGTGTTTCTCAGCAGTTTTGGTTCCACGTCTAACCCACAGCTTTTTGCTCTGGCGCGTGAACATGCGGATCATACTGGCCGCGGGGCCGTGATGTTCAGTTCAATCCTGCGTGCGCAGGTCTCACTGGCGTGGGTAATTGGCCCGCCGCTGGCTTACGCGCTGGCAATGGGCTTTGGTTTTACAGTGATGTATCTCTGCGCTGGCGCTGCGTTTATTGTCTGTGGCGCTATGGTGTGGCTGTTTTTGCCCACCATGCGCAAAGAACCCAACCTGAAGTCGGCCGTGCTGGAAACACCGCGTACGCATCGCCGCGATACACTTCTGTTGTTCGTGATTTGCACGATGATGTGGGGCACTAATAGCCTGTACATCATTAATATGCCGCTGTTTATTATCGATGAATTGCATCTGTCGGAGAAACTGGCGGGAGTGATGATGGGTACCGCCGCTGGGCTGGAAATCCCGACCATGCTGATTGCGGGTTACTATGCGAAGCGTTTTGGTAAACGTTTTTTAATGCGCGTCAGCGCAGTTGCTGGGATCTTTTTCTATGCCGGGATGCTGACGGTGCATACGCCAGCAACCCTGTTAGCTTTACAAGTGCTGAACGCTATTTATATCGGCATTCTCGCCGGAATTGGCATGCTCTATTTCCAGGATCTGATGCCTGGTCAGGCGGGTTCAGCCACCACCCTTTATACTAATACCACGCGTGTCGGTTGGATCATTGCCGGCTCGCTGGCAGGCGTGGTGGCTGAAATCTGGAACTATCACACGGTGTTCTGGATTGCGCTGGCGATGGCACTGATAACCCAGTTCTGTCTGGCGCGTATTAAAGATATTTAGGGTGCCGTCTGGCGCTCTAAATCGAGCAGGTAAACCATCGCATCAGCGCGATTCGAGCCGCACATATCACTGTTCGGCTGCAACCCGGCGCACACTTTTGGGCGCAACGGCGAAGCAAAGATTTTGCAACGCTGCTGTTCATCTAGCTGGACGCAGGGCATGTTGGCCGGTTTACCGTTGGGCATGCCGGGGATTGGGCTGGTGATGGACGGTGCAGTACAACACGCTCCACAGTCCGGGCGGCATTGCATAATGGCTCTCTTTTTTGATGGCGTGCCGGGCTGGCGCGTACAGGGCGCAAACTACCATTTTTTGCAGCCCGAAGGCAAAAATCAGATTCCGCTTGCCTGGAATCCCCCTCGCGAGTAGTTTGTCGCGATATTTTTGTTATTTTAATCTCACAGGACCCTTGCAATGCCAAGAGCGAACGAAATTAAAAAAGGTATGGTGCTGAATTACAACGGCAAACTGCTGATTGTGAAAGATATTGATATCCAGGCACCGAGCGCCCGTGGCGCAGCAACACTGTACAAGATGCGTTTTTCCGATGTCCGTACCGGACTGAAAGTGGAAGAGCGCTTTAAAGGCGATGATATCCTCGATACCGTTACCTTGAACCGCCGTTTTGTTGACTTCTCTTATATTGATGGCAACGAATACGTGTTCATGGATAAAGAAGATTACACGCCGTATACCTTCACGAAAGATCAGATTGAAGACGAGCTGCAGTTTATTCCGGAAGGTGGCATGCCGGATATGCAGGTTCTGCTATGGGATGGCCAGTTGCTGGCGCTCGAACTGCCGCAGACTGTCGATCTGGAAATCGTGGAAACTGCGCCGGGTATTAAAGGTGCTTCTGCCAGTTCCCGCACCAAACCCGCAACCCTGAATACAGGTCTGGTTGTGCAGGTTCCGGAATATCTGACCACCGGTGAGAAGATCCGCATCCATATCGAAGAGCGCCGCTACATGGGCCGCGCTGACTGATCTCGTGTTGCCATGAAAAAAGCCACTTCAGTAAAGTGGCTTTTTTGCCAGATGGCGCTTTGCCTTACATCAGAATGACATTACAGCAAATCGCGGAACAGGGTTTTCTTCAGCGCCAGCTCAACGCCGCGCACTTCCGCCATCCCTTTCAGACGCCCTATCGCCGAGTATCCCGGATTGGTTTTCTTGCGCAGATCGTCCAGCATCTGGTGACCATGATCCGGTCGGAACGGGATCGGCCGCAGATCGCCTGCTTTCTTGCGGCGCTGCTCTTCAGTCAGAATTGCTGCCACAACAGAAACCATATCCACATCCCCCTGCAAATGCGCCGCTTCGTGGAAGGTTTTCGGGTTATCTTCACGGCACGTTGAACGCAGATGCGTAAAGTGGATACGATCGCCGAAGGTTTCAATCATCCGCACCAGATCGTTATCAGCACGCACACCGTATGAACCGGTACACATGGTGAAACCGTTATTGATGCTATCCACCGCTTCTTTCAGCCACTGCATATCTTCAATAGTCGAAACGATACGCGGCAGGCCGAGGATTGGACGCGGTGGATCGTCCGGATGAACCGCCAGACGTACGCCTACTTCCTGAGCGACCGGCACAATAGCGCGCAGGAAATAAGCCATGTTTTCACGTAGTTGCGCTTTATCAATACCATCATATTCCGCCAGACGAGCCCGGAACTGATCCAGCGTATAACCCTCTTCAGCACCCGGCAGACCGGCGATGATATTGCGCGTCAGCTTTTCTACTTCCGCTTCGCTCATCGCGTTGAAGTAAGCCTGCGCCTGGCGCTGGTCTTCTTCGCTGTAGTCCGCTTCCGCGCCAGGGCGTTTCAGAATATGCAGTTCAAAAGCGGCGAAAGCGATCTGGTCGAAACGCAGCGCTTTGGAACCGTCCGGCAATTGATATTCGAGATCGGTACGCGTCCAGTCGAGGATCGGCATAAAGTTGTAGCAGACAGTATCGATACCGCAGGTCGCCAGGTTACGGATACTCTGCTGGTAATTGGCGATCCAGGTTTCATACTGGCCGGAATGGGTTTTAATATCTTCATGTACCGGGATGCTTTCCACTACCGACCAAGTCAGCCCTTTTTCCGCCAGCAGCGCCTGACGCGCCTTAATCTCTTCAACCGGCCACACCTGACCATTCGGGATATGGTGCAGCGCAGTGACCACGCCGGTTGCGCCTGCCTGCCGTACATCGTCAAGAGATACCGGATCGTTCGGTCCATACCAACGCCAGGTTTGTTCCATCGCCTTGCCCTCTAAAGTTGTTATACCAATACACCTAACTGCATGACGACTACCATACATGTTTAGCCAAAATGGTCAAATATTCCCACAGCAATGATTGATCCAGCTCACATTCCACGGATATTTGAGGCATACCAATTCTTTTTGCTGTCATATAACTTTACACTGACGTTGTTAATTATTGGTTAATCAGGTGTATACAGATGAAGACTATTGCTTCCGCATCGCTTCCTGCCACGGTACAGCAACCTCAGTATGATCGCTCGCAGCTACGCTCGCGAATTGTGCACTTCGGTTTTGGCGCGTTTCATCGCGCGCATCAGGCGCTGTTGACTGACCGGGTGCTTAATGCGCAAGGCGGCGACTGGGGGATTTGTGAGATCAGCTTATTCAGCGGTGATGTACTGATGTCGCAACTGCGCGAGCAGGATCATCTGTATACCGTGCTGGAGAAAGGTGCAACCGGCAACCAGCCGATTATTGTCGGCGCAGTCAATGAGTGTCTGAATGCAAAACTCGATTCCCTGCCTGCCATCATTGAGAAGTTTTGTGAACCGCAGGTAGCGATTGTTTCGCTGACGATTACCGAAAAAGGCTACTGTATCGACCCGGCCAGCGGCCAGTTGGATCTACGCCAGCCACGTATTGAACATGACCTTCAGCACCCGCACGAGCCGCATTCGGCGCCGGGCATTCTGGTTGAAGCGCTCTATCGTCGCCGCGAGCGTGGGCTGCCGCCGTTTACAGTGCTCTCCTGCGATAACATTCCCGACAACGGGCACATTGTGAAAAATGCGGTGTTGGGTATGGCAAAAACCCGCTCACCGGAACTGGCGCACTGGATCTCGGAGAATGTCAGTTTTCCGGCCACAATGGTCGATCGTATTGTGCCAGCAGCAACTGACGAATCGCTGGCAGAAATCAACGATGAATTGGGCGTTTTCGACCCCTGTGCTATCAGCTGCGAGCCGTTTATTCAATGGGTGATTGAAGATAATTTCGTCGCCGGACGTCCACAGTGGGAAGTCGCAGGTGTGCAACTGGTGCAGGATGTGCAGCCATGGGAACAGATGAAACTTCGTATGCTCAACGGCAGCCACTCTTTCCTTGCTTATCTGGGGTATCTGGCCGGTTTTGCGCATATCAATGACTGCATGCAGGATGAAGCATTTCACGAAGCCGCGCGTCGTCTGATGCTGGATGAGCAAGCGCCAACCCTGCGCATCACCGGTGTCGATCTGACAGCTTATGCTGACAGCCTGCTTGAACGCTTCGCTAACCCGGCACTGAAACACCGTAGCTGGCAAATAGCCATGGATGGCAGCCAAAAACTGCCGCAACGCATGCTCGACAGCGTTCGCGTCCATTTACAGCGAGAAAATCGCTGGCCGCTGTTGGCGCTGGGCATTGCAGGCTGGATGCGTTATGTCAGCGGCGTGGATGATGCCGGGCATCCCATTGATATTCGCGATCCGCTGGCGGATAAAATTCACGCCATTGTCGCAACCAGTAGCGAGGCTGAGCGTGTGGCTGCGCTGCTGGCGCTGAAGGAGATATTCGGTAACGATCTGCCGCTTAATTCGTTGTTTGTCGATGCCGTTGACGATGCATGGCAAAACATTGCCGCCCATGGCGCTCACGGCGCGGTAAAACGCGTGCTAAGCGCTTAACAATTACTGCGGTTTACGCGGATGGTTGGTGCTTTACACCGTCCGCGCCCTTCTCTTTTCTCATTTTTTTCGCCAGGATCACAAATTATCTGCGTTTTATTGACGACTGGAGCTTTTGTGACCAAGACCAATCTCATTACCGGCTTTCTCGGAAGCGGCAAAACAACTTCTATTTTGCACCTGCTGGCGAATAAAGATCCGCAGGAGAAATGGGCAGTGCTGGTGAATGAATTTGGCGAAGTCGGTATCGACGGCGCACTGCTTGCCAACAGCGGCGCACTGCTTAAAGAGATCCCCGGTGGTTGCATGTGCTGCGTAAATGGTCTTCCGATGCAGGTGGGGCTGAACACCTTGCTGCGCCAGGGCAAGCCCGACCGTCTGTTGATTGAACCGACCGGGCTCGGCCATCCGAAACAGATCCTCAATATGTTGACGGACCCGGTCTACGAACCGTGGATTGATCTGCGCGCCACCCTCTGTTTGCTTGATCCCCGCCAGTTACTGGATGAAAAAGCGCTCACTAACGATAACTTCCGCGATCAACTGGCGGCCGCCGATATCATTGTCGCCAATAAACAGGATCGCGTGACCGTAGAGAGCCAGCAAGCGCTGGAAGAGTGGTGGTCCCGCTTCGGCGGTAACCGCCAGCGGGTCAGCGTCACCCAGGGAGCGATAGATGGCACGTTGCTCGATCGTCCGCGCCGTAATCTGCGGGAACTGCCTTCCAGTGCTGCACATCACCACGCGCACGGTGAACGAAAAGGTCTTGCGGCACTGAGCCTGCCAGTGCATCAACGCTGGCGTCGCAGTCTAAACAGCGGCCAGGGTCATCAGGCGTGCGGCTGGATTTTTGATGAAGATACGGTGTTTGACACCATTGGTCTGCTTGAATGGGTGCGCCATGCCCCAGTTGAGCGTGTCAAAGGCGTTATGCGTATACCGGAAGGTCTGCTGCGGGTGAATCGTCAGGGAGAGGATTTTCATCTCGAAACGCAGAATGTTGCGCCGCCGGATAGTCGAATCGAGCTAATTACCGCCTCAGAAGCCGACTGGAACACGCTTCAGTCCGCTTTGTTGAAGCTTCGTTTAAGTCAGGATCACTAACGTTCCCTCTTTATTTATTAAGAATTCTTAAGTAATGAAAACTCGTTTATCCTTGATTATCTTGCTGAACGCCGTCGGGCTGGCCCTGTTTATATGCTGGTATCTGCCCGTAAATCATGGATTTTGGTTTCCGCTGGACTCGACCATTTTCCACTTCTTCAACCGTGGACTGGTAGAAAATCGCGCCTGGCTTTGGCTGGTAGCGCTGACCAATAACCGCGCGTTCGATGCCTGTTCGCTGGTTGCCATGGGTTGTCTGATGCTGTCGTTCTGGTTGCCAGCCGATCACACCGGCCGTCGCCGTGTGGTGACCATTGGCCTGACCATGTTATTGATTGCTGTAGTGGTAAACCAACTGGCGCAACATCTGATGCCAGTGCAACGCGCGAGCCCGTCACTTTACTTTACCGATATACACCGGGTCAGCGATCTGCTCGATTTCCCGACCAAAGATGCATCGAAGGATAGTTTCCCCGGCGATCATGGAATGATGTTGCTTATTTTCGCTGCGGTGATGTGGCGTTATTTCGGCAAAAAAGCATTTGGTATTTCCCTTATTATTTTTGTGGTTTTCGCCTTCCCACGCGTCATGATCGGCGCGCACTGGTTTACGGATATTGCTGTAGGTTCGTTATCCGCCGTGCTGATTGGTCTGCCTTGGTGTCTTTTAACGCCGCTAAGCGATAAAATTATCGCGTTATTTGATCATTATTTGCCTGGGAATAACAAACTTTAAACAATCATCCAACATCAATGGATGTCATCCATTAGGGAACGTTTTCGATCCCTAATTTAAATCTGCCGCCTTTTCCCGCTATTGTCATTTTCTTGCCATAGTAAACTGCATATGAATTAGCATATTGCGTGCTTTTCACACTAAACTGGTCAATTTTTGAGCGTTCCAGGAAATTCACTTTCTGTATCATAATTTCTTATAAAAAAATGCACAAAAGCGCTCGCCATGCCCTGGATGTTCAGGTAACCTCGGTTCGTCTTGTCGCAAAGAGTGCTGTTATTCTCGTTGTGCGTATTTTTGTGCGTTCTTCCACAAATCTATGCTTGAGCAATTGTCTCGATGCTTTCAGATAATTAATCTCGCTGCGTTGGCATTTTTATAACGATATTTATCGTTAAGGACTTCAAGGGAAAATAAGTAACATGGTCAAGTCTCAGCCGATTTTGAGATATATCTTGCGGGCGATCCCTGCAATTGCAGTAGCGGTACTGCTCTCTGCTTGCTCTACAAATACCGCAAAGAATATGCATTCTGAGACGCTTGCTGTGGGTGAAGATGGTTCTTCACTGCAAACCTCTCAGGATGAATTTGAAAATATGGTTCGTAATCTGGACGTAAAAAGCCGCATTATGGATCAATATGCTAGCTGGAAAGGCGTTCGCTACCGTCTCGGCGGCGATACCAAAAGAGGCATTGACTGTTCTGGTTTTGTGCAACGCACCTTCCGTGAACAGTTTGGTTTAGAACTGCCGCGTTCCACATGGGAACAGCAGGAAACGGGTAAATCCATCTCGCGCACCAGTTTGCGTACGGGCGATCTGGTTCTGTTCAGGGCGGGTTCAACGGGCCGACATGTTGGCATCTATATTGGCAACAACCAGTTTGTTCATGCTTCAACCAGCAACGGTGTGATGATTTCCAGCATGGATGAGCCCTACTGGAAGAAGCGCTACAACGAAGCGCGACGCATCCTGACGCGCAGCTAATTGCTTAATGCCGGTTTACCCTTGAGCTGGCAATTAAGTCTAAAAACACTGCTCCGGCGGTGTTTTTTATGCCTGCTGTATGCCATCCCCTTCTTTTCCAGTTATAGCCCAGCTATATTGCTCCCGCATCCCTGAACACCTCGAATGGACCTGATATTATGTTCAGCCGCTATTTTTCTCTGAACCGCAAAATTATATTGATAAGCCTGATCGCGGGCGTGCTCTCTGCATTTATTGTCGGTGGACTACAATTGGGGCTTGAGCAGCATAAACGCGCAGATCGCTATACCACGTTAGTGAACAATATTCAGCGCTGGATCTCAGGCTATCTCAATGAAATACGAACAACAGCAGAATCGCTGCAACCGCTCACGCTTGATGAGTGTCATGTCGTCGTCGGCGAGCTGACCTCCAGGGCCGCATTCACGATTAACGTACGTGCGTTTCTGCTGGTAAAAGATCAACAAGCCTTTTGCTCATCGGCCACCGGCGAGATGAGCATGCCCATGAAAGATCTGGTACCGGATATCGACCTGACAAAAAACATGGATATGGTGTTACTGCCCGGCACACCAATGATGCCGAACAAACCCGCTATCGCCGTCTGGTTTCGTAGCCCGCTACAGGAGAACCGCGGGGTGTTTGCCACGCTGAATATCAATCTGACGCCTTACATGCTCTATATCTCGCAACACCCCGATCTGACTGGCGCGGCGCTGGGCATCGGCAATCGTGCCGTTTCCACCTTTTCACCCGGTTTAGTTGATCTGAGCACGATAACCCCGCCACAGATACGAATCGCGCACATTGAAGGTTCGCCAATCACATTTTATCTCTATGCAAAAAAGTGGCAACCCGAGGATATTCAATTTGCCGTGCTGCTTGGTACCACTTTCGGCATGCTTTTTGGTCTGCTGACCGCCTATATTCTGCAAAACAATCTCACCCCAGGCCGCGAGATCCTGACAGGTATCAAGCACGATCAATTCTATGTTGTTTACCAGCCAATAGTGGATGCGAAAAATTTGCAGATCACCGGCGTTGAAGTTCTGATGCGCTGGAAGCACCCAACAGCGGGTGAAATCCTGCCGGATGCATTTATTCATTTTGCTGAAGCCCAGCAACTGATTGTGCCGCTAACGCAGCATCTGTTCCGCTTAATCGCCCATGATGCGCCGCGATTAAAGACGTTGTTGCCCAAAGGTGCAAAACTGGGCATTAACATTGCCCCTGGTCACCTGCAAGGTGAAAATTTTATGCAGGATATTCGCCAGCTATCCCGTTCGCTCCCCGCCCAACATTTCAGCATCGTGCTGGAGATCACCGAGCGGGATATGTTGCGTTTTAACGAAGTGACTGCGCGGTTTGAGCAGCTCCGTGAAGAGGGCTACGAAACGGCTATTGATGACTTCGGCACCGGACACAGCGCACTGATTTATCTGGAACGCTTCACGATGGACTACCTGAAAATCGACCGTGGTTTCGTCAATGCCATTGGCACAGAAACCGTGACGTCGCCCGTGCTTGATGCCGTGCTGACACTGGCAAAAAAGCTGAATATGCTAACGATCGCCGAAGGCGTTGAAACGCCAGAGCAAGCCCGCTGGCTGCGCGAACATGGCGTTCATTATATGCAAGGCTACTATTTTAGCCGTCCGATGACGCTGCAACAGTTTACTGAATGGCAGTCGCCGTCGTTTTCCGCGCTGTTATAGGCGCGAATGATTTCACAACCTGCCGGGCCTCCCTTATTATTCAATGATTAGAGTTTAAGGCGCCTGCCGCGCCGCCGTTCACAGGAACACAGCGAATGAAGTTTTTGCGTATTTCAGCTTTCGTTCTGGCGTTTGCCGCTCTGGCTTGTCAGGCTCAGACCATTAAAGAGAGCGACTCATTTGCCGTGATCGGCGAGCCTAAATACGCCATCAACTTTACCCATTTTGACTACGTTAATCCTGCTGCACCGAAAGGTGGTAATGCAACGCTGTCGGTGATTGGCACCTTCGATAACTTCAACCGCTTTGCCATGCGCGGAAACGCTGCAGTTAGAACTGAATCGCTGTACGATGCCCTGTTTACCACCTCCGATGATGAACCCGGCAGTTACTACCCGCTGGTCGCAGAAATGGCCCGCTATGCGGACGACTTCTCCTGGATGGAGGTCTCGCTGAACCCCCGCGCGACATTTCACGACGGCTCACCCATCCGCGCCAGCGATGTAGCGTTTACCTTTAAAAAATTTATGACGGAAGGTGTGCCACAATTTCGCCTGGTCTATAAGGGAACGACGGTGAAAGCGATTTCGCCGTTGACCGTACGCATTGTGCTGGCGAAACCCAGTAAAGAGAGCATGCTTAGCCTGCTGACGCTGCCGGTGATGCCGGAAAAATTCTGGAAAGATCACCGGCTGGATGAACCACTGTCGCGGCCGCCGCTGGGCAGCGGTCCCTATCGCATCAGCGCCTGGCGCATGGGGCAGTACATTACTTATAGCCGGGTCAAGGATTACTGGGGGGCTAATCTGCCGGTGAACCGCGGGCGCTGGAATTTTGACACGATCCGTTACGATTACTACCTCGACGATAATGTCGCGTTCGAAGCCTTTAAAGCGGGCGCATTCGATATGCGCAGCGAAAGCGATGCCAAAAACTGGGCCACGCGCTATAGCGGCAGCAACTTCAGCCGTGGTTATATTGTTAAAAATGAACAACCGAACGCATCAGCGCAGGATACACGCTGGCTGGCGTTTAATATTCAGCGGCCCATCTTCAGCGATCGCCGCGTCCGCGAAGCCATATCGCTGGCCTTTGATTTTGAATGGATGAACAAAGCGCTGTTTTACGGTGCCTACAGCCGCGCTAACAGCTATTTCCAGAATACTGAATACGCTGCGCGCACTTATCCTGATGCGGATGAATTAGTCCTGCTGGCACCGTTGAAAGCACAAATACCACCAGAAGTTTTCACTTCTGTTTACACACCAGCAAAATCCGACGGCAGCGGTTATGACAGGGCAAATCTGCTCAAAGCCGACAAACTGCTGACGGAAGCAGGCTGGGTGCTGAAAAATCAGCAGCGAGTGAATGCGCAAACCGGTCAGCCTTTCACCTTTGAACTGCTGCTGCCTTCCGGCGGCGATACCTTGTGGGTGCTCCCATTTCAGCACAGCCTCGCACGCCTTGGCATCAATATGGAGGTGCGCCAGGTCGATAACTCGCAGGCCACCAGCCGCCTGCGCAGCCGTGATTACGATATGATGCCGCGCCTGTGGCGGGCGCAATTGTGGCCGAGCGAGGATCTACAAATTGCCTGGAGCTCGCAATACATTGACTCTTCATATAACGCGCCCGGCGTCAAAAACCCGGCTGTGGATAACCTGATCGCACAGATCGCGCACTGGCAGGGCAATAAGGAGAAACTGTTGCCACTTGGTCGCGCTCTGGATCGCGTGCTGACCTGGAATTACTACATGCTGCCAATGTGGTATATGTCGGCCGATCGCATCGCTTGGTGGGATAAATTTTCGATGCCTGGTGTTCGCCCCCTCTACTCACTGGGTTTTGATACCTGGTGGTATGACGTAAATAAAGCGGCAAAATTGCCTGCAGCCAGACGTTAAGGAGATCAGATGGGCGCCTATATCATTCGCCGCTTATTACTGATAATTCCCACTCTCTGGGCCATTATCACCATTAACTTTTTCATCGTGCAGATTGCCCCCGGTGGCCCGGTCGATCAGGCCATTGCCGCAATTGAGTTTGGCGATCGTAACGCATTGCCAGGTAGCGGCACAGCCGGTATGGGCGCAACCCATGCGCGAACCGGCGTGGGCGATGTCCTCAGTAATGACAGCCACTATCGCGGCGGACGTGGCCTCGATCCACAAGTTATTGAAGAGATCAAAAAGCGCTATGGTTTTGATAAGCCGCTGTACCAGCGTTACTTCAAAATGCTGTGGGATTATATACGTTTCGACTTCGGTGACAGCCTGTTTCGCAGCGCCTCGGTGCTGCAATTGATCAAAGACAGCCTGCCGGTTTCTATCTCTGTTAGCCTGTGGGCAATGCTTATCGTCTATCTGGTGTCAATACCGCTCGGCATTCGCAAAGCGGTCTACAACGGCAGTCGTTTCGACATCTGGAGCAGCGCGATCATCATCGTTGGTTATTCAATCCCCTCTTTCCTGTTCGCTATCCTGCTGATTATCTTTTTTTCCGGCGGCAGCTATTACGACATTTTCCCGCTTCGCGGACTGGTCTCGACAAATTTCGACACCCTGCCCTGGTATCAAAAAATTACCGACTACCTGTGGCATATCACTCTGCCAGTACTGGCCTCAGTGATTGGCGGATTAGCCGCGCTGACAATGCTGACTAAGAACTCCTTTCTGGACGAGATCCGCAAACAGTATGTGGTTACCGCTCGCGCCAAAGGCGTCAACGAGCGCAATATCATGCGCAAACATGTGTTTCGCAACGCCATGCTGCTGGTGATTGCCGGTTTTCCGGCCACCTTTATCAGTATGTTTTTTACCGGTTCGCTATTAATTGAAGTGATTTTTTCGCTTAACGGTCTTGGCCTGCTGGGCTATGAAGCCACGCTCTCGCGGGATTACCCGGTCATGTTTGGCACACTCTATATTTTCTCTCTGATCGGCCTGCTACTGAATATCCTCAGTGATATCACCTATACGCTGGTGGATCCGCGAATCGATTTCGAGGGACGCTGATGTTGCAACTTAGCTATGTCAACCAGATGCGTTGGGAGCGTTTTCGCCATAACCGGCGCGGTTACTGGTCACTGTGGATCTTTTTAACCATTTTTATTCTCAGCCTGTTTGCCGAACTGGTGGCGAATGGCAGGCCACTGCTGGTGCGTTATGAAGGGCATTGGTATGTCCCACTGGTCAAAAATTACAGTGAAAGCGATTTTGGCGGCCCGCTGGCCACCGCAGCGGATTATCAGGATCCGTGGCTGAAAAAACAGCTTGAAGAGCACGGCTGGGCGTTGTGGGCGCCAGTGCGATTCGGCGCGCGCAGCATTAACTATGACACCGCCACACCCTTTCCCTCACCGCCTTCAGCCCAGAACTGGCTTGGCACCGATGCGAATGGCGGTGATGTGCTGGCGCGGATCCTCTATGGTACGCGGATTTCGCTGCTATTTGGCCTGATGTTGACTTTTTGTACCAGTGTGATTGGCATCATGGCTGGCGCATTACAGGGCTATTACGGCGGTAAAGTCGACCTGCTTGGACAGCGTTTTATTGAAGTCTGGTCCGGTCTGCCAACGCTATTTTTAATTATTTTGCTCTCCAGCGTGATCCAGCCAGGATTCTGGTGGCTGCTGGGCATAACTGTGCTATTCGGCTGGATGACACTGGTCAGCGTGGTCCGCGCTGAATTCCTGCGCACGCGTAATTTTGACTATATCCGTGCCGCCCAGGCGCTGGGAGTTAGCGATCACGCGATTATGCTGCGCCATATGATGCCTAATGCGATGGTCGCCACCCTGACGCTGCTGCCATTCGTACTTTGCGGCTCAGTGGGGACGCTAACTTCGCTGGATTTCCTCGGCTTTGGTTTGCCGCTTGGCTCGCCGTCGCTGGGCGAACTGCTGTTACAAGGGAAAAATAACTTACAGGCGCCGTGGCTGGGGATCGCCGCATTTGTCTCCACCGCCCTGCTGCTTTCGCTGCTGATTTTTATCGGCGAAGCGGTACGCGACGCATTTGATCCGAATAAGGCGGTGTAACCATGGCCACTCCCCTGCTCTCCATCAATTCCCTCTCTATTGCTTTTCGTCAGCAGCAGACGTTACGCACCGTCGTCAGCGATCTCTCCTTGCGTATTGAAGCCGGTGAAACACTGGCGCTGGTGGGCGAATCCGGTTCTGGCAAAAGCGTCAGCGCACTGTCGATCCTGCGTCTGCTGCCCTCGCCTCCAGTGGTTTATCCTGGGGGCGATATTTTGTTCCACGGCGAGTCGTTGCTGCATGCCAGTGAACGCACGCTACGCGGCGTGCGCGGCAACACCATCGCCATGATTTTCCAGGAACCCATGGTGTCGCTTAACCCACTACACACGCTGGAAAAACAGCTTTATGAGGTGCTGTCGCTGCACCGGGGAATGCGTCGTGAAGCCGCGCGCGCAGAGATCCTCGATTGTCTGGATCGGGTCGGAATACGAAACGCGCGCCAGCGTTTAGGGGATTTTCCGCATCAATTTTCCGGCGGGGAACGCCAGCGCGTGATGATCGCAATGGCGCTGTTGACGCGCCCGGAGCTGCTGATTGCTGACGAACCCACTACCGCGCTGGATGTTTCCGTGCAGGCGCAAATCCTGAAGCTGCTGCGCGAACTGCGCGACGAGTTGAATATGGGGCTGCTGTTTATCACCCATGATCTGGGCATCGTGCGCAAGCTGGCAGACAACGTCGCCGTGATGCAAAACGGTCACTGCGTCGAGCAAAACAGCACCCGGGCGTTGTTCAGTGCGCCAGCGCACCCCTACACCCAACGGTTGCTCAACAGTGAGCCATCAGGCGATCCCGTTCCGCTTCCTGAGGATGCGCCGCCGTTACTGGAAGTACAAAATCTCGGTGTCAGCTTCCCGGTGCATAAAGGGATTTTTAAGCGTGTGGTCGCGCATAATCAGGTGGTGCGGAATATCAACTTCTCCCTGCGGGCGGGTGAAACGCTGGGGCTGGTAGGCGAATCAGGATCCGGTAAAAGCACAACCGGGCTTGCGCTGCTGCGTCTGGTGGCTTCGCAGGGCACGATTTTTTTTGCTGGTAAACCGCTGCATCTCTGGAATCGTCAGCAGATGCTGCCAGTGCGTCATCGCATCCAGGTGGTGTTTCAGGATCCCAATTCCGCACTCAATCCTCGCCTCAGCGCACAACAAATTATCGAAGAGGGTTTACGGGTGCATCATCCGGCGTTAACGCGGGATGCCCGCGAGCAGCGTGTGATAGAAGTGATGCAGGAAGTGGGTCTGGATCCCGAAACGCGGCGGCGTTTTCCCGGCGAGTTTTCCGGTGGCCAGCGCCAGCGCATTGCTATTGCCCGCGCGCTGATCCTGAAACCGGAACTGATCATTCTGGATGAACCCACCTCATCGCTGGATCGCACCGTGCAGGCACAGATTCTTACGTTGCTCAAGTCCTTACAGCAAACGCACCGGCTGGCGTATATCTTCATCAGCCACGATTTGCAAGTGATCCGCGCTTTATGTCATCAGGTCATTGTGCTGAAACAGGGCGAAGTCGTCGAGCAGGGTGAGTGTCAGCGTATTTTTAGCGCGCCAACACAGGCGTATACACGCCAGCTGTTGTCATTAAGCTGACATTCAGAACGGGTTTTGGCGGGAGAAAGGCTCGGCGATAGCAACGCCAAAATTTTTCAGGCGGCAGGTCGCGGCAAACTCATCCTGGCAGTTGACGAACAGACACGGCTCTCCTTCGCACTCCAGAACAGAACAATCTACTTCAATATCACTCAACGCCTGGCTGAGCTTGTGCATCACCGGCCAGGCATTATCACCGTCCGGACTGAGCAGTTTTAAGGCTACAAGGCTGTCTTCTGCAGACTGACCATTTTGCGGAATCGGTTCAACTTTTGCGCCTGCAAAACCATCCAGCCAGCGATAAGACTGGGGCAGACGATGGATGATGGAGAGCTGTATTGTATTCACTTTCTTTCCCCAGAAGCACTTTCACTTCACAAATATTTCACATTTATATTAACACAATTTTGACAATTCATCTTGTCAACTAAGCAGAAAAGGTCACATCCCGCGCAGCACATGGGCTGGCTGCCCATTTATCTGGGTTTTAATGGGTAAGCAAGGGACCGTGTTTCGCGCTATATGTACCCGTTTCTGCGATCTAACTCAACCTTTTTCACTACAATGGTGTGACTTTTTACACTAATTGATTTTACATAAAATAAACAATCACAGGCGAATGTATGTCATTTTGGGTTGACATGCATCAAAAAAGGGAACGTTTTCATGCTCCCTTTGGCGAGGATTCAGGCAGGTTTCTTTGAACGGCTGGCATAGAGGTAAAAGAGGATTGAACTGGTCGCACAAAAGGTGATCGACCAAATCATGGGCCAGGCGGAGTTAAAGGTCGCCATCGACAACAACGCGCCGACCATCGCGCCGATGCCGAAACGGAACGTGCCCGCCAGCGACGACGCTGTTCCTGCCATATGCGGGAATTCATCAAGAATAACGGCCATCGCATTGGATGCCACCAGCGATACGCAGCCGACGAATGCCGCCACACCAAGCACCAGCGCCCAGAAGCCCACGCCCAACAAGGCGGTCACTACCATCCAGATAGCCATCGTGAACTGGATCCACAACCCGCTGCGGAACATGTTCAGCGCGCCGACACGGCGCACAAAACGGCCGTTGATAATTGTCATGATAAACAGGAACACAATGTTCAGCGCAAAGTAGTAACCAAAATTCTGCGGTGAAACGTGGTTGATTTGGATATAGACGAACGGCCCGGCGCTGAGAAAGGAGAACATTCCGGCAAAGCTGAAACCGCTCGCCAGCATATAACTCAGCACGCGCTTGTGGCGAAACAGCGAAGCAAAGTTGCCGAGGGTGGTGCGCAGGTGAAACTTATGCTGTTTTTCGACGGGCAGTGTTTCGCGGATAAACAGCATAATCATCACCGATGCCAGCAGCGCGGCAATCGCCAGGATCCAAAAAATAGCATGCCAGCTAAACCAGACCAGCACCGCGCCGCCGACCATCGGCGCCAATAATGGCGCAATGGTGGTGACCAGCATGACAAACGACATCATGCGCGAGAACTCCTCACGCGGGTAGATATCGCGCATCAGGGCGTTGATCACCACGCTCGCTGCCGCTGCCGCCAGACCGTGGAAAAAACGCATGATGATCAGTTGATCGATGCTCTGTGCCAGCGCGCAAGCCACCGCCGCAGCGGCAAAGATCAGCGTCCCCCCGAGGATAACCGGCTTACGCCCGATGCTGTCGGCCATCGGCCCGTACAGCAACTGCCCCACCGCGAACCCCAGAATATAAGTGCTGAGAGTCATCTGTGCACTGCCCGCCGGGACGCCAAACTGCTCGGCGATCACCGGCAGCGCCGGCAAATACATATCGATGGATAACGGCATCAGCATGGCCAACAGGCCAAGAATGAACACTATACTCAGTGAAGAGTGGGGCCTGCTGGTCACTAAGATCTCCTGAAATTAACGAAAAGGCATGCCAACGCTGGCAATTTCATCTTCTGTCAGCGGCCGATACTCGCCGGGAGCCAGCGCCTCATCCAGCGCAATCGCGCCGATCCGCTCACGGTGCAGCGCGACAACATGGTTACCGACAGCCGCAAACATGCGTTTCACCTGATGATAGCGACCTTCGCTGATGGTCAGGCGCACCTGCGTCGGGGTGATCACTTCCAGCGCTGCGGGTTTGGTGAGATCTTTCTCGTTATGCAACTGGATGCCATGAGCAAACTGCGCGGCGGTCTCTTCACTGACCGGAGATTCGAGCGTCACCAGATAGGTTTTTTCACAGTGATGGCGTGGTGAAGTAATGCGGTGCGACCACTGGCCATCATCGGTCATCAGCACCAACCCGGTAGTGTCGATATCCAGACGCCCCGCGGCATGCAGCTTGTGGGCAACCGGTTCATCAAGAAAATAGAGCACGGTGGGATGATCCGGATCATCGGTAGAACAGACGTAACCTTCCGGTTTATGCAGCATAAAATAGCGCGGACCATTCTGCTGAACCAGGCTATTGCCCTCGTATTCAACCTCGTGTTCTGGTTGCAGTTTAAAGGCAGCATCTCTGACGATGTCGCCATCGACGCTAACATGGCTGGCGCGGATTTCACGCCCGGCAATCGCCCGGCTGACGCCAAGCTGCTGAGCGATAAACTTATCAAGTCGCATGAATTTTTCTGGCCTGTATGGTGCTGAGTGCGAGCAAAAAGCCCACAAGAAGAAATGAGTACCCTGACAGTATAACGAGCATCACAAACCGCTCAAAGGAAAGATTCGTGGCATACTGTGCAGTGTCACCCTGTAACCCATCGAGACCATGACTTTTACGCTACGCCCCTATCAACGCGAAGCGGTGGATGCCACCCTCGCCCATTTTCGCAAACATGCTGAACCTGCCGTGATTGTGCTCCCTACCGGTGCGGGAAAAAGCCTGGTGATCGCTGAACTGGCACGGCTCGCTCGGGGCCGCGTACTGGTGCTGGCACACGTCAAAGAACTGGTAGCGCAAAATCATGCGAAATATGTTGCGCTGGGGCTGGAGGCCGACATTTTCGCCGCCGGGCTGAAGCGTAAGCAGAGCCACGGGAAAGTGGTGTTCGGCAGCGTACAGTCGGTGGCGCGCAATCTGGAGCAGTTTCAGAACGAGTTTTCCCTGCTGGTAGTCGACGAGTGCCATCGTATTAGCGACGATGCCGACAGCCAGTACCAGCAAATCCTCAACCACTTGCGTGAAGTGAACCCTCATGTGCGTTTGCTTGGCCTTACCGCCACGCCTTTCCGGCTGGGGAAAGGCTGGATTTACCGCTTTCATTATCACGGCATGGTACGCGGCGACGAAAAAGCGCTGTTCCGCGACTGCATTTATGAGCTGCCGCTGCGTTATATGATAAAGCACGGTTATTTGACGCCGCCGGAACGGCTGGATATGCCGGTCGTGCAGTACGATTTCAGCCGCTTACAGGCGCAAAGTAATGGGCTATTCAGCGAGGCCGATCTTAACCGTGAACTGAAAAAGCAGCAGCGCATTACTCCGCATATCATCAGCCAGATTATTGAATTCGCGCAAACGCGCAAAGGAGCGATGATTTTTGCGGCGACCGTCGAGCATGCACGGGAGATCACTAGCCTGTTACCCGCAAACGATGCGGCGCTCATCACCGGTGAAACGCCAGGCCCGCAACGCGATGCATTGATTGAGGCATTCAAAAATCAGCAGTTCCATTACCTGGTTAACGTGGCGGTACTGACCACCGGTTTCGATGCGCCACATGTTGATTTAATTGCTATTTTACGGCCAACGGAATCCGTTAGCCTGTATCAGCAAATTGTCGGACGCGGCCTGCGACTTGCGCCCGGTAAAACCGACTGTCTGATCCTTGATTATGCCGGTAACCCTCACGATCTCTATGCGCCGGAAATTGGTGCGCCGAAAGGCAAAAGCGATAACGTCCCTGTTCAGGTTTTCTGCCCCGGCTGCGGCTTTGCCAATACCTTCTGGGGAAAAACCACCGCCGACGGTACGCTGATTGAACACTTTGGTCGCCGCTGCCAGGGCTGGCTGGAAGACGATGAAGGCAACCGCGAGCAGTGTGATTACCGTTTTCGCTTTAAAAACTGCCCGCAGTGCAATGCGGAAAACGATATCGCGGCCCGCCGCTGCCGCGCCTGCGATACCGTGCTTGTCGATCCGGACGATATGCTAAAAGCGGCGCTGAATTTAAAAGATGCGCTGGTGCTGCGCTGTAGCGGCATGACGCTACAACACGGTGCCGATGAAAAAGGTGAATGGCTAAAAATCACCTATTACGATGAAGATGGCGCCGATGTCAGCGAGCGCTTCCGTTTGCAGACGCCTGCCCAGAGAACCGCTTTCGAACAGCTGTTTATCCGCCCGCATACGCGCACTCCTGGCGTGCCGCTGCGCTGGGTTGTCGCCGCCGATATTGTGGCGCAGCAGGCGCTGTTGCGTCATCCCGATTTTGTGGTCGCCCGAATGAAAGGACAGTACTGGCAGGTGCGGGAAAAGGTGTTCGATTATGAGGGGCGCTTCCGGCGGGCGCATGAATTGCGCGGGTAAACGTACTTTTGATTGATGTATCGAACGTTCGGGGATAGAATACCGCCCGCTTTTGCATCCGCAAAGCCGATCATCTGCCTGTTGCTGGGTCGCCTGTAACAGGATTTATTTAAGAGAGATTTAAATGTTTACTATTAACGCAGAAGTACGTAAAGAGCAGGGTAAGGGTGCGAGCCGCCGCCTGCGCGCAGCGAACAAGTTCCCGGCAATCATCTATGGTGGAACTGAAGCGCCGATCGCTATCGAACTGGATCACGACAAACTGTGGAACATGCAGGCGAAACCTGAATTCTACAGCGAAGTTCTGACCATTGCAGTTGATGGCAAAGAAGTAAAAGTGAAAGTTCAGGCCGTACAGCGTCACGCGTTCAAAGTACGCCTGGCTCACATCGACTTTGTTCGCGCTTAATCGCCGACAAGTTGAAGAAAACCCCGCTCTGGCGTAATGCCGATCAGTTAAGGATCGGTTGAACGATCCAGTGGCTGTGTAAGAATCCGTAATCTCACAGGGATTACGGATTTTTTTATGTTACTTAGCCAGGCACTCGACACCGTCCACAAATTTA